>FWPV01000026.1_pt1 | contig 446390 bp, 425 predicted proteins | sample 2228371 | NCBI WGS metagenome assembly FWPV01 (sample SAMEA103939776, study PRJEB20133) | metagenome | reverse complement strand
CGGAGCGTTGATCCATCTCGCGCCAGCTACGCGAGCGTTCGCCGCACAGGTAGGCGGTCTTGGTCGGGTAGTTACGCGCACAGCGCTTAACCAGGTCTCTTGCCAACATAACTTGTCTCCTTGGTTTTAAGTTTCACTTGTCGGCCTTATTGCCGTCGTCAAGGGCCGGTCGGAACACCAGACCTTGTCGGTCGAAATGCGCCTGGACCGCCTGACCGACGGCGACCGCCTCGGGCGTGACGCCGTCAAGCCGACATATCAGTCGCGGCCCCTCGGCCAGCTCGATCAATCCATGCACCAGAGGCACGGGAAATTCGGGCGTATAGGGCCGACGCGTCACGGTAAAAGAGAGAACAGCCCCGCGGCCAGACGCGGGCCTCCATTGCACGCAGTGATCTCCAGCGACACACCAGGCACGCTGATGCAGACCCAGCGCCCGGCCGGTTTCGGTATGCACGGGAATGCGCAATTCGCCAGCAGCGATGAATGCGAGAAATTCCTCGTCGTAGCGGTGAAAAAAGGTGCTATCCATCAATGGCTCCAGTCAGGCGAGGGTGCGGTGCGGGCTGACCAGTACGCAGGTGTGGTAGTCAAGGCAACCACCATTGCCGGTCACCAGAATCAAGTCGTTGCGCACGACCTGCCGCGCGCCGCCGGCACCGCGTGCCTGGATCACCGCCTCCGACAGCGGCGTCATGCCCTGCAGGTAAAAGCCCGACAGGTGCCCACCACCGGTATTGACCGGCAACTTGCCGCCGGGCGCGGTGTGGCCCTGCGCGACGAAGGCCCCGCCCTCACCCCGGGGACACAACCCATATGCCTCCAGGCCCAGGATGCCGGCGTAAGAAAAAGCGTCGTAAAACTGGCACTGAGTCACATCACTGGCATTCACCCCGGCACTACGGTAAGCGGTCTGGCCGGCCTGGATGGCACCCGTGAAGACCTCCGGATCGTCGCCGCTCAGGCCACTGCGGCCGCGGTGCCCCTGGCCCATGCCGTGGATGAAAACGGGCGGCTGAGGCCCATCAACAGCACGGTCGGCTGAGGTGATGATGAGCGCGACAGCGCCGTTGACCGGGAAGCAGCAGTCGAACACTCGAAACGGCTCCACGACGAAAGGCGATGCGAGGTAGTCGTCCATCGTCATCGGCTTGCGCAGGAAGGCCTGCGGGTTCAGCGCCGCCCATTGCCGGCAAGCAAGCGCATAGGCGCCGAGCTGCTCGGCCGTGCTGCCATAGAGCGCCATGTGACGGCGCGCCGCCAACGCGTAGGCGGCAGTGGCCCCCAAGAAGCCTTGCTGGGCCTCCCAGCCCTCGACACCGGTCAGCGGCATCGCCAGAGCAAAGGCATCACCCCCACCTGCCCCCGGTCCTTTGAGCGGGGTGTCGGCAAACACACAGGCCACCGACTTGACCAGTCCTTCACGCACCGCCATCGCTGCATACTGCACCATCTGCACCGCCGTCGAGCCCTCGGAATCCATCGCAGCCAGCAGCCCCAGGTCGCGCAGCCCCAGGTCGTTTTGCAGACGCAAGGGCAACTCTTCAGGCTCTGCTGTCGGGCTTTTGTTGAGCAACAAGCCATCGATGTCTTGCAGGCGCAGACCCGCATCAGCGGCAGCGGCGGCCACTGCAGTGGCCGCCAGCTCACGGATCGTGCCGATGGGCTGGCGTGACATCGCACTGAAACCCAGCCCGGCAATCGCGGCCCTGGCCCTGGTTTTTTTCTTCATTCGCGTGACCATGGTGCGCGTCAGATGATGAATGCCAGACTGGGAACAGCCTCGTCCCCATGGATCAGAACCACTTTCTTGAAGAACATGCCCAGTGAGCCATCCGCTCGGCGGCGCAGATGGTGCTCCACCCGCCCCGGCCAAACTTCTATCTGACCCGTCGATGAGCGCCGCAATTCGTACAGCACAAAGTTCGACAGCACGCGGTAGCCACCCTGAGCATGGCGCTCTATCTCAATGTTGCTCACGATCCGGCGCATCGGCGACACCGGCAACTGGGCGTGGCGCTTGCCCGTCATCAGTTGCGCGATGCGTGTGCGCAAGCGGGAACGGTTGTCGGCGGTGATCGACACATGTTTGTTCATGTCGTAATCACCCTCGCCGCGAGGGACCCAATAGGTCATATCATCCTCAACCAACGCCTCCCATTCAGCGTAACGCGATTCGTCGGCCAGGCGCGCCTCCCGGTACAAAAAGTCGCAGACTTCGCGGTGCTCTTCCAGCCCGATCACGTCAGCCTTTTGCTTGGAGCCGACAGCGGCAGTGATGTTTGTCATGATGTATCTCCTTGCGCGTCCTGCTCGCAGGACGCTTTTTTAAACACGAAATTTCAGTGAATCCGCCGCCCCGAAGGGGGACGGATGAGGTGGTGATCAATACGCTCAAACAGGGGACGGCGAAGGGGCTGTCATCACCTTTTTGTAGTGCTGCCAAAAGCCGCGGTTGGTACACTCGTCGGACACGTGCCCCACCACCACGCCCATCTCATCGACATGCTCTCGGTTCAGACCGCGCGACACGTCCAGCCAGTCGGCACGGTCGCGCAAGGCGATTTGCTGGCGCTCCGAAATCACGCTGTCGTCGGCGAGCAGGAAGGCCGAGGGGCCCATCGCCGCTTCGGAGTTGCGGATGATGCGCTGGTTGACTTCGTCGGGCGCGCCTTCAAGCAGCATCGGGGTGTGCCATTGGACGCACTCATGGGCGCTGATCGGTAGAAAAATGACAATGTTCATCTCGCCGAGAAACAGGTTAGGGAAGATCGTGGCGTGGGGAGGGCCATCTCGCAGAATGTTGTCGCCCTTTTCCTCGCCGTAGGCGGCCTTCATCTGCGCGATGTACTCCGGAAAACGATTCGGCGTGGTGTTGAACCACTTGAGATACTCGGTGTAGGTCGGCGAGAAATACAATTCTGTATGCCCGTTACCCCAATCCTTGGTTTGGGAGCGTAAGCTTTCCTCAGAGGCAATCACGGCGCTGTCGTATTGGGAATCAATCACCTGCGCGAAGGAAGCATGCACGTCGTTGACGTGGTAGCCGTCAGTGTCGTTCTCGGGCAGCATCTTCCAGTTGGCACCGAAACGCTGCTTGGTCCAGCCCGCCGTGAGCTGAAGGCGACCGGTGGGCGACATGTCACAGGCGCGGTCGATCAGGATTTTTCCTCGCCCCAGTTGTTCCATCAAGGGTGGCGCCGAAGCATTGAAGGTGGCGAACACGAAGCCACGATAGACTTCAGTGCGCAAGGGCTGCAGCTTCAGCTCCGACTTGTCCTTGTCAAACCCGCCGGGATAGGGAACGTCCTTCAGGTTTCCGGCCAAATCATAGACCCATCCGTGGTAGGTGCAGGTGAAGTATTTTTCCTTGCCATGGTTGGCGATGCACATCATGTTGCCGCGATGCGCGCAACGGTTGGCGATGACGGCGATGGAGCTATCGCGCTGGCGCACCATCAAGACCTCTTCTCGGCCCAGCGTGCGGCGCACGTATTCGCCGGCCGTTGGCACTTCGGAGTCGTGACCGACGAAGACCCAGCCGTCGTAGAATATTTTCTTCATTTCGAGCTCGAATATCGACTCGTTCGCGTACAAGCTGCCGTGAATACGGTCTCGCTCTATCAAGGCACCGACATCAACGTCAGGAGCCTTGCGTGTGATGGTGATCGTTTGTGTACTTGCCATTTTGATTCTCCATAAAAATAGTGTAAAAATTTGCCCTGAAAGTATTTCCTTCCCGGGCCGCGCGCCAGCTAGCGTCCGATATCCTTGGCGCTCACCCCGGCAATGCCCCAGTTCTCCTTGGGCACGTCATGAATCCAGACCCTGACGTTTTCCTTGGGCGCGCCCACAGCGTCTACCAGCGCCTGCGTGACCTTTTCGATCACCGCGCGCTTCTGCTCTTCGCTGCGGCCTTCGATCATGTAAATCTGTGCAAACGGCATCTCGGCTTCTCCTGTTACGTGTCAAACAAAGCGCAGGCTGGTGCTGCCCATGCCCTGCACGCGCAAGGTGACGTTGTCGCCGGCCTGCACCGACACCGCTTCGGTGATGCCGCCCGACAAAATCAGGCTGCCCGCCGGAATGCACTCGCCGCGCGCGCCCAGGTGGTTGGCCAGCATGGCAATGGCCGCGGCCGGGTGGCCCAGCACGGCAGCACCCGCGCCAAAGGCCACCGGCAGGCCGTTTTTCTCCAGCACGATGCCCACGGTGCGCAGGTCCACGCCGGACACGCCCATGGGCTGACCACCCACCACGAAACGCACCGCCGAGGTGTTGTCGGCCACCACGCTTTTCAGGTCGAACTTGAAGTCGCGGTAGCGGCTGTCGATCACCTCGATGCCGGGCATCACAAAGTCGGTGGCGGCCAGCACGGCGCCAATGTGGCAGCCCGGGCCGCGCAGTTCGGCTTTGGTGACAAAGGCAATCTCGGGTTCAACCTTGGGGTGGATCAGCTCGCTGACCAGGCATTCGCCGCCGTCGGGCAGCGCGTAATAGTCGGCCATGAAGCCGAACACCGGCGTCGTCACGCCCATCTGCTTCATCTTGGCGTGCGAGGTCAATCCGGCTTTCAGGCCGATGATGCGGTGGCCGCGTGCAACCTTGCGGCGGCGAATTTCATCCTGGATGGCGTAAGCATCGTCCCAATCCATGTCGGGATACTCTTCGGTGATCTTGGTCGTGTCCTGCGCCTGCAGTTCGCAGTTTTCCAGGCGTTCGGCCAGGGCGGAGATGGTTTTGCTGTCGAGTTTCATGCGGCTACCTTGTTGCTGTTATTACGTTCACGCGCCATGGTGATGGCGGTGTCTTCAATCATGTCTTCCTGCCCACCCACCATGCCGCGCCGTCCCAGTTCGACCAGGATGTCGCGCGCCGGCACGCCGTATTTGGCGCTGGCGCGCTTGGCAAACAGCAGGAAGCTGGAATAGACACCGGCGTAGCCGAGAGTCAGCGAGTCGCGGTCGATGCGGATGATGTGGTCCATGATCGGCACCACCAGATCTTCGGCCACGTCCTGGATTTTGAACACGTCAACTCCGGTTTCGATGCCCATGCGTGCGCACACGGCGATGAACACTTCCATCGGCGTGTTGCCGGCGCCAGCACCCAGGCCAGCGGCAGCGGCGTCGATGCGGTTGGCGCCGGCCTCAATCGCGGCAATCGAGTTGGCGACACCCATGGCCAGGTTGTGGTGGCCGTGAAAGCCCAGTTCGGTTTCGGGTTTGAGCGCTTGGCGCACCGCGCTCAGGCGGGCCTTGACATCATCGGGCAGCATGTAACCGGCCGAGTCGGTGACGTAAATGCAGTTGGCGCCGTAGCCTTGCATCAAGAGTGCCTGGCCGACCAGCTTTTCCGGGCTGGCCATGTGCGCCATCATCAAAAAGCCCACGGTGTCCAGGCCCAGCGCGCGGGACTTGGTGATGTGCTGCTCGGACACATCAGCCTCGGTGCAGTGGGTCGCCACGCGGATGGTGTTCACGCCCAGGTCTTTGGCCATCAGCAGGTGCTCGACCGTGCCGATGCCGGGGATCAGCAGCGCCGACACCTTGGCCTGCTTCATGAGCGGGATCACGGCGCCCAGGTATGCCTCGTCGCTGTGCGCCGGAAAGCCGTAGTTGACGGAAGAGCCGCCCAGGCCGTCGCCGTGGGTGACTTCGATCAGCGGCACGCCGGCGGCGTCCAGGCCGCAGGCGATGGTTTTCATCTGGTCCAGCGTCATCAGGTGGCGCTTGGGGTGCATGCCGTCACGCAGCGTCATGTCGTGGACGGTGACCTGTTTGCCTTGCAAATTCATGGGTTTCTCCTTCGGGTTCAGGCGTGGACGGGCTTGAGCGTGAGCCGGTCAGCGAGGATTTCTTCGGCAAACATCTCGGCGGTGCGGGCCGCGGCGGCGGTCATGATGTCCAGGTTGCCGGCGTACTTGGGCAGGTAGTCGCCCAGGCCTTCGACTTCCAGGTAGACCGAGACGCGCTTGCCGTCGAACACCGGGCCGTTGACCAGCTTGTAGCCGGGCACGTATTTCTGCACTTCCTTGATCATGGCGTGGACCGATTCAGTAATCTTCGCTTGGTCGGGTTCGGTCTCAAGCAGGCAGTGCACGGTGTCGCGCATGATCAGCGGCGGCTCGGCCGGGTTGAGGATGATGATGGCCTTGCCTTTTTTGGCGCCGCCGACTTTTTCCACGGCGCCGGCGGTGGTGCGGGTGAATTCGTCGATGTTCTTGCGGGTGCCGGGGCCGGCTGATTTGCTCGACACGGTAGCGACGATTTCGCCATAGGCCACCGGCTGCACGCGGCTGACGGCCGCCACCATGGGGATGGTGGCCTGGCCGCCGCAGGTGACCATGTTGACGTTCATCTCGCCTTGGCCGACATGCTCCTTGAGGTTGACCGGCGGCACGCAGAATGGGCCGATGGCCGCCGGTGTCAGGTCAATCATCAGCACGCCCAGCGCGTTGAGCTTGCGCGAATTTTCGGCGTGCACATAGGCGCTGGTGGCATCAAAAGCGATTTGCACGCCATCAGCCAGCACGTGCGGCAGCAGGCCGTCCACGCCTTCGGCGGTGGTCTTGATGCCCATTTCGCGGGCGCGCTTCAAGCCGTCGGATTCAGGGTCGATGCCGACCATCCAGACCGGCTCGAGCACCGGGCTGCGTTGCAGCTTGGCCAGCAGGTCGGTGCCGATGTTGCCGGGGCCTATCAGGGCGCACTTTATTTTTTTCATGAAAGACTCCAGAGGTTGATATTCAGATGAGGGTGCGTACCACGCCGCCTTCAACGCGCAACGCCGCGCCATTGGTTGCCGCAGCGCGCGGGCTGCAGACATAGGTCACCATGGCTGCGACTTCAGCAGGGTCGATAAAGCGCTGCAGCAGCGAGGTCGGGCGGGCGTATTTGAAGAAGTCATGCTCGGCCGCCTGCAAAGTCTGGCCCGCGTCAGACGCCAGCTTGGCGAAGAACTCGCCCACGCCCTCGGTGCGGGTCGGGCCCGGCAGCACGGCATTGACCGTGACGCCGGTGCCGACACAGGTTTCGGCCAGTCCGCGCGAGACGGACAACTGCGCCGACTTGGTCATGCCGTAATGAACCATGTCGGCGGGCGGGCAAATACCCGACTCACTGGAGATGAAAACAATACGACCCCAGCCGCGCTCTTTCATGCGTGAGAGGTGGTGGCGCGCCAGGCGCACACCGCTCATCACATTGACCTCGAAGAATCGCAGCCAGTCGTCGTCGCCAATTTGTTCGAACGGTCTGGGCTCGAAGATACCGAGGTTGTTGACGAGAATGTCGACGTCTTCGGCGGCAGCTATCAACTGCAAACAACCCTCGACCGAGGACAAGTCGGCCTGCACGGCATCGACATCCGCACCCGGGACCTCAGTGTGGATGCGCTCGACCGCACTCGCCAGCCGCGCAGCACTGCGACCGTTGACGATGACAGAAGCACCCTCGGCCGCCAGTTCGCGGGCGATCGCCCAGCCAATACCGGAAGTGGAGCCTGTGACCAAGGCACGCTTGCCTTTGAGTTGAAGATCCATCGACTGCCTTTCAGGCGAATTTCACCGAGCAACTGCCCAAGCCGCCGATCGACATGCGGAAGTTGTCGCCCGCCTTGGCCGGCGCCATCGCGGCCAGCGCACCGGAGAGAATGATCTCGCCCGCCTTCAGGCCGATGCCCAGACGCCCGAGCGTGTTGGCCAGCCAGGCCACCGCATTCACTGGTGAACCCAGGGCGGCGGCACCGGCGCCGGTGGCGATGATGTCGCCGTTTTTTTCCATCACCATGCCGCAGGTGGAGAGGTCGATGCGACGCGGGTCCACCGCGCAGTCACCCAGCACGAACACGCCGCAGGAGGCGTTGTCGGCCACGGTGTCCTGGATCTTGATCTTCCAGTCGCGGATGCGCGAGTCGACGATCTCGAAGCAGGGCATCACGCACTCGGTGGCGGCCAGCACGTCGGCGTTGCTGATGCCCGGACCCATCAGGTCTTTTTTCAGCAGGAAGGCGATTTCGCCCTCGGCCTTGGGCTGGATCAGGGTGCGCGCGTCAATCGACTGGCCTTCGTTGTAGATCATGCCGTCGAGCAGGTAGCCGAAATCGGGCTGGTAGACGCCCAGCATGTTCATCACGGCTGCCGAGGTGACGCCGATTTTTTTGCCGACGACGCGCTCGCCAACTTGCAGACGGCGCGACAGCATGCGCTGCTGGATGTGATACGCGTTTTCAATGGTGATGTCAGGGTGGCGGGTGGTCAGCGGCTCGACCACCGATTGGGTGGTCATGGCGTGGTACAACTCGTCGCCCAGGGTTTCGATCAGTTTGGCGTCCATAAATGGGTAAGTCCTGTGACAATTAATTAAAAGGGGGCCGTACTCAAAGTTTGATACAGATGTTCTTCAACTCGGTGTAGAACTCCAGCGAATGCACGCCCCCTTCACGGCCGATGCCCGACTGCTTGGCGCCGCCAAACGGGGTGCGCAGATCGCGCAGGAACCAGCTGTTGACCCAGGCCAGGCCCACCTCCATGCGCTGGGCGACGCGGTGCGCGCGTGACACGTCGCGGGTCCAGATGGCGCAAGCCAGGCCGTAGTCGTTGTCGTTGGCCTTGGCCAGCACCTCTTCCTCGGTATCGAAAGGGGCGATGTGGCAGCATGGCCCGAAAACCTCTTCCTTGATGACGCGCGCCGTCTCCGGCAGGCCGGTCCAGATGGTGGGCTGTACCCAGCAGCCACCCGCCAGGTCGTCGGGCATGGCGGGAACTCCACCACCGGCGACCAAAGTGGCCCCGTCCTCAATGGCCAGCTTGTAGTACGACAGCACCTTGGCTTGATGCTCCTTGCTGATCAAGGGGCCCATGTTGGTAGCGCCGTCTTCTGGTCGGCCAAGTTTCAGCCCTTCGGCCCCCTGTTTGAGCGCGGCGACAAACTTGTCGAAAATGGGCCGCTCCACATACACCCGCTCGGTGCCCAGGCACACCTGGCCGCAGTTGGCGAACACGGAACGCATCGTGCCTTCGATGGCCGCGTCGAAGTCGCAGTCGGCAAACACGATGGCGGCATTCTTGCCCCCCATCTCCAGGCTGGCCGGACGCGCGCCTTTGGCGGCGGCCTTCATGATGACCTCGCCGGTGCGCGTCTCGCCGGTGAAGGTGATGGCATTGACGCCAGGGTGGGTGGTGACGAACTCGCCCGCCGAATCGGGGCCGAAGCCGTGCACCACGTTGTACACACCCTTGGGGATGCCGGCTTCGTTCATCACTTCACCCAGCAGCGCGGCGGTCTGCGGTGTCTCCTCGGAGGGCTTGACGACCACCGTGTTGCCGCAAGCGAGTGCCGGGCCGACCTTCCAGGTCATCAGCAGCAGCGGCAGGTTCCAGGGGCAGATCACGCCGACCACGCCCACCGGGCTGCGGTAGCCGTAGTTGATGGCGCCGCGACCATCGGGCGTGGCCATCTCGAAGAATTCGGTGGCGACGTTTTTGACCACATCGGCAAATACCTTGAAGTTGGCCGCGCCGCGCGGGATGTCGATATGGCGCGCCAGGCTCATCGGTTTGCCGGTGTCCTCGCATTCGGCGGCCAGGAATTCGTCGAAGCGGCGGTTGATGCCGTCGGCCACGGCATGCAGGCGTTCGACGCGCTCGGCCACCGTCATGGCGCCCCAGGGGCCGGTCAGCGCCGCGCGGGCGGCGGCCACGGCGGCATCGACCTCGGCCTTGCCCGCCTCATAGACCTGGGCGATCACCTGTCCGGTCAGGGGCGAGCGCTTGTCAAAGGTGCGATCAGCAGCGGTGTGTTCGCCGTTAATGAAATTGAGGATTTGTTTCATGACATCGTTGCCGGAAAAATAACGCTAAGCCAATGACGGCGCGGTCGGAACCACCGCCTGCGCGGCTGCTGATGCAGCCGCGCAGGCGGGCACAGCGCTGGACAACGCCATGTGTGACGGCAGGCCTCAGGTGTAGACTTCGGTGAAAGCGGGATACGCCTCGCCCGTGTGAAAGAAAATGCCACGCCACATGTTTTCTTCGTCCCAAGTGTTGACCGGGCGATCAGGCTGCGCCAAGTAGCCCAGCCCGGCAAAGGTTTCATTGCGGTTGCCACTGGGATCAAAGAAGTAGATCGTCTCGCCGCGCGTGATGCCGTGGCGGGTCGGCGCCAGATCGATCTTGACCTTGTTCTTGGCCATGACGTCGCCCGCCTTCAGGATGTCGTGCCAGGAGTCGAGGTAGAAGGAAATGTGGTGCAGCCCTGCTTTGGGGCCAGGCAGGAAGGCAATGTCGTGCGGCTTGGTGGCGCGGAACATGAAGGCCGCCGCCTGGATTGCGCCGCCGGGGCCGACGACGATCTGCTCGCTCAGGTAAAAGTCCAGACACTCCTTGAGAAACTTGACGTTCTCAGCCACGCGGTTGACACCAGCCTCCGGGTTGAGTTCGCACACTAGGGCAAGGTGGTCCAGCCACTTGACGCCCGCGCCCTTGAGGTTGTCGGGCCAGGGGTCAGGGTTGCTGGAACCGACTTCGGTGCCCACGCATTCTTTCATCGCGAACAGCCGCATTTCGTGGCCGCTGGGTAGCGTGAACTGCAACAGGCGTCCGGTGGACGGCAGCGTGCCTTCGGGCAACATCTTGGTTGCGATACCGTAGGTCTCTATGCGTTTTTGCAAGGCATCCAGATCGGCATCGTGCTCGGTCTTGTAGGCCACGTGGTTCAAGCCGGCCTGATCCGACGGCGTCAGGATCAGCGAATACTTGTCCCACTCGTCCCAGCACTTGAGGTACACGTTGCCCTGCTTGTCCTCCATGGTTTTCTTCATGCCCAGCACGTTTTCATAGTGCTTGACGGCGGCTGCCATGTCCATCACCCGCAGGCTGGCATGGCCGATTCGCATAATTCCCATTGCATATCTCCTTTTATTGACTCGGTTTAGAACGCCAACACTTCAGGATGAAGCGCCGACAACACTTGCAAGGGTGAAGGCCTTGGTCATCTTGCCCACCACCTCGACCGCCACATCTTCAAGGGGAGCCACACGGCAGGCCAGACACACCCCTTTTGCTTCTTCTTCGACCGACACGTGGGCGCGACTCATCGCCCCAACCTTGCGCACCCGGCCAGAGCGAATGCTGATCTTGCAAACGCCGCAACCACCATTGACACAGCCGACCGGAATGCCCCGCTTGCCCAATCGGGTCATGCCCTCAAGCAGCGTTTCAGCCTCGCTGCAAAGGTAAGTTTCCCCGGTCTGCTCCAAATGAATCGACCGCATGCAGGGGTTGGTTCCGCTTGGTGCATGACTGGTCGGCGTAGTGATGATCTTTTGCATCACGACCTCAGACTGCGTCGGCCTCAGCCAAAAAATTTCCCACCTGCTGGGCAAAGCGCGCCGCATGCTCGATCTGCGTCCAATGTCCGCAGCGGCCAAACACATGCAGTTGCGAGCGCAGGATGAGCTGCGAAAGATGAATCGAATTCGACAGCGGCAGCACCTGGTCTTCCCGTCCGTGAATGATCAAGGTCTCGTGCGGCAAGGCCCGAATGTCTTCGTCCTGGCTCGCCAGCGACGCCACCCAGCGCTGCCGCGGCGCCGGGAACATAGCCGCGTACGACTCCTGAAAACCCGGACGAATACTGGCCTCGTAGCGCAACTGCGCGAGTTCGTCCGTGACCAGGTTGCGGTCATACGCAAACATGTCCATCACCTTGCGCATGTTCTCGAACGACGGGGTGTAGCCCCAGATCGCATCCAGCGCGGGGGTGATGTCGAAGTGGACACCGGCCGCCCCCATTAATACCAGGCGACGCACACGCTCTGGATGGCGGATGGCCAGAGCCAGTGACAGCGCGCCACCGAAGGAGTTGCCCACCAGATCGACCTGCCCCAGCTCAAGTGCGTCGATCAGGCTGACAGCCTGCGTCACCCAGGCGTCCATCGTGTACGCCATGCCCTCGAGACGCTCGGTAAAACCAAAGCCCGCCATATCCGGCGCAATGACGCGACGCGTTCTGGCGAGCTCGGGCATCACCAGACGCCAGTTCGCATAGGCACTCACCCCCGGACCCGAGCCGTGGATCATGAGCACGGGGAAACCTTGCCCCTGGTCGTGGTAGTTGGTGCGCAGCCCTGCGGCGACGATACTTTTGCCGATCTCGGGGGATTGTTGTACGGTCATCGAGTCTCCATGGAAAGTGGTCCTGCTTGCAGGGCTGCGCTGAATCTGCATTGCGCCCAACAATTGTCGAGATTATCTATTAATAAGAATAGTTTTATGTATCAGCATAAACCCTATGACATATCGAGATTTTTAACTGTTAAGCTCCGAGCCGCGATATTCCAAGATTCTTCAAAGCTTCTTGCAGGCCAAGTTCCCCGTTCATAAGTAGCCCTTACAACCATGTCTCTTGATATTCCCGATCATCTGGCCGATACAGACACCGGGGATCAACCCCGAACCCTCATAGAGACAGCCTACCGTCAATTGCGCCGCGACATCATTGACGGCCTGCACTCTGCCGGGCAAAAATTACGCGTCGAACATCTGAAATTCCAGTATCGGGTGAGCGCCGGAACGCTGAGGGAGGCACTGATGCTACTGGTGTCTGACTCCCTGGTCGTGTCGCAGGGACAACGCGGTTTTCAAGTTGCGCCCATGTCACTGGCGGATCTTGAAGACCTGACCCGAGTGCGGGTCCTGCTGGAATGCGAAGCGGTCGAAGAAAGCATCCGCCTGGGCCGCGACAGCTGGGAAGCCGATCTGGTCAGCGCCTTTCACAAGCTCTCGCTCGCCGAGGGGCGCTTGCACACCAATGCCGCCGGCACCTTTAACGAATGGGAAGAATGTAATCGCCAATTCCACGAAGCGCTGGTTGCCGCCTGCGGGTCGGAGTGGCTGCGGAAATTTCGCGCGCAACTCTATCAACAGTCCGAACGGTATCGGCGACTTTCGGCGCTGAAGGGTCCGCCGCCGGTTGAGGTCCACGAAGAGCATCGCAATATCTTTAACGCCGTCATGGCACGAGACGCCGCCAAGGCCAAGACCGTGCTTGCCGCTCATATCCATCGTGCCCTGACGGTGATCAGAACGGCCGGCTTTCTCAAGTAATCATCGATTTTCGAACTCGGCTCGAAAGGAGCCCGACAACATGAATAACAACTCGGCTTTGGCCCCGGTGGTCGTCCTGGGCGGCGGCCTGGCAAGTGTTTCCTTTGCAGGTGGCTTGCGGTCTGGCGGCTTCCAAGGGTCAATCATCGTCGTTACCGACGAACTCGAACCTGCCTACGACCGCCCGCCCTTGTCAAAAGATTTTCTGCGTGACGGCACCACCGAGAAAATTCGCCTTGATCTGAGCCGCTCGCCTGACGTCGAATGGCTGCGCGGCGTGGCGGCGCAGCGGGTGGATACCCATGCACATGAAGTCCACCTGGCCGATGGCCGCTGCCTGAAATATGGCACGCTGGTGTTCGCCACCGGTGCATCACCACGCGTCCTGCCAGCGCTGCAGGGCGCACCGATGCCCATCCTGACATTGCGTACGCTGGGTGACGCGCAGCGCATCCGTGACGGCCTGGTACCCGGCGCCAGGCTACTGGTGATCGGCGGTGGAGTGATCGGGCTCGAACTGGCCGCCACGGCGCGCACCCTCGGTGTCGCAGTTACTTTGGTCGAGTTTCTTCCCCGATTGATGAGCCGCGGCGCATCGGCAACGCTGGCCTCGTTCGTTGCGCGGCATCATGCCGAACAGGGTGTCGACTTGCGGTTCGGGCGATCTGTTACCGGGTTCAGCCGCTCCCAAATCGTTTTGGACGATGGCAGCCAGATCGACGCCGACCTGGTCGTGGTCGGCATCGGCGTCACCGCCAACGACGCGCTGGCGCGCGCCGCTGACATCGCCTGCGATGACGGCATATTTGTTGACGGGCGGGGCCGTACCACCTGTCCCAACGTCTACGCCATCGGTGACGTCACGCGCCAGCGCCACCCGGTGAGCGGCCGTTTCGAGCGTATCGAGACCTGGTCCAATGCGCAAAACCAGGGCCTGGTCGTCGCACGCGCTTTGCTTGACCCGACAGCGCCGCCTTACGGCGATCTGCCCTGGTACTGGTCCGAGCAGTATGCCTTGCGCATTCAGGTGGCCGGCCTCACCAGCGGAGATGATGAAATTGTGCGGGGCGACATGGCCGCTGGGGACAAATTTTCACTGATTCACCTCTCCCGAGGCCAGGTCGTCGGCGCCAGTTGCGTCAACAACGTACGTGACTTCACGGCGCTCAAGCGCCTAATCACCAACGGCGCCCAGCCCGACCGCGCAGCGCTGGCGGACCCTGGTATTGACTTGCGCAACCTGATCGCCCGCACAGCCTCGCAACCGGCGTGATCTCAGGCGCGGCAAGCGGCTGAGGTCGGCGGATCCGTGCGCCCTGATGCCTCTCATCGGACTTACTCTTTGTCGTTGGCCGGGGCGCTGTGCCCAATGCGCCCGAGCAGCCGCTGCAACATGCCAATCGTCTCGCCGCGCGCACGCTGCTGAGGATGGTGGCCGACCCCAGGCAGTGCCGTCACTTCAAGCGGCATCAGGCCGTGGCGGAACAAGGAAATCGCGCTGGGTCGCCAGCCATATTCATCGTCATTGCCGAACAACACGGAGACCGGACAACGCACTGCGGCAACCTCGGCGCTCATGTTCCATTGCAGTGCCTGCGGGCTGGCCCAGGGCTCGTACCAGCCCCAGAACATCGCATCGGTGCTGTCGCCATGGTGGCGCTGAAGTTTTTCACGCAAGCCGTCTTGCTCAAACGCGCGCCGCGCGCTGGCCATGGCATCCACCATGAACGGATCGATGGCCATGGTTGGCGAGCAGGCAAGAACGCCGCATACCAGCTCAGGATGCGCCGCCGCAGCCAGCACCGACATGGCTCCTCCATCACTGTGGCCGAACATCAACGCCTTGTGGATTCCGAAGTGGCGCAACACCTCGCCAAGCACCGGCCCCGCCTCTTCACGCCGGTAACTGGGCTCACGCCCACCCACCAGACTCTCGGATCGCCCATAACCATACCGGTCATAGGCCAGCACCGGCCAGCCGCTGGCTTCGACCAACACCTGAGGCAGGTCTTTCCAGGTGGTGATGCAGTCCAGCCCGCCGTGCATCATCACGATGGTCGGCTGCCCGTTGCCCACATCACTCCAGGTGGTGGCGGCCAGCCGATGGCCTCCCGCAAACAGTTCGTGTTCTTTCATCATGTCAATCTGTCTCCTGGTTGTGCCTTGCAGGGGATAGACACAGCCTACAGGTCGGCCTGTCCTGTCAGCAGTTGGCGCGCGATGGTGCGGCGCTGGATTTCGCCCGTGCCGTCGGGGATGCGCATCACGCGGGCGAAGCGGTAGCCCTCTTCCAGGCGCAGCTCGTTGGTCAGGCCCATGCCGCCGTGGATCTGGATGCTGCGGTCCATGACGCGCCCGAGCATTTCGGTGGAGAAGGCCTTGACAATGCTGACCTGCGCGGTGGCACTCTGACCGTTGTCAATCCGCCAGGCACAGTTCTGGATCATGGTCTTGGCGGCGTAGATGTCCATGGCGCTGTCGGCCAGCATGAGCTGGATCGCCTGGTGCTCGGCAATCGGCACGCCAAAGGTTTTGCGCACCTTGGCATATTCCACCGCCTGGTCCAGCGCCCAGCGGGCCAAGCCCAGGCAGGATGCCGCCATGCCCATGCGCCCGGCGTTGACGCCGTCCATCGCCACCGCCAGACCGCGCCCGACTTCGCCGAGCCGGTGGTCGTCGCGCACGCGCACGCCGTCGAGCACGATGACGCCAGTGTCGCCGCCGAGGTGGCCCATGGTGTTGATGATGCGCGGCACCGAGAAGCCTGGCGCGCGCGTGTCGACGAAGAAACCGGTGACGCCACCCTTGTGGCGCGCCGCGGCTTCGGGGTCGGTCAGCGCAAACACCATGGCGTAATCGGCGTAGGGCGAGTTGGTGATCCACTGCTTGGTGCCGGTGAGCACCCATTCGTCACCGTCGCGCACCGCGCGGGTTTTCATGCCGAATGCGTCGGAGCCGGCATCGGGCTCGCTCAGACCAAAGCACAGGGTCTTGTCGCCGCTGGCGATGCCGTCGCGGTAACCGGCAAACACCTCGGGGGCCAGGTGCCGCAGCACCGGCGACAGGCCGTTGGTAAAGGGCGACGGCAGCACTACCGTCTGGACCAGCGCTTGCGCCGGGCCAACGCGGTGGTTGAGTACCTCCTGCACATGGGCCATGACCTGCGCGCCCTGCCCGCCGCCGCCCAGTTTTTCGTCGCCAAACAGGGTGTAAAAGCCCAGTTCGGCCGAGCGCTTGCGCACCTGCTGGCGCAGCGCCAGTACCTCGGGCACATAGCGGCCTCTGGCGTCGAACAGGGTCCGCTCGCTGCCCAGCAAGTGATGGTGGCGCTGCTGCAGCGGCAGCACTTCGCGCTCGACGAAGCGCAGCACCGCCTCGGCCATCGCCACGGTATCGGAATCGATGGTGAAGTCCATGCGGGAAGCCTCGTTGTTACAACAGCCGGAACTTCGGCAGCGTGACCTCGTCGGTCAAGTCGTCGTACTGCACCGTCACGCGCTGGCCGATGCGCACCGCCTCGACATCGTCGGTGACGATGTTGGTCATCATGCGTGCGCCTTCGTCGAGGTCGATCACCGCCACCACGTAGGGGGTGTCGGCCTTGAAGGCCGGGCCGGCCGGCCGGCGCGCGATAGTGAAGCTGTAGATGGTGCCGGTGCCGCAGGCATCGACCCATTCGACGGCATCGGAATGGCAGTGCGGGCACAGGACGCGCGGATAAAAATGGTGCTTGCCGCAGTCGTGGCAGCGCTTGAGTGTCAGGCGATGCTGCTTCAGGGCATCCCAATAAGGGCGGCTTTCGCCATCGATGACGGGCAGGGGTTTGTCGTACATGGTGCTCACCGGGTGGAAAGGATGCAAGTGGCACCGCTGGAGAGCGTGCCGCCGGTGCCGTGGACCAACGCGGTCACGGCGTTCGCGATCTGGCGCGGGCCGCATTCGCCGCGCAACTGGCGCACCGCCTCGATCAGCAGGAAGATGCCGTACATGCCGGGGTGCGCGTAGGACAGACCGCCGCCGTTGGTATTGAGCGCAAACGCCCCGCCCGGTGCGGTGCGCTGGCCGGCGACGAAGGCACCGCCCTCGCCGCGCTTGCAAAATCCCAGCGCCTCCAGCGTCAACAACACCGTGATCGTGAACGAGTCGTAGACCTCAACCACGTCGATGTCGTCGTGCCGGATGCCGGCGCGTGCGAAGGCTTCGCGGCCCGCCACCTCGGCGGCCGTCAGGCGCGCCATATCCGGCATGGCGGCGATGGTCCAGTGCGTGTTCGACTCGCCATAACCGCGCACGAACACCGGCTTGCGACCCAGCGCCTTGGCGTGCTCCGCGGTGGTCATGACCACGGCGCCGCCGCCGTCGGTCACAAGGCAAGCGTCCAGCAGGTGCAGCGGGTCGGAGATCATCGGACTTTTCAGCACGTCGTCGATAGACAAGGGATCGCGCATCATTGCGGCCGGGTTGAGCTGGGCCCACTTGCGCGTGGCCACGGCGATCTCGGCCAACTGCTCGGACGTGGTGCCGTACTCGTGCATGTGACGCATCGCCGCCATCGCGTAGCCGCCGACGGGTGTCGGCATGCCCCAAGGCGTTTCGTACTGCATCGTCAGCACCGCCGGTCGCCCGGCGAGGTTGCGGCTCATCTCGCTCCTCTGCAAGCTACCGTAGGTAATCAGCGCAACCTCGCAGCGGCCCGCCTCGATTGCGGTGGCCGCGTGCGCCACATGCGCCTCGAAGGCCGATCCGCCGATGTTGGTGCCATCGAGGAAGCGCGGGGTGATGCCCAGGTACTCCGACAGCGTCACGGTCGGCAGCAGGCCCGGGCCGGGGACACCCCACAGGCCGGCGGTCAGCAAACCATCGACTTCGCGCATGGCGATGCCGGCGTCTTTCAGGGCATCGCGGGCAACCAGCGCCTGGGCCTGCAGCACCGACATCGGGGCAAGCACCTTGCCGTCCTTCAGTGGCAGGTCGGCAACGCCGACAATCACTGCTTCTCGTTTTGTCATCTCTGGAATTCTCCTGGGGTTGCATAGCGGAACCCGGTGCGGCCTGCGCCGCACCGGGTCACGGGGTTGGGATCACTCGGTTTCATACTGCTCGCGCGCCATTTCGCGCAGGCGGAACTTCTGAATCTTGCCGCTCGGGGTGCGCGGGAAGTCTTCGACCACGGCAAGGAACTCAGGCCAGTACTGCTTGGCCATCTTCTGCTCCTCAAAATACTTTTTCATGTCATCGAGCGTCAGGCTCTGGCCGGATCGCAGCGTCACGTAGGCCACCGCGCGCTCGCCCATTCGTGCGTCCGGCACGCCCACCACGGCGGCCACCTGGATCGCCGGGTGTTTGTGCAACAGCTGCTCAACCTCGATCACCGGCACGTTCTCGCCGCCCCGGATGATGATGTCCTTGGCCCGGCCGGTGATGCGCACGTAGCCGTCGGCGTCAATGCGCGCCAGGTCGCCGGTCTTGAACCAGCCCTGCGCATCCATGTCGTAACGCTCGGGGCGCTTGAGGTAGCCCACAAAGTGGCTTGCCCCCCGGGATTGCAGCTCGCCCTCCTGGTCCACGCCCAGCGCCTGCCCTGCGGCATCGACGACGCGGATCTCCATGCCCGGCACCGACAAGCCGTCCGTGCCGAACACTTTTTCCGGCGCATCCAGCAGTCGCGTGCCGGTGACCAGCAGATTCTCCGTCATGCCCCAGCCAGAGACAATGTGCGCCTTGAGCCGCTCGGTCGCGCTCTGCACGAGGGCGCGCGGAATCGGGGCGCCGGCCGAAATGAAGATGTCAAGCGTGGAAATATCGAAGCGCGGCAGCGCCGGGTGGTCGGTCAGGTCGGCCAGGAAGGGCGTGGCGGCCATCATGAAGTGCACGCCTTCGTCCTGGACCCGCGTCAGCGCCACTTGAGCGTCCCAGACGTCCTGCAATACCATTTTGGCGCCCAGCATCAAGGGTAGTTCCATGCCAATCAGGAAGCCGGTCTGGTGCGCCATCGGCGAGGGCATGAAGATCACATGCTCGCTGCTCAAGCCACAGCGTTTCACCCACTCGACGATGTTGGCGAAATGGGTGTTGGAGGTGTGCAAGGCGCCCTTGGGCTCACCGGTGGTGCCGGAGGTGTAGAGCAACTGCAGCACCTCGTCGGGGCGCATGCGGCGCTCGGCGAACAACTGTTCGGCATGGGGCGTTTCCTGCTCCCAGCGGCGCTCGATGAAGTGCTTCTCGAACGACATGTCGCCTTCGCCGCCGATCGCAAAGATATGCTTGAGCTGCGGCACCGCCGGCTGAATTTCGCTCAGCATCGCGGCATGGTCAAACCCCCGAAACTCGCGCGGCACGATCATGACCTTCGATTCGGCCAGCCCGAGCATGAAGGTCAACTCGCGGTGGCGGAAGATCGGCATCACCGGGTTAGTGACCGCGCCGATGCGCAAACAAGCCAGGTGCAGCGCCACAAACTGCCACCAGTTGGGCAACTGGTAGGACACCACGTCGCCACGCTCCACGCCCAGCGCCGCCAGACCGAGCGCGATGCGTTTGGACAGGCGCAGCAGTTGCCGGTACGACAGGGTGCTCGCCTGCCCGGTCATGCTGTTGAGATCCGTCACGGCCACTTTGTCGAGGCGGCTGGGCGCGACTTCGTCCAGAAAATCGAGCAGCGTCTTGTCGTGCCAGTGGCCGCCCGCCCTGGCTTGTTGAACCAGTTGGGGGCTCAGTTGAGATTCGATCATGGTGTCTAGTCGTTGTATTGAAATGGAATGAACTTGGCCGTGCCGGATGGCTTGCGACCGGGTCTGGGATCAGCGTGCGCCCTGTCGCGCCCGCGAACTTGGACCATCAGGGTCACCGGGTACCGACCTCCCTGGGCAAAAAAGTAATGGTTTCAGTGAAGTCCACCAGGGTCTCGCCCCGCTGGTTGATGACTAGGTGCTGCAACTCCATCAGGGTATAGCCGCGCGATGTCACAGGCAAGAGGCGCGCCTCTCCTTCGACGTGAATCGTGTCGCCCGGAAACAGCGCGCCACGCAGGCGTGCCTGTACGCCGGTCATACCGCCGAACGGGCCAACCTCGCGCCCTTCTAGAACCTGCTTGATGATGCCGGACACATAGGTCGCCAGCAGCCCCATACCGAGCGAGATGACCATCGGGCCGGGCGCAAAGCGACTGCGATGCGATCCGGTCATGTTCTCTCGGATGTACTCCATGTCGATAAAAAATGGTTCATGCAAGCCGACCACATTGACGAAGGTGACGATATCGGTTTCGGTGATGGTGCGTCGGTGCGTCTTGAAATGATGCGACTTGGCGCTGTCGGTCAGGTTGGCCATTTTGAAGTCCGGTGATTGATGGGTGGTAATGGATGAAAGTGGTTCTCTGCGGGCAATCCCTCTATCGGCCTGGCCCGCTGTTTTGACACAATCAGGTTTTTATGTCGTCTAGCGCAGGAGAACAGCGGATGAACCCAGCACCCTTGCCTAGCGGTCAACTTCAAGGCCAGATCGCCCTCGTCACCGGTGCCACGGCCTTCATCGGTCGTGCCATTGCGCTGGAGTTGGCGCGGCGCGGCGCGCACGTGATCGTCAACGGCCGCAATCCCGAAGCCGGACAGGCGGTGATCAACGAGATCGCTGCGAACGGCTACAGCGCCACGTTTGAACAAGCCGACCTGACCAATAGCGACGCGGTTCGTGCCATGGTGGATCGAGTTGCCGAGCGCCACGGTCGCCTTGACATCCTGGTGGCCAGCGGCGCAGGTGCCAGTGCCGATTCGCCGTCCTTTCTCCTTTTCAAGGAAATGAGCGACGGCGACTTCGACAACTACATCCGCGCCCACTGGCTCACCCGCGCGTTTGCGATCCAGGCGGCCGCCCGCGTCATGGCACGGCACGGCCGCGGCAAGATCGTCGCGGTGGGTACCGACGCGGGCCGCGTGGCCACGGTCGGCGAATCCTTCGTTGGCGGCGCCACAGGCGGCATGATGCAGATGTGCCGCGTGCTGGCACGTGAGCTGGGGCGCGACGGCATTCGCGTCAACTCGGTGGCGATGAGCTACATCTGGGATGCCGAGCCGCGCTGGGGTCCGGGCTCGCCAGCGCTCGAAGGCGGCCATGGCACGGGCATGATCGAGAACCTGCGCAAGCGCATGCTGTTTCCAGTACATTGCCAGGACATCGCCAACGCGGCGGCGTTCTTTGCCGGACCGGAGTCCGATGCCATCACCGGCCAGACGCTCAGCGTCAACGGCGGTTTGAGCACACCGGGCTGACATGGCCATCAGGCCCCGCCGTGCGCGGCCTTGACGGCCGCGCGGTCAATGCTATCGGCACTGCCCAAGGGGAGTGCCGATACAAACACCACATGCTTGGGTTTCTTGTAGCGCGCGATGCGAGCGCCCACAAACTCGATCAATTCCTCGGCGCTCACGGCGTGCCCCGCCTTCAGCACGCAGACGGCCTTGACCGCCTCGCCCCACTGAACGTCCGGCACGCCGATGACCACCGCCTGCGCCAGCGCCGGGTGCTCCAGAATGGCCCGCTCGACTTCAGCCGGATAAACGTTCTCGCCACCCGGCTTGATCAATTCCTTGGCCGGTGAGCGCCCGCTGTACCAGAGGTAGCCCTCGGCGTCGATGCGCCCCATGTCACCGGTATGGTGCCAGCCATTGCGCAGCGTGAAGGCGTTGTCTGCCTCGCAGCGCCAGTAGCCCTGGAACACCATCGGCCCGCGCACCACGATCTCGCCGGTGGCGCCTGTGGGCAGCGGGCGGTCCAGCTCGTCCACCACCGCGACCGTGTTCAGCGCGGTGGGACGCCCGGCGCTGCCGGGGCGCTCGTCAAATGGCGCCAGGCTGACCGAGCCCGAGGTCTCGGTCTGGCCGTAGGCACTCCAGAAGGTCGCATGGGGACAGGTAATGCGCAATCGCGCGATGGTCTCGGGCACATCAATCCCCGACACCACACGCAGCCTGGCCAGTGCAGAGCCTTGGGCTGCGGCGGCGTCCAGCAGGGCGCCCAGCATCGGCGGGAAGGTGCCGATCAGGCTGCCCCCGTCCTCGTCGATATGTTTGACCAGGCTCGCCGGATCGAAACGTGTCAGCAGCAGCGTCGCGCCGCCCGCCTGCTGCGTGGCTAGCAGGAAGCCGATGGCGGCCACGTGAAACAGCGGCAAGACGCCCAGATTGACATCTGCCGCCGTCAGGTGCCAGGCCAGTTGCGTCTGCAGGCTGGCGGCGATCAGGCCGCGGTGCGAGAGCAGCGCGCCGCGCGGCCGCCCGCCCACGGCGGCAGTGTGGATGATGAGCAAACCGCTGTCGTCGGCCAGACCGGGCAGGTCCGCCGCCGGCGTATCGCGCTCCCGATACAGCTCACTGACGGGTTGCCATGGCGCTGGCGCGACGCCCAGCGTGTAGCGCAGCGTGTCGTCCAGGCCGCGCTGCGGCAGCAGGGCCTGGAATTCATCGGCCACGATCAGCACCCGCGGTGCCACGTCCTCGATGACATAGGCCACTTCCTCGGCCGACAGTCGCCAGTTGATCGGCACCACGATCGCGCCCAACTGGGCGGCGGCGCCCAACAGGTCGACGTATTCCAGGCAGTTGGGGGCCAGTATTGCCAGCCGGTCCCACTGCCCCACGCCCACGGCGGCCAAACCGGCCGCCAGGCGCGCCGTGCGCCCGGCGTACTGGGCGTGCGTCACCCGCTGATCGCCGAACACCAGGGCGGTGTTCGATCCGTACAATCGCGCGTTGCGGTTGATGAGATCGTACAGCGTAAAAGATCGCAAACTCATTCCATGCTCCTGGTTCAGCTTCCACCCGCCGGGGACTGTGCCGGCGGCATCACTTCGTGCAGAAACGCCGCCACGCTGGCGGCGAAGGCGTCGTTGGCATCACCGGCAATCATGTGGCCGGCGCCCTTCAGATCGATAAAACGCGCCCGCGGCAAGGTTTGCACCAGGGCGCGCGCATCTTCTTCGCTGATCACGTCGCTGCGCTGGCCGCGCAGCAGCAAGGTGGGCGCCTGCAGGCCGCGCAAGGCGCGCTCGTAGCCGTCCGCGTCGCGCCGGTGGTTGTGGTTGGCGTCGCTCATCAGTTGCGGGTCCCAATGCCAGACCCAGCGGCCTTGCGCATTAAGGCGCAGGTTTTTCTTCAGACCCTCGACCGGTCCTTCCATTGGCCGGCCACGGTAGGCGGCGATGTGTTGTGCGGCCTCTTCGAGCGTCGCGAATCCATCGGGCCGCGCCCGCATGAAACTGACGATGCGCTCGACACCAGCTTCTTCCATGCGCGGCGCAATGTCCACCAGCACCAGCGCATTGATCGGTGGCGCATCGGCACGGCCCACGGCGGCCATGCTGATGAGGCCCCCAAGCGAGGCGCCGACCACCGCCAGCGGCGTGCCCAGTTCGCGCCAGATGCGAAGCATGGTGTCGGCCAACACCTCGATCCGGTAATCGCCATCAGCGGCCCAGGCACTGTCGCCATGCCCCGGTAGATCCAGGGCGACCGTGCGCCAGCCTGCATCGCCCAAGGTCTGCGCAGCGCGGCCCCAGGCATGGCGCGTCTGCCCACCGCCGTGCAGCAGCAACACCGTCGGTGCGCCGACCGGGCCATACACGTCGGCAACCAGGGGGCCACCAGCGAAGCCAGAAAACTCTCGCCGCTCGAAAGTGCTCATGCGGAAGGCTTGCCTCTTCATTTCAGTAGACAAAGAGCGTGCCGCCGGGCTTGATCATGGTTGTCTCGACATAGGTTGAACCGTGGTGCTTTTCCGGGCCAAAGCGCAAGACATAGCCCCCAATATCCATGTTTTTTGCGCTCTCGATGGCGCTCATGAACCTCTCACGGGTCAGGTCCGGCCCGGTGAGCCGGAGCGCCTCAACAAAGGCTTTGGCCGAAACAAACCCCGTCATGGATGCATAGCCGACGTGCTTGTCCTTGCCGGCGGACCTCATCAGTTGGCGGAATTCGCGCGACACGCCGAGCTTGTCGGAGAACGGCGCCGGCATCGTCTGGGTGACGAGGATGCCAGCAGCGTCCTTGCCGAACTGCTTGACCAGGAGGTTGGTGTCCGCCACCGACAGCACCAGCAGTTGTGCGGTCACTCCGGTCTTCTTGAACTCGCGAATGAATTCGATCGTCGCCTTGCCGGCCATCGTCAAAATGACCGCTTGCGGGCGAGCGCGAGCAATCGTTTGCGCCGCAACCGCGACGTCCCGAGCGTCCGTCTCGATCGCCGCACTCGCTATCGGGGCTATTTGCCGGTCCTTCATAGCCGCCTGCACGCCCGCAAGCCCCTCCTGTCCGAAAGTGTTGTTCTGGTATGCGACGGCGATGGACTTGATCCCTATCGTCGACAAATGCTGAACCATTTTTTCTGTTTCACTACCATACGAAGCCATCACGGTGAACAGATACCGGTTCGGCGTGCGGCGCAGGCTGTCTGCTCCCGTGAACGCCGCAAACAATGGCACACGGTGTTGCTCCAGTAGCGGCAGCACACCGGTGACATTGGCCGTTCCCAGGTTCCCGACCAGCGCGAATACCTTGTCCTCACCAATCAATTTTTCGGTATTGGCCAGTGATCGTTGGGGAACATACCCGTCGTCCATTTGCACGAGCTTCAACCGGCGGCCGAAGACCCCGCCACGGCGGTTCACCTCGTCGATGTACGCCTTGAAACCTTCGCTGAAATCGTTGCCGATTTCTGCAAGCGGACCGGTCAGCGACACACTCTGACCGATCAGGACGGTCTGCGCTGTTACGCCAGTCTCTGCTCGCGCAAGCCCGGTCCCCAGCAGCGCCACGCAAAGCGCGGCAAGAACCTGCACAGTCTGCAGGGTTGCCTGCACGTCTGGCAGCCGAAGCTGAAGCCACGACCGAGGATCGCTCAACGAGTTTGCAAATTTCGATTTGCTCAGGTTCATGGTTATCTCCTTATGTTTACTTAAAAATTTGGTCAACTCACTTCATGGCAGTCACGATCCCGGGCCCACTTCTTGTTCAAAGTCGGCACCATTGCCTGCAACCTGACCCCAGTCGGCGAAGCTCTTGTAGTGCTCGCGCCACGTGACCAGCAGTTCCTCGCGCGGCAGATCGGCGTAGACACCACGGTCATGCACATACTCCATGTGACGGCGACCACTGACATCGAATTCATGGAAGACAGAATCGGCGCTGCCGTCGAACTCCAACGGCCGGATACCGGCCTTCTCGCACAAGGAGCGGTTGAAGGCGGGTGTAGCCTTGAGCCATTGACCGTCAACCCACAGCTCGGTATAGCCGTGAAAGACGAACAGGTCCGTGCCCATCATGTCGTACAGCCGCTTGCTGGTCAGGTGGTTGCGAACGTCGGCATAGCCCACCCGCGCCGGCACGCCCAGGGCGCGGGCCGCCGCCGCCAGCAGCGCCGCCTTGGGCACGCAAAAGCCACGCCCAGCCTCAATCACGTGACTGCCCTTTAAGCCCTCGACCGTGGTGTCAAAGTAGTAGGGGTCGTAGAGAAACTCGTCGCGCACGGCGTAATAGAGCTTGACCGCGATCTCGCGCGGCGTCATCGCGGGGTCGGCCACCCGGCGCGCGAACGCGATCACAGCCGGGTGGTCGCTGTCCACGTAGCGGCCGGGCGCGAGATAAGCCGACGGATCGTTCGAATTTGTGGTTTTCATAGTCACATCCATGTCATTCATCCTTGACGCTCAGGCACTTCGGCGCCTGCGACAGCGCAAAGCCGTTGAAGGGCCTGGATCGATCATGGGCCTCCAATTTCCAGGTGGGTCGGGCATTGGGCACGCCGCCATCGACCCGAATGCACGAGCCCGTGATGAAAGCCGCCGCCTCGCACAGCAAAAATACAATCGCTGCCGAAATCTCGGCCTCGGTGCCATAGCGTTGCAGCGGCACCTTGGTTTTCAGGCTGCGCAGTTCGGCCTGCATCTCGGGGCTGTAGGTGTCAAAGCCGCTGCTGGCGATCCAGCCCGGCGCCACGGCATTGACCCGCACGCCGGCGCAGGCCCATTCGCAGGCCGCCGTCTCGGTGAACGACAGCATGCCGGCGCGCGCCGCGCCGCTGTGCGCCATGGTCGGCATGCCGCCCCAGATGTCGGCAATGATGTTGACAATGGCGCCGCCATGGGACGCCATGGACTGGTTGAAGGCTTCGCGCGCCACCAGGAAGCCGCCGGTGAGGTTGCTGCGCACCACCGCATCCCAGCCCTTCAGACTGATGTCCTTGACCGGCTGCGGGTACTGGCCACCCGCGTTGTTGACCAGACCATCGATCTTGCCGTGCTGTGCGATCACGTCGGCGATCATGGCCTTGACGCCCGCCTCGTCGCGAATGTCGCAAGCGTGGATACTGGCCTGGCCGCCGGCCTGCGTGATTTCGGCTTGCACAGCTTCCAGTTTCTCGATGCGGCGACCGACCAGCGCGACGCTGGCCCCGAGGTTGGCCAGCTCGTGCGCGGTACAGCGGCCGATGCCACTGCCACCACCGGTGACTATAACGGTTTGACCTGCAAACAGGCCAGGGCGGAACACGGAACGGTAGGTAGGTTGAGACATGATGGACATTTCCTTTCTGTGCCCTCAGGCTCGCAGCATGAAATTGCCGTGGCCAAGGGCGATGGGCTTATCGGGGCTGGATTGCCATGCTTGGATGCGCAGATTCGCCACCCGCTGGCCCAGCTTGACCATCACGACGTTGGCATAGGTGTCCTGCGGTCGACCCGTGCGCAGGTAATCAATGTTGAAATCGATGGTCTTGGGCAAGTCCTGGCTGTCCATGTGCCACAGCAGGTAGAACAGTCCGGCGCACTCCAAAAAACCCCCAGTGGCACCACCATGCAGAGCCGGCAGGATGGGGTTGCCTATCAGTTTTTCCTGGAATGGCAAGACGCAGGTGAACTCCTCGCCTTTGACATCAATGCGCAAGTCCAGAAAACGTGCAAATGGCACAGCCTGGATCACTTCGCTCCAGTCACCCTGGGCACGCGCATGGTTAATTTGTTCGGTCCAGTTCATCGTGGCACCTCCTCGTTGCGCAATACCGGTCGCCCGGAAGTAAACATGTAAATGCCGACTGCGGTGGCTATTGGGTCGTCCGACGTGTCGTGGTAGGCAGCGCCGCGCACGAACGCCAGTTCTGAAGTCAGCTTGTAGCAAACGGCCCCCCCCAGAATCGCACGCCCTGGCGTGGCGGGCTTGAGGTAGTCGATGCGCAAGTCCAGCGTGGCCATCGGCCGTATCTCAGGCAGCTTGACGAAAATCGCGAATCCAAACGCGGCATCGAGCAGCGCAGTGATCACTCCGCCATGCAAAACCCTGGTCTGCGGATCGCCCACCAGCGCTTCCTGGTACTCGACTTTGAGCACGCACCAGTCGGTGCGCACCGCGTGCGGCAGGAGGCCCAGTCCGCGGTTGTACGGCGACACATGGGCGAACTTCTGCCATCGCTTGGCGATTTCTTCTTCGTTGATGGTGTGTGTTTCTGTCATCTCGACATGTCTCCAGACAAGGTGAGGGTGGGCTCTTCGCCGGCCGCCGTCACCGGATACCAGCGGGTCGCGGCTGGCGTTTCTTCATGGAGCACATGGCCGGAGCGCTCCAGCCACAGCAGGTGGGCCAGGGTTTCGCCCATGGCCAGGTAAGCATGCAGCGGGTCGCTCTGCGCGCCATAAACGGCGTAGCCGAGTTCGGTGGCATTCATGCCCCCCGCGCCCAGACGCGCCATGAACTTGCGCAGCGCCCGCTGGTGGTGCGCCACCAGTCCATGCGCGCGCTCGACCCCGGCGTGGTAGACGCGGTGGTGGGCCGGTAACACGTGCTCGATGTCCAGCCCGGCAATGGTGCGCAGGCTATCCAGGTAACGTGGCAGCGGATCGGTTTCGCCATAGGGCCAGACACCGATGTTGGGGGTGATGCGCTCGAGCAACTGGTCGCCCGTGAGCAGCAACTTCAGCCTGGGCTCGTATAGGCAAATTTGTGCAATGCTGTGGCCGCCAAGCACCAGCACGTCGAAAGCATGATCGCCGATGTGCAGCGTCTGGCCGGCTTCGAGCGGTTCGACGCGCGCCGGCACGGCACAGGCCATGTTGCTTTGCAACACCCCGCCCACCACCTGCTGCGCGTCGTCCGGCGCCACCCCATGGCGGCGCATGAAGTCGATACAGTACGCGCGGTCGCCGGCGCTGACCACGTGCGTCTGCCGCGCCACCGCCACCTCTTCCTCACGCATCAGGATCGGAGCCCCGGTGCGCTCGTGCAGCCACACCGCCAGCCCGAGGTGGTCGGGGTGGTGGTGCGAGACGATGATGCGCGTCAAGCCAGCCGCCAGCGGACCTGCCAATGCGCGCAGCCACAAGGCCCGCGCCGCCTCGCAATCGGCACCAGTGTCGAACAGGCACCATCCTTCACCATCGCGAATCAGGTAGATGTTGACGTGGTCGATGCCGTAGTCCACCGGCAGCGTGAACATCAGGATGCCGGGCAGGACCTCCTTCAGCGGCAGCTCGACCAACCCGTCAATGACTGAAGTAGCCAGGGAGGTGCTCATATTCACAACCGTTTCGCCACTTCTTCGAGCATCACCTCGGTGGCACCGCCGCCGATGGCCTGGACGCGGGCGTCGCGCACCATGCGCTCGATCGCGGCCTCGCGCATGTAGCCGAAGCCGCCGTGGAACTGCTGGCAGTCATAGACCACGTCGTTGACCAGCTCGCCGCACAGCGCCTTGACCATCGACACTTCCTTGACGCATTCGCGCCCCTGCGCGTCGAGCCAGGCGGCGTGGTAAACGAGCTGGCGGCCAGCCTCGACCTGCGCCGCGCGCATTGCCAGGCGCTGGCGGATGGCCTGCTTGTCCCACAGCGTGGCGCCGAAGGCCTTGCGCTCGCGCACATAGGCCAGCGTCAGCTCGATCGCGCGCGCGGCCTCGCCCATCATCTGCGCACCCAGCACCATGCGTTCGTTCTGGAAGTTGCGCATGATCTGGTAGAAGCCCTTGTTCTCTTCGCCCAGCAGATTGGCGGCCGGCACGCGGCAGTCCTCGAACACCAGCTCGGCGGTGTCGCTGCACAGCCAGCCGCTCTTGTTGAGCGCGCGCCCGACCCGAAAACCCGGCGTGCCCTTCTCGACGATGAAGATCGAAATACCACGCGAGCCCTTGGCGCTCGGGTCGGTCTTGGCGGCCACGAAGTACACGTCGCCATGCACGCCGTTGGTGATGAACATCTTGCTGCCGTTGATGACCCAGTGCTCGCCGTCGCGCACCGCGCGGGTGCGGATGCCGGCCACGTCGGAGCCTGCATCGGGCTCGGTGACCGCCACGGCGCAGATCTTCTCGCCGCCGATGATGGCGGGCAGGTAGCGCTCCAGCTGTTCTGGCGTGCCGAAATTGGCCAGGTGCGGCGAGGCCATGTCGGTGTGCACCATCACCGTCACGGCGAAGCCGCCGTAAGTGGAACGGCCGAGTTCTTCGGCCAGGATCGCGCTGTACACCGTGTCGAGCTTGGAGCCGCCATATTGCTCGGCGTAACGCACGCCGAGGTAACCGAGCTCACCCATTTTGCGCAGCACCGCGCGCGGGACCATGCCTTCCTCTTCCCATGGCGCGGCCTTTGGCACCACCTCCTGCTCGACAAAGCGGCGCAGGTTGTCCCGGAACTGTCGGTGTTGCTCGTCAAAATAAATCGGTTCGTTCATTACAGGTCCTTGGAGTCCATCACCACCATCAGATTGCCGGCGCGCGTTGCATTGTCAGGGTCGGCAGAACTGGCGCATTGCCGCTTGCCTCACGGCTGCCGCCAGGAAGGCTGCCTCTTGGCGAAGAAGGCGGCGATACCTTCGCGCCCTTCTTCGGTTTCCCAAGCATCGGCCAGCTTGTCGGCGGCATAGATCATGTTGGTGGCCAGATCGTGCGAGTTTGCATAGGCGACCAGTTTCTTGGTCGCAGCCACCGCACCAGGCGCGCACTGCAACAGGTCGGCCAGTTCACGCTCGACCGCTGCATCCAGCTGGTCGGCCGCTACCACTTCGGACACCAGGCCCAGACGCTTCGCCTCAAGCGCATCCATGCGCCGCCCGGTAAGGAAAGTGCGCCGCGCGTTCGCCTCGCCCATGCGCGCGACCACATAGGGTGCGATGTTGGCCGGCAACAAGCCCAGCCGCACCTCGGTCAGCGAGTAAACGCCGCTGTCCACCGCGATGGCGATGTCGCAGACCGAAATCATGCCTACACCGCCGCCATAGGCGGGGCCGTTAACGCGTCCGATCAGCGGCATCGGCAGGTCGTTGAGTGCGCGCAACATAAGAGCCAGGTCGGCGCTCTCGCTGACGCGCTCGGCGCGGCTTTTCTTCATGTTGTCCTGCATCCAGCCCAGATCGCCGCCGGCGCAGAAGGTCTTGCCGGCGCCGGTGAGCACCACCGCGCGCACGCCCGGTGCGGCGGCCAGCCAATCGACGGCGCGGCGCAGCTCGCTGATCAGGGTGGCGTTGAGCGCGTTGTGGGTATCGGGGCGGTTCAGCGTGAGGCGGGCCACGCCGCGCGCGTCGACAGCCAGTTGCAGTGTTTCGTAGGTGGGTGTGTTCATGATGGATCTCTTACATGTGACAAACAGGGGTGGCGGGTTTTGACGGCTCACGGCGCGCGTACCGTTCACGTACCTTGGGTTCGGTCTCGGCCAGGTGCGCGCCAGAAGTTTGTTTTTCCCAACGTCGTGGGTCGGGCTATCGCGGAAACCCGGGCTTCGCACATCAACCAGCGTTTCAATCACAGACACCTGTGCTGTCCTTTAAATCGCGGTCAGACCGCGGTGTAGCCGCCGTCAACCACCAGCTCGGCACCATGCACGAAGGACGACTCATCGGAAGCCAGGAACAGGATCACGGCCGACACTTCCCGCGGCTGGGCCGCCCGCCCGAGCAGGGTGGTGCCGAGCAGTGCCTTGTGGTTGGCCGGATCGGCCAGCAGGTCTTTGGTCATCGGCGTCTCGATGACGCCGGGGTGGACCGAGTTGACGCGGATATTGAAGGGCGCGAGATCGGCCGCGCAGGCCTTGCTGAACAGGCGCACCGCGCCCTTGGAAGCCTCATAGGCGCAGGCGCTGGGCGCGCCGACCAGGCCGTAGATGGACGAGATGTTGATGATCGAGCCGCCGCCGGCCTGCCGCATCGCCGGCACCACCGCGCGCGTGCCGAAGAAGGTGCCACGCACGTTGACGTTGAAGACGCGGTCCCATTCCGCCGTGGTGGTTTCATGCACCGGCTTCATCAGCAGGATGCCGGCGTTGTTGACCAGCACGTCGATGCGGCCCGCGCGCTGGACGATCTGCTCGACCACCGAGCCCCACTGCGCCTCGTCGGTGACGTTGAGACTGAGAAATTCGGCGCGCCCGCCACGCTGGCGGATACCCGCCGCGACGGCTTCGCCGAGCCCGGCATTCATGTCCGCGACAAACACCCGCGCGCCCTCGCTGGCGAGCAGCTCGCAGTGGGCCTGGCCCATACCCATGGCGCCGCCCGTCACCAGAATGACCATGTCCTGTACTCGACCCATAACGCTCTCCTTGTGGTGTGAATCCTGTGTGGTAGGAAAAATGCACTGCACCCTGACCGCGCTCAGGGCGCCGCGTTACAAACCTCTTGCATTTGCGGTCCGGCGCGAAAGGCCTTGAGCGAGCCGCTGTGCATCACATGGCCCGACAGGGTGCGGCCGATGATGCGCTCGGCCAGCCGCGCCGCCTCGATCAGCGCCTCCAGGTCGATCCCGGTCTCAATCCCCAGTTCCTGACACATGAACACCATGTCCTCGGTGCAGATGTTGCCGGCCGCGCCGCCGTGCTGGTGGCCCGCGAACGGACAGCCGCCCAGACCCGCCACCGAACTGTCGAACAGCCGCACACCCATCTGCAAGGCGGCATAGACATTGGCGCCGCCGACGCCGCGCGTGTCGTGCAGGTGCAATCCGATGCGGGCATCCGGCACGATCTCGCGCACCGCGCCGACGCGGCGCTTGATTTCCTCGGGATGTGTCCAGCCCATGGTATCGGCCAGGTAAACGGCCGGCAGCGGCACACGCCGGTCGGCGCAGGCATCGACCAGCCAGCGGACCTGATCGGTCACGGCCGACAGCGGCACGGCGCCACCGAGATTGCAGCCAAAAGCCGTAATCACGTAGGCCTTTTCCACCGCAATGCCCAGGGCGATGTAGCGGTCCAGCCAGCCGAGCTGGCGTTCGCGCATCTCGGCCACGCTGCAATTGTTGTTGCGCTGCGAAAACGGCTCGGTGGTGTAGAACATCAGCTTGCCGTCCAGGTCCACCTGTTCGCAGGCGCGCGCCCGCTCGAAGCCGTTGTCGTTGAGCCAGAGCGCCGTGTAACGGGTGCCGGGGCGCTTGGCGATGGCGGCAAACAACTCGGACGTGTCGGCCATCTGCGGCACCGCACGCGGACTGACGAAGGACGCCACCTGGATCTGCTTCAGGCCCGAGGCCGCCAAAGCGTCAATCAGCGCGGCGCGATCCGCCAGCGGATAGGTTTGCTGCTCCATCTGGAAGCCCTCGCGCGGGCCCTCCTCATGGAACTCGACGGAGGTAGGCAAGTTGCTCATCGCTGGCATCTCCTTCGATCAGGCCGGGCTGACTTCGGCCAGCACCTGGTGGCGCTCGACCATGTCGCCAACCCGGCAGCGCAGGCTGCTCAGGCTGCCTTCGAACGGCGCCGTGACGTGCAGCTCCATCTTCATCGATTCGAGTACGATCACGGTCTGGCCGAGGGCGACCGTCTCGCCGACCGCGGCCTTGACCGCCACCACCTTGCCCATCATCGGCGCACCCAGTTGCCCGCTGGCGGCGGCGTCACCGGCGGCGCCTCCCAGATAGGGTTGCGCCGTGAACACGCTGCTGCCCAGCGCACTGGAGAGCTCGACCTGCCGCGCATCGCCCCGGATCGTCAGCTCCAGCGCCCGCCCGCCGCACTGCAACAGGGAGCGCCCAGCCGCGAGTGACTGGAGTGTGGCGCTCACTTCCTGCTCGCCAATGACCAGCGTGCAGGCACCATCGGCGTCGCGGATCGAAAAGCGCACCGGCCACTCGGCCGCACCGGCCTTCAACACCAGGGCCGGCTGGGGCGCGGCCTGGATCGGCCCGCTGCGCAGACGCCAGCCGGTAAAATTGTCCCACAGGGTCCAGCAGCCCAGCGCGGGCGACTCGGCACGCCGTTGCGCCAGCCAGTGCAGCGCGGCCGCAGCCAGGTGCTCAACCGGCGGCGCGGCGGGGGCCACCACGCCGCGCTGCACATGGCGTTCGTCGATCAGGCGGGTATGGAAACTCGCGTCGCGGGTCTCCGGCCATTCGAGCAGTTCATGGAGAAACTGCAGGTTGGTAACCAGCCCGATCACCGTGCTTTCGCGCAATCCAGCCACCAGCGCCCGGCGCGCCGACTCGCGGTCGGGCGCATGCGCGATGAGCTTGGCAATCATCGAATCGTAGTGCGGCGAGATTTCGTCGCCGCTGTCCACCCCGGACTCGATGCGCACGCCCGCGCGCGAAAAATCGACCACCTGCAGCCGCCCGGTGGCCGGCAGGAAACCGGCATCGGCGTCTTCCGCGCACAGCCTGGCCTCGAAGGCGTGACCGGTGCAATGCACATCGGCCTGCGCCAGCGGCAAGGCGCCGGTGGCGGCGATGCGCAGTTGCAACTCCACCAGATCGAGTCCGGTGACTTCCTCGGTCACCGGGTGCTCGACCTGCAATCGCGGGTTGACCTCCAGGAAGTAATGCGCATCGCCCGCGACGACGAACTCCACCGTGCCCAGGCCGCGGTAGTTCACGCCAGCGGCAAGCTTGACCGCGTCGGCCAGGATGGCTTCACGCAGGCGCGGCCTGAGTCCGACCGAAGGCGCTTCCTCGATCACTTTTTGATGGCGCCGCTGCAAGGTGCACTCGCGCTCGAACAGGTGAATGGCGTGGCCCTGGCCATCACCGGCCACCTGCACCTCCAGGTGGCGCACATGCGGCAGGTAGCGCTCGACGATCAGTTCGCCGTTGCCGAAGGCTTTTTCGGCCTCGCGCATGGCACTCTCGATGCGCGACTCCAGCCCGTCCAGCGTGTCGATCACCGCCATGCCGCGGCCCCCGCCGCCGGCCACGGCCTTGAGCAGTACGGGCAGCTTCATACCGCGCACCAGGCGCAACACCTCGGCCGGGTCGGTCATGCCGCCCTCGCTGCCGGGAATGACCGGCACGCCCAGGCGGGCCGCCTCGCGCTTGGCGCTGGCTTTGCCACCGACACGTTCGATGGTCTCGGCCCGGGGGCCGATGAAAGTGAGTCCGGCGGCTTCGAGCGCACGCACGAAGTCCGCGTTCTCCGAAACGAAGCCATAGCCCGGATGGACGGCGTCGGCACCGACGCGCCGGGCCGCCGCGATGATGGCCTCGATGTTGAGGTAGCTCTCGCTGGGCGCGGCGCTCCCGAGTTCGACCGATTCACCGATTTCGCGCACATGGCGGGCCAAGCGGTCGGCACTGGAATGCACGGTGGCCACTTCGAGGCCGAGCTTGCGGCAGGTGCGGGCAATGCGGCAAGCGATCTCGCCGCGGTTGGCAATGAGGACTTTTTTAATCATGTCCGACTCCCGCGGCGAATTGGGTCATCAAGACGGTAAGGATGCGTTGCATGGCTGGCGTCCTGGTTAGAAACGGAAGACACCGAACGGCGTCGGTTTGGCGGCGGTGCGGGATGCGAGGTCAAGCAGCAGCCCCATCGCATCGCGCGTTTCCACCGGGTCGATGATGCCGTCCACCCACAAATTCGAGGAGAAGTTCGTGGCGGGCTGGAAATCTTCGTAAATTTTGCGTACCGGGGCTTTGAATGCCTCTTCTTCCTCGGGCGTCCACTCTTTGCCCTCGGTCTTGTTGATCTGCTTGCGCACCAGCGCCATCACGGTGGCGGCCTGATCCGGGCCCATGATGGCCGCGCGACCGGTCGGCCAGGCGAACATCGCGGTTGGGTTAAACGGCCGACCGCACATAGCCAGGTAGCCGGCGCCGTAAGAGGCGCCCATGATGATGGTGTACTTGGGCACGTTGGCCGAGGCCATCGCCGTGATCATCTTGGCACCGGCTTTGGCAATGCCCGCCTGCTCGGCGGCGCGCCCGACCATGAAGCCGGTTACGTCGGCCATGAACAGCAGCGGGATGTCACGCTGGCAACACAGATCGATGAAGTGCGCCGCCTTCATCGCGCTGTCCGGGAACAGCACGCCCTGGTTGGCGAGGATGCCAACCTCGTGGCCGTGGATGCGCGCAAAACCGGTCAGCAGGGTGTCGCCGTACATCGGCTTGAACTCCTGGAACCGGCTGTCGTCGACAAAGCGCGCCAGAATCTCGCGCGTGTCGGTCGGAATCTTGGTGTCGCGGCTGATGATGCCGTAAATCTCGCGCGGATCGAACCGCGGCGGCAGCGAGGGCTGGCGCGTCCAGCGCGGCTTGGGCTGCTCACCCAGGTCCCGTACGATTTCACGCGTGATGGCCAGCGCGTGGCGGTCATCTTCGGCGATGTGGTCGGTGACGCCGCTGACGCTGCAGTGCATCTTGGCTCCGCCCAGCGATTCGGCATCCACTGTCTCGCCCGTCGCTGCAAAGGTCAGCTCGGGGCCACCGAGGTACATATAACCCTGTTCCTTGACAATCACCGCCTCATCGCACAGCGCCGGGATGTAGGCACCGCCGGCCGTGCAGGGCCCCATCACCACGGCAATCTGCTGGATGCCTTCGGCCGACATGCGAACCTGGTTGTTGAAAATGCTGCCAAACTGGCCCACATCGGGAAAGATGTTGGCCATCTCCGGCAAGAAGGCGCCACCACTGTCCACCAGCGTGATGCAGGGCAAGCGGTGTGCCCAAGCAATCTGCTGCGCCCGCACATGCTTCTTGCAGGTCATGCCGTAGTAGGTGCCGCCCTTCACGGTGGCGTCGTTGGCAATGATCATGCAAGGACGGCCCTGCACCAGGCCGATGCCGGTGATGATGCTGGCGCCCGGCGGCACGCCGTGGTACATGCCTTCTCCGGCCAGCATGCCAACTTCCAGGAAAGGCGAGCCAGGATCGAGCAACACTTCGACCCGATGGCGCGGCAGGATTTTGTTGCGCGCCAGATGTTTTTCCCGCGCCTTCAGGGGGCCACCGGCCAGCGCCAGTTGGCGACGACTCTGCAAATTCGCAATCACGGCCTCGTAGGCTTCGCGGTTGAGTCGAAATTCGTCGTCGGAAGTCGACACACGTGAGGAAAGAATGGTCATATACGCTCTTGCACCGATTTGTAAGGAAAAGTACTCAGGACTTGAACGCCGGTGTACGGCGCGCTTCGAAGGCCGCCAGTCCTTCACTGATATCGTCATCAAGCAGGGCGGCACTGGCTAGGTCTTCCTCGAGCTTGAGGCCGACCTCCGACGAACCCTCCATGCCCTGACGCGCGAGGCGCTTCATGTTGGAAATGCCGATGCGGCTGCGCGTGGCGACCTTGGTGCAGTACGCCAGCGCCGCCTCGCCCAGCGTCTCAGGCTCAACCACATAGTTCACCAGCCCCCACTGCAGGGCCGTGTCGGCATCAATCCAGCGCGCCGAGAAGAATAGATCCAGGCCACGTCGCAGGCCGACGACGCGCGGGATGCGCTGGCTACCACCCCAACCGGGAATCAAGCCGAACTGGGCATGCTGATCACCAAAACGCGCGTCCTTTGCGGCAAAAATGATGTCGCAGGCCAGCATCAGTTCGCTGCCACCGGCCAGAGTCAGGCCCTGACAGGCCCCAACCACTGGCAGATCGCTGCGCTCAAGGCGCTTGAGCACGCTGTGGCCATAGCTGATGAAATGCTTCAACCTGGCAGGATCGGCGCGCAGCGACTTCACCTCATCCAGGTCGGCGCCGGTGCAGAAATGCTTGCCTTGCGCCCGGATCAGAATGGCGCGCACACCGGAGTCGGGTTTCTCGAACCCGTCGATGGCGGCCTCGATGCCCGCATGAACGGACATCGACAGGCAGTTGAATTTTTCGGGTCGCGCCAGCTCGATGATGCCAACGGCGCCTTCACGGCTGACCACCAAGGGAGATGTCTGGCTCATGATTTGTTCTCCTTCGCATATTGCACCGCCGCGCGCCCCACGCGCTCGCGCGCAACGATCAGTTTCATGATTTGCGCCGTGCCGTCGCCGATTTCCAGGCCCATCACGTCGCGCAGGCGCTGCTGGTGCGGCAGATCCATTGACCAGCCATAGTGACCAAACGTCAGAAGGCACTGATGGATCGCGTCAAAAGCGGTTTTGGGCCCCATCCACTTAACCATGGCCGCTTCCGCGGTGTGCGGCTGGCCTGCGTCGCGCAAGGCCAGGCCGTGGTAACAAAGCTGGCGGCAGGCGGCAATCAGGGTCTCAAACTCGACAATCGGAAAACTCACACCCTGGTACTGCGCCAGCGGTGCACCAAAGGTGTGACGCTCCTTCACGTACTCCCAGGTTTCGTCGATCGAGGCTTGCGCAGCGGCCACGCACTGTAGCGCGATCAGGATGCGGCTGAAGTCGAACCCCTGCATCACCTGCGTGAAGCCCTTGCCCTCCTCGCCCAGCCGGTTCTCGACCGGCACCCGCACGTCGTCGAAAAACACCGAGCCACGGCCGATGATTTTGCTGCCGACATCGTTGAAGCGCGTGCGCTGCACGCCTTTCTGGTTCAGGTCCACCAGGAACGCGCTGATGCCGCGCGCGCCCTCCTCGGGCTTGCCGGTGCGCGCGAACAACACAATGGCATCGGCCTGATCGGCAAAGGTGATAGAGGTCTTCTCACCGGAAAGCACGTACTCGTCGCCAACGCGACCCGCCTTGAGTTGCAGATTAGCGGCATCCGAGCCGCCCCGCGGTTCGGTCAAACCCAGAGCGACGATGGCCTCGCCCGCCACGATCCGGCTGTTCCAGGTGCGCGCCAACTCGGGGGACGCATTGGCATGAATGATGGCGCCCATCAGCGAACTGAGCAACTGCATATAGCTGACGTTGAAGTCGCCATAGGCAATTTCCTCGGTAATGATGCCGGCCGTGACACCACTCAAGCCCAAGCCGCCATATTCCTCGGGCAGATCAACACCGATCAGACCGAGTGAACCCATTTCCTTGAACAGCGCCCGGTCAATGCCCGGCTGCGATTCGCGCTTCTGGTAATCGGGCCTGAGCTTCTCTCGTGCAAAGCGGCGCGCCACGTCACGCAGCGCAATCTGGTCATCATCGAACATCATGGGTAATACCTCCTGGCTGACTGTTGCCAAAATCGCCGCCTGCATCACACCGTCAATCCGGACGAAGAATTTGAGGTGCTCGCCAATTGCATGGCTGGTCGACGCCGTATGATATATCATCGAACAGGTGTTAGTTAGATTTTTCAGGAGACTTTCTCAATGTCCACCGAAGCCACTGTTTTCTTTCCGACGCTACTGTCCGCCCTGAAGGTCGGCGCGCACACCCTTAGCAACCGGATGCTGATGGGCTCGATGCACACACGTCTGGAGTCGCTGGACCGCTCCATCGACCGGCTGTCCCTGTTCTATGCCGAGCGCGCACGCGGTGGTGCAGGCCTGATCGTCACGGGCGGCTATGCCCCCTGCCAGGATGGCCTGCTGGATGAAACTGGTCCCCTGCTCGTCACGACGGAGCAAGCCGATGCGCTGAAACCGATCCCACAGGCGGTGCATGCCGAGGGCGGCAAGATCATTCTGCAAATCCTGCATACAGGCCGCAACGCAAAAGTCGCCAGGCCCGTCGGAGCCTCCGAGATTCCCTCTCCCATCAACCCGCGCGCGCCGCGTGCCTTGAGCACGGCCGAAGTCTGGCAAACGATTGAGGACTATGTGCGCTGCGCCGAACTCGCCCAGCGCGCTGGCTTCGATGGCGTCGAGATCATGGGCTCGGAGGGCTACCTGCTCAACCAGTTCACCGTCACGCGCACCAACAACCGCAGCGACGAATTTGGCGGCAGCATGGAAAATCGCCATCACCTGCCGGTGGAGATCGTTCGTCGCACGCGCGAACGGGTGGGTCCGCAGTTTCTGCTCATGTATCGGGTATCGGCGCTCGATCTGGTCGAAGGTGGCGCCCCGGCCGCTGAAATCATCCAGCTCGCGCAGGCGGTGCAGGCTGCTGGCGCCGATATTATCAACACAGGCATCGGCTGGCACGAAGCACGCATCCCGACCATTGCCTACGTGGTGCCGCGCGCCGCCTGGCGCTTTGCGGCGGCCCGCATCAAAAAAGCGGTGACGATTCCCGTCATCGTCTCCAACCGGATCAACACGCCCGATCTGGCCGAAGAAATCCTGGCCAGTGGCGACGCCGATATGGTGTCGATGGCGCGCCCTTTCCTGGCCGATGCCGACTTCGTGCGCAAGGCGGCCGAGGGCCGCGCCAACGAGATCAACACCTGCATCGCCTGCAACCAGGCCTGTCTCGACTACATCTTCTCCGAGCGCCCGGCCACCTGCCTGGTCAACCCGCGCGCCGGGCGCGAGTTGGAGTTCTCGCTGTTGCCGCCAAGGGCCGTGCCGCGCAAGGTGGCGGTGGTCGGCGCCGGCGCGGCCGGGCTGGCCTGCGCGGTCACCGCGGCCGAGCGCGGCCATGCGGTCACCCTGTTTGAGGCCGGTCCCGAGATCGGCGGCCAGTTGAACCTGGCCCGGGCCGTGCCGGGCAAGCAGGAATTCAATGAACTGCTGCGCTACTTCAAGCAAGGCGTGGCGCGGCATGGCGTGACGCTCAAGCTCAATACCCGGGCGGATGCCCCCTCTCTCGTCAACGGCCACTACGACCGCATCGTGGTGGCCACCGGCGTGCGCCCGCGCACGCCGCAGATACCAGGCATCCCCCACCCCAAGGTGGTGGGCTATGCCGACCTGCTGTCGGGCCAGGCACAGGCCGGCCGCAAGGTGGCCGTGATCGGCGCCGGCGGCATCGGCTTCGACGTGGCAACGTTCCTGCTGCACAAAACGCCACCCGATGGCCCCCGGCCGCAGACGGTCGCGCAGTTTCAGGCCGAATGGGGTGTCGACACCTCGCCCGCAGCCGCGGGCGGCCTCAAACCGATGCAGCCCGTCAGCGCGCCACGCGAAGTCACCCTGTTGCAGCGCAAACCTGAAAAACCCGGACGCAGCCTGGGCATGACCACCGGCTGGGCGCTCAAGGCCGAGCTGGCGCGGCGCGGCCTGCGCACGCTCTCGGGCTGCGCCTATGAACGCATCGACGACGCCGGCCTGCACCTGAGCGTCAACGGCGTGCAGCAAACGCTGGTCGTGGACACGATCGTCCTGTGCGCCGGCCAAGACAGCGAGAACGCATTGCTTGCCGAACTGTGCGCGCTCGGCCTCACGCCCGATGTGATCGGCGGCGCCGAGTTGGCCGCCGAACTCGACGCCTTGCGCGCCATTGACCAGGGCACGCGCCTCGGTCTGGCGATCATCTGAAACCACTTCATTTCGAATGCGACGGCACCGCATTCTCGCGCCGGGTTCAAAACAGGAGAAACTGATGAAAGAACAAACTGCCAACACCATACGCTGGAGTGTGGCTGGAGACATTGGCCGAATCGTGCTCGACCGCAGCGACGGCCCTCACACGATCTCACTCGCGTCCACTGCTGCACTGGCCCGCGCAGTTGCCGAGATTGCCGCAGCAAAGCCGCGGGTCGTATTGCTGACCGGCAGCGGAACGATATTCTGCGCCGGCGGGGATATCGCCGAGATGCGCCAACACGCTGGAACGCTCAACGTCTATATTGACACGCTCGTGGGCATCGCGCACCCGGCGCTGCTGCGACTGTCGGAACTGCCGGTGCCGGTGGTAACAGCCATCAACGGCCCGGTCGGCGGTGGCGGCATCGGCTGGGCACTTTGCGGCGACTTCGCTCTGGCTGCAGCATCAATGAAGCTGCGCACAGGGTACGCAGCCATCGGCTTGTCCCCTGACATGGGCGCATCCCACTTCATCACCCGACGCATCGGCTCGCTGCGCGCGCGCCAGCTTTTCATGCTCAGTGACCCCGTCGACGCGCGCCAATGTCTCGACTTCGGCTTGGTGGACGAAGTCGTGCCTGACGCCGAGTTGGGCGCTCGCGCCCAAGCCCTGTGCGAACGACTGGCCCGTGCGCCCACCGCCTCGATGGCTGGCATCAAGCAACTGTGCGAAGGCGCCGCGCGACGCAACCTGCACGAGCAAATGGCGCTCGAGAAGTCTCTGATTGAAACTCGCGCCCGAAGTAGTGATGCAAGCGAAGGCGTGCAGGCCTTTCTGGAAAAGCGCGCCCCACGTTTCAGCGGGCGTTGAACAGCGGTCTCATCCATGAATTTCACACCCAACCCAGAACACGAAACCATCCGCGAAGCCATCGGCAAAATCTGCGCCCGCTTTGACGACAGCTACTGGCTCGAACGCGACAAGGTCGGCGGCTTTCCGCACGAGTTGCACCGCGCCCTGGCCGACGGCGGCTGGCTGGGCGTTTGCCTGCCGCAGGAATATGGCGGCGGCGGGCTGGGCATCAGTGAAGCCACCGTGATGATGCAGGCCATCTCGCAGTCGGGCGCCGGGCTGTCGGGTGCATCGGCGGTGCACATGAACATTTTCGGCCTGCAGCCGGTGGCCGTGTTCGGCAACGAGGAGCAGAAACGCCGCATGCTGCCGCCGCTGATCCAGGGCAAGGAAAAAGCCTGCTTCGCCGTCACCGAGCCCAACACCGGGCTGAACACGACCCGTCTGAAAACCCGCGCCGAACGGGTTGGCGACCACTATGTATTGTCCGGCCAGAAGGTCTGGATCTCGACCGCCCAGGTGGCCGAGAAGATGCTGATCCTGGCGCGCACCACGCCGCTGGAGAACTGCAAGAAGCCGACCTTCGGCCTGAGCCTGTTCTACACCGCCCTCGACCGCCGTTTTGTCGAGGTGCGCGAAATCGAAAAAATGGGGCGCAAGGCAGTCGACTCGAACGAACTCTTCATCGACGGCCTGCGGGTGCCAGTGGAAGACCGCATCGGCGAAGAGGGCCGCGGCTTCGAATACATCCTGCATGGCATGAACCCGGAGCGGGTGCTGATCGCGGGCGAAGCCGTCGGCCTGGGCCGCGCGGCGCTCCAGGTGGCCGTCAAGTACGCCGGTGAACGCATGGTATTTGATCGACCCATCGGGCAGAACCAGTCGATCCAGCATCCGCTGGCGCAATCATGGATGGAGCTTGAGGCCGCTGAAATGATGGCGATGCGCGCGGCCTGGAAATACGACAACGGCCTGCCCTGCGGCGCCGATGCCAATGCTGCCAAGTACATGGCGGCCGAGGCTGGTTTCAACGCCTGCCAGCGCGCCATGGCCACGCTGGGCGGCTATGGCTACGCCAAGGAATACCACGTCGAACGCTACCTGCGCGAAATGATGATCCCGCGCATCGCGCCGATCAGCCCGCAACTCATCCTGTGCTTCATCGCCGAGAAGGTGCTGGGCCTGCCCAAATCCTATTGACATTCACGAGCCCACGACCGATTTTCTTCCCGCTGAGGCCAGCAATGCCCACGTCAATACCCTCTTTTAACCCATGACAGCACCCACCCCATCATGACCACCACCCACGACAGCGAACGTGCCGACCAACTGACCATGCTGCGCGAAAGCGCGCTCAGTTTCGCAACCAAAGAATCGCCACTCAACCGCGCCCGCGCCCTGCGCCAGCAGACGCCGGGCTACGACCGCCGCTTCTGGAACGCCCTGGCCGAGCAGGGCTGGACCGGGCTGCTGGTGCCCGAACAACTGGGCGGCTACGCCCAGGGCTTCGCTGAGATGGCCGAGGTGGCGGCCGCCCTGGCTTCTCAGGTCGCGCCCGAACCGGTGGTGCCGGTGCTGGTCTTCGCCGGCCGGCTGCTGGCCCATGCGGGTGCCACCGAGCTATCGACGCGTCTGCTGACCGAACTCGCCGAGGGTCGCACGCTGCCCGCCGTGGCCTGGCAGGAAGATGTCACCGGCGCGAAAGACCGGCCGGGCCAGGCTGCGACCCGGCTGGAGCGCCAGGGCGACTCCCTGCTGGTACATGGCGACAAGCGCCATGTGCGCCCCGGCGCCGGGGCCGACGGCTACATCGTCAGCGCCAGCGGGCCGCAAGGTCTGGCCCTGGTGTGGGTGCCGGCCGATGCATCCGGCCTCACCCTGTCGAGCCAGCCGCTGGCCGATGGCAGTTATGTCGCCCAGCTTGACTTCAACAACGTCCGCCTGCCCGCCAGCCACCTGCTGGCCGAAGGGGCGGCCGCCGTGGCCGCGCTGACCCGCGCCTACGATGAAACCCTGGTATTGGCCAGCGTTGAACTGCTGGCCCTGGTGCGCAGCATGCTGTCCATGACACAGGACTACCTGCGCACGCGGGTCCAGTTCGGCAAGCCGATCGGCAGCTTCCAGTCGCTGCAGCACCGCGCCGTCGACCTGTTGATCCAGCAGGAACTGACCGCCAGCGTGGTGACGCAAGCGGTGGCCCTGCTCGATGCTCAGGACGGCGATGCCACAGCGCGCTCGGCCATGGCCAGCCGCGTCAAGTCGCGCGCGTCGGACGCCGGGCTGCAGGTGGCACGCGAAGCGGTGCAACTGCACGGCGCCATTGGCGTCACCGACGAATACGACCTGGGTCTGTACCTGCAGCGTGCCCTGGTGTTGGCCGCCTGGCTGGGCAACGGCACCCAGCAACGCCGCCGCTACGCCGACCTCACCCGCAACGCCACCGCGCAGGAACACGCATGAACACCTCCTCCACATCCACCTCCACCGACTGGAATGCGCTCGACAACGCCAGCTTCCGCGCTACCCTGCGCGAATTTTTTGAAACCCGCTTTCCCGGCGAATGGCGCTACCCGCAGCGACGCCTGCGCTGGTCCGAAATCGGACCGTGGTACCTGGCACTATCCAAACAAGGCTGGGTTGCTCCGAGCTGGCCCAGCCAATACGGCGGCATGGGCCTCTCGCCCGAGAAGCTCATCATTTTCATTGAAGAGCAGGAACGCTGGGGCGTGGCGCGCGCGCCCGACATGGGCATCACCATGGTCGGACCGCTGCTGATCAACCACGGCAACGAGGCGCAACGCGCCTACTACCTGCCCAGGATCATCGCGGGCGAGCACATCTGGTGCCAGGGTTACTCGGAACCCAATTCCGGCTCCGACCTGGCCAGCCTGCGCACCGAAGCGGTGGTCGACGGCGACGACTTCATCGTCAACGGACAAAAGACCTGGACCACGCTGGCGCAGGACGCCACGCACATCTTCCTGCTGGTGCGTACCGACAAATCAGCCAAGAAGCAGGAAGGCATCAGCTTCCTGCTGGCCGACATGAAAACGCCGGGCATCACGGTGCGCCCCATCCGCAACATCGCGGGCAGCGAGGACTTCTGCGAGGTCTTCCTGGAAAACGTGCGCGTGCCGCGCACCAGCATCGTGGGCGTGTTGAACAAGGGCTGGACCATCGCCAAGGCGTTGCTCGGCTTCGAGCGCATCTTCCTGGGCAGCCCCAAGCAAAGCCAGTACGCGCTAGCGCGCGTGCAGGAAGCCGCGCAGCGCCTCGGCCTGTTCGAAGACACCGGCTTCGTGGACCGCTACACCAAGCTGGCGCTGGACGTGGCCGACCTGGGCGCGCTCTATGGCCGCTTTATCGAGCAGGTCAAGCGCGGCGAAACCCTGGGGCCCGATGTCTCGATGCTCAAGCTGTTCGCCACCGAAACCTATTCGCGCCTGGCCGACCTGCTGGTTGACGTCGTCGGCGCCAGTGGCGCCCTGCCCGGCCCCATCGCGCTGCCCGGTGGCAAAACCGATGCGTTGACCACCTTCTACAACGCGCGTCCGGCCACCATCTACGGCGGCAGCAACGAAGTGCAGCGCAACATCCTGGCTGCCAGCGTGCTGAAGTTGCCGTCATGAGCGACGCACGCAATTCCGTTTTTGAAGGCCCCGGCCCGGACGCGCAGTTCGCGCTGGCGCTAGCGCAGGGCCGCTTTCAGATCCAGCATTGCGGCGCCTGCGACCAGCATGTGTTCTACCCGCGCGCGCTGTGTACCCATTGCGGCTCGGCGCAACTCGAATGGGTGGCACCCAGCGGGGCTGGTCGTGTCTATTCCAGCACCACGGTGTGCAGAAAACCCGACTCCGGCGGCGACTACAACGTTGCGCTGGTGGACTTGGCCGAGGGGCCGCGGCTGATGTCGCGCATCGATGGCATTGCGCCCGACCAGGTGCGCATCGGCCTGCGCGTGCAGGCGCGCGTGATCGACGACCCCATCAAGGGCAAGCTGCTGGTCTTCATCCCCGAGGGCGCCACACCATGAGCGCCGCGCCGGGCCGTTCCCAAGCAAGCTCGCACCGCAGTGCGCAGCACGAAGGTACTCCAGTGAGCACCACCTCTTCCCTGCGCGGCGCCGCAGCCATCGTCGGCGCCAGCCTGGGCGGCGTGCCCATGGCCCCCGGTCGCAGCGCCCTCGAAATTCTGGGCGAGGCCGTGCACGGCGCACTGGCCGATGCCGGCTTGAAGCTGTCCGATGTCGATGGGCTGTTCACCGGCTCGTCCTACCACTTTCTGGCCGGCCTGTCGGTGGCGGAATACTTGGGGCTCAAACCCAAGTTCTGCGAAGCCACCATGGTCGGCGGCTCGTCTTACGTCAGCCACCTGCTCACCGCCGCCATGGCCCTGCACACCGGCCAGTGCGAAGTGGCGCTGATCTGCTATGGCAGCAACCAGGGTTCGGGCTTCGGCAAGCTCAAGTCGATGGCCGAGACCCCTTTGTACGAAGCGCCCTACGAGCCGCGCTACCCGATTTCCAGCTACGCCCTGGCCGCCGCGCGCCACATGCACCAGTACGGCAGCACGCGCGAAGACCTGGCGCACATCGCGGTGGCGGCGCGCCAGTGGGCGCAGCTCAATCCGCTGGCCTATGCGCGGGATCCGCTCAGCGTCGAGCAGGTGCTGGCTTCGCGCCTGGTGAGTGATCCACTGTCGGTGCTCGATTGCTGCCTGGTGACCGACGGCGGTGGTGCCCTGGTGCTGGTGCGCAGCGAGCGGGCGAAAGACTTTCCCAAGCCGCCGGTCTACGTGCTGGGCGCGGCCGCCGCCACCTGGCACCGCCAGATCGGCTCCATGCCCGACCTGACCGTGACCGCCGCCGCCGAGTCGGGGCCGCGCGCCTTCGCCATGGCCGGGCTGGCACCGAAGGATGTGGACGTGCTGGAGCTGTACGACGCCTTCACCATCAACACGCTGCTGTTCCTCGAAGACCTGGGCTTTTGCGCGAAGGGCGAAGGCGGCGCTTTTGTGCGCAACGGGCGCATCGCGCCGGGTGGCGTGTTGCCGGTCAATACCAATGGCGGCGGCCTGTCGTGCTGCCACCCCGGCATGTACGGCATGTTCCTGCTGATCGAGGCGGTGCAGCAACTGCGCGCCGAAGCCGGCGACCGCCAGGTACCGGGCGCGGAGATCGCCCTGTGCCATGGCAACGGCGGCGTTCTTTCAAGCCAGGTGACGGCCCTGCTGGGCACGGCCGCCACCGTCTGATCTTTCCACTTCACAACCAGGAGACATATCCATGAACAAAGGCACCATGCTGCAAGACAAAGTCGCCGTGGTCACCGGCGCGGGCCGGGGCATCGGCCGCGACATCGCACTGCTAATGGCGGCGCAAGGCGCCAAGGTGGTGGTTAACGACATCGGCGCCTCGGTGGGCGGCGAAGGCAGCGATGCCAGCCACGGCCAGCAGGTCGTCAACGAGATCAAGGCCGCTGGTGGCCAGGCCGTGCTCAGCACCGACAGCGTGTCGACCTGGCCCACGGCCAACCGCATCATCGAGTGCGCGGCCGACACCTTCGGGCGCATCGACATCGTCGTCAACAACGCCGGCATTCTGCGCGACCGGCTGTTCTTCAACATGTCGCCCGAGGAGTGGAGCGCCGTGATCGACGTGCACCTGAACGGCAGCTTCTTCACCTCGCGCGCCGCCGCCCCGCATTTCAAAACGCAAAAATCGGGCGCCTACGTGCACATGACCTCGACCTCGGGCCTGATCGGCAACCTGGGCCAGGCCAATTATGCTGCTGCCAAGCTGGGCATCGTGGCCATGTCACGCCACATCGCTGGCGACATGCAGCGCTACAACGTGCGCTCCAACTGCATCTCGCCGTTCGCCTGGAGCCGCATGATCGGCGCCATCCCCACCGACACCCCCGAGCAGCAGGCGCGCGTGGAAAAGCTGAAAAAACTCGGGACCGAACAGATTGCGCCGATGGCCACCTTCCTGGCCAGCGATGCCGCGGCCGACGTCACGGCCCAGATCTTCGCCGTGCGCGGCAACGAGATTTTCCTCATGAGCCAGTCACGCCCAATCCGCGGCATGCACACCAGCGAAGGTTGGACGCCCGAGACCATCGCCGAGCGCGTGCTGCCCGCGATGAAGCAGAACTTCTATCCACTGGAGAGTTCGAATATCGTGTTCTCCTGGGACCCGGTCTAAAGCGGAGCCACACCATGGCGATCAACTACGACAAGCTGATGGCGTGGCCGTTCGAGGACGTGCGCCATCGCTACACACAGCGCGACACCATGCTGTACGCACTGGGCGTCGGCCTGGGCACCGACCCTCTGAACGAAACCGAGCTGCGCTTCGTCTATGAAAAAAACCTGCTGGCACTGCCGACACTGCCGGTGGTGCTGGGCTACCCTGGCATGTGGATGAAAGACCCGACCACGGGCATCGACGCCGTTCGCCTGGTGCATGGCGAGCAAGGTTTGGTCATCCACCGCTTGCCAGCCCCCGAGGGCGAGGTGATCGGGCGCACCAAGGTTGCTGGCATCGTCGACAAAGGCACGGGCAAGGGCGCGTTGGTTTATACCGAGCGCACGGTGCATGACGCGGCCAGCGGCGAGTTGCTGGCGACGCTGACCTCCACCACCTTCTGCCGCGCCGACGGCGGTTTTGGTGGCCCCACCGGCCCGGTCAAAACCGTGCATGAGCTGCCCACGCGCGCAGCCAACCACAGCGTCGATTTCGCCACCCAGCCGCGCGCCGCGCTGATCTACCGGCTCTCGGGCGACTACAACCCGCTGCATGCCGAACCCGCGGTGGCCAGCGCCGCCGGCTTCGAGCGGCCCATCCTGCACGGCCTGGCCACCTATGGCATTGCCGGCTGGGCCCTCACCCAAAGCGTCTGCGGCGGCGACCCAAACGCCCTGCAGTCGCTGGATGTGCGCTTTTCGTCACCGGTCTATCCCGGCGAGACGATACGCACCGAAGTCTGGGTGGATGGCAAGGTCGCTTCGTTCCGGGCCCTGGCTGTGGAGCGCAACGTCGTCGTGCTGAACAACGGGCGCGCCAAGCTGCGCTGACATTCACTGATCTTTCTTGTCCCCTTTTTCCCCTTTTTACCGACTTTCCCATTTTTTTCAAGGAGCCTCTCAATGAACTACGCTGACTTCCAATTCCTCAAGTTCGACCACAAACCCAATGGCGTGCTGCTCATCACCATCAACCGTCCCGAAGTGATGAACGCCACCAACGGCCGCCTGCATTGGGAGCTGACCAAGGTCTGGGGCGTCGTCAACGACGATCCCAAGACCAAGGTGGCGATCATCACCGGCGCCGGCGACCAGGCCTTCTCGGCTGGTGGCGACCTGGATTGGGTAGGCAACATGGTCGGCAACCCCAAGGAAATTGCCAACACCATGACAGAGGCTGCGGACGTGGTCTACAACATGATGGCCTGCGACAAGCCCATCATCTCGGCCATCAATGGCGTGGCCGTGGGTGCCGGTCTGGCGGTGGCCTTCCTGGCCGACATCAGCATCATGGCCGAGGAGGCCAAGGTCACCGACGGCCACGTCAAGATCGGTGTCGCCGCCGGCGACCACGCCGCGATCCTGTGGCCGCTGCTGTGCGGCATGGCCAAGGCCAAGTACTACCTGCTGACAGCCGATTTCGTAACCGGCAAGGAAGCCGAGCGCATCGGCCTGGTCAGCCTGTGCGTGCCGCGCGCCGAGCTGATGGACAAGGCGATGGCCGTCGCCAACAAGCTGGCCAATGGCAGCCAGCAGGCGATCCGCTTCACCAAGCGCTCCTTGAACGGCTGGATGAACCTGGCGCGCCCGATTTTCGAGAGTTCACTGGCGATGGAGATGCTGTGCTTCCTGGGCGAGGATGCCAAGGAAGGCGTGGCCTCGGTGCGCGAAAAGCGCGCGCCCAAGTTTCCTTCCGCGCAACTGTAAAAAATAAAGAGAGCACCCCATGGACTTCCAACTGACCCAGGAACAACGGATGATCTACGAGTACGGCGACCGTATCTCGAAGCAGTTCGACCACAACTACTGGAGAGGCTACGCCGAGAAGAACGAGCGCCCGACCGAACTGTACAAACAGATCACCGACGACGGCTTTCTCGGCATCATGGTGCCCGAGGCCTATGGCGGTGCCGGCCAGGGCATGACCGAGATGCTGCTGTTCATGGAAGGACTGTCCAACAACGGCATTCCGCTGCTGAACCTGGTGGTCGGACCGACCATGACCATGGGCCTGCTGGCCAAACACGCCAGCGAGGACATGAAGCGCCGCTTTCTGCCGGGCGGCTGCACCGGCGAGATCAAGTTCTGCTTCGCCATCACCGAACCCAACGCCGGCTCGAACTCGATCGAGATCACCAGCATCGCCAAGTCCGACGGCAAGGGCGGCTTCCGGCTCAATGGCCAGAAGGTCTTCATCACCGATGCCAATTGCGCCGACTACGCCATGGTCGTGACGCGCACCACAGCGCGCGCCGACGTGAAGAAGAAAACCGACGGCTTCACCATTTTCATGGTCGACATGAAGAAGAAGGGCATCAGCAAGACCCTGATTCCGGTCGCCTTCCCGGTGCCCGAGACGCAGTGGCAGGTGTTCTTCGACGACGTGGCGCTGACCGAAGCCGACGTGCTGGGTGAGGTCGGCAAGGGCTTCAACATCCTGTTCGACACGCTGAACCCTGAGCGCATCATCCTGTCGGGCCTGTGCACCGGCGTCGGCCGCTTTGCACTGAAGAAGGCCGTGGCCTATGCAAATGACCGCAAGGTGTTCAACAACACGCCGATTGGCGCCTACCAGGGCGTGCAGCACCCGCTGGCGATGGCCCGCAGCGAGATCGAGATGGCCTCGCTGATGGCGCTCAAAGCCGCCTGGGCTTTTGACCAGGGCCTGCCCGCCGGCGAATTTGCCAACATGGCCAAGTACGCCGCCGCCGAGGCCGGCATTCACGCCGTCGACAGCGCGATCCAGTGCTTCGGCGGCAACGGTTTCACCAAGGAATACGGCATGTACGATCTGTACGGCCTGGTGCGACTGCTGCGCACCGCGCCGCTGAACCGTGAAATGGTGCTCAACCACATTGCCGAGCACGTGATGGGCCTGCCGCGCTCGTACTGACAGCCGCCATGAGTACCAACGCTCCCCTGCCCGCCTTTGGCGCCCTGGCCGGCCTGAAGGTGATCGACCTGTCGCGCGTGCTTGGTGGCCCATACTGCGGACAGATCCTGGCCGACCACGGCGCGCAGGTCATCAAGGTCGAGCCGCCCGCCGGCGACGAAACCCGCGCCTGGGGCCCACCCTTTGCCGACGACGGCACCGCCGCCTACTACAACGGGCTGAACCGCAACAAGCGCGATATCGTGATCGACTTGTCGAAGCCCGAGGGGCGCGAGATTGTGCTGAAAATGCTCGCGGATGCCGACGTGCTGATCGAGAACTTCAAGATCGGCACGCTGGAGCGCTGGGCCATCGGCTATGAGCAGTCGCTGCGCGAACGCTTCCCGCGCCTGATCCACTGCCGGGTCAGCGGCTTCGGCGCCGATGGGCCGCTCGGCGGCGCGCCTGGCTACGACGCGGTGGCACAGGCGCTGGGCGGCCTGATGAGCGTCAACGGCACGCCGGACACCGGCCCGCTGCGGGTCGGTGTCCCGGTGGTCGACATCACCACCGGCCTGTCGGCCGTGATCGGCGTGCTACTGGCGGTAATCGAGCGGCAGCGCTCCGGGCGCGGGCAGTTCGTCGAGGCCACGCTGTACGACACCGCTGTGTCGCTGCTGCACCCGCAAAGTGCCAATTGGTTGCAGTCGGGCCAGACACCCAAGCTCAGCGGCAATGCGCACTCCAACATCGTGCCCTACGACAAGTTTGCCACCCAGACCTGCGAGGTGTTCCTGGGCATCGGCAACAACGGACAGTGGAGAAAGCTGTGCGAGTTTCTCGGGCAGCCGGCCCTGGCCGACGAGCCACGTTTTGCCACCAACGCCGAGCGTTTTCGCCACCGCGATGAACTGCGCGCCCTGCTGGAGACGCATTTGCAACAGGTGGATGGTGAGCAATTTTGCCGTGACCTGCTGGCAGCCGGCATTCCGGCCGGCGCCGTCAGGGCCATTCCGCAGGTATTGACTGACCCCCACACCCTGCATCGGGACATGGTGGTGCAGGTGGAGGGTGTGCCTGGCATCGGCATCCCGGTCAAGCTGTCACGCACACCGGGGCGCGCCCACAGCGCGCCGCCGCGCTTCGGCCAACACACACGCGAACTACTCATTGAGCACGGTTACGGCGCCGCCACCATTGATGCCCTGATCGCACGAGGAACCATCGTGGAACACGTTGCGGCATGAACCCTGCCTGTCAGAGAGTAGGGAAATCCCCACGTACCTAACTAATGTTAGGCTCTAAAATTAAAATCTTTTATGCAGAACAGAAAATCGAGTCGACAAGCTGCGCATAGGCAGGTGGTCGACCGTGCAATGTCATAGGCACCTTCAGTGATAAACACCATCAGCACCAATAACAGTACCAGAGAGCAGGGGCCGACTCCGATGAAAGCCAGCAACGAGGCAGCTGTACCCGTCCTCGAATGCCGGGGGCTGGAGCGGCGATTCGGCGGCCTGGTCGCGTTGACGGGGGTCAATTTGCGCATTGAGCGCGGGGAGATCTTCGGCCTGGTCGGCCCCAACGGCAGCGGCAAGACGACAATGACCAACGCCATCACCGGCTTTTTTCCACCCCAGGTCGGCAGCATATGGCTCAATGGCCGCGACATCACCGGCATGGCACCACACAAGGTCGCCGCCCTGGGCGTGGCGCGCACCTTCCAGAACCTAGCGCTCTTCAACGGCATGAGTGTGCTTGACAACATCCTGCTTGGGCGCCACATCCACATGAAGGCCGGCGTGGCAAAAACCGCCCTGTATTGGTGGCTGGGTCGCAAGGACGAAATGGCGCACCGCCTCAAGGTCGAGGAAATCATCGATTTCCTGCAGCTACAGAGCGTGCGTGACGAACTGGTGGACAGCATTCCGATCGGGCTGAAAAAACGCGTCGAACTGGCACGTGCGCTAGTGGCGGAACCCAGCTTTCTCGTTCTTGACGAACCCATGGCCGGCATGAACCAGGAGGAAAAGGAATACATGGCGCGCTTTATTCTCGACGCGCGTGACGAGCGCCATGTCACCGTGCTGCTGATCGAGCACCACATGGACGTGATCACCGGCATCTGCGATCGCATGATGGTGCTCAGCTATGGCGAGACCATCGGAACCGGGATTCCCGCTGCGGTGATGAAGGATGAACGCGTGATCAAGGCCTATCTGGGGGGTGCGCATGCAACGCACTGACACGGACATTGACACCGCCAAGGGCGGTAACACCGCAACCTGGGACCTGGGTGTCGACACCACCCTCATCCGCATTCTGGCTCGCAACGCCGAATTGCTTGGCAATCGCGTGGCCATGCGAGAAAAGCAATTGGGGATATGGCAGGAAACCACCTGGTCGCAAATGCTGGATGCCACGCTCGCTTGCGCGGCCGGCATGGAAAGTCTCGGTTTTGGCACCGAGGATGCCTTGCTGGTGCTGGGCGACAACCGGCCCCGGCTTTACATGGGCATGCTGGCAGCCGGGATGCTGGGCGGTTACGCCATGCCGGTCTACCCCGACGCCACGCACGACGAAATCCATCACTTCATGCATGAGGCGAATGTCCGCTTCGTCCTGGCCGAAGATCAGGAACAGGTCGACAAGGTGCTCGATCTGGGCGATCAGGGTGCAACGATCAGCAACATCATTTACGACGAGCCACGCGGTTTGACCAGCTATCCGAATCCCGGACTGGTGTCGTGGGAAAAGTTGCAGGCCATTGGTGCAGATCGCCTGCGTGCCGAACCGAAACTGCGAAATACCTTGATCGAACGGGCCCGGCCCGAAGGGCCGGCCGTGTTCGTCCACTCGTCGGGAACCACGGGCAAGCCGAAGGGCGTGGTGCTGAGCCACAGGAATTTGCTCGCCGGGGTTGGCAACGCCCATCGCGGGGGGGCTTTCACATTCGGCGAGGACATCCTCGCCTATCTGCCCATGGCCTGGGTGGGCGACTTTGCGATCACGGTCGGCGCCGGTGTTGCGCTGCACTTCACCATCAACATTCCCGAGCGCCAGGAAACGGTGCTGCACGACCTGCGCGAGGTCGCGCCCACTTTCTATTTGGCGGCACCCCGAAGCTGGGACAACATGCTGACCACCATCCAGGTTCGCATGGAGGATTCGACGCCGCTCAAGAAATGGCTCTACGATGTTTTCATGAACTCCGCGCTGGCAGCCGAACGACGCAAACTCGAGGGAAAACAGTCAAGCCTGAAAGAGCGTCTGATGCGGCAACTGGGAGAGTGGCTAATCTTCGGGCCGATCAAGGACCAGTTGGGCCTGACCCGCCTGCGAAATGCCTTCACCGGCGGCGAGGCCATTGGCGAGGACACTTTTGTTTTTTACCGCGCACTGGGCGTGAAATTGCGACAGTTCTATGGTCAAACCGAAAGCAGCGCTTTCAATGCCTTGCAGGACACCGAAGAAGTACGCCTGCACACGGTCGGCAGGCCATTGCCGGGGGTTGAGGTCAAAATCGGCGACAACGGCGAAATCATGGTTCGATCCGGGAGTGTGTTTTCCGGTTACTACAAACTTGAAAATGCCACCCGGGAAGCACTGGAGGATGGCTGGTTGCGCACGGGCGATGCCGGTTATGTCGAGCCTGACGGGCATATGGTGGTGCTCGGGCGTTTGTCGGAGGTGGTGCACACCGCCAAAGGCGAACGCTACATCCCGAACTACATCGAGAACCGCCTCAAGTTCAGTCCGTACATCAAGGATGTGGCGGTGCTCGGGAGCGGTCGCGACACGCTGGCGGCCATCATCTGCATCGACAAGGAACCGGTTGGCCATTGGGCCGAGGTACGGGGCATTTCCTACATGTCCTATGCCGACCTGTCGCAAAACCCCGAGGTGATCGAATTGGTCACGGCAGCGGTCAAACGCGTCAACAGCATCCTGCCGGACGGACTGAAACTGCATCACTTCGTGTCGCTGCACAAGGAGTTCGACCCCGATGATGGGGAGGTCACGCGAACACGCAAGTTGCGCCGCAACGTGGTGGAAGAGCGTTATGCACCCATCATTGACGCGATCTACGGCGGCCAGAAGACGGTCACGATGAAGGCGCAGATCACATACGAATCCGGGGAGGTCGGCACCATCGAGCGCCAACTCTCGGTGCAGGAGATTTAAATCATGGACTTTTCACTGTTTGCCGAGTTGGCCATCAATGGCGCACTGTCGGGGTTGATGTACTCATTGGTGGCGCTGGGAATCGTGCTCATCTACAAGTCGTCCTCTGTGCCCAACCTGGCGCAAGGTGCGATGACCATGCTGGGCGCCTACGTGGTTCTGGCCATCGCCAACGGCATCGGCCTTCCCATGTGGACGGCCATTCCTCTGGCCATGGGGACGATGTTTTTCGTCGGCATGGGCATCGAGCGGGTGGCCTTGCGCCGACTGGCGGGCCGTCCCATCATCATGATTCTGATGATGACGCTAGGGCTGGATATCTTCATACGCGCGACAACGATGGCCATCTGGGGCGGCTCAAGTCGTCCAATGTCCATCGGCATCAGCGACGAACCGCTGTTTCTGGGGCCGCTGCTGCTCAATCGCTCCTACGTGGTGGGGGCCGTGGTTGCCGCGGCACTGTTTGCAATCTTCTTTTTCTTCTTTCGCACGCGCAGGGGCATTGTCCTGCGCGCCATCTCTGATGACTACATCGCATCCTGGTCAATCGGCATATCGGTTGAGCGCGGGGTGGCTTTTTCCTGGGCCATGTCCTCGGTTCTGGCGACAACGGCCGGCGTGTTGTGGGGATCGGTTCAAGGAGTCAATCAAGGGCTGGCGCTGCTTTTACTCAAGGGCTTGACCGTCGCCGTTCTGGGCGGTCTTGACAGCATCGGCGGGGCTATTCTGGCCGGCTTGCTACTGGGTCTTCTTGAAGGTGTTGCGTCAGGCTATCTCGACCCATTGGTTGGCGGTGGTAGCCGCGACCTGGTGGTAGCCGCGACGCTGATTCTGACCATCCTGATTCGGCCCCACGGCCTGTTCGGGCGACACGACATTGAAAGGATCTGAAGGCCATGCTTTTTCGTCAATCAGGAATTTTTCACACCAGTTACGCGGACGCGCGGGCACTTTTCCCGTTGCCTGCTGATCGCTGGATGATCGGCTTGTTGCTGGCCTTTGCATTAACCGCGCCACTCACCATGAGCTCGCTCGTCCTCAGCACCCACCTGTTACCCTGGCTGGTGTGGACTGCGGCAGTGCTCGGCTTGAACCTGATCCTGGGTTGGGCCGGTCAGTTCCACTTCGGCTACGCCGCCATCATGGGCATCGGCGCCTACACGGCAGTGCATGGCGCCCGCAACGGCATCCCCTGGGAGATCGCGGTGGTGCTCGGCGGCGTGATGGCCGCAGTCATCGGCATCGTTTTCGCTTTCGCGGCGCTACGCGTGAAGGGCCTGTATCTGGCGCTCAGCACGCTGGCCCTGCAGTTCGTGATGGACTGGGTGATCTCCCATGTGCCGGCCATCAGCGGCGGCTCCCAGGCCACGCTGCAAGCACCAGCGATGCGCTTGCTCGGTCAGGCCGTCACGTCGGAAACCGGCCTCTATTACGTGGCGCTGGGCTGGTGCCTGCTCGTGACAGTCTTCATGCTCAATCTGCGCCGCAGCGCGCTTGGCCGCGCGCTCGTCGCCGTGCGTGAAAAGGACTTCGCCGCGGCCGTCATCGGCGTGCACAGCCTGTATTACAAGCTGGTGGCTTTCGCGACCTCGTCCTTCATTGGCGGCGTCAGCGGCGCCATCCTGATTTTCACCTTCTACCGGGCGGCCACACCGGAGCAGTTTGCCGTCAATGTATCCATCGAGTTGCTGGCCATGGTGATTGTCGGCGGGTTGGGCAGCATCATCGGCAGCTATTTTGGGGCCGCCTTCATTCTGTTGATGCCCGGCCTGATGAACAGTCTGATCGGCTGGCTGGCGCAGCTCGCAGGTGCCTCGCTCGGCGTTGAAACGCTGGCCCACATCCCGCATGCGGTTTATGGTGCCTTGATCATTGTGTTCCTGCTGGTTGAGCCGATGGGTCTGGGCAAGATGTACACGAACCTGCGCAACTATCTGCTGGTCTGGCCCTTCGGCTACGCCCGAAAGTAAAGATGACATCATGCACGCGACTGACAACTTGACTTCCACCCCGACGCTGATGCACAACCCCGCAGCGAGCCCTGCACCGGTGCTGTCGCTGAACAACGTCGAGGTCATCTACGACCACGTGTCGCTCGCCATCAAGGGCGTGTCGATTGATGTGCCCCAAGGCGGTATGGTGGCGCTGCTGGGGGCCAACGGCGCCGGCAAAAGCACAACGCTGAAGTCGATCAGCGGTTTGCTACGCCCCGAGCGGGGCCTGGTAACCCGCGGTGAGGTACGTTTCATGGGACATAACATCGATGCGCTGGCGCCTCAGGAGCGCGTCAAACTCGGTATCGTTCATGTGCTGGAAGGGCGGCGCGTGTTTGAACACATGACGCCTGACGAGAACCTGATCGCGGCCTCCGCCGTTCGCGGTAGCCGCCAGGACATGTTGCGAAACAAAGACATGGTTTACACCTACTTCCCGCGCTTGCACCAGCGGCGCACCGCGCAGTCCGGCTACCTGTCAGGCGGCGAGCAGCAGATGCTGGCCATCGGTCGCGCCCTGATGACGCAGCCCAAGCTGTTGATGCTTGATGAGCCCAGCCTCGGACTGGCGCCCTTTCTCGTGGCCGAGATTTTTGATATTGTCCGGCGCATCAACAAGGAAGAAGGTCTGTCCGTTCTGCTGGTGGAGCAAAACGCCATTGCCGCGCTGGACGTGGTCTCGCATGGCTACCTGATCGAGAACGGACGCGTGGTGATGCATGACAACGCAGAAGCCATGAAGAAAAACCCGGACATCCAGGAGTTTTACCTCGGAGGCGCTGAAGGCCACAATTTCCATGACATCAAGCACTATCGCCGGCGCAAGCGCTGGCTGACCTGACCGAGGGTAAAACCCTGTCTACGTCGATACCCGGTTTCGCGTTCAGTCTTGGGGCGTACTGTACGTCGTGCCCATCGGACTTCTTTTAACCCGTACGATTTTTAGGAGAACAGACATGAGATCCAAGTTACTTTCTATCGTGGCAGGTCTGGGATTGGCGCTTGCCGGTCTGCAGTCTGCACAGGCGCAAGCCCAGCCCGTCAAATTCGCGCTTTGTTATGACCTGAGCAAATCCTACGGCTTTGTCACGCCGCAGATCTCTCAGGCGGCACGCGACTATGCGCAGATCCTTAACCAAAAAGGCGGCATTGAAGGCCACCCCATCGAGATCCTGGTTCAAGACCATGGCAACGAACCGCAGCGCGGTATCGAGTGCTACGAAAAGATGAAACGCGAGGGCGCCATTGCCTTCGATTTCCTGTCGACTCCGGTCTCCCGCGCCGTTCTGCCTCGCGCCATGGCGGATGGCAATGTGATGGTGCAGTCTTTCGTAGGCCGTGGCGATGCGGTCGATGGCGACGTGTTCAAGTGGATTTTCCCCATTGGGCCAACCTATTGGGGCCAAATGGCCAACAATATTCACTACATCAAAACCAAGGCCAAAGGCAACCTCAAGGGCGTGAAGATCGCATTCATCTACCCCGACTATCCGTTCGGGCAGGAGCCGATCGGCGTGTTGAAGACGCTCGCGGCCAAAGAGGGCTTTGAACTACAGCTGGTTCCCAACCCGATGCCGGGCAATGACCAATCCGCAGCCTGGACTCAGATCCGCCGTATCAACCCCGATTGGGTGATCAGTTGGAATCTGGCCAGCATGCATGTTGTCGCAGCGCGCGAGATGAAGCGCAACGGCATTTCGATGGACAAATACCTTTCCGTCAACTGGCTCAACGAAGTTGACCTCGCCAACATCGGTCTGGAAAACGCAAAAGGCCTCAAACGCGGCACCAACGTGGCTGGGGGACAGAACCACCCGCTGATGCAGCAGATCATCAAGGACCTGTATGAGAAGGGCAAGGGCAGCGGTGACCGCAAACATCTCAACGACATCTACTACAACACCGGTCTGGCCATCTATGCCAGTGTTTTCGAAGGCGCTCGCCTGGCCATCAAGCAAAACGGCTGGCCCATCACGCCTGACAAAATGAAAAAAGGCCTGGAAAGTCTGAAAAACTTTGATGCCGAAGCCCTGATCGCCCCCGTGACGGTAACCGCCAAGGACCATGGCGGCGGAGGCAAGACGCGCATCGACATGTGGGATGGCACCAAGTGGGTGCCCCAGACTGACTGGTTCTCGGCGTATGAGGACGTGATCCAGGACATCGTGAAGAAAGAATCCGGCGAGTTCGCCAAGAACAAACAGTAATTGCCATCTCTTGGGAGGGGCACGGTCAGGCGTGTTGCGTACCGATCATGCCCTTCCCATCCTGTTTTCGGATTTTCATCCATCTCTTGAATCGACCCGGTGGCAACTTTTGCCACAGCGAATTGCCATGGTAGTGCCAAGCCCACGACCAAACACAGGAAAATCCGGCCACTTTACCTAACTACCGTTTGACAGTTATAATATCAACCACCCAAATGTGGCGCCAAAAGCGCAAGGAGTAATGAATATGGATCTCGATCTAAAAGGTAAATCGGTCATCGTCACTGGTGGCGGCTCGAACATTGGCCGCGGCATCGTCCTCGGCTTCGCCGCGGAAGGCGCCAACATCACCATCGGGGACATCGACGACAAGCAGGCGCAAAAGACGGCAGAACTCGCGTTGGCGAGCGGCGCGGCGTCGGCGCAGGTTGTCAAGACCGATGTCACCAAGCTCGACCAGGTGCAAGCCATGTTCAAGGCGGCCACGGACAAGTTCGGCGGTGTCGATGTACTCGTCAACAACGTCGGCTGGGACCAATTGATGTTCTTCACGCAGACGACCCCCGACCTGTGGCAAAAGATCATCAACATCAACTACCTCGGCGTTCTCAACTGCACCAAGACCGCGCTTGAAGTCATGGTTCCTCGCAACGCCGGCTCCATCGTCTCCATCAGTTCCGACGCCAGCCGACAAGGTGAGCCACGTGAAGCGGTGTATGGCGGCGTCAAGGCCGCCATCAACAGCTTCATGAAAACGATCGCCAAGGAAAACGGACGTTACGGCATCCGCTGCAACGTGGTATGCCCCGGCGTCACGATCCCGAGCACCACCGACGAAGTGGGCGGAAGCAGCATGTGGATCGATGCCGGCAGCATGTTCACGCCGGAGCAACTGGAAAAAGTCGCCAAGGCGCTGCCGCTGCGCAAGGTGGGACGGCCGCAGGATATTGCCAATGCGGTGGTATTCCTGTCTTCAGCGAAGGCTGCGGGTCATGTCACCGGGCAGGTTCTTTCAGTGTCTGGTGGATACAGCATGATTGGGTAAACGCCTGGGCATGGTCGGCAGGCATGCGACGTTGAAATACCAAACAAGGAAAATTCATGGAATTCAAGGACATCATCTACGAAGAACGCGACTCGGTGGCCTACATCGCGATCAACCGCCCCGACGTGATGAATGCGTTTCGCGGCCAGACAGTCGAGGAACTGCTGCAGGCATTCATGAAAGCAGGCTGGGACAAGCGAATCGCCGCCATTGTGCTCACGGGGACGGGTGACCGTGCTTTCTGCACCGGCGGCGATCAGTCGGCTCATGCCGGCCAGTACGACGGCCGGGGCACCATCGGCATCCCGGTGGAAGAGTTTCACAGCGCCATTCGTGACGTGCCCAAGCCCGTGATCGCCCGCGTGCAGGGCTACGCCATTGGCGGCGGCAATGTCTTGGCCACCTTGTGCGACATGACCATTGCCTCGGAAAAGGCCGTGTTTGGCCAGGTCGGCCCGAAGGTTGGCTCGGTCGATCCTGGCTGGGGCACGGCCTACCTGAGCCATGTGGTTGGCGAAAAAAAAGCACGCGAGATCTGGTACATGTGCCGCCGCTACAATGCGCAGGAGGCCTTGGCCATGGGTCTATGCAACACCGTCGTGCCCCACGACCAGCTCGACGCCGAAGTCGCCCGCTGGTGCAAGGAAATTGTCGAGAAAAGCCCGACCGCTCTGGCGATCGCGAAACGCTCGTTCAACGCATCCACCGAGCACATTCGCGGCATCGGCAGCCTGGGACTTCAAGCGCTGAGCCTGTACTATGACACGGCAGAATCCAAAGAAGGCGTGAGCGCTTTTCTGGAAAAACGCCGGCCTGATTTCAGGCAGTGGGCCAATGGCGGCAAGTGAGCAAATGCAAGCCCTGAATAACCCCATGCGACGCGCCCATGCACGAAGCCGCCCCTTCGACAAAAGCTAGGTTTGATACGATTTGTATTTTGAATCTACCTAACGGTCAATATGAAGTCAAATACAGACGCAAAACCCAGCAAAAATGACGTAGATGGCCCCGCTACACGCGAACGCGTGCTGCTCGAAGCTGCACGGCTATTCAGGCATCATGGCTATGCCGCAACTACTTTACGCGAGGTTGCGGATGCTGCCGGCGTCAAAGCCGGCAGCATCTACTATCACTTCGAATCGAAAGAGCAGATCCTGGGCGAAGTACTTGACAAAGGCATCACCATCGTCGCGGATGCCGTGCGCACCCGTATTGGGGCTCTTCCCGAAAGTGCACTCTGGCGAGACCGAATCGCCGCTGGCATTGAAGGCCATCTCTGGGGAATGCTGCATTATGGCGACTTCACGTCGGCCAACATCCGCATCTATGGCCAAATCCCGACCAGCGCAAAAAATCGCCACCGGGTCGTGCGGCGGGCTTACGCAGACTACTGGGATCGGCTGTTCGAATCAGCGCTCGCCAGCGGCGAATTGCGCCCGGACACCAGCACGGCCATGATTCGGCTTTTCGTGATTGGCGCATTGAACTGGACTGTCGAATGGTACAACCCCCAGCGCGGCTCTTTTCAGGACTTCTCACGCCAAATCACAGCGATCGTGTTCGATGGAATCCTCACGCATGACAAAGCATAACCGCGATGCATTGCCGGCAACTTCGACAGGCCGGGCCGAGGGACTGACAGCAATAGTTCTCATGTCGCCAATGTGGCTCAGTGGCACGCTGACCGGCTGCGCCTGGGGACTCTCACATTGGACAACCCGCTGCAGGAGCAACCAATGACTGTCAAGGAAGGCTGGCGCGGCCGGTTCTATGAAGACTTCGAGGTCGGCGACGAGTATCGGCATGCCCTCGGCCGCACCCTGACCCAGAACGACAACATCTGGTTCACGCTGTTGACTCAAAACACGGCTCCGCTGCACTTCGACGCCCACTACGCCGCGCAGACGGAGTTCGGCCGCCCTCTCGTCAACTCCTGCCTCACACTGGCCCTCGTAACGGGCCAGACGGTGAGCGATGTCTCGCAAAACGTCATGGCCAACCTTGGGTGGGACCAAGTCCGTCTGCCGCATCCGGTGTTCGAGGGCGACACGATCTATTCACGTTCCACGGTGCTGGACAAGCGCGAGTCACGGTCGCGTCCCAATGTCGGCGTCGTGACGGTGCGAACCGAAGGCTACAACCAGAGCGGCGTCATTGTCTGCACGTTCAAGCGCACGGTAATGGTCTACAAACGTGACGGCGCACCGCGCACCGCACCGCCGCTGCCGGCCGACAACAGCCCCTGAACCGCCCCCTTTCGTCAACTTCGGCCCCAGGGCCGCCAACTTTTTTGATTCTCTCCGCATGAAGCCCACCTCCCTGCTAGATCAATACGGCCCCCGCGAAGCGATGGAATATGACGTGGTGGTGGTGGGCGCCGGCCCCGGCGGTTTGGCCACGGCCATCCACCTCAAGCAGCTCGCGGCAGAAAACGGCGAGGACGTCTCGGTGGTGCTGCTGGAAAAAGGCTCCGCGCCCGGTGCTCACATTCTCTCCGGCGCGGTCATGGATCCGATCGCGCTGAACGAACTCTTCCCCAACTGGAAGGAGCTGGGCGCACCGCTGAACCAACCCGTCACCGGTGACGACGTGCTTTTCCTGAGCGAAACCGGTGCCAGGCGCACGCCCAACTTCCTGGTGCCCGACTGCTTCCACAACGAGGGCAACTACGTCATCAGCCTGGGCGCCCTGACCCAATGGCTGGGCGAGCAGGCTGAAGGCTTGGGCGTGGAAATCTTCCCCGGCTTCACAGCCGCCGAGGTGCTGTACAACGACAACGGTTCGGTCAAAGGTGTAGCCACCGGCAACCTTGGCATTGACAAGGACGGCCAGCCGCACGACGGCTTCCAGCTCGGCATGGAGTTGCACGCCAAGTACACCATCTTTGCCGAAGGCGCGCGCGGCCACCTGGGCAAGCAGCTCATCGCCAAATACAAGCTCGACGACGGCCGCGATCCGCAAAGCCATGCCATCGGCATCAAGGAACTGTGGGAGATCGACCCGGCCCGCGCCCAACCCGGCCGGGTGGTGCACACGGCCGGCTGGCCGATGGACAGCCAGACCTACGGCGGCGGCTTTCTCTACCACTTGGAAGGAGGCAAGGTCACGCTTGGCTTCGTCACCGGACTCGACTACAAAAACCCTTGGCTCAGCCCCTTTGAGGAAATGCAGCGCTGGAAGACCCACCCGGCCATTCGCGCCCACATCGAAGGCGGCAAGCGCATCGGCTACGGCGCGCGCGCCATCACCGCCGGCGGCCTGCTCAGCCTGCCCAAGACCGTGTTCCCGGGCGGCGCGCTGATCGGCTGCGATGCCGGCTACCTGAACGCCGCACGCATCAAGGGCAGCCACGCCGCCATCAAGAGCGGCATGCTGGCCGCCGAGGCCGCGTTTGAAGCCCTGGCCGCCGGACGCAGCAGCGACGAACTCAGCGCCTACCCCGCTGCGTTCGAAAACAGCTGGCTGCACACCGAACTCGACCAGTCGCGCAACTTCAAGCAGTGGTTCAAGAAAGGCAGCCTCGTCGGCGCCCTGATGACCGGCATTGAACAGTGGCTGCTGCCCAGACTCGGCATCAAGCGTCCGCCCTGGACGATTCACCGCACCCAGGTCGACCACGCCTGCCTGCGCCCGGCCGCGGAGATGCCGCAGATCAGCTACCCCAAGCCCGACGGCAAGCTCACCTTCGACCGGCTCTCCAGCGTGTTCGTCAGCAACACCAACCACGAAGAAAACCAGCCCGCGCACCTGACGCTCAAGGACGCCAGCGTGCCGGTGCAGATCAACCTGGCGAAATACGCCGGCCCCGAGAGCCGCTACTGCCCGGCCGGCGTCTACGAGTTCGTGAAGAACGCGGACAACAGCCACCGCCTCCAGATCAACGCGCAGAACTGCGTGCACTGCAAGACCTGCGACATCAAGGACCCGACGCAGAACATCGTGTGGGTCACGCCCGAGGGAGGCGGTGGACCGAACTACGCGGGCATGTAGCCAGAGACGCTGAATCATCGGCTCCCATTCGGAAGCGAGCCTGGGCAGAAGTTGCCGCTCGCACTCGCAATCGGGGTCGTTGGCACCGGCATAGGGATTTCCCGAGTTGACGCAAACCTAACTACCGTTAGATTAGGGCTTATAAACAAGGCATGATGCATACCTCGCAGAACGGCAAGGCACAAGGCAGGCACGCAGCCTACCCAACACGGGACAAACTTTGAGAAAATTCACTGCCCCCCCGACCGGTACCCTGGAAACCAGAGGCCATGGTCGCACCCATGAATCCGGCCCATCCGAGCCGAAGGTCTGCACGACTGCGGTTGCCATCCTGGCGCATCCCTCCACTACGCTCGACCGGCAGACCCGTTCAATAGTTGAGCCCCTGCAGCACGGCGCAAGGAACGGCCTGTCATGCTGAATCTCACCAATGTCCAGATCGTTTACGACAACACCATCGAGGCGGTGCGAGAGGCCTCATTGGCTGTCGGCAAAGGTCGCATAGTCGCCCTGCTCGGTTCCAACGGGGCCGGGAAATCAACCACGCTCAAAGGCATTTCGGGCGTGCTGTATCCGGAAGACGGTGAGATCAAGGGTGGCCAGATCACGTTTGAAAACCGCCAGCTGACCGGCCTGGCGCCGGACGAAATCGTGCGCGCCGGCGTGGTCATGGTGCCCGAGGGGCGCCGCCTGTTCGACCAGTTGACGGTCGAGGAAAACCTCGTGATGGGCGGCTACACGCGCAGTCTGACCGACGCCAGGCGCCAGATGGAGATGGTGTATGGGCTGTTCCCGCGTCTGGTACAAAAACGCAGCACGGTGGCGGGCTACCTGTCAGGCGGCGAACAGCAGATGGTGGCCATCGGCCGCGCGCTGATGTCGTCCCCGAAACTGCTGATGCTCGACGAGCCCACGCTCGGGCTGGCGCCACAGATCAGCGAAGAGATTTTCGAAATCATCACCCGCCTGTGCCGTCAAGAAGGCATGGGCATTCTCCTGGTGGAGCAGAACGCGCAGATGGCGCTGGCCATTGCCGACTATGGCTACATCATGGAAAACGGCCGCGTGGTGCTCGACGGTGAGGCCGACAAGATGCTGCGCAACGACGACGTGCGCGAGTTCTACCTCGGCTTCGGCGAAGGCGGATCGCGCAAGAACATGCGCGACGTGAAGCACTACAAGCGGCGCAAGCGCTGGCTGTCCTGAGAAAAAAACATGAACGACACATTGTTAAGGGTCGAAACCCTGTCCAAGCGCTTCGGCGGCGTCGAAGCCGTTGCCGGTGTCAGTTTTCACGTCCGGCGCGGTGAAATCTATTCCCTGATCGGCCCCAACGGCGCCGGCAAGACGACCACCTTCAACATGATCAGCGGCGTCGTCAAGCCCAGCAACGGCACCGTGCATTTCGATGGCCGCGACATCACCGGCATGCCGGCGCACCGCCTTGCCGCCATCGGCATCGGCAGAACCTTCCAGAACCTGGCGGTGTTCAAGCATGCCAGCGTGGTGGACAACCTGCTGGTAGGCCGCCACTGCCACATGGCCACCAACGTGCTGGATGCCTCGTGGTTCTTCGGACGGGCGCGGCGCGAGGAGCTCGAACACCGCCGCAAGGTGGAAGAGATCATCGACTTCCTCGAAATCGAGGAAATCCGCAACATGCCGGTGGGCACCCTGTCCTATGGCCTGCAAAAGCGGGTCGAGCTCGGGCGCGCCCTGGCCACCGAGCCCAAGCTGCTGCTGCTGGACGAAATGGTGTCGGGCATGAACAGTGAAGAAACCGAAGACATCGCCCGCTTCGTGCTTGACATCCGCGACGAACTGGGCATCACGGTGCTGATGGTGGAGCATGACATGGGCATCGTGATGGACATCTCCGACCGCGTCTGCGTGCTCAACTTCGGCCGCAAGATCGGCGAAGGCACGCCGGCCGAGATATCGGCCAACCCGGCCGTGATCGACGCCTACCTGGGCAGCAAAACCAAGGAGGCTGCGTGATCGACAACCTGGGCGCCTCGCTGCGCGACGGCAACACCACCCTGCCCAAGCTGCTCAAGCATTGGGCTCAGAGCTTTCCGGATGCGCTCGCGTTTCGCGAGAAGGACTACGGCATCTGGAACCGCATGAGCTGGCAGCACTATCTGGAGACCGCTCGCCGCTTCGCTCACGGTCTGAAGGCCCTCGGATTCGAAAAGGGGGACCGCCTGGCCATTGCCGGCGAGGACAGCCCCCACTGGATGTTCTCCGATCTGGCGACGCAGGCCATCGGTGGCATTGTGGTCGGCATCTACCCCACCAACCCATGGCCGGAGCTGCAATACATCGTGCACCACTCGAACAGCAAGTTCGTGGTCTGCGGCGACCAGGAGCAGGTCGACAAGGTGCTCGACGCCATGGACAAGCACGCCACCGGCCTGCCCGACCTGGTGAAGATCATCTGCGCCGACATGAAGGGGATGCGCGGCTACAAGCACGACCAGCTGATGTCGTTCGACGACGTGCTCGAGCTTGGCGACCAATACGCTGCGGCATCGGCCCAGCACGCGGGCACCTTTGATCGCGCCATCGAGGACACCCAGCCCGACGACACCTGCATGCTGGTCTATACCTCGGGCACCACCGGTCCGCCCAAGGGCGCGATGCTCTCGCACCGCAACCTGATCGTCACCGTTGACAAGCTCAAAACCCATTTCAAACTGGACCGCCAAAACTACGAGGTGGTCTGCTACCTGCCGTTGTGCCACGTAGCCGAGCGTGCCTTCTCGACGGTCTTGCACCTGCTCACCGGCGGTGTGGTCAACTACGCTGAATCGATCGACACGGTGGCCGTCAATCTGCGCGAGATCGCACCCACGGTGTTTTTGGGTGTGCCGCGCATCTGGGAAAAGCTGCAGCAAGGCATTTTGATCCGCATGCAGGACGCCTCGCGCTTTCAGCGCTGGGCGTTCAAGCATTGCCTCGATGCCGGGCGTCGTCTGTTCGAAAAGGTCGAGGCGCAAGGGGGCCAGCGCAGCCTGTCGGATCGCCTGCACTTCTTCGTGCTGTGGTTGCTGATGTTTCGCAATCTGCAGAAATTCATCGGCCTGGACCGCATGCAGTGCGGCTTCTGTGGCGGCGCCAGCGTCTCGCCCGAGGTACTGAAGTTCTTCCGTATTCTAGGCATTCCGGTGTACCAGGTCTACGGCATGACCGAGTCCGGCGGCGTGATCTTCTTCCAGCATGAAAAAGCTGTCAAACTGGGCGCCACAGGCCTGCCCATCGACGGCCTGAACTGGAAGATCGCCGAAGACGGCGAGCTCATCGTCAAGCACCCCGCCGTGTTCAAGGGTTATCTCCACGACGAGAGCGCCACCGCCAAAACCGTGATCGACGGCTGGCTGCACACGGGCGACATCGTGGCGCTGGCTGACAACGGCGAGCTGATGATCGTCGACCGCAAGAAAGCCATCATCATCACCAGTGGCGGCAAGAACATCGCACCGTCCGAGATCGAAAACGCGCTCAAGGACAGCCTGTATGTGCGCGAAGCCATCGTTCTGGGCGACGGGCGTCACTACCTGTCTGCATTGCTCCAGATCGACTTTGACACGGTGGGCAAGTGGGCACAGGAGCGCAAGCTGGCCTACACCACCTACAAGAGCCTGGCCTTGCTGCCCGAGGTGCGCGAACTGATTGACGAGGACGTCAAGCGCGTGAACAAGCTGTTTGCCCGGGTCGAAAACATCCGCAAGTTCCTGATTCTGGAGAAGGAACTCGACCACGACGACGGCGAACTCACCGCCACCCAGAAGGTGCGCCGCAACGTCATCGAAAAAACCTTCGCGAAAGAGATCGCGATCATCTACGGTGGAGGGGCGGGCTGATGGACTATTTTCTGCAACTGGTCATCTCCGGCATCGCCGTGGGCCTTGTCTACGGCTTCATCGGCATGGGCTTTGCCATGATCTACCGCGCCACCGGCGTGGTCAACTTCGCCCAGGGCGAGATGATGATGCTGGTGTCCTACATCGCCTTCACACTGGCCGGCACTTTCAAGTTTGGGTTTTGGCCGATGCTTGCTGCGACGGTCGCGGCCTCGGTGCTGATCGGCCTGGTGATCGAGGTCTTGCTGATCCGCCCGATGCTTGGCCAGCCGGTGTTTTCCACGGTGATGGTGACCATTGGCCTCGCCGTGATCTTGCGCTCGGTGGTGGTGCTGATCTGGGGCGCCGACCCGATGCCGCTCAATACCGGCCTGTCGACGGAGGTCATCAAGATCGGCCCCGCCGGCCTGTACCCGGCGCAGTTGTATGCCTTGGGCCTGATGGCCGTGGTGCTGCTGGGCCTGTGGATCTTCTTTCGCTATTCCCGGATCGGCATCGCGATGCGCGCGACCGCCAACCTGCAAACGGCGGCCCTGCTGATGGGCATCAATGTCAAGCGCATCTTCGCCTTGTCCTGGGCTCTGTCGGCCGGGCTCGCCGCCATTGCCGGCGTGTTGATCGGCGTGATCTACGACGTCAACCCCGGCATTTGGATGACGGGACTGCGCAGCTTCCCGGCGGTCATTCTGGGCGGGCTGGACTCGGTGTTCGGCGCCGCGCTGGGCGGCATCCTGATCGGGGTGGTCGAAAACCTGTCGGAAGGCTATATCGGCCGCGGCATGAAAGAGATCGCCGGTTTTGTACTAATCCTCGTCGTCCTGATGGTCAGACCCTATGGCCTGTTCGGCAAACCTGATATCGAGCGTGTCTGATGCGTAGCGGAAACTTCAAACAAGACTATCGTCAATTGCTGACGCTGACCGATTCGGTCCCTGTCATCGTCTGGTCGTGCCTGCTGGTGGCGCTGCTGGCGGCCGCGCCGCTGGTGCTGCCCAAGTACTATGTCTCCGTCATTCTGCTGCTGCTGATCACGGCGGTGGGGGTGCTGGGCCTGAACCTGCTGACCGGCACCACCGGGCTGATCTCGCTCGGACACTCGGGCTTTCTGGCGGTCGGCGCCTACACGGCCGGCATCGTGGCCGGCAAACTCGGCTGGCCGATGCTGGCGGCCATTTTCGCCGGCGGCGTGAGCGCCGCCATCGCCGGGATCGTCGTCGGCATACCGTCGCTGCGTCTCAAGGGCCTGTACCTGGCCATCACGACGATGGCGTTCGCCGTCATCATCAACCACCTGATCCTCAACGGCGGCAGCCTCACCGGCGGCTCGGAAGGCCTGATGGTGCCGCAGCCCGCGCTGTTCGGCCAGGCGCTGGGCACCGAGCGCGGCTACTATTACGTGGTGCTGGCCTTTGTGGTGGTGTTCACCTTCATCACCCTGAACATTCTGCGCAGCCGCATTGGCCGTGCCTTCCTGGCGATCCGGGAGCACGACATCGCCGCCAAGGCCATGGGCGTGAACCTGGTGCGCTACAAGCTGCTGGCGTTCATGGTCAGCGCCTTTTACACCGGCATCGCCGGGGGCTTGCTGGCCTACTACACACGCTACCTGAACGTGGACAGCTTCAGTCTGCTGATCTCGATCGAGGCGCTATCGATGCTCATCGTCGGCGGCCTGGGCTCGGTGGCCGGGGCCTTGCTCGGCACGGCCTTCATCGTCTTGCTCAACGAAAGCCTGGGCTTTGTGTTCGGCATGATCGGCGCCAGCCTCGGCGGGTCGGGCTCCACCGCCGCCTATGAGATCAAAGGCGTCATTTATGGGCTTGCGATCGTGTTGTTCCTGCGTTTCGAGCCCGACGGCTTGATCGGGCGCTGGCGCGACATCAAGCACTACTGGACTCACTGGCCCTTCCGTTTCTGACCCCGTAGCCCGGCTTCGGCCGCCATTCTTCCCTAGGAGACTTGACATGCGAACATTAAAAAAGTTGACCCAACGCATTTGCCTTGGCACCCTCGCCATGCTGGCCACGGCCAGCGCCTTGGCGGCCGACCCCGGCGTCACGAACGACAAGATCGTGCTCGGTGCGGTCATCCCGCTCAGTGGCCCGCCGAGCATCATCGGCAAGGCCATCGCATCGACCTTGAAGGTGTGGGAACAAGACGTCAATGCGCGCGGCGGCATTGCAGGGCGGAAGATCGACATTCGCATCGAGGACGATGGCTATGTGCCGCAGCGCTCGGTGCAGTCCCTCAAGAAGCTGGTCGACGTCGACCAGATATTCGCCTTGATCGGCGTCTCTGGTTCATCGCAGTTGCTGGCGATGCTGCCCATCATCGACGAGCAGAAGATTCCCGCCATCAACCACATCGCGATCAACAGCGCCCATTTCAACCCGCCGCGCAAGACGCTGTTCAATATCGGTGCGACCTATTGCCAGGAGGTCTCTGCCAGCATGAAGCACCTGGTGACGACGCAAAAGCTGCAGGGCTCCAAGTTTGCTCTGATCTTCCAGGAAGACGATTACGGCACTGACGTCAAATGCGGCTACGATCAGGCCCTGAAAGAACTCGGCCTGAAGAGCGCCATTGAAGTCCCTTACAAGCGTGGCGCGAAGGACTTTTCCGCCGAGGTGTTGAGCGTGCAGCGTGCCGGCGCAACCTTCGTGCTGACCGGCGGCATCATCACCGAGACCGCCGCCATGCTCAAGGAGATCGCCAAGAATCAGATGAAGGTCGTGCGGCTCGCGCCCCATCCCTCGCACTTGCCGGCGGTGCTGGCGCTGTCTGGTCCTGCGGCTGATGGCCTGTACATCGCCGAGTACGTTCCGCCGGTCACCGACACCGAGACACAGGGCATCGGCAAGCTCACCGCGCTAACCTACAAGTACTTGAGCGCCGACGACGTGAAGTCATTGAACCGTTATTCGCTAACCGCCTATGTCGGCGCACAACTCATGGAGTCCGCCCTCACCGCCTGCGGCAAGAACCTGACGAGGGCCTGCCTGGTCGAGAAACTGGAGCAGACGAAAAACTTCAACAGCGACGGGATCATGGCGCCGCTGACCTTCGGACCCAATATCCGCCAGTCCGGCACGCGCCCCATTCTGCTCAAAGCCAATACGGCGACCGGCAAATTCGAGCGCGCGTCCGGTTTCCTTGGCGTCAAATAATCGCCATCCCGTGCCCATCCACCTTGATCGAGGAGCCACTTTCATGATTCACAAACTCAGCCGCTTTGCAGCCACCAGCCTGATCGGCCTGGCAAGCGCTCTTGCAGCCACCGCCGCAGCCGCCGAACCCGGCGTGACCGACACCAAGGTCATCCTTGGCTCGGTCACCCCCGTCAGCGGCCCCCCTAGCCTGCTGGGCAAGGCCCACATGCTTGCCTTGCGGGTATGGGAACAAGACGTCAACGCCCGCGGTGGCATCAACGGCCGCAAGTTGGAAATTCGCCAGGATGACGACGGCTATGTGCCCCAGCGTGCCGTGCAGGGCGTCAAGCGACTGGTCGACGTGGAAGGCATCTTCGGCCTGATCGGCACCTCGGGTTCAGCCATGCTGCAAGCCATGCTGCCCTACATCAACGAGCAGCGCTTGCCAACCATCAACGCCATGGCCGTGGCAGCGGCGCACTTCACGCCACCGAACAAAACGGTATTCGTGGTGGGGCCAACCTATTGTCAGGAGTTGAGCTCCGCCATGAAGTACATGGTGGCGAGCAAGAAGCTGCAAAAGGAGAAGTTTGCACTGGTCTATCAGGATGACGAGTTTGGCAGCGACGTGCGTTGCGGCTACCAGAAGGCGATCAAGGAGTTGGGGCTCAACAGCGTGTCCGAGATCTCCTTCAAGCGTGGCACCAAGGACTTCTCGGCCGAGATGCTGAGCTTGAAGCAGGTGGGTGCGACCTTTCTCGCGTCGGGCGGCGTGGTGGCCGAGCATTCGATGCTGATGAAGGAAGCCGCCAAAAACCAGATGCCGCTGACCATCCTTGCGGTGCACTCGGCCCACCTGACCCCTGTTCAGGCGCTCGCCGGCGCCGCGGGCGACGGCTACTTCGTCGCCGACTATGTCCCGCCTCTGACCGACCTGTCGGTGCCAGGCATGGCCAAGTTCATGGGGTTGGCACAGAAGTATCTGTCAGCCGACGAGCAGAAGATGCTCAACCGCTATTCGATCACAGCCTACGTCGGTGCGCTGCTGATGGAAGACGCGATCCGCCGCTGTGGCAAGGCGCTGACCCGCGCCTGTGTCGTCGAGAAGCTGGAAACAACCAAGAACTTCAGCACCGATGGGCTGGCTTCTCCAATCAGTTTTGGCCCCAATGACCGGCACTCGCCGAGCAGCGTGCTCGTGTTGCGTTCGGACGCCAAAAACTCCCGCTTCGAGCGCGTGTCTGACCCCATCCCCGTGCTCGATTGACACCAGACGCCGTTGCATGCATTGACCGTCACCCGCCGTACAGCTGGGTCCTGCCCGTGTTTCAAAAAGTTCTGATCGCCAACCGTGGCGAGATCGCGCTGCGGATCCTGCGCACACTCAAGGGCATGGGGCTCGCCACCGTAGTGGCCCACCACGCGGTGGACGCCGATAGCCCGGCCGTGCTGGAGGCTGACGAGTCGGTCGAATTGCACGGCTCGACACCCGTGGCTGCCTACCTCGATATCGCGCAGCTGGTCGAAGCGTGTCGGCACAGCGGGGCACAGGCGGTGCATCCCGGTTACGGCTTCCTGGCTGAAAACGCTGCGTTTGCGCGTGCGCTAGACGCTGCTGGCATCGTCTTCATTGGCCCGCGTTCGGACACCATCGAACTGATGGGCGACAAGGTGCGCGCGCGCACCTTCGTCGCCAAACGCGACTTTCCGGTAGCGCCGAGCGCCATCGAGGACGATGACCCGGCCAGCTTCGTCGAGCGCGCCAGGGCGCTCGGCGCGCCGCTGCTGATCAAGCCTTCAGCCGGCGGTGGCGGCAAGGGCATGCGCATCGTGCGTGACCTGTCCGTTTTGGATCGCGAGATCGAGACCGCGCGCCGCGAAGGCGAGCGCTACTTTGGCGACGGCCGCCTCTTCGTCGAGCGCTACGTCGAGCGCCCGCGGCACATCGAGGTGCAGGTGATGGGCGACGCGCATGGCCAGTTGGTGCATTTCTGGGAGCGTGAATGTTCAGTGCAGCGACGCTTCCAGAAAATCATTGAAGAAACCCCCTCCCCGGCTCTGTCACCCGCGCAGCGCCACGAGATTTGCGAGGCCGCAGCCGGCATTGCCCGCGCCGTCAACTATCGCGGCGCCGGCACCGTGGAGTTCATCTACGGCGCTGGTGGCGAGTTTTATTTTCTCGAGATGAACACGCGTCTGCAGGTCGAACACCCGGTCACCGAAATGGTCACGGGCTTTGACCTCGTTCGCGAACAGGTGCGCGTTGCCCAGGGTGAGCCGCTCGGCTACACCCAGGCGGACATCACCCAGTCGGGGCACGCCATAGAGTGCCGCCTGTACGCAGAAGATGCCGCGCATGATTTTCGCCCATCCACCGGTGACATCCTCTGCTGGAAACCGCCTTGCGGGCCAGGCGTGCGAGTGGATGCGGGCGTGCGTGAAGGCCAGTCGGTGGGAACCTCTTTTGACCCCATGATCGCCAAGATCATCTGCCACGGCGCCACGCGCGACGAGGCCATCGCCCGTTCGGTGCGCGCGCTGCAGGACACCGTGCTGCTGGGCCTGACCACCAACGCGCGCTACCTGGCCCGTGTGCTGCAGCACCCCGAATTCATGGAAGGCCGGGCCGACACCGGCATGCTGGCGCGCTGCGCCGAGGAACTGCGCGGCGCTGTGCTGGAGGAGGCTGACACCGATCTGGCAATTGCCGCGGCCGTGCTGTCTGATCGCGAGCTGCTGCGCGCGGTGCGCAGCGTGCCCGCAATGCATGCCGCCATGGGCGCCTGGAGGAACTGACGATGCGCCGACGCTACCTGATCAACGGACAAACCCATGACGTGGTGGTGACCTGCGGCGTCAATGGCGGATTTTCCATTCTGCGGGCCGGGCGCCGCCTCGACGCGCGCGCCGAGGCATTGTCCGACGGCCGCCAGCGCCTCATGTTCGACGGCCAGGCGCACACCGTCTGGATCGCCGCCAGTGAAAAATCGGTTTTCGTGCATAGCAACGCCAACGGCGCCATCGAGATCGAGACGGTAGATGCCGCGGGAGGCGCCGGACAGGCCCGCGCCGGCGCGTCCGACACGCTGGTCGCGCCCATGCCCGGCACCGTCATCGCCGTCCCGGTGGCCGAGGGCGACAGGGTCAGCGTCGGCCAGCCGCTGATGGTGATCGAGAGCATGAAGCTTGAAACCACACTGTCCGCACCGCGCGAGGCGCGCGTCAAGGCCGTTCATTTTGGCGTGGGCGCCACTTTCGGACTCAAGGCCATCCTCGTGACGCTGCAAGACCTCTGAGAACTGATTGATGAAACGCATCGAATCCCGCATCGACACGTCGTCCCCGGTATACCGTGGCAACTACAAGGCAATGACCGCCATCATCGCGAAATACCGCGAACGCATGGAGATCACGCGCCACCAGCGACCAGCACACGAACTCAAGCGCGTGCGCAGCCAGGGCAAGCTGCTGGTGCGCGAGCGCCTCGATCTGCTGCTCGACCCCGGTACCCCTTTCCTCGAATTTTCGGCGCTGGCCGCCTGCGAAGACTACAACGGCGAAGTGCCGGGCGCCAACGTCGTCACCGGCCTGGGCGTGGTCAGCGGCCGCGAAGTGCTGATTCATGCCGATGACTCCAGCGTCAAAGGCGGTGTCTGGTACACATTGACACCGCGCAAGCTGGCACGCCTGCTGGACATCGCGCTGGAGAACCAGTTGCCGGTCCTGCATCTGTGCGACAGCGGCGGCGCCTTCCTTGAAGAACTGTCAGGCGTGTACATTGAAGGTGGCCGGGTGTTCCGCAACCAATGCCTGCTGTCCAAGGCCGGCGTGCCGCAGGTCGCGATGGTGTTCGGCCACTGTACCGCCGGCGGTGCCTACATCCCGGCGCTGTGCGATTACAGCATCATCGTGCGTGGCGCCGGCGGCGTGTTCCTCGGCGGGCCACCGCTCGTCAAGGCCGCCACCGGTGAGGAGCACACCGCCGACGAGATCGGAGGCTGTGATTTACACACCCAGGTATCCGGCACGGTCGATTACCCAGCCGACAACGAAGCCCACGCCATCGCGATTTGCCGCGAGATCGTCGCGCAGTTCAAGCCAGCGACGAAGAGCTATCTGCCCGAGCGCGATGCCGAGCCGCCCTACTACGACCCCGACGAGATGCTGGGCATCGTCTCGCCCGACCACCGGGTGCAGTTTGACCAGCGCGAACTCATCGCCCGCATCGTGGATGGCAGCCGCTTCCACGAATACCAGCCCGCCTACGGCACGACGCTGGTCTGCGGCTATGCTTACATCTGGGGCTACCGTGTCGGCATCCTGGCCAACAACGGCGTGCTGTTCAGCGACAGTTCCAAGAAAGCGGCGCATTTCATCTCGCTGTGCAACCAGAACCGCACGCCGCTCCTGTTCCTGCAAAACACCACCGGCTACATGATAGGCCGTAGCTACGAGATGGAAGGCATCACCAAGGACGGTGCCAAGATGCTGATGGCACAGGCTGGCAGCGAGGTGCCCAAATTCACCGTGATCACCAGCGCGGCATTCGGCGCGGGCTACTACGGCATGTGCGGCCGGGCCTGGGACCCGCGCATGATCTGGGCCTGGCCGAACGTGCACATGGGCGTGATGGGTCCGGACCAGGCCGCCAACACACTGGCCGATGTGAAGATTGCCCAGCTGCGCCGCAACGGCCACACGCCCGATGAGGCCGAGATGGCGCAATTGCGCCAGCGCGTGTACGAGAAGGCCGAGCGCGAATCCAACGCCTACTTTGCCACCTCGCGCCTATGGGACGACGGCCTGCTGGCGCCCACGGACACGCGCAACGCACTGGGCATGGCGCTGTCAGCCGCCGCCCACGCCCCGATCGCCGACCCGCATTACGGCATCTTCCGATTCTGAGGGACAACATGACAGAAGACACTACCTTCGGCTTCGACGACGAAGCCCTCGCAACCCGCCCCACCGTCTACCAGCCCGGACTCTTCGATGGGCAGGTGGTGATGGTCAGCGGCGCCGGCAGCGGCATCGGCAAGGCCATCGCCTTCCTGTACGCGCGCCTGGGCGCCAAGCTGGTCATCTGCGGGCGCGACCCAGCCAAGCTAGAGACCTGCGCCGAATGGCTGCGCCGGCTCGGCAGCCCTGACGTGCTGGTGCAACCCATGACGATCCGTGAGCCCGAGCAGGTGGAACAGTTGATCGACGTGGCGTGGCTGCACTTCGGACGCATAGACGTGCTCGTCAACAACGCCGGCGGGCAATTCCCGCAGCGGGCGCTGGACTACAGCGTCAAGGGCTGGAAGGCGGTGATAGACACCAACCTGAACGGCACCTGGTACATGATGCATGCGCTGGCTCGCCGCTGGCGCGACACAGGCACGCAAGGCAACATCGTCAACATCGTCGCCACCTTCCAGCGGGGCATGCCGGGCGTGGCGCACACCTGCGCTGCGCGCGCCGCCGTAACCCATCTGTCTAAAACTGTTGCAGTGGAGTGGGCGCAGCATGGCATCCGCGTCAATTGCATCGCGCCTGGAGCGATCGCCAGCACCGGCTTCCGTCAGTACTCCCCCGAGGCGGTGAAGGCCTTCGCCGGAGCCAACCCGATGAAACATGTCGGTGACGTGCAGGACGTGGCCGAGGCCGCGGTCTACCTCAGCGCACCCAGCGGCAAGTTCATCACCGGCGAGCTGCTCACGGTGGACGGCGGCGGCGTGCTCTGGGGCGAAGTCTGGACCATCGCCAAACCCGATTACTTCAAGGTGAGCGCATGAAATCGGCTGAGACGCAACACCCCAAGTTCGGCCCGGGCGACGAAGCCCTGGCCGCGCTCCCGACGGTCTACCGCGATGACCTGTTCGCCGGCAAGGTGGTACTGGTGTCGGGCGCCGGCAGCGGCATCGGCAAGGCGATTGCCTTCCTGTTCGCGCGGCTGGGCGCCACGCTCGCCATCTGCGGGCGCAAGGCCGACAAACTCGATGATTGCGCCGAAAAACTGCGGGCCTTGTCGGGCCGCGAGGTATTGACCTACCCGATGACCATCCGCGAGCCCGAGCAGGTGGACGCCATGCTCAGTGCCGTGTGGGAACGCTTCGGCGGCGTCGACGTGCTGGTCAACAACGCCGGCGGCCAGTTTGCCGCCCATGCGATGGACTTCAGCGTCAAGGGCTGGAACGCGGTGATCGACACCAACCTCAACGGCAGTTGGTACATGATGCAGGGAGCGGCCAAACGCTGGGTGGAACAGGGCCGACCCGGCAACATCGTCAACATCACCGCAGCCATCGACCGGGGTCTCACGGGCATGGCGCACACGACCGCCTCGCGCGCGGGCGTCATCGCGCTGTCGCGCACGCTGGCCATCGAATGGGCAGAGCACGGCATACGCCTGAACTGCATTGGCGCCGGCGCCATCGAAAGCAACGGTTTCAACAACTACCGAGAGGAGAATGTGGCAACCTTCTACTCGTGCAATCCGATGAAGCGGGCCGGCGACGTGCAGGACATCGCCGAGGCGGTGGTTTATCTGGCCGCCCCTTCCGGCAAGTTCATCACCGGCGAAGTGCTCAACGTCGAGGGCGGGATGCTGCTGTGGGGCGAGTTCTGGCCTGCTGGCAAGCCGGACTATTTCAAGGTCGATCCAGCGTGACCACACCGGCAGTCCTGCCGTCCGCCACCTATTCTCACGGGCCGTTCCAGCAGCTCGTGGGCTACGACATCCTGCACGGAGAAAACGGCCTGTATTTCAGGCTGCCCATACGGCGCGACCACCTCAACCCCCATGGCGTGCTGCACGGTGGCGTGCCTCTGACCCTCCTCGATGCGATCGGGGGCAGATCGCTGATCGACCGACCGATTCCGGGCAGCGAACAGCTCATCCAGTCCTCTGTCACGGTCACGCTCACGGTGGACTTCATGCGTGCCGTCGGCACCGGGATTCTGTTTGCCTCGGCCACGCCGGATCACATCGGCAAGACACTGGCCTATGTCTCGGTGAAAGTGACGCTAGACGCGCTGGATGGCGACATCGTGTCGCGCGGCATCGGCACCTACCGCATCTACACCAAGTCGCTGGTCAAGGCGGTCTGACCGGCGCAGGGCCGCAAGTCGCCTGGCAGCGTACTCCCGCTCAATGCACATGATCATCGGGCGGCGGCAGGATGCGCGGCTCGCGGTGGATGCGTTCGATTTGGTCGAGCAGAAACTGTGTGTCGCGCCATCCTTCACCGGCACCCTCCTCGTCCTGCGGCAGCCAGCGCGCTCGCACATAGCCGAACCGGTCGAGCAGGAATTCCATGTGAGACGGTGCTTCCCCCAGGATGGTCTTGCCGGGGTCGCTCAAGGTGCGCCGCAACAGCAGGTAAGCGGTCGCCGCCTCCTGCGCCCCATCGGTGACGACGGGGAACGGCTGCGATTGCAAGGGCGGGGCGCCTGGCAACGCAATGGCGATCACCTCGGCGCCGCTGGATTGCAGGCGCGGGTAGACACGTGTCAGTTCGGCCAGGCGTTGCGCGGAGAAGGGCTGCGAGTAGAAGACCAGCAGCACGGACTTGCGCTCCCTGTACTCCTTGAGCGCCGCGGTCAGGCCCGACCGGGTCACAAAATCGAAATCGGGCGGACCGAGCCAGGGCCGCCCGGGGACCACCTGCGGCGTCAGGATGCGGGCCTGGAAGCCCGCGGAGAAGGCGCGCAGGAAGTTCACCATGTCCCAACGCCCCTCGTCGGTCATTTCCTGCGCAAAGCCGGGCATGGCGGTTTTCGGCTTGCCGTGGGTGAGCCACCAGAAGAGGTCGCCCGCCGTGTGCAGCGCGGTATGCGGCTCGGTGAGGTCGGCGGGCCTGGTGGGCAAGCGGGCGGCCAGCGGACCGTCCCCCTTGCCACCCGGACCGTGACAGGACACGCAGTGCTGGGAAAACAGCGCCGCCCCGCGCGTGACCGACACCGCGTTGTAACTGACATCCGTGCGCCGGTAAGTGTCGGGATAGGCGTCCACCGACAACGCGTATAGAACGATGGCCAGCCCCGAGAGGGTCGTCAGCACGGCAGCACCCAAACGGATCCGGCGCCCGCCCTGCGCCGCGTCGGCGCGGGCCCCTGACACAAGGGCATGCACCAGCCAAGCCAGTCCGCCCATAGCCAGCAACGACGCACCCACGACCGTGCTCACCACCCCCGGTTTGTCCCAGGTGGCCGCGAGCGACAGACGAAACGGCAGCGGCCACACCATCTGCGCATGGGCCGCGGGCAGCGTACCTGTCAGACCGGCTGCGAAGAACAGGATCAGCAACACAACGCCCAGTTCCACCCGGACCAGACCGGCCGCGCCTTGCCACGCAAGACCCTGCTCGAATGCCACCTTGCCCATACGCGGCATCCAGACCCAGCGAACCCGCGCTGCAACAAGCAGCACCGGCACCAGCAGAACCATTTTGGCCAACACCTGCAGACCGAACGATGTACTGAGCAGCGGAGCCAGGCTGCGTTCGAGCACCGTCATCAGACCGCCAAAGATGTCGTCTGTCCGCGCGGGCCAGCGGGTCGGCGCGCCGAACTGCAGGTACGCGATGAGGGTGCCGGATGCAACGATCAGGGCAACGCAAACCGTCGCAAGCACCGAGAAGCGGCGCACCACGCCGAGGAACATTTGCCGGAACAGCGGATCCGGGCCTCTCGCAGCCATGTGAAGTCCGTAGGCCAGCGCCGGCAGGCCGCCAGCCCAAACGCCCGCCGCCAGCAGATGCACGACATGGCCGACACCTGCGAGCCAAAGCGGTTCCGTGGCTGCGCCGTGCCCGGTAAATACCGCGGCCGCGTTAATCAGCAGCGCCAGGGTGAGCAGCGCTACGTCGACGATGCGCTCACCGAACCGCGCGATCAGAGGCCCACGGCCCAACAGCAGCAGCAGCAGGACCAGCGCTGTCGCCTGCCGCACCTGCCAGACCGCGCCGTAGCGCGTTCGCTCCAGCAGCCTGGCCCATTCGGACCACTGAAAGGCCGCCTCGCCGCGGCCGCTGACCGAAGCCGCCTGCAACATTAACAGACCTCCCGCCGTGGCCAGCAACAGTGCCACCAGCCATGGCGCGGCGGCAAAGATCACGGCGCGCCAGCGCGCGGCATCCGGGCTTCGACCAGGACCTGCGAGCAGCAGCAGGGCAAAGCTGCCCAACAGCACCAGGCCGCTGGTCAGTTGCAGCCAGCGCAGCGCCGTGTCGAGGAATTCCATTTATTTACTTCCCGGCGCCCTCGGCCTTCACGGTAAAGGTATAGCCGTAATCGACCGTGTGGCCATCGACCGAGAGCACCCGGTACTTCACGGTATAGGTGCCTGGGCTGAGCACGGGCAATTCCAGCACGAGCAGTTTGGGGTCGTCCTTGTCAACCCGGGCTTTCGGGGTCGTGACCGGGCCGGCACCTTCCCTGATCACGCTGATCGTCGCGTACTCGGGCTCCAGCCGCTCGTTGAACCACAGCCTGACCTGCGGCGGCGGTTTGGACAGCGTCGCCCGCCGTGCCGGTTCGGACTTGACCAGCGCGGCATGCGCCAGCGCCGTGCCAGTGGCGGCCATGGCCAGCAGCGCGACGAGCCACGAAATCATCTTGCGCCTGGCGTTCACTCGGCACGCACCCAGGTTTGCGAGCGCCCGAACAACGGAGCGCCGATGAAACCTCGAACCTCGAGTTTCTTGCCCCCGTCGGCGGGCCGCAGACGCAGCCGGTAGGTCGACCCGTTCTCCGGATCGAGCACCTCGCCGCCGTCCCACAGCGCAGCGTCAGCGGTATTGTGTTTGATACCACGAATAATCGTCATCCCGACCACCGGCTTGTCCTTGCGATCGTCGGTGCATTTCACGCAGACGGTCGCCGCCTTGGGATCGAGGAGTTTTTCGATCACGCCGCTGAGCACGCCAGCCGATTCGCTGATGCGTATCAAGGTTTTCACCGTCTTGCCGTCGTCGTCAATCGTCTTCCAGAGCCCGACAGGTGTGTCCTGCGCAAAAGCAGGACCGGCTGCCCAGGTAAGGAAAGCGATGGCGAGTACATGTTTCAATGTTTTTTCGATTTTCATGAGGCTTTCTTTCATTGTGGGTAAACGGGAAACGACTTCATGGGCCGATAATGCTAGTATTTCAATAGCTGCTTGCACTCCTATTCATTGGCATCAAGAACGATTTGACTGCAAGCTCAGGGTTTGGGCTTGGCCTGCTTCGAAACGACCACCACACTCACCTTCTGTACCGAAGATTCGATGGTCTTGTGGGATGCATCGGACCAGTACACGCTAATGACGCGCTGACCAGGGGCGGCGGGCAGGTCAAATGTGTAGCGGTAACGATTTTTTTCCACGCGAGCCAGGTCCGCCATCATCGGCATCAGAGACGTACCGTCGATACCGACATGCAGATGAACGCCAATGGCCTTGGCGCTCATCGTCATGCTCGCTAGGTCGGCATCGGTCTCGAACTCGACCTCAATGTTGGGCTCGACCTGCGCCCCGGCAAGCGGCGACACGATGCGCAGCGGCGGCAGTTCCTTCATGTCCTTCGCCGCGCCGCTCTGGGACATGGCGTGCGATCCATGGCCGCCATGCGAGTGCTCGTCCGCGAAAGCAGCGGGACCCGCCAGCGTAACCGTTAGGGCCGCGATACAGACGGCGGCAACGTTTTTCGATTGCATGGTTTTTTTGCTCGTATTCGTCAGTCATAGGTACCGATCACCAGGGCTCGCCAGCGAGATCAGCACACGCACTTGCGCACAGACACCCGACGCACTCCTTCGCGCCATCGGTCTCATTTATCGGTCATTTCTTGGGACGTATCGCGTCTGCCGTTCCCTGGATGAAGGCCTTGATCTTCTCCACATCGTCCGCGCTCAGCTTGCCCGTGAAGTCAGGCATGCCTCGTTCCATGGCCGGTCCTTTAAAGATGAACTTGTCCAGGTTTTCGATGAAGGCTGCATTCATGTAACCGAGGTTGGGGATGTTGCCGCCACGGTCCACGCCGGGAACACCATGGCAGAGAACGCAGTTGCTGACATACAGCAAGGTGCCAGCCTCGTAGTGAGCCGGGTCGTATTTGACCCCTGCCACCAGTTCGCCCATCCGGTAAGCGACGAACTCCGGCATGGGCGCTTTACCACCCACGGCAAAGGTGTAAACCGTGCCCGGACCTTGCCGCTCAGTGGCCCGCTTATCCTGTCCGTAACTGCCGCCCCATCCCACAGCAATCGACACGTACTGCTTGCCATCCACCAGATAGGTGATAGGCGCAGCCACCACGCCGGTACCCGTGGGCGACCCCCAGAGTTTCTCGCCATTTTGGGCGTTGTAGGCGATGAAACGCCCGTCCGCCGTGCCCTGAAACACCAGGTTGCCGGCCGTGGTCAGCGTACCGCCATTCCACGGTGAGACCTGCTCCTGGCGCCATGCTTCTTTTTGTCGAACCGGATCCCAGGCAATCAGCCGGCCAAACGGCTTGCTTTTTGGTGGGACTGCATTGATGTAATTGCCAGTATTCCAACCGGTACCGGAGCCTGGCTGACCTGGCTTGTTGGAGTTGAAGCTCCAGTTCTTGTCATCCATCATGTTGACGGGTATGTTTTGCGCAGGCAAGTAGACCAGCCCGGTCCGTGGATTGAACGACATGGAGTGCCAGTTGTGCGCGCCGTAGGGGCCTGGAATGGCATCGTACGGTCGATCCGTGGGACGCGCATCGGCAGTCTCGATGGGGCGACCCGTCGCGTCGTAGCCGCTGGCCCAGTTCACGTCGACGAAGTTCTTCGCCGAGATGAACTTGCCGTTGGTGCGGTCGATCACGAAGAAGAAACCGTTCTTCGGCGCATGCAGGATCACCTTGCGTGGCTTGCCCGCTATCTTCAGGTCGGCCAGGATCATCGGCTGGGTCGAGGTGTAGTCCCAGTTGTCGCCGGGTGTTTCCTGGTAGTGCCAGACGTACTTGCCGGTGTTGGGGTTGAGCGCGACGATGGACCCCAGGTACAGGTTATCGCCGCCCGCGGGGCTGCGCTTGGCTGCCGCCCAGGGTGAACCGTTGCCGGTGCCCACATACATCAGGTTCAGTTTGGGGTCGAAGGTCAGCGTGTCCCAGGCGGTGCCACCACCGCCGGCTTCCCAATATTTGCCTGCGGGGTCCCAGGTCTTGGCAGCCTTGGCCATGGACTCGTCTTCGAACGGCTTGCTCGGGTCGCCGGGCACCGTGAACCAGCGCCATTTCTGGTCACCGGTGGCGGCGTCGTAGGCCGTGATGTAGCCGCGCACGCCGTACTCGGCGCCGCCGTTGCCGATGATCACCTTGCCCTTGAACACGCGCGGCGCCCCGGTGATCGTGTAGCTGAACTTGCGGTCGATGATGGTGTCTTTTTCCCAGACCTTGTTGCCGGTGGCCGCATCGAGCGCGATCAGCCGGCCGTCGTAGGAGGCGACGAAGACCTTGCCCTGGTACAGCGCCACGCCGCGGTTGACCACGTCACAGCAGCCCTTGTAAGCGGCCTCGCGCGGCACCTTGGGATCGAAGGTCCAGATATTCTTGCCGCTGCGCACATCAATGGCGTGGACGATGCTCCACGAAGCGCTGACATACATGATGCCGTCCACCACCAGCGGCGTGGCCTCGACGCCGCGCGTCGATTCGAGGTTGTAGGACCAGACCAGGCCGAGATCCTTGACGTTGGCGGCATGGATCTGCTGGAGCTTGCTGAAGCGGGTCTCGGCATAGTCCAGGCCGTGGCTGGGCCAATCGTTCGTGCGCGCCTCATTGGCGCGGATGAATGCGCCATCGACCTTCTTGGTCACGGCCGCAATGTGCGCCTTTGAGCCCTTGGCATTCTCGGCCACGACGGGCGGCGCTGCCGTGGCGAACAGCGAAGCCACCGCCAACGTCAAGACCATTGCAGGTCGGTTGGCGGCGCTGCCGCGCCAGGTGCTGCCCGCCGGGTTCATCCAACTGTTCATCATGTCTCCTTTTTTCATGCTGTCTACTTTTGAGGTATGTCGGTGATCGGGGTTTTGAGCCGCTGTCCGGTGAACCGGTACAAGAGCCAGGCCAGTCCGATAAAGAACAAGGGCAATGGCAGGTATTTCCAATAGTTGCGCACGCCGACGCGGAACGGAAAGACCGAGTGCTCTGCCTTACCGCTGGCCGGGTCGGTCGCGCTGAGCAGGCCGATGTACCAGCCAGGTTCGCTGAACCGGTGGTCCAGGGTGACCGTGCCGCGCGGATAAGCCTTGGCCGGCAGCGCCACCATCGTCCGCTGCGCGATCCTGCCCGCGTCGCCAAGATCCTCGTAGCGTGCCTTGGCACCCAGCCCGTCCGCGTCACGCAGGATGCGGAACTCGACCACGCGTTCGCGCAGCGCGGGCTGGATGAAGTCAATCACGATCACTGCCCGTCCGACTTCGGGGATGTCCTCGCAGAACTCCTGACTGGCACGGTGCTCGGGCTGGTAGCCGGCGAAATGGGCCCGGTCGCTGCCGATGCGCAGGATGCACTTGTCGTCTTCAATGCCGACCCCGCCATGCGCCCATGCCGATGCCGCGGCCACTGCAAGCAGCGCGGAACTCAACGTTCGGATCAGTCGCATCTGCATCACCCTCCGAACAGCGGAATCATCGGTCCGCTGATCTCTACTGGATAGCGACGGCCCTGCGCATCGAAGAAGAACAGCATGCCGGCCACCACCGCATCCGGGGAGGAGATCATCGTCGTCATGCGCTGCGTCTCCCACATCGCATCGTCCGCATAGACCACGATCTTCTTCGTTTCTCCTGGATTGATCGAGCCGCCCTCCACGCGCAGCGCGTCTGTCGCGACCAGATCATCCTGGTCTTTTGGTGTGACCTTCAGCACCGCGGAATTGATAAAGCGCAGGCCGCCTGAGGCAAACTCACCGACGCTCACGGGACTCTTCCCGCTGTTGGTTACCGTGAGCTCGATACGGAAGCTCCGTCCCGGGATGCGGTAGCGGGCATCATCCATCGTGACCAACACCGGCGAAGGCTCGATCTTCAGGGAGGGGGTCTTGATCTTGCCGGTCTGTAGCGGCGTCGTGACCGGCCAGCGCTCGCTGGCATAGAAAAACCCGCCCGCGATAAGCATCAGCGTAGCCACCAGGATAACCAGTGCCGCCTGACGGTCGCGCGTGGTGATCATGCTGTCGGCGTTCTCGCCCAGCGCGCTGGCACGCCGGAACCTCGGCAAGATCAAAGGCACCTTGGTCAGCCAATAGCCAAACCAGACCAAACCAAGCACAACCCACACCGCTGACCAGGAAGCCGCATTAGCAAAGCCGTGCGTTTCCAAATCGAGGGTTTGGCCGAACAAGGTCTTGATGCTGTTGTCAAATGCCGCCGGGTCGCCCCCGACCTCGACCCAGATGCCGGGGCCTATCATCGGCCCGGCATCCTTGACGTTGATGATCGGATGCAGGTGATAGCGGCCGGGTGTGCGGGCCTTCAGCGTGATCTCGAAGTTGTACTGCTCACCGCGCTTATACGAACTACTGCGTATGGTCGGCACACCGTTGACGCGGCTGTCCAAGCGTACAAAAGAAGGCCCGGGTACGCCCACATTGAGATAGGCGGTGTCCTCGATGGACGCGACATGCTCCGGCCAGGACAGGGAAGGAACAAAAGTTCCCTTGACGACCAGAATTTGGTTGACATCGAGCTTGCGCGTCGACAAATCCACGTCAAACCAATGCACGGTGCGCATACGCAAAGCGGGTTGCTGAGCCTTTTCACCATGGGCATACGTCGGCGTTGCCGAAAACGTGACCAGGACGACGATCAGGCCTTGAATGACTGCGAACAATTTTGCAATGAAATTCATGACCTCTTCCTTAAACAACTTTTCGCAGCCACACGGCCTTGACACCGAGTGAGCCAACCCAGGCCCAGAACCAGAGGCTTAATATGGTCAGGAAGCCCGCGAAAACCGCCGTCAACGGCGTGACTGCATCGCCGAATGTCCTCAAAGTACTCTGCTCGATGATGCGCACATATTCGGGCATGGCAGTGCGGATGTACTCAAAACCCATCACGTCCGCCACCGTCATCAGCGTGCCGTGCATTTCGACCGGCACCATGAACGGAGCCAGCAGTGGCCAGTTCATTGGGTACAGAAGCAGCCCCGAAAGAAAGCCAGCAAAAATCCCCGTGAAAAACCAGCTGCGCGTAAGCAGCAAGGTGCAATCGATCAGTAGACCCACGCCAATGAAAGTCGACGGCAGCACCATGTTCATCGGAAAACCCGCGAACTCATGAAAGTTCAAGTACCGGCTCAACCAGCCCGTCAGCGTCAACCCGATAATGCTCAGCGTCGCACCCAGAGGTATGCGCAGCAAATGCCAAAAGGCATATCCAAATACGCCGGGCAGAATAACCAGCACCAAGGGCGTGACCAGCGGCCAATAACGGCGGTCCCGCCAATCGATCCAGTAATCCCAGTCCCCCACCAGCAAGGCAAACTGGAAGGCGAATACGGACCCCAGAAGCACCACAAAGAGCGGAATGACCACCCAGTCAACCTGGGCATCAACGCGGGCCGCTTCCTGCGGGCTAAAGGCGGCCTCAGCCGGAGTCAAAACGGACATTCAAAGTCTCCAGAAATAAATTGGGAGGTCAAGCGCACAACTTGTCATCGAGACCTAGCCCCGATGCATTTACCCGGAAAGGCGTATCAGTGAGCCGCTTGAAGCTCGGCTTGCGGCGACACCGACTGCTTCGTCAGCTCGGCCACGCGACCCAGTATCTGCAGGAGCAATCCACCAGCCGCAAACGTAGACCAGCCCAGCAACACAAAGCCATAGTGAATCGGCGCGGCGAACAATTCCTCTGCATAGAAGAAAGTGTGACCCCACTCGTTGAATCCCACATTGGGCATGATCATGAAAGCGCCGGCGACGATGATCGCGAACGGCAGCGAAATGCGATTGCCAAAGAGCGGGATGCGCGTGTGAGCGTAGGCGAACGAGATGAAGCCCCAAAACACCAGCAAGGGCACGCAGAAATAAAACAGACCAATGTGGGTGGGGGTGAAATCAGTATCCCGGATCGTCACCTGGTGCCAGGCTGCATCGGCCTCCGTGTAGATCGAACCGGTCACATAAAACATGATGGCGAACAGCAAAATGAGCGCCATCAGCACGAACAGGCGCCGCACCTCCTCTCGTGGCCCGATCCGGGAAAAATCCCGCTCACGGGTACGCCATAGATACACCAGAGCCACGGTTCCCAGCGCGCCAATCAGCAGCAACTGTCCGTACAGCAGACGCATCCAGTAAACATCGAACTCGTGGCTGAAATAGTCGAGCCCGTATGTGAACGCCGACGCCTCGGAGTAGATGCGATAGCCGGTATAGAGCACCGCGAACGCAAGCAGCGCCAAAAAGAACTTGGCCCACGGCGCACCTATTTTCTCCCGGGAGGATTTTCCCTCGCCGCCGGCTATCCGCATATCCCCGGCACCTTGAATTGAAACTGTTTTCATTGTCATGTCTCCTGTCGTGTGAATTGTGTGAATTAAGGGTAATCACTTAGCCTCCACCCACTTGCAAGAAAGAGGCTCGGCCAGCTTTGCGCCAACACTCGAAGAATGGTAGATCCGAAGCACACGGCGTTGCACCTAACTTTCGTTAGGGTGATTTCCATGGCGCATCTCAATAGACTTGCTTCGACCTCGAATCGACGTGATACGAGACCAAAATAAAATGCAGGAGACAGAAATGAAGGTGACTTCCAATGCCATGCGGCTTGTCAACCCCGACGAACCGGCGGGACAACCGGAAATAGACCGCATCTTCGCCGCGCAGCGTGAGACGGCCTTACGGCTTCGTCAATCAACCGCCGCGCAGCGGCTCGACAAGATCGACCGCCTGAAGCGGGCCGTCCTGGCGCGCCAGGCCGACATTCAGCGCGCTGGCGCACTGGACTTCGGCAAACCGGCCGCCGAGGTTGACCTGACCGAAATTTTGCCCATCGTGGCCGAAGCCAACGATGCGCGTCGCCATCTGCGCCGCTGGATGAAGCCGAACAAGGTTTCCCCGACCCTGCTGATGTTTGGCACGTCAAGCTACGTGCAGTGCGAGCCCAAGGGCCGCTGCCTGATCATCTCGCCCTGGAACTATCCCGTCAACCTGACCTTCGGCCCGCTGATCTCGGCCATCGCCGCCGGCAACACGGCCATTCTCAAACCCTCGGAGATGACACCCCACCTGTCGGCGCTGATGGCGGAGATCGTGCGCGAGGTGTTTCCCGAAGACGAGGTGGCCCTGTTCCAGGGCGACGCGTCGGTCTCGCAGGCGCTGCTGGATCTGCCCTTCGATCACATCTTCTTTACCGGCTCGCCGGCGATTGGCCGCGTGGTGATGGCCGCGGCGGCCAAGCACCTGACCAGCGTGACCCTGGAGCTGGGCGGCAAGAGCCCCACCATCGTTGACGCCACGGCGGACCTGAAGGCCGCGGCGGCCAACCTCATGTGGTCCAAATGCACCAACAGCGGCCAGACCTGCATTGCGCCGGATCACGTCTACGTCCACGAATCGGTCAAGGATGTTTTTGTAGAGCACTGCCGCCAAGCCCTGGCCAAAGCCTACGGTGAAGGAGATGCCGTGCGCACCAGCCCTCACCTGGCGCACATCGTCAATGAGCGCCATGCCAAGCGCATCGTCGGACTGCTGGATGACGCACTTGAAAAAGGTGCCAGACTGCTGGCCGGTGGCCAGCACCAGACAGATCGCCAGTTCGTCGCGCCCTCCTTGATCGACAACGTCAGCCCGGATGCAAAGATCATGCAGGAGGAAATTTTCGGCCCGTTGCTGCCCGTCATTGCTTACCGCGATCTTGACGAAGTCATAACCAAGATCAACGACCAGCCCAAGCCGCTCGCGCTGTACATCTGGACGAAGAACCACAAAGTCGCCGACAAGGTGCTGCGCGAGACGAGTTCGGGCGGTGCCTGCGTCAACCACAGCGTCGTGCAGTTCCTGCATGGCCGCCTGCCCTTTGGCGGTGTCAACAACTCCGGCTTGGGCAGCGCACACGGGATCTACGGGTTCAAGGCCTTCAGCCATGAGCGCGCGGTCGTCAAAACCTGGCTGTTGCTGGCCTCGACCTTCTACCCGCCCTACACCCATCTGTCGCGACGGCTGATCAACTGGACGCTGCGTCTGGTCTGATGGTCTCGGTTGCACCGAGCTAGCCTGGTGCATTTCTTTTTTCTCTGAATCGCATAGGGACAAATCTTGAAATTCGATTACATCATCGTGGGCGCTGGTTCGGCCGGCTGTGTCTTGGCCAACCGATTGAGCGCGGATCCGTCGAACCGCGTGTGCCTGCTCGAAGCGGGACGGTCCGACGACTCACCGCTGATCCGCACGCCGATGGGCCTCGTGGGCTTGCTCGCCACCCGCAAGTACAACTGGTATTTCGACACCGAACCACAAGCCGAACTCGAAGGTCGTCGCCTGTACTGGCCGCGGGGAAAAACAATCGGGGGCAGCAGCTCGATCAATGCCATGGTCTACATGCGCGGGCACCAGGCTGATTACGACGCATGGGCGGCGGCTGGAAACGCCGGATGGGCCTACAAGGATCTGCTGCCGATCTTTATGGAACATGAGAATAACGAGCGCGGTGCCTCGACCTACCACAGAACAAATGGACCACTGAACGTTGCCGATGTACGCTCGCCCAACCCGTTGTCGGGCCGCTTCATCGACGCCGCCGTGCAATGCGGCATTCCGCGCAACATGGACTTCAACGGCGCGCAACAGGAAGGTGCAGGGCCTCACCAGGTGACCCAGAAGAACGGGGAGCGCTGGAGCAGCGCTCGGGCATTCCTGCACCCTGTCATGGACCGGCCGAACCTGACCGTGCTCACCGGCGCCCATGTCACGCGCATCCTGTTCTCTGGCAAACAGGCCGTGGGGGTCGAGATCGAGCGCAAAGGCGAACGCCAGCGCATCGAGGTCGAGCGTGAAATCGTGCTCAGCGGCGGCGCCATCAATTCGCCGCAGTTGCTGCTGCTGTCGGGTGTCGGGCCCAGGCAGCAATTGACGGGCCTGGGCATCGACCTGGTCGCCGACCTGCAGGGCGTGGGCCAGAACCTGCAGGACCATCTCGACGTGACGGTGATGATCCGCGACCGCAGCAAGCAGGCGATTGGTGTCGCGCCTGGTTTCCTGCCGAAAGCACTTGCCGGGCTCTGGCAATACTGGCGCAAGCGCGAAGGCTTCCTGTCCAGCAACGTGGCCGAGACAGGGGGTTTCGCCAGGCTCTCGCCACAATCGGCGCTGCCAGAGGTGCAATTTCACTTCCTGCCGACCTACCTGCGAAACCATGGCCGTGACCTGGCCCCCGGCTACGGCGCCACCTTGCACATGTGCCAGTTGCGCCCCAAAAGCCGTGGTTTCATCGGACTCAAAAGCGCCGACCCGCTGGCCGCACCGGCGATTCAGCCCAACTACCTGAGCCATGCCGACGACTGGGACGAGATGCTGCGTGGCCTGAAACTTGCGCGACGCATCTTTGAGGCCAAGGCCTTCCACGACATCAATGGCGGCGAAGTCGCACCGGGTGTCGGCGTGAGCAGCGACCAGGAGCTGCGGGCCTACATCCGGCGCAGTGCGGAAACCATTTACCACCCGGTCGGCAGTTGCAAGATGGGCAATGACGACATGGCCGTGGTCGATGCGCAGTTGCGGGTGCATGGACTTTCGGGTCTGCGTGTCGCCGATGCGTCGATCATGCCTACGGTTATCGGCGGCAACACCAACGCCCCTTGCATGGTGATCGGCGAGAAGTGCGCGCGGGCCATCCTGTCAAGCCAAAAACTTCAGTAGATTCATCCGCCTACAAGTCACCACCCCGAAGAGGCGCTATGGCACCTCTCAACACGATACCTGGCCAGTGGCCGGATTTAGCTTTAACCCTAACCTCCCTGGAGATTTCATGAACGGTCAAATGATGAGCGCCCCCCTGCTCATTTCCTCACTCATCACCCATGCGGCGCGCCATAGCGGCGATGTGCCCATCGTCTCGCGCCGCGTCGAAGGCGACATCCACCGCACCACCTATGCGCAATTGCATGACCGTTCGCGCCAGATGGCCCATGCGCTCGGCGGTCTCGGTGTGCAAGCGTCGCAGCGCGTCGCCACGCTGGCCTGGAACGGCTACCGGCACCTGGAGCTGTATTTCGCCGCCTCCGGCAGCGGTTCGGTGCTGCACACCCTCAACCCGCGCCTGCACCCGGACCAGTTGCTCTACATACTTGACCATGCCGAGGACCAGGTGCTGTTCTTTGACCTGACCTTCCTGCCCCTGGTCGAGGCCGTAGCGGGGCGCTGCAAGACGGTACGTCACTTTGTCGCAATGATCGACAAGGACAAGATGCCGGCGAGCAAGCTGCCCAAGCTGCTGTGCTACGAAGACCTGATCTCGGCGCACAAGCCCGACTTTGCATGGCCCACCTTCGACGAAAATACCGCCTCGTCGCTGTGCTACACCTCGGGCACCACCGGCAACCCCAAGGGCGTGCTCTACAGCCATCGCTCGACGATGCTGCACACCTATGCCTCGCTCATGCCGGACGCGATCTCCATCTCATCGCGCGACTGCGTGATGCCGGTGGTGCCGATGTTCCACGCCAATGCCTGGGGCCTGCCCTACAGTTGCGCGATGGTTGGCGCCAAGCTGGTGCTGCCGGGGGCCGCGCTGGACGGCAAATCGCTGCACGAGCTGATTACCTCTGAACAGGTGTCGTTTGCGGCCGGCGTGCCCACGATCTGGCTCGGCATGCTCCAGCACGCCGAGCAGAACGCGCTCAGCCTCGCCCCCCTGAAGCGCACCATCATCGGTGGCTCGGCCGTGCCGCCAAGCATGATGCGTGCCTTTGAGGATAACCATGGCATTGAAGTCATCCACGCCTGGGGCATGACGGAGATGTCGCCCCTGGGCACGGTCAGCCGGCTGAAGCAGAAACACCTGTCCCTGCCACTGGACGAACAGCATGCGCTGCTCGCCAAGCAAGGCAAGGTCGTGTTCGGCGTGGACATGCGCATCGTCGATCCGCAGGGGGCCGGCGTCCCCTGGGACGGCAAGACGCCGGGCGATCTGCTGGTGCGTGGCCCTTGGGTAGTCCAGAGCTACTTCGGCCCTGATGGCGCCAAACCCCTGGTGAGCGACCCAGCGGGCGTGCCATGGTTCCCCACCGGCGACGTGGCCACGATCGACGCCGATGGCTACATGCAGATCACCGATCGCAGCAAGGACGTCATCAAGTCCGGCGGTGAATGGATCGGTTCGATCGACCTGGAGAACGTCGCCATGGCGCACCCGGCGGTGGCGATGGCAGCGGCCATCGCCGTGCCGCACCCGAAATGGGATGAACGGCCCTTGCTGGTGGTGGTGCGCAAGCCAGGGGCGGAAGTCACCCGCGAAGCGCTGATAGAACACTACAAGGACAAAGTCGCCTCCTGGTGGGTGCCCGACGACGTGGTGTTCGTCGATGCCATTCCCATCGGCGCGACCGGCAAGATGCTGAAGAACAAGCTTCGCGAGCAGTTCAAGGACCACCGGCTGCCGGGGGTCTAAAAGATTTGCGGTAAACATATTCAATGAATGCCGCAAAAGCAAGCCCCATCAAACTAACCAGGCCCGAGTGCGAGCTTCGCGCAAAGCACCCGTGCGATTTTTCACGCCCAGCTTCGCGTAGATGTTGTGAAGATGCCATTTCACCGTGCCCTCGGTCAACACAAGCCGACCCGCCACTTCGCCATTGGACAGGCCATCTGCCAGCAGGCGAAGGATCTGCAGTTCGCGCTCGGTTGGTCGCTCCTGGTCCGCGGGCGCCGCATCCTGACGTGCAGATGCAGCGCCCGCGGCAAGCAGCAGCGTTCGCGCGTATAAAAACGCCGGCGTGGGACTCTGCGGCTCGTCAGCCACGCGGCGCAAAAGGCTATCCAACTCGGGGCCTTCGTCAAGGTACAGGCGCACGTAGCCGTTCGATGCCGCGATGCGAAGGCTTTCCATCACCGCGTCGTGCCCACCCTCGGCATCTCCTGTTCGCACCAACGCCAGTGAGCGCAGCATCAGCAACTCGGCCAGCTTGTGCTGCTGGTGGCTGCGTTGCGCCCTGGCGATGCCCGAATCGGCCCATTGCAGGGCGAGGTCAGGCCGCCCCTGCGCAAGATCGAGGCGGGCCCAGAGGCGCTCGGCCTTGTCTCTGTGCAGATTGGTCTGAGGTCCTTGCGGCAGCAGTCCATGGTCGCTGGCCATTTGCCGCGCCGCCTCGACGTCGCCGGCGCGCAACAGCAGCAGCGCACGTTCGGCCACCATCGTGAGCTGCAGGCGCACGAAGCCGCGCGCCAGTCCCACGCGCTCGCCCTCCGCCGCCGCATCGAGCGCACCGGATATGTCGCCCCGCGCCGCCTGCAGACGTGACGCCGCCACGTAGCCCGCGACCATCGCATCGACAATGCCCTGGTGCGGCAGCAGTGGCAGTGCCGCTTCCACTTCCACCATCGCGTCAGTGCACTGGTTGCGTTCATACAGCAGCAACGCGCGGATCGCGCGCAGCATGGCCGCCAGGCCCGCGGCGCCGGGAGCGAAAGCTGGCTCTTCGGCCAGCGCCGAGGCGCTGTCTGCCAGGGCATCACGATGCCGCCCCGCCTTGAGCAGCGAGGCGGCCGAGATCACCCGCACCCACATGTGGCCGTAAGGTGAAGGAGCCTCCTCGAACTTCACTTGCGCCTCGCGCAAGGACTGGGCAGCCTCGGCGAAGCGTCCATTGCATTTGTGCGCATAGGCCAGCACCGTTTGTGCGGCTCCATAGTGGAATGGGTCCGGATCGGGTGGCCCTGCCAGCCACCGGCGCACAAAGACCTCGGCATCGGCCTCGTTATCACGCAGGCCGGCGATCACGCCGCGCTGAAGGACGGTCGTATGCAGGATCAAGCGAACGCCGGCTGATTGTCCCTTGCCACAAGCCCGCTCAATGCGCGTCAGCCACGCTGCCGCCTCGGCATAGCGGCGCAAAAACACCAGCGCCCACACCGCTTGCAACATCAGCGCGCAGTCTGGCTCCACGCCGCGTGATTCCAATTGCGCGAGCAGGTCCAGGAAGGTCTCGTGCCGGCCCTCGCCCTGCACCAGTTGACGCGCGTAGCCGGTCAGATAAGCCGACGCCAGCCTTGCGTCATCACCTTCCAGGGCCACGCGGATCGCACGGTAGACCTCGCCCCGGGCATGCCACCATTCCGCACAACGCGTTCGCAGTATGCTCACAAACACAGGCCTCAGCCCCATGTCGGCCAATCGCGTCAGTGCGCGCTCCGCCACCAGCGCATGCAAGGCGTAGAACGGCTCGCCAGCCACGCGTCCCCGACGCTGCACGATGCCCAGTTGCTCGCCTTCGGCGATCGCCTCCGCCCCCTCGGGCGCATCGAGCGCGGTCAGCAGCGGCAGTGTGAAGTCGCCAACGGCGGCCATCACGAACAGAGCCTGCTGACGGGCCGGCGCCAATCCCTTGAAGAAGCTCTCGTAAATGAAGCTGTCCATCAGCAAGTTGCTACTGCCCTCGTCGGCCTCCTGTACGCCCTCGCCGCTGGCGAGGGCAAGCTGCACCAATGCCGGCCAACCCTCGGTGATCCCGACGATATGATCAACCTTTTCGTCACCGGCCGACAGTCGGCGCCGCCGCACCAGTTCTCGCACATCCTGCGCGTCGAGCTTCAGCTCGTGCTGTGTCACCCAGCGTACCAGCCCGCGCGCGGTCAGCACGGCCAGATCGAAATCCATCCCTTCGCGGCCGCAAACGACGAACCTCAAGTAGTCGGGTGCCGCCACCAACAGACGGCTCAGGGTGTGAGCGCTCTCGCTGCCACGCAACACATGCACATCGTCGAAGAACAGCACCATGGGACGACGACGTTGGCCAAGGGCCTGCAACAACGCCAGCAAGCCGCTCTCGACCGCCGCCGTCGCGTCGATGGCACCCATCGCGACAGGCTCCGACGGACCTCCGACTGCATTCAACAAAGAGCGCACAAAGAACACCTGGTCGCGCCAGGAAGCGTCGAGCCCCACCCACACGGGGTCGGCGTCTTTGCAAGCACGAAACCATCCTCCCATCAATGTCGTCTTGCCATAGCCGGCCGGCGCAACGATGGCCACGATCCGATCACGCATGGACAAGGGCGCAATCGCCCGCCGCGCAACCGTGGCCGTCGTCAGGTCAGGGGGGCCCCCCTCGACTACCGCCTGGGAGGACGACGCAGCGAAATGGGGCCAGCGAAATCTCGCTTTGGGTTGGGTCATGCCTTCAGACACTCAGAAGGCGCACGAAGACGCTGTTTCATGCTTGAGGCAGGGCCGCCCGGAATCGCGGCAGCGTCGCGCCACCGTCGGCGGGCTCGCAAACCAGCTCGACAGCCATCTCGAAAGTCACCGCCGAAGGATCCGGGCCAACGAAGGCGCTGATCATCCGCGGACCTTCTTCGAGTTCGACCAGCAGCACGGCATAGGGCGTGTCCTGTTTGAAGGCCGGGCCGGGCGCCCGGTGGACCACGCTGAACGAATACACCTTGGCGCGGCCGCTGGCGGCGCGGTGTTCCAGGTGCTCGCTACCGCACTCACGGCAGATGGCCTGCTGGTAGAGTTGCACGTGGCCGCACGCAAGGCAGTGCTGCAATAACAACTTGCCCTCCTGAATGCCGCGCCAATAAATTTCCGAATCCGCATCCGGCATGGGCTGCGGCTTGAGGTGAGCGTCCTTCGGGTTGATCACAGTGTGGCCTCCGTTCCCAGGATGGTGGTGGCGTTGGTCGCAAAGCCCGCGCCCAGGCTGTGCACCAGGCCGAGTTCAGCGCCCGCGACCTGGCGTTCACCGCAGTTGCCGCGCAGCTGGTTGACGACCTCGTAGAAATGAAACAGCGAGCCCGGCATGCCCGAGTGCGCGAACGACAGCAGGCCGCCATGGGTGTTGCAGGGGATGGCGCCGCCGTAGGTGATCTGCCCGTCCTCGACGAAGCGCCCACCCTCCCCCTTGGGGCAGAAGCCGAGGTCCTCCAGCATCATGATCACCGTGCCGGTGAAGCAGTCATAGACCCCGGCCACGTCGATGTCCTTCGGCCCGCAGCCCGCCATGGCGTAGGCCCTGGCACTCGACTGCACGGCGCCCGTGGTGGTCAGCGAGGGCATCAGGAAGATGTGCTCGTGCGTGTAGCATTCGCCGCCGCCGAGGATGTAGATGGGCTTGACAATGCCCAGCGCCCTGGCGCGCTCGGCCGAGGTGACGACGAAAGCTGCTGCGCCGTCTGAAATGAGCGAGCAGTCGAGCTTGTGGTAGGGCGTTGTCACCCAGCCAGAGTTCAGCACGTCGTCGACCGTGAGTGGCCCGGTCATCTGCGCGCCTGGCGTACGCCGCGCATGGTCGCGGTGGATCACTGCGACCTTGGCGAACTGCTCGGAAGTAGTGCCGAATTCTTTCATGTGCCGGTGTGCGGTCATGGCGAAGGTGTTGGCCACGGGAATGCCGAAGGGCATTTCGTATTGCTGGTCCCGGCTTTCGGTCATGGAGCGCAGGGCCAGGTCGGGCGACAGGCCGGTCAGCAGGCTGTCACCGCCCACCACCAGCACGGTCTCGGCCAGGCCGCCGGCAATGGCGGCGGCGGCGATGTTGAACATCGTCGCCGCCGTGGCGCCCGAGACCTGCAGCGTGTTGGAAAACGTGGGCTGTATGCCCAGGTACTCGCTGAAGGCCACGCTGAAGCGGTGGAACGGAGAGGCAAAGGCGGAGCTTGAGAGCACGCCATCGAGCTGGTGCTTGCCGATGCCGGCGTCGGCCAGCGCCTTGCCTGCCGCGTCGGCGGCCAGTGCGAGCGCGCTCTTGCCCGGCACGCGGCCGACGGCCGAAATGCCTGCGCCGATGATCGCGGTTTTACCCCGAAGCGTATGTGTCGAGGGGGCGGATTTGATGTTTGCCATAACAGGGTTCAGGGGTTGGGGTTGGTTCAGGCGGCCGCTGAACGCACACGTTGTCGCAGCTGCGCCTTCAAAATTTTCCCCACCGGGTTGCGCGGGATGGTGTCAAGGTACTCGATGTGTTCGGGCAACTTGTAGGCCGCCACGCCAATCTGCTTCAGGTGGCCGACGATAGCCTCCAGCGTCGGCGGCTGCGCCTTGTCCTTGGGCACGACGTAGATACAGGTCTTTTCGCCCATGATCTCGTCGGGCACCGCCACCGCCGCCACCTCCTGCACGCCGGGATGGGTCAGCACCAGGTTCTCGACCTCGGCGGCGCTGACGTTGTAGCCACCGCGAATGATGATGTCCTTCTTGCGGTCGAAAAACCCGATGTGGTGCGCGTCGCGCACGATGAAGAAGTCCCCGGTGCGGCAAAAACCGTCAGGCGTGAACGTGCTTTTCGCCAGGTCCGGCCGCCGGTAGTAGCCGGCAAACACGTTGGGCCCGCGGTAGACCAGCTCGCCGACCTGGCCCGGCTGCGTGCATTCGGCGTCGGCCTCGTCGAGCAGCTTCATCTCGACACCGCGTATGCCCGAGGGCCACGCAACGCCCGGACGACCCCACCACGGAAAGTGATCGGCCCGCTTGGCGAAGTCGGGCACGTCCCGCGCGCCGGCAAACACCGCTGTGCCTTCGGTCTGCCCCCAGGCATGCAGGATTTCGATGTTCCAGCGCCGCTTGAACTCCTCCATGCTCCAGCGCGAGGGCTGCGCCGAACCCGAGGCGATGCAACGCACGCCGGAAAAGTCGAGCTGGTCGACGTTGGGCAGCTTGAGAATCATGTTCAGCAGGGCCGGCACCAGCAGGGTGAAGTGGACCTGGTCGTGCATCAACTGCTTGAGCAGCAGCGGCATGTTCAGCGGGTGATGCAGGAGCGTCGTGCCCCCGATGGCCAGCGAGGCCAGCCAGGTCGCCACGCCGGTCATATTGACCACCGGCGCGGTCGCCAGCACCCGGTCCCCTTCGTGCAGCCCGGCGGTCTGCGGGATCAGGTTCATCTGGAAGAGCCAGTTGTTGTGCGACATCGGGCACCCCTTGGACAGGGCTTCGGTGCCGGACGACCAGCACAGGCTGAAAATGTCGTTGGCATCGACGACGATGGCATCCAGCCGGGCGATGTCAGCCGCACCGCGCGCCATCTCGGCGATGCGCTCGATCGGCAGCGCGACAAAGCCGGTCTTCTCGGCGATGGCCATTTGGTCGACACCCTTGAAATCGCGCATCCCGAAGAAAAAGCGCGCGTCGGTGAGTTTCTTGACGTTCTGGAACTCATTGTCGCGCCATTGAATCGGCATCGGCGAAAGCACGCCCCCGGCACGGCTGACCGCGAGAAACATGGCCACCAGTTCCCAGACGTTGGGCAATTGCACGACGACGATCTCGTCCTTGCGCAAGCCCATGTCCAGCAGCCCGGTCGCGATGGCCTCGACCGCTGCCGACAACTCCCGATAACTCAGGCTCTGTGCCGCTGTGCCGGTGAGATCCGGCCGATCCGCCGGGTCGACCACGGCGGGCCGCTCCGGCGCCTTGGCCGCCGTCTCGCGCAGCAAATCGAGCAGGGTACGTCGACCCCAGTGACCGCTTTCGGTGTAGCGCTTCAAAGCCTCTGTGCTGTGCAGAATCATGATCAGTCTCCTCTTTTTAATGTATTGCCGGGCAGAGGGAAGACGCATCCGCTGGCGCGCAATCCCGGCAAGCGGAATCAGAAACCATGAAAGCTGGCGAAGGCCTCCACCTCGGCACGCTCGGTGATGAAAGCGTTCTCCGGGGCCGACAGATCCTCGTGCCCGAGGGCGATGCCGCAGGCAAGAATTTCATGGTCGCTGATAGGCAGTTGAGCACGCGCCACATTGTGGTACCAGGCAAACGCCGCCTGCGCACAGGTGTGCAGGCCCTGCGCGCGGGCGGCCACCAGAATGTTCTGGATGAACATGCCCAGATCCATGAAGCTGCCGGTGTTCAGGCGGCGGTCGAGCGTGACGAGCAGGCCCACTGGCGCGTCGAAGAACGTGTAGTTGCGCAGCATCTGGTGCTCACGCGCCGCCGCATCATCGCGGGCTATGCCCAGGGTTGCATACAGACCGAAGCCGCAGCGACGCCGGCGCTCCAGATAGGGCTCGACCCAGGTCGTGGGGTAATACGCGTACTCGGGCTGATGCCGGTCAGGTTCGTGCGTAGCCGCCTCGATGAAGGCATCACACAGGCGCTGCCGGGCCTCGCCCGCCACCGCATACACCTTCCACGGCTGCACATTGTTGCCACTCGGGGCCCGCGCCGCCACGCGCAGGATATGGTGCACGACCGAAGTGGGTACGGACGTGGATAGAAACCGCCTGACCGATTTCCGGCTGCGGATCGCTTCATCGACATGCACGGATAGACCGCCTTTCTGTGCTTTCTGACTGCGTAGCGTTACGGAGAAGAAACGATGCGCGGAGACTGGACCGCTGGACTCCAACACGACGTTCGGATAGGATTCAGCCATGAATTCTACCAAACAACCGTTTGATTGGGTGCCCACCCCTGAACTGATGGCGCAGTCCAACCTGACCGCCTTCCTCCGCAAAGTGGGTGAGTCCGATTTCGAAGACTTGAGTGTCCGTGCCGATGCCGACCCGGCCTGGCTGATGCAGGAAGTCTTCGAGTTCTGCGACTTCCGCTTTTACCAGCCCTACACGCAGATGCTCGACACCTCGCGCGGCATCGAGTGGGCACAATGGTGTGTCGGCGGCACCACCAACATCGTGCTTAACTGCCTGGACCGGCACCGTGGAACGCCCGTGTGGGACCAGACCTTCCTGGTGTGGGAGGGCGAAGACCCGAAAAACCGCAAGACCCTGAGCTACCGCGAGTTTGATGCCGAGGTCTGCCGCCTGGCGGCGGCGTTGCAGTCGCTGGGCATCGGTCGGGGCGACCGGGTCGGCCTGTACCTGCCCAACCTGCCGGAGACCTTCGTCGCGTTTTTTGCCGTCCTGAAGATCGGCGCCGTCTTGATGCCCTTGTTTTCGGGCTTCGGGCCGCAACCCATCGTCGCCCGCCTGAACGACGGCGAAGCCAAGGCGGTGCTAACGGTGGACGGCACCTGGCGGCGCGGCACCCCCGGCGTCATGAAGTCGGTGCTGGACGAAGCGCTGGCCGAGGTGCCCAGCGTGCAGCACGTGGTAGTCTTGCGCCACCTGGGCGAAGCGTCCCCATGCCCGATGACACCGGGACGCGACCACGACTGGGCCACCCTGGTCGCTGGCCAGCCCCAGGACATGCCGACCGCCGAGATGGCCGCCGACGCGCCCGCCGTGCTGCTCTACACCTCGGGCACCACCGGCAAGCCCAAGGGCTGCGTCTGGACCCACGTCAGCTTCCTGGGCTCGATGGTCACGCGCGACATGCACATCTGCGCCGATTTCAAGCCGAGCGACCGCTTCTTTTTCATGAGCGACATGGGCTGGATGGTGGGTGCCATGTGCGCCTGCATTCCGAGCTATTTCGGCGGCAGCCTGCTGGTGGCCGAAGGCACGCCCGACTACCCGGACACGGGACGCTTCTGGCGTCTGGTGCAGGACCACAAAGTCACCTATCTGGGTGTCGCGCCCACGCTGATCCGCAGCCTGATGCGCTACGGCGACACAGAGGTCGAAAGCTACGACCTGTCCGCATTGCGCATCACCTGCTCCGGCGGCGAGGCATGGACCGAGGCGCCCTGGCGCTGGTTCTTCAAACACATCTGTAAAGAGCGTTTACCGTTCCTGAACATTGTCGGCGGCACCGAGGTGGGGGGCTGCAATTTCACCGGCACCTTGCACCATCCCTTGCGGCCAGGCTCATTCGGCGCGCGCGGGCTCGGCGCCGGGGTCAACATCGTGTACGACAACGGCCAGCCGGTCGAGCCTGGGCAGGTCGGCGAGCTGGTGCTGCGCAACCCCAACATCGGCTTTACCAAGAGCCTGTGGCGCGACGACGAACGCTACCTCGAAAGCTACTGGCGCACCATTCCGGGCGTTTGGGTGCATGGCGACTTTGCGATGCGCGACGAGGACGGGCTCTTCTACATCCTCGGCCGCAGCGACGACACGATCAAGGTCTCAGGCAAGCGCACCGGCCCGTCGGAAATCGAAACCCTGCTCACCGGCACCGGCAAGGTGTCAGAGGTGGCGGTGATCGGCGTGCCCGACGAGATCAAGGGCTCGGCCATCGTCTGCGTCTGCGTGCCCATGCCCGGCGTGGCGGCGGACGCGGCGCTGCAGGCTGAACTGTCTCAGGCGGTCGTCCATGGCATGGGCGCCTCCTACCGCCCCAGGCAGGTGCTGCTGGTCAGCGACCTGCCCAAGACACGCAACATGAAAATCATGCGCCGCGTCGTGCGGGCCGTGTACCGGGGCGACAGTCCGGGTGACCTGTCCTCGTTGGTCAACCCGGAGGCGGTGACCGAGCTGCAGGGCAAGCTGGCAGGGTAATGGCTGGGCTGGCGGGGCCGCTCGCCCGTTAAACCGACCGCACAAAATCGGCGATAGACGTGTCTGAAGCCAACACGCTGTTGCCGATCAATACGTTCCAGTGCGCTTCCGAGCCGTGGGCGATGCGCCATTCGTGCAAACGCCGGGTCAGCAATTGCAGGTCGTATTCTTCGGCAATACCGATAGCGCCGTGCAGCGCATGCGCGATGGAGGCAACCAGCACCGCCGCCTCGCTGGTGCGGGACTTGGCCATCGCGGCGGCGAGCAGGGACGGCGCCGCAGTGTCGGTGTGGAAAGCCGCTTCGGCGGCCACCCCGGCCGCGGCGACGTGTTCGGCCATGATGCTCAACTGGTGCTGTACCGCCTGGAACTTGCCCAGCGTTTTGCCGAACTGGACGCGGTCATTACAGTATTGCAGTGTCATGTCGAACACGCGGGTCATGGCCCCGCTGAGCAGAGCGGCGTACAGGGCCGCCGCAAACGCGGGCAGCAGCGGGCCAGCGCCGGGTACCTGCGTCGCGGCACTTTCATTGGGCCAGCGCAGGGTGGCCGCAAGGCTCCCATGCACGCCGGTCGCCTCGCGCCGGGCCGCTGCTGCTGGCAGCAGCAACAAAGCAGCGCCATCTCTGGCCAATACGAAATCGGCTACAAGGCCGTAAGGTGTCAACGAACAAACGATGGCGCCACTGGCCTCGCGCCGCAACGCAGCGCCCAGCGTGATCATGCCAGCGGGCATCGCACACGAAGGCCCGAGCAGCGCACGCGCCACAATCGTCTGGGCCACGGGCACGGGCACCGTGTAGCGGCCGAAGCTGCTCAGGATCGGGAACAGTTCGGCCAGCGGCAGCCCGGCACCGCCGGCGGCCTCGGGCGCCAGCAGTTCGAGGAAGCCGGCGCCCGCTACCGCCTGCCACAGCTTAAGCGGCGAGCCGCCCGCTTCAATCGCGCGCACCACGGCGGGCGTGCACTGGTCTTTGAGAATGTTTTCAATCGCTTGTGTAAACATGGAATGCTTTCGTATTCAACCTGGGTTCAGCGCAGGCCCAGACCGCGCGCGATCATGCCGCGCAGGATCTCGCGCGTGCCGCCGCGCAGGGAATAGGTGGGCGCCACCTGGCTCACATAAGCCACGGCGCGGTACAGCTCGGCGTCGACCGGGGCGTCCGGATCCATGGCGATGGCAGCTTCGATCACAGCGGGAATGCTCTGCTCGAATTCGGTGCCAATGTCCTTGACCAGGGCCGCTTCGACCAACGGGCTTTCCCCGTTGACCAGCTTGGCCGTGACGGCGATCGACATATTGCGCAGCGTGGCCAGGTGCGTGGCGAAGCGGCCAATGGTGGCGGCATGCGCCGACGCATGCGGACTGCGGCGCAGGCAGGTGATCCAGTGCTCCAGCAGCACGATGCTGGAATACACCCGCTCCGGGCCGCTGCGCTCGAAGGCCAGTTCGGCATTGACTTGCGCCCAGCCGCTGCCTTCCTGGCCGATCAGCGCGTCGTCGGCCAGCAGCACGTTGTCGAAGAACACTTCGGAAAAATGTGCATCACCGGCCAGGTCACGGATCGGGCGCACCGTCACGCCGGGCAATGCCAGGTCGACAATGAACTGCGACAAGCCTTTTTGCCGGTCCTGCGGCACGCCCGACGAACGCACCAGGGCGATCATGTAGTGGCAGTGCTGCGCATTGGTGGTCCATATCTTGCGGCCGTTCAGGCGCCAGCCCCCTTCACAGCGCGTAGCCCGCGTGCCGACGCTGGCCAGATCGGAGCCGGCATTGGGTTCGCTCATGCCGATGCAAAAGAAGGCTTCGGCAGCGCAGATTTTCGGCAGGTAACACTGGCGTTGCGCCTGCGTGCCGAACTTGAGGATCAAGGGCCCGCTCTGGCGGTCGGCGATCCAGTGCGCGGACACCGGGGCGCCGGCGGCCAGCAGTTCTTCCACCAGCACGAAGCGCGAGAAGGCGTCCAGGCTGGCACCGCCGTAGCGCGCCGGCAAGGTCACGCCGACCCAGCCCCGTGCGGCCAGCTTCCTGCTGAAGGCGGCATCAAAGCCCATCCAGGAACGGGCCCGGATGTCGGCCGGCATTGGCTCAAGGCTGGATTTGAGAAAGGCCTTTACCTCGGCACGAAATGAATTCGTCTCGGCGGGAAGGGTGGCGAGCCGGAAAGCAGATAGCAGGTTGTTCAAGAAATTTTCCTCCGTGGGGTTCATTCACCGCCGAGTTGAGCCACCGCCCCAGGCGATGCATCAACTCGGGCTGCGCTCCACCAGTTGGGCGGAAATGATCAGGCGCTGCAATTCGTTGGTGCCCTCGCCAATGCACAGCAGCGGCGCGTCGCGATAATAGCGCTCGACGTTCATTTCCTTCGAGTACCCATAAGCCCCGTGGATGCGCAAGGCCTCCATCGAGTTTTCGACCGCCGCCTCGCTGGCAAACAGCTTGGCCATGCCCGCTTCCATGTCGCAGCGCTGGCCAGCGTCATACGCCTTGGCGGCCTGCTCCACCAGCAAGCGCGCGGCCTCGGCCCGGGTCGCCATGTCGGCCAGCTTGAGCTGGATCGCCTGGTGTTCGCAGATCGGCTTGCCAAAGGTGCGCCGCAGTTGGGCATAGGCCACCGATTCTTCCAGACAGGCGCGCGCCACGCCCACGCCGCGCGCCGCCACGTTGATGCGCCCGAGCTCCAACCCGCCCATCACGTGCTTGAAGCCCTGCCCTTCCGCGCCGCCGACCAGATTGGCGGCGGGCACGCGAAAGTTGTCGAACACCAGCTCGGCGCTGTCGATGCCCTTGTAGCCGAGCTTCTCCAGCTTTTTGGTGGACGTGAAGCCAGGGCCCTTCTCGCAGATGAACAGGCTCATGCCGCGGTGGCGCGGCTGGGCCGCGGGATCGGTCTTGACCAGCACGGCAAAGACCTGGCCATGGATGCCGTTGGATATCCAGGTCTTGGTGCCGTTGATGACGTAATGGTCGCCGTCGCGCCGGGCCACCGTGCGCACCGCCTGCAGGTCGGTGCCGCAGTCGGGCTCGGTCAGGGCCAGACCGCCGCGCAGCTCGCCGCTGGCAAAGCGCGGCAGAAAATGCTGGCGCTGCGCCTCGGTGCCGTTGCGCTGCACGCAGGCGGCCATGATGAGGTGCGAGTTGATGATGCCCGACACCGACATCCAGACCCGCGCGATGCGCTCCACCACCTTGGCATAGGTGCTGGCCGACAGGCCCAGGCCGCCGTATTCCTCGCGGATGATGCATCCGAACAGGCCCATCTCACGCATGCCGGCCACAATGTCGGCCGGCCATTCGTCGGCGTGCTCCAGCCGCTGCGCCACCGGCTTGATCTCGCGTTCAACAAAGCGTTCGACGGCGTCCAGCACCAGATTTTCTTTTTCAGCATCCAAGGCCATGGGCTGGCTGGTCGTCATCAGAGGGCTCCGGGGGTGTTGTCGAACTGGGTCAGGGTCTGCGCCAGGATGGCGGCGTCTGGGGCACGGTCGGCGCTCAGCACGGCGTCGCGCAGACGCAGCGCCTGATCGCGCGGCAATGCCGGTAGCGCATTGCCCATGAATTTGGCCTCGATGTCAGCGGCCGTGATCGGCCGGTCCGGTGCGCCGCGGTGCGCTGACTCGCGCCTGCGGAATTCGCGCCCGTCGTGCGTGCGCACGCGCAGTTCGCCGGAAAAGAAGGTCGGATAATCGGCATCGGGGTCGGCCAGGTGCTCGATGCGGTCGGCCAGCGCCTGTACCTGCGGGTCGGCCAGGTTGGACGCGTCCAGTTCGGCCAGCCCGAGCTGGCCACGCAGCAGCGCCACGGCAACCAGATGGTGAATGCTGAATTGCGACTCGTACACGTTGGCCGGGCGGCGCTTGGCCGCCACCGGCTCGCACACCACCGGGTGCACCCCTTGCGGCAGCAGCACCTGCACCGACGCAATCTCCTCGGCCCGCAGACCGGCGGCGCGCAGCGCCAGAGCGGCATCAATGCTGGCGTGCGTGAAGTGGCAGGTCGGGTAGAGCTTGACGGCCACTTCGAGCAGTTCCCAGCGCTCGCCCAGGCCGCGCGTGCACAGTGACAAGTCGGCGTTCAGGCCGCGCGCGGCCAAGTGGCTGGCGTACAGGCCAAAGCGGCCTTCATACGGCTGCGACGGGCCGCGGAATCCGGCACCGGCCAACGCTGAGGCGGTCAGCCCGCTGACACCCGCCCAGCCCGGGTGCATGCGCTTGGTCCAGGCGCCGTCGCTCAGAAACTCCATGCTGCCGGAGGCCATCGACAACACCACGCCCTGCGCGTGCGCCAGGCCCGCCTGATCCAGGCCCATCAGCTTGCCCGCCGCCAGTGCGCAACCAAAAGCGCCCACCAGGCCGGTCGGGTGAAAGCCGACGTCGTGAAAGCCGCCCCGGGCCGCCGCGCCCAGACGGGCGACCACCTCAATCGCCAGCACATAGGCCGTGATCATCTCGGCCCCAGTGGCGTGCTGTTGGGCCGCCAGACCCAGCGCCAACGGAAAGGCGCTGGCACTGGGGTGTGTGATCGCGCCGGGGTGGGTGTCGTCAAAGTCCAGCCCGTGGACCAGGATGCCATTCATCAGCACCGCATCGCGCAGCGGCAGGGGTGCAAAGGCGCCCATGACGGCGCTGTCACCCGCGCCGCCCAGGGCGTGCAAGCCGCGGTAAGTGCAGTGCGCGAAGTCGTGTTGAGACGAGGCCAGGGCGATGCCCAGTGCGTCGAGCATCAGCAGCTTGGCCTGTTCGACCACGGCTGCGGGCAACATGTCGAGCTTCAGACCATGTGCGAAGGCGGCCAACTGGGTGGCAATGTTGTCGGTCGCAGGGTTTGTCGTGTCGGTCGGCATAGGGATTTTTCTTCTTTCTTGGTACGATCAAACGGCCGGGCCGGCGTCCAGCATGGCCAATGAAAGGGTGTACTGCGCTTGCAGCTCGCTGACCCCGTTGACGCTGCCGCCAACGCCCCGCAGCAAGCCGTCGCGCAGGCCGTAGACCAGTCCGTGCACCTCGACTTGCTGCCCGCGCTCCCAGGCGCGGCGCAGGGTGGTGGTGCGGCACACGTTGCTGACCTGCTCGATCACGTTCATCTCGCAAAGCCGCGCTGCGCGCTTGTCGACGCCGGAAATGCCCTCGAGCCGATCAGCGTGTTTGCGCGCCACATCCTCCAGATGGCGCAACCAGTTGTCGGCCAGACCGGTGCGGCGCTGTTCTATCACCGCCTGCACGCCGCCGCAGCCGTAGTGCCCCACTACAAGAACATGCTCGACCTTCAACACTTCGACCGCATACTGCAGAACCGTCAGGCAGTTCAGGTCGGAGTGCACCACCAGGTTCCCGACGTTGCGGTGCACGAACACCTCGCCAGGCCGCAAGCCCAGGATTTCATTGGCCGGCACCCGGCTGTCGGAACAGCCGATCCACAGGTAGCGCGGCATCTGCTGGTGCGCCAGCCGCTCGAAGTACTGCGGATCTTCCGCAGCGCAGCGCGCCGACCAGGCACGGTTGTTCTCCAACAGAGGGGCCAGGCTGGACATGGCATCTCCCCGGAGCGACATCAGTGCCCCTTCCACACCGGCTTGCGCTTCTCGGCAAAGGCACGCGGCCCCTCCTGCGCGTCCTCGCTGGCATAGGCCGCGCGGTAGATGTTGTGGGCCAAGGCCATGCCGGCCTCGCAGCCGGCGCTCATCGCCGTCATGATCGATTCCTTGCCCGCCATCACCGACAGCGGCGCATTGTCGCGGATGCGCTCGGCCAGCGCCATGGCGCGCGCGCGAACGGCGTCGGGCGTGTCCTCGAGGTAGTTGATGAAGCCCAGTTGCTTGAAGGTCTCGATCGGGTACAGGTCGCCGGTCAGCACCATCTCCATCAGCAGCGGCTGCGGCAGCATCCACAGCAACGGAATGGCCCAGGGGCTGCCGCGCCCGGCGATGCGGGTTTCGGTGATGCCGACCTGTGTGCCCTTCAGGCCCACGCGCAAATCCGAGTTCAGGCTCAGCATCATGCCGCCGGCAATCAGGTGCCCGGTCATGGCGGCGATGATGGGCTTGGCCACGCGGCGCTGGCGGCCATGGAACGGGTCTTTCATCTTGGTCAGGATGTCCACGCCCTCTTCCTTCTTGACACGCGAAGCCTCGCGCAGGTCGAGACCGGCGCAGAAGGTGCCGCAGTCGGCCGAGGTCAGGATGGCCACGCGCACGTTTTTATCGGCATCGACTTCACCCCACAGATCGTGCAGCCGGTTGGCGGCGGCCGGTGACAGCGCGTTACGCATCTCGGGCCGGTTGATCTTTACGGTGGCAATGCCATCGCGCACTTCGTACAGAACCGTTTCTGCTTCACTCATATCCTGATCTCCTGGTAAAAAATTGCTTGCTCCGCTCATAGGGCCGCCGATTCGTCAGCGCCTTTGTTGCGTGGTTCACGGCGTGACCCATTTCACGCGTTGTAGACCGTGTCACCTTCTCTTCGTGCGACTTCAGAACGCACAAGCTCTTGCGTCAGCTGTTCCATCCAGTGCTCGATGGGAACCGAAGGAACAAACCTCTGGTGAATGAGCTGGAAGTAGCTGGTGTTGGCAGCCCACTCGACAAAATCAGCAAAAGGCAGTTGCTGCTGCTCTAGCAGTTTGAACTTCAGCAACACCTTGACCGCGTGATGCGCATGCCGCTCAGGGTTCTTGACGAAGGCGTTGAGGCGCTCACGCGCGTTGGCCAGCACCTCGGCACGGTAGCCGAATACCGGACCGTGGCCGGGAATGACCCAGCACGGGTCAAGCCGCTCGATCAGGTCGAATGTGGCGGCCACTTCGTCGAATGCGGTTTCTCCATCGAGCTCCGGAAACACCACGCCGAAGCCTTTTTCCCACAAGGCATCTGCCGAAATCAAGGTTTGGGACCGGGGCTCAAACAGAATGACGGAATGGGGATCATGGCCCGGTGCCGCATGGACTTGCCACGGCGTATCGGCCAGCTGGATTTCTGTGCCCGGTAAAAGAAGGCCATCGAACTTGAACCGGGGGCAGTGTTGCCCGGATGGCACATAGTTCAGGGCGACGGGGTCCCACGACGAGACAAGTGATGCATGGCCTGGCGGAATGAGGGTTTGAAGTTCTGGATAACTGCGCTGGAGGGCGGCATTGCCGCCACAGTGGTCGCTGTGCAGATGCGTATTGAGCAGCAAGTCCAGCGGCCGCTGCTGCAAAGCGGCGCTGACCAGCCCGGTGGTTTGTTCCGCGTGCGTGCTGTAGCCACTGTCAACGAGTGCGCTGGACGTCGATCCAAGGAACAGAATGTTGTTGGAGGACAGCCAGCCGCGCTCAAAAACTTGAAGACCGCTCGGAAGTTGGATGTTGGTCATTGGCTGTCTCGGATACGTCATTTTTAACGGTTGATAACATAACATTAGTTGCAGAAATGGGCGCGCATGGTGGATTTGCCGTCGCTTATTCCGCGGTGCCCTCGGACTCAACCACGGCCACCACCAGGCCGCGCTCGACCATCTGTCCGGCCTGCACCGACAGCGAGCGCACCACCCCATCGTGGTCGGCATTGATGCGCAGCTCCATCTTCATCGACTCCATCGTCGCCACCACGTCGCCGGCGCGCACTCGCTCGCCAACCGCCACATGGGTTTTCAGGATCATCCCCATCATCGGCGTGCGCAACTGGCCGCTGGCCTGGCGGCCGGTGGCGGCCTGGCTGAGGTAGGAGGTCACGCCGATGGCGTGGGCGGTGCCGCCGCCCTGCACAAACACCGTATCGTCGCTGCGCACGATGGTCAGTACCTCATGACGATCCCCCATGCGCAAACGCCAATCGCCCCCGGCTATGGCGGTCAGCGCCAGGCGAACCCGATCGGCGCCGATTTGCACCGTCACTTCGGGCTCGGGCGAGACGGCGCCGAACCGGACCTCGTGCGTTGTGCCGCCCGAGTGCAGCAACAGCGCCGGAACCGGCGTGAGCTGGTCGTCGCCGGCGTGCATCTGCCAACCCGTCACGTCCAGGGCCGACCAGGCTCCGAATTGCTTGCCGCTGCGCCGCGCATCGAGCAACCACCAGGCCGCCGCTGCGGCCAGCCGCTCTAGCGGCGCACTGCTCACCCCCTGACTCCCCTCGGCCAGCACCTCGTCAATCAGACGGGTGTGGAAGCTCGCGTCGCGCGTGGCGGGCAGGGCCAGCAGGCGCTGCAGAAAAGCGCAGTTGGTTTCGACACCGTGGACCTGGGTTTCGCCCAGCGCCAGGCTCAGGCGGTCCAGCGCCGCCTCGCGCGTGGGCGCATGCGCAATCAGCTTGGCCAGCATCGAGTCGTAGTACGGCGTGACTGCCATGCCGGCCCGCACCCCCGATTCGACCCGCACGCCAGAAGTCGGGAACCGCACCGCGATCAGCTCGCCGGTGGAGGGCAGGAAATTTTGCGCGGCATCCTCGGCGCAGACCCGCGCCTCGACCGCGTGGCCCTGCACCCGCACCTCGCCCTGGCGCAAGGGCAGCCCCTCGCCGGCGGCAATGCGCAGCATGACCTCCACGATGTCGATGCCCGTCACCTCTTCGGTCACCGGATGCTCGACCTGCAGCCGCGGGTTGACTTCGAGAAAGTGGTGCTGTTCGCCCTGCACGATGAATTCCACCGTGCCGACGCCGCGGTAGCGCAGCCGCTGCCCCAGGCGCACCGCGTCACCCAGCATGGCCCCGCGCAGCGCCGGAGCCAGGTTCACCGCCGGCGCCTCTTCAATGACTTTTTGATGGCGCCGCTGCAGCGTGCATTCGCGCTCGAACAGGTGAATCACTTCGCCATGCCCGTCGCCGACGATCTGCACCTCGATGTGACGCCCGCGCTCGACAAAGGCTTCGACGATCAACGCCGCGTCGCCAAAGGAGCTCTTGGCTTCGCGCATGGCCGACTCGATGGCCTCCATCAGTCCGTCCAACTGCTGCACCACCCGCATGCCCTTGCCGCCGCCACCGGCGGCCGCCTTCAGAATCACCGGCAGCGGTAGTCCGCGCACGATGGCCACCACCTCGGCCGCATCGCGGCTCGGCAACTCGCTGCCGCCGAGTACGGCCACGCCGGCGGCGCGCGCCTCGCGCTTGGCCGAGGCCTTGTCACCCAGGCGCTCAATGACCTCGGGCGTCGGGCCGATGAAGACCAGGCCGGCCTCCTCGACCGCGCGCGCGAACGCCGCGTTCTCGGCCAGAAAGCCAAAACCCGGATGAATGGCCTGCGACCCGGTGCGCCGGGCCGCATCGATCACCGCATCAATGCGCAGGTAGCTCTCGGCCGCTGCCGCCCCGCCGATCTCGATCGACTCACCGATCAGGTCGACATGCAGCGCATCACGATCAGCACTCGAGTGCACGCCTGCCGCCGCCACGCCAAGGCGGCGGCAGGTGCGTGCGATACGACAAGCGATTTCACCGCGGTTGGCAATCAGGATTTTTTTGAACATTTCAGAGTCCGCTCCAGCGCGGTGGGCGCTTTTCGTTGAAGGCCTTCACGCCTTCAAGCCTGTCGGCTGACGACACGAGGACGTTGTAGGCGGCGATGTCGAGCATGTAGCCACTGTGGAAGTCAATCTCGCCGCCGCGCGAGGCGGCCAGCTTGGCGTAATGCACCGCCATCGGCGCGGCCAGCACGATGTCACGTGCGTCGGCGACCGCGGCGGCCAGCGCCGTACCCGGCTCGGCCAAGTCGGTCACCATGCCCCATTCGGCGGCTTCTTCGGCCGAGAAGCGGCGCGCGGTGAGCAGCAGTTTCTTGGCCCGCCGCATACCGACCGCGCGCACCAGGTTCTGGATGCCGCCGCCGCCGGGCATGATGCCGCGCCGCAGCTCGGGCAGCGAAAACACCGCCGCGCGCGAGGCGACGATGTAGTCGCACATCAGCGCCAGTTCGCAGCCGCCGCCATGCGCGTGGCCTTCGACGGCGGCGATCACCGGTTGCGGAAAATCCTTGACGGCCAGCAACACCTCTTCGGCGAGCTGGTGCTGGCGCCGCCATTGGCCGTCGGTCATGCCGTCGCGCTGCTTGAGGTCGCCGCCAGCCGAGAATGCGCGTTCTCCGGCGCCGGTGAAGATCAGCACGCGCAGCGCGTCGTCGAACGCCAGTTCGTGCAAGGCCTCGCGCAACTCGACGAACATCTGCGTGTTCATCGCGTTCATGACCTCGGGGCGGTTGAGCACCAGGGTGCGGATGCCATCGGCGGCCTCGGTGCCGGGCGCGGCTTCAACGCGTAGTGTCGTGTAGTCCATGGTGTGTCAGTAAGAGCGGGGCATGCCCAGCAGATGTTCGGCCACCTGGGCCAGCACCAGGTTGTTGGAGATCGGTGCGGTGCGAAACAGCCGCGTCTCTTTCCACTTGCGCTCGATGTCGTACTCGCAGGCCACGCCGTAGCCGCCGAAGGTGGTCATCGCGGCCTCGGCCGCCTCCCAGGCGGCTTCGCTGGCCAGGTACTTGACCATGGTCGCCTCGCGCCCGCAGGGCAGGCCGGCGTCGAACAGCGTGGCGGCCTTGTTGCGCATCAGTTCGGCGGCCTCGATGTTCATGTGCGCGCGGGCGATGGGGAACTGCACGCCCTGGTTGGCACCGATCGGGCGGTCGAAGACGACACGCTCGCTGGCATAACGCGAGGCCTTCTCGACGAACCATTTGCCGTCGCCGATGGCCTCGCTGGCCACCAGCAGGCGTTCGGAATGCAGCGAGTCGAGCAGATAATAAAAGCCCTTGCCTTCCTCGCCGATGCGGTCGTCGTCGGTGACCTCAAGGTTGTCGATGAAGACCTCGAAGGTATGATGGTTGATCATGGTGCGGATCGGCTTGGCCTTGAGCGCGGCACCGGCCTTGGCGATGTCAACCAGGAACAGGCTCAGGCCGTCCGTCTTTTTGGCCACCTCCTCGAACGGCGTGGTGCGCGCGATCAGCAAGTACATGTGCGAATGGCTGTAGCGCGAGGTCCAGATTTTCTGGCCGTTGACCACGTAGCCACCAGGCACCTTGCGCGCAAAGGTCTTGATGGCCAGCGTGTTCGAGCCGGCATCGGGCTCGGTCACGCCGAAGGCCTGCAGGCGCAGGCTGCCGTCGGCAATGCGCGGCAGCGTTTTGCGCTTTTGCGCCTCGCTGCCATGCCGCATGATCGAGGCCATGGTGTACATTTGGGCGTGGCACGACGCGCTGTTGCCGCCGTTGTGGTTGACCTCTTCCAGGATGGTGCAGGCGTCCATCAGCGACAGCCCGGAGCCGCCGTATTCCTCGGGAATCAGTGCGGCCAGCCAGCCGGCCTGGATCATGGCATCGACAAAGGCCTCGGGATAGGCGCCGTCCTGCGCGCACTGGCGCCAGTATTCGGGGCCGAAGCCGTCGCACAGGGCTTTCACGGCGGCGCGAATCTGCGTTTGTGTTTCGGTGTAGCTAAAATCCATGGGTATTTTCTGAAGAATTGTCGGTGCCGTCAGGCGATGACCGAGCCGCGGCGCAGCTCGGCAAGCTCTTGCGCATTCAGGCCAAGTGCCACCAGCACCTCGTCTGTGTGCGCGCCCAGCGCTGGCGGGCTCTGGCCAGTGCGGCCACGCCGGCCCTGCGAATTGATCGGCAGGCCCATCGCCTTGTGCTCAGGCGCGCCGGTAACCGGCAGGTCGGTGAGCATGCCGACCGCATGCACCTGTTCGTGCGCCAGCACCTGTGCCACGTCGTGCATTTCACTGCACGGTGCGCCCGCCGCGCGCAGGGCCACCACGTTGACCGCAGTGCTGCGCAGCCGGGTCTGCGCTTCCAGTGCGGTGTGCAGCGCCTCGCGGTTGGCGATGCGCTGGGACATGCCGACAAAGCGCGCGTCTGTGGCCAGCTCGGGCTTGCCCAGCGCGCTGCAGACCTTGGTAAACAGCCGGTCATTGGCGGCGGCGATAAAAACCTTGCCGTCTGCCGTGTCAAACAGCTCATAGGGTGCCATCATCGCCATGGCCGAACCCATCTTGCGCGGAAGTTTGCCCGTGGCCAGGTAGCTGGCTACCGAAACGGTCATCCACGACAGGCCGGTCTCGAGCAGGCTGGCATGCACGGCCATGCCCTGGCCGGTGCTGGCGCGGCGCAGCAAGGCCGCCAGAATGCCGGTCGTCGCCCACATGCCGGTGCCCATGTCGATCAGGGACACGCCCACACGTGCCGGCTCGTCGCCCTCATGGCCGCTGACGCTCATGATGCCGGTGAAGGCCTGCATCAGCGGGTCATAGCCGGGCAGCGCGCGCATCGGCCCGACCTCGCCAAAGGCGCTGATCGCGCAGTACACCAGGCGCGGGTTGGTGGGGTGCAGGTCGTCCCAACCCAGGCCGCGCGACTCGGCGCTGCCCGGCTTGAGCGAATGCACCAGCACGTCGGCCGTGGCGGCGAGCCGACGCGCGAGTTGCTGGCCCGGCGCGGTATCGAGGTCGATACACACACTCTTCTTGTTGCGGTTCAGTGCCAGAAACCCGGTCGACTGGCCGCCCATTTCAGGCGGCTTCCACTGGCGCGCGTCGTCGCCACTGCCAGGGCGTTCGATCTTGATAACCTCGGCACCGAGGTCGCCCAGGGTTTGGGCGCAAAAGGGGCCGGCGACATTTTGCGTCAGGTCGAGCACGCGGCAGCCGGAGAGAATGGTTTCAAGCATGGTGAATCCTGTGGCCGAAGGCTCACATCCTGAACACGCCGAAATGCGTGTCGCGCTGCGGTACGCGGCCCGCCAACTCCAGCAGCAAGGCCATGGTGTCGCGTGTTTCCAGAGGGTCGATGACCATGTCACACCACAGGTTGGATGCGTAGTTGTAGGGACTGGAAAAGCTCTCGAACTGCTCGCGTATCGGTTGCTTGAATTGCTCGCGCTGCTCGTCGCTCCAGCTTGTGCCCTCGCGCCGGTGGATGTTCTCGCGCACCATGGTCAGCGTGGTGGCCGCCTGCTCGGGGCCCATCAGCGCGGCACGGCCGGTGGGCCACATCATCATCACGTTGGGCTTGAACGGGCGCCCGCACATGGCCAGGTAGGCCGCCGCGTACGAACCGCCGGTGATCAGCGTGTAGCGCGGCACGTTGGCCGAGGCCATGGCCGTCATGAACTTGGCGCCGTGCTTGGCGATGCCCTGCTGCTCCACCGCTTTGCCGACCATGAAGCCCGACACATCGGCGATGAACAGCAGCGGGATGTCGCGCTGGCAGCACAACTCGATGAAGTGCGCGCCCTTGAGCGCGCTCTCGGAAAAGATCACGCCGTTGTTGGCCAGAATGCCGATCTGAAAACCCTTGATGCGCGCAAAGCCGCAGATCATGGTGTCGCCGTACAGCGGCTTGAACTCCTGCAGGTCACTGTCGTCGATCAGCCGCAGCAGCACTTCGCGGTTGTCGGTCGGATGGCGGTTGTCGGCGCTGACGATGCCGTAGATTTCGCGCGGGTCATGGCGCGGCGGCAGCGGCGGGGCCACGTCCCAGCGCTGCTTGGCCGCGGTGCCGAGGTTGGCGACGATGCCGCGCACGATGGCGATGGCATGGCCGTCGTTCTCGGCCAGATGGTCGGTGACGCCGCTGACGCGGCTGTGCATCTCGCCGCCACCCAGGGTTTCAATGTCAACCTCTTCCTTGGTGGCGGCATACACCAGTTCGGGCCCGGCGAGGAACATCGCGCCCTGATTGCGCACGATCACCGCCTCGTCGCACAGCGCCGGCAAATAGGCGCCGCCCGCGGTGGACGGCCCATGCACGGTGGCGATCTGGGTGATGCCCTCGGCCGACATGCGGATCTGGTTGTAGAAAATGGAGCCGAACTGGCCGTCGTCGGGGAAAATATGCGCCTGCTCCGGCAGGTTGGCGCCGCCCGACTGGACCATGGTGATGCACGGCAGCCGGTGCTGCCAGGCGAACATCTGGGCCCGCACATGCTTCTTCGCGGTGATGCCGTAGTAGGTGCCGCCCTTGACCGTGGCATCGTGGATCATCAGCATGCAGGCGCGCCCGCACACCAGCCCCACGCCGGTGATGATGCTGCCGCCCGGCGGCACGCCCTCGTACAGGCCGTCGCCGGCAAGCTGCCCGAACTCGAGGAAGGGCGATCCGGGGTCGAGCACGGCGGCCAGGCGCTCGCGCGGCAGCAACTGCTTGCGCTTCTTGTGCAGCAAGCGCGCCTTTTCGGGGCCGCCGATCAGGGCACGTGCGCGGCGTTCATGCAGATCGACAATGCGCGCCTCGTAGGCTTCACGGTTGCGCTGGAACTCGGGCGAGTTCGGCGCGGCGGTAGATGTCATCAAGCTCATCGAAGCGGCCCTTTAAGTGGATCTGCCGGCCACGCGGCTCGGTATGGGTCGGTTATCACGCGATCAGGCCGACGCACGCAGCGCCGCAAAGCGCTGCAGGTGGTGGTCGGAGCTGCCCAACAAGTTGCAAAAGAGGGTGAGACGGCGAAAGTAGTGGCCGATGTCCAGCTCCTCGGTCATGCCCACGCCGCCGTGCAACTGCACCGCCTGCTGCGCCACGAAGCGGGCGCGCTCGCCAATGGCCGCCTTGGCCGCCGAGACAGCGCGCGAGCGGGTGGCCGCGTCGGGATGCTCGGCATGCAAGGCCGCCATCAACAACAAGGAGCGGCTGGCCTCGACGGCGGCAAACATGTCGACCAACCGGTGCTGGATGACCTGGAAGCTCGCAATCGGAACATCGAACTGCTTGCGCGTGCTGGCGTACTCGCCGGTTTTGCGCAGCAGCGCGTCCATGGCGCCGAGTGCGTCTGCGCAAGCCACCACGATGCCCAGATCAATCAACTTCTCCAGCAACGCCATGCTCTCGCCTTTGACACCCAGCAACGCATCCTGGCCGAGCACGACCTGGTCCAGCACCAAATCGCCAGCCCGGCTGCCGTCGTAGGCCCGATAGCCCGCCACCTGCACGCCAGGCGTTTGGGCGTCGATCAGGAACAGGCTGATGCCCCGACGCTCGTCCACCGCCCCCGAGGTTCTGGCAACGACCACGAAGCCGTCGGCCCAGGGGGCGCCCAGCACGCCGCTCTTGCGACCCGACAGCAGCCAGCCACCGTCCTTGGCCGTGGCACGCGTGGTCACATAGCTGAGTTCATGGCGGGCATCGGCCTCGCCGTGCGCCAATGCGAGTATCCGCTGGCCGGACGCGAGCCCGGGCAGCCAGGCCGCCTGCTGCGCCGGACTGCCCGCGCGCGTCAGCGCCTGCGCGCCGAGCACCGTGCTGGCAAGATAGGGCTCGACCACCAGCGCAGCCCCCATCGCCTCGGCGACCTGGATCAGCTCGACCACGCCGCCAAAGCCGCCATGCCCCTCGGGCAGTCCGAGCCCAAGCCAGCCGAATTCGCCGAATCGCTGCCAGTGCTCGCGGCTCATGCCGGACGCTGACGCGACGATCTGGTTGCGGGCATCGAAACCATACGCGGCACGCAGATACTTCTGTGCCGCGTCGCGCAGCATCGTCTGTTCTTCGGAGAGTTCGAAGTTCATGGTCTTCCTTTACCCCTTAGCGCGCGCCGGCCAGCAGCATCTTGGCCAGCACATTCTTCTGCACCTCATCGCTGCCGCCGTAAATCGTGGCGGCGCGCGAGAAACAGTAGTGCGGCATCGCATGGGCAAACCGCCCGTCACCCAACTCGCCTTGCGCATGCCAGGGCCAGGCCTGATCGGCGGCAATTTCAACATCAAGTTCAGACAGGGTCTGCTGCACCGCCGTGCCCATGGTCTTGAGCAGCGAGGACTCCGGCCCCGGCGCCTTGCCCGAAGCGGTGGCCGCAAGCACGCGGAAGTTGGTGTATTCAAGCGCCATCAGTTCGATCTCGGCGCGCGCCAGCTTGAGCCGCATCGTCGCGTCCTCCATCAGCGGCCGGCCACCCGAGCGGCGCTCACCTGCCGCGGCATACAGGTTGGCCAAATGCGCCTTGCAGTCGGCCACGCCGGCGATGCTGGTGCGCTCGTGCGTGAGCAGGTACTTGGCAATGTCCCAGCCCTGGCCTTCGCGACCGACCAGGTTTTTTTGGGGTACCCGCACATCGGTCAGGAACACCTGGTTCAAATGGTGCTCGCCGTCAATCGAGACGATGGGCCGCACCTCGATGCCGGGGCGGTCCATCTCGATCAGCAGGAAGGAGATGCCTTCCTGCTTCTTGCCGGTGCTGGCGGTGCGCACCAGGCAGAACATGTGCGTGGCCCAATGCGCATAGGTGGTCCAGATCTTGGAGCCGTTGATGACGTAATCGTCGCCATCGGCCACGGCCGTGGTCTTCAGGCTGGCCAGGTCGGAGCCGGCGCCCGGTTCGGAATAGCCCTGGCACCACCAGTCCTCGCAGCGGCGGATGCGCGGCAGGTACTGCGCCTTTTGCTCCGGCGTGCCAAAGGCGATCAGCACCGGCCCGAGCATGATGACGCCCATCGACAGCCCCACCGGCGCGCTGGCCGCCGCCCGCTCGAGGTCGAATATGTAGCGCTGCGTCGGCGTCCAGCCCGGCCCGCCGTATTCCCTGGGCCAGCCGGTGACGAGCCAGCCCTGAGTGTCGAGCCGGCGCTGCCATTGAACGATGTCGTTCTTTTGCAGCATCTCCCCGGTGACGGTCTTGCGCTTGAGATCGGGTGGCGTGTGGGCCTTGAACCAGGCGCGAACCTCTTGCTGGAACGCCATGTCTTCTGGGCTGAAATCGATGTCCATCGTGGGCCTTTATGCGCTTGCGGCTTACGCTTTAGATCGAGATGCCGCCGCCGCAGATCAGCGTCTGACCACTGACGTAATTCGACTCGGGGATGCATAGCAGGTAAACCGATCCGGCCGCTTCCTCGGGCGTGCCGCCGCGGCCCAGCGGAATGGTGCGCTCCATCATTTCCAGCAGCTCAGGATTGACGCCGACCTTGATCTTTTGGCCTTCGATGTCAATCGATGCGTTGCCGCCGGCCGAAGCTTCGGTCAGCCGCGTCTTGATCATGCCAAAAGCGACGGCGTTGACGTTGACCTTGTAACGCCCCCACTCCTTGGACAGCGCCTTGGTCAGCCCGATGATGCCGGCCTTGCCCGCCGAGTAGTTGGCCTGGCCCGCGTTGCCGCCGGTGCCGGCGATGGACGAGATGTTGACCACCTTGCGGAACACCTCCTGCCCGGCTTCGGCTTCCTTGCGCGAGGCGACGCGGATGAACTCGGAGGCGGCGCGCAAAATCTTGAACGGCGCGGTCAGATGCACATCAATAATGGCGTTCCACTGCTCGTCGGTCATCTTCTGAACCACGTTGTCCCAGGTGTAGCCGGCGTTGTTGATGATGATGTCCAGGCCGCCGAAGCCGTCGATCGCGGTTTTTACGAACTTTTCAGCGAAGCCGTCGGCAGTGACGCTGCCGGCACAAGCCAGCGCCATGCCGCCAGCGGCTTTGATGTCGGCCACGGTCTGCTCGGCCGGGCCGGCGTCCAGGTCATTGACGACCACTTTGGCGCCTTCGCTGGCCAGCTTCATGGCGATGGCGCGGCCAATGCCGCGGCCCGAACCGGAGACGATGGCCACTTTGCCTTCGAGTTTTTTCATGATGTGTGTCCTTGCTTGTGATGAAAAGGAAAAAATAAAAAGTCGGGCCGCCAAACGGCAGTCTCAGTTCAAGGCAACCAAAGCCTCGCCGGACAGTGTGATTTCGCCTGTCGCCTTCGTCGCGCTGATTTGAACGCGCACGCAGGGTCGGCCAGCATGTTCGAGCTTTTCAACCACCTTGCCACTGCAGCGCACGCGGTCGCCGAGGTGGGTCAGGGCCGCGAAGCGCACGCCATAGCTGAGGATCTGGCGCTGCGGCACCCATTCGGTGAGCGCCCGCCCGAGGTAGGCCATCGACAACATGCCGTGCGCGAACACATCCTTCATCCCCGCGCCGTGGGCGAAGTCGATGTCGATGTGGATCGGGTTGTGGTCGCCCGACGCACCGGCGAACAGGGCCAGGGTGGTGCGGCTGATCGGCGGCAGTTCCAGCACGGGCATGTCGTCACCGACATCAATGATTTTTACTTGAACGTTCATGAATATTCCTTCAGGCATGGCGCACGACGATCACCGAGTGCAGGCTGGCGACATGCTCGCCGAGCTGATTGGTGACCTTCGTGTCGTTGACGACAAACTCGAGCGCGCCGCCCTTCTTGTCGTAGATGTCGGCGACCCGGGTCTGGAAGCGCAGCGTGTCGCCAGCGCACACCGGGGCGTGGTAGTCGAAGCGCTGCTCGCCGTGCAAGACCTTGCGCAGGTCGATCTTGAGCGTGTCGAGCAACTTCATCAACGCCCCCGAATCGCTCTCGGCGCCAAAGATGTAGGTCGGCGGCGCCACGACGTTGCGGTAGCCAGCGGCCTTGGCGGCGGTCGCGTCGAGGTGGATAGCATCGGTGGCACCGATCACCTCGGCGAAAAAGCGGATGCGCCCCTTCTCCACATCCCACAGCGTGGGCGGCAGCTCGTAACCGATGAATTTCTTGTCAATCATGGGACTCCAGCTCCTGGTTTTCTGCGCCTGTGCTCAGGCGGCCTGGTAAAGCGTGACGACGCAAGCGCCGCCCAGCCCGAGGTTGTGCTGCAAGGCCACGCGGGCGCCCTTGACCTGGCGTTTGTCCGCCGTGCCGCGCAACTGGTGCGTCAGCTCGTAGCATTGCGCCAGGCCGGTCGCGCCCAGCGGATGCCCTTTGGACAGCAGGCCGCCCGACGGATTGGTCACGACCTTGCCGCCGTAGGTGTTGTCGCCGTCCAGCACGAACTTCTCGGCGCCGCCCTCCGGACACAGGCCCAGCGCCTCGTAGGTCAGCAGTTCGTTCTGCGCGAAGCAGTCGTGCAGCTCAACCACGTCCACGTCCTGCGGGCCGATGCCGGCTTGCTTATAGACCTTTTGCGCCGCATCGCGCGCCATGTCGAAGCCGACCACGCGCATCATGTCGTGCGACTCGAAGGTGCTGGGGAAATCGGTCGTCATCGCCTGGGCAACCATCGAAACGCGCGTGTCGAGCCCGTGCTTTTTGGCGAAGGCTTCGGAGCAGATCACCGCAGCAGCGGCACCGCAGGTCGGCGGGCAAGCCATCAGGCGGGTCATCACGCCCTCCCACAGCACCGGTGCGTTCATCACGTCATCGACCGAGACCTCCTTGCGGAACAGCGCCAGCGGGTTGTTGGCGGCGTGGCGGCTGGCCTTGGCGCGAATGCTGGCAAATGTCTCCAGCTTGGTGCCGTACTTGTCCATGTGCGCCTTGCCGGCACCGCCGAAGTAACGAATGGCCAACGGAATTTCCGGGTGCCCGACGATCTCGGCGGTGGCCCGGTCAAACTCCTCGAACGGCGTCGGCCTGTCCTCGAACTGGGCCTTGATGGCACCGGCGGCCATCTGCTCGAAGCCCAGGGCCAGCACGCACTCGGCGGCACCGCTTTCGACCGCCTGGCGCGCCATAAACAGCGCCGTCGAACCGGTGGAGCAGTTGTTGTTGACGTTGACGATCGGTATGCCGCTCATGCCCACCGGGTAGAGCGCCCGCTGGCCGCAGGTGGAGTCGCCATACACATAGCCAACATAGGCTTGCTGGATCATGGGGTACTCGACACGCGCATCGGCCAAGGCCTGGCGCACGGCCTTCTCTCCCATCACGTGATAGGGCTCACTGGCGCCCGGTTTGGTGAACGGGACCATGCCCACACCGGCGACGATGACTTTACGACTCATAACTCTAACTCCTCAGGTTGAAGCGTCGTCTGACGCTGATGAATGGTCGCGCCGCGAGCGGCATGACCTGATAGGTGTCACGGGTGAATGCAGCACGGCCGTCCTGTCCCGATCATGTGGCTACCCATTGGCGCTCGATCTCATGACGCTGTATCTTGCCTGTGCTGCTGCGCGGGAACGCGGCGGCATCGATAAACCGAATGTCCTTGGGAACCTTGTAGCCGGCCAACTGAGCGCGGCACCACTGCATCAGGGCCTGCGCGTCTGCGGCGGCTCCGGGCTTGAGCGCGACGAAGGCCAAGGGCACTTCTCCCCATTGCGCGTCACTTCGTCGTACCACGGCGGCCTCGAGCACCGCCTCATGCGCGAGCAGTACGCGCTCGATCTCCGCAGGATAGATGTTCTCGCCCCCCGACTTGATCAGGTACTTCGCACGGTCGACGAAATTTAGCGAGCCGTCTGCCTGCCGAACGAACAGGTCGCCCATGTGGAACCAGCCGCCGCGAAAGTCGATCGCATTGACCTCGGGAGCATCCCAGTAGCCCGAGAACAGCGTCGGTCCACGGATCGCCAGTTCACCAGGCACGCCGACAGGCACGTCGCGGTCATGGGCATCGACGAGGCGAATGCGGCAAAATCCCGACTCGCGCTTGGCCAGACTTTCGGGCACGACGCCTTGCGCCAGCAGAACGCCGGAAGCCGGCGCCAAGCCCGTCTCCGTCGCGCCGAAGCTGTTAAGGTAGGGAGCGCCAATCAGGCGCGTGAGTTCGGCGATCTGCTGCAGCGGTACCAGATCGGCCATCGCACCGACCATGCGAACCCCGCGGATGCGCGGCCGGTTGCGCTTCAGACCATCGATGAGCGGCTCTATCATGCCTGGCATCGCCACCAGCCAGCTGATCGGTTCGCGCTCAAGTACCGCGCACAGACCGTCAGCATCGAACCCGTCGTGAATCACCACCTTGCCGCCCAACATCAGGGTAGCGAGACTAAAGTCGGTGGCCGCCATGTGGAACAGCGGCGACCAGGCCAGAAAGTTGCGGTCGGCACCAATGCCGAATTCAGCGGAAAAACACATCGCGCGCGCAACCATCGCGCGGTGGCTGATCACCGCCCCCTTGGGAACGCCGGTGGTGCCGCTCGTGTAGAGAATAACCAGACCCTGTGCGGGATCGACATCGATCTGCGGGTCGCTCTCAGGCGCCGTAGCCAACAATTCCTCGTAGCGCGCGTCGATGTCGATCACTTGGGGCACGCGATGATCGATGCGCGCGAGCATCGGCGCATGGCGCGCCGACACAAGCACAACGCGCGGCGAAACCAGGCGAACGCAATGCGTCATTTCAGCATCGGCCAAGCGCCAGTTCAGGCAGGCCACGATGGCGCCCAGCTTGGCAGCTGCCAGCTGGGTTTCGAGGTATTCGCGGCGATTCTCCGACAGCAGCGCCACACGGTCACCCATCGCAACGCCATGCTGAACCAGTACATGGGCCAATCGATTCACGCGCTGATCGAGCGTTTGGTAGCTCAGCGCGCCCCGTGCATCCTCGACAGCCGTCGATTCGGCACGGACGGCCACCTGCTTGCGTAACAGGTCGGCCACCGTCAATGAATACGCACCGATTCCGTCTCCCATGGACACCGCCTCCAGTTCTGGCACCCCGAGTGAGTGTCTGTGCCGAATCCTACCTAACGCTTGACAGTTTTGCAATACCCCATTAAATTCGCGTCAACCCAAAGAGGTCTCGTCCGCGCAAACTCGCTCTGGTGCGCGCCGAGGCTCACTGACCAATAACCCAAGTACTGATAGGCATCCCAACATGGCCGTCCCTCGCAGTTTCGCTCTCTCCGCCGACGACCGCGCCGTGCTCGAAGCCGCCGACAAGTTCGCGCGCAAGGAATTCGTGCCACTCGCGCGCCGCATGGACGACGAGGAATGGTGGCCGCCGGATATTTTCCAAAAAATCGGCACGGCTGGCTTCATGGGGGCCACCGTGCCTGCCGAGCATGGTGGCGCGGGCATGGACCTGTTCAGCTCGGGTCTGATCTGCCAGGCCTTCGCGCGCTGGAATCCCGCCATCGCCTTGTCCTGGGCGGCGCACGATAACCTGTGCGTCAACAACATCTTCCGCAACGCCAACGAGGCGCAGCGCCGCCAATACCTGCCCGGCCTGTGCAACGGCACGAAAATCGGCGCGCTCGGCCTGACCGAACCCGGCGCCGGCTCGGATGCGCTGGGCGCCATGCGCACCAGCGCGCGCCGCGAGGGCGACCACTACATCCTCGACGGCACCAAGATCTACATCACCAACGGCCCGGTGGCCGACGTGCTGCTGGTTTACGCCAAGACCGCGCCGGAGCTTGGCGCCAAGGGCATTTCGGCCTTCATCGTCGAGAAGGATTTCCCCGGCTTCAAGGTGGCTCAAAAGCTCATCAAGATGGGCTTTCGCGGCAGCCAGACCGGCGAGCTGGTGTTCGACAACTGCCGCGTGCCGGCAGCCAACCTGGTGGGCAAGGAAAACGAAGGCGTCAAGATCGTCATGAGCGGGCTCGATCTGGAGCGCGCCCTGGTGGCCGGCTTGTGCGTGGGCATCTGCGAACGTGCGCTCGAATTGAGCGTCGAGTACGCCAGGACGCGCGTGCAGTTCGGCAAGCCGATTGGCAGCTTCCAGATGGTGCAGGCACTGCTGGCCGAGATGTACACCGAGATCGAAGCCATGAAGACCCTGGTCTGGCGCACCCTGGCCGAGGTCAATGATCTGGAAGTGGGCGGCGGTGGCCGCGGCGAAGCGCACAAGCTCACCGCGGCGTCCATCCTCTACGCCGGCGAAGCCTGCAACCGGGTGCTCAATAAGGCCGTGCAAGTGCATGGCGGTAGCGGCTACATCTGGGAGTCCGAGATCAACCGGCTGTTCCGTTGCATCAAGATCCTCGAGATCGGTGCAGGCACATCCGAGGTGCGCAAGATGATCATCGCCGAAGAACTGCTGCGCGGCTGAACCATATGACGACATCGACCCTGCCCAAAAACGAGGAACATGCGATGTCAGCCCTTTCGACAATCCGCCTGGATCAGCGTGGCGCCGTGGCGTGGATCACACTGAATCGCCCCGATGCGATGAATGCCTTGTCCGACACGATGTGCGCCGAGCTACTTGATGCGCTCCATCGGATTGAGCGTGACGCCAGCATTCGCGTCATCGTTCTGACCGGCGCGGGCCGCGCGTTTTGTGCCGGTGCCGACCTGAAAGGGGTGTTCGAAAGCAGCGGTGGAGAACCCGGCCCGAGCGACCCGATGGGCGAGTTTCTCGATCTCGTCGGCGGCATGATGGATAGTCTGCGCGCGTGTCCCAAACCCACCATCGCCGCGATGAACGGCCTGACGATGGCCGGCGGACTGGAGCTGGCCATGGCCTGCGACCTCATCATCGCCGCCGAAAGTGCCCGCATCGGCGACGCGCATGCCAACTTTGGCGTGTTTCCGGGCGCGGGCGGCGCGGCCATCCTGCCGCGGCGCATCGGCGCCACCGCCGCCAAATACCTGCTGTTCACCGGCGACACCATGCCCGCACGCGAACTGGTTCCGCTGGGCCTGGTGAACCGCGTGGTGCCGGATGCCGAATTGGTGCCCGAGGTCGAAAAACTCGCCTTGCGCATCGCCAGCAAGAGCCCGCTGGTGCTGCGCCGCATGAAGCAGGCCGTGGCCGACGGCCTGGAGCAGCCGCAGGCTTCGGCACTGCGGCTGGAGCGGCTGGTGCTCGACGCGCACCGCCATTCGCACGACATAAAAGAGGGCCTCGCGGCTTTCGTCGGCAAGCGCACGCCCGATTTCAAGGGCTACTGATTTCACCCCACTCCTTATGAACGAACGCATTACCATGACCAGCCCGCAAGCCGCCGTTTACATTGTCGGCGTCGGCATGACGCCGACCGGCAAGTTTCTTGACCGCGATATCAAGCAACTGACCGCCGCTGCCGTGAACGCCGCGCTGGCCGACGCTGGACTGTCCATCAGCGACATCCAGTCGGCATACTTTTCCAACGCAACCCAGGGCGCGCTCGAAGGCCAGACCATGATCCGCGGCCAGATTGCGTTGCGTTCGATGGGCTTCGAGTCCATCCCGATCTTCAACATTGAGAACGCCTGCGCCAGTGCCAGCTCGGCCTTCAACCTGGCGGTGCAGTACGTGCGCTCGGGGGCAGGCGAGATCGCGCTGGCCATTGGTGCCGAGAAAATGTTTTGCGCCGACAAAGCCAAAATGTTCAGCGTCTTCGACGGCGCTTGGGACGTGGCCACGGTCGAGGAGAACAAACGCAGGCTGCTGCAAATGGGGCACGGTATTGAGCCGCCGGAAGGGTCCATGTCCAAGGCGCCCTACAGCCTGTTCATGGACATCTACGCCGCCTTTGGTCGCTATCACATGCGCGAGTTCGGCACCACGCAGCGACAAATTGCCGCCGTGTCGGCCAAGAACCACGGCCACTCAGTGCACAACCCGCTGGCGCAATACCGCAACGCCTACACAGTCGATCAGGTACTGGCCGCGCCGCCAATCACCTACCCGCTGACGCTGCCCATGTGCGCACCCATCAGCGACGGAGCCGCCGCTGTCGTGGTGTGTTCCGAAGCAGCACTGGCGCGTCTGGCAAACCGCGGGCGCGCCATCAAGGTGCTGGCATCGATCATTGCCACGGGCAGCAACCGCCGCACTGAAGACGTGGCGCAACACATCACCGTCAAGGCCGCCAAACAAGCCTACGAACTGGCGGGGGTGGGCCCGCAAGACATGTCGCTGGCCGAAGTGCACGATGCCACCGCCATTGGTGAAATTGTGCAGAGCGAGAACCTGGGCTTCTGCGCCTTTGGAGAAGGGGGGCCAATGGCCGAACGCGGCGACACCGCCATCGGCGGGCGCATCCCCATCAACACCTCGGGCGGGCTAGAGTCCAAGGGTCACCCGATCGGCGCCACCGGGCTGGGTCAGTTGCACGAACTGGTCGTGCAGTTACGCGGCGAAGCGGGTGTGCGCCAGGTGCAGGGCGCGCGGCTGGCCATGGCCGAGAACGGTGGTGGCCTGTTCGGCATTGAAGAGGCCGTGGCCGCCATCACGATCCTCGGGCGCTGAGGGAGCGAAGAATGAACTTACAAGACAAGGTCGCCGTCGTCACCGGTGGAGCATCCGGTTTGGGTCGTGCGGTAGTGGAAACCCTCCTCGCTGGCGGCGCGCGCGTGGTACTGTTTGACCGCGACGGTGAACGAGGCACGCAGGCCGCCACCGAGCTAGGCAGTTCTGCGATATTCGAGCAGGTCGATGTCACCAGCGAGGCACAGGTACAGGCTGGCATCGACGCAACCTTGGCCCGTTTTGGCGCTATCCACATCTGTATCAACTGCGCCGGCGTGCCAGACGCAGCCAAGACCGTTTCCGACGGAAAACCCTTTCCCCTGGCACTGTGGGACAAGGTGATTGCCGTCAACCTGACCGGCACGTTCAACGTGCTGCGCCTGGCCGCCGTGGCGATGGCGCGTAATGAGCCTGAGGGCGATGAGCGCGGCGTCATCATCAACCTGTCGTCCGGTGCCGCACAGGACGGCCAGATGGGACAGGCGGCCTACGCCGCCAGCAAGGCCGGGGTGATCGGCCTCACGCTGCCGGTGGCACGCGACCTGGCCGATCTGGGCATCCGCTGCGTGGCGGTTGCACCGGGCTTGTTCGAAACGCCGATGGTCGCGGGCCTGCCAAAGAAAGTCGCCCAGGCCATCGTTGACAGGATGATTCTGTTCCCGCGCCGCATGGGTCAAGCCAGCGAGCTGGCCCACCTGGTGCGATCCATCGTCGAGAACCCCTATATCAACGCTACCTGTTTGCACATTGATGCCGGCGCACGCATGAGCGCGCGCTGAACGAGACCGACAACACACCGAGACCAACACCATGAATTTCCTTCCCACCGAAGAACAGCGCATGGCCGTGGAAGGCTTCACTCGCTTCCTAGAAACCGAACTGCGCCCGATTGTCGAACGCTACCAGCCCGACAAGCTGATTGAAAAAGAGTTGATGCTCGAGATCTTCCAGAAGATGCTGCCGTACGGCATGGGGGGCAACGGCATTATCGCCGAGGAACATGGCGGCCTGGGCATGCCCTGGCTCACCTATGCACTGATGTACGAGCAGCTCGCGCGCATCTCCGGCGACGTGGCCATCTCGCTGCTGATCCAGCAGCTCGGCGCTTACTCGCTACAGGTGTGCACCAACACCGCCATGCGCGAGAAATACCTGCCGCGCATGGTCCGCGCCGAGATCATCGCCTGCAGCGGCATCAGCGAGCCCGGCGTAGGCTCCAACGTGGCCGAGGTGACCTGCCGCGCCAAACGCGACGGCGACCACTACATCGTAACCGGTGAAAAAACCTGGATCTCCAACGGCCACTATTCCGACTTCTGCATGGTCATCGTTCGCACGTCGAGCGAAGGCGCGGGAGACATCTCAATGATTCTGGTGGACCGCGCCGAACACGGCTACGAAAGTCGCAACATCGACAAGCTGGGGCTCAACAGCACATCAACCGCACAACTGTTCTTCGACGGCGCGCGCGTACCGGCCGAGAACATGATGATTGAACCCGGCACCGGCCTGAAGAACACCATGGTGCTGTTCGAGAAGGCGCGTCCCATGGTCGGCATGACTTCAATCGGCATCGCCCAGGCTGCACTCGACAAGGCTGTGGCCTACTCAAAGGAACGCCGCCAGCATGGCAAGCCGATCGGTGGTCATCAATTGATCCAGGGCATGCTGGCCGAGGCGGCCACCGAACTCGACGCCGCGCGATTGCTGGTCTACCGCGCCTTCAACCTGATCGACCACGGCGTGCGCAGCGAGGTGCAAAGCGCCATGGCCAAGTGGTACGCGACCGAGATGGCGGTCAACGTCACGTCGAAGGCATTGCAGATTCACGGTGGCAACGGTATAACCAAGGACTTCGGGGTTGAACTGCTGTTCAGAAACGCCCGCATGATGCCGATTCCCGACGGCACCACCGAAATCCAGAAACTCATCATTGGCCGCGCCCTGACCGGTATCAACGCCTTTTCCTGACCCATGACTTCCAACTCCTCCATTAGCCCGTCCAGCGAGGCTTCGGTTCTGCAGGCGCGTGACATCACCTTGCGCTTTGGCGGTGTCACCGCGCTGGCCGATGTCGGCATCGACGTGCGTGACAACGAGCTGCTGGCCATCATCGGACCCAACGGCGCGGGCAAGAGCTCGCTAATGAACGTGCTGAGCGGCTTTTACCAGCCGCAACAAGGCAGCGTGCACTACCGTGGTCAAGACATCAAAGGCCGCGCGGTGCACCAGATCGCGCGCGACGGCGTGGTGCGCACTTTTCAGGGCACCCATTTATTCTCCAACATGAGCGTGATCGACAACATCCTGGTCGGCCGCTACAGCCAGATGCGATCAAGTCTGGCGCAGGCATTTCTCTACTTTCCCTGGACCCAGCGTGAAGAAACCCTGCACCGGGAAGCGGTCGAGGAAATCATCGACTTCCTTGAAATTGAAAACATCCGCCACCAGCCGGTAGGCGCACTCGGCTACGGTCTTCGCAAGCGCGTTGACCTGGGCCGTGCGTTGGCGATGGAACCCAAGGTGCTGCTAATGGATGAACCGATGGCCGGTATGAACACCGAAGAAAAAGAAGACCTGGCCCGCTTCATCATAGACGTGCGCGAGGCCAAGCGCATCCCGGTGGTGCTGGTGGAGCACGACATGGGGGTGGTGATGGACTTGGCCGACCGCGTGGCGGTGCTCGACTTCGGCCGCAAGATCGCCGACGGCACGCCGGCACAGGTGCAAGCCGACCCGGCCGTGATCCAGGCCTACCTGGGAGCTGCGGCATGAGCGCGACCCACCCCACCCCGGTATTCGTCCCGACCCTGCCACAGAAGTTGTTCGCCCACGCCCAAGAGCATCCGAAGCGGCTGGCGCAACGCGTCAAGCGCAAAGGCGTGTGGCGCTGCTATACATGGGCCGACGTGTTTGATCGCACGCGCAACATTGCGCTTGGCGCGGCGTCGCAGGGCCTGCAGCGCGGCGAAACCGCGATCATGATCGGCGAGAACGAACCCGAGCATTACTGGGCGCTGTTTGCGGCCCAGTCACTGGGCGCCAAAACCGTGTCGGTCTACCCTGACGCCACCGTCGACGAACTGCATTACCTGTGCGAGGATTCAAAGGCCCGTTTCATCTTCGCGCAGGATCAGGAGCAGGTCGACAAGGCGCTCGCGCTGCTGGAGCGGCTGCCCGACATCCGGGGCATAGCCTACTGGGACAACTCGGGCATGTGGTCGTACCGGCATCCGCTGCTGCAATCCTTTGATGACTTGACCGCTGAAGGACGGCGCCAGCACGAGCGGCACCCGCAGCGCTTCGAACGCGAAGTCAACGCCGGCCAGGCGGACGATCTGGCGCTGCTGACCTACACCTCCGGCACCACCAGCAAGCCCAAGGGCGTGATGATCAGTCACCGCTGGCTGATCGACAACGCGCTGCGCATGAAGAGCGCATTGCCGCTGCAAGACGGCATGGAATACATGTCCTACACCCCGCTGGCCTGGATCACCGAGCAGTTGCTGGGCGTGACCCTCGGGCTGATCACGCCCCTGGTGGTCAACTTCCCTGAAGGCCCCGACCAGGTCCTGCCCAACCTGCGCGAGCTCGCACCGCACATCGTGCTGTTCGGCCCGCGCCAATGGGAGAACATCGCCGCCACCATCGAGGCGCGTATGCTCGCCGCGAGCTGGCTGGCGCGCGTCGTCTACCGCTGGGGCATAGGCGTCGGCCACGACGTGCATGTGGCGCGGCTCGAAGGGCGGACGGCACCGTGGCTGTCGCGTCTGCTGCTGCCGCTGGCAGAGGCGCTGGCCCTGCACCCGGTGCGCGACCAGTTCGGATTCATCCGCAGCAGCGTCGCCGTCTCGGGCGGCACCGCCATGGCGCCCGACGTGTTCCGCCTGTTCCACGCCATGGGCGTGCCCTTGCGCAACATCTATGGCTGCTCGGAATTCGGCCTGATTGCCGGCCACCGCGGCGAGCGCTACGACCTCGAAACCGTGGGCCCGCTGCTGGATGTGGACCCTGCCTTCGGCGCGCCGCTGGAATCGCGCATCGAGGACAACGGCGAGCTGCTGCTGCGCGGCGGTACCGGCTTTCTCGGCTACTGGGGCAAGCCCGACAAAACCGCCACCATCCAGCGCGACGGCTGGTACGTCAGCGGTGACGCAGTGCGCAAGACCGAGCGCGGAGAACTGGTGTACCTCGACCGCGTGGAACACCTGGTCAAACTCGCCAGCGGTCACCCGTATCCCCCGCAGTTCATCGAGACGCGGTTGCGCTTTTCACCCTTCATCAAGGACGTGATGGTGCTGGGCGAGGCCACCCGGCCCTGGGTTGGCGCGCTGATCAACATCGACATGGCGGTGACCAGCCGCTGGGCCGAGGAGCGGCGCATCGCATTCTCCACCTTCACCGACCTGTCGCAGCGGCCCGAGGTGCGGCAACTGGTGCAGGGCGAAATCCGCCGCATCAACCAACTGCTGCCCGAAAGTTCACGGGTGGTGCGCTTCGCCAATTTTCCGAAGGAGCTCGATCCCGACGAAGGCGAACTCACCCGCACGCGCAAGCTGCGCCGCGAGTTTCTCGAGGTGCGCTATCGGGCGCTGATTGACGGACTGTATGCAGGCGCCGCCGACATTGCCTGCGAAATCGCCGTGACCTACCAGGACGGCCGCCAGGGCGTGTTGCGCGCAACCGTGGTCGCCACCGATATCGACCAGAGAGACACACCATGATCATCGAATTCATCAACTACACCATCAACGGCGCGCTGCTCGGCCTGCTGTACTCGCTGGTGGCCATGGGCTTTGTCGTCATCTACCGCGCCAGCAAGGTCTTCAACATGGCGATCGGCGAGATGATCGTGCTGGGTGCCTTCCTGCTCTGGTGGTCGATCCAGTCGCGCGGCATGCATCCGGCGCTGGGCATCGCCGTCGCGTTGGGCATTTCCGTGCTGATCGGGCTGGCGATTGAAAGGCTGCTGTTCAGGCGGCTGATTGGCGAATCAGTGTTCTCGATGATCATGGTCACCATCGGGCTGCTGATCCTGATGCGCGGACTGGTGCTGGTGATCTGGGGTCCGCAGGAGCGCCAGTTCCCCGCCATCTTTCCCCTCACGCCCATCATCCTGGGCGAGATGATCATCCCGCGCTCGCTCGCCTTCGGCGGTGTCATCGCGGTGCTGGCAGCGGTGGCGCTGCACTGGTTCTTCAACCGCAGCCGCACCGGTCTGGCGATGTCGGCGGTGGCCGAAGACCACCAGATCGCGCTGGCCATGGGCATCAGCGTGCGCCGCTCCATCGCCTTCGCCTGGGCGCTGGGCGGCGTGCTGTCGGTCATCACCTCGATGGTCTATCTGAGCGGCAAGTCGCTGACCTTCCTGTCCTCTGAAATCGGCTTCGCCGCCCTGCCGGTGGCGCTGCTGGCCGGGCTCGAATCCATCGGCGGCCTGCTGCTGGCCGGCATCATCGTCGGGGTGGTGCAGGGGCTGACTGCCGCCTACATCGACCCGCTGATCGGCGGCAACGCCGCCGCCGTCGTCCCCTATATCTTCATGCTGGTGGTGCTGGTGGTCCGTCCGACCGGCATGTTCGGCTGGAAACGCATTGAAAGAGTCTGACCCATGGATCCCTCCGGCATTTTTTCCACCAGCTATGCGCGCGACCGCGCGCTGATCCGCACGCGCGCCCAGTGGGTCACCCTGGCCCTGTTCATCGGAATTCTGCTGATCTACCCCTGGTTCGCCTCGGCGCGTCTGGTAGCGGTAGCCAACCTGATGCTGGTCACGTCCATCGTGGTGGTCGGGCTGCAGATCACCACCGGCTACGCCGGGCAGATCAACCTGGGCCAGGCCGCCTTCATGGGGGTCGGCGCCTACGCCGCCAGTGTGGTCGAGGTCAAGGCCGGGCTGCCGTTCTGGGTGGCGGTGCCGGTGGCGGGCCTGGTAGCGGCGCTGGCCGGCTGGCTGTTCGGCATGACGGCGGCCCGCATCAAGGGCTTTTACCTTGCGCTGACCACCATCGCGGCTCAGTTCATCTTTCACTTCATTGTGCTGAATCTGCCCTCAGCCTGGCTCGGCGGCGTCAATGGCTTCAGCCTGGAGCCGGCCCGGCTGGGCACATTTTTGTTCAACACTGATCGTTCGCTGTATTACCTGTTTCTTGTCGTCACCATGATGATGGTATTCGGCGCGTTCGGCATCCTGCGCAGCCGTCACGGGCGCGCCTTCGTCGCTGTGCGCGACGACGATGTGGCCGCCGGCATGATGGGCGTTGACGTGGCCGGCGCCAAGTCGCGTGCCTTTGTGCTGGGCGCTTTTTACGCCGGCATCGGCGGTGCACTGTGGGCCTACCAGGTGCGCTTCGTCTCGGTCGATCAGTTCACGCTGTTCAACTCGATCTGGTTCATTGCCATGATGATCGTCGGCGGGCTCGGCTCGATCGTCGGGGCACTGATAGGCACCGTGCTCATCCGTGGCGTGCAGGAGACCATCACCAGTCTCGGGCCTGACCTGGTCGAGCGCATCCCCAGCCTGAGCAGCGACCTGATCTTCGCCAGCATGAATGTGTTTCTCGGCCTCATCATCACGCTGTTCCTGCTACTTGAACCGAAAGGCCTGATGCACCGCTGGAACATCCTGAAAACCAACTACCGGCTCTGGCCGTTTCACCACTGAGCCCGCCCAGCACAGCGAGTCGCAATCCCCCCGCCCCTTTTTCCCTCACCACCACCACCTGGAGACAAGCATGCAACGCAATACCTTTCTCAAACTCACGGCCGCCCTGGCCACCGGCCTGCTGCTGAACGCGCCCGCCCACGCGCAAACGACGACGATCAACGTGGCCGCCTTTGCCGACTTCGCCGGCCCCTACGCCAACGTCATGCCCCAGATGCAGGGCGGGCGACTCGCCGTGATCGAGTGGTGGAACAAGGAAGTCGGCAGCAAGCTCAACGTGCAGATCGTCGTCAAAACCTTCGACACGCGCTACGACGTGGCGCAAACCGCCAGTCTGTGGCCCGGTATCAAGGCCGAAGTCAAACCCGCGCTCCTGCTCGGCCTCGGCGGCCCAGATGCCGCCGCGCTGCAACAGCGCCTGCCGGAAGACAAGATCCCCATGCTCATGGGCACCGCCACCTACGGCTTCGGCTGGAAACCCAACCAATGGGCCCTGAACCTGCGCCCCACCTACGCCCATGAGGCGGCCGGTTTCCTGGAGTGGTTCCGCGCCACCAAGCTCGATGGCAAGCGCCCCGTCAAGGTGGCGATCATCACCTCCGAAGCCACACCCGCCTACGCCGACATGGCCAAGGGCCTGCAAAGTTACACCAAGGCCAACCCCGACAAGGCCACCTTCATCGAGGCGATCTGGACCGAAGTGCAGCCAACCGACCTGACCCTGGCCGTGCGCCGCCTGGTCAACGCCGGCACCGACGTGATCGTGATCCAGACCAACACCGCCCAGGCTGTGGCCACTAAACGGGCCTTGCAGGCGCTGGGCAAAAACGTCCCGATCATGCTCTCGCTGCACAACGGGGTGGTGGGATCATCCAAGGCACTTGGCGACCCGAACGGCTTTGCCGGTGATTTCGAGGTGGGTGCCATCGCCGATGCCAGCGAAGACGACACGACCGCACGCAAGTTCTACAGCATGTTGCAGGTAAAGCATGGCCTGAAATCGGGCTGGAATGCAATGACCATCATGGGCCTGGGCCAAAGCATCGTGGCCGTGCGCGCGATTGAGGCCACCATCAAGGCCAAGGGCCCCGGCAAAGTCACCGGCGAAGCCGTGCGTGAGACCTTGATGAACAGCCAGTTCACCAGCAACGACCTGATGGGCATACTGCCAGGCGTGGACTTCAGCAACGACGCTCCCTTCCCCACCGGCACCGCCAAGGTCAACATCGCGACCATGAAGGACGGCAAGGTGGTTCGGGCGGCGGGCGATGTGACCGTGCCAACGGTGCCTAAATGGTGAATTCAGCCCTTGCTGCAGCACCGGATCAACGTACCGCGACCCATGCGGCCGCCAATCCGGCGGTGCTGACGCTGTCCAACGTCGAGGTGTTGTACGTCGAGGTGATCCTGGCGCTCAAGGGCGTGTCGATGCAGGTCCCCGAAGGCGGATGCGTGGCGCTGCTGGGCGCCAACGGCGCAGGCAAGAGCACCACCCTCAAGGCCATCTCCGGCGTCATTGACTCGGAAGACGGCCGCGTCTCGGGAGGGGCGATCACCTTCGACGGCCGGTCGATTCAAGGGCACGACCCGGCGACCGTGGTGCGCAGCGGTCTGGTCCATGTGATGGAAGGCCGGCGCGTGCTGCAGCACATGACGGTCGAGCAAAACCTCATCATCGGCGGCCACATGTTTGCGTCGGCGCAGGCGATGCGCCGGGCGATGAACAGCGTGTACGAAGCGATTCCGCGCCTGGCCGAACTGCGAAAACGCACCGCCGGCTATCTGTCGGGCGGCGAGCAGCAGATGCTGGTGATCGGGCGCGCGATCATGGCCGAGCCGAAACTCATGCTGATCGACGAGCCGTCACTCGGACTGGCGCCACGCATGATCGAGGAAGTCTTTGCCGTGCTGCACCACTTGCGTGAGCAGGGACTGTCGCTGCTCATCGTCGAGCAGAACACACGCGTGGCCCTGGAGATCGCCGACTATGGCTATGTCATGGAGAGCGGCCGCATCGTGCTGGAGGGGCAGGCCCAGGAACTGCGCGACAACGAGGACGTGCGCGAGTTCTATCTCGGCCTTGATCGCGAAGGGGTGCGCAAGAGCTTTCGCGAGGTCAAGCACTACAAGCGGCGCAAGCGCTGGCTGGGGTAACAGACGGCTGGCTTGTGGTTTTAATTCGGTTTCAGGAGTAACGACAAATGAGTGGTCCCTTGCAAGGGTTGAAAGTGATCGAGTTCGGCGGCATCGGCCCCGGACCGTTCTGCGCGATGATGCTGTCCGACATGGGCGCCGACGTGATCCGCCTGGATCGCAAGGCCGACAAGGGCAAAGACCGCGGGGATGGTGCCTTCCTGGCCAGTGGCCGGCGCAGCGTGCTGCACCGCGGTCGGCGTTCGATGGCGGTCGACCTGAAGTCGCCCGAGGACGTGCAGCGAGTCCTGGCACTGGTCGACGGGGCCGACGCGATCATCGAGGGTTTCCGCCCGGGCGTGATGGAGCGGCTGGGTCTGGGTCCGGATGTGCTGCTGGCACGCAATCCGCGCCTGGTCTATGGCCGCATGACCGGCTGGGGCCAAGACGGCCCGCTCGCGCAGGCCGCCGGGCATGACATCAACTACATCGCGCTGTCGGGCGCTCTTAGCATGATCGGCCGCTCGGAAGGCGGACCGGTAGCGCCGCCGGCGATGGTCGGCGACCTGGGTGGCGGCGGCATGATGCTCGCCTTCGGCATCGTTTGCGCTTTGCTCGAAGCGCGCACCTCCGGCCATGGCCAAGTGGTCGATGCCGCGATCACCGACGGTGCGGCGCTGCTGACCTCAATCGTCTGCGACCTCAAAGCGCTGGGACTCTGGAAGAACGAGCGTCAGGCCAACATGCTGGACGGCGGCTCGCATTTCTATGACACCTATGAGTGCGCGGATGGCAAATGGATATCAATCGCCGCGCTAGAGCCGCAGTTCTATACGCTGCTGCTGGAAAAACTCGGCATCACCGATCCCGAGTTTCAACGACAGCGCGAGCCGGTAGCGTGGCCTGTTCTCAAACGCCAGATCAGCGACATCTTCCGCGCCCAGCCGAGCGCGCACTGGTGTGCGTTGCTGGAGGGGACCGACGTGTGCTTTGCACCGGTGCTGACACTGGAAGAGGCAGCACGCCACCCACACAACAGCGCGCGCGGCACTTTCTTTGAGCGGGACGGTGTGCTTCAACCTTCACCGGCACCGAGGTTCAGCCGGACGGTGACCGATCGCCCAAGCCCCGCACCGTTCATTGGCGAACACGACGACGAACTCATGTATCCGAAAAATGACGGGGCTGAGAAAAATGGGCCACAGGGCTAACCATGACATGCAGACCCCAAGGGGTCAAATTTCCTCGGAAATCAACAGACAGCCGATTCCCCAATGGCCGCGATCTCCACAGAGCTCTAAAGCGGGCGACACCCGTTTCGAGATTCAGCAGTCGATCCCCTTCCCTGCTCGACAATCCAGCGCCGGACGTCCTCTACACGCCACACTGTAACGCGAACGGAAAGTTTCACCGGCTCCGGGAAGGAGCGGGCCTGGATACGCCGCCATAAAGTGGACTTTGAGATCGGTACAAACGCCAGTACCTGCGGCTGCCGTAGAAAGCCGGTCTCTGGCAATTTGGGCGCTAGCGACGGGATAGAAGACGACGCCGTAGGGAAGGATGAAATTGAAGGTTGCTTGGGCATGATCTGGCCTCATCACGGCATAAGCCGATAAAGGTTTGACCCACACTATCGCGGCCGCGCTAGGTCAGGATTGCGCATGCCGATAGAAACGCTGAACTCGTCGTAACACCGCAGGCGTTCCGGTCATGCGGTATGGGAATGGAAAAAAGGCTTCACTTTTCGCATCAGGAAAAGTATGCGTAGAACTTCAAATGATTCGATCCACTGCCACAACATGCAAACCGGAATGGCACCCAATTTATTCAGGAAAAGGCAGGTATCGACTGCGACGCCGTTGAGTGAACAACGGGGGATGCGCACCAGACGCATGGCTCTCGCTTACCATCGGTCACCATCCAATGTCACTTTGTATCAATTGACTGGCTATTTTCAGACAATAAGTGCCTTGCCCACCAAAAAATGCGGTAGAAGTCGGAACAATTCGTGTGGCAGTTTGGACGGTTCACCTGAACCACACAAAGGCATTCGCCACTATCCTTCAGCGCTAGGCTCGACATAGTCGAGCCCATTGCGTGCGTCCGCGCCAACTTCCGCGTCATCGCCTGTTACGACCTCAGTGTTAGGGCCTGCGGCTACGTCTCGCCCTACGCCGCCCGACACGCGCTCGGCACCCTCGTCATCCCGATTCCCCAACGCATTCATCCGTCGCCGCAGCCCCATAGCAAAATTCCGAGCCCCATTAGCGACATCACGTACCTGCCGCTTCAGACCGGCCCGCTGGATGTCCACCGCCTGCGCCGTGATGACCTCATGAATCTCCAGGGTTTGCAGCAGCGGCATGAGCTGATCAAGCTTGCCCAACACTTCCAGGTAACGCCGACCGGCGGACGACATGACTCCCACATCGACCTCCAGCGGAACCGTGTCATAGGTCGCCACGCTGGTCACGCCGTGCATTTTGAACAGCACTTCGGCACCATCAATGGCTTTGTTGAGGCTCTCATTCACGGCATCCATCTGAGTCCGAATGGCTGTCTCCACCTTGGCTACGTCCTCGTGGTCCAGCCGGGTGCGGGCGATCACCGAAATAAAGTGGGTGTTGAGCTGAAGCGTGCTGAACAGCCGGACGAAGAAGCGCTTGCCTTCGGCGCTCGTAAAACACGTCCGCATCTTCAGGCTGGCAGCCTCAATGCGCCGAAAATCGGCTTTGGTTTCCTTGGCGAGAATGCGCGCGTTGACGCCACCCTCATCCATTTTCACAATCTGAATGTCCGACATGCGCGCGCTCCTCTGGATGCCATGTTGCAACCGATCATCCGCATCGATGTCGACATTCACCATGGGGAATCGGCATCACTTTGGCACCGTTTCAACATCAGCATGGGTTCTCCGGCTTTTTGGGCTTGACCCTGCAATGCGGTGCCATTACCTTTGCGTCATGCAGTAGCTGGCCCTGCATTCAAACAAGGCAAGCCCTGGAGTTACTGGACGACTTGCATGCCCCTCCCGCTCCCTTTGCGGCTTGAGGATCCGCATGCGTTTAGCGTCACTTTTGATGGTGTCAGTCCTGTAATGCTATCGAAGCGGCTTCCGAGGTGACGGCGAGATAGAGGTGATCTGCTTCCTCCGCGCTCTCCCCCCGAAAGCTTTTTTCGATCGGTCGCTGGCACACCGATCCTGGCGGTTCGCACCGCTTTCAAGCCAGCCCTGGAGTCCTATCCCTTAGTCGCCGGTTCTGCACCGGTCGTTCATCACCCCATGGGGGCATCCGCCCTCACCCCTGGTGCGCGTTGCCTTCGCATTTTTTGGAGGCAACGATGCTGAACCTGAGCGCATCCCACAGCACATTCCACCCTGCTTCTGCGGGGTTTGTATTCCTGCCCTTCGCAGCAGCCCCGAACCTGCGATCCGTAGCAATTCCCGAACGGCCTGCCATCGACGCCCTAGTGGACGACGATGCTTCTCCGGTCGAATGGAGCGAGGAAGACATCGTCTTCCTGCATTGGCGTCTGTTGCAGGAGATCAGCCATCTGGCCGACCCCGACAAGCCGCTGGAAGAAAAGTTCGACACCCTGCGCTGGATTTTTACGGAGCGCGAGAAGGATAGCCAGCCTTTTTCTTTCGTGAGCTGCCTGCGTGTGGTGGGCTGCAGCCCGCTCTCGCCTATCGCCTATTGCGGCTTGGTTGACGCGCAGGAAGTCCGAGACCGCATTGAAAACAGCCTGAAAGCCTGGCTCTCGGCCACGCTGGAACGCTACCCCGTCTGGGTCCGTGAAGCCGTCGTCCAGAACCCCGAATGGGTGGAAGCACGGCTGCTCAAAAACCCCCAGTGGATCAATGAACAGCTCAAACGGCTGTCGGTGCAGGACGACCTGTTCGCCTGACCCTTTCCACCCTTCAGGTTTGCGTGTTGATCCGCAAGCCTGATCATTTTTAGGAGTAGACCATGTCCACACTCAAGGACGCCCTGTGCCTGTTGGCGATTTTCTTCGCCTACGGCATCACGGGGCATATGGATTACGAAGATGCAGTGATGCTGGAAGAAATCCAGCGGTATGCGCAGCCTTCGGCATCCACAGAATGCTGGCCGACGACCACCTCGCCGACCGGCCATCCTGCGGCGCAGGTCCGTCATCTGGGAGCTGAGCCCCAGCGTAACGACCTGTCAGACCCCACGTCCGACCCTCCGTCTGAAGCGATTGAGCTTTGCCCACCCGTCATCTACTGAGGAACCTGTCATGCAAACCCATGTATCCATTCCCGGCAACGACGCTCCGCTGTTGAACGTCCGGGCACCGGAAGACATCGAGTTCCTGGTGAAGGAAAGCGAAGTGCTCACTGGCAAACCCGGGCGCATGTTCGTCATCGCCGGTGCCGACCGTCTGAGCTACCGGGTGCAGTGGCATCCGATGGGCGCCAAAGTCGAGCGGCTCGATGAGCACGGTCATCCCCTGAGTTCCCAGCACCTGTTGCCCTGGGAGTTTCCCGAGCACAGCGTTGTTCAAGCCCTGCGCATAGGGCAGTTATTCACCCCTCTGGTTCGCCGTCCCGGCTGACCACCTATGTCCCCCAAGGCGGGTCCACCCCGCCGGGACCGGATTACGCCACATTCAAGGAGAATTTCATGCAAATACAGGTACGAATCAATGAAGAAGGCACCCTGCGCAACCAACGCTACCCCTTCACAGATCGCTTCACGCTCATTTCCGAGCTGTTGCAAAACGCCCGACGAGCTGGCGCGACAGAGATCGAGATCAATTACGACGCAGCATCCCATATCCTGCGAGTCACGGACAACGGCTGCGGCATAGCCGACTTCCAAAAGCTCCTGAGCTTCAACGAGTCCGGCTGGAACGCGGCCACCTGCGCGGAGGAGCGCCCCTTTGGGGTGGGCTTCTCCAAATGCCTCTATGCCACTTCGCGCTGCATCGTGGCTTCAGGCCGCCAATCCGTCGACTTCGACACCAGCGCCGCGCTGGCCAAAGCCCCCATTGATGTGATGCAGATCGCAGAGGCTGATGCCATCACCGGAACGCGGATCGAGCTGCACGGCGTTGACCTGCCCGACCTGGCAGCCCGCATTGAGACTTTGTGCCTGGGTTTCCCGGTGCCGGTGCTGTTCAATGGCAAAGCGCTGCAGCGACGCTTCGCCGAAGCGCACCTCGCGACGATGCCAAGCCCGATGGGGACAGTCCATCTCACAGGCACGCGCGATGGCAAACACAGCCACCACACGATGGTGTTCTTGCAGGGCTTTTGCGTGCTGAACACAGGCTACAGCATGCTTGGCACCTTCAATGTTGTCCATCTGGATTCGCGCCAGTTCATGGCGCGCCTGCCGGACCGCGACAAGCTGATCGACCAGGACATGCAACACAAGCGCATCGAGGCCGAGCTGAAAGAGGGCTGGCGCCGGATACTGGAAGTCGCAAAGACCCAGCTTCCTGCGGATCGCTTCGTTGGAATCTACTACCCCGCGATGCGGGCATGGGGACATATCGACCTGCTCAATGACCTCGATGTGTTGCCACGCGAGTTGTTTGATGCCATCGTCGGCTATCCGATTCAGGACGATGCAAGCCACCGTGACTACGTTAAGTCAGTTACGGCCGCGCCGACCCGCGAAGCCATCGAAAGCGGTGCCGTGACGATCGTCGACCTTGACTGGCTGGGTGACGACAACGCCGCCCGCTGGATGCTGGCCAGGGCCAGGGACCATCTGGTGTTCGACTGGAGCGGCCTGCATGCCGACCACTGGGCGCAGCGCCATGTTCGCTACCTGGAGGAGGAAGCGGTGGAGGTCGAAGCGCTATGCGAACAGACCCGTACTGTCTTGGAAGGACGCTGGATTTGGCCAACGGTCATCCTGTGCGAAGCGGTACGGATCAAGGTTGGTAGCGAAACGGTGGAGATCGCCGACGCCGGCGTCTACCATGGTGACACCTTGTACATCCCTACAGGTGAAACCTCGGGTGAGCCGGTGCGCCAGGCCTCGTCCTTCACAGACGAGAACGACCAATTCCTGGAAAACGACCTGGATGCCGACCGTGATGCGCTGGCTGATCTGATCGGCCGTCTGCGCTCAGTCGATCCGGTGCAAACGCTGGACTCGCTACTGCAAGAACTGGGACTGGGAAGCTACCCGCTGCTGCACGGCAAGAGCTTCCATGTGAGCGTCGGTATGGGACCGGCTCCCGGCCATTCGATTGAACTGGTGGGATGAGCCATGCAGAACTCTGAGTACGCCGCCCGTGTCGACGACGTCAAACGTCGCGCGCACGGGCGCTGGACCGAAATTCTCGGTAGCTTGCAGGTCGACGAGCATATTCTGAGGAAGCGCAACCTCCCCTGCCCACTGTGCGGCGGCACCGACCGCTTCCAGTACACCGACAAGTTCGGCGAGGGCAACTACCACTGCCGCAGTTGCGGCCCTGGCGGTGGCTTCAAGCTGCTGCAGGCGGTGAAGGGAATCGACTTCGGTACCGCCCTGCGGGAAGTCGAGCGCTGTGTGGGCACCGTTCTTCCTGCCCTGAAGGCGGTTTCTGCGGAGCCATCGGCAGAACGCATGAAGAAGCTGGCCAAACGGATCTGGGACGAAGCCGTGCCGGTGACTGCCGGTGATGAAGTGGATCGCTACCTGCGCGGCCGTGGGCTGGCACTGCCAGCCTACCCGAAGGTGCTGCGCTTCCACCCCGCACTGGGGTACTTCGAGAAGGATGGCACAGGCAAGTCGCGCAAGGTGGCCGAGTACGCCGCCATGCTGGCTTGCATCCAGGGGCCAGACGGCCATGCCGTCACGCTGCACCGCACCTACCTCAAGGACGGTCAGAAGGCCATGGCACGCGATGCCAAAAAGGTGTTGTCGGCAGGGATCAACGGTGCCACAGTGCGCCTTTTCGAGGCCACTGACGAGCTTGCGCTCAGCGAAGGTATCGAGACAGGTATCGCCGTGCACTTGGCAACGGGCAAGCCGGTCTGGGCTGGGCTCAATGCGGGCAACCTGGAAAAGCTGTGGTTACCGGACTCCGTACGGCGAATCTGCATCTACGGCGACAACGACGCGAATGCAGATTTTGACGGTCAGGCGTTTGCTTTCGCGCTGGCACGCAGGCTGAAGAAAGAAGAGCGGCGAACCGGTCCTCGGCAGGTGCAGGTGTTTCTGCCCAAGCAAGCCGGTACGGACTGGGCTGATGTGTGGCGCACGCGAGGGGGGCATCCTCCAAACGTGGCGTAGCTTTTGTGGGGGTGTGGTCGAAAGGCCTCACCCGCCTTTTGACGATCACTGCGCGCAATTGGTGCGGTGGCCCTCAAAAGGCTCATTTGATTTCCCCCACTGGTAGCTGTCAAACCAGGTTGCGCCCCGTGCGCAGCAAAGACAGCCCTGGAGTTCTGGCGCGATTCACTTCGCGCCCTTCGTGGATCGGTTTGCCCGATCCGTCATTGACCCTTGCGGGGATGCGCATCCCCGCGAAAGGGGTGATGCCGTCCCCGTTTTTCTTACTGATTGGAGATTATATGAAAAGCGGACGTTCTCTCGTGAGCCTGGCCCAGGAACTCGAGCGTCAGTTGAGTTCGAAGAAGGATTTGGTGGTGTCGGCACAATTGCTGCGGCACGACACCAACGATGAGGGGGATACCCGCCTTGTCATCGAAGAAAGCGGTGGTCCCGCCAAGTACGGCATCACGCCCCTGGCGCGGCGCCAGTTGGCAGAAAAGCTGAAGATTCCTTACGCGTATTTTGAGCGCATGCGGCACGACCAACCGGTTCTGCTGGACCGCAATGTGAACACCTGGCTGCAAAGCGAAGATGACCGACGCATGATCCGCACGCTGGACGGGCATGTCCGCGCCGTGTTGTCAGACCGCTACCGCCGACTCGACAACTTCGACCTGGCCGAGAGCGTGCTGCCCATCCTGCAACAGCTGCCCGAAGTCAAATTCGAGTCGGTGGAGCTGACAGATACGCGCATGTACCTGAAAGTCGTGACGCCGCGTCTGAAATACGAGATGGCCCCTGGCGACGTCGTACAGGCGGGCGTGGTGATCACGAACTCTGAAGTGGGTCAGGGAACACTGTCGGTGCAGCCTCTGCTGTACCGTCTGGTGTGCCGTAACGGCCTGATCGCTTGGGACCGCTCACTGCGCAAGACCCATGTCGGGCGGGCACTGGGTGCCGAGGACGATGGCGTCACGGTGTACCGGGATGACACCTTGCGTGCCGACGACAAGGCCTTTTTCCTGAAGGTCCGCGACGTGGTGCAGGCGGCGGTGTCGGAAACCACCTTCCGCCAGATGGCGCAAAAGATGCAGAAAACCCTGCATATTCCGTTGATTGGCGATCCCGTCAAGACGGTGGAGGTTCTGGCCAACCGCTATGACCTGACGGACACCGAGCGCTCGGGCGTGCTGCGGCATCTGATCACGGAAGGCGACCTTTCAGGTTACGGGCTTGTGAATGCCGTCACCCACTTCTCGCAGGAGGTGGAAGACTATGACCGGGCGACCGACTTCGAGGTACTGGGCGGCAAGCTGATTGAGTTGCCGACTGAAGAGTGGAAGGGTTTGGCGCAAGCCATCTGACCCGTCCAGCAGGCTTGCGAAAGCCTACCGTCTGCCAGACTGCCTTCGGGCTGTGCGGGCATCGTAAGAAACGGAACCACCGGGGCATCTGCCTCGGTGGCTTCTGTCTTCAATGTGCCCAGAAGTGCACGGTGCGAATGATCCCAGTGACTTTGCCCGCGACGCGCAAGCCCATGCGCCGTGCGGCGGCGGCATCCTTCACCACGCATTCCGCATACGCTGGGTTCTCGCAGCTCAGCACCACGCCCTGGCCAATACGGTTTTCCACATGGCGAACCACCAGACGGTCCTTCCACTCGATCACATAAATGCCGTTGCCGGATACCTCGCCGAGGTCATGACTCACAAACATGTGGTCACCATCCCGAATCCTGGGTGCCATCTCGTCGCCCGACATGCGCATCGGCTCGCAATCGTGCAGATCGCCCCAAAGCTCTTCCAGGAGTTCGACCATCCAACTCGCATGCGCATTTTCGCCATCGGCCTGTCGCGCGGCTGCCAAGCCCGGTGTCGCGGCCAGACCCAGCATCCAGTCGGCGTTGCAATGGAGTCCTTCGCACAATCGCGCATACGACTCCAGATCGGGCAGACCGGGTCGTCCCGCATCGAACCAGCGGCTCACCGTCTGAACCGCGCGCCCGGTCATCGCCGCCACATACACCATGCGCTTTTGAGCGGGTACCTCGGCCTGATTCAATCTGGCAATCAGGCGTTCTCTGAAATTGTTTTTTGCATCAGTCGCTGCAATGGGTTGCCGCACTGCAGCTTGCTTGGTCGAGGCATTTCTGCTGCGCGCCTTGGGCGCGCGCTTCTTGAGTACTTGCCGGGCAAATCGGCCGTCAGAGAGTGTTCCGTCCTTGTTCATATCGACGTTCTTTCTCGTTCGTAAAACCAGCCTTCAATCCTGCCCTGCAAATTTTCCAACACAAGGCACAAGGCACAAAGTACAAAGCACCAAGAAATCGGCTGCTTGCAGGTGGTAACAGCAAATGCTTACATGTTTGTAACACTTACCAGCTTATGCTGAATTCGACTAAATCACAATCCGTTTCGCCCCCACGAGGGAAAACCACTATCGATCTGTCACACCACTATGCCCCACAGGGGTTCACCAAGGGAAAGAACAATGAGCCAAGTACAACTCTCCGATGTCCAGTACATCAACCTGAGCGTCCTCAACGCGATCAAGACCAGCATGCAGCGAGACAAGGTCGAAACCTGCTGCAGGTTTTCTCTCGACGCCGCGCAGGCCGATCTTCTTGGAAACCTGAGTACCGACCGAATCTGGGCCATCGTGGCCAACGTGGGGCACGCCACCTTGTTTCCACCGCGCCACGACCTGCTCAGCCTGCTTCAGACGCCGTTGCCCCTGGCAGGCCCTCTGGCCACTGTTCGTTCACCCACGCTGCCCAATCGGTAGACCGGGAGAGTGAAATGCCGACACGCGCCGACCGACATCTTCGGACTGTCAGACTCGCCAAAGACTGCGCTGAGCTGGGTGCACGGGTACGCACCATCCATTGCATCACCGGTCTACCCTCTCGCGAAATCCAGCGGATGTTTTTCAACGATCCTCAATCCATTCCACGGGGCAGGCCGCCGGATTCCCCCGAGTGGTACCACAGCGCCAACCTTATGTTTCGCACGGACGCGTCCATTGTTGTGGCTATCTACCGCCGACTGCGCCACGCGGGCTTCAGCCCTGGGGAGGTCTTGGTAGGCGCCTACCGTCATTACCGGGTGGTGTGCCATGCGCCCTATCGGATCAGTTTCGACAGGGCCTTCGATCTGGCCTCGCACACCGACGGCATCTGGATCGCTAAGTCACCCAGCTTCGCCGTCGTAACCTGCCCGTCCTGCGCCAGCGAGTTCCTGGCCGCCCTGGGCACAGTTCCCACAGCAGACGCTTGTCCCTTCTGCAAGCTGGTCCAGCGCTACGGCAATGACCCGCGCGTGCAAACCTCGTTCCCGACACATCCCCTGCCCGATCCAACAGCATTTCAGCAGGGAATGTCGATGCTCTTATGGAAGAACACCGGCGAAGCCGATGGCGATAGCCAGGCTACTTCGACGCCAATTCCAGGGGACGCGAAGGAAACCTGACCGAAGAATGGGGCATTGATTTGCGGATCGGCAGCGATGGTCATTCCTTCTTCGGCAGCGAATACGTTTTCCTCAGCTGACCCTGGCTTTGCGGTACAGACGGTCGATGAGATGCTGGCCGCCAATGCCGACATCATCGCGCGCATCAAGCTCTGCTATGGGGCGGACCGGGAGAGCTTCGAGAGCGACGTGCTGGCGCTGATCCACCGGTACGCAGCCTACGTGCATCTGCTGCCCGCGACGGCGGACAACTACTTCAGCGCGCCAGGTGGCCTGTTGCGGCTCGGCCTGGAAGCCGGTTTTTTCAGCCTGCAGGGCACGGATGCCCACATCTTCTCGGGACGCTCGACCATTTCGACGCGTCGGCTGCTGGAGCCGCGCTGGCGACATGCCACCTTCATCGCGGGCCTATGTTGTGAAGTACACCGGGTGCTCAGCCACATCATCGTCACCGACGCCAGCGGCGAAATGTGGTCGGGCTATGTTCAGCCTCTAACTGCCTGGTTGGAGGCGCGTGGTACGGCACGCTATTTCCTGAGCTGGCGTCCGCAAGCCGTCGAAACCCGCAGCCTCGGCGTATTTGCACTGCCCCATGTCGTTTCGCCTGAGGTGTTGCACTACCTGTCGGAGGACAACGCCATCATCGTGCAGCACCTGATGGCCAGCATCGGCGGCATGCCGGTCTACCGCGATCACAACGTGCTGGACAACCTTGTACGTCGCTCGCTGGCTCTGGTCATCGACCGCAACCTGACAGCCAACGCGGACCGGTATGGTTCGCCCCAGTTCGGCTCGCACCTGGAGCGCTATCTCGTGGATGCGCTGCGACGGCTCGCCAACAGCAATTCCGCATGGGTGTGCAACCACGACAAGTCTCGGGTTTGGTTCGGTCAGGATGGGCTGTTCCTGCTGTGGCCGAATGCTGCAGATGACATTCGCAAGCTGCTCGAAGCCGATCAGTTGCCGGGCATCCCCAAAGCCGCCGAAACCATGCTGGAAGTGCTGCTGGCAGCAGAAGTGTTTGAAGCGCAGGATGCGGCACATCCGACCTGGACAATTTATCCGCCAAGTGCCAAGACAGTGCTGGAGGCCGTCAAGCTGACGTCCTCGGCCATCCTGTTCGCAGGCATCGACCCGTCACCGGCGGCGTTGGAGATGAAACTTGTGCGTCGCGCAGGTGAGACTGATCCGTCACCGCCCCCAGCACCACCACAACGGCCCGCACGGGCGGGTGAGCAACTGTCCTTGATTCCTTCTGGCGACTCGTCGTCGGCAACAAAGTCCGGTGGCGAACGGCCCCAGAAGCCCACGCCCCCCGAAGCACCCGCGCCGACAGCACTCCGGCTCTCATTCACACTGGAAGCCCCGATGCGCCTCAACCCCGTCGTTCGGGATGCGCTGGGGGCAGTCATCCATACCCTGAACGAGGGTGCGGGTCCGGCGCAAGGCCGTACCGTTTCCCAAGGCTTCTTCGTGCCGATCAGCGAATTTGAACGGCGCGGCCTGCAACCGTCCATGGCTTTACGGGCCCTGGCTGACGTGGGCATGCTGGTTCCCGCGCAGCCCGATGGGCCACCCACGCTCACTCGCGACTTCAATGGCACCCCGACGGTCGGCATTGTGATCGATCCGCGCTTCATTGCGGGGTTCGATCTCGCCGGATTTTCTGTCCAAGACGCTGAGGACCACTGACATGCTGATGCGACGCTATGAAATGCCTTGGCGACGGGCCTACGAGGCCCATGCTGGCATCGTCTGGCTGTTCGCCGTCGCCTGGTTTGTCGCGATGGGCATCGCGGGGCAGATACCCAGAGCCCTGGCGTTGCCACTCTCGATAGCATGCTTTCTCATGACGTCGGTACGCATCGCGCAGGCACTGCGCACCCTGGTTCTGAGGGCATCGCTGTCCGGACGCAGCATCCAGGTCCTCACAACCCAGGCACTCGCCCCGCTTTGCAAGAAGCCAGATGAGGTGTTCCTGGGCTTTGGCTTTGAATGGCGACCTGTGCACTCACAGCGCCTTTATGAACTCGCCAAGATCGACTATCGGGAATTTTCTGTTTCGCCTCGATTGCTGACGTGGCTGGGCTATGACGTGAACCCGCAGTCCGATGCCGAGATCGGACTGCCCTACATCCATGGCGTGGAACCCCGAGAAGCGCCCTTGTACCGCCCGCTTCAGAATTTCGAAGGGGGAACCCTGCTGGTCGGAACCACCCAGTCCGGCAAGGGCGTGGCCCTCGCCAACCTGATCACGCAGGCCATCCGGCGCGGCGACGTGGTGATCGTGATCGACCCGAAGAACAGCCGCCGGCTCAAACGCATCGCCCAGCGGGCCTGCGAGGATTATCGCGATCCAGACACTTTCCTGGAGTTTCACCCCGCAGTTCCGGAGACAGGCATCCGGATTGACTTTACCTTCAACTGGCAGAAAGCGACCGAACTCGCGTCACGCATCCAGTCGGTGATGCCGCCGGACACTGGAGGCGCGTTTTCGGCATTCGGCTGGGACGCGGTGAACGTGGTCGTGCAAGGCCTCATCGAACTCGAAGAAAGACCCAACCTGGTCAAGCTCACCAAGTACATCGAAGGCGGAATCGAACCGGTGCTGGAGGGATCGCTGCGGCGTTTCTATGACAAAACCTTGGGTGGGAATTGGCGCGAACTGCCCGAGATGAAGAAGCTGCTGCACGACGCGCACCGCGGCAATGTGAGAAAGCCCTCCGAAGCTGCCAGTGCCGACCTGATGGCCTTCGTCGCCTACTACGAACACCACATCACGCAAAGCCAGCGCAGCAAGGTGATTGACGCCCAGGTGCGCACCTTCCGCCACAACCGGGAGCATTACCAGAAGATCACGGCCAATCTGCTGCCTGTCCTGTCCATGCTGACCTCGGGCGACCTGGGGCCGAGCCTCTCGCCCGACCCCTTCGATGCGGATGACACACGCCCCATCATGAATTTTGAGAAGATCGAGCGGGCCGGTCATGTACTTTACATGTGCCTGGATTCGTTGCCCGACCCCTCCGTGGCTTCCGCCATCGGCGCGCTGGCGCTGGCCGACCTGGCTGCGCGGGCAGGCATGCGCTACAACCTGGGCGGCTACCGACGCATTTCGTTGTTTGTCGATGAAGTCTCGAACGTCATCAACCAGCCGCTGATCGAAATCCTGAACAAGGGTGCTGAAGGGGGCATTTTTACGACCTGCGCGATGCAGACACTGGCGGATCTGGCCAAACGGCTGGGCAGTGAGGATGCGGCGCGGATGGCGCTGGGCAACCTCAATAACCTGATCGCCATGCGCACGAAGGACCGGCCCACGCAGGATTTTGTGGTCGAAACCTTTGGCAAGACGGCCATCCACACGGTGCGTATCGGTCTGAGCCATGGGTCGGACGCCCACCTCGGGGACTTCTCTTCGAACTACTCGACCCAGCTCACCGAGAGTTTCGAGGAAATGGTACCGGCCGATGTGCTGGGCAAACTGCCCAATCTTCAGTATTTCGCTTCTGTGTCAGGAGGGCGGATCATCAAGGGCCGGTTTCCCATTCTCGATCCTGATGTCGTACGTGAACCTGTCGCATCGAAGGTCGCGCCATGATCCGCGCCACGGCCGTGTTGTCATTGGTCATCCTGCTGATTCTGGTGCTGTACATTCCGTCAGCGCACCCGCCACAACACTTTGTGGGGCAGATTCGCATTGAGCACGAAGCCACGGCGGCGTTCTGGGGCACCGGTCCTGCAACCCGAGTTCTGGCCCGTGCAGTGCGCATGCAGGACGCTACTGCCGAAGTCACGCCAATACCCAAAGCGTCCGACGCACCTTCGACCACAGGTGTAAACAACACCGTGGCTCAGGAAATGACCTTGGTCAACCAGCGGCTCTTCAACAACTCCTACTTCCGCTCGATCGACGCTTTGCTGCTGCTAAGCAGCTATCGGCTTGCCACTCTGCTCGAATGGCTACCCTGGCTGGCTGCGTTCGCGCTAGCGACCGTTGTCGACGGCTGGTTCGTGCGACTGATCAAGGCCAAGGAGTTCGTACAGCATGATCCGGAAATGTTCGCCGTCTATGCCTGTCTGGCGATCATCACAATGTGCGCGACGGTGGTTGGGTTTGTGGCGCCTGTCACGCTGCATCCGCTGGTGCTGCCTTGTGTTCCTCTGGTGGTTAGCATGCTGATTGGGCGAGCGTTGGGGTGTTTTCATCGGCGGGGCTGAACCGGTCAAATATTGCAGCCAATCGACCCCATGCTGCTCCATATTCCTCCGGCCTCAGCCAACACCTCGCTGTGCCATAGCCTCACCAGCCGAGATGTCAGACCGGTGGGCACTACAGAAGTCGCTACCTGCCAAAGGCTGATTGAGACAACGACGGCCAGATTTGGTTTTCGATATGCAGCGCCTCATTCATTTGCTCTTTCACGCCAGGTGCCCTACGTATTACCAGTATGATGCCCATATCTGAGAATTCGCTGGAGGGTTTCCCGCGACACCCACCAGTGAGAGTTTGACTTTAGCGTACTCGTTGGGCTCGTGGTTTACCTGTTGGATCTTGCGCGCAGATCCTCCGGTCCCATCCCGAGCCCGAAATCCCCCACACAAAGCCCCCATTCCACTGCGACACCAGCACTACCGCGCCCTATCCTTCAGTCATGCGCTCACAAGAGCAACCCACAGCATCTGAACCGAGATAGGCCCCCATGTTCTCCACCCAGCCAACGACTCGCGAGCACGCAACATTCCCAACGCCGATAGAGCACGACCACCAAGACACCATCGAAACCCGCCTGTGGCTCGAGGAACATGTCTGGCTCTACAAACTCCTGCGCAGCGAAACCAACATCTCGCCGACCTTCCGCTTCCCCGACCTGATCGCAGCCTGCGTGTCGCTGATTTTCACGCACGAGGACGCGCCCGTGCGCATCTTCCGCTTCCTGGGAACCCAACTGGTGCTGCGCGCACCACAGACCCCGCGCCGCCGCGAATCCATGTGGCGCCAGCAGTACGAGCTCCTGCTGGAAGTGCAGCGCTCACCTGCCAACCGCCATCCGAACCCCAAGTTCCAGCTCGATCAGTTGACAACCGCCTGCGTGGCCCTGTGCCGTGAGCAAGACGAGTCCGGCACCAGCATTCTTCAGCAGGCACGCCGCAACATGGCTGAGCGGGCGCAACGCGGAAAGCAAGTCCAGCTCGCCTGAACCCTGAATCGCTCCCGACCGAACCGATCACCACCCGCCCATACCCGCTGCCACCCGCTTTCGACCCGCTTCTACAGCACCCTGCCCGGCACCACGCCCGGCCTGACCCGAACCCGACCCAGACAGCCTGATCACGACAGGTAGCCCAGACCCTATGGCCCGCTTTCCAGCGGTTTGCATCAATCCTCTTCAAAGGGTGCGTCATGCGTTTGTCGGTTTTCGCTGCAATAGTTGCATCAGCTGTGCTGGCTGTCATGCCCATCGGAGCACTGGCCTGCTGGGGCGAGGCCGCTCAACGCTACGGCGTACCAGCCGAACTGCTGTACGCCATCGCCAGGACCGAGTCCAACCTGAACCCCCAGGCCGTCAACCGCTCGCACCTTCAACGCACCGGCTCCTACGACATCGGCCTGATGCAAATCAACAGCGGGCATCTACGCACGTTGGCGCGCTACGGCATCCGGGAATCCGACCTCTACGAGCCCTGCACCAACCTCCACGTGGGTGCATGGCTGCTGGCCGACAGCTTTTCTCGGAGAGGCGTGTCCTGGGATGCGGTGGGTGCGTACAACGCGGCATGCTCACAACTCAAAGGCGAGGCCTGCAATCAAGCCCGAGCCAAGTACGCGTGGCGGGTCTATCAGCGACTGCCATCGCGACACCCGCTCGCCACCGCTGCAGCGGCAGCGCCTCACCACCAGCCGGCGCAGGCACCAACCACCGTTCCCATGCAACTTGCCGTCCGGGTGTCACCATGACGAGATCCCCCTCGCGTTCCTTCACCAGCCCTGTCCGCTTGGTCCTGCCACTCTGTGCCGCACTGCTCGTCTCGTCGTGCAGTCTTTTGCGGCACAGCCAGACGGAAACACCTTCGCTCCCGCAAATCGCCGAGCCCGCGTCGCACCTGGCCCAGATGAACTTCGGGCACCAGGCCGAATTCGGTCTGTGCGCGCCGCCAGCCTGCCCGGCTGTCACGCCCAAAACGCTGGCTCCGCCACCTCCGAGGAAAGCGACGCTTGTGCCTCCACCGCCCCCCGCAGCATCAACCCTGGACACCGGAGAAGAAATCATTCCTGCGTCTCGCGGCACAACGACAGGATCGCCTTCTCGATTCGGGCACGCGGAGCAGTCCTTGGGCAAGACAGTGACCGTGCATTTCAGGTTCGGCGATGCGTCACTGAGCGCTGCAGACAAAGTCGCCTTGGACAGTGCCGTGGCAGCAACTCCCGATGCCAGGCAAATCGTCATCTCGGGCCGCACCGACAGCATCGGGCCTGCCAACGCCAACGAGTTGCTTGCCACAGCCCGTGCGCGCACGGTCAAAGACTACCTGCGTACAAAACACCCTCGTCTGGCGTCTGTTCTGAAGCTCGATGCCCAAGGAGCCTGTTGCTATGTGGCTCCAAACGACACGCAACAGGGCCGCAGCCTCAACCGCCGCGTCAACATCATCTTCAGCGGCGATGGGAAGCAACGGCCATGACCCGCCCCGCTACCCGGCCGAACGCCCCACCGCTATTCCCCAGTTTTACCTGCAAACGACTCGCAGAGCGCTTGCGCTCCCACCCGCCTCGCCAACCCGTTTTTTCTTAAACCAACCGTTTTCAGTCCACACATTTCTGGAGGTTCTCATGGGTACTGCCACTCTCGCCGCTTCTGCATCATCTTTTTCACGTCCATCGTCGGCCCGCAAACCGATGCTGCTCGCGTTCGCCTTGACCGTCCTTGGACTCGGCATAGCCTTCCCGGGCTATGCCCTGGATCTGGTTGGTTTCACCGGCATCACCGGCCCCCTCACGTCGGCCTTGACCCAGATCTCTGCACTCGGCCCCGGGATCAAGGCCCTGGTGGGCTTCGTCGGCTTCGTGGTTGCGCTGATTTCGCTCTCGGCCCTACGCAATTTCGGGCCCGTCTTGTTTTATGTGGGGCTGGCGATCTTCGCCGCCGTGGGCCTGGTGATCGCCGGCGCCATCATGGGTGCGGTCATCTGAGCCGTTGGACACCCCACGGAGGCCCGCATGCAAGCTGACACCTACATCCCGCGCCGTCTCGATGACCCATGGAAGATCGGATTCTGGGACGTCGACGTCGCCGCCCCGATCTTTTTTTTCTTCTTTGTCGGCTACCTGTCCGGTACCAAGCTGTCCTTTGCCGCCTGCATGGCGACAGGCATCTTCCTGTCGCGCTGGATTGCGCGCCTCAAAGCCGACCGGCACCCAGCCTTCGCCGTTCACTGGTTGTACTGGCACCTGCCAGCCAACCCCATGACGGCGATGCGCGCGACGCCACCGTCCCACATCCGCCGCATGGTCGGCTGAGCGCAAGGAGAGACCTCATGGATTTCGAACGCCTCAACAGCGATATCAAGGAAATGCGCCGACGCAACCGCAGCCTGGGCCTGACCGTGGGTGCCCTGGCTGCAGGCCAGATCATCGCCCTGCTGGTCATCCTGAACCTGCTGGGCACGGTACGCACAGTGATTGTGCCGCCCTCCATCAACAAAAGCTTCTGGGTGATCCGCGACAAGGCCAGCAGCGAGTACCTGGAACAAATGGCCAGCTTCATCGCTTGGCTGGTCCTCGACGTCACACCGTCCAGCATCGACTGGAAAAAAGACATGCTGCTCGGCTACGTCGAGTCCGACCAGTACGGTGCGCTCAAGACCCGACAAGAGGTGGAAGCCGAGCGCCTCAAACGCATCAACGCCACCACGGTGTTCGCACCCCAGCAACTGGTGCCTAGCGAGGACGCCCAGAACGTCGTCGTGCGGGGCCGCTTGCGCACCCTGGTCAATGGTTTCGAGACCGCCAACGAGGCCAAGGCCTACCTGGTCGAGTTCAGCTATTCGGGCGCACGCATGCACCTCAAGACTTTCAAGGAGATTCCCAATGCGAGCAAATAGACCAAGGCTGCGGTTGCATCAGGCGCACATCGCGCTGCCCGCCCGCCTGGCAGCCATCGCGGCAATCGCAGTCGTTGTTGTTGCGACAGCGCTGGCTACCTCTTCCGCCCATGCACTGCAGCTCGTCGAAGCCAGCGACGGCGTCTCGGTCGAGGCCATCCTGTCGATCAAGGAGCCAACCCGCATCCGCATCGAAGGCTCACCCATCACTGATGTGTTCGGCAACATCCATTCAAGCCATTGCGGTGCTACTCAGACGCTGTCGGCAATGCCCGGCATGCCTGCCGGAACAAGTCCAAGTGGCCCCATCAGCCCGGTGACCAATCCGGCCGGTGATGTCGTACTGGAGTGCGACCGCGACAAGGGCGAGGTCTACATCCGCCCCGTCGGTGATGCGGCCAAACCCGTCAACCTGTTTGTCTCCTCCGCGACGGCCACCTACACCCTGTTGCTGCGTCGCTCGGACACGCCCGCCGACACCATCGTCATCCGCGACAAAACACCCAAGTCGCTGAAACCCACCGCAGCCACACAAAGCCCGGCCGGCCCGTCGCCCAACCACATACGCGCCATGAAGGCCCTGCTGGTCGCCATGGCCTCGGACCGGGTCCCCGCTGACATCCGGGTCGAAGAGAGCAATCGCTCCGTTCAGCTGTGGGCCGAAGCCAGGTTCTCTCAGGTGCGCCAGTACGAGGGGCGCGGACTGCTGGGCGAGAAATACCTGCTGCAGAACGTCAGCCAAGACGTCATGGTGCTAGCCGAGCAGGAATTCGACCGCGAGAGTGGCAACGTCGCCGGTATCGCGATCGAGCAGCACAACCTGCGTCCGGGTGAGAGCACCAGTGTCTATGTGATCCGGCGTGGGGGTGCGCAATGAAGTCCTCACACAACCCAACCCACATCCTGAACAGGGTGCTGGCGCGCCTGTCTCCGCGTCAACGCCAGTACGCCATGCTCGCCACAATCCTGGTCGGTGGCGTTGGCCTGCTGTGGCTGGTTTTTGCAGCCACGGATTCACGCCCGAAGAATGGCGAAACCAGGACGTCGACCGGATTGCCCAGCGCCGTCACCAACATCGGCGTCATGCCACCCGGCGGCCAGGTCAATCCGGTCGACCAATGGGTCGGCACCGCCGGACGCAAGCTTGCCCAGTACGAGAACGAGCGTGAGGAACAGGGTCGATTGAACAAGGATCGGCAGGCGTTCGAGTCGAAGACGATGCAGCGCTTCGCCGACCTTGAGCAGAAGCTGACTTCGACCCAGCAGGCGGCCCTCAATCCGCCAACATCGCTCCCCCCAACGCTACCCGTCACGTCCGTACCTTCCACGGCCATGCCACCGGCTGCGAGCCTGCCCCCGTTGCCACCGCCCGCCAAGGCACCCCCGGCAGCGTCGCTGCCGGGTGGCATGCCGGGCAACCCCGCGCCCCTGTCGCTTGACGGGGTGCCCGCCACGCCCGGCATCACACGCATTACGCTGGCAGAAAGAAACAAGTCCATAAGCGCGGCAAGCTCTACAGCCGGGGCGGGGTCGGACGCCAACTCGCCCAAGGACGCCCGGACCGTCTCGACCTTCTTGCCGGTGAGTTTCACGCGTGGCACGCTGCTCGGTGGGCTGGATGCGCCCACGGGAGGCCAGTCGCAGTCCAACCCGCATCCGGTCCTTATCCGCTTGTCGGACAACAGCATCCTGCCCAACCGCTTTCGTGGCGAATACCGCGACTGCTTCGTGGTGGCCGCCGGTTACGGCGACATCAGCTCGGAGCGGGCTTACCTGCGTACCGAAAGCCTGTCCTGCGTACGCGCCGATGGAGCCACGCTGGAAGTCAAGATCCAGGGCAGCGTCTACGGTGAGGACGGCAAGGTCGGCATGCGAGGTCGTCTGGTCACCAAGCAAGGCCAGATGCTGGCTAACGCACTGCTGGCGGGGGTGGTCAGCGGCATCGGCCAAGGCCTGGCCACTTCCTCCACCGAATACAGCACTTCAGCGCTTGGCACGGTCGCCAGCGCACAAGGCGGTGACGCCTACCGCGCCGGCGTCGGCACAGGGGTTGGCCGCGCGCTGGACCGACTGGCCCAGTACTACATCAAGCTGGCCGAGAACACCTTTCCCGTCATCGAAGTCGATGCCGGCCGCGAGATTGACGTAGTAATCACCAAAGGCGTACGCATCGACGTGCCCATGACAGCCACAGCGACACCGTCGTCGCGCTCCACCCAATCCCCCGAAACCCGTTACCTGGAGATTCCCGATGATGGCAACTACTGATTCCCGGCGCGTGCCCAAGCTCGCATTCCAGCTCACCCTTTCACTGATGACAGTCCTAGTCACCGCGCTCTTTTGCATGGTGTCGCCCACCCATGCGACGACAGCGGAGGAAGCCCGTCTGCTGACCGCCCTGAAGAAGGCCCACCCCGGCACCCGGTTCACCGAGGTCTCGCGCTCCCCGGTCGAAGGCATCTATGAGGTCTGGATGAATGGCAACGTGGCCTATGTGGCGGCCAGGAATCCGCGCTATTTCATCTTCGGGCGGGTCTTTGACACGCAAACGATGCGGGACATCACCGGGCCGAAGCTGGCGCAAGCATCCAGCCCTTCAAACGACGTCGTTCGCACATCCACCGCGACAGTCTCGTTCGACCAGTTGCCGCTGGCTGACGCGATCAAGACCGTGCGGGGCAACGGACAACGCAAGGTCGCCGTGTTCAGCGACCCAAACTGCTCTTTCTGCAAACAGTTGGAGCCCGAACTCGCGGGCATCGACAACGTGACGGTCTACACCTTCCTCGTGCCGTTCCAGGGTGAGGCCAAGCCCATCGCGGTCTGGTGCGCCACCGACCGCGAGCAGGCCTGGCAACGCCTGATGCTGAATGGCGACAGCACGCTGTTGAACACGGCTGCTGCCTGCGCCCACCCCATCGCCCGCAACCTGGCACTGGCCCATCAACTCGCCGTGCAGGGCACACCCACCCTGATCTGGGCCGATGGCAGCCGCACCGAAGGTTACGTCGACCGCAGTGTGCTGGAGGCACGCCTCCTGCAAACCACGAAGGAGGCTCGGCCATGAGCAAGCAGTTTCAACTTCTGAGAAGGGATGCCGGCCTGATGGCTGTCGCATTGGCAGGAATGCTAGCCCTGAGCGGCTGCAGCAACCTGTCCGGCTTGGGCGGCGGCTCCAAATACGCCTGCAAAGCACCCGAAGGCGTGGCCTGCGATTCGGTGTCTGGCACCTACGCCAACGCCCTCCACAACAACCTGCCCAGCCAACGTCAGCAGCAGCCCGCCGAAACATCGACAACGACGTCAGCACCATCGCTATCAACTGTGCCGAGTCGCGGCCCATTGGCAGCCGCACCCGCTGTCGCAACCACCGGCACGCTGATTCCGGCCCAGGGGGCCACTCCGCTGCGCTCACAGGCCCGCGTCCTGCGCCTGTGGACCAAGCCCTGGGAAGACATTGACGGCGATCTCTATGACCAGGGCTACGTCTACGTGCAGGTCAGCACCGGCCAATGGTTGATCGAGCACGTGCAGCGCCAGATTCGTGACACTTATGCCCCACTGCGTCCGCCACCCAAGGCAATGGAAGCGGCAGGCAACGTCAGTCCGGGGACAGGCAGCGCAACGGAGCCGTCGGAAACCTTCCGCACAGCGCCTGCGCAGACCTCTCCCCAACCCTTCGGTAGACCCTCTGTCGGCATGCCCTCGGGGACCTCCTTCAACCGCACGCAGTAAGGCCCGTCATGACCCAATCCTCCTCTGCATCCACCGCCGCCCGAGCATCCCGCGCTCACTCAAGCCTGTTCAACCTCGGCCAGCCCGTCGATACCCCGGCCGAGCAGTTCGCGAGCTGGCTGCCCTACTCCGCCTACCTGGCCACCGAGAAGATTTTCGTAAACCGCGACAGCCTGGGTTTCATGCTGGAAGTGATGCCGCAGTCCGGTGCGGACGATCGCATGGCCGAAGTGCTGGTGTCGCTGTATGCGAACTGCCCGCCCGGCACCGGCATCCAGTTCCACCTGTTTGCCTCGCCCCATGTCCGCGCCCAGTTGCGCCAGTACGCCAACCTGCGTGTCGAGGACGAGGACCAGGCAGAGAAGGCCCAGCAGTGGGGCCGGCCCGCGCGCAATGACAACCTGTTTCGCAAACTCGCGCGCCAGCGGGTCGGCCACCTGCTGCAGGGGGCGCAGCAGTCCCTGACGGCGGGGTTTCATTACACGATCCGGGATTTCCGGCTGATGCTGAGCGTGTCTTTCGTGGGCGACGCGGAGAATCTGAACAAGCGGGACGAACTGATGGCCTTGCGCGATTCGATGGCCTCGACGCTACGTTCTGCCTCCCTGCCGAACCGGGTGTGCGATGCCGCCGATCTCATCAATTGGTGCGCGCTGTTCACCAACCCGGACCGCATTTCGCAAACCGATGGACCCGACCTGCGCTATGACGATGGCCGCGAAATCCGCGACCAGATCGTCGATTTCGACACCATCCAGGATCCGCACCCCAATGGTTTGACGCTGTGGAAGGAGAACGGCCCGGACGTGCTGGAGGCGCGCTTTTACTCGATCAAGAGCTTCCCGGAGCGGTTCGCGCTGTGGCAGATGGGGTCGCTGATTGGGGACCTGATGCAGCCTGCGCTTCAGTACAGCGCTCCGTTTCTGCTGACCATGGGCGTGCATGTGCTGGACCCCAACGTCACCAAATCCGTGGTCATGGCGAACCACGTGCGCGCCACCCAGAATGCCAAAAGCAAGATGGCCGACGTCATGCCGGACGTGAACAAGAAGCTGCAGGACTGGACAGCGGCCGCGGATGCCATCGACACCGGCGGCAGCCTGGTGAGCCTGTACCACCAGTTGGCGATCTTCTCAACGCCCGAGAAGGCCGTGTCCGCCCATGAAACGGCCAACGCCATCTGGCGTGGCCGTGGCTTCCAGCTCAATGCCGACGCTTACATGCACCGTCAGGCGCTGCTGGCCAGCCTGCCGATGACCTTGACCGAGAGGTTCCACAAGGACCTGGCCAAGATGCGCCGCGTCACGCGCAAGACCATGGCCAATGCCATCCACATGGCCCCGGTGATCGCGGAATGGCGCGGCACCCGCACGCCAGCCCTGGTGTTTGGCGGGCGGCGCGGCCAGCTGATGACGCTGGATATCTTCGACAACGACCTGGGCAACTACAACTTCGCCATCATCGGCGCCCCGGGATCCGGCAAGTCGGTGCTGATGAACGAGATGGCCTGGTCTTACCGCGCTATCGGCGCCAAAGTCTGGATGCTGGACCTCGGGCGTTCCTTCGAGAAGCTGTGCCGCAAGGCGAAGGGCACCTACATCGAGTTTCGGCCTGAGGTGGACATCTGCCTGAACCCGTTCACCCACATCACGGACATCAATGAGGACATCGACATGCTGGTGCCCGGCATCGCCAAGATGGCCTCCATGCAGCACACGCTGGAAGAGGTCCAGTACAAGGCGATCTCGGCCATGGTGCTCAAGCTGTTCCGGGAACATGGCAGGGATCTGCGGATAACGGCACTGCGAGACGCCTTCAAGACCGGCACCCTCGAAGAACTGGGCGTCGTCAATGACCAGCGCATCAAGGATCTGGCCATCATGCTCAATCCCTACGCCAGGGGCGGGCAGTATGAACGCTTCTTCGAGGGCCCCAACAACGTCGACTTCTCGAACGATTTCATCGTCATCGAAAACGAGGAACTCAAACGCCGTCCCGACCTGCATGCCGTGGTCAACATCCTGCTGCTGCACCAGATCACGGGAGAGATGTACCTCACCCGCAACCGGCGCAAGGTGCTGTTCATTGACGAACTCAAGCAGCAGCTTGGCGACGTGGGTGCCGACGACCCGGTCAAGGCCGCCGTAATTGAGGAAGCAGCCCGGCGTGCCCGAAAATACGGCGGCGCACTCGGCACGGCGACCCAGAGTGCCGACGATTTCTATGGCTCGGCCCAGATGGAAGCGGCTTTCAACTGCTCCGATTGGGTGTTCCTGCTGCGCCAGAAGCCGGAATCCATCGAAATGCTGGACCGCAAGGGACGCCTAGCCATGGACGAACCCAAGAAGCGCCTGTTGAACTCGCTGCGCACCGAGGCAGGCGTGTTCTCGGAGCTGTATATCTCCTCGCCGGTCGGTGAAGGCGTGGCGCGCAACATCCTCGATCCCGCGACGCACCTGCTGTTTTCCAACAAGCTGGAGGACAACGCGCCCATTGACGAGCTGCGGGCCCAGGGCCTGAGTGTGGACGAGGCGATCACTGAGTTGTTGCGCCGCAGGGGGCATACGGTATGAAGAACACCATCGCCCAAGGGCTTGTGAGCGCGCTGCTTTCGGTGCTCATCGTCGCTGCTGGCCTGGCACTGTATGACCGCACGATGATCCGTCCCGCCCTGGTCGTCGGCGTGGTTGACGTCGCCGAAGTCTACCGGGCCAAGGAAGCCGAGTTCACCCAGATCCTCACGAAGACTTCTTTGGAGGAGGACCGCCAGAAAGCACTGCTAATGGCGCGCGCCTTTGCGCAGCGTCTGCCCGTGGCGCTGGAGGAATTGCCACGTGACTGCAACTGCCTGGTGGTTCTCAAGAGCGCCATCGCGGGGCCAACGCCTCACACCGTCGACTTGACGCCCCTGTTGCGCCGGAAGGTGGATACGCCATGACGCCTGCACGCCCTCATTTACCCATGCCCAGCGTCCCAACTGCGCCAGACCACGACAGATGGTCAGGTCCGCGACGCCACACGGCCGAATTCCTACGTCATGTCCGTAGGCGTTGGTACCTGTACCTGCCCGTGGCAGCGATCTGGGGTCTGGCTTACACCCGGCTCTACATCGACCCGACGCCGCGCCTGCCGGTGCTGTTCAACTGGACGGCCAGTCTGCCCTACCGTGCTGCGCTTGTTCGACACACCCAGCACCCCATCGAGCGCGGCGACTACATCGTGTTTGCCTTCGCGGGAGAAGCGCAGGCAAGTTACCCCGGACTGCGTGCCCAACCTTTCTTCAAACAAGTACGCGGACTGCCTGGCGACGTGGTGACGGTGGAAGGACGCGCGGTCGCGGTCAATGGCGAGGTCGTTGGTCTCGCCAAGACCCACGCGTTTGACAAACGGCCCCTGGAGCCGATGGCAGCCACCGTCATTCCGCCCGGGCACTACTACGTGCAGGGCACTGGGCCCGATTCCTTCGACTCGCGCTACCGCAGCAGCGGCCTGGTGCGCGCGGACCAGGTGATCGCCACGGTGGTTCCGCTGTTCTGAGGAGAAGTCATGCCATCCACCATTCACAAACTGCCTTTGATGCTTGCACTCGTTGCTGCGATCGCCCTCGGTGCCAATTCGTCGGCAATGGCGCAAACCAGCCCGGCGCGTGGCGCCCTTCAGAGCACCGACGACGTGCCTCTTGCCGACTACCTGGGCCTGTTGCAGCAGATCTCGCCCGCCGCTGAGGAGGGTGCAAAAGCCTACCTCGCCGCCTTCCAGCAGCGCTGCGGCCGCGCCCTGAGCACGACCGAACTGCGGCGAGCGATGACGCAGGGCGAGGGTGACCCGGTGCTGATGGGGTTGATCCGTGCCAGCCATTTGAAAGACCCCGCAGCACGCGATCAGTGGGTCCAACAGCTGCGCTGCCCTGGCAAGGAAGCACGATGAAGCTCTCTCACCGGCACCACCTGCTGCTTACGGGCTTGGCCGCACTGATCGGTGCATCCTGGACACATGCTACTGACCTCGGCGTCATCGGCCCAACCTACGAGATCAGCGAACCGCACCTGCTCAAGATGATCGAGCAACGCCTGCGCGAGAAGGAGCGCACGGGCGAACTCAAGCGACTGGAAGAGGAGGCCAAGGCACGCGGCATTGCGACCGTCACCAACCCACCGCCCGTCCCAGGCATCCGCACAACCCAGACTGCGCGCACCTTTTATGTCGACCCTAGCTTCACGCTGGACCGCAACATCCTCGATGCGCAGGGCCGGTTGCTGTTTCCCGCGGGCACACGCAAGAACCCGCTGGAGATTGTGTCGCTGTCGAAGCACCTGCTGTTTTTTGATGCACGCGACCGTCGGCAGGTGAGCCGGGCACGTGAATTGATGGCGACTTACCAGGGACGGGTCAAACCCATCCTGACCGGTGGCTCCTACCTGGACCTCATGAAATCCTGGCGTATCCCGGTCTATTACGACCAGCAGGGTCTGCTGACGCGGCGCTTCGGCATCCACCAAGTGCCGGCCCTGGTCTCCCAGGAAGGCCAGCGGCTGCGCATCGACGAACTGGAGATCACGAAATGAGGGCTCTGTTTCATTGTCTTGGAAGGGTGAGAGCGGCACTCTCACTGTTGCTCATCATAATTTTTGGCGTTTCACCAATCCCCGCACTGGCCGCAGGCATTGCCACCTGCACCGGCAAGTTCCCCAACCCGATTACCGACATCTGCTGGTCCTGCATCCTGCCCATCAGTATCGGCAGCGCGCGCATTGCCAACTTAGGCGACCAGGAGGACATCGACAACCCCGGCAGCCCGGTGTGCAGCTGCGGGGTCAATCCGGTGATCGGTCTGTCCATCGGCTTCTGGGAGCCGGCACGGCACGTCGAGGCAGTGCGCAAGCCATTTTGCCTGACCTCGCTGGGCGGCATCAACCTCGATCCAGGGATTCCGGCCCCCGAAGCGGCCCGGTTCACAAGGTCCGAGGGGGATGGCGACGGCGGGAGTTTCTACCAGGCGCATTACTACACGAATCCCGTCATGTACTGGCTGGAGGTGGTGACGGATTTCCCGTGCCTGGAGAAGGGATCGTTTGATCTGGCCTACCTCACCGAAGTGGATCCGTTGTGGAACGACGACGAGCTTACGCTGATCCTGAACCCCGATGCGATGCTGTTCGCCAACCCGGTCGCCATTGCGGCCTGTGCCGCCGACTGTGTGGCCGCCTCCCTGGGCTTTGGCATCCGCGAGATGTTCTGGTGCGCCGGCTGCCAGGGTGGCCTGTATCCACTCGACGGCCATGTGCCCTACCACCTGGGCGGCGTTCGTACCGCCGAGTTGATGGCCCAGCGGCTGACCGCCAAGCTGCACCGCGAACTGGTGGCCTGGGGCTGGCATGGGCGCGCCGGCCTGTGTGGGCCCTACTTTCTGCCGGTGATGGACAAGACGGCCTACAAGACCCAGCTCACCTACCCCATTCCCGCCACCGACAAGGAAGGCGGGCGTTGCTGCCAGCCCTTCGGGCGGACCACCGTCACCTGGGGCGCGGGCAAGGAATACCCGGTCATGGGCGAGGACTTCGCCTTCATGTTGTTCAGAAAGAGGAACTGCTGTGTTGGCTACTGAACCTTTCATCCGTCCCCTCAACCGCCCTTCCCTGGCCTTCACGGTCCTGGTTCTGAGCAGCGCAGTCATCATGGGAACCGCCTGGGCCCAATCGGCGCCCGTCGTCACGGAGGCGGACATCGAGCGGGCCCGCCGCGAGCAGCCCAACATCACGGACCAGGACATGGAGCGAGCACGGCAGAAGTACCGCTCACCCAGCAATGCCGAACTGAACGCGGCACCCGTGCCAACGCAACCGAACATCGACGCCCTGCCCCAACCCAAAACCACCGCACCCATTGACCTGGAAGCCCTGGCGAAGGGCTACAGCGCCCAGTCGCACGCCATGGCGCAGGCACAAGGGCTCGCGACAGGACCGGGCCTCTTCGTGTTCATCAGCCTGTCCATGCCTCGAGCCACGCTCCAGCGTCTGGTCGATCAGGCGGCGCGCGCCCAAGCTTCGGTGTTCATCCGGGGGTTGGCTGGCGGCTCACTGCGCACCACCGTCGCCCAAGTGCAAGGCCTGATCAGCCAGCGCCAGGTTGCCGTCCAGATCGATCCGCAGGCCTTTGACCGTTTCGCGATCGAGCGGGTGCCCAGCTTCGTGCTGGTGCGAGACGGCACGCGACCGGTCTCCTGCGCCAGCGGCACCTGCGCGCCACCCGAGGGTTTTCTGCGCACCACGGGCGACGTGAGCCTCGACTATGCGCTGGAATACATGCAACGCAGGTCGCCGCAGTTCGCCAAGGACGCTTCGGGATTCCTGCGGCGCATCAAGGGACAGGGAAACTGACATGCGCCGCTCCATTCGTCTTGTTGTCACCTGGTTCACCCTATTGTGCTTCGTCACGACGCAAACCGCTGCGCTGGCGCAAGCGCACGATGAAGGCGCGGCGGCAGGCCAGGCGGCCAACACCGTCACTCGCGCTCAGATCACGACGCCCCGGGCCACCGAGGTCGTGCCCGGTTACACAACGGCGCCGCCTGAAAGCGCCTATTACGGCCAGCCCAACCTGTCGGGCCAAGCCAACGCCCGGCTCTCTGCCTGCGCCTTGACGCCCAACGACCCGGTGTGTCAGGCCCAGCGCGGTGCGCTGTCCTCGGCCAATACGCCGCGCGATGCCGTCTCCCCCAATGACCCAGCGGTGCTGGCCGCACGCCACATCGCCGGCAACCCGGCCACCACGCTGGAAGACATCGCGAGCTACTACAGTGGCTGCCAGGTCAGCACCACGGCCACCCCCACGACAGAAACCCGCGTCTGCCGCCAGTACAGCGGGAACATCCAGCAGTCCTGCGCGCGCACCCTGAGCGTTTCCGTGGCGCGCAGCGAAAGCTGCACGCCGGGAGATTGGTTCGCGCATGCCGGATCGGGCAGCACCGGGCTGGACGTGCAGTGCGTGCCGGATCGGCCAGTTTCGCAGCAGCATTTCCGCATCACCAGCAACGGTGCGCCGCAGGCCTTCTTCGACATTGACATGACGACGCCCCTGGTGTTTCCGCGCCAGGTGGCCGCGCTGCCTAACACGCCGTACGGCTGGGCCGATGGTCCGAACGACGTTTGGGTTGCCGACAACCAATGCATCGGCGACGCCTGTCACCTGACAGCCATGGTCGCCAACACGTACCGGACGATCTGCACCGGCAGTGGCGGTGATGCGGGGGACTACAGTTGCACGCAAGTACGCCCCTTCCTGGAGGTCTACGGTGCCTGCCCGATCGGGACGCAAAGCGGCAACAACATCCTGACCTGGACCGGCAGCGGCGAGGACTACTCGTCGAGCTACCTGGATGAACCCACCTGCTATGCACCGTCAGCGACGTATTCGTCTTACTTTGGTTATGACGTGACGGGCACCTTGCAGAGCACTTACTGGACGGTCTCTTCCCAGCGCCCAATCATCGGCTGGCGCGTCAATCCCGCCTATGGCCCCATTCCGCAGATGACCCTGGGTTACGACCGACCCCGGACTGCTGTGGCTGAAACAGATCAATGGGATGACCAATGCCCAACCCTGAGCCAAGGAAACGGAACCAGCACCCGCTGCGAGGTGGCCGGTGCGGCGCGTTGTGTCGACGAACCGGCCACCAAGAGCATAGACGGCGTTCCGGTCACACGCGCCTGCTGGCGCTACGAGACACCGTTGTCCTGTCCGCAGGGCGCCGGCTCCAACGAGTGCGCCCCCCTGATTGCGGCAGGATGCACGCCGGCCAGCACGGCCTGTCGCCAGATGAACGCCACCACGGGCGTCTGTGAGGTAACCGAGAGCAGTTACACCTGCCCAGTACCTCCCAGCGCCAACGTGACGGCATCGAACTGCCCCGCCAACGTATTCTGCCTCGCGGGGAGTTGCTTCAACACCAGCTACACGAATGACAGCGACTTTGCGCGCTCCATGTCTTTCATGGAGGCGGCACGCGAGGCGGGCGTGTACCTGGACACAGACAACCTGCAGGTGTTCAAGGGCGAGGCCAACAGTTGCCGGGACCGGCTGTTCACGAACTGCTGCGCGGCAGACGCGTCCGGGGCAGGCATGAGCAACCAGAGCCTGTTCGGCACCGGCTCCCGGCTGGTGTTCGACGTCCTGATGAATTCGGAGAACCGCGAGTTTCTCTACCAGGGGCTTTCAGCGTTGCTCACCAGCGGGGGATTCAGCGGCTCGTTCACCAGCTATGGCGTCACGGTCGCCGTCAATGGCACCGCCCTGCCCGCAGGTTCTGCGGTGATGTATTCAGGGGAGAGCATGGTAATTGCCTTCGATCCCTGGTCGCTGGCCATCGCGGTCGTGATCTACGTCGTCATGTCGATGATGTCCTGCAACGAAAACGAAGGAAAGCTTGCAATGAAGGAAGGTGCCGGCCTGTGCCACACCATTGGCAGCTACTGCTCCTCCTGCATCCGCATCTTCGGCCATTGCGTCTCGTGCATAGAAAACACCACCGGCAAATGCTGTTTCAACAGCAAGCTGGCCCGCATCATCAATGAACAGGGGCGCCAGCAGTTCGGCAAGGGCTGGGGCAGCGCCCAGGGTCCAGAGTGTTCGGGTTTCTCGATTGCCCAGTTGCAGAGCATGGACTTCTCGCGGATGGATCTGACCGAGTTCTATGCGTCCATCGTGCCCAAGCTGCCCAATGTGAACGCTGTCCAGAGCGGCAACGCCAACCGGGCCACCAACTGCTACTACGGTCAGGGGAAATGCCAATGAAACCCACCACATTCCTTCTCGCCATGGGCGCCTTCGCATTGACTGTGTTGGCGACACCGGTCTTTGCCAGCGATTCCGCGCGCATGGTCCCCCGCACCGAGGTTTCGGATGCCCGGCCCGTCATGCTGGCCGCAATCCAGGCCACCGACGGTGAGGCGCACGCCATCCTGACCGGCGACGTCGCCAATGCGATCACCCAGCGTTTCGGGGCCACCTCGCCGATCTTTATCGACGTCACCACCGAGCGGCGCTACCAGCAGCCCGGCTGCAGCCGCCTCAAGGTGATGTTCTGGCAGGACGGCGTGTTGCTGCCCGGGGCCAAGGCACCACGCATGCAGACCATGGAATTCGGCATCAACTACTGCCTCGACGGCTTGCCGCCGAAGTCGCTGCTGTGAAGGAATCGCCATGAACAACGCGCCCACCAATTCCACCGTCACCCGGCTGGTCACGGTTCTTTGCGCAGTCTGGTTGACGGCCGGAGCCTTGCCCGCCAGCGCCCAGGACGCCTCTCGACGCTACTGGTCGGACACCTGGCGGGGCTGGCACTTCTACGAAGACCCGGAGCCTGACGGCGGCGAGGGCAAGCCTGCAGTCCCCCCAAAAACCGTTTCGCCTGCGGTACCGGTGCCTGTCCACCACCTCAAGGCACACGAATTGGCAGCGTTCGAGCGCCTGCAAAAAAACGTGGAGGAGACCCGCAACATCGCCATCATGCAGCCGACCGAGGCCAATGTGCGCCGCTACATGGAACTTGAATCTCAGGTGGTGGAGCGGGCCTCGTATTTTGCGGATGTGGCCCAACGGGTGGCCTGGGCCACACCCGAGCTTGACCCGACCCTGCAAGGCCGACCCGTGGGCGCAAAGGCCCTGGAGGTGTTCGAGAAGCAGCAGCTCACGGACCGCTCCCGTTCCATCGCCCACTTGGGCCGGGACCATGTGCTGTTCTTCTTCTACCGCGCCGACTGCCCGTACTGCCATGCGTTCGCACCCACGCTGGAGGCCTTCCAGGCGCGTCATGGCATCAAGGTCGTGGCGATTGGGGTGGATGGCGGGCCGATGCCAGGGTTTCCGGACGCCCGCGCCGACAACGGCATCGCCACCACCCTGAAGGTGACCCAGGTCCCCGCCGTGCTCCTTGCCCAACCCTTCACCGGAAAGATCACGCCCATCGGCTTTGGTGTGCTGTCCGAAGCCCAGTTGCTGGAGCGCATTGCGCTCGTCTCGACACCGCAGTCCGATGCGATGGTGCCCGGTACCTCGCGCCTGATTGGCCGTCTGTCTGTCTCTCCGTAGGAGTCTTTCCATGACCCGTACTCTGATCCAAAGAACTGGCGCCTCTGCCATCGCCCTCACCTTGGCGGCCGCGACAGCAGTCGTTCCGCATCCGCTGCTGGCGGGCGATCTCAACGCCGAGGTGAACACCATGTTCAACAACCTCGGGGCCATCGGCAACTACACCGCGCCGGGGGCCTTCCGGGGCCAGACCTTCAACACCTACACCGGCGGCAGCCTGATGATGCGTTCGCCCAACAAGGTTTATCAACTGGCAGCCGTGCAGTTTCCCAGCGCCAAAGCCGGTTGCGGTGGGATCGACGTATTTGGCGGCAGCTTCAGCCACATCTCCGCCACCGAGTTCAAGAACATGCTCCGCAACATCACGGCGGCGCTGCCGGGCATCGCCTTCCAGTTGGCGCTGGAAGCGGTATCACCCCTGCTGGGCGGGCTGACCAAATGGGCCAAGGGCCTGGAGACCTGGATCAACAACGCCCGCATCAACTCCTGCGAGACCGCCAAGGCCATCGTCAGCACGGCCGCTGACGCGGTCGGCTACGGCTCGCAAGAGACCTGTGCGGACCTGGCCATCGAGATGGGCCTGGAGAGTGACCGGGATTCGGCGCGTCGGCGCTGTGCGACGGACCGCAGCAGCATTCTGGCCTCAGCCCGCTCGTCCGGCGATGCCAATATCCGCAACAAGGCCCCCTTCGTCGGCAACCTGACCTGGAAGGCGCTGCAGTACACCGGTGCCTACCTGGACGATCAGGAGCGCGAACTGATCATGAGCCTGGTCGGTACCGTGATCTTCTACCCGGAAGATGCCAACCGGGACCCGGAGCCTATTGCGCCCACCCTCACCTCCATCCGCCAACTGCTCTATGGACAAGCCGCTGGCACCGGCACGGATGTCGTGCAACACCTGCTACGCTGCAACGACTACACCAACTGCGATGCGGTCACCCTGAACACCGGTTACACGCACACGCCGTTCACGGCGAAGGTCGAGACCATGATGCGGTCCATCGCCGACAAGATCGCCACCCGCACCGCCATTCCCAACAACTCGCCCGAGGTCGGCTTTGTCAACCAGACCACAGAGCCCATCTACAAGATGCTGTCCATCGGCGCGACCATTCCCGGTTCAGGTCTCTCGGACAGCCTGATCGGGCAATACCGGGACGTGATCGCCGCCGACTACGCCTATGTCTTCCTGGAGCGTAACTTGCGGCTCGGCATGGCCGCGCTGGACAAGGACTACACCCTGCAGCAGACGCAGCGTGAACGGGCGAACCACATCCGCCAACGCGCCCAGGCCATGTTGCTACAGCTGTCACAGGAGAAGAACCTGCTGTACCAGAAGGTGGGATCGTTTCGCGCTGTCTCCAGCCATCTGGAACAGCTCGAACGCCAACTGCGCTCCAGCATGCCGCAACATGTGCTCGACATGCTGGGCCAGCAGGCGGCCTACCTTTCCCGCTGACAAGCATCAGGTGAACCATCATGTGGGAAATCTACGCTTACCAGAATTCGGACAGCCTGTTCGGCGTGTTCAACGCCGCAGCGGCCATCCATGCTTCAAACGACTACCTGTCCGCTGTCGCGGCTGTCGCCTTTTGTGGCTTCGTGGCCGCCCTGATCGCCTACGCCTTCGCGCCAGAGAAGCTCCAGGGCTGGAAATGGCTGGGCACGGTGGTGCTGGTGTTCTCCGTGCTGATCGTGCCCAAGGTGACGGTGGGCATCGTGGACAAAACCGGTGGATCGGCCGTGAAGGTCGTGGACAACGTGCCCTTTGGTGTAGCGGTACTGGGAAGCATCACCAGCACCATCGGCCACACCTTGACCGGTCTGTTTGAGACCGCCTTCCAGGTAATCCCGGGGCCGGGAGCGCTTCCTGCGGAGCTGAGCTACCAGCAGAACGGGCTGATGTTCGGCAACCGACTGATCCGCGAAACTGGCAACGTGGTGTTCCAAGATCCGGGATTCCGCACAGATCTGATCAACTTCATCCACAACTGCACGACCTACGACCTGGTCGATGGCACGCTCGATCCGGCAACATTTTCCAGCTCGGGCGACGTCTGGCCGCTGATGGCCTCGCCCAATCCGGCGCGCTTCAGCACGCTGACGGGTGCAACAGGCATCAGCATCGACACCTGCCCGAACGTCTACCTGAACCTCAATGGTCGGCTGCCAGCCCAGATCACCCGGATTCAGGGGCGGCTGGCCTTTCAGCTCAACCCGACACTGCCAGGGGCTGCGGCCGCAGCGGCCATCGCCGGTCAGGTACAACAGGCCTATCTCAAGAACAGCATCGCCAACGCAGCGTCCACTGCCGCCGACATCATCCGGCAGAACGCGGTGCTCAACGCCATCGAAGACACGGGCAAGATGGTCGGCCAGAAGGTCAACGACCCGGCGGCCATGGTGCTGGCGGTGGGCCGGGCGCAAGCCGTTGCCCAGCAGAATGCATCCTGGCTCAACTACGGCAAGGTGGCTGAACAGGCGCTGCCGGTGTTCCGCAATGTGGTCGAGGCAGTTACTTACGCTTTTTTCCCCTTGTTCGTGCTGCTGCTCCTGCTCACCAGCGGCCGAGAGACCATGATGGCCTTCAAGGGCTACGCCGCCATCCTGATCTGGATCCAGCTCTGGCCACCGCTGTACGCGATCCTGAACTACATGGCGTCGATCTACGCGGCCTATGACCTGGCCGCAGCGGCTGATCTGGGGACAGGAAGCAAAGCGCTGGCGCTCCAGACGGCCTCGACCATTTACTCACGGGCGATATCGGGGGAAGCGGTCGTGGGTTACCTGGCGATCAGCGTGCCTTTCATCGCTTGGGCGGCGCTCAAACGCATGGAGAACATGGGCACGGCCTTGGTGGGCGGGCTGTCGGGCCTGCAGGGCACGCTGTCCGGCGCAACCAGCAGTGCTGCAGCTGGCAATGTGAGCATGGGCAATGTGGGCATGGACCAGATGCAACTGGCACCGAACCGCACCTCAGCGTTCATGGGAAGCCTGCAGAACGACTTGACCGGAAACACCTTGTCTTCCAACGCCCTGACGGGGCGCACGGCAGCCAGCCTGCTGCGCAACCAGGGTTTTGCGTCACGCGTGGTGTCGATGCGGGTGTCGGAACAGGATGTGACCGAAGCCAGCCACCAGGCGGAAACTGCGCGCAGCGAAGCGGTTTCCGCCGGACAGCAGCGTTCCACCACGCTCACTGAGGCGTTTACGCGCGGTGTCAGCAAGCTGCGCTCAACGCGCAACAGCACGGGCACCGCGTCCAGCAGCTTCGAGCAACTGGGAGAAAGCCTCAACAACCTGGATCAGATCGCCCAGAGTGTGTCGCAGCGTACCGGGTTGTCGCAGTCGCAAGTCGCCCACATCGCCTTCGGTGCCAGTGGCTCCCTGGGCCTCTCGACACCCGCCGCCAGCGCGAAAATCCAGGGCAGTGCCGGAAAGAACTACCAGTCTGGCATCCTGAGCGACGAACAGAAGGTGCTCAACACCATGACCACCGAGCAGCTCGCCGCGTTCAAGCAGTTCGGCGACCGGGTCTCGCGGGACAGCAGCGTGATGAACGTGATCGCCTCCGACAGCAAGGAGGGGCGCGAGATGTCGTCGCGGCTGACCACGGCAACCTCTCAGGCTGAACGCGCCGAAGCGGTGTTTGCCCAGCGCCAGGGCCTGGCCGAACGCATGAGCGCGGCACACGAACGTGGGGAGACTTTATCCATTGACATCGCACAGGATCCCCACAACCTGGATATGTTCATGCGCTACGCCGAACAGTATGGCGGCACCAGTGCTGCGGCGCACACGATGATGGGATCGGAGTTGGCGCGGCAGGGATTGCGGCCGACTCGGGTATTCTCGGATGGCACGGCGCTGCCCTCTTCATTTGGGAGCGTCCGTGAGGCATACGATCAGGGACGTGCAGAGGGTAAATTTGCACCGAACCTGGATACTGCTCGACAGGCCAACGACGGACGCGTGGCGGGACAGAAGACCAGCGCTACGTCGGGCAAGACACCCACCGCAGGGCCTTCACCAGTCAGGGCAGAGATTCAGCGGGCCCACGGACACCTTCAAGGCCAGACAACGGGTGCCGTTGGCAATTTCGATGCGAAGGCCGAGATCGTCAAAACACCCGATGGCATGCTCAAGTTCAGAAAGTCGCTGTTCGTACAAACCGGCAAGCAGGTGGTTGGCGATGCCGACGTCACCCTGGACGCCGCCAAAGATGCGGTCAAGAACGTGTTGAACCGCGACAAGTAGTCATGGCTCGTGACTGTGGAAGTCGTTGTCGTCGGGGTGAGGCAGGCCCGGCGATGACGTCAATCTACCCCGGTCCAGCCAGTAGTTGCGAGCTTGCTCGTCCTGTACAGCCGCAAGATCATCTGTCTCGTTGAATTGGGCATGGGGCCAACCTCGGCGACGGCCGATTCCTGCGAGTGCACCGCCGATGGCCGCACCTGCAACGGCACCAATATTGCCCAGCAGGATCTTGAGGCCGACGCTCTCATTGAGCGCGGCAAACACGCCTACCGCAGATCCAAGCAGGATGAAAATGACAAAAAGGGTTTTACGCATGCGAGCCTCCTGAAAACTCAGGGTACCCGTCATTTATCGTATTTCAACCGCGTGATTCTTGCCGACTCCGCGCAGCAGGAATTACCACTGAAAAGCCCCCGGAAATCCTGCCGCTTGCATGACGGTAATTCGAATCAAACTCATTCAATCCGCTGCTCACTGCGATTTGCCCGACATGACGGAGAAGCAACGAATGGGGCTACGTTGCGCTTAAGGTGTTGCGCTGTTGCGCCGCTAAGAGCTTCACAAACGCCGCCCGGATCGCCACAACGACCTCAGCGGCGAGATCCTCATCAGTCAACGCAGGAAACTCTTTGAGAAGCTTGTTCGGCACCTGGCCACCGTTCTCGCGCACCGACCAGATGATGCGGTCGATGTGGCCGTCCGCCCCCTCGATGACCTGCTTGGCGCGCTGACGGGCCAGACGAAGGCTGCACAGATAGCCCGCGTCCTTGCGCATCCCCACTCCATCATCAACAGGTCGTCCAAACCCGCATGATTAAAGGACTTGGCGGAGATCAACATGGGTCTTTACCGTCGCTTTTAGCGTCAGAAGCGCGGATCTTCTACTGGCGCGGGAGACAGAGTGATTCGTGAGGGAGCGACGTTTTCGACTGCATTGTCAATCGACCCTAAGGATACTGGATTCGAAACATGGACGTCAGCCGGATGCAGGAGCACGCTGAGGCGACTTCCTGATGAGGGCTCCTCTGAGAACAGCTCTACGCATGCCCCCCTGCTCGCTCCTGTTCCCAGAAGCCCTGAAGGGCTTCAAATGCTCTTCGCTCAGCATCTTGAACTCTTGCAAGATCAGCCAGTTCGGGCACGGGCCGGAAGCCCGAAGAAGCTATCTCCACTTCTCGTCGAGCCACCAACCAAGCCTGACGCAAAGGTTGCCACTGTCGATCCCAGTGGGCGAAGGGGCGAGAGTCCGGCGACGATACCTTGCGCAGCACGTGGTGCATGACCGCTCCTGCGGTCCGACTTGGATCGTCCCATCGAACCGGAATACGCCACCCTGCGTCACGAACACCACCAACCCTTCCGACATCTGGGCCAACCACAGCTACGGGTGCACCGTCGACTGTGCCGAGCCCGAAGAGCTTGTGATCAATACGGTCACCTTCCTCAAACTGGCAATTTGAACTACTCATCGAGGATCTCCTTGTTCCTTGTTGTATGCAAGCGTCTAAACGGTCGTGTTGCAGGTGTTCAAACCATAAAGGCTGGTTGGGAGATCACGACCGGACTCACCACGTCTCGAATTTCACTAAGTCCCGCAACGAGCAGATCGTACTGTTCGGTTCGCCGCCCTTGATCCCATATGATCGGCAGCACTTTGCGGTATGGACTGCCACGTTTCAGGTAAAGACTGACGTCTTCACCAATCTGCGAGATCAGATCCTGCGGCGTGCTCTTCTCCCTCCAATACTTGACCTCTATCACTAGATGCAGCGACGGGATCACCAGGTCAGCCCGCGGCTTCTTCTGTCCCACCGAGGCGAGCCACTCTTCGTCGCGCAGGTCTGGCAACACCGGTGCGAGTACCGCGCACAGAAGATTCTGAAAATGGTACTCGTTTTCGACAGCCCACTTCTGCGCTGTCGAATTCGGCGTCTTCTTCTGATCTTCCCAGGTCCATCGGCGCAATCCGGATGGGAGCCGGCGAAGGAGGAAGCCCACATCTTCCAGACTCGGTGCGCGCAAATCTATCTGAGACGCGCCCTGCGCGAGAAAGCGAAAGGCCGCCAGGTCCAAGGCCGCCTGCTCAGGATCGTCGTAGACAACCAACTTCATGCGGCTAAGCAACTGCGACGCAAAGTCGTTGTCGGTCGCCGGCGAAGATCTCGCCAATCCACGTGCAACATAGATAGCCGCACACGCGCTAGCGGGCGCCAGTTGTAACTCATCGCGCAATCCCAACTCAGATCGCATCTTGATCATGCACAACAGCTCTTGGCGCCATCCAACTTCCGCAGACAGAAGCGGTTGGAGCTTGGCGAGGAGCAATGCGAACCATGTTCCAAACTTCTGCCACCGCTTGTCATCGTCAATCGCCACCAAACCGACTAGGACGCCGGTGTGCGCCAGCGGTTGCATCAGGCTGGCCATGGCCGTCTGCGAACCGCCGCTGCGCCCCGTCAGCCAATCCACGCCCTGCGCAAAAGAGTCTCGGCAGGCATCGCTCAACGTTGGATCGATGCTCAGTAAGAATCCCAAGGCAGCAACAGCATGAATTGACCGGCCGCCGCTCGCGATCTCCGCGCATAGCTCCCGCGCCACTGGCGCGCTTTGTTCAGAGGGTAACTCCTCGGCGAGCACCCAGTGATAGAAAGCTACCGCGAGCGGGCCTGCCCCCGTCAAGGTCTGGGCCTGGCCCGCTACGGCCTTCAGGGCTTCGTGCAAGATCGGATTGTCAGTGGTCACAGAAACCACCTCGTTGTTCCGATCTTGCCAAGCATCACGCTAGGACTCCACCGACTACCTAGGCGATCCAGCCGACCTAAGAGGCCCGCGACGAGGTCGGAGTAGTAGATGGTGACTGGCATCGCTGCCGGCAAGAAGCTGCGCCAAGAATGATTCGAAAACCAGTAGACCTGCTTCGTGAGATAGATGATGTCCGTGAACGTCGAATCACGATGCAGAGTCAACAGCAATGGCTTGGGCAAACCGTCCGTCGGTCGCTTGAGTTGTTGAGGCCCGGTTAGGGTCAACAAAGTCTCATTGTCGCCAACCTCCGCATAGAGGCCCCGTATCGGTGTTTTCTCTCCCCTTCCCTTTGTTCCGACAGAATCGTCGTCGAACAGGAGGTAGGGATGGTCTTGCTTGACATGCAGGAACGCGAACTGCAGATCGAACTCCGAGAATTCTTTGAGTGCAGCCTTGACAGACTCGATCTCTGTGTTGCGCATGGGTTTGAATGCGTGCACGATCACCCGAACAGAATCGCCCTTGATCCAGTTCATTTCGCTGCGCACGCGCTGGAGCGTTGCCTGCAACGAATCGGTCAGCGCCTCACCGTACTTCGCCATCGGCACGGCATTCGACAGGTTGGAGAGCAAATAGCCGCCATCACCGCGGAAGACGCTGGTGATACCGACGATCCTCTCCTTCTTTAAGAACCGTGACTCGCCGATCGCGGCGCTACCAAGGCCGATGACCACCTCGTGCGCGATCCCCTTATCTGACTTGATCAACCACGGAATTCCGCCGAGCTTGGCATAGACGGCGAGCGCGAGATTGCTCAATGTGTAAGCCAGGTTGCTGGGTGCCATCGCGAAGGTCTCGAAGGCGATGAACTGCGTGGGAATCTGGTTGGAGAGAAACGCTGCTTTGGCTACCAAATAGGGATTGCGTTGCGGTGGTAACTGTCGCGAATCTCTCTCGGTCTGCACCAGCGCCAGATGCCACGGCGTCCCTTCGGCGCCCATACGCACGGCCTTGGAAGCAGCCGCGTGGTACGCGTCTGCTGTGAAGCTGTCAGCCTCCACGAATGTCAGCGTGATGTCCTGCAGGCCGTAGATTCCGAGAAATCCTCTGCCGAACGGCAGCGACTTGCCGTCGACCGTCAACCCGTCCCGAAACTTCCGGAGGAATAGTTCGAATTGCCCGCGTCGCGCTCGATCACAGACCACACAGACGTTCGGCCGCGTCGGCGTGAACACATGCCTGCTGTAAGGCCCGAACTTTGTCAGTCCTACCGCCGCGCGCGTCTCTGACTTGAGCGTGCCGGCATCGAACACGTAAGTCGGTGTGCTGGCTTCCGCGAATCGCGGAAACGTCGCGCTATCTTTCTCGTTGATCAGGCTATCGATACTGACACTCAGCCCTTCTTGCAATTCGATGGCACCTATGCCTCGCACCCAGTCCGAAATCCGGGCGATGTGCTCCATCCTGGCACGCCCCCTGCTGTTCTCGAACACGATCTCATCGATCTTGCCCTGCGCCCTTCCGGAGGCGTTTCGCGTGAAGTGCTGCAACAAGTGCCGAATGTTTTCGGGCGAAGCCTCCAGATACAACTCGTCCAGGGGCAGCAACTCCTCAATATTCATGAACCGCTCAGACAGTCGTGCCTTACCGTCTGCGATGCCTCCAACTCGCCCGACAAGCCTGCGCTGGGGCAGCATGCGCGCATCTTCCACCGGCGTCTCGCGCTCGACCACCAAGCCATCCAGGCGGACGCCCTGTTCGCTCAATACCGCCAGGCTGGTCGCGCATGTTTTCTGGATTTCGATATCCCACAGCAGTCCAAGCAAGTCGGAACCTTGTAGCTTCAGGGATCGAATGGAGATCAAGACGCGAGACTGCAGGTGAACATGCTCATCAGCGTCCAGAAAACCCGTCGGCAATGTGCGACCCACCGTCGTGATCGGGTTGTAGCGGGCCACTGGCCGCCTGTTTGCACTCAGCAATGACACCAAACGCTGTTCAAGCAACGGCCGGATCAGCGAGGCGTGCTCGACCGCTGAGACATGCTTTTCCTTGCCGATGGGCGTCGCGTCGGGCGCAAGTGGTAACGCAACAATCTGATCTGCCCGACGGGTTACCGCAAACTGCGTTCGGTACTGGTCACGAAGCTCACGCAATTGCTGCGAATCCTTGAATGGCAGGGTCTGCAGTTGGATGGCATCGCCATGCACGAGCAACGGTGTGAAATTGAGCTGCAGTTGTCGTCCCATACCCCCTCCTATTTTTTCTTCAGCATCAGTTGGATCATCGCGAACAGACGATGGAAGAGGTAGTCGATATGGTCCACATCGATCACCGGCAGTTGGCTCACCTCGGAATGGCGGATCAAGTGGCTATTGCCAATCGAGTTCAACTCCTGCGCCTCCGCTTCCAGCCTGGCTCGCAATAGCGGCTCCGTTGCGGTGGCATCTAGGATGATCGTGATCGACCTCTTCTTGTCACGAGGGTCCGCGAGCGATTTGAGTCGCTCCCATACATCCCACAGCCGCTCCAGCGCTTCTCGTCGAACAAGGGGATTGCGGTCAGAAAACTTCGCTCGACACTCATCCAGCATGTTGTCAAGCGTGCGGTCCCCGGTATTGAAGGCCGTTCGCCTCAGTTCATCACCCAATACCAGCGGCAACACTCGAACAATGCGTCCAGTCGAGAGCATCTCGAAGGCAACGCCATTGCGCGAGAAAATGCGGTTGACGGTCGCTCGAAACTCGTCATGCCCCACTTGCTGATCAAAACTCAGATGGTGGTGACTGAAGAAGTCATGGTATTTGCCAGGGATTGGCTTCGCCACGGCGTCATGGACGAATTCGATGAAGTCCAAGACCAACAACGTTTCCGGCGCAAACGGCTCTCGTTGAGAGAAAAACCCCTCCTCCACTTCACGAGTGGTTTCAAGCGGCCACGCCAGACCGGGCATCTCCGCAACCACGCCCGCAGCCAGGGAATCGGAATCGCAACCGCAAACAGCCTGCCCATCTGGGCAACGCTCAGGGAACCGCAGTCCGAAGGCACCACTGTTGATCAGCCCCTGCACTAAGGCGACCACACCGGACCAAACCGTTGGTGAGATCACCTGCTCGGTTCGCGCTCTTGGACCGTTCTCCCGATCGCTGAAGTAGTCCGGCATCAGCGCACCTCCTTGTGCTCGATTGACGCGGCTATTGCCGGGTCGTTGATGAACCGTTCGCCATCGGCTGGCAGCGCATGGACGGCTTCTGGCAGCACGCTCACCTAGCCCACCTCCCGAATGGACGTGATCAGCGGCGACTCGTCTTCGTCGTAGGTCAAATGAATCTGTGTCTTAGCTCGCGTAACCCCGACATAGAAAAGTCGAGCTGCTTCTTCCAGTTGCTCGTCAGTCTTGTCGTAGCCGCTGGGGAACACGCCGTTCTCCAGCCCGACCATGACTACCGCCTGGAACTCCAGCCCTTTCGAACTGTGCAGTGTCATCAGATTGACCTGATCCGGACTCTTGCCCTGATTCCCAAATATCTCGACCGTGAATGTCTGCAAGGGCCCGCCTGCTGCCGCGGCCGTTATCAGCTCATCTAGGTTGTCTTTCTCGTCGGCGAGACCTGGCTCTTGCTGGAGCAAGTCATCCAGCACGTCGCGACGCAATGCTGAGAACCATCGATGCAAAGGCTGCGCACCGTCCCGTAGTGAGAACAAGGCCGCAATCAACTGCTTGCGTGCGGCCAGCAGTTCGGATTCACGCGTGACGGAGCGGCGTAACCGTCGCCAAGCTTTTAGCAGCTGTGAAAGAGGCACCGTCCCTGTCTGCCAGCCGCCGGCACACCATCGCGCTGCATCTGTGAGCCACTCTGTCAGGCGGGTGCGCTTGATCGGCGAGCCGTTGTCGAGCCGGAAATACCGCAAACCGAGGGCATCCGCCGCCTGCGCAATCGGCGTCCCCTCGTTAAGCGTGCGATACAGCAACGCAATATCCCCCGGGGTCCATGACGGATTTGCCGCGAGCAGCGCCGGCACCAGCGTCCCAAGCGCGTAGTCCGCCTGCTCGCGGATGTTGCACTCCAGACGGTGGATGAGGATTTCGCCGGTCCGCCCATCATGAGAACGAAATTCAGCTGGCTCCGGCAATAGCGCCATGGAAGCAGCGATGATGCGGTCCGCGCAGCGGTAGTTCAGCTTGAGTCTGATGGATTCCATCTGCGGGAGACGGGCCAATGCTCGCAACAAGCTTGGCTTAGCACCGGTGAATCCATAAATGGACTGGTCTGGATCCCCCACGGCAACTACCCTGGTGCCCGCCCGAAGCAATGCCAACACGATGCGGTGCAGGGGCAGACCGAGATCCTGATATTCGTCGATCACGATCACCGGATACTTGGCCTGAATGGCACGTCTGACCCATTCGTGCTTCTCGACAAGTTGCAGGCCGGCCAGGACCAATCCATCGAAATCGATCAGGCCGCTTTTTAGAAGCAATGCTTCGTAGGCCTCAACCACCGCTGTTTCGCGGGCGGGCCACGCGTGCCATTCGTCACTCCCCTTGTCCGGGATGGTGCGCCGCAGCTTGTCGCAGGCCATGCGAAACCAATTCGGCGCATTTCCCCCCAACTGCTCGCGATAGGCATCGGCAAAGAGCTTTCGCGCCTGCGCCGGCGAAGCCACGACGAGCGGATCCGGCACGTCGAGACTTGCCAGTGCGGCGTAGGGCAACACCAGCTCCGTCAGGCAAAAGGAGTGCACAGTGGAGAGCAAGAGACGATCGCCTTCATCCGCACCGAGCTTGCTCAGCCTTGATCGCAGTTCGCCAACGCAGGCATTGCTATAGGTGATGCACGCCAGCCGGCGTGGACGGTGTACGTCCTCAGCGAGCAGCCGGGCGATCTTGACGGTGATCGTCTTAGTCTTGCCGCTGCCGGGCCCGGCCAGAATGACGCAGTTCCCTGTCGATTGATACGCACGCCATTGATCCTCGTTCCCACGCAAATCTTCCGCGGCTGTGAGATGCGGGAACGCAGTGGAGATCATCCCAGCTTGGCCCTCAAATAGTCCAGCGCAGATTCGATGTACTCAGGACATACATCGACATCCTCCTCTATCAGTACCGACGCCAGCCGTTGCGCCATACGACCCTTGCCAATGGAGTCGATGTCCTTGAGGAATTGCGAGGGATCGAGCGAATCAGGATCGGTCGCGAGGCTCGCGAAGCGCGCGTGCATCTTCTTGTTGGTGGTGAGTTCCTTGATGGCTGTCAGGAAATGGTCCTCTGCCCCCGTTCGGAAAACATCGATCTCAAACGTGAATTCGTTCAAGAATACGCCATGTTTGGGCGCAAGCTCCATCACCTGAGCAAAGTTGCTTCCCTTCCAAACGTCGTCATCCAGAATGTGCTGCATGATCTGATTGACCACCCGGTTCTCGCCATAGCTGTCCGTAACGCCTGCCCCATCAGGGTCCGCGTCTTCCTGGCTCGTCACTTCATTCTTCGGGTCGTAATCCGTCAACACCACAAACGGGATATCGAGCCCCTTTGGCCCCAGCAATTGGACGTAAGGTGCGAAGTTGGTGCCGGCAATGGAGCAGACTGTGATGCCCATCGCATCAAAATCTAGACTCTCGTCATACAGCTTGGCCAGCGTCGGCAGCAGAAACTTCTCCGCATCGCCTTCCACCAGAATGACGCCCTTCGAGAAAAACAGTTCACCGCGCGTGACGTCGATATAGCGTTCCAGGTCCTCACGGTCGCTAGTATCGAGTTTGATGCCTTTGAGAGAGCGCCCAACGGTATGCCCTTTGCCAGCAATCTGGCGCAGGACAACCACATTGGCGAGCGGTGCCACGCTGGCCACGTTCGGCGAATGCGTTGTGAGCAGAATGCTGCGCGGCCCGGGTCCGGCTTGCTCGTCATCATGCGTTTGCAGGTAGTTCCGATAGATGAGCCGCTGTAAATGAGGATGCAGGTGGGCCTCGGGTTCCTCTATCGCCAGAAACGTGTGTTGACGCTCCCCCGCGTCCACCAGATATTGATGTTCCAGATGCTTCAGTGCAAGGTAAAGCACATTGGCGGAACCGAGACTGGCCTCTGCCACGCCGCGCTTGCCGCCGTCGATCATCATTTGCAGCGCGCGTAGCAAGCGGTCCGGCTCCGTAGGCGCGAAACCTAGTGCCGTTTCGACGGCATGCTTGTCTCCCACCATGGCGGTAAGTTGATTGTTGACCTGATCCACAACCCCTGCGAGTTCAGGTAGCGCAGCAATTTTTGAGGTGGTTTTATGAATCTCAGCGGCAATCGTGCTGAGTGCTTTCGCATCTATCGTCTTCGCGGCACGGTCCAGTAATGGGCGCAGTGGAGAGCGCGCCCAGCGCGCGAGGTCCGATTCGGCATCGCGCAGCGCAGGAAATAGATCTAGCGGCATCCAACGCCTTAGTTCGTAGCCAACCGTGTTGTCGGGGCGATCTCCGCCAAACAGAATGAATTCGTAGTCTGCCTCGCTGCGCGGCGCCCCCTCAAGCCCTGGCACGGGCTGGTAGCGATACGTGATTCGCGCCACCATCGGGGCTGGCCGCACGAGGTGATCCGCCAACACCGCCAGCAAATTCTCATCATCTTCGAAACCTCGAAACTCGACCGACACCTCAATCACGTCCTCGGCCTTTAACGGCCGCGCAAGCCCATCCCAGAAATCATCCAGGCGAAGTTTGCGCATCGAGTCGGGAAGTGCTGGATCAAGGATTAGTTGCAGCGCAAAAAGCAGATTGGTTTTTCCGACTTTGTTTTCGCCGAGCACGACGGCATGTTCGCCCAGGCGAACATCCAACAACTTGAAGTTGCGGAAATTCTTGATAACGATCCGACTTAGTCGCATGGGCATTTCCCGTTCTTTTGGCTTTAGGTTTTCTTCTCCGCACCGGAGATCGGGTGCACGTAAATGAGGCCCTTGGTTTGTGCCGCCTTCACCTTACGGTCGATCAGATCGCGAAAATTCAAGTGCCCTTCAAGCACAAGAATCAAATCTTCACCGTCAACGAAGAGCGTCTGAATCTCCTTACCCATGATCAGGCTCCGGACCACTTCGGCGCTGAAACCGTTGATCGAGACAAACAGGCCGCGTCCGTAGAGCTTGCCGGCCACCTTGCCAGCAAATTGGTAGACCGGCTCATTGCTTGCCGATTTTCCCTGCCATTTAGCCTCTATCAGATAGTGCTCTCCGTCGAACTTCACAGCACCATCGATCTGCTCGCCATGGACGCGAAATGCTTCTGTCGTCTCTAGGCGAGAGAGCCTGGCGAGCTCGGCCAAGATGCGTTCCAATGCATAGCCGCGCTGCTGTCTCGTTGTTTTGTTGGCCAGTAGGTCTAGGTATTCGGCACGCAGGTCTTCCAAGGCAACAGTCGGCTGCTGGCGCTCCGCCTCGTGGGTCGCTCGGCGCTCTCGATCCGACTTGATCCTGGCATCACGGATTTCCTGCAATTGTTTCAGGTGCTCGAGATTACCGGTCGCTACCGCGCGATCCAGCTTGCGCAGCTTATCAAAGTAATATGGGTCGAAGTGTGACCAAGCCAACAGTGACTGCAGCATGGCGCGAAACGGTCCAAGCCCGTTGTCAGGACGGGTGTTCAGCGTCTCGAAGAGCACGTCGATGATTTCGTGTCGCTTGAGGCCTGTCTCACCGTCGATCTGCAGGCCACCCACTTCGGACTTGGTGCATCCGTGCTTCTCAAAGAAGCCAACGATGTCTTTGCGTGGCCAGAACAAAGACAAGATACAGTCTTTCATGCAGCCCTTGATGTCGGCAGGAAAAACCATGTCGCTCCCTTTCATCAACCGATCCGCCCGAGGAGCTGATCGATAACATCGCTCGCTTGGCGCTGGCGCAACGCCCTCGCCTCGCGCTGCTCGGGCTCGTCGCTCTCGCCAAGTTCGAACTTGGCGACCGACACCGGGCCATCCTTGCGATACCCCTCTGTCTTTTCGTCCTGTGCGAAGCGGTTGCGTAGAATTGCCAGGGAGGCCTGGATCACTGCGCCGTGCTTGCCTGCCAGCTCTTTGCGGAAGGCGTCGGCGACGGCATCCGATCCCTCGGGCGCGTGCTCAATGCAATAGATCAGGTCGTGCGCATCCTTGCGCTCAAAACGCTGGTCGAAAGCAAACGACTTCAGGCAGGTGAAGCTGACCAGGTTGGCATGCTTCACCTTCTCGGTCGCCACGCCGTTGCCACCCAGCAGTTCGGCTTGGATCTCGGTGATCTGATGCAGGTCAAAAACGATGGCCGAGTGCGGGATGTTCAGCGCAGAGATCGTGCCCTCGGTCGGCAGCGGCTGCACCTTGCCGCCGGCGATGTCAGGCGCATCTGCGAGCAACTCCAGCACCATCAGAGCGCCGTGTTCGGTGCGCGCTTGCCAACGCCAGGAGAGTTTTTTTCCGGCATCATTTTCGGCGCGCTCGAAGCCCATTTTCTTAAAGTTGTCCTCCATCGTGTGATACGCCTCGGTGTCGGCCAGGATTTGCAGATCAATCACGATGTCAACATCCAGGGTGCCCGCATGGGCGGGAACTACCGGCGGCCGGGCAGCTACCAGGTACCTCGGGGTGAGACCGCCGACCAGGTATACCGAATCCTTCCACGGCCCCAACCCGCGCAGCAGCGTCACGAGGACGCGTTCGCAGTCGAGGGTGTACTGGTCGCTGTAGCCGTCAAGCGTTGCGGGTTTAGCCATCAGAAACCGATCCTTTCCTTGCGTAGGTGCTCGGCCATTTCCTTGGAGCGGCCTTCGCCGCGCAGAAGGTCGAGATAAACCTGGACCGGGCTGGCCAGCCAGATGCCACCAACTCGCTCGCGGAAAAGCAACTCGCCGGGCGACTTTGCTTCGATGATTGCCAGGTTGGCGCCTTCGTTGACCACGCGTGCGCCGAGGTCACCGATGGCGGCATCAGCGTTGGAGCCGATCAACAGCCGGATGCGCACCTGGGAAACACTGGAGAGGAATGGCGAATAGCGCTGCGCTGCGGCTTCGTGACTGATCGCGTACCCGGCATCGTGAGCGTCGAAGACTTCGCCGACCCGCTCCAGCAAGGTGTCCGGCTTCGTGGCCGGCACGTAGTAGCGGCGCAGGTTTGGCAACCGAATGGATGCGAGTTGCGTCCCCCAAGTATCCAGCAAGGCTGCAGGCTCGCGAAGGTGGCGTTCCTTGTTCGGCCCTTGCCCACGCGACACCACCCAGTCGAAACGCTCAAGCTCCGTCAGTACCTGCGAAGCGGTGGCCGGGGACACCAGCGCCTGTTGCGCCAGCTCCTTGACGCCGAACCAGTCCTGATGTTGGATCAGCAGGGCGTGAAGCACCTGCGCGCGTCGCCCGGAAAACAGGGATCGAACCGACTTTGCAAGGGTCTTGGGCGGCGGTTTGTCGATGTAGAGGTAAGCCCCCGGCGCAGGCAAATACAGGCTGCCGCCGCTGTCGTAGTACCCTACGCGCTCATCTCTCAGCAGTTCCTTCGCGCCCGGGGAAATGGACTCGGCGACCAGGAGCGACAGCGATTCTTTACCCTGCAGCCCTTTAGGCCGGCCGCGGCTGGCTTCCCGGAACTGCCAAATCACCTGCCGAACGTCTCGCGGATAGACGGCCTTCTTGACCTCAACGCGCAGGATGAAGGACTTGCCCGCTACCTGCAGGTCGATGTTGGCGTCATATCTGCGATCGCCGGCCAAGCCCGCAGGCTCCGAATGATCCAGGTCGGCCTGCACCTCCGGCAGTTCCCGAAGGGTGTCGAGAAACTGCGTGATCAACTGCCTTTCGGTCAGGGAAGACTCAAGCATCGTAGGTCGTTGGAGGTTGTTTACTGCTCAGTAAATAAGGCCATTTTAGCGGATATTCAGTGTTTTATGAATATTTACTGTTCAGCGAATAAGGCTATCACATTTTGGTGGCTACCGGGGGTCAGGAGCGCAATCTGAGTCGCTCGGGTGTCTCGGCTATTCGGCTTGGATCACTGACTCTGCGCCCCCGCAGGTGGGCTGGGCCCTCAGGAATCTGTCCGAACAGCTCCGACTGATCGGGCTTGAGGCCAGCTAACGCTTCCAGGTTTGCTCGCCGCCGTGCGTGTGTTCCAACGCATCGGTCGCCCGCTACATCAGAGCTTGAGCCCGCCTGTGCGCGGCGTCGCGAATTCGGATGGTTCCTGGCCAAGTGGAAACGCGACCACATACAGAATCGTGGCAGGCATCGGCTTGACGTCCGCATCGCTGCCGAACTTGAGCTGCACTTTGCGCTCTGCATGCCGCAGCGAAACCTGGAGCCGGAGCAGGTTATCGATATGGGCTTGCAGGGCATCGTAGATCTCGAATTTGCCGGACTCGTTGTACATGTCCGCGCAATCGCGGTACTCCCGAAAGTAGTCCACCAGTTCCGCGAAGGCCTGCTCGGCCTCCCTCCCCATCTCGAACGCCGGCTCAGAGAGGTCCATGTTGCTCGCCTCCGCCAGCTTGGCCAACTGGCGGCCGGTCGTCAGTGGCTGCGCTGCCAAGGTGACGTTCTCCCTTTCGAACTTTTCCTTTGCCGCCTTGATGGTCTCGTCCGAAGGAATCGAGAACGGCTTGCTGAATACGTCGATGTCCTCGAACTCGAAAGCCCGGGCGATGGCTCGCCGCGTGTCCAGACTGGCAGGCATCGCCTGCTCGACGCGCTGGATCGTTCGCACATTCAGACCCGACAGCTCAGCCAACTGCTCCTGCGACCAGTGGCGCATTTCGCGGAACATTCGCGTCAAGACAGCCAGCTCAGCGGGAGTCAGCAGCCGGGATTCGTGTGCTTTATCTTCGGTCGTCATAGGTGCTCCATAGATGGCGTTTCGATGCCGCTAGTATCGACAGGCACCCGAAATGGCAACACGACAGCAACACGACAATGATCCGACATCCCACATAGCGGACGACCAAGCCGACTTTCCCTTCCAACGTACAAAATCTGCGCAAGGAGTGTTGTCCCAGAGCAGCCCACAATGGCCCTTGCATGCCCATTCCAATATGGGGGTAGAAAGTAAGAAAGGGCCGCTAGGGCCCGTGTTTACTTGCTTAATGGCGGAGCGGACGGCTGCCGGAAGTGACAAAAATCGGACTGATAAGATTGCAGTTCGTAGCTAAGTTGAAACTGCTGACTCGCAACGCCTCATGACGACTCACAGCAGCCCAGGATTTCTGTGGGGTAAATCGTGGGGTGCGGCACCTACCCTAGGGCGCAATGTCCATGAAAATCAATAACTTGGAGCTCATCTCGAGCTTCAGGTCCAGAACATCGAATGAAACAGGGCCCCCACGCTCCCCCACTTCGTGTGGGTCGCTGCCCCCCGAGGGGGCTGGCCTTGCTCGGGGCGGCCCTTCGCGGCGGCCGAGTGCTCAAAAACAAGGATCGTTGATGGATTACCCCGGAAACCTGTTTGTCGTCGCCGCCCCCAGTGGCGCCGGAAAGTCCAGCCTGGTCAAGGCGCTGATGGAGCTGGACGCCCGGGTGCAGCCCGCGGTGTCGCACACCACCCGGGCACCCCGAGGCCAGGAAAAACACGGCCGCGAGTATTTCTTCATTTCCCCGGAAGAGTTCGACGGCATGGTGCTGCGCGACTCTTTCCTCGAATGGGCCCATGTGCATGGCCAGCGTTACGGCACTTCGCGACAGACCATCGAGGAGCGGGTGGCCACCGGCGCCGACGTCATCCTGGAAATCGACTTCCAGGGCGCCATCAACATCAAGCGGATCTTCGCCAATGCCGTGCTGATCTTCATCCTGCCGCCTAGCTGGGATGAACTGCGTTCGCGGCTGGAGCGGCGCGGCGAGGATGCGCCCGACGTGATCGAGTTGCGCCTGCAAAATGCCGCCGTCGAGATGGCCCAGGCCCGGGAATTCGACTTCGTTATAATCAACGAGTTATTTGAACGAGCCGTTTTCGACCTGAAAACCATTGTTCATGCCCAACGGCTCAAGTTTGCAGCGCAGCGACGCGCCCGTGCCGAGACCTTCAAGGCCCTGCACATCTCCTGATCCGTTGCCCCCGTTTCGACTGTTCCCATTACCCGGAGATCCCCCATGGCCCGCATTACCGTTGAAGACTGCCTGGAAAAAATCCCGAACCGCTTCCAGCTGGTTCTGGCCGCGACCTACCGCGCCCGCATGCTCAGCCAGGGCCATGCGCCCAAGATCGAGAGCAAGAACAAGCCCGGCGTGACCGCGCTGCGCGAAATCGCCGAAGGCAAAATCGGCCTGGAAATGCTGAAAAAAGTCCCGAGCTGAACACCTCCGCTCCCCGAAAAGCACCGCCGCGCGGTGCTTTTTTGTTTCCGGGTGTTGTCCCAAAGACCGTGTTTCGCGTGTTTTGCCCCCGTCGCGATACATTTGAGGCATGAGCGCCCTGGTTTCCCCCCCTGCCAACAGCAAGTCGACCCCGGCCGCCGCCAACGCGGCCGCGGCGAGTTTTGCCGCGCTCACCGCAAAACTCGACTACCTGAGCCCGGCCGACATCGACAGTGTTCGCCAGGCTTACCGTTTTGCCGACGAAGCCCACCTCGGCCAGATTCGCAACGGCGGCCTGCCCTACATCACCCACCCGATTGCCGTCGCCCAGCAGTGCGCCGAATGGAAACTCGACGCGCAGGCCCTGATGGCGGCGCTGCTGCATGACGCGATCGAGGACTGCGGCGTCACCAAACCCGAGCTGATCGAGCGTTTCGGCGCGCCCGTGGCCGAACTGGTGGATGGCCTGACCAAGCTGGAAAAGCTGGAATTCAACACCCGCGAGGAAAACCAGGCCGAATCCTTCCGCAAGATGCTGCTGGCCATGGCGCGCGATGTGCGGGTCATCCTGATCAAGCTGGCCGACCGCAGCCACAACATGCGCACGCTGGGCGATGTGCCGCGCAGCAAATGGGGCCGGATCTCGCGCGAAACCCTGGACATCTACGCACCGATTGCGCACCGCCTCGGCCTGAATACCACCTACCGCGAGCTGCAGGACCTGGCCTTCCAGCACCTCTACCCCTGGCGCTACGCCACCTTGACCAAGGCATTGGCGCGCGCGCGCGGGCGCCGGCGCGATGTCATCAAGCGGGTGCAGGCCGAAGTGGACACTGCCTTTGCCAACGCAGGCATCCCGGTCCACATCTACGGCCGTGAAAAGGCGCTGTATTCGATCTACCGCAAGATGGACGAAAAACACCTGTCCTTTGCGCAGGTGACCGACATCTACGGCTTTCGCATCATCGTCGGCGGCGTCACCGCCTGCTACACCGCGCTGGGTGTGCTGCACCAGCTCTACAAGCCGCTGCCCGGCAAGTTCAAGGACTACATCGCGATTCCCAAGGTCAACGGCTACCAGTCGCTGCACACCACGCTGGTCGGCCCCTTCGGCACCAGCATCGAGTTCCAGATGCGCACCGACGCCATGCACATCGTGGCCGAATCGGGCGTCGCCGCGCACTGGCTGTACAAGGCCACTGATCCCGAGAGCGATGCATCGCAACGCCTGGGCACGCAGTGGCTGCAGTCCCTGCTGGACATCCAGCACGAAACCCGGGACGCCGCGGAGTTCTGGGACCACGTCAAGATCGACCTGTTTCCCGACGCGGTGTACGTCTTCACGCCCAAAAGCCAGATCATGGCGATGCCGCGCGGCGCCACGATCGTGGATTTTGCCTACGCCATCCACAGCGACGTGGGCCACCGCGCCGTCGCCGCCAAGGTCAACGGCGAGCAGGTGCCGCTGCGCTCGGAGCTGCGCAACGGCGACGTGATCGAAATCATCACCGCATCGGTGTCCAGCCCGAACCCGGCCTGGCTGGGGTTTGTGCGCACCGGCAAGGCCCGCTCGAAAATCCGCCATCACCTCAAGACCATGGCGCTGACCGAGTCGCAGGACCTGGGCGAAAAGATGCTGGCCCAGGCGCTGCGCGCCGAAGGCATAGAACGCCTGCCCGACGACGACGACCTGAACCACGCCACCTGGGAAAAGATCCTGCGTTTTTCCGGCAACCGCTCGCGCGCCGACCTGCTCACCGACATCGGCCTCGGAAAACGCATTGCCAGCATGGTGGCCAAGCGCATCGTTACCCTGCTGGGAGAAACCGGCGAAAAACCCGACCCACTGCTGATGAGCCGCGAGCGCTACACCGCCCACGAATCAATCTCCCAGGGCGCGCTGGTTCTGGACGGCAGCGAAGGCGCCTCGGTCAAGTTCGCAAGCTGTTGCCGCCCCATTCCCGGAGACGACATCGTCGGCTACCTGGGCCGCGGCGAGGGTCTGGTGGTCCACACCGAGGACTGCTCGGTGGCCAAAAAACTCCAGCACCGCGACAGCGAGCGTTTTATTGCGGTGGACTGGTCTGACGAGCCGGCACGCGCGTTTGAAACCGGCCTGCTGGTGACCGTCACCAACGGCAAGGGTGTGCTGGCCCGGGTCGCCTCGGCGCTGGCCAGCGCGGAAGCCGATATCACCCATGTGGACATGGCGCAGGAGGCGGCGCAGGACGCGACCGACCTGCGTTTTGGCGTGCAGGTGCGCGACCGCGTTCACCTCGCATCCGTGATGCGCGCTGTCAAGCGCACGCCCTCGGTCTTGCGCGTCCAGCGCGCCAAGCCGGGCGTCTGACAACAGGCTTCAGGCGCCTGCCGGCGGCGCCGGGTACCGGACCTCGACCACCTCGATGTCCTTGATGCCGGCCGGCGTCGCGAGCTTCACCTCATCACCCACCCGTGCCTTGAGCAGCGCGCGCGCAATCGGCGAAATCCAGCTCACCTGGTTCTGCGCGCTGTCGGCCTCGTCGATGCCCAGGATGGTGACGGTCTGTTCGGCGCCGCTGTTTTCGGCATACGTCACGGTGGCGCCAAAAAACACCTGGTCGTTGCCGTGGTGGACGGCCGGGTCTGACACCTCGGCGATCTCCAGGCGTTTGGTCAAGAACCGGATGCGCCTGTCGATTTCCCGCAGGCGTTTCTTGCCATAGTGGTAGTCGCCGTTTTCCGAGCGGTCACCATTGCTGGCGGCCCAGTGCACCACCTCGACGATCTTGGGCCGTTCGTTGTCGATCAGGTCCAGCAACTCGTCCCGCAGGCGCGCGTAGCCCTGTGGCGTGATGTAGTTCTTGCCGCCCGCAGGCAAAGGCGGCAGCGACAGGTCCTCATCGTCGTCGGTATCGGTTTCTTTGGTGAAGGCTTTGCTCATGGGCGCCGGGAGCTTGGGGAAACGTGTCCGGAAAAGACATCGTAACGAAAAAGCCCTGGAACCTTTCGGCTCCAGGGCTTCACGTTTGGTGCGGCTGGCAGGAATTGAACCCACGACCCCTTGGTTCGTAGCCAAGTACTCTATCCAACTGAGCTACAGCCGCTAAGCCTCGAATTATAGCGTATTTGGTGCGGGCTCAATGACCCAGGCCCGCAACCAGCTTGTCCACCGCCTGAACCGCCTCATCACGCGTGGGCCAGGTCGTCTCGCCGCCATGCAAAGGCGGCAGCGACTCAATGTGAATGAGGTCTATGGACCAAGGACCGTCGGGCAAGTGGCACAACCTGGCCATGTAGTTCCGGCCGCCTGCGACGCCGGGGACGTATTCCTCGATCGGCTCGGGTGCTTCCTGTTCCATGACATTTCCTTTTCAAACCGCAATTATCCGCAACCCATCCCGCCCGCCCCCCCCGCCTGCCGGCAGACCGCGCGGACCCCGCGGACCCCGCGGACCGCTCAATCCTCCAGTTTCACCCCGAGCTCAGTGAGCTTTTTTGAATAGGAATCCCTGCGTTTTGCGGCCTTGGCTGCAGTGTCGACAGCCACCTGAATTGCCTTGGGGCCCTTATTTGCAACCGCCTTGATCAATCCGAACTTGTGGGCAGCATCTGCCTTCGCTCTTTTATACGTGGCGATGAGTCCGGCATGGGGAACGGTTTGATTCACAGAGACTCCTGATTCAAAGCGCCATTGTCCTGGAGCTCCCGGCTTTCTGCCCTCCGTCACAGACTTGAACGCAGGCAAAGGTACACTTTGTCACACCCGGTCCTGCGATGGGTATGGTCTCAAATTTTGGAGTCACCCATGGCAATGACAATCCAGCAGCACTTGTACCTGCTGGCCTTCGAGGAAAGCTACATGGCACAGCTGGCCCAGACCAAGGCCAGCAATGCGTTTGGCATGCACACCATTTCCGTCGCGGAAAAGGCTAACATGCTCGACCTGATGCGCAACTGGATCTCCGACCACGAGATCGGCGCCACCGAAGACGTCTTCGTCGAGGAGTTCAAGGAATTCGCCAGGCCCCTGCATTCGCGCAAGGGCAAGGCGGCGCTGGATCAGGCCGCTGCCGGGGCGCGTCAGACGGGCGGTAACGCCCTGCATGCGCAGATCCATGCGGCCGCCCAGCTACGCAATAGCCGCGCCAATCTGTTCGACTGGAAAGCGGACAAAAAGTACAACGCCGGCACGGCTGCCATCACCAGTCTCGACAAGGCGCTGGAGGAGAAGCGCAAGGCCGAGTTCAAGCGCATGCACAACTGGAAGGGCGAGGGCTACATCACGCTCGGCTCCACCAAGGGGGTCACCAGTGTGGCGCAGCGGGATGCCACCACCCTGGGCGTGAGCGCGCTGCAGGCCAGCGTGCTGGATGCGCTGATGCACAAGTACAAGCAGATCCGCTTGCTCTTCACCACAGGCAAACTGGTGGAGGGATCGACATTCCTGCGGGTGCTGGCCAGCAGCCAGAGCCTGTACGAACGCGGTTTCATCATGAACCCGATGATCCTGCGCGCCAACGCCCCGGGCGCCAGCGCGATCAACTGGGACATACGGCTCAACGACTTCTTCCTGCACGCCGGCATCGAGAAGCGCGCAGCCTTTGTGTTTGTCACCTCGTCGGTCGAATACGCCACCTTCCTGGATCCGATGACACGCGATGTGGCCCGGCGCAAGCGCATGTTCGGCGCGCCCATCGGTTCCAAGGTGCCCGGCCTGGGCACCTGGAACGACATGAATTACCCGGTCAAACCAGGTGGCAGCGAAATCCTGACGCTGCTGGAATACGGCTATGACGTGGAGCCTCAGAACCCCAAGTTCTATGCCGATGCCAAGCTCGGCTTCGTCATGGTGCCGGGCCAGCGCGCCGGCGCACGCAGGGAGCGTTTCCTTCAGATGCATGCCTCGTTTACCGAGGACAAATACAACCGCCTCATCGCTTTCACGCGCCAGCTGTCCACGCTGGGCATCTTCAGGTAAATCGGCAGGATATGACCGCGCCCCAAAATCCGGAAACGGTTGCTGAGGCGGGTATTTGAAAAAAAAGTGGGTGGTAGGGCGTCACAGACTTGAACTGTGGACCAAAGGATTATGAGTCCTCTGCTCTAACCAACTGAGCTAACGCCCCACGTCGCCAGCCCAGATTGTAAGGTCTCGCTACTTGCTGTGGCTGAGCGCGCTGCTGACCATCTTGGCGGTAATGTCCACGATCTGGATCATTTTTTCGTAAGGCATGCGCATGGGCCCGATCACCCCCAGCGTGCCAACCACCTGGCCGTCGACCTCGTAGGGGGCGGTCACCACCGAGAGTTCCTGGTAGGGCACGACCTGGCTTTCGCCACCGATGTAGATACGCACGCCCTCGGCGCGGCTGGACACGTCGAGCAGGCGCATCAGCTGGGCTTTCTGCTCGAACAGGTCGAACAGCTTGCGCAGGTTGCCCATGTCGCCGGAAAAATCGCTGACGGTGAGCAGGTTGCGCTCACCCGAGATCACCACCTCGTCGCGCGACTCGATGGCTTCGGAGCTGACCTGCACCGCCGCCTGCATCAGGCTGGCGATCTCGCCGCGCAGGGCTTCGACCTCGCGTTGCAGGCGTTCACGCACCTCCTCGATGGCCATGCCGGCGTAATGAGAGTTGAGGAAGTTGGAGGCCTCGATCAGCTGGGTCTGGGTGTAGTCGGTCTCGGTGAAGATCACCCGGTTCTGCACATCCCCGTCGGGCGACACGATGATCACCAGGAAGCGTTTTTCGGACAGGCGCAGGAATTCGATGTGGCGGAACACCGAGGTCCTGCGCGGCGCCATCACCACGCCGACGAACTGCGACAGGCTGGACAGGATGTTGGCGGCGTTGCTGAACACCTTTTGCGGCTGATCCGGCGCCAGCCGCGGCGGGGTCAGGGTACCGGCGGCAGAAAACTGGTCGCGCTGCATGGTCAGCATGGTGTCGACAAACAGGCGGTAGCCGCGCGCGGTGGGTATCCGGCCGGCCGAGGTGTGCGGGCTGACGATCAGGCCCAGGTCCTCCAGATCGCTCATGACGTTGCGTATCGTCGCTGGCGACAGGTCCATGCCGGAGGCCTTGGACAGGGTTCGCGAACCGACCGGCTGGCCGTCGGCGATATAGCGCTCTACCAGCGCCTTGAGCAGGAGTCGGGCACGTTCGTCAAGCATGGGGTCATTCTACGAAGCTTGTCATGGATGTTGTGATGTAATTTGACGATGAAGTCGCAATTTCGTCACGTCGCCCTGATCGGGAAGTACCACGCCCAGGGCTCGCGCTCGGCGCTGGAGGAAATTGCGCACTTCCTGCATGCGCAGGGCTGCGAGGTCACGCTGGAGCGCGACACCGCCAGCAACACCGGCCTGTCCCAGTACCCGGTGCTGGATGTGGCCGGCATAGGCGCGCATTGCGACCTGGCGCTGGTGGTCGGCGGCGACGGCACCATGCTGGGCATAGGCCGGCAACTGGCGCAGTTCGGTGTGCCCATGGTCGGCATCAACCAGGGGCGGCTGGGTTTCATCACCGATATCGCCTTCGAGGACTTCCAGACCGCGCTCGAGCCCATGCTGCGCGGCGAGTTCGAGGAAGACCGGCGCTGGATGATGCAGGCCAAGGTGGTGCGCGATGGCCGCTGCGTGTTCAACGCCACCGCGATGAACGATGTGGTGGTCAACCGCGGCGCCACCGCCGGCATGGTCGAACTGCGTGTCGAGGTCGATGGCCGCTTCGTGGCCAACCAGCGCGCCGACGGCCTGATCATCGCCTCCCCAACCGGTTCCACCGCCTACGCGCTGTCGGCCGGCGGCCCGCTGATCCATCCCTCGATTGCCGGCTGGGTGATGGTGCCGATTGCGCCACACACCCTGTCGAACCGGCCCATCGTCCTGTCCGACGCGGGCGAGATCACGGTTGAAATCGTCGCGGGCCGGGACGCCAGCGCCAACTTCGACATGCAGTCGCTGGCCAGCCTGCTGCACGGCGACCGCATCAGCGTGCGGCGTTCGGAGTTCCAGATGTGTTTTCTGCACCCCAAGGGCTGGAGCTACTTCGACACCCTGCGCAAAAAACTCCACTGGAATGAAGGTGTCGCATGAGCTTGAAGAACATCTCCCTGCGCGACTTTGTCATCGTGCACGAACTCACGCTGGACCTGGACCACGGCTTCACCGTGCTGACCGGCGAAACCGGCGCCGGCAAGTCCATCCTGATTGATGCGCTGCAACTGGCCCTGGGCGCGCGTGCCGACGCCGGCGTGGTGCGTGAAGGCGCCCAGCGCTGCGAGATCAGCGCCACCTTCGATGCGCCCGCCTCGCTGGCCGGCTGGCTCGACGAGGCCGGCTTTGCGGCTGACGACGAACTGCTGCTGCGCCGCACCGTGGATGCGCAGGGCAAAAGCCGCGCCTGGATCAATGGCAGCCCGGCCACCGCCACGCAATTGCGCGAAATCGCCGACCTGCTGGTCGATATCCACGGCCAGCATGCCTGGCAGAGCCTGACCCGTCCGGATGCGGTGCGCGGCCTGCTCGACGCCTATGCCGGCCTGTCCACGCAGGCACTGGTGCTGGCCTGGCAGGGCTGGCGCGGGGCACACAAGGCGCTGATCGATGCGCGCGACGCGCAGGACAGCCTGCAGCGCGAGCGCGAACGGCTGGCCTGGCAAATCGGCGAAGTCGACAAGCTGGCGCCCGGCGCCGACGAGTGGGACGAACTCAACACCCAGCACAGTCGCCTGTCGAATGTGCAGGCGCTGCGCGACGCGGTGCAGACCGCGGTGGATGCGCTGCAGGAAGCCGACGACAACGCCGCCGCCCTGTTGGGACGTGCCCTCACAGCGCTGCAGGGTCAGGAACACATCGAGCCCGAATTCAAGGGACTGACCGAGGTGTTGGCCAGTGCGCTGGCGCAGGTCGAGGACGCGGTGCACTCGCTCCATGGTTATGCCCGCCACGCCGAGCTCGAGCCTCAGCGCCTGGCCGAACTCGACGAGCGCCTGGCGCTGTGGGTCAGCCTGGCGCGGCGCTACAAACGCACGCCGGCCGAACTGCCGGAGCTGCTGGCCGCCTGGCGTGCCGAACTGCACAAGCTCGACGCCGCAGCCGACCTGGCTGGGCTGGAAAAAACCGAGCAGGCTGCCAAAGCGGTTTACATGGACGAGGCCCGCGCGGTTTCAAAGGCGCGGACCAAGGCCGCGCCTTTGCTGGCCAAGGCCATCACCCAGGCGATGCAGGGCCTGGGCATGCAGGGCGGCAAGTTCGAGGTCGCCCTGGCCAAACTGGAGCAACCCGCCCAGTACGGGCTCGAGCAGGCCGAGTTCCTCGTGGCCGGCCACAGCGGCAGCACGCCGCGGGCGGTCGGCAAGGTCGCCTCCGGCGGCGAGCTCTCGCGCATCGCGCTGGCAATCGCCGTGACCACCAGCCAGCTCGGCCAGGCGCAGACCCTGATCTTCGACGAGGTCGATTCCGGGGTCGGCGGCGCGGTGGCCGAAACCGTAGGCCGGCTGATGAAGCAGCTTGGCAAAGACCGCCAGGTCATGGCCGTCACCCACCTGCCCCAGGTCGCGGCCTGCGCCGACCAGCATTTGATGGTGGCCAAACGCAGCGACAAGGGCCAGACCGCCAGCGGCGTCGAAGCGGTCCATGGCGAGCAGCGCGTCGCCGAGGTGGCGCGCATGCTGGGCGGTGAAAAACTCTCGGGCACCACACTGGCCCACGCCAAGGAAATGCTGGGCCAATGAACGCTGCTGCCGATGCGTCCACGATGCTCGACATGGTGCTGATCACCGGCATGTCGGGTTCCGGCAAGTCCGTGGCCCTGCACGCCCTCGAAGACGCCGGTTACTACTGCGTGGACAACCTGCCGCCCGAGCTGCTGCTGTCTTTTGTCGCGCTCGAAAAGCAGCATGGCGCCAGCAAGGTGGCGATTGCGATGGATGTGCGCAGCGCGGTTTCACTGCCGCTGGTGCCGCAGCAACTCAGGCAAATGCGCGCGCAGGGCGTGGCGGTGCAGTCGGTGTTTCTCGATGCCAGCACCGACACGCTGGTGCGGCGTTTTTCGGAAACCCGGCGCCTGCACCCGCTGTCGCGCCGCGATGCCTCGGACCAGCATCGCGCCCTGGTCGATGCCATCGACGAAGAGCGCGAGTTGCTGGGTGAACTTCGCGAACATGCGCATGTGATCGACACCAGCATGATCCGTTCGTCGCAACTGCAGGGTTATGTGAAGGCCTTGATCTCGTCGCCGGCGGCCCAGCTGACCCTGGTGTTCCAGTCCTTTGCCTTCAAGCGCGGCGTGCCGGTGGATGCCGACTATGTGTTCGACGTGCGCATGCTGCCGAATCCGCACTACGAAGCGGGCCTGCGCCATCTGACGGGCAAGGACAGCGAGGTTGTGGGTTATCTGGAGGCGCATGCCGAGGTGAACGACATGTTCCGCCACATCGAGCAGTTCATTGCGCACTGGCTGCAGGCGCTGGTGCGTGACCACCGCAGCTACGTGACGGTGGCCATCGGCTGCACCGGCGGACAACATCGCTCGGTGTACCTGGTCGAGCGCCTGGCAGCGGCCTTCAGCGCCAACTGGGTCACCCTCAAGCGACACCGCGAGCTCGACGCCGCGCCGCCCTCAGCCGCCGGGGTCACGCCGAACAAGCCCTGACGCTCCTGATTTGATAGCTGTCTACGCTTGCCGTATAAGGGCTGGCGCACGATTTGGCATGGAATAGGGAACTGTCAGGCCAGCAGCTTGCGAATCGGTGCCGGCAAGCCCAAGCCGGCCCAGTCTCCGCGCCCGAACCAGGCACCGTCGCCCGGCAGGCGCAGCGTCCTGGCCTGGCGTGCCGGCAGACACAGCCGCATCGGCGACAAACGCAAATCCTTGTGCGTCAGCACATGCACAAAAGGCGGGACGGCCTGCAGCTTGCCCTGCAGCGCCGCGGGCAAGGCGGCGAGCAACTCGTCCTCGCTGTCAAACACCGGGAAACAGTACAGCCCGCCCCAGATGCCGGTCGCGGGACGGCGCTCCAGCCAGAGCGCGCCATCGCTGCGTTCGGCCCACAGCAGACTCAGTGATTGGGCGCTGCGCTTGAGCTTGCGGGTCTTCACCGGGAAGCGTTCGGGCGCGCCGCTGGCCCGTCCGAGGCACAGGTCCTGCACCGGGCACAGCAGGCAGGACGGCTGGCGGCTGGTGCAAATGGTCGCGCCCAGATCCATGATGCCCTGGGTATAACGCGGCATGTCCTCGCGCAGCCTGCGGCGCGGCAGCAGCTCGGTGGCCATGCCCTGCAGGATGCGCTCCTGCGCGCTTGACGCGAGGTCACCGGAAAACGCGGTCAGCCGCGTCAGCACCCGTTTGACGTTGCCGTCGAGGATGGCCACACGTTCGGAAAAGCAGAAAGACGCGATCGCCGCCGCCGTCGAGGGGCCGATGCCCGGCAGGGTCTGCAGCGTTTCGGCGGTCCCTGGAAACTGCCCGCCAAACAGCCGCACCACGTCCTGTGCGCAGCGGTGCAGGTTGCGGGCACGGCTGTAATAACCAAGCCCGCTCCACAGGCCCAGCACCTGGTCGGGCGTTGCCGCAGCCAGGTCGGCCACCGTGGGAAAGTGCTGCAGGAAGCGGGTGTAGTAGTCCAGTACGGTGCTCACCTGGGTCTGCTGCAGCATGATCTCGGACAGCCAGACGCGGTAGGGATCACGCGTGTTCTGCCAGGGCAGGCTGTGCCGGCCGTGGCTTTTTTGCCAGCGCACCAGCTGGTCGGCAAAAGCCGGCGCCGGCACCGCTGCGGCGGCGTCCGCCGGACTGTCAGGAGAAATACGGGACGCGGCAGCGCCGCGTGTGCGAGCCAGCGCCATCGCCGGTTCAGGCGGCGTGGGTCAGGGCAGCCGCTTGCGGGTCTGGCGCCTGGCCGGGCCGGTCAGGCGGCGCATCGGTCAGCTGTGCCGTGAGTTCGTCGAGCTTGCCGTCCAGCGCGGTGATGGCGTTTTCGTGGCGTTCGATTTCGTCGATGCGTTCGTCGAGACCGGTGGCTGCCTGCTGGATGCGTTCGATCGCCTCGATGCGGCGGCCAAAATTCTTGCGGCGCTCCTTGAGCTGGGCATCGAGCTGTGAGGCGGCCGACTTGTTCCAGAGCTCGACCTCGCCGAGCGCGGTTTCGTACACCACACGCAGGCGCGTCGCCAGGGCGCGCACCAGCCGGTCAGAGAAGTCCGGCTGCGCGAGCTTGAGGATGTTGGTCACGCCCAGGTACTGCAGGTGGCTGCGTTCGATCTGCTCCAGGTCGGTCAGGAAGCGCGACATCTCCGGCTCCTTGGGCGCCTGCAGCGAAAAACCGAACTCCGAATTGAGCTGTTTGAAGGACCCGGCCAGCATGCTCTGGATCTCCGCGCTGGTTTTCCGGGCTTTTTCCAGGCTGTCGCGCAAGCGGTCAAAAGTCTCGCCGTAAGCCTTCTTGACGCCGAGCTTGATGCCCGGCTGCTTGAGCATCTTCGTCAGTTCGGCCAGTTCGGACTTCAGCGTGGGTGTGCCCAGCAGGTTGAACACTTCGCGCAACAGCTTCAGGTGAATCGAACGCACGGCCTGGATCTTGGCGCCGCTGGTGTTGAACTCCGTGTGCTCCTGCTCGATGCGCGAGCGCATGTGTTTGATCACCGAGGTGTTTTTGCCGCGCAGGCCGCGCAGCTCGATCATCTGCTCGGCCAGGTCGCGCCGGCGGATGTGGATGACGCGGCCGGCCTCGGCGCGCAGCTCGACAATACCGGCGGCCACCGCGGAACGCAGGATCTTCTGGCGCTGCCCCATCACGCCCTGGGCCAGGGCCAGCTCGAGCGCGGGCAGGCAACTGGCCTGCAGCAGCTTGTCGTCGGCGGTCACCTTGGCCACCAGGCCCTTTTGCGCGGACACCGGGATCACCTGGGCCACCGGCAGGCCGAGAATGTCGGCCGAGCTGGCGCGCTGGCGGTCGATCTGCGCCTGGATCTGCGCGGGGGTGCTCAGGGCATCCCACAAGGTATCGATCTTGTTGAGCACCACCAGCCGGGCATCCTTGTCGTTGCCGTCGGTGACCAGGTGTTCGCGCCAGATCGCGAGGTCGGACTTGGTCACGCCGGTATCTGCCGCCAGGATGAACACCACGGCGTGGGCCTGCGGAATCAGGCTGACGGTCAGCTCGGGCTCGGCGCCGATGGCGTTGAGGCCGGGCGTATCGAGGATGACCAGGCCCTGCTTGAGCAGCGGATGGGCAATGTTGATCAGGGCGTGGCGCCAGCGCGGCACTTCCACCCGCCCTTCTGCGTCGGTACGCGGGTTGTCCTGCGGCGCATCGTCATGCCAGAAGCCGAGCGCGCGCGCCTCGTCCTGCGTGACATGACGGACTTCGGCGACCTTTTCCAGCGCCTTGGCCAGCTGGACCGGGTCATTGACGTCGAGATCGACGCGCGTCCATTTTTCGGGGACTGCCCGCCACTCCATCAGCGCCTGCGGCTTGAGCCGGGTTTCGATCGGCAGCAGGCGCAGGCAGGGCGGCACCTCGGCGTCGTAGCCGAGCTCGGTCGGGCACATGGTGGTGCGGCCGGCGCTGGCCGGCATGATGCGCCGGCCGTAACCGGCGAAAAAAATCGCATTGATCAGCTCGGACTTGCCGCGCGAAAACTCGGCGACAAACGCCACCATGACCTTGTCGGAGCGCACCTGCGTTTCGAGCCGCAGCAGACGCTCTTCGACGGCAGCATTGAGCAGGTCGTGGTCTTTCAGCCATTCGGACAGCAGCTTGAGCCGCAGCGCGAATTCGCGCCGCCAGGCGCCGTGCTGGTCGAATTGTTCGTTAAAAGACATGGTGGGGATCAGGCATAGGTCAAACAATATAGCATCGCTCACCCGAATCGGCCATCGGCGGCTTTGTGCGGTTTTCAGGGTTTCTGGCAGTTGACACAGAAAAACGTGGAACGCTGCCCCTGCCGCATGCTGCGTATCGGAGCCCCGCATACCTTGCACGGAAGACCCGCACGGTCGTACACCCGGGCTTCGAGCTGAAAATAGCCGCTTTCGCCCTGGGCATTGGAAAAATCCTTCAGGGTGCTGCCGCCCTTGGCCACGGCCTGCGCCAGCACCTCGCGGATCGCGGCGTGCAGGCGCGCGGCGCGCGGTTTGCTGAGCCGGGCAGCACGCACCGTGGGCCGGATGCCGGCCATGAACAAGGCTTCCGACGCATAAATATTGCCCACGCCCACCACCACCTCGCCAGCCAGCAGCACCTGCTTGATCGCCGTCTGCCGCAGCTGCAGGGCGGCATGGAAGGCGAGCGCATCGAAGTCCGGGCCCAGCGGCTCCACCCCCAGCCGTCCCAGCAGCTTGCGCGCGCCTGCATCGTCCTCGCCGGGCGCATACACAACAGCGCCAAAACGGCGCGGGTCGTGCAGGCGCAGGCAGCCTGCGCTGGTGCGCATGTCGAAATGGTCATGTTTGCCCGGCGCCGGCAGGTCGGCGGCAAAAACCAGGCTGCCCGACATGCCCAGGTGGATCAGCAGCAGGCCGCCGGTGGTGTCCAGCAACAGGTATTTGCCGCGCCGCCGCACCTGCAGCACGGTGTGGCCCACCAGCCGTGAGGGCTCACAGCCCAGCGGCCAGCGCAGCGGCTTGCCCATCTGCAGGCCCACAATGGTGGCGCCCGCAATGCGGCCGGCAAAACTCAGGCGGGTGACTTCGACTTCGGGCAGTTCAGGCATGGCGTGCGGCAATCATGGGCATGCCCTGCGGGGGCACATTGCTTGAATTATCATGGTTCGATGAAACAACTGATCTGCGCCCTGACCGCGTTTTCCACACTTTGCCTGGCTGTGCCGGCAGTGCTGGCCCAGCCCGGCCAGACCGCCCCGCCCGCCCTGCCCCAGGCCGCGCGTCCCGATGCGCCGGCTGCGGCCCAGGCAGCACCGGCGCCGTCCAGCCTGGACGGCGAATTGTTTTACCAGTTGCTGATTGGCGAAATCAACACGCGCGCGGGAGAACCGTCCACGGGTTTCGCGCTGATCCTCGACGCCGCGCGCAAGACCAACGACGCCCAGCTGTACCAGCGGGCCGCCGACATCGCCCTGCAATCGCGATCCGGCGATGCTGCTTTGCAGGCGGCGCAAGCCTGGCGCCAGGCGCAGCCGGCCTCGCGCGAGGCCAACCGTTATGTGCTGCAGATCCTGATCGCGCTGAACCGCCTCACCGAAACGGTGGAGCCACTGCGCGGTGAACTGCGGCTGGCGCCGCTGCCCGAGCACGCACGGGTGATAGGAACGCTGCCGCGCCTGTATGCGCGGGCGGCAGACAAAAAACTCGCCGCCAGTGTCATGGAGCAGGCGCTGGCAGAGCAACTGGCCTCTCCTGCGACCGCCGCCGCCGCCTGGACGGCGGTGGGCCGTATGCGGCTGGCCGCCGGCGAGCTGCCCGGCGCCCTGGTCGCCGTGGAGCGCGCGCAGGCCCTGGAGCCGGCCGCCGAAGGCCCGGCCCTGCTGGCGCTCGAAATGATGGATCCCAAGCTGCCCAGCGCCGAGCCGCTGGTGCGCAAATACCTGGAAAACAATCCGAAGGCCCTGCCGGAAATCCGCATGGCGTACGCACGCAACCTGCTCGATACCCAGCGTTATGCGGAAGCCAGCGCGCAATTGCAGGTGGTCACGCGTGAAAAGCCGGATTACCCTGAAGGCTGGCTGGTGCTGGGCTCGCTGCAGCTGCAGGACAACCAGCTCGCCGCGTCGCAGACCTCGCTGCTGCGCTACGTCGAGCTGGTCCAGCAGGCCGAGCAGAACGAACAAGCCACGCGCGGCCTGTCCCAGGCCTACCTGTCGCTGGCGCAACTGGCCGAAAAGCGCAAGGACTTCGCCGGCGCCGAAAGCTGGCTGGCAAAAATCTCCAACTCCCAGGAACTGGTCCAGGCACAGACGCGGCGCGCCTCGCTGCTGGCCAAACAGGGCAAGCTGGGCGAAGCGCGCCAGCTGATCCGGGCCTTGCCCGAGCGTAAGCCGGAAGATGCGCGTATCAAGCTGATGGCCGAAATCACACTGCTTCGCGACCAGAAGGAATACAAAAGCGCCTACGAGCTGCTGAGCAAGGCGGTGGCGCAATTTCCGGCCGAAACCGACCTGCTGTACGACCAGGCCATGATGGCTGAAAAACTCGGGTCCCTGGGCGAAATGGAGCGCCTGTTGCGGCAGTTGCTGGTGCTCAAGCCCGACTACCACCATGCCTACAACGCGCTGGGCTACTCGCTGGCCGAACGCAATGTGCGCCTGCCCGAGGCCAAACAACTGATCCAGAAAGCGCTGGAATTCGCGCCGGCCGACCCCTTCATCCAGGACAGCCTGGGCTGGGTGGAATTCCGCCTGGGCAACAAGGCCGAGGCGGCCCGGATTTTCGAGATCGCCTACAAGGCCAAGCCCGATGCAGAAATTGCCGCGCATTATGGCGAAGTCATGTGGAGCCTGGGCCAGCGCGACAAGGCCATTGCCGTGTGGAAGGAAGGCATGCTGCTCAACCCCGAAAACGAGACCCTGCTTGAAACCCTCAAACGCCTGCGCGTCCGGCTGTGATTCACCTTCAGACCGGAGCCTTCTCCTTGCCCACTTTGCCGCGCCTGCGACACGTCCTGGCATCCAGCCTTGTTTTTGCTCTGTTTTCGATAGCTGGCTGCGCACAACTGCCGCGGGCTGAAGCCCCGAATGACTCAAAAGTCCAGATATGGTCGGGACGGATCAGCCTGCAGGTGCAAAGCGAACCGGTGCAGGCTTTTTTTGCGGGCTTCGAGTTGCGCGGCAACCCCGACCAGGGCGAACTGGCGCTGAACAGCCCGCTGGGCACCAGCCTGGCCGTGCTGCGCTGGTCGCCCGGCGAAGCGGTGCTGGACTCCGGCGGCCAGGTCCAGCGTTTCGACTCGGTCGATGCGCTGATCGAAAAAGCCACCGGCGCGGCGGTGCCGCTACCGGCATTGTTCGACTGGCTGGCCGGCAAGAACACCGCGCTGGCCGGCTGGAGCGCCGACCTGACGCAACATGCCGGCGGCCGGATTTCCGCCAGCCGGACCGCGCCGCAACCGCGCACCGACCTGCGCATCGTGCTGGCGCAATGAGTTCCCCGCTGAAGGCGATCTACGAGGTCGCGGCGCCCGCCAAACTCAACCTGTTCCTGCACGTCAACGGACGGCGCGCCGACGGTTACCACCTGCTGCAATCGGTCTTCATGCTGATCGACTGGTGCGACACCCTGCACTTCGAACTGCGCAGCGACGGCCGCATCCAGCGCCACGACACCGGCACGCCGGACGGGACCCTGCCAGCCGAGGACCTGACGGTGCGCGCGGCGCGGGCACTGCAGCTCGCCAGCGGCACCGCACTGGGGGCCGACATCTGGCTGGAAAAACACATTCCGTCCCAGGCCGGCATGGGCGGTGGCTCATCGGACGCGGCCAGTTGCCTGCTGGCGCTGCAGCGGCTGTGGGGCGTGCGCCTGGCGCCGGGCAGGCTGCAGGAAATCGCGCTCGGCTTGGGTGCAGATGTGCCGTTTTTCCTGTGCGGCGGCCATGCCTGGGTCGAGGGTATCGGTGAACAACTGACGCCGCTGGCGCTGCCTGAGGCGCGTTTTGTGGTCGTGAAACCACCGGCCGGACTGCCGACCGACGCGATTTTCCGCGCGCCTGCACTCAAACGCGACACAGAAACTGCTACAATCCAAGGCTTTGCTGCAAACTCAAGCGGCCGTCTTTACGGATTCGGCCACAACGACTTGCAGCCAGTCGCGCAGACCCTGTGTCCGCAGGTTGGCCAGTCACTCGACTGGCTGTCCATGCAAGGCCTCCAGGGACGCATGACTGGCTCGGGAAGTGCGGTTTTTGCGCATTTGCCGCATGACATGGAACTCGCGGCCGCTCCGGGCGGCTGGCAAGTCCGCAAGTGCAGCAACCTGGAGGCGCATCCTCTGGCCGGTTGGTAAAATAACGGCCATGGAATGTGTCTCCATGAACAACGGTTAAAGGGTTGATGGCGGTTTTCTGCCGTTGACCTGTGTAGGGGTGTCGCCAAGTTGGTTAAGGCACCGGATTTTGATTCCGGCATTCGCAGGTTCGACTCCTTCCACCCCTGCCAAAATTTTCGGGTCCCTGAGTGGGACCCGTGTTTTTAAGACCCGACGAAAAGGGTTGTGCTCGCTGACTGTTGAGTGTCTCCGGTCCGACGGTTTCGGTCACGCCCACGACGGGCCGGATCGCAGCCCGGATCGTGCGGATAAGCCGCCGTGACATGGAATGGGCACAGGGCGTCCGTGTTTTGATGCTTTTATTGCCGACCTGATTTCAGCCACGATTTCCCACCTAGACATCCGCTGGGCCCCCACATGCAAACGCACAATCCCGACTTCATGCTTTTCACCGGCAATGCCAATCCCGGCATGGCCTCTGAAATCGCCCAGCACCTGGGTATTTCGCTGGGCGCGGCCCATGTCGGGCGCTTTTCGGATGGTGAAGTGACGGTCGAGATCCAGCAGAACGTTCGCGCACGCGATGTGTTCGTGGTCCAGTCCACCTGCGCGCCGACCAACGAAAACATCATGGAACTGCTGATCATGGTCGACGCGCTCAAGCGCGCTTCGGCCGAGCGCATTTCCGCAGTCATCCCCTACTTCGGTTACGCCCGCCAGGACCGTCGCCCGCGTTCGGCGCGTGTGCCCATCAGCGCCAAGGTGGTGGCCAACATGTTGCAGGCCGTCGGTGTCTCGCGCGTGCTGACCATGGACCTGCACGCCGACCAGATCCAGGGCTTTTTCGACATCCCGGTGGACAACATCTATGCCTCGCCGGTACTGCTGGGCGACCTGCGCCAGAAGAACTACAACGACCTGATGGTGGTTTCGCCCGACGTGGGCGGTGTGGTGCGCGCGCGCGCGCTGGCCAAGCAGCTCGGCTGCGACATGGCCATCATCGACAAGCGCCGCCCCAAGGCCAATGTGTCGGAAGTGATGCACGTGATCGGCGACATCGACGGGCGCAACTGCGTAATCATGGACGACATGATCGACACCGCCGGCACGCTGGTCAAGGCCGCCGAGGTGCTCAAGGAGCGCGGCGCCAAAAAGGTTTACGCGTATTGCACGCACCCGATTTTTTCGGGTCCGGCGATTGAACGCATTGCGCAGGGAGACGCCCTCGACGAAGTGGTGATCACCAACACCATTCCGCTCAGCCAGAGCGCGCAGGACTGCAAGAAAATTCGCCAGCTCTCCGTGGCCCCGCTGATTGCCGAAACAATCCAGCGCATCGCCAGGGGTGAGTCGGTCATGAGTTTGTTCTCGGACCAGGACAACCTGTTCTGATCTGAAACGAAAAGCGGCTGCTGTGCCCGCGAGGTCCAGGGACTTCATCGGGCTGGCAGCCTTTTAAACCAGAACGAGACTGGTCGCGGTCCGTTCTTTATTGGAGTTGATTATGAAATTCGTCGCTTTTGAGCGCGCAAAGCAGGGCACGGGTGCGAGCCGCCGTCTCCGCATCACCGGCCGCACGCCCGGTATTGTTTACGGTGGCACCGGTGAACCGTCGCTGATCGAACTCGATCACAACGCACTGTTCCACGCCATCAAGAAGGAAGCGTTCCACGCGTCCGTGCTCGAGATGGAACTCGGCGGCAAGACTGAAAAAGTCCTGCTGCGCGACCTGCAGATGCACCCCTACAAGCAGATGATCCAGCACGTGGATTTCCAGCGCGTGGATGCCCGCACCCGCCTGACCATGAAAGTGCCACTGCACTACAGCGGCGAGGAAGAGTCCCCCGCCGTCAAGGCCGAGAACTGCCTGGTCAACCACGTGATGACCGAGCTGAGCATCTCCTGCATGCCCAAGGACCTGCCGGAGTTCATCGCCATTGACCTGAGCGGCCTGAAAAAAGGCGCGCCGTTGCACCTGAAGGACATCACCCTGCCCAAAGGCGTGAAGTTCGTGGCCAAGGGCCAGGAAAACCCGGTGCTGGTGTCGGTGTCGTCCGTCTCGGAAGAAGCCGAAGCCGATGCAGCAGCAGCCGCTGCTGCCGCCGCGCCGGTGGATCCAAAAGCTGCCAAGGCCGCTGCCGCCAAGGAAGCCAAAGCCGGCGCCAAGGCCGACGCTGCCAAGCCTGCTGCCAAGAAGTAATTCAAGGCACCCGGTGGCCTGACCAGGCCTGCGGCCCCTGACCTCATCGAGGCAGGGGCCGTTTTCTTGGTGGCAGGTGCCTGCTGCGCCGATAATCCGGTGGCGGCGTCAGAGCCGCTCCCCTTTTTTGAGCTGACGCATGATCAAACTTTTTGTGGGCCTGGGCAACCCCGGCCCTGAATACGAAGCCACCCGCCACAACGCCGGCTTCTGGTGGACCGAGGCGCTCGCACGCGAGCTCAAGCTGATGCCCGTCCTCGACAAGAGTTACCACGGGCGTGTGGCCCGCACCACCATCGCCGGGCAAACCGTCTGGCTGCTGGAGCCGCTGACCTTCATGAACCTGTCCGGCAAGTCGGTGGCTGCGCTGGCGCGCTTTTTCAAGATCGCGCCTGAAGAGATCCTCGTGGCCCATGACGAGCTCGACATCGTCCCCGGCCAGGCCAAACTCAAGTTCGGCGGCAGCCACGCCGGCCACAACGGGCTGCGCGACATCCATGCCCAGCTCGGCACTGGCGACTACTGGCGCCTGCGCATAGGCGTCGGCCACCCCGGTGTGAAGTCCGAGGTGATCAACTGGGTGCTCAAGAAACCTTCACAGGAACACCGCGTGGCGATCGAGGACAGCATCGCGCGCTCACTCAAGGCCGTGCCTGCCCTGCTGGCCGGGGAAATGGAAAAAGCCACGATGCTGATCCACACCAGCGCGCCGCCGCGGCCCAAACCGCCGCGCAAGGTGGAAGCTGAGGACTCGGAGAACGACTAGTCCGGCCCCGACGCCGTCAGCGGCATCACGCCGCAATCGGGAGATGCCGAGCCAGCGCGTTGACGGCGAGTGCCGCCGCTTGACCCGCAGCGCGGTGCACGGGAAGTCGCTATCAATTCAATAGCTGCTTACGCCCACCACGCTTTGGCCAGAGCCCGAAAAGGCCGGGAAAATCACTCGCCGAGATACGCCGCCCGGACCCGCGGATCATTCAGCAACTGCTTTGCGTCGCCGTTCATCGTGACGATGCCGGACTCCATCACATACCCGCGGTCGGCGATGCCCAGTGCCCGGCTGGCGTTCTGCTCGACCAGCAGCACGGTGACACCACGTGCCGATACTTCCTTGACCACCTCGAAAATCTTGTCGACCATGATCGGGGAGAGGCCCATGGACGGCTCGTCGAGCAGCAGCACGCGCGGGCGGCTCATCAGCGCGCGGCCCATGGCCAGCATCTGCTGCTCGCCGCCGCTCATGGTACCGGCGAGCTGGTCCTTGCGTTCGCGCAGGCGCGGAAAAATCGTGAACATCTTCTCGATGTCCTCGGCGATGCCCGCCTTGTCGTCGCGGATGTAGGCGCCCATCTGCAGGTTCTCGGTGATGGTCATGCGGGTGAACACGCCGCGGCCTTCGGGCACCATGGCCAGGCCATCCCTGACCAGATCCCAGGCACCCTTGCCCCTGATGCTTTTACCGAGGTATTCGATGTCGCCGTCGACCAGCGGCAAGGTGCCGGTGATGGCTTTCATGGTGGTGGTTTTGCCGGCGCCGTTGGAGCCGATCAGGGTGACCAGTTCGCCCTCGTGGACTTCGAAATCAACACCCTTGACGGCCTGGATGCCGCCATAGGCGACCTTGAGCCCCGTCACCTTGAGAAGTGTGTTTGCCATGCTGCTGTTTCCCTTCAATGACCCGAGCCCAGATAGGCGGTAATCACTTTTTCGTTTTTCTGCACCTCGGAAGGCAGGCCTTCGGCAATCTGCTTGCCGTAGTCGAGCACGGTGACGCGGTCGCACAAGCCCATCACGAGCTTGACGTCATGCTCGATCAGCAGGATGGTGCGGTCGTCCTTGCGGATCTGGTCAATCAACTCGCGCAGCTGCACCTTCTCGGTGGCGTTCATGCCCGCCGCCGGTTCGTCGAGTGCAATCAGCTGCGGGTCGGTCGCCAGCGCGCGGGCGATCTCCAGGCGGCGCTGGTCTCCGTAGCTGAGCGTGCGGGCCTTGTAGGCGGCGAACTTGCCGATGCCGACATAGTCCAGCAGTTCATGCGCACGTTTGGCAATCGCTGCCTCTTCGGCCTTGAAGCCGGGTGTGCGGAACACCGCGCCGATCAGGCCGGATCGGGTCCGCACATGGCGCCCGACCATGACGTTTTCCAGGGCCGTCATGTCGGCAAACAGGCGGATGTTCTGGAAGGTGCGGGCAATGCCGGCCTTGGCAACCTCGTGCACCGCCGACGGCTTGTAGGGCTTGCCGGCCAGTTCGAAGGTACCGCTGTCGGGCGTGTACAGGCCGGTCAACACGTTGAAGAAAGTGGTCTTGCCGGCGCCGTTGGGGCCGATCAGGCCATAGACCTGGCCGCGCTCGATATGGATGCCGACGTCGCTCAGGGCCTGCAGGCCGCCGAAGCGCTTGGAGACACCGGAGACTTTGAGAATGGTTTCGCTCATGTCCATTCCTTAGGGGTTGATCGACTGGATCGGGTCTTTGCCGGCCGGCTTGTTCAGCGTCTTGCCGTGCTCCCGTGCAGGCCACAGCCCGCGCGGCCGCGACAGCATGATGGCGATCATGGCCAGCGCGATCAGCAACTGGCGCAGGATGGACGAGTCCAGACGGCCGCCGGTCATGGCCTGCAACGGACCAGCCACATGACGCAGCACCTCAGGCAAGGCAGCGAGCAGCAAGGCGCCCAGGATGACGCCGGGCAGGTGGCCGATGCCGCCCAGCACCACCATCGCCACAATCATCACCGACTCCATCAGGCTGAAGGATTCAGGAGACACAAAACCCTGGAAGGCCGCGAACATCGAGCCCGACACGCCGCCAAAGGTCGCGCCCATGCCGAAGGCCAGCAGTTTCATGTTGCGCGTGTTGATGCCCATGGCCTTGGCGGCGACTTCGTCCTCACGGATGGCCATCCAGGCGCGGCCTATGCGCGAGTTTTCGAGCCGGTGGCAAATCACCACAGACACGATCACCAGCGCCAGGAACAGGTAGTAATACATGGTCACCGAGGCGATCTCGAAGCCGAGCAATTCGTGCGACTTGCCCAGGTCGAATCCGAAAAACTTCATCGAGTCGATCTGGTTGATGCCCTTGGGCCCGTTGGTCAGGTTGATCGGTCTGTCCAGGTTGTTCAGGAACACGCGGATGATCTCGCCGAAACCCAGCGTGACAATCGCCAGGTAATCGCCGCGCAGCTTGAGCACGGGAATGCCCAGCAAGACACCGAAGCAGGCGGCCAGCACAGCCGCCATCGGTATCACTGCCCAGATCGGCAGGTGCAGGCCGTTCGGGAAAGCCGCTGCAACCACGGGGAAGGCATCGGCCAGGTGCGGCGAGCCCAGCAGTGCGAAAAGGTAAGCGCCCACCGCAAAAAAGGCGACGTAGCCCAGGTCCAGCAGGCCGGCATAACCGACCACGATGTTCAGGCCCAGCGCCAGCAGCACATACAGCAGCGCCATGTCGACGATGCGGACCCAGGCATTGCCGCCCTGCTGCAGCAGCAGGGGCAGGATCAGCAGGGCGGCCGCAGCCACCAGAAAGGTCAGGAGTCTGTGTTGTTTCATCATGACGTTCCCCTCAAGCCCTGTCCGCCACACGCTCACCGAGCAGGCCGGATGGCCGCAGGGTGAGCACAAAAATCAGCACGATGAAGGCGAAGATGTCCGAGTACTGGCTGCCCAGCACACCACCGGTCCAGGTGCCGAGGTAGCCGCCGCCTATGGCTTCGATCAGCCCGAGCAAGATGCCGCCCAGCACGGCGCCGCCGAGGTTGCCGATACCGCCGAACACCGCTGCGGTAAAGGCCTTCAGGCCGGGCAGAAAACCCATGGTGTGCTGCACCGTGCCGTAGTTGGAGGCGTACATCACGCCGGCCAGCGCCGCCAGCACCGCACCGATGATGAAGGTCGCCGAGATCACGGTATCGGGCTTGACGCCCATCAGCGCTGCCACACGCGGGTTCTCTGCCGTGGCGCGCATCGCGCGGCCCAGCTTGGTGTAATTGACCAGGTACATCAGGATGGCCAGCGACACCACAGTGGCGCCCAGAATGAAAATTTGCGTGACGGTGATCACTGCGCCGCCCAGGTGCAGCGGCTCGGACGGCAACAATGTCGGGTACGGTTTGTAGTTGGGCTTCCAGATGATCATGGCCAGGGTCTGCAGCAGGATGGACACCCCGATGGCGGTGATCAGGGGGGCCAGCCGGGGTGAATTCCGCAATGGCCGGTAGGCGATCTTTTCAATCGAGAAGTTCAGCGCGCCGCAGACAACAAATGCAATCAGCAGCGAACACAAGAGGATCAGCCAGCCGGGCGTTCCAGGCATGGCATCCTGCATCCAGACAATGATGGTCCAGCTGGTGATGGCCCCCACCATGAGGACCTCGCCGTGCGCAAAGTTGATCAGGCCGATGATGCCGTACACCATGGTGTAGCCGAGGGCGACGAGAGCGTACATGCTGCCCAGCACCAGCCCGTTGATGATCTGCTGAAGAAAAACTTCCATAACTCACTCTCCCGTTTGAATTCAGTTGCCAGCTCTGCCGCGCACCATGCGAGGCCGCGTTGCATGGGATCACCATGGAATCGCGCGAGTTAACAAAAAGCCCGCCTATCAAAACCAGCGGACTGGCTGGGCTTGGGTGGCGAGCTAATGCGCAAATTGTAGCCACGGCTCTCTAGCGAGAATCGGGCCAGCGCGACCGTTTTTGCGGGGTTTACCCTTGAGAAATTTTATTCCCGAGGCGGGCGGACGAATCCGTAAGCATTCGTTCTGCTCAGGTCTTTTTGTCGTTTTTTGACTTCAGCTCACTGAGCTTGTCCGCGATGCGGATTTCAAGGCCGCGAGGGACCGGCCTGTAGAAGCCGGGCGCCGTCATGCCCTCGGGCAAATAAGTTTCCCCGGCGGCAAAACCGTCTTCCTCATCGTGTGCATAGCGGTAGTTCTTGCCGTAGTCCAGCTCCTTCATGAGCCTGGTGGGGGCATTGCGCAGGTGCAACGGCACCGGCCGGGTGCCATCCTTTTTCACAAAGGCTTTCGCCTCGTTGAACGCCTTGTAGGCAGCATTGGACTTGGGTGCAACGGCGAGGTAGATCACGCACTCGGCCAGCGCCAGTTCGCCTTCGGGCGATCCCAGGCGCTCATAGACTTCGGCGGCATCCAGCGCCAGCCGCAAGGCGCGCGGGTCGGCCAGGCCGATGTCCTCACTGGCCATGCGGATCAGGCGCCGCGCCATGTATCGGGGCTCAGCCCCGCCATCGAGCATGCGCACCAGCCAGTACAGCGCCGCATCGGGATCGGAGCCGCGCACCGACTTGTGCAGCGCCGAGATGGTGTCGTAAAACTGCTCGCCACCCTTGTCATAACGGCGCATCTGCTGGCCCAGCACCTTGAGCAGCCAGGCGGCGGTCACCTGGACACTGCCGCCTTTTTTCTCGCGCCGGGCGGCAACGTCGAGCGACTCCAGGGTATTGAGCAGACGCCGCGCATCGCCGTCGGCATAGGCCACGAGCTGGTCCACCGCTTCCGGCGCTATCGAATCGATAGCTGGCAGCGCACGTTCTGCAAGGACTTTGGCAACAATTTTCCTCAAATCGTCGTCACCCAGCGGCTGCAGCACATATACCACGGCCCGCGACAGCAAGGCAGAGTTGACTTCGAACGAGGGATTTTCGGTGGTGGCGCCTATGAAGGTGAAAAGGCCGCTTTCCACATGCGGCAAAAATGCATCCTGCTGCGATTTGTTGAAACGGTGGACCTCGTCGACGAACATGATGGTGCGCCGGCCCTGCCCCTGCCAGATGCTGGCCTGCTCGACCGCCTCACGAATGTCCTTGACGCCGCCCAGCACTGCAGAAATGGTGATGAAGTGCGCATCGAAGCTGCTGGCCATCAGGCGGGCAATGGTGGTCTTGCCGACGCCCGGCGGACCCCAGAGAATGCAGCTGTGCGGCTGGCCGGACTCGAAGGCAATGCGCAGCGGCATGTCCTCGCCGAGCAAATGCTGCTGGCCGATCACCTCGCCCAGCGACTGCGGCCGGAAGCGTTCAGCCAGCGGCGCTGCGGCTTTGGCGTCCGCGCCGGGTCCGAAGGAAGTCTCAGCGCGTGTGGCCATTCAAGTTTGCTACTGCCGAATGACGTCCGCGCCGGCAGGTGGCTTGAACTGGAAACCGGCCGCGTTCAGCGACGGGTTGACCTCGAAATTGCTGAAGCTCATGACCGAACGCTGGCCAAAGCTGTCGAGGATTTCCAGCCGGGCCAGCTCGCTGCCCTTGGCGCTTTCCCTGAAGCCCACAGTGATGCTTTGCACCTGGCCATCTTTGGTCTTGGGCGTGGCCAGTATCCACTCGAGGCCATCCTTGTCAGGCTGGGGCACCAGTGTGAAATCAGCCTGCAGCGCCTTGATGTCGGCCGCGGCGGCGATCACGGCGGCGGGCGTGCCGCTGAGCACCTGGCTGAGTTTGCGCGCCGTGACCTGGTTCAGGTCGACGTCGTGCAGCCAGAGGGTCTGACCGTCGGAAACAATGCTTTGTTCAAATGGCTTTGTGTAGACGAACTTGAAGCGATTGGGCCGCAGGAACTCGAAGCTGCCGCTGGACGTCTTGGTTTTTGCGGTCTGGCCATCGCGTGCCGGACTGGTCACCACCTGGGTGAAGGAGGCACGTCCGCTTTTGGTGTTTTTGACAAAGGTTTCGAGGCTTTCCAGGCCGCTGACTGTGTTGACCTGCGCGCTGGCGGCGATGGCGGCAAACGCCAACAAGCCAGTCAGCGTGACACGCGCTCCGCGGGACAGAAGGGACGCAAGGGGGAATGAAAAGGTGTGCTTCATGGTGTTCCAGGTGATGTCTGGCCGGCGGCCGATACACATGTCTGTGGGACCCCGGCGCGCCCGATTGGTTGCCTGAACAATGTATCTCGCCCGTAAAGGCTGGCCTGTCATCCTTCCGCGCGCGCTGGCACCAGAATTTCGCGCTGGCCGCTGCCCGACATGGCGCTGATCATTCCCGACTTTTCCATCTCTTCCAGCATCCGGGCGGCCCGGTTGTAGCCTATCTTCAGGTGCCGCTGCACCAGCGAGATCGATGCCTTGCGATTCTTCAACACAATCTCGACAGCCTGGTCGTACATCGGGTCCTTGTCGCCTTCGGCGCTGCCGCCTGCATCACCGAGCAGATCCCCGTCCCCGTCGACCGTGCCGCCCTCGAGCACACCATCGATGTAGTTGGGCTCGCCCTGCTGCTTGAGGTAGGCCACCACGCGGTGCACCTCGTCGTCGCTGACAAATGCGCCATGCACGCGGATCGGGAAGCCGGTTCCGCTGGGCATGTAAAGCATGTCACCCATGCCCAGCAGGGCTTCGGCGCCCATCTGGTCGAGAATGGTGCGGCTGTCGATCTTGCTGCTGACCTGGAAAGACAGGCGTGTCGGGATGTTGGCCTTGATCAGGCCGGTGATCACGTCGACGCTGGGCCGCTGCGTGGCCAGCACCAGGTGGATGCCGGCGGCGCGCGCCTTTTGCGCCAGCCGTGCAATCAGTTCCTCGATCTTCTTGCCGACCACCATCATCAGGTCGGCCAGCTCGTCGATCACGACCACGATATAGGGCAGGCGCTCCAGCGGCTCGGGCTGCTCGGGCGTCAGGCTGAAGGGGTTGTAGATGAACTCGCCGCGCGCCTTGGCTTCATCGATCTTGACGTTGTAGCCGGCCAGGTTGCGCACGCCCATCTTGCTCATCAGCTTGTAGCGTTTTTCCATCTCGGCCACACACCAGTTCAGCCCGTGTGCAGCCTGGCGCATGTCGGTGACCACCGGGGCCAGCAGGTGCGGAATGCCTTCGTAGACACTCATCTCCAGCATCTTCGGGTCGATCAGCAGCAGGCGCACATCACGCGCGTCGGCCTTGTACAGCAGGCTCAGGATCATGGCATTGATGCCCACCGACTTGCCCGAACCGGTGGTGCCCGCCACCAGGCAGTGCGGCATCTTGGCGAGGTCGGCCACCACCGGCGCGCCGCTGATGTCCTTGCCCAGGCCGATGGTCAGCATGGACTTGGCTTCGTTGTAGACCTGCGAGCCGAGGATCTCGCTGAGTTTGATGGACTGGCGCTTGGCATTGGGCAGCTCCAGCGCCATGTAGTTCTTGCCGGGAATGGTCTCGATCACGCGGATGGACACCAGGCTCAGCGCACGCGCCAGGTCCTTGGCCAGGTTCACGATCTGCGCGCCCTTGACGCCGGTGGCCGGCTCGATCTCGTAACGCGTGATCACGGGTCCCGGCGCGGCGGCGACCACGCGAACCTCGACGCCGAAGTCCTTGAGCTTTTTCTCGATCAGGCGGGAGGTCATCTCCAGCGTCTCGGGGGCCACGGTCTCCTGCCGTGTCAAGGCGCCGTCAAGCAGGTCCACCTGCGGCAGCTTGGAATCCGGCATCTCGCTGAACAGTGGTTTCTGGCGCTCCTTGGCCACACGTTCACTTTTGGGGATGTCTGCCAGCGTCGGCTCGATCAGCACCGGGATCGGGTGATGCTCTTCGATCTCGATGCGTTCTTCATGGAGGATTTCCTCGCGTTCACGCGCTGCCACGCGGCCAACGGCCAGGTCTTCGGCGATCTCGCGTTTTTCCCGGCGTGACTCGATCATCTCGTCGATCCAGGCACCGATTCGCTGCGCCACATGCGCCCAGGAAAAGGCAAACACCACCGACACGGCAATCACCCCCACGGCGATCCAGACCAGGCCGGACCCGGTGAAACCCAGCCACTTCACGCTGCTCGGGCCGGCCAGGTAGCCCAGCACGCCGCCGGCATGGCCGCCTGGCAACAGGGATTCAAACCGATAAAGCCGGGACCATTCGAGCGCCGTGCTGGCCAGCAGCAGCAGGGCCAGGCATGACCAGAATTTGGCCCGATCGGCAACAGACACGGCAGCGGCCTGCCCGCGCAAGCCGCGCGCCAGGGACCCGAGCCAGGCACGAAAACCGGCAGCCAGCGCCCACCACACCGAAAACCCGAAAAGAAAATAGCTGGCATCGGCCAGGTGCGCACCCAGCCGCCCGCCCCAGTTGCGTACGGCGGCGTCGGCGACATCCCTCGCGCCGGTCGTCGACCACGCCGCGTCCTGCGGCGAGTAGCTGATCAGTGCGCCCAGCCAGAAGGCCAGCGCCAGCAGGCCGAGGATCAGGCTGACTTCGTGGGCAAAGCGTTTCACGCCCCCCGCGGCAGGCGCGGCGGCAGAGGTTCTGGTGTTCAATGTGTCGAGGGAATAAGTCATAAAACCAGTGCTGAGCTTAACCCAGTTGGACAGGCACCCATGACCGCAGACACGGCGAAAAACAGCGGATCAGCCCAGCGTATTGAGCCGGTCCTTGACCCACATCGAACCATCCACACGTGTCTCGATGTAACCGCGCTCTTCCAGGTCTTTCATGACGCGGCTGACCATCTCGCGCGATGCGCCCACCATCTTGGCCAGATCCTGGCGCGACACCTTTTCGCGGATCACCGTGTTGCCGTCGCGATCAGGAACAGCCGACTCCAGCAAAGCCCTGGCCACACGGCCATACACATCCATCAGGGCGAGTGATTCGATCTTGCGGTCAGCGTGCCGCAGCCGCTGGACCAGGCCTTTCATGACCGCATAGGCCATGGAGCTGTTTTCCGGCAGGCAACGTGCAAATTCAGGCCGGCCGACGACCAGCACATCGGTCTGGACTTCAGTGCGCACGGTTGCGGAATGCGGTTCGCTGTCGATCAGGCTCATTTCACCGACATAGTCACCGGGGTGCAGCGTGGCCAGGATCACTTCCCGGCCACGGGCATCCGTGGTGACGACACGGGCACGGCCTGTCAGCAGTATGGCCAGGGCATTGGACTGTTTACCCTGCTCGACAATGGCTTCCCCGCGCTTGTAACGGCGTTTGATCACCGCCGCGGCAACCGCTTCTGCCTGGGAGGCGGTCAACATCGAAAACAGGGGAACGCGCCGGATCAGTTCCAGGTTGGACACCATCGTGGACATATCAAACTTCTCCTGATTGCGCCGCCGCAGGGGCTTCGCTCGAGTTCTTACAATGTATGTGTTGCACCAGCCAAATATCCAGGCCGCGGGGTTGTAACCCTGCTGGCCAGCCTCAGCTGACTGCAACTCTAACTGAGTTCCCACGCTTTCCGAATCAGATTTTCACTTATGAAACACTCCAAAGTCCTCATTCTCGGTTCAGGCCCTGCCGGCTACACCGCCGCCGTCTACGCAGCCCGCGCCAACCTCAATCCGGTGCTGATCACCGGCATTGCGCAGGGCGGGCAGTTGATGACCACCACCGATGTGGACAATTGGCCGGCCGACGCTGCAGGGGTGCAGGGTCCCGAGCTGATGCAGCGCTTTCTCGCCCATGCGGAGCGTTTCAAGACCGAAATTGTTTTTGACCACATCAACAAGGTCGATTTCAGCCAGCGCCCCTTCACATTGACCGGCGACAGCGGCACCTACACCTGCGACGCACTGATCATTGCCACGGGTGCTTCAGCGAAATACCTGGGATTGGCCTCGGAAACGGCCTTCATGGGCCGGGGCGTGTCCGGTTGCGCCACCTGCGACGGGTTTTTCTACCGGGACCAGAAGGTCTGCGTGGTTGGCGGCGGCAACACCGCCGTCGAGGAGGCGCTTTACCTTTCCAATATCGCCAGCAAGGTGGTGCTGGTGCACAGGCGCGACAAGTTCAAGGCCGAAGCGATCCTGATCGACAAGCTCCACGAAAAGGTCGCCGCCGGCAAAATCGAACTGAAGTTGCACCAGACCCTGGATGAGGTCCTGGGCGACGCCTCCGGCGTCAATGGCGTGCGCCTCAAAAGCACCCAGACCGGCGCCACCGAGGACATCGCCCTGCAGGGCTGCTTTATTGCGATCGGCCACCAGCCCAACACCGACATCTTTGCCGGGCAGCTGGAGATGAAGGACGGCTACATCATCACCAAAACCGGGCTGCAGGGCTTTGCCACCATGACCAGTGTGCCCGGCGTGTTTGCCGCCGGCGACGTGCAGGATCATGTCTACCGGCAGGCCATCACCAGCGCCGGCACCGGCTGCATGGCCGCGCTGGACGCTCAGCGTTTTCTCGAGCAAAGCAGCTAAAACGCTGCGTTTGGGACTCCCGTCTCCGACGGAGCAGGCCTTCGGCTTGGCGGCCTGCAATTTTCAGGCTATAATCTATGGCTTAGCTGCGCATCCCCCGGGAGCCGGCATCCGATTTCTATTTTTTACGGAGAGTGCTCATGGCACGCGTCTGTCAGGTAACGGGCAAAGGCCCGATGGTGGGAAACAATGTTTCCCACGCCAACAACAAGACCAAGCGCCGGTTTTTGCCTAATCTGCAATACCGCCGTTTCTGGGTTGAAACCGAAAACCGCTGGGTGCGTCTGCGCGTGACCAGCGCCGGTTTGCGCCTTGTCGACAAGCTCGGTATCGATGCTGTCCTGGTGGACCTTCGCGCCCGCGGCGAAATCTAAGGAGCATCACCATGGCTAAAGGCGCACGCGAAAAAATCAAGCTGGAATCAACCGCCGGCACGGGTCACTTCTACACGACCACCAAAAACAAGAAGACCACACCTGACAAAATGCTGATCATGAAATTTGATCCCAAGGCACGCAAGCACGTGGAATACAAGGAAATCAAGCTGAAGTAATTCAGACTGGTTCGCGCTGCTTGCAGCGTTTTTGAAAAACCCGCTGGCACCCAGCGGGTTTTTTTATGCCCACGCGCGCCTCGCGCCATGCAGATCGTGACCGGTGCCCGGGCCAGCACCCGCGTGGCACGGTTGCCGTCTAGGCGCCCCGCAAACAGGGGCGCGCCGTCAGGCCACGGACAAAAGAAAGGCTGCAGCAGCAAGAACGCTGGTGCAGCCTGACGGAGACCCGCGGGAGCGGGCGCCGATCTCGTTACGCGCGCGCGGCGCGGAGATTCATCGAAAAGTCACGCAGTGCCGTGATGCCGCTTTCTTCAGCACGACGGCACCAGGCCTGCAGGTCGCCGGCCAGTTGCTCGCGCGAGGCCGAGGTCGACAGCCACATCTGGCGCAACTCTTCACGCATGGTGACCATCTTGTCGAGCACCGGGTGCTCGGCACGGGCCTGGGCGATCTGCGGCTTGGCTGCTGCCGGCACCTTGTCGTCGTCGCGATGCAGCCAGCGGTTGGCAGCCTTGAGCACCGAAATGTCGGCCTTGCGGGCCTTGAGCGCCTCCAGCTCCATCTGGCCGGCACGGCGCAATTCACGCGCGAACCCGGCCATCACTTCATAACGATGGGCAATCAGCGCTTCCAGCGTTTTCTCGTCCGCCACCGGCTGGATGGAGCCGAGCGTCAGTTTGGGCGGCACCTTCTTGACCGTGGCCAGGCCGACTTTCTCCAGGGCACGGATGTAAACCCAGCCGATGTCGAACTCGTACGGTTTGACGGAAAATTTGGCCGCGGTCGGGTAGGTGTGGTGGTTGTTGTGCAGTTCCTCGCCGCCAATCATGATGCCCCAGGGGGAAATGTTGGTGCTGGCGTCAGGCGCCTCGAAGTTGCGGTAGCCCCAGTAGTGGCCAATGCCATTGATGATGCCGGCCGCCGTGACAGGAATCCAGGCCATCTGCACCGCCCAGACCGCCAGGCCAGCTGCACCGAACAGGGCCAGGTTGATGATCATCATCAGGCCCACGCCCTGCCAGCTGTAACGGGTGTACAGGTTGCGCTCCAGCCAGTCGTTCGGCGTGCCGTGGCCGTACTTGACCATGGTTTCCTTGTTTTTGCTTTCGGCACGATACAGCTCGGCACCCTGCCAGAACACCTTCTTGATGCCGTGCGCCTGCGGGCTGTGCGGATCCTCAATGGTTTCGCACTTGGCGTGGTGCTTGCGGTGGATGGAGACCCACTCCTTGGTCACCTGGCCCGTGCCCAGCCAGAGCCAGAAACGGAAAAAGTGCGAAGGGATGGCGTGCAGGTCCATGGCGCGGTGCGCCTGGTGACGGTGCAGGTAAATCGTCACGCTCGCAATGGTGATGTGGGTCGTCACCAGGGTGTACAGCACGATTTGCCACCAGCTGGCAGCAATCAGGCCGTTGGCCAGCCAGTCAAGGGCGGCGTCAAACAAAATCATGGGGGTCCTTTAAACAATATGTAACAGCGCCCTGCAACCATGTCAAAACCGTGCTGGACTACCTCACTATTGTAGGCGGCGCGCAGTGAATTGCCAAACCGCCGGGGTCAAGAAAGCCCCGGTTGCGGTAAAAGTCCGGTAAACCTTGGAAAAAACGTCAAGAAAAAGGATTTAACGGCTTCATGCCGCTAACGGCATCAAACTTTTTGCCAAACTGCAGCAAAAAACCCGTCCGTCTGATGCAGGTAGGGCCACAGTCGCAGGTAGGGCCCGCTGCAAAGCTTTGCCGCGCCCTCCACCCCCAGATGCGTCAACACATCGCTTGTTTCAAGAGGTGTGAAATCTTTATTCGCCGCCGTGAAGGCCTCGGCAATCGATTCGTTTTCGTCGCGCAGCACGCTGCAGGTGGCGTAAACCAGCCGTCCGCCCGGCTTGAGCAGGCGGGCGGCGCTTTGCAGGATGGCCGCCTGCTTGGCGGTCAACTCCTCGATGGCCTGGGGCGTCTGTCGCCATTTGAGGTCCGGATTGCGCCGCAGCGTGCCCAGCCCGGAGCACGGCGCATCGATCAGCACCCGGTCGATCTTGCCGGCCAGGCGCTTGATGCGGTCGTCACGCTCATGGGCAATCGCCACCGGATGGACATTGGACAGGCCGCTGCGCGCCAGCCGCGGTTTCAGGGCATCCAGACGGTGACCTGAGGTGTCGAAGGCGTAGAGGCGACCGGTGTTGCGCATGCTGGCGCCCAGCGCCAGGGTCTTGCCGCCGGCGCCGGCGCAAAAGTCCACCACCATCTCGCCGCGTTTGGCATCGACCAGCAGGGCCAGCAGTTGCGAGCCTTCATCCTGCACCTCGATGGCGCCGCGGGTGAAGGTGTCCAGCTTGTTCAGCGCCGGCTTGGTCGTCAGTCGCAGGCCCCAGGGCGAATACGGGGTTGCTACGGATTTGATAGCTACACGCGCAAGCTCCTTCTGGACTTCAGCACGTTTGTCCTTGAGCGTGTTGACACGCAAATCGAGACCGGCAGGCGCATTGAGACTTTCCACCAGCGGCCAGAAGTCGTCGCCGAGCTGGGTCTTCAGCGGTTCGACCAGCCAGGCCGGCAGGTTGTGCCGGTGCAGCTCCATCAAGTCTTCGGGCCTGACCTGGTCGCAGCGCGCCAGCCAGTCCTTTTCCTGGTCGCTGAGCGCACCCAGCAAAAAGTCGCGCTCGGCGGCAAAGCCCAGGATGGCCAGGCGCCGCTCGGTCGGGCCGCTGCCGTGTTGTGCCAGGTAGGTATAGAGGTTTTTCTTGCGCAACACGCCATAAATCGTCTCGGCCACGGTGGCGCGCTCGCGCGGGCCCAGGCGTTGTTCACGGAAATGGCGCGACACCACCATGTCGGCTGGGTGGTCGAAACGGAGAACCTGCTTGAGGAGAACGGTACAGCTGTCGAGTAAGGCGTTAGGATGCATAGCCCCCATTGTCCCACCGCGGGCGCGCCAGCACCCTCCAGAACCTGGATGACCATGTCCGACGAACTTCCACCCCTGATTGAAACCCCGCCCGGCCTGTACCGTCACTACAAAGGCCTGCTGTACGAGGTGGTCGGCACGGTGCGTCACAGCGAAAGCCTGGAGCCGATGACGCTGTACCGCGCCCTGTACGGCGACAAGGGCCTGTGGGTGCGCCCTGCCGCGATGTTTAACGAAGAGGTCGTCATCAACGGGCTTGCACAGCCGCGTTTTGCAAGGCAGGCGGCTTGAGCCGGGCTTTCCACCGTCAACGATAATCGTGGGTTATGTCCGAACCCACCGAAATCGAAAAACAGGTCAAGCGCCGCCGCACGTTTGCCATCATTTCCCACCCTGACGCCGGCAAGACCACGCTGACCGAAAAGCTGCTGCTGTTCTCCGGCGCGATCCAGATCGCCGGCAGCGTCAAGGCGCGCAAGGCCGCGCGCCATGCCACCTCGGACTGGATGGAGATCGAAAAGCAGCGCGGCATCTCGGTCGCCTCCTCGGTCATGCAGATGGAATACCGCGACTGCGTGATCAACCTGCTGGACACCCCCGGCCACCAGGATTTTTCGGAAGACACCTACCGCGTGCTGACCGCCGTGGATGCCGCGCTGATGGTGATCGACGCGGCCAACGGCGTCGAGCCGCAGACGCGGCGCCTGCTGCAGGTCTGCCGCGCGCGCAACACGCCCATCCTGACCTTCGTGAACAAGATGGACCGCGAGGTGCAGGACCCGATGAGCGTGATGGACGAGATCGAACAGGAGCTCGGCATGACCGTCGTGCCCTTCACCTGGCCGGTCGGCATGGGCAAGCTGTTCCACGGCGTGTTCGACCGGCGCGAAAAACGCATGCGCGTCTTCAGCCCCGGCGAGGACAAGGCCGGCGGCGACGATGAAATCCTGGCCGGCCTGGACAACGCCGAAGCCGCCAGGCGCTTCGGCGCCGAATTCACCCAGGCGCAGGGCGAGCTGGAGCTGCTGGAAGGCGCCTCGCCCGAGTTCAACCGCGCCGACTTCCTGAGCGGCAAACAGACGCCGATGTTTTTCGGCTCGGCGATCAACAACTTCGGCGTGCAGGAAGTGCTGGATGCGCTGGTCGACCTGGCGCCGGCGCCGGCCGAACGCGCCGCCCTGCAGCGTGTGGTGCGACCCGAGGAAAAGAAATTTTCCGGCGTGGTCTTCAAGATCCAGGCCAACATGGACCCGGCGCACCGCGACCGCATCGCGTTTTTGCGCGTGGCCAGCGGCGAGTTCACGCGCGGCATGCGCCTGAAAGTCGTGCGCAGCGGCAAGGAGCTGCGCCCCAACACCGTCGTGAGTTTCATGAGCCAGCGCCGCGAGCTGCTCGACACCGCCTTTGCCGGCGACATCATCGGCATCCCGAACCACGGCGTGCTCCAGCTGGGCGACACCTTGACCGAAGGCGAAGCCCTGCAGTTCACCGGCCTGCCCTTTTTCGCGCCCGAGATGTTCCGTGCGGTCGAGGTGGCTGACCCGCTGCGCAGCAAGCAGTTGCGCGCCGGGCTGACCCAGCTCGGCGAAGAAGGCGCAATCCAGGTGTTCCGGCCGATTGCCGGCTCCCTGCTGCTGCTGGGCGCCGTCGGCCAGTTGCAGTTCGAAGTGGTCGCTCACCGTCTCGAGCATGAATACGGGGTCAAGGCCCGCATCATGGGCAGCCAGTTCAACCTGGCGCGCTGGGTCACCAGCGACGACCCGAACGAGCTGAAAAAATTCATGGACGCCAACTCCCACCGCGTGGCGCTCGACGCGGTCGATGCGCCCACGCTGCTGGTGGACCACAGCGCCACCCTGCGCGCGGTCGAGCAGCAATGGCCCAAAATCAAGTTCCACGCGCTGCGCGAACATGCCGGCCTGGTGTTTCAGTCCAAGATCTAGGCCCAAGCCTCAAGCCTTTTCGGCCTCCAGCCCATATCGGACAAGCGCAAGCAGCTATTAATTCAGTAGCAAACGGGTCCGGCCATGGCCCGGCGCCGCGCCGCCTCAGGGCGCAATCCGCAGTTGCCCGGGCTCCAGCAGCACAAAGCGGGCAAAGCGCCCTTTGGCGCGCTTGCCGTCATCACTGACGATGACAACACGCGCCACGCCATCGATGAAGGCCGCACTCACCCCTTCTGCCCGCTCGAAGTGCTGCAGGCCGGGAACCGCTACCCGGCGCGCCGGTGACCCGGGCTGGCCGTTCCAGAACCACAACCCGAAGGCCTGGTCCGCCTGCGACGCGGGTCCGCTGATCAGGAGGTAGCCGCCGAGCGACGCGATCCAGGCCATGCCGCGTATGCCCTGACCGCCGAGGTCCAGCGTCAGCAAGCCGCCGGACAGGCGCGGCGCCTCGCCGGCGTCGAAAATGGCCAACGGATTGGCTATGCAGGCGATGATGGCTGCGCCGTCCAACAGCGGGCTGCGGAAGCCGACCAGCAGCTGCTGCCGGTCGGGCGTGATCTCCAGCGCCTCGATATTGAGGCCGCCATCCAACTTGACGTCCTCGATCAGCGCGGCGGCGGCCAGCACCGGGTGCGCTGCGACCAGCGCCGGCTTGAGCCCGCCCACCACCACGGGCTCACGCACGCGGTTGCCCTCGATCCGGAAACGCACCAGCCTGTCGCGCGCCTTCTTCTGCTCACCCTCGTCGTTGCGCGAATGCGAAGTGAGCGCATAGAGACAGCCCTCGGCGTCGCCGGTCAAGCCTTCGAGGTCGTCGAGCTTCCAGAACACATCGTTGCCCTCGAACCAGCCGGGGGTCAAGGCCCGGCTCTTGACCGTGCCGTCGGCGCTCAGGCTCACCAGGCTGAAGGGGTGCGCCTGTTCGTCCTCCACCACCAGGAAGCGTCCGTCGGGAAGCTGCTGGATGGCAGAGGGCTCGTAGAGACCTGTCAATGGCAGAAACTGCGGCGGGACAGGCATGGCGTTTCTCCGGAAAGTATCAGGCCTTCACTGTAGCTACAAACGGGACGCCAGCGGGTGACAGGCGCAGGGGCGGCTGGACCGCCGTTCCCCCACGCGCGCCCTCTGCTCAGCCTCAGTTGGCCTTCAGAAAGTCCGCAACTTCCAGCAGGATCAACTCGTTGTCGTCGGCCTTGTTGGGGTCACGGCTGCTGGAAAACGGCAGGTTGTTGTCATTGCCCACGACGATGTGGCTGGCGTCCACCACATCGACGTTTTCGATGGTGAAGAAGGGAAAGGTCAACACGCCATTGTTCAGCGGCTTGCGCGCCAGCTTGTTCGGGTCGGCAATGGCCATCAGGTCGATGTAGGCGATCTTGCGCACCGCTGCGCCGACATTCGCGTCACTCATTTCGATCTTGTAGACCCGCTTGAATTTGGCCAGGTCATGAAAGCAGTCGGTGCGTTTCTGGCCTTCGGGGCAGGCCTTGTCGGCGGTGCCTTCGCCGTTGTCGCGTTCGATGACCAGGCCGGTCGTGCCGTCGATCATGTTGAAGTCGCCAATCGCGTGGCTGGCGCCTTCCAGCACATACTTCCAGTGGCGGCCGGTCCAGCTTTCGCTCTTGACATCGAACTCGAGCACGCGCAGGTAGTCCTTGCCGTCGAGTTTTTCATTGCCCTTGGCCGCCGCGTCCCACAAGGCGCCTTCGAGCAGGGCGTACAGCTTGCTGCCGTCTTTCGAGGCAGCCATGCCCTCGTAACCCTTGGAGCGGCGCACCTGGAAATCCACCGCACCGCCGGGCACGCCCGGCGTGGTCACGGCCGGGTGGTCGGGCGAGCGCACCGGCTTGCCGTCGACCTGGGTTTCGAACACCGCCAGCACCCGGCCCTTCATGTCGGCCTTGATCAGCCAGGGGCCGAACTCGTCACCGATCCACAGCGCGCCGCCGGCGATCTGGAAACTCTCGGTGTCGAAGTCGCTGCCGGTCAGGTAGCGCTGCTTCGTGCCCTCCTGGACGATGCGAAACGGCACCTTCTTGTTGGGGTCGCTCAGGAAAACCGTCTCCAGGCGCTTCATGCCGCCGCCCTTGAAGTCCACGGCGTAGCGGTTCAGGTAGAGCATGGAGTCGGGCGAATTGGCCTTGGCGCCGGAGCCGTTGTCGGTCAGGATCCAGAAGCTGCCGTCGGCCATCTTCTTGATGCCGGAGTGGCCCTGAACCGGCTGGCCCCGGAACGGCAGCGAGACGCCGGTGGGGCGGCCGGCGGACCGGCCCTCGACCGTGCCGAAAGCCTCGACGCGTTTTCCAGTGGTGAATTTTCCGGCGTTTTTCAGGTCCTGCGGCGCGTCCTTGGGTGCAGCGATGAATGACTGCGCAGGTAGCAGGGCATGACCGGCCAGCGTGGCCGGAAAGGCGGTCTGTGCATGCAGGGGTGCGGCCAGCAGCGCGGCGGCGAACACGGGAAAAGCCGCGCGGGCAGCCAGGCGTCGGGTGTTGGCAAAGCGGGAATAGGGCATGGTTCCTCCGTTGTTGGTGACGCACGCATGGTGGTTTATTGCTGTGACATCGTGATGACCGGGCGATTCCGGGGCGGACACGGCGCGCTTTTGCAATAAGCTATGCGGATGTTCAGACGGGCCAGCTTTCGCGGTTTCTGGCTGGTGCTGTTGGCCATGTTGCTGCAGCCAGGCCATGCGCAGGACTTCGGCCGTCTGTATGAAGACAGCGTCACCATCACCCTGTCCGAACCGCTCAAGTGGGTGGCCGTGCCCAAAGGCAGCGTGGACTCGCCCGACGCGCTGACCGCCGGCAGCCCCAGGGACTTCCAGCCCTACACCGGCACGACGGTGCTGCCCACCTCGCGCAGCCAGGACGTCTGGGCCACTTTTTCATTGCCGCCCACCGAGTCGCCGCAGACCTGGTTCATCCGCCTGCCCGGACAGGCGCTGGTCCGGGCCAGCCTGTTTTCACGCGGCCCCCGGGACGAATGGCTGGTACAGGCCGCTGGCGAAGCGATTGCACCAGCGGACTGGTCACTGCCTACCCGCGTGCCGAGTTTTGAACTGCAGACCCGCAGGGATCGTGCACAAACCTACTACCTGCGCTTCGAGAACCACCGCGCCCTCACCGACCGTCCGATGCTGCTGTCGCCGGTCGCGTATGTCAATGGCGCGTCCCGCGTGGGCGTGGTGATCGGCCTGATGTGGGGAATGTTCAGCGTGCTGGCGGCGCTGAGCATCGCTGCCTTCGTGATGGCCCGCAACCGCGTGTTCCTGTGGTTCGGCGCGGTCGTGGTAACGCTGATGTTCACGCAGCTGGTGCTGATCAGCTACGGCAGCTGGCGCATATGGCCGGGCAGTGCGCACCTGAACCAGGTCATGGGCTGGGTCTCGGCCGGGCTGAGCATGGCCGCTGGCGCGTGGTTCTGCGCCCAGGCCAGCTACGCCCGCAGCGGCCACCCGCACATCTACAAGCTGCTGGTGACCGTCACCGCGGGCAGCCTGCTGATGGCCTGCATGATGGCGATCCGGCAGGATTTCATCCCGCGCGACATGCGAAACCTGTGGCTGGGGGTGGCCACCGTGACCATTCTCGGCAGCCTGGTCTGGATGTCCCTGCGCGGTCAGGCCTGGAACCTGCTCCTCCTGCTGGGCACCGCGCCCATCGCGCTGGCGGCACTGGCGCGCATCTTCTACAACGCCGGATGGGTCAGGAACATCGAGGCCGCGCAGGCCGCCGGTGTGCTGTCGGCCACGGTCGGCCTGCTGTGGATCTTTTTTGTGCTGGCCTGGCGCAGCCGGGCGGCGCTGTTTTCCAACCATCGCATCGCCGCCCTGGCCAACTACGATCCGGCCAGCGGGCTGATGCTGCCGCGGGTGGTGGACAACCGGCTGGCGCAAATGCTGCTGCGCGCACGCCGCCGCCGCTCGGAATGTGGCATCGTGCTGTTGCGCTGGCTGGACCAGGCGCCCAGCCCTGACGAACTGAACGACCACAAGCGCAGCGTTGCCCTGTCGCGCATCGGCGAGATCCTGCGCCGCGCTGCGCGCGACATGGACACCGTGGTGCGTTATGAGGAAAACCTGTTCCTGATGCTGATTGAAGGCCCGGTCAACCGCGAGGCCGTCTCCGAGGTATCGACCAAGATCCTGGCCGACTGCATCCGGCTGTCCGACAAGCTCGACGAACCCAATGCTTTCAACCTGCACATCGCCATCTGGCATGGCACGCCGGAGCGCCACACCGGCCAGCAGATCATCGACAGCCTGAAAACCCGGCTGCGGCGCATGAGCCCGGGCCCCAGGCGTTATGTCCAGTTTGTCGATCCCGCCGGCGAGCCGGCCAGCCTGCCTCCGGAAGAAGGGCTGCGGCGGGAGGAGCTGGTGGCCAAAATCAATGCGATCGAGGTGTCGCACCCGGCACTGCACAACGACAAGCCGGAAAAATTGCGCACGCCCATGGCCTGAGCCGGCTCAGGCTGCAGGCAGCGGCAAGGCGGTCTTGTACCTGACCTGCTTGAGCGCAAAACTCGAGCGTATCTTGTCGATGCCCGGGATCGGCGTGAGCTGCTCGAGGATGAATTTTTCCAGCGCGCCCATGTCGGCCACCGCCACGCGGATCAGGTAGTCGCTGTCGCCCGTCATCAGGTAACACTCCATCACCTCGTCGTGTTCGGCGATGCGCCGCTCGAACTCGGCCAGCGACGCCTTGTTTTGCGAACGCAGGCTGATCGAGATAAACACCGTCAGTCCCAGTCCCAGCGCCGCGGCATTGGTGATGGCCACATACCGGTCGATCACCCGCGCAGCCTCCAGCGCCTTGACGCGGGCCAGGCAGGGCGAGGGGCTCAGGTGGACGCGGCGGGCCAGCGCCACATTGGACAGCGCGCCATCGCGCTGCAACTCGTCAAGAATCCGCAAATCGATGGCATCCAGCTTCATGTACCAGTAACTCCTTTATTTTCAGAATTTTATGCCTCATATCTTCTGAAAATCGCGCTTCTCGGTCACTCATGCTGCGGCACCGTCCGTATATTGAGCCCATGAACGCACCCCTGCCCCGGCACACCCTCTTGCACGCCATGCCCAGCTCGCCGCCGCCCGATACCGATCCCCAGGAAACCGCCGAATGGCGCGAAGCCTTCACCGCCCTGGTGGCGGCCCAGGGCCAGGCGCGCGCACGCTTCGTCCTGGACGAACTGGCGCGGCTGGCACGCGCGCAGCGCGTGGGCTGGACGCCCGAGTTGTCCACGCCTTATGTCAACAGCATCAGCGTCGACGAGCAACCGGTGTTCCCCGGCGACCTCGCGATCGAGGAGCGCCTGGCCTCGCTGATGCGCTGGAACGCCCTGGCCATGGTGGTGCGCGCCAACCAGGCCGAGTCCGGCGGCTCGGCCGAACTGGGCGGCCATATCGCCAGTTATGCCAGCGCCGCCGACCTGTTCGAAACCGGCTTCAACCATTTCTTTCGAGCGCGGCGACAAGGAGGGCCAGCCGAGCAGCGCCGGGCCGCCCCAAGCGGCGAGAGCCCCCCGCGGGGGGGCAGCGACTCGCACGAAGTGGAGGAGCGTGGGGGGCAACATCTGGGCGACCTGGTGTTTTTCCAGCCACACAGCGCACCCGGCGTGTATGCGCGCGCCTACCTCGAAGGCCGTCTCGAGGAGAAAGACCTGGGTTTTTACCGGCAGGAGCTGGCGGCACCCGGCCAGGGCGCGCAGGGCCTGTCCAGCTACCCGCACCCCTGGTTGATGCCAGACTTCTGGCAGTTCCCGACCGGCTCCATGGGCATAGGCCCGATCAGCTCGATTTACCACGCGCGTTTCATGCACTATCTGACGCACCGGCGCCTGCTGGACTGCACGGGCCGAAAGGTGTGGGGCGTGTTCGGCGACGGCGAGATGGACGAGCCCGAGTCCATGAGCGCACTGACCCTGGCCGCGCGCGAAGGCCTGGACAACCTGGTCTGGGTCGTCAACTGCAACCTGCAGCGCCTGGACGGACCGGTGCGCGGCAACGGCCGCATCATCGACGAGCTGGAAAAACTGTTTCTGGGGTCCGGCTGGAAGGTCATCAAGCTGGTCTGGGGCAGCGACTGGGACGGCCTGTTCGCGCGCGACCTGACGGGTGCCCTGACGCAGGCCTTTGCCCATACGGTGGATGGCCAGATGCAGACCTTTGCCGCCAAGGACGGGCGCTTCAACCGGGACAACTTCTTCGGCCAGAACGAGGAACTGGCGCGGCTGGCGCAGGGCATGACGGATGAACAAATCGACCGGCTCAAGCGCGGTGGCCACGACCTGGTGAAAATCCACGCGGCCTACGCCGCCGCGGCAAACCACACCGGCCAGCCGACGGTGATCCTGGCCCACACCAAAAAAGGGTATGGCATGGGCAGCGCCGGCCAGGGCAAGATGACCACCCACTCGCAAAAGAAGTTCGACGAAACCGACCTGCTGGAGTTTCGCAACCGCTTCAACCTGCCGCTGACCGACGAACAGGCCAAAACCCTCAGCTTCTACAAACCCGCCGACAACAGCGCGGAGATGTTGTACCTGCATGCCAGACGGCAGGCGCTGGGTGGCTACCTGCCGCAACGCCAAACCATCGCCGACAGCGTGGCCGTGCCCGCCCTGCCGGCCTATGCGCAGTTTGCGCTGACAGCCGATGGCAAGGAAATGAGCACCACCATGGCTTTTGTGCGCATGCTGGGCGGCCTGCTCAAGGATCCCGCGCTGGGACCGAGGATAGTCCCCATCGTTGCCGACGAGGCGCGCACCTTCGGCATGGCCAACCTGTTCAAGCAGGTCGGCATTTATTCCAGCGTCGGCCAGAAGTACGCGCCGGAAGACATCGGCTCGGTGCTCAGTTACCGCGAGGCGCTGGACGGCCAGATCCTCGAGGAAGGCATCAGCGAAGCCGGCGCGCTGGCGAGCTGGACCGCGGCCGCCACCAGCTACAGCGTGCACGGGCTGGCCATGTTGCCTTTTTATATCTACTACTCGATGTTCGGCTTCCAGCGCGTCGGCGACCAGATCTGGGCTGCCGCCGACCAGCGCGCCCGCGGCTTTTTGCTGGGCGCGACCTCGGGCCGCACCACCCTGGGCGGCGAAGGCCTGCAGCACCAGGACGGCTCCAGCCACCTGGTGGCGGCCACGATTCCCAACTGCAAGGCCTGGGACCCGGCCTTCGCCTGCGAACTCGCGGTGATCGTGGCCCAGGGCATGCGCGAGATGATGGTGGAGCAGCAAGACGTTTTTTACTACGTCACCTTGATGAACGAGAACTACCCCCAGCCCGATCTGCGGCCCGGCGCCGAGCCCGACATGCTCAGGGGATGCTATCAATTCAGTAGCTACCCACGCTCGCCGGATACGGGCCAGAGCCCGAAAACCCTTCAAAAAGTGACCTTGATGGGCTCGGGCGCCATTCTGACCGAGGTGATCAAGGCGGCGCAGCAACTGGCGGCGCAAGGCATCACAAGCACCGTCTACAGCGTCACCAGCTGGAGCGAGCTGGCGCGCGACGGTGCGGCCTGCCAGCAACGCGCGCTCGCCGGTGAAGCCACGACGGAAGCTTTCATCGCGCAGCAACTGGCGGCCAGCACGGGCCCCATCATCGCGGCCACCGACTACGTGCGTGCCGTCCCGGAAAGCATTCGCGCCTTCCTGCCTCCGGGCCGCAGCTACCTGACACTGGGCACCGACGGCTTCGGCCGCAGCGACACACGCGCTGCGCTGCGCGGATTTTTCGGCGTGGACGCGGCCAGCATTGTGAAAGCTGCGCTGCACCAGCTGGCCCAAGCGCAGTAGTGCGCCAGACAGCAAAGCCCCCGCGCGGCGCCAACCGTGCGGGGGCTTTTCATTTCGGCCCGCCCCGTGAGAAGCGGTGCGGAAATTATTTCGGCAGCAGCACCTTGTCGACCACGTGGATCACGCCGTTGGACTGGTAGACGTCGGCAATCGTCACGGTGGACACGCCGCCTTTTTCATCGGTGACCATCACCTTGCCGCCCATGGCCTTGGCCGTTAGCGTACCGCCGGCCACGGTTTTCAGGGATGCAGAACCCTTGCCGTCGGCAATCGCCTTGGTCAGCGCAGCGGCGTCCACCTTGCCGGCCACCACGTGGTAGGTCAGGATGCCGGTCAGCATGCCCTTGTTCTCGGGCTTGAGCAGGGTGTCGACGGTGCCTGCGGGCAGTGCTGCAAAAGCCGCATTGGTCGGTGCAAACACGGTGAAGGGACCGGCGCTTTTCAGGGTGTCGACCAGGCCCGCGGCCTTGACGGCGGCCACCAGCGTGGTGTGGTCCTTGGAGTTCACCGCGTTGTCGATGATGTCCTTGGACGCCAGCATGGGCGCACCGCCGACCATCACCTGGGCGAAGGAAGAAGCCGCCGTCATGGACAGCATGACCGCGAGACCGATGGAAGCCAGTTTGTGTTTCGTTTGCATGTGAATACCCTTTGAAGTAGAACAGCCGACATCCAGGATGGGACATCAACGGCTGCCTTCAATACGGGTGGGGCACACGGCCGGATTCAACCGCGTTGGCGATGCGGGTATCTTTTTGTAAACCGCCGCTCAAGGCTGGTTCTGCAGCCAGCCGCGCACCGCCTGCGGATAGAGCCGGTGCTCCTCGACCAGCACGCGCGCGGCCAGCGTCTCGGCGGTGTCGTCCGGCAGCACCGGCACCGCCGCTTGCGCGAGGATGGGGCCGTGGTCGAGTTCGGCCGTCACTTGGTGCACGGTACAGCCGGCCTCACGACAGCCGGCAGCTATGGCACGCTGGTGCGTGTTCAGGCCAGTGAAGGCCGGCAGCAGCGAAGGATGGATGTTGACCAGGCGCCCGGCATAGTGGGCCACAAACCCTGGGGTGAGGATGCGCATGAAACCGGCCAGCACCACCAGCGCCGGCTGGTGGCCGTCGATCAGTTGCATCAGCGCGGCGTCGAAGGCTTCACGCGACTCGAACGCCCGGTGGTCCAGCACCTGCGTCGCCACACCCAGCGATTGCGCCAGTTGCAGGCCGGCTGCGCCAGGCCGGTTGCTGATAACCGCCGCCACCGTGGCGCCGAACTGCTGTTGCCAGCCCTGTTGTTGCGCGGCCTGGACGATGGCGGCCATGTTGGAGCCGCTGCCTGAAATCAGGATGACGATGTTTTTGGGGTGGGGCATAAGGCGGAAAGCGTGTACTGGATTATCGCGGCCCCAAGCGGCGCACCGGCCGCCTGGCCAGGGCAAACAGCGCCAGCGATGCCACACCCATGCCGACCAGCCCCCAGAGCAGGCCGGTGTAGCCACCCATGCCGACCAGCGCCCAGGCGGTCAGGAAAGGCGCGGCCGCGCGTGTGCACAGCGCGATGCCCGACATGGCGCCGCCGATGCGGCCCACATGTTCGCGGCCGTAAAAATCCGGCACGATGTTGCTGCGCACGATGGTGATCAGCCCATTGGCCACGCCGAACAGCACCGCAAACGCGAGCAGCACCGCGGGCTCGCGGCCCAGCGCAAACAGCACCAGCGACAGCGGAAACAGGGCCAGCACCGTGAGCCCCAGCGTGCGCTGGTTCAGCGAACGGCCCAGCCACAAAAAGGCAAACCGGCCCGCCACCTGCGCCGGGCCGAACCAGACCATCACAGCGACCGCCTCGGCCTGCGTCAGCCCGCGCGATTCAAAGGCCGGCATCAGGTGCGCCCAGATGGTCGAGATCGCAAAAATATAAAAAGTGAAGGCACCGGTCAGCAGCCAGAAGGCACTGCCCTGCATGGCTTCGCGCAAGGTCGCCTGGTCCTGCGCCGCTTCCGCCGGCGCGCTGCCGGCTGCGCGTGGCCGCTTCCACGCCCCGCGCAGCACCCAGGCATGCAGCGGCGCCACCAGCAGCAAGGCCAGCGCCATCACCAGCAGCGCCGGGCGCCAGCCCAGGCGCGCCTGCAGCCAGGCCACTGCCGGAAACGACAGCGTGCTGGCAAAACCGCCGACCAGTGTGAGGGTGGTGATGCCCTGGCGGTAGGACTCGGGGAAACGTTTGGTGATCTCCATGAAGGCCGGCTCGTACAGCGTCATCGCCATGGCCAGTCCCAGCAGGGCCCAGGCCGCGTAGAGGACGGGGAGGTTGTGTGCCTGCGACCAGAGCGCGCAGCCGGCTGCGCCCAGCAAGGCGCCACCCGTCAACACCGCGCGGCCGCGCCCGCGGTCGATGGCCGCGCCCACGGCATACGTGGCCAGACCCCAAACCATCAGGCCCAGCGTGAAAGCGCCCATGATGTCGGGCTGGCTCCAGCCCATGTCGCGCTGCATCGGCAGCACAAACGAGGAAAAGCCGTAATACAGCACCGCCCAGACAAGAATCTGGCCGACACTGAGGGCGCTGATGATGGTGCGGTAAGACGGCAAGATGCGCTGATTATCCCGGGCGGCCAGGGGGTCTCTCCTTGCCCTGATTCCGCAAGGCGGAATCGCTCGCTATTTGTCCCAACTGGGACATAAAATTCCGAACGACCGTGCTAAAAATGCGAAGTTACCGAACCGATTGGAGACATGCCGTTTATGGATCTAGCTTTCACCCCTGAAGAACAGAAATTCCGCGAAGACATACGCGCCTGGGTGGGTGCGAACCTGCCGGCCGACATTTCGCACAAGGTGCACAACGCCTTGCGCCTGTCCCGTGACGACATGCAGCGCTGGGCCAAAATCCTCGGCAAAAAAGGCTGGCTGGGCCACGCCTGGCCCAAGGAGTTCGGCGGTCCGGGCTGGAACGCCGTGCAGAAACACCTGTTCGAGGAAGAATGCGCGCTGGCCGGTGCGCCGCGCGTCGTGCCCTTCGGCCCGGTGATGGTCGCGCCGGTGATCATGGCCTTTGGCACACCCGAGCAGCAGCAGCGCTTTTTGCCGGGCATCGGCAGCGGTGAGGTCTGGTGGAGCCAGGGTTACAGCGAGCCGGGCTCCGGCTCCGACCTGGCTTCCGTCAAATGCCGCGCTGAACGCCAGGGCGACAAATACATCGTCAACGGCCAGAAAACCTGGACCACCCTGGGCCAGTACGGCGAGTGGATCTTCTGCCTGGTGCGCACAAGCACCGAAGGCAAGCCGCAGACCGGCATTTCCTTTTTGCTGATCGACATGAAATCACCGGGCGTGACGGTGCGGCCCATCGTGCTGCTCGACGGCGAGGCCGAGGTCAACGAAGTCTGGTTCGACAACGTCGAAGTGCCGGCCAACAACCTGGTGGGTGAAGAAAACAAGGGCTGGACCTATGCCAAACACCTGCTCAGCCATGAACGCACCAACATCGCGGACGTGAACCGCGCCAAGCGCGAGCTCGAGCGCCTCAAGCGCGTCGCCAAAACCGAAGGCATGTGGGACGACCTGCGTTTCCGCGACGAAATCGCCAGGCTCGAAGTCGATGTGGTGGCGCTGGAAATGCTGGTGCTGCGGGTGCTGTCGGCCGAAAAATCCGGCAAGAATTCGCTGGACATCGCCGGCCTGCTGAAAATCCGCGGCAGCGAAATCCAGCAGCGTTACAGCGAACTCATGATGCTGGCCGCCGGCCCCTTCAGCCTGCCCTTTATCGAGGAAGCCATGGAAGCCGGCTGGCAGGGCGACTTCCCCGGCGGCGTGGCCGCCAATGCGCCGCTGGCCTCGACTTATTTCAACCTGCGCAAGACCACGATTTACGGCGGCTCCAACGAGGTGCAGCGCAATATCGTTTCGCAGTTCGTGCTCGGCTGACCAGAAGGAAGAACAATATGGATTTTGATTTCACCGACGACCAGGAACAGTTGCGCGACGCGGTCCGCAAATGGGTGGACAAGGCTTACGACTTCGAGCGCCGCCGCGGCATCGCCAAAGCCGGCGGTTTCTCGCGCGAAGCCTATGGCCAGATTGCCGAACTCGGCCTGTGCGGCCTCTACATTCCCGAAGCCAAGGACGGCCTGGGCATGGGCCCGGTCGAAGGCATGGTGGTGATGGAAGAACTGGGACGCGGCATCGTCGCCGAGCCTTTTGCCCAGACCCTGATTGCCGGCGCTGTTTTGTCCGGCTACGCGCCCGAAGACGTGCAGGCCGCCTGGCTGCCGACAGTCGCCAGCGGCGAAGCACTGGTGGTGCTGGCTTCGCAGGAGCGCAAAGCCCGCTACCAGCTCGATATGTGTGAGGCAAAAGCGGTCGAAGCCGGCTCCGGCTGGGCGTTGACAGCGACAAAAAACATCGTAGCTGCCGGTGACCAGGCCGATGCCTTCATCGTGCCGGCGCAAGCCGACGGCAAGATCGCGCTGTTCCTGGTGGAACGCACAGCCCGGGGCGTCACGACCCGCGGTTATGGCACACAGGACGGCGGCCGCGCCGCCGATGTGGTGTTCAAGGACGCTCCCGCCACGCTGATCACACGGGACGGCCTGACCGCCCTGGAACACGCGGTGGACATCGGCATCGCCGCCGCCTGCGCAGAAGCCGTCGGCGTGATGGACAAGACCCTGGCCATCACCGTCGAGTACATGAACACCCGCAAGCAGTTCGGCGTGCTGATCAGCAGCTTTCAGGCGCTGCGCCATCGCGTGGCCGACATGAAGATGCAGCTCGAGCTGGCCCGCTCCATGAGTTATTACGCCTCGCTCAAGCTCAACGCGCCCGCCCCGGAGCGCCGCGCGGCCATGGCGCGCGCCAAGTACCAGCTCGGCGTGTCCATGCGTTTTGTCGGCCAGCAGGCCGTGCAGTTGCACGGCGGCATCGGCGTGACCGACGAATACATCGTCAGCCATTACTTCAAGAAGCTGACGCAGCTGGAAATGACATTCGGCGACACGCTGCATCACCTCGGTGAGGTTTCGGCCCGCATGCAGGACACCGCTGGCGTCTTTGCCTGACTTGCCCGCGACATATTGAGAAACGATGCTCCGTGGCATGAATCACGGGCACATTTAATTCCAGGAGACAACCCATGTTGATGCAACGCCGCCTTCTTCTCGTGATCGCTGCCGCCGGACTGGCGCTCGCCGGTTGCGCCACCTCGCCCGCGCCCGAACAGCAGCCGCCCATCGTTTTTGTGCACGGCAACGGCGACACCGGCGCCTTGTGGCAGACCACGATCTGGCGTTTCGAGTCGAACGGCTGGCCGCGTGAGCGCCTGCATGCGATCAACCTGCCCTATCCGCTGGCACGCGACGACGACGGCAAGGCCCAGCCCGGCCGGACCTCGACTGCCGAACACATGGCTTTCCTGAAGTCCGAGGTCGACAAGGTGCTGCAAGCCACCGGCGCGCGCCAGGTCGTGCTGGTCGGCAACTCGCGCGGCGGCAATGCCATCCGCAACTACATCTACAACGGCGGCGGCGCAAGCCGCGTGAGCCATGCCATCCTGGGCGGCACGCCGAACCATGGTGTCTGGGCCACCAAAGGTTTTCGCGAAGCCAATGAATTTTCCGGCACCGGGCCTTTCCTGACCGGCCTCAATGCGCCCAAAAACGCCGCCGGTGACGAGGTCAGCGGCCCGGTCCGGTGGCTGACCCTGCGCTCGGACAACAACGACAAGTTCGCCCAGCCCGACGGCGTCTGGATTGGCGCGCGTGGCACACCGACCAACGTCACTTTCGACGGCCCGGCGCTCAAGGGCGCGACCAATATCGTGCTGCCGCGCGTCGATCACCGCGAGACCTCGTTTTCGCCGGCCGCCTTCGAGGCCACCTACCGCTTCATTACCGGCAAGAGCCCGCAAACCGTGGCGATCCAGCCTGAAGCGCCCATCGTGCTCAACGGCAAGCTCAGCGGCCTGGGCCTGAACCCGACGGACCCGGCCTCCGGCAACTACAGCAACAACCTGCCGCTGCCCGGCGCGCAACTGATGGTCTACGCCACCGACCCCGCCACTGGCGCGCGCATCGGCAACGCGGTCCACAGCAAAACCGTGGCCACCGACGGGATGTGGGGGCCGTTCACCGCGCAGCCCGGGGTTCCCTACGAGTTCGCGATCACCGCCACCGGTTATGCGACCACCCACATCTACCGCAGCCCGTTTCCGCGCTCCAGCACCATCATCCACCTGCGCGCCGAGCGCCTGGCGGAAGCCGACAAGGCCGCCAAATCCAGTGTGACGCTGAACCGGCCGCGCGGCTACTTCGACGCGCAGCGTGACCGCATGATGTTTGACGGCAAAGCCGCGCTGCCCGGTGTGCCGCCTGCCGGCGCGGGGGTTTCAGCATCGAAGCTCAACCTGATGCAGGACGGCATGCGCCCGATCGCGGCAGAGTTCAACGGCGAAAAAATCACCGGCCAGACCTGGCCCGTTTCGGGCAACCATGTGGTGGTGCTGGAGTTGACTTACTGAGGGTTTGAGCAGGTAGTTGCGCTCGGGCTCAGCCCTCCCGAGGCCTGCCCTGAGACAAGGTCAACTTCGCCATTCAGGCGCCCGAAGTATGCTATCACTTTGATAGCTGCTTGCGCTTGCTCCCAGAGGGCTGCGATGCGATTTCGCGCGAAACTGTCGCTCCACCTGGTTGTCCGCTTATTTGGGCGCCCCCATGAGGAACCCCATCACAATGGACGCGCCAACTACCGTGACCGCACAGCCGATTGCATAGGGAATCACAGTCAACCACTGGAGCCGCGTTGGCCTGGTTTGAATGACGAAACACACCGTTCCCGCCAGAACAGGCAAGCCCGGTATGAAGTAAGCCATCAGCGGAGTTCGCGGCCACCCGAGAACCGCGAAAACGCACAAAACAAGGAAAGCCAGGCCCAATGGGCCTGCGGTCCAGGCCAGCAGCAATAAAGTATCTTGTCGAGTACGTATAGAGCGCGGCATTTGAGGCTAAACGGATAAACGCCACAGGCTGATAGCTCGACTCCGCGAGCTGGCAGCAAAAGCCCTTCAACTCAAACCAGCAGCCGCGACGTCCTCGGCACATGCGCCATCAAGAACTCCATCTGGTCCGCGAGGATGCGGCGGTTGCGCAGGATGAAGTCTTCCCAGAGGCTGGGCACATACGGGGTGTAGAGCAGCGGCATGTGTGCCTGCTCGGGGGTGCGGCTGCTCTTGCGGTGGTTGCAGGCGCGGCAGGCGGTCACCACGTTCATCCAGGTGTCGATACCATTTTGCGCGAACGGGATGATGTGTTCGCGTGTCAGGTCTTCCTCGTGGAAGTGGTCGCCGCAGTAGGCGCAGATGTTGCGGTCGCGCGCAAACAGCTTGCTGTTGGTCAGCCCCGGCTTGAGGTTGAAGGGGTTGATGTTGGGCACGCCCTTGGTGCCGATGATGCTGTTGACGTTGATGATGGACTGGTTGCCGGTGATGGCGTTGTGGCCGCCGTGGAAGGTCGCCACCCGTGCACCCATCTCCCAGCGCACTTCGTCCGAGGCATAGTGCAACACGGCTTGTTCGAGGCTGATCCACGATTGCGGCAACCCCTGGGCTGAGAGCTTCAAGACCTTCAAACGAACCTCCAATGGTTTAAAAACACATGGAACCGGACTTAAAAATGCCTGACACCCCAATATACAGCGGATTCAAGACAAAGCTCACTGCAGGGGTGTCATCCGCCGTCGAACCCGCATGAAGCCGATACATGGCGCTATTAAAACGATAATCGGGCGGATGGAAATCTTCCGCAGCTACCACGATCCCCGGCTTGCAGCGCAGTGCGCGCTGACCATCGGCAACTTCGATGGCGTGCACCGCGGCCACCAGGCCATGCTGGCGCTGCTGAAAAACGAGGCCCAGCACCGGGGCGTGCCGAGTTGCGTGATGAGTTTCGAGCCCCATCCGCGCGACTACTTCGCCGCGGTCGCGCGCAAGCCCGAACTGGCGCCGGCCCGCATCGCCACCCTGCGCGACAAACTCACCGAGCTGGCGCGTTGCGGCATCGACCAGTGTGTGGTGCTGCCCTTCAATGCGCGGCTGGCAGGCCAGCCGGCCGAAAACTTCATCGGCGATGTGCTGGTCAAGGGGCTGGGTGTGCGTTACGTGCTGGTCGGCGACGACTTCCGCTTCGGCGCCAAACGCACCGGCGATTACGCCATGCTGGACGCGGCCGGCGACCGCCTGGGCTTCGACGTCGCCCGCATGAACAGCTACGAGGTGAGCAACACCCGGGTGTCGAGCTCGGCGGTGCGCGAGGCGCTGGCCCAGGGCCAGATGAGCCGCGTGGCCAGCCTGCTGGGCCGGCCCTACAGCATTTCCGGCCATGTGGTGCATGGCCGCAAGCTCGGGCGCGAACTGGGGTTCAGGACCCTGAACCTGCGCTTTTCGCACTGGAAACCGGCGGCCAGCGGGATTTTTGCGGTGCAGGTCTTCGGCCTCGGTCCCGATCCCCTGCCTGGCGTGGCCAACCTCGGCATCCGGCCCTCGCTGGACCCCGACGACGTCAACGGCGGGCGGGTGCTGCTGGAGACCCATTGCCTGGACTGGCCCGCCAGCCTGGGCGCCGAGGAGGCATACGGTAAAATCATCCGCGTGGAACTGCTACACAAACTGCACGACGAACTGAAATACGACGGTCTGGACAGCCTCAAGGCGGGTATAGCCAGGGACTGCGACGACGCGCGGGCATTTTTTGCGTCCATGCACACGGAAACCAGCCGCCAGACGACGCGCGACCGAATTTAGACGATCTCGTCGCTTCTGGCCCCGCCCCCTCCGGCGCAAGGCTTGTCCCCCGAACAGCATTCCGGCGCCCTGACCCATCAGGCAGCCCCAACAAGAGCATTCCATGTCCGACACCAAAACCGATTACCGCAGCACCCTCAACCTGCCCGACACCCCGTTCCCGATGCGCGGCGACCTGCCCAAACGCGAGCCGGGCTGGGTCAAGGAGTGGGACGACAAGGGCATCTACAAGAAGTTGCGCGACGTGCGCGCCGGCAAGCCGCGCTTTGTGCTGCACGACGGCCCGCCGTATGCCAACGGCCAGATCCACATGGGCCACGCGGTCAACAAGATCCTGAAAGACATGATCGTCAAGGCGCGCCAGCTCAAGGGCATGGACGCGATCTACGTGCCAGGCTGGGACTGCCACGGCCTGCCGATCGAGAACCAGATCGAAAAAACCTTTGGCCGCAAGCTCAGCCGCGACGAGGTGCAGGCCAAAAGCCGCGCCTACGCCACCGAGCAGATCGCGCTCCAAAAGGAAGACTTCAAGCGCCTGGGCGTGCTCGGCGAATGGGACAACCCTTACCTCACCATGGCCCCCGGCAACGAGGCCGACGAAATCCGCGCGCTCAAACGCATCATGGAACGCGGCTTCGTTTATCGCGGCCTGAAACCGGTGTACTGGTGTTTCGACTGCGGCTCCTCGCTGGCCGAGTTCGAGATCGAATATGCCGACAAGAAGTCGCAGACGCTGGACGTCGGCTTCAGGTCGGCCGAGCCGGACAAACTCGCAGCCGCCTTCGGCCTCCAGAGCCTGGGCAAGGACGCGTTTGCGGTGATCTGGACCACCACCGCCTGGACCATCCCGGCGAACCAGGCGCTGAACCTGAACCCCGAACTCGAGTACGCGCTGGTCGATACCGAACGCGGCATCCTGCTGCTGGCCGCCTCGCTGGTGGAAAAGTGCATGGCACGCTTCAATCTCACCGGCACCGTACTCGCCACCACCGAAGGCAAAAACCTCGCGCTGCTGAACTTCCAGCACCCGTTTTACGAGGTGCATGAAGGTTACCGCCGCCTGAGCCCGGTGTTCCTGGCCGACTACGCCACGGCCGACGACGGCACCGGCATCGTGCACTCCTCGCCTGCCTACGGTGTGGAGGATTTCAACTCCTGCATCGCCAACGGCATCGCGGTGGACGACATCCTGAACCCGGTGCAGGCGCATGGCCGCTACGTGGACGAGTTGCCGCTGTTCGGCGGGCTCAACATCTGGAAAGCCGCGCCGCTGGTGATCGACGCGCTGCGTGAGGCCGGCCGCCTGTTCGCCACCGAAACCATCACCCACAGCTACCCGCACTGCTGGCGCCACAAGTCGCCGGTGATCTACCGCGCTGCAGCCCAGTGGTTCATCCGCATGGACGAGGGCGAAGGTGTGTTCACCAAAGACAAGGCGCCGCAGACCCTGCGCCAGCTCGCCCTCAACGCCATCGAGGAAACCAGCTTCTATCCGGAAAACGGCAAGGTGCGCCTGCGCGACATGATCGCCGGCCGGCCGGACTGGTGCATCTCGCGCCAGCGCAACTGGGGCGTGCCGCTGCCGTTTTTCATCCACACCGCAACGGGCGAGCTGCACCCGCGCACCATGGAGCTGCTGGACACCGCCGCCGCCATGGTGGCCGAGGGCGGCATCGAGGCCTGGAGCAAGGCCACGGCCGAATCGCTGATAGGCGCGGACGCCGAGTTCTACACCAAGAGCAATGACATCCTGGATGTCTGGTTCGACTCGGGCACCACGCACTACACCGTGCTGCAAAAAAGCCATGCCGCCCAGTCCACCTGGCCGGCCGACCTCTACCTCGAAGGCCATGACCAGCACCGCGGCTGGTTCCATTCCTCGCTGCTGACCGCCTGCGCGATGTACGACCACGCGCCTTACAAGGGCCTGTTGACCCACGGCTTCACCGTCGACAGCCAGGGCCGCAAGATGAGCAAGTCGCAGGGCAACGGCGTCGATCCGCAGGAAACCAGCAAGAAGCTGGGCGCCGAAATCATCCGCCTGTGGGTGGCCGCCAGCGACTACTCCGGCGACATCGCCGGCGACGACAAGATCCTCGCCCGCGTGGTGGACACCTACCGCCGCGTGCGCAACACGCTGAAATTTTTGCTGGCCAACATCAGCGACTTCGATCCGGCGAAAGACGGGGTCGCGCCGGACCAGATGCTGGAGATCGACCGTTATGCGCTGAGCCGCGCGGCGCAGCTGCAGGCCGACATCCTGGCGCATTACGAGGTGTATGAGTTCCACCCGGTGGTGTCCAAGCTGCAGATCTACTGCAGCGAGGACCTGGGCTCCTTCTACCTCGACATCCTGAAGGACCGCCTCTACACCACCGCGCCCAAGTCGCTGGCCCGGCGCAGCGCGCAGACCGCGCTGCACCAGATCACCCAGGCCATGCTGCGCTGGATGGCGCCTTTCCTGAGCTTCACCGCCGAGGAGGCCTGGAAGGTCTGCGGCGCGTCCGAGTCCATCTTCATGGAGACCTACGTCGAACTGGCCGCGCCCGACGAGGCGCTGCTGGCGAAGTGGGGCCGTGTGCGCGAATTGCGTGATGCGGTCAACAAGGACATCGAGGCCCTGCGTGCCGACGGCCAGGTCGGCTCGTCGCTGCAGGCCAACGTGGCGCTGGAAGTCGCGCCGTCCGACCACACCCTGCTGGCCAGCCTGGGGCAAGACCTGAAGTTTGCCTTCATCACCTCCGCTATTGAATTGATAGCTGCTGACGCTCTGTCCATCAGGGTAAAACCCAGTTCAGACACCAAATGCGAACGCTGCTGGCATTACCGCGCCGATGTGGGGCAGGACCCGGCGCACCCAACGATTTGCGGCCGTTGCACCAGCAACCTGTTTGGCGCGGGTGAAGACAGGAAATTCGCATAATGGCCAAACCCACCTTCGGAAACACGTCGGCCAGCCTGCTCCCCTGGCTGGGCCTGGCGCTGATCCTGCTGATTGCCGACCAGTTCACCAAGGTGCTGATCCTGGGTTATTACCAGCTCGGTGACGCGACCTACGTGACGAATTTTTTCAACATCGTGCGGGTGCACAACAGCGGCGCGGCGTTTTCCTTCCTGGCTTCGGCCTCCGGCTGGCAACGCTGGTTTTTCACCGCCATCGGCATTGCGGCCGCCATCTTTATCGTGTGGATGCTCAAGTCCCATTCCGGGCAAAAGCTGTTTTCGTTCGCGCTGGCCTGCATCCTGGGCGGTGCCGTGGGCAATGTGATCGACCGCATGTTGCACGGTTACGTGGTGGACTTTCTCGATTTTCACTATGCGGGCTGGCACTTCCCGGCCTTCAACATCGCCGACAGCGCGATCACCGTGGGCGCAGTCTGCCTGATCCTGGACGAGTTGCTGCGGGTCCGCAAGGCACGCTAGCCGGCCTCGCGGCTGGCCTGTTCCCTGCTTGAGGGAGACACACGGTGGTGTATGGGGGGACCTGAGACCCCCTGCAAGCGACGCACCGGCGTTATAGTGAACTCTCTTATATGAAGCATCTGTTGAATTTGCTGGCTGCCATCGCGCTGCTGGTCTGGGGCACCCATCTGGTCAGAACCGGCATCCTGCGTGTGTTCGGGGCCAACCTGCGCCACGTGCTGTCACGCAGCATCAGCAACCGCTTCAACGCCGCCCTGTCGGGCATAGGTGTGACCGCACTGGTGCAGTCCAGCACCGCGACGGCGCTGATCGTCTCCTCGTTTGTCGGCCAGGGGCTGATCGCCCTGCCGCTGGCGCTGGCGGTAATGCTGGGCGCCGACATCGGCACCAGCCTGATGGCCGTGGTGTTTTCCTTCGACCTGTCCTGGCTGTCGCCGCTGTTCATTTTTTCCGGTGTGGTGCTGTTCATCTCGCGGCAATCGACCAATGTCGGGCGGGTCGGCCGCATCCTGATCGGCCTGGGGCTGATGCTGCTCGCGCTGCGCCTGGTGACGGACTCGACCGCCGTGCTGACCTCCAACCCGGCGATCAAGGCCCTGCTCGCCACCCTGAGCAGCGACCTGCTGCTCGAGATCACCGCCGGAGCCGTGCTGGCGGTGGTGTCCTATTCCAGCCTGGCCATCGTGCTGCTGACCGCCACGCTGGCGGCCTCCGGCGTGATCCCGCCAGACGTTGCGCTCGGCCTGGTGCTGGGCGCCAACCTCGGCAGCGGCCTGCTGGCGGTGCTGACGACGGCCCGCTCGGCCATCGAGGTGCGCCAGGTGCCGCTGGGCAACCTGGTGTTCAAGCTGCTCGGAGTGGCGGTGGCGGCGCCTTTTGTGGGCCTGTGGCTGCGCCATGTGGCGCCGCACCTCGGCGAAACCGCCACCATGGTGGTGCTGTTTCACCTGATGTTCAACATGGCCGTTGGCGTGGTCTTCATCGGCTGGACCCACGTGGTGGCGCGCTGGGTCGAAAAATTCCTGCCGCGCCCGGTCAAGGGCGCCACGGCCGGGGGCCGGCCGCACCACCTGGACCCTTCGGCGCTGGCCACCCCCTCGCTGGCGATCTCCTGCGCAGCGCGTGAGGCGCTGCACCAGGCCGACGTGGTCGAAAGCATGTTGCTGGGCGTGCTGGAAGTGATACGCCGCAACGACCTGCAGCTCGCCGAGGACCTGCGCAAGATGGACGACACGGTGGACGAGCTGTACTCGGCGATCAAGTATTACCTGACCAAAATTTCGCGCGAGGCATTGGGCGAGGAAGAAAGCCGGCGCTGGACCGACATCATCAGCTTCACCATCAACATGGAGCAGATCGGCGACATCATCGAACGTGTGCTGATCGACATCGAGGACAAGAAGATCAAGCCAGGCCGCAATTTCTCGGAAGCCGGCATGGCCGAAATCTGCGAACTGCACCAGCGCCTGATCGACAACCTGCGCCTGAGCATGAGTGTGTTCCTCAACGGCAGCGTGCGTGATGCGCAGAAGCTGCTGGAAGAAAAAGCGCGCTTTCGTGACCTCGAACGCGCGTATGCCACCACCCACCTGGGCCGGTTGTCCGACCGCACCATGCAGAGCATGGAAACCAGCTCGCTGCACATCGATTTGATCAGTGACCTGAAGCGCATCAACTCGCACATCTGCTCGATCGCCTACCCCATCCTCGACTCGGCCGGCGCACTCGCGCCGAACCGGCTGCGCCAGGGTGTGCTGACCGATGAACTGCGCTGATCGGCCGGGCCGGTCGCCATGAACCCCAACGCTGACCAGCTCTGGAAGGGACCACGCTGGGCGCTGGCCGTGCTGCTGGCGCTGCTGGGCATGCTGGGGCCGTTTTCCATCGACACCTACATCCCGGCGTTTTCGGGCATTGCGCGCTCGCTGGGCGCCACACCGGTCGAGATGCAGCAGACGCTGTCGGCCTACCTGTTCGGCTTCGCCTTCATGAATTTGTTCCACGGCGCGCTGGCCGACAGCTTCGGCCGGCGACCGGTGGTGCTGTGGGGCATTGCGATGTTCACCGTGGCCTCGGCCGGTTGTGCGCTGTCGCAAAGCATCGAGCAGCTGGTGTTGTTCCGGGCGCTACAGGGCCTGTCCACCGGCGCCGGCATCGTGGTGTCGCGTGCCGTGATCCGCGACATGTTCCCGCCGGCGCAGGCGCAGAAGGTGATGAGCCAGGTGACCATTTATTTCGGCGTGGCGCCGGCGATTGCACCCATCATCGGCGGCTGGCTGTTTGTGCACCTGGACTGGCACGCGATCTTCTGGTTCCTGACCGGCGTCGGCGTGTTGCTGTGGACCGCCAACTACCGGCTGTTGCCGGAGACGCTGCATGTCACGCAACGCCAGCCTTTCAATGTCAAACACCTGATGCGCGGTTACTGGCAGCTCGGCGCCAGCCCGCGTTTCCTGCTGCTGGCACTGGCCAGCGGTGTGCCCTTCAACGGCATGTTTTTGTATGTGCTGGCGGCGCCCGAATTCCTCGAAAGGCACCTGAAGCTGGCGCCGACCGAGTTCTTCTGGTTCTTCGTGCTGACCATCACCGGCATCATGGCCGGCGCCTGGCTCAGCGGGCGCCTGGCCGGCAAGATTGCGCCCAAGCAGCAGATTCGCCACGGCTTTGTGATCATGCTGGTGGTCGCCGTGCTGAACCTGCTGGCCAATTGGCTGTTCAAGGCGCATGTGTCCTGGGCACTGTTTCCGATTGCGATTTTCGCCTTTGGCTGGGCCCTGATGGTGCCGGTGGTGACCCTGCTGGTGCTGGACCTGTATCCCGAGCGGCGCGGCATGGCTTCATCGCTGCAGGCCTTCATCGGCTCGACCGCCAACGGCATCGTGGCCGGCGTGATCGCGCCGCTGATCATGCATTCGACGGTGGCGCTGGCGGCGGTATCGCTGCTGATGCTGGGTATCGGCCTGGTGGCCTGGCTGTATTTGCATCACCGCTGGCCCGAGATCGGCCGGGCGGTATCAGCCCTCGAGTGAGCGTGGCGTCTCAGCGGCCCGCTTCCAGCAGCGCCGCCTGGATCAGCGCGGCTTCGCTGGTGAACTCGCCGGCATGCATCCGGGCTGTCATCTCGCCACCATCCATCAACACAAACTGTTCGACCTCGCCGTCCTGGTTCACCGGCACCTGCCCGTCGGGCACGGTGCAGTGGTACCAGTCGATGCGTTCGATCACGTAGCCGGCGCCGTGGCCGTCGTCGCAGGGCCGGCGGATGTCGATGTGGCCGCCGCGAACCACGTCGCGCAGGTCCTCGAGCCGCAAGCCGGCCTCTTCCCAGGTTTCGCGCTCGAGGGCGCTGGCCAGGGTGTCGGCACCGCTGATCATGCCGCCCATCAGCGTGTCCCACATACCGGGGTCGTTGGACTTGTCGAAGGCGCGCTGTTGCACCCAGAAGCGGCCGTCTTCCGCCTGCCCGATCAGGTGCACCGCCGCGGTCGGGATGCCCAGCACACGTACCACGGCGCGCTCGACGCTGGCGATGCGGCTGCCCTGGCCGTCGGTCACTGCGAGCTGCTCGTCGCGCCAGGCGTGGGCCAGGCCAGCCTCGCGCAAAGCCAGCGCCAGCGCGCCCAGCGCAGCGGTCGGTTCACCCAGCAGGCGCCAGGCCGGGCCGCCGGCATGCTCTGTTTTTAGTAGCTTCTCACGCCCGTCGGATATGGGCTGGAGCCTGATTTGGCTTAAAAAATCAGGCTCCACCGAACCGATGATGGCGTCGCCGGCCAGCAGCGGCAGGCGCGGCCGCACCGGTGCCCGTTGGCCACTGGCACGCAGGGCCGTCAGCCAGTGCGGGTCCATGCGCAGTTCCAATCAGAGCGTCAGGATGGTGCAGCCGGTGGTCTTGCGCGCTTCCAGCGAGCGGTGCGCCTCGGCCACATCGGCCAGGGCGAAACGCTGGTCGATGGGAATCCGGACTTTGCCGCTGCCGACCATGGCAAACAGGTCATCGGCCATGGCCTGCGTGGTCTCGCGGTTGGCGATGTGGGTGAACAGCGTGGGACGCGACACATACAGCGAGCCCTTGGCCGCCAGCAGGCCGATGTCCAGCGGCTCGACCTTGCCGGAAGCGTTGCCGAAGTTGGCGACCAGGCCGAATGGCCGCACGCAGTCCAGCGACTTCAGGAAGGTGTCCTTGCCGACCGAGTCGTACACCACCTTCACGCCCTGGCCGCCGGTGATCTCCTTGACGCGCGCCACAAAATCTTCTTTCGCGTAATTGATGGTGAAGGCTGCGCCGTGCTCCCTGGCCAGCGCGCATTTGTCGTCGGACCCGGCCGTGCCTATGAGTTGCAGGCCCATGGCTTTGGCCCACTGGCAGGCGATCAGGCCGACGCCGCCGGCGGCGGCGTGGAACAACACATGGTCGCCGGCCTGCAGCCCGCCCTGGGGCTGGGTGCGGCGCAGCAAATACTGCACCGTCAGGCCCTTGAGCATCATGGCCGCGCCGGTGTCGAAGGAGATGTCGTCGGGCAGCTTGCAGACACATTTGGCCGGCATGACCCGCACTTCGCAGTAGCTGCCGGGCGGCTGGCTGGCGTAGGCGGCGCGGTCGCCGGCCTTCAGGTGGGTCACGCCCTCGCCGACGGCCTCGACCACACCCGAGGCTTCCATGCCGAGCTGCAGCGGCATGGGCAGCTTGTACACGCCGGCACGCTGGTAAATATCGATGTAGTTCAGGCCCACCGCCTTGTGGCGGATGCGGATCTCGCCCGGCCCGGGCTCGCCGACCTCCACGTCCACCAGCTTGAGCTCTTCGGGCCCCCCGTGCTGGTCGATACGGACGGCTTTGGAGCGGGTCATGGCCATGGTGAATTCCTTGAAATGCGGTTGAAGAAGAGTGCGGCCTGCATCCTGCCACGAAACCAGCGGGCTTGCTGGCCGCATGCCGCGCCATCCCGCGGCAGCGGCGGGCGTTCAGGCTTTTTTCAGCAAGGCGGCAGGCACATGGTTACAGTTCCCGCATGACAACCGGACTGGATTTTCGCACTGCCCTGCTGCTGCTGGTACCGCCGCTGCTGTGGGCCGGCAACGCGGTGGTGGGGCGGCTGGTGCACGAACTGGTGCCGCCGATCACGCTGAACTTCCTGCGCTGGGCGCTGGCCTTTGTGATTTTGCTGCCGCTGGCCGGCTGGCTGCTGCGGCCCGGCAGCAGCCTGTGGCCCCACTGGAAACGCTTCGCGGTGCTGGGCCTGCTGGGTGTGGGCTGCTACAACGCGCTGCAGTACCTGGCGCTGAAGACCTCGACCCCGCTCAACGTCACCCTGGTCGCCTCCAGCGTGCCGGTCTGGATGCTGGCCATAGGCGCGCTGTGTTTCGGCCAGCGTATCTCGCGCCGGCAGGTGCTGGGCGCGCTGCTGTCGATTGCCGGCGTGCTGCTGGTGCTGGCGCGCGGCCAGTGGGCGCTGCTGGCGCAGATCCGGCTGGTGCCCGGCGATGTGTATGTGCTGCTGGCCACGCTGGCCTGGGCCTTTTACAGCTGGATGCTGTCGCAGCCGAAAGACCCGCCCGACATCCGCCATGACTGGGCCGCCTTCCTGATGGCGCAGATGGTGTTCGGGCTGGGCTGGTCCGGGCTGTTTGCGGCCGGTGAGTGGGCCCTGACGGACGCCCGCATCGTCTGGGGCTGGCCGCTGGCCGCCGCCCTGCTCTACGTGGCCGTCGGCCCGGCCATCCTGGCCTACCGCTGCTGGGGCGTGGGCGTGCAGCGCGTCGGGCCCAACATCGCCGGTTTTTTCTCCAACCTCACGCCCTTGTTCGCGGCGCTGATGTCAGCCGCCTTTCTCGGCGAATGGCCGCAGCTGTACCACGGCATCGCCTTTGTGCTGATCGTCGGCGGGATTGTGGTGTCATCGCGGCGCGCGCCGGTCCGGGGATCACTGAGCTGACGCAAGCGTCCGCCCGGCCCGGGCCTGCCGGGTGTGGCTTGGGCGAAGCCAATGGCAGCCCGCGGGAAAATAATTCCGGCGCCTTGCGTCCAAATTTCTTCTTCCGGCGTGAGTAGGGTCAGAACGCAATGTCGCGTTCCGCTGGTACACCTGCTGGTGACAACTTACAAGGAAGATCTGATCATGAACAAGCACACCCTCCTGGCTGCAACCCTGCTGACGCTTCTGCACTTTGGCGTGCAGGCACAACCCGTGGTGAAGGACGGCGCACTGGCCGACGCCGCCGGACGCACCGTCTACACCTTCGACAAGGATGCTCCGAACAAAAGCAACTGCGCAGGCGGCTGCCTGGCCGCATGGCCGGCCTTTATGGCCAAGCCTGGCGCCACGGCAACGGGCAACTTCGGCCTGATCGACGCGGCGGGCGGCAAGCAGTGGACGGTGAATGGCAAACCCCTGTACTACTTCGCCGGGGATGCCAAGCCCGGGGACCGCAACGGCAACGGCAGCGGTGGGGTCTGGCACATCGTGTCGCCCACAGCAGCGAAGTAACACGCTTCGACCCGCCGGGCCGTGGCGCCCGGCTGCAGCTCAGCCCGCAAGCTGCATGCGTACGCGCCGCGCGGCCTCTTCGGCGCGCGCATCGTCGATCTCGCGCAACACGCTGCCCATGTCCACCGGCGCGGTCCGGCGCTCGAAACGGCCGGTCAGCGGCGTGTCGACTTGCAGCGCGCCGCGTTGGTACAACTCCCAGATTTCGAGGCCGTAGTCGGTCGCGAGCAGTTCGGACGCGACGCGGCCGAAAAAATGGCGCAGGTTGTCCACGTCGCGCAGCAACATGCGGGCGGCGTGGTTGTTGCCGGCAGCGTCGATGGCCTGCGGCAGGTCGATGATCACCGGGCCGTCCACCCCGTCCTGGTGGCCCAGCAGGATGTTGAACTCCGACAGGTCGCCGTGCACCACGCCGGCGCAGAGCATGCGCACCACCTGGCGGATCAGCATCGCGTGATGCGCCAGTGCCTGCTCGCGCGTCAGCAGCACATCGTTGAGCCGCGGCGCGGCGTCACCGCGCTCGTCCGTCACCAGTTCCATCAGCAACACGCCGTCGTGGAAGTTGTAGGGCGTGGGCACACGCACACCGGCGGCGGCCAGCCGGTACAGCGCATCGACTTCGGCGCTTTGCCAGGCCGCCTCCTGCGCCTGCCGGCCGAACTTCGTGCCCTTGGCCATGGCCCGCGCCTGGCGGCTGTTCTTGACCTTGCGGTTTTCGGTGTAGTCCACGGCCTGGCGGAAGCTGCGCTGCGTGGCCTCCTTGTAGATCTTGGCGCATCGCGTGTCGTCGCCGCAACGCACCACGTACACCATGGCTTCCTTGCCGCTCATGAGCTGGCGCACAACACTGTCGATCAGGCCTTCCTCGATCAGGGACTGCAGTCTGGGGGGTGCTTTCATGCACCCATTGTGCGCGCTCACGGGTCCGCAAACGGCCAGCCGCCTGCGCGCACCCGCGCGAAGATGGGCATTTCCCGACACAACCCATGACTGCCAAGCTTCCGCCATCCATGGCCACCCTGGGCTGGGCCAACCTCGCCGCGCAATCGGCCGAGCAACTGAGCCTGGCGGCTGTGCCCATCGTCGCCGTGCTGCTGCTGGATGCCGGGCCCGGCGACATCGGGCTGCTGGCCGCGGCGCAAACCCTGCCGTTTCTGCTGCTGTCGATGCCGCTGGGCCTGCTGGCCGACCGCGGTTCGCGGCGACGCATGATGGCCGCGGCCGAAGCACTGCGCGCCCTGTCCCTGCTCACCCTGCTGGCGCTGCTTGTTGTCGGTGAACCCTCCATCGCGCTGCTGGCTCTGCTGGGCTTTGTTGGCGCCGCAGGCACCGTGGGCTTCAGCGTGGCGGCACCGGCGCTGCTGCCCTCGCTGGTGCCGCGCCAGGCCCTGGCCAGGGCCAACGGCCGGCTGGAACTGGCAAGAAGCGCTGCGTTTGCGGGTGGCCCGGCCCTGGGCGGGGCGCTGGTGGCATGGGCCGGTGCACCGGCTGCATTTGTGCTCGCCGCGATGCTGTCGGTAGCGGCGCTGGCCCTGCTGCTGCAATTGACGGAACCCGCGCGCCCGGCGGCGGCAACGCGCCATCCGCTGCTGGAACTGCGGGACGGTGCACAACTCGTCTGGCGACATGAGCTGTTGCGGCCGATTCTGCTGACGGCCGTGGCATGGAACCTGTCCTGGTTTGTCCTGCAGGCGGCCTATGTGCCGTATGCGCTGCGGCTGCTCGGCCTGAGTGCAGCCGCGGTGGGCCTGACGCTGGCTTGTTACGGCGTCGGCATGATCGCGGGCGCGCTGCTGGCACCGCGTATTGTCGCCACGCTGCCTTTAGGCCGCGCCATCCAGCTGGGGCCGGCCTTTTCGGTGCTGGCGGCCCTCACCATGGTGGCCACGCTGGTCCTGCCATCCGGCTTGCTGGCCGGGCTGGCCTTTTTCCTTTTCGGCGCCGGCCCGATCATCTGGACCATCACCTCCACCACACTGCGCCAGACCGTCACACCCGGTGCCCTGCTGGGCCGCGTGTCGGCGATTTTTCTGACGGCCAACACCGGCGCCCGTCCGGTCGGCGCCGCGCTCGGTGGTTTTGTCGGCGCCACATGGGGCGAGCCGGCATGCCTGGTGCTGGCTCTGGCGGGCTTTGTGGTGCAGGCCGGCCTGATCGTCAACGCCAGGATTCGGGACTTGCAGCATCTGCCAGCGCCGGCGGATTAACGCGGATCAGGGGGCTGGCTCAGGCTGGCGGGTCAATCGCGGCCAGCGCCCGGGCGACATCCGCTTCACGCGCCGGCCGCACCAGCCGCGCCATCTCACGGCCGTCGCGCAGAAACACCAGCGTGGGCCACAGCTTGATGCCGAAGGAGCGGCCCAGGCGGCGCCCGCTGCCGTCCTCGATCTTGAGGTGGTGCACGCCGGGATGGCCGGCAAAGGCCGCCGCGATGAGGGGCTGCGCGCCGCGGCAGAAACCACACCAGGCCGTGCCGAACTCCAGCACCGCAGGGCCGGGCCAGGCATCCACCTGCGCACGCTGCGGCTCGGGATCGGTGAAGCGGTCTGAAAAGGCCATGGTTCAGGCACGCAGATCCTGCGCCAGCGCGGCCAGGCTATCGTCCCAATGCTGCAGCCGGGCCGGCTTGGGGCCGGCGAAGCTGCCCAGCAATTCGCCTGGGGCGATGGTGAGCCGCCCTCTCTTGAACTTCATCTTCACCCAGACCTCGGCGTGCGGCTGTGCCCCCACCATGAACACATGCTGGAAGTAAGCGAATGTGGCATCGGCATAAATCACCTGCGACGCCACGCTCACCCGATTGAACAGGCGGACCGGCCGGGCGAAGCGCACCAGCTGGGAAGCATTCACGAAGCTGCAGCGCCGGCGCAGCATGTCCTGCAGCAGACCGGTCTTGATGCCGTAGTCCAGCTGCGCGGCTTCCGCCATTTGCAGGTAGCGGTCACTCTTGAGGGTGGCCAAGCCGGTGTCCAGCGGCGTCACCCGAAAATGCACCAGCGTGCGCGACTGCGCAGCCGCGCTGCGGTGCTGCCACAGCGCGCCCATGAGGGTCAGCAGGTTTCTCAGCAGGCCGGACATGGCATGCCTGCAACGCGCCAGGCCTGGCCCGGCTCAGTAAGTCCCGGGATACGCGCCGCCATCGGCCAGCACGTTCTGGCCGGTGATGTAGGCCGCATGGGTGCTGCACAAAAACGCGCAGATGGCACCGAACTCTTCCGGCGTGCCAAAACGCCGGGCCGGAATCGTCTTGCGGCGCGCGTCCATGATGGCATCCACCGGCTGGCCGCTTTTGCTGGCAGCGCCCTGCATGGTGACGCGCAGGCGGTCGGTTTCGAAGGCGCCGGGCAACAGGTTGTTGATGGTCACACCACTGCCCGCCAGCTTGCTGGTGCGCGCCACCCCGGCGACAAAACCGGTCAGGCCGCTGCGCGCGCCGTTGGACAGGCCCAGGATGTCGATGGGCGCCTTGACCGCAGCAGAGGTGATGTTGACGATACGGCCGAAACCGCGTTCGGCCATGCCGTCCACCGTGGCCTTGATCAGCTCGATCGGGGTCAGCATGTTGGCATCGAGCGCCTTGATCCAGGCATCGCGGTCCCAGTCGCGGAAGTCGCCCGGCGGCGGGCCGCCGGCGTTGGTGACGACGATGTCGAAATCCTTGCGCTGCGCAAACACCGCGGCGCGGCCTTCGGCGGTGGTGATATCCGCAGCAACAAATTGCACCGTCGCCCCCGTCGTCCGTGCGTCGCCAGCTATCAATTTGGTAGCGGCGGTTTCCAGCACCTCGGCACCCCGCGCAACGATCAGCACGTTCACGCCCTCGCGCACCAGCGCCTGGGCGCAGCCCAGGCCCAGCCCCTTGCTCGCGCCGCACACCAGCGCCCATTTGCCTGCGATACCCAAATCCATAATAATTCCCGCTTCGTTTCGTGAAAGTGAGCGGCCATGATACTGAGTAAATTCAACCGCCTGCACGGGCTGGTCTCTTGTGTCCTGCTGCTCGCGGGCGCAGGAGTCCAGGCGCAAACCGAGCCTTTGCTGGTCAAGCGCGCTGCCGAGCTGCGCGAGGCCCCCGGTGACAGTTCACGCAGCCTGGCCCCCCTGGCCGCGCGCACGCCGGTGACCCGCTCCGGCGCACGGCAAGGCGCCTGGATCCAGGTGCGCACGTCCGAGGGCGCCTCGGGCTGGGTCCACATGTTCGACGTCGGTTCTGCCGCCAGCGCGGCACCGGCGGGCGTCGGCGCCGGCGCACTGCGCGGCCTGACCAGCTTTTTCAACAAGGGCAGCGCCCAGGGCGGCACGGTCACGGCCACCTCCACCGTCGGCATACGCGGACTCGGCGCCGAAGACCTGGCGCGGGCCCAGCCCAACCCGACCGCCGTGGTGCTGGCCGAGGCCCTGCGGCAGGACGCCGACCAGGCGCGCCAGTTTGCGGCCCAAGCGGCCTTGAGCAGCCGCGCGGTCGAGCCGCTGCCGGTCCCGGTGCAGGCCCAGCCGCAAACGGCGAACCCCGGCGGCTTCGTGAACAACAACAACTGAGGAGTTGCGCCATGAACACGCCACGCCACCGCCTTCGCCGACCGGCAGCACTCGCCGCTCTGGCGCTGGCTGCCGCCCTGGCCTGCACGCCCGCCTGGACCCAGGACAGTGCCAAGGCGCTGAACCTCCTGGGTTCCTTCCTGCGCCAGGCAGCGCCCGCCGAAGCGCCGGCCCAGCCGCAGCCCGCGTCGCCGGGAGGCGTGCTCGGAAACCTGCTGGGTGCGGGACTGGCACCCGCCGGCGGCGGCCAGGCGGCCAACGCCGGCAACCTGATCGGCCTGCTGTCGCAGTCACTGGAACAGATCGACGAACCCAAAGAAATCGAGATCGGCCGGCAACTGGCAGCCGTTCTGCTGGGCAGCAAGCCGCTGCACCCGGACCTGGCGCTGCAGCGTTATGTGAACCAGCTCGGGCGCTGGATCAGCCTGCAGTCCTCGCGGCCGCAGCTGCCCTGGACCTTCGGCGTGCTCGATGATCCCGGCTTCAACGCCTTTGCCGCCCCTGGCGGTTATGTGTTCGTGACCAAGGGCCTGGTGGACGGCGTGGCCGACGAGGCCGAACTGGCCGGCATCCTCGCGCATGAAATCACCCATGTCACCGGCAAGCACCACCTGCAGGCCATGGCCAAGTCGGCCCGCGCCGGCCTGCTGACCCAGGTGGTTGGTTCGCAGGTCAAGGGCCAGCTGGCCAGCGCGGTCTCAGCCCAGTTCCTGAGCCTGGGGCGCGACCTGTATTCGCGCGGACTGGACCAGGGCGACGAGTTCGAGGCCGATCGCAACGGCGTGGCACTGGCGGCACGCGCCGGCTTCGACCCCTACGGCCTGGTGGCGGTGCTGCAGCAGTTGCGCACCGCCACCCCCGACAACCCGCTGTTTGCACTGTCGCTGAGCACGCACCCGCCGGCACAGCAAAGGCTGGACCTGCTGGAGCAGGCCATGGGCAACCGCATGGACGGCCTGAGCGGGCAAGGCGCCATCACGGTGGCGCAGCGCATGGAACGGCTGGCAGCCTCACGCACCGCCAGCAGCGCCAATGCACCGGCGGCCGCTGCGCCTACCGGGCGGCGGGTTCCGGTGAAGAAATAGGACGGCTTTCAGCGAACGAACTGGACCTGTCGAAGCTGTCCTTCCGCTCTTGGTTCGCCCACGCCCGTTGGCCGGGGGTTGCCCGGCGGCAAGTAACTTTCTTTTGCTTCGCCAAAAGAAAGTCACCAAAGAAAAGGCGACCCTGCTGTCTGCGTCCCTCCGCTTCGCTGCGGGCAACCTGCGGTGCTCGGTCCAGCCGGGGCCGGGCTCGAACTCGCTGCGCTCAGACAATCGCCCGTCCTAATCCGTCTGGCCCTGCGCTCCTCGGCGCATACAGAAGGGTGGGGGAAAACCAAAGTCGGGGACAAACATCCGGAGCAAGAGAAGCGCGCAGCGCTTCTCTTGCGGGAATCCCAAGAGGCCGTCATGTTTGCACGCGAGCGCAGCGCACGCGGCCACATGAGGTCCCCCTCCATCGCCCAGCGGGGCGAGGGAGGGGCTAGGGGAGGGAGTGGGGAGTCAGGTCCTGGCAACCGAGGCGAGCCGGGGACGCAGCATGAAGCAAGCGCCGCGCGCCTAGGCCTTACCCGCACGGGTAAACACAAATATCCCCGCAATCACGAGCACCGTCCCCGCCGCCACCCAGGCGGTGAACGGCTCACCGAGGATCACCACGCCCATCAGGATGGTGGACATCGGCCCCACCATGCCGGCCTGCGAGGCCAGGCTGGCGCCTATGCGCTCGATCGCCATCATCACCATCAGCACGGGGGCGACCGTGCACAGCGTCGCGTTGAGCAGCGACAGCCAGATCACCTCGGGCGCCACCGCCGCCGCACTCAGCGGCCGCAGCAGCACAAACTGCAGCAGGCAGCACAGGCAGGCAACGGTGCTGGCCAGGCCGACCAGCCGCAGGGCGCCCAGGCGCTTGACCAGCTCGCCGCTGTAGACCAGGTAGATCGCATAACTGACGGCACTGAGAAACACCAGCAGCGCGCCCCAGGCGGCCTCCGGCCCCAACAGCGTGATTTCATGGCCGAACACCAGCACCACGCCGCCGTAACTGATGGCCATGCCGATGATTTGCGGCGCGGTAATGCGCCGGCGGTAGAGCACCAGCCCCAGCAGCAGCACCAGGGTCGGGTTGAGGTAAAGGATGAGCCGCTCGAGTGAGGCGGTGATGTAAGCCAGGCCCGCGAAGTCCAGGAAACTCGCCAGGTAATAACCGGTAAAGCCCAGCCACAACACGCCCAGCCAGTCCTTGCGGCCCAGGGCTGCCTGTCCGCGGCTGGACCACCAGGCCATCAGCGCGAAGATCGGCAGCGCAAACAGCATGCGGTACATGATCAGCGTGACCGCATCCACGCCGTAGCGGTAGGCGAGCTTGACAATGATCGCCTTGCCGCTGAAAAAGATGGCGCCCAGCGTCGCCAGCAGCAGCCCGCCCGCTATGCTTTTGGTAGCTGCTGACGCCCGTCGCTCCTGGGCTGAACCTGATTTTTCCTCTGGAGTGTCAGACAAGGCGGGGTTCAGAAACCGACGGCCTGGCCGTCACGCCGCGCATCGCTGGCCGCCACGTAACCCTCGACCTTGGGATTGCCGGCGCGCCAGATGAACTGGCCGGCGCCGAAATCCTGGTAGGAGTCGTTGATGACTTCCATGCGGTGGCCGCGGTCGGCCAGGCCCTGCACGGTGGCCTTGTCCATCGCCGATTCGACATTGATCTCGAAGCCGGCGTTGTAGCGCCAGCGCGGCGCATCACAGGCGACCTGCGGGCTTTGTTGGTAGTCGAGCATGCGCACCAGCGTCTGCATGTGGCCCTGCGGCTGCATGTTGGCGCCCATCACGCCGTACGACATCACCGGCTGGCCGTCCTTGCTGAGGAAGGCCGGGATGATGGTGTGGAAAGGCCGCTTGCCCGGCGCCACCTGGTTGGCGCCTTCCTGCAGGCTGAAGGCATGGCCGCGGTTTTGCAGGCTGATGCCGTATTCGGGCTCGACACAACCGGACCCGAAGCCCATGTAGTTGCTCTGGATGAAGCTGACCATCATGCCGTCCTCGTCGGCGGCGGTCAGGTAAATCGTGCCGCCCTTGACCGGGTTGCCGGCGCCGAAGTCCTGGGCTTTTTTCATGTCGATGAGTTTGGCACGCGATGCGAGGTAAGCGTCGTCCAGCATTTGATCGACGCTCACCGCCATGGCCGATGGCTCGGCCACGTATTTGTAGACATCGGCAAACGCCAGCTTCATGGCCTCGATCTGCAAATGCTGCGAATCGACGCCATCAACCGCCAGCCCGGCCACGTCGAACTTGTCGAGGATGCCCAGCGCGATCAGTGCGGCAATGCCCTGGCCATTGGGCGGGATCTCGTGCAATGTGTAGCCGCGGTAGTCCTTGCCGATGGGCTTGACCCACTCCGGCTTGTAGTTTTCAAAATCCTTCGCGGTGACGCTGCCGCCGTTTTGCGCCGAAAATTTCTCGATGGCGCGGGCGATCTCGCCGCCGTAGTAAGCCGAACCTTTGCTCTGGGCAATCGCGCGCAAGGCCTTGCCGGCCGCCTTGAACTGGAACAGCTCGCCCACGTTAGGCGCACGCCCCCAGGGCAGGAAAGACTGGGCAAAACCAGGCTGGCCTTTCAGCTCATCGGTGGCTGCCGCCCATTTCTGCTGCACCACCGGCGGCAGCAGGTAGCCGCGCTCGGCAATCTCGATGGCCGGCTCCATCAGGTCGGCAAAAGGCAGCTTGCCGAAACGCTCGCTCATCGCGACCCAGCTGGCCACCGCGCCAGGCACGCTGACCGAATCCATGCCGCGTTTGGGCGGGGTCTGCGCATCGGCGCCGTATTTTTTCCGGAAGTAGTCCGGCGTCCAGCTCTGCGGCGCACGGCCGGAGGCATTCAGGCCGTGCAGTTCCTTGCCGTCCCAGATCAGGCCGAAGGCATCGCTGCCCAGGCCGTTGCTGACCGGCTCGACAATCGTCATCGCCGCCGCCGCCGCGATGGCGGCGTCGACCGCGTTACCGCCCTTGAGCAGCATGCGCAGGCCGGCCTGCGCGCCCAGCGGGTGCGAGGTGGACACCACATTGCGCGCGAACAGCGGCAGGCGGGTGGAGGAATAGGGGTTGTCGTAATTGAAGTTCATGGGGTCACTTTGGGAAGGAGGCCGCAGGCGGCCAGGTGCTTATTCGGCCGTGATCTTGCGCTCGGCGATGATTTTTTTCCATTTGGCATTGTCGGCCCGGACCATGGCGGCAAAGGCCTGCGGCGTACCGCCTGTGGGCTCCGCGCCCAGCCGTGCGAAACGCTCCTTCACATCGGCATCGGCCAGTGCCGCATTCACCGCCTGGTTCACGCGGGCCGTGAGCTCCGCATTCAGGCCTTTGGGGCCATACACGCCGAACCAGGTCACCGACTCGAAGCCCGGCAGGCTCTCGGACACCGTCGGCAGCTCGGGCGCCAGCGCGCTGCGTTTGAGGCTGGTCACCGCCAGGGCGCGCAACTTGCCATCCTTGACATGCGGCATGCCGGTGACGAAGGAGTCGAACAGCACATCGAGCTTGCCGCTGATCAGGTCCGGCATGGCCAGCGCCGTGCCGCGGTAAGGGATGTGAAGAATGAAGGTACCCGACTGCGCCTTGAAGTACTCGGTGGTCAGGTGCACGATGGTGCCGTTGCCGCTGGACGCATAGTTCAGGCGGCCCGGATTCTTGCGCGCGTGATCGGTGAACTCGCGCATGGACCGGGCCGGCGACGAGTTGGGCACCAGCACGATGTTGGGCGAGCTGGCGACGTAGGCGATCGGGGTGAAATCCGTCTCGGCGTTGTACGGGATTTTCGGGTTGATGGCCGGGCCTATGCTGTGGGTGCTCGAGGTCGCCAGCAGCAGGGTGTAGCCGTCGGGCGAGGCCTTGGAGGCCGCGTCCGCGCCTATGGTGCCGCCGGCGCCGGGCCGGTTGTCCACCACCACGGTCTGGCCGATTTTTTCGCCCAGTTTTTGCGACAGCGCGCGCGCCAGAATGTCGGTGGCACCCCCTGCCGGGAACGGCACGATCATGCGTATGGGTTTGACGGGATAGGTCGAGGCAGCGGTGGCCGGCGGCGCCGTCTGTGCGATGGCCGTGAAGGCCGTGAAGAGCGACGCCGCAACGATGATATGTGTACGTTTCATCTGTAGGATTGTGAACGATTTTGCCCTTATGTGCGCGGGCAGGCCTATCACCCGCTAGCGGCGCCCGGACACAAAAAAGGCGCCCGCAGGCGCCTTTTTTACCGATGGGCCACGTCAGTCCTCGACAAACGCTTCCTCGCGTTTACTCTTCACGGAAGGCAGCAGCACGATGACCAGCAGCAGCGCGCCGACCGCCAGCAGGCCGGCAGAAATCGGGCGCGTGACAAACACGCTCCAGTCACCGCGGGACAGCAGCAGCGCGCGCCGCAGGTTTTCCTCCATCATCGGGCCCAGGATGAAGCCCAGCAGCAGGGGTGCCGGCTCGGCGCCCAGCTTGATGAACACGTAGCCGATGACACCGAAAATGGCCACCATCCAGATGTCCCAGGTGTTGTTGTTGGTCGAGTACACGCCAATCGCGCAGAACAGCACAATCGCGGGAAACAACAGGCGGTAGGGAATGGTCAGCAGCTTGATCCAGATGCCGATCAGCGGCAGGTTCAGGATCACCAGCATGGCATTGCCGATCCACATCGAGGCGATCAGCCCCCAGAACAGCTCCGGATTGCTGGTCATGACCTGGGGGCCGGGCTGGATGTTGTGGATGGTCATCGCGCCCACCATCAGCGCCATCACGGCATTGGGCGGAATGCCCAGGGTCAGCAGCGGAATGAAGGAGGTCTGCGAACCGGCATTGTTGGCCGATTCAGGTGCAGCCACACCGCGGATATTGCCCTGGCCGAAAGGCACTTCGCCGGGACGGCCTTTGATTTTTTTCTCCAGCGTGTAGGCCGCGAAGGCCGACAGCAAGGCGCCGCCGCCGGGCAGGATGCCGAGGGCCGAGCCCAGGGCCGTGCCGCGCAGCACCGCAGGCGCCATGTCCTTGAAGTCCTGCTTGGTCGGGAACAGGCCGGACACCTTGGCGGTGAAGACCTCGCGCTCGTGCTCGGGCTGCGACAGGTTGCTGATGATCTCGCCGTAGCCGAACACGCCCATGGCGATCACGACGAAGCCGATGCCGTCGGTGAGTTCCGGGACATCGAAACTGAAGCGCGCCACGCCCGAGTTCACGTCGGTGCCGATCAGGCCCAGCAGCAGGCCCAGCACAATCATGCCCACCGCTTTCAGCAGCGAGCCGGAGGCCAGCACCACGGCGCCGATCAGGCCCAGCACCATCAGCGCGAAATATTCAGCCGGGCCGAACTTGAAGGCCAGCTCGGTCAGGGGCGGCGCGAAGGCCGCGATGATCAGCGTGCCGACGCTGCCGGCAAAAAACGACCCCAGTCCCGCCGCGGCGAGCGCAGGCCCCGCCCGCCCCTTGCGGGCCATCTGGTAGCCGTCGATACAGGTGACGACCGAGGATGATTCGCCAGGCAGGTTGACCAGAATCGCGGTGGTCGAGCCACCGTATTGCGAACCGTAATAAATGCCGGCCAGCATGATCAGTGCGGACACCGGTGGCAGGGCATAGGTGGCCGGCAGCAACATGGCGATGGTCGCCACCGGGCCGATGCCGGGCAACACGCCGATCAAGGTCCCCAGCACCACACCGACAAAGGCATACAGCAGATTGATCGGCGTGAAGGCAACGCCGAAACCCAGGGACAAATTTGCAATCAGATCCATTTTTTTTCCTTAGCCGGTGATGAAGGAAGGCCACACCGGGAACTGCAGCTTCAAGGCGACAACGAAGGCAAGGTAACTGCCGACGGCGAGCACGGTCGCCAGAATAAGGGTGGTCTTGAACTTCCAGCCGGCTTCGGCCATGCTGGCGACAAACACCAGGGCATAAATGCCCACGATCAGGCCGAACGCCGGGATGCCGAACTTGTCGACGCCGGCCAGCAAAATGCCGAAGATGACATTGGCGCCAATCACGAAAACCAGCGGCCTCCAGGCGATCTTGCCGATCTTGCCGCCGCCTTCGGTCTCCACCACCAGCGATGTGAAGGTCACGGCGGCACCGATCACGGCCAGCAGAACCCCCAGCATCAGCGGGAAATAACCGGGGCCCATGCGCGCACCGCTTCCGACGTTGTAGGTGCTGGCGCCCCACGCGAAGGCCACGCCGACGGCCATGAACATCAGCCCGCAGAAGAAGTCTTTTTGACTCTTGATATGCACGGTTCTGTCTCCTGTAATAAGAAATATGGGATCGCTGGATTGTGCATGGAATCGCCCCTTCGGGGCATGTGGCTTTCACTTACGCAAAAAAGCGCCAGAAATCCACGCTTGTCGCGGGCGGGACAGCCCCGGCCAGGGTCTAGGCCATGGGTGGGGTGGTGGACAGGATTTCCTCGATGGTGGTCACGCCCTCGGCCACCTTGAGCGCACCGGCCAGCCGCAGGGGACGCATGCCGTCGGTCACCGCCTGGCGCCGCAAGGCGTCGATGTTCGGTTCCCGCGTGACCCTGTCCTTGAAGGCCTCCGTTACCGTGAGCAGCTCGTACAGGCCCATGCGGCCCATGAAGCCGGTCATGCGGCAATCAACACAGCCCACGGGCTTGTAAGGCTGGTAGCCGCCGTTGATCTGCCAGGGCTTGACGATTTCTGCCAGCGCCTCGCGCGAACTGCCTTCGTCCTTTTCACGGCATTGCATGCACAGCGTGCGCACCAGGCGTTGCGCCAGCACGCCCAGCAGCGTCGCGTTGATCAGGTAGGACGGCACGCCCAGCTCCATCAGGCGCGATACCGCCGACGGCGCGTCGTTGGTGTGCAGGGTGCTGAACACCAGGTGGCCGGTCAAGGCGGCCTGCACCGCCATTTCGGCGGTCTGCAGGTCGCGGATCTCGCCGACCATGATGATGTCCGGGTCCTGCCGCATCAGCGCGCGCAGGCCTTCGGGGAAGTCGAAATCGAGGTGCGCCTGGACCTGGGTCTGGTTGAAGGCCGGCTCGATCATCTCGATCGGGTCCTCGATGGTGCTGACATTGACCTCTTCGGTGGCGATGCGCTTGAGCGTCGAATACAGCGTGGTGGTCTTGCCGGATCCCGTGGGACCGGTGACCAGCACAATGCCGTAGGGCCGCTTGACGAGTTGCTCCCAGCGTGCCGCGTCGTGCTGCGAAAAGCCCAGCGCATCGAGGTCCTTCACCGTGGTATCGGGATCGAAAATCCGCATCACCATTTTTTCGCCGAAGGCCGTCGGCAGGGTCGACAGGCGCATTTCAACCTCGTCGCCGCGCGGGTTGCGGGTCTTGATGCGGCCGTCCTGCGGGCGGCGCTTTTCGACCACATCCATGCGGCCCAACAGCTTGATGCGGGCGGTCATGGCGTTATGCACCCCCATGGGCATCTGGTAGACCGGGTGCAACACGCCGTCGATGCGGAAACGGATCACGCCCTGGTCGCGCCGCGGCTCCAGGTGGATGTCGCTGGCGCGCTGGTCGAAGGCGTATTGCCAGAGCCAGTCCACCACCTGGACCACGCCCTGGTCGTTGGCGTCGAGTTGCTTGTTGCTCTTGTTGAGCTCCACCAGCTGCTCAAAACTGGCGGCGCCGCTGTTGCCGCCGGCCTTCATCGCCGCCTTGACCGATTTGGCCAGCGCAAAAAATTCTGCCGTGTAGCGGGCAATCTCCGCCGGGTTCGCCACCACCAGGCGCACGCTGCGTTTGGCCTGCCGCTCGACCTCGGACACCCAGTCGGTGATGAAGGGTTCCGAGGTCGCGATCACCACCTCGGCACTCGTCACCTGAACCGGCAACACCTTGTGGCGCTCGGCATACAGCGCCGACATGGTGTCAGCCACCTTGCCCACATCGACCTTCAGGGGGTCGATGCGCAAATAGTCGAGGCCGGCGCGGCCGGCCAGCCACTGGGCAATGGTCTCGATATCCAGCGGCTTGCCGTCGGCCACCCGGGTCATGCTGACACTGGCCAGCCGGATCAGCGGATGCTGGGCGGTTTGCACCTGCGCACAACGGGCAATCGTGCGCTGCGCCTCGGCGGCCGAGATCACCCCGTCTTCACTGAGCCATTCGACCAGGCGGCGCCAGTCCAGCGGGCCCGCCGGAACGGGCTTGCCAGTCGTTTCAGGTCGGGGCTTGGAGGGCGTGGCGGGGCGCATGGGGGCACTTTAACTCAGCAAACAGGCTTGAACAGGCGCAGCCATTTTTTGGCGGGCAGGCCAAAACGCGATTCGATCTCGTCGGCCCTTTGCACCAACTCGGGGCGATCAGGCCGGGTCGGCTCGCGTTGCGCCGCCACAACCGTGTTGCCTTCGCGCGTCGGCTTGAAGGCCCAGACCGATTCCGGACCAAACGCTTCAGCGATTTTTTCCAGAGAGCGCAGGTAGCTGGAATCGCGGCCGAACAGGTTGACCGTCATCACGCCGTCTTCGCTGAGCGCGTCGCGGCAATCGGCGTAAAAGGCCTCGCTGTCGAGCACCGGCGCCGCCGCTTCATGGTCGTACAGGTCCACCTGCAAGACATCGATCCGGCCCCGGTGCAGGGGATGGCGGATTTCCTCGGCCGCGTCGGCCAGGATCACCTGCAGGCGCGCATCGTCCTTGGGCAGCTTGAACCACAGCCGGCAGGCGGCAATCACCTGCGGGTTGAGTTCCACGGCGGTGGTTTTCATCTTCAGCTTTTTGTAGCAGAACTTGGTCAGCGCGGCCGAGCCCAGGCCCAGCTGCATGGCATGCCGCGAGGCCACCTGCTCAGGCGCGACAAACAGCAGCCAGGCCATCATGCGCTGGACGTACTCGAGCTCGATGTCAAAGGGTTTGTCCAGCAACATCGAGCCCTGGACCCACTCGGTGCCCAGGTGCAGGTAACGAACGTCGCCAAAGTCGGAAAAATTGACCTCGGGCAGGTCTTCCCGGGGAGGGTGCTTGCTGATTTCTTTGCGGGCCATGGTTCAATCCGGATACTGGCGCGGAACGCAGCCGGTCGGTCGGCCTGCCCGGAACAGCGTGACTGTTCACGATCAGCGTCAAAGCCTCAAAGTGTAGCCACCGGCCGGATCCCGGCAATCATGGCGATCTGCATGGCGCCGCCACGCCGCCCCCCGGAAATTTGACCGCACCAGCCGACTTTTCCATAATGCAGCGCATTGAAGGGGGAGGAAACACCGGTGTCCACAAAAATCCTGCTCAGTTTCGCCATGGCCAACCACGGCGCCAATTTCGCCAACTGGCTGCGCGACCGCCTGATGAAACAGTACAACCTGTACCAGGTCGACGCGGTCTACATGGACTCGGTGGTGGCCCGGTCCGGCGCCACGCGCCACGCCAAAACATTTGCGCAAAACGACATCGCGCCCGAAGGGGTGGCGAGCGTGTCGCTGGACATGCGGCCGCACATGGTTTCCCCCACAGGTGCGCGGCCCATCGGGGCGATGAAATCCGACTGGAACAAGATGTACAAGATCGCCATGCTGGAAGCGCAAGTGATGATTTTTGTGTACACGGACGAGTACCGCGACAGCCCCTGGTGCATGAAGGAATGGGGACAGTTCCACATGGAGAACGGGCAGCGGCGCAATCGCCGGCAGGCGCCCTTGCGCGGTGTGTTCCTGGCTTTCAATCCGGCCGTCAACCTGGTCGGCATCCACGAACCACACGTCACGCGCCTGACGGTCGTCAAGACGGATGGCATGCAGCGCGGGCTGGCCTGGGACCGCGGTGACTTCGTGCTCAACGAATCCGACTACCGCCAGCTCGTCAACGCCATCGGGCCGATCACCTGAACCCACCGCCCGCGCCGGCCACGGCGCTCCTGCCGGGGTCGGATCACGGCAGGCCGTGCTTGTCCAAGACTTCGCGCCACGCAGCCAGTTTGCGCTCGAACGACCAGGACGCGTTGGCGGGGCTGGTGGACGGCAACTTATAGAACTGGACCCCCACGCTTTTCACTTCGTGTAATACGCTGCCCCCCGAGGGGGCTGTGCTTGCTTGGGGCGGCCCGGCGCGGCGCACGTCCGCGGGAAGCTCCGCCAGCAGGGCGCACACCCTTCCAGCGTGCTTGAAACTCTCGCTGCCATTGTGGGCGATCGCTTCGAGCTGCGGGCACAGCTGCCGCAGCCCGGCGAAATCATTGAGCACCGGCCGGCGGATGTCGCTGTCCAGGCTGCCATCTCGCTCGCAGGCGGCATACACATCCCACACGCCCAGCTGTTTGTCGAGCAGCCAGTCGCTACGATTTTTATAGCTGTCTACGCCTGTCGGCATTGGGCTGGAGGGCCAAATGGCTTGCAGAATCTTCCAGAACTGGTTCTGCGGATGGCCATAATATTGTTGCGCCGCCAGTGAGGCAAGGCCCGGAAAGCTGCCGAGGATGAGGAGCCGGGTCCGCGGCGACACCAGCGGCGGCAGGCCGGTCAGCATGGCAGCAGCTTCTGCAGCCTGGGCAGGGCCGCCAGCGCATTCGCGGTGGTCGCGGCGGCCAGGGCATCGGTCGTCATGCCGCGCAAGCGCGCCACCACGGCCGCAATCCGCGGCAGCTCGGCCGGCTCGTTGCGGCCCTGCGCCTGGCCCTGGGCCCGCTGCTCGGCCGTGGCGTAGAGCCAGTGCGGCGCGATGTCCGGCGCGTCGGTTTCCATCACCAGGGCCGACAGCGGCAGTTCTGCCGCCAGCCGCCGCAACTGCAGCGCGCGCTCAAACGTCACGGCGCCGCCGAATCCGAGCTTCAGGCCCAGCTTGATGAATTCGCCGGCCTGCTGGTCACTGCCGTTGAAGGCGTGGCCCAGGCCTTGCCAGGCCCCGCCGGGTGGCGCCAGGTCCCGCAGGTGTTTGAGCAGCCGGTCGGCCGAACGGCGCACATGCAGGATCACCGGCAGGCCGTGCTTGCGCGCCAGCTTGAGCTGCTCGCGGTAGAAAAACTCCTGGCGTTCGCGCAGCGGGCTTTCATTGAGTTCGGGCACAAAATAATCGAGCCCGATTTCGCCCACCGCCACCAGCCGCGGGTCGGCCCTTCGCTCAGCCAGTTCGGCATCCAGCAGCGCCAGATCGCCGTCAGTGGCCTGCTTGACGTACAGCGGGTGAATGCCCAGCGCATAACTGTCGCCAAACTGGTGCGCCAGTTCCCGCACCGCAGCGAAGTTGAAGACGCCGACCGCCGGCAACACACACAGGGTCACCCCGGCCGCCTCCGCCCGGCCGCGCATCGCGGCGCGGTCGCCCGCGAACTCGGCCGCATCGAGGTGGCAGTGGGTATCTATCCAGACAGGCATGGGCCAATGATGCCTCAAGCGCTGCGGCAATATCCCCGCGGATGACCGAACTATATGCAGGGATGCACAAGACGTGATACCGTGCATTTGTCAGTCCAGAAAATCATATCTACAGGTGACACGGATGCGCAGGCCCGCCCGCTACAGCAGCTCCAGCAGACCCTCCACGGACACGGCGCGCGAACAGCGCCCCGATGTCGCAGCGCCGGGCATACCGGCACCGCCCAGTGCATCCGCCCCCCGCTTTTTCTCGCTCTCGAATCCGCGCCTGCTGTGGTCGGCACTGGTGGTCCTGGCCGCCCTGTTGTGCCTGAGCCTGACGCTGTCGCTGCGGCCCATGCCGCGCAAGCTGACCCAGGACGACATCAATGCCGCGGTGCTCAAGACCCTGGAAACCACCCAGTTGCCGTCCGCCGTCGCCAAAGCCTACGAAACCATCCGCCCCTCGGTGGTGCGTGTCATGTCTTATGGCAAAAGCAAGGACGGCAAGGAAGACGTGGAATACGGCGTCGGCACCGGCGTGGTGATTGTCGACAAGGGCATCATCCTGACCAACCTGCATGTGGTGCAGGGCGCGCAAAGCATCAAGGTGGTGTTTTCCGACGGGCTGGAGTCGACCGCGCACATCACCGGCCTGCAACCGGAGAACGACCTGGCCGTGCTGCAGGCGCACAAGATCCCGGACGACATGATTGCCGCCACCATGCGCTCCACCGGCGACCTGGCACCCGGCGACCATGTGCTGGCGGTGGGCTACCCCTTTGGCATCGGCCCTTCGGCCTCCTCGGGCGTGATCTCCGGCCTCAAACGCACCTTCCGCTCGCCCGAAGGCAAGCAGGACATCCGCAACCTGATCCAGTTCGACGCGGCCGCCAACCCCGGCAACTCGGGCGGCCCGCTGGTCACCATGGACGGCGAGGTGGTCGGCATCGTCACCGCCATCCTCAATCCCAACCAGCAGCGCAGCTTTGTCGGCATCGCCTTTGCGGTGCCGATTGAAAACGCCGCCTCGGCCGTCGGCCTGACCCCTTTCTAAGGACCCTCACCCATGCAAACCCAGACATCCTCGCAGGACGCCCACACCGCGCAACTGATGGAGCAGATCCTCTACGAGGTCAAACGCGTCGTGGTCGGCCAGGACCGCTTCCTGGAACGCGTGATGGTCGCCATCCTGGCCCAGGGCCACCTGCTGGTCGAGGGTGTGCCCGGCCTGGCCAAGACCCTGACCGTCAAGACCCTGGCCAACACCATCCAGGGCAATTTCAAGCGCATCCAGTTCACCCCCGACCTGGTGCCGGCCGACCTGGTCGGCACGCGCATCTACAACCAGAAAACCGGCGACTTCAGCACCTCGCTGGGCCCGGTCTTCACCAACCTGCTGCTGGCCGACGAGATCAACCGCGCACCGGCCAAGGTGCAGAGCGCGCTGCTCGAAGTCATGCAGGAGCGCCAGGTGACGATCGCCGGTGAAACGCACCGCGTGCCCGAACCCTTTCTGGTGATGGCGACGCAAAACCCGATCGAGACCGAGGGCACTTACCCGCTGCCCGAGGCGCAGGTGGACCGTTTCATGATGAAGGTGCTGGTGGATTACCCGACCGACGAGGAAGAGTTCGTCATCGTCCAGCGCGTGATCGGGCCGGCCGTGGCGGTCTCCAGCGTGGCGACCACCACGCAACTGGCCGAGCTGCAGCGCGAATGCCGGCGCGTATATGTGGACCCCTCGCTGATCCAGTATGCGGTGCGCCTGGTGTCGGCCACCCGCACGCCGGAAAAACACGGCCTCAAGGAGCTGGAGCGCTTCATCACTTTCGGCGCCAGCCCGCGCGCCACCATCAACCTGACCGAAGGTGCGCGCGCCCTGGCCATGCTGCGCGGCCGCACCTACGCGCTGCCCGAAGATATGACCGACCTGGTGCCGGACGTGTTGCGGCACCGCCTGGTGCTTTCTTACGAAGCCTTGTCCGAAGGGCTGGACGCTGACACCGTGGTCGCCAAAATCATGGCCAGGGTGCCGGCGCCGGCGCGGCCACTCGAGCATGAGAAATTGGCAGCTTGACTGTGGCCCTCGCGCTCCGCACTGAGTTGCATTGACCGACATGAAAAACTGGTTCCGCAAATCCGCCCAGCCCGAAGCTGCCGAAGTACCCGTTCGGGCACCGGCCCAGCCGCTGGCGGGCGCCGAACACGTGCTGCGCCGCCTCGAGTGGACGGTGCTGCGCCGGCTCGATGGCCTGTTGCAGGGCGACTACCGCACGCTGATGCGCGGCACCGGCATGGACCTGGCCGACCTGCGCGAATACCAGCTGCATGACGACGTGCGCCACATCGACTGGAACGTCACCGCACGCCAGCAGTCGCCGCATGTGCGCGTGTTCACCGAAGACCGCGAAATGGCCAGCTGGTTTTTGCTGGACCTGAGCCCCTCGGTCGATTTCGGCTCCGGCAACCAGCGCAAGAGCCAGGTCTCGGCAGAGTTTGTCACCGTGCTGTCGCGTTTGCTGACGCGCCACGGCAACCGCGTCGGCGCCATGTTGTACGGCAGCGGCGTCGACACCGTGCTGCCGGCACGCGGCGGACGGCCGCATGTGCTGCACATGCTGCACGCGATGCAAACCCGCCCCGAAAGCACCGGGACCGACACCACGCGTCTCGACGACTTGCTGCGCTCGGCCGCCAGGATGCTGCGCCGGCGCTCCACCGTGTTTGTGGTGTCGGACTTCATCAGCGAGCCCGGCTGGGAAAAGACCCTGGGCCAGCTGGCGCAGCGCCATGAAGTGGTGGCGGTACGCCTGCTCGACCCGCTGGAACTGGAACTGCCCGACCTCGGCCTGATTCCCATCCGCGACGCGGAGACCGGCGCACAGTTGCTGGTGGACACCCACGACGCCGGTTTCCGCAAGCGCTTTGCGCGCATTGCCGCGCAGCGTGAGGCCGAATTGCGGCAGGCGCTCGCGCGCGCCGGCGTGGACGCGCTGGAGCTGTCCACCGACGGCGACCTGGTGGACGCCATCATGCGTTTTACCGAACTACGCAAGCGCCGCGGCCAGACCTCGGGCGCTGCCGGCAAAGGCCAGCGCAAGCTGCCTGACCACCTCAAGGCGGCCGCCTGAGCGCGGCCCGCAGGAGACCTCTCCATGAACGCACCCGTCACCTTTCTCTGGCCGCAGTTCCTGTGGCTGCTGCTGACCCTGCCGCTGCTGGTCGCCGTTTATGTCTGGCTGCTGCGGCGCAAGAAGAAAATGGCGCTGCGTTATGCCAGCCTGTCCATCGTGCGCGAAGCCATGGGCACGGGGCAGAGCCTGCGGCGCCACATTCCGCCGCTGCTGTTTTTGCTGGCCATGGCTGCCATGCTGCTGGCCGCGTCGCGGCCGTTTGCGGTGATCACCCTGCCCTCGCAGCAGGAAACCATCATCCTGGCCATGGACGTGTCGGGCAGCATGCGCGCCACCGACGTGCAGCCGAACCGGCTGGTGGCCTCGCAAAACGCCGCCAAGGCCTTCCTGGCCGAACTGCCGCGCAGCGTGCGCGTCGGCATCGTGGCGTTCGCCGGCACCGCCTCGGTGGTGCAACCAGCCACCCTGAGCCGCGAGGACCTGGTCGCGGCCATCGACAAGTTCCAGTTGCAGCGGGCCACCGCCATCGGCAATGCCATCGTGGTGTCGCTCGGTGAGCTGTTTCCCGACGCCGGCATCGATCTCGCGTCGCTGACTTACGGCCGCAACCGCAGCAGCGGCATCGCCATCGACCAGGCGCCCAAGGAGTCGAAAAAGGAATTCACGCCGGTGGCGCCGGGCTCCTACGGTTCCGCCGCGATCATTTTGCTGACCGACGGACAGCGCACCACCGGCGTCGATTCGCTGGAAGCCGCCAAGATGGCCGCCGACCGCGGCGTGCGCATCTACACGGTGGGGGTGGGCACGGTCGACGGCGAAACCATCGGCTTCGAGGGTTGGTCCATGCGCGTCAAGCTCGATGAGGAAACCCTCAAGGCCATCGCCACCAAAACCCAGGCCGAGTATTTCTATGCCGGCACCGCGGCCGACCTGAAAAAAGTCTACGAAACCCTGAGCTCGCGGCTGACCGTCGAGAAGAAGGAAACCGAGATTTCCGGCCTGCTGGCGCTTGGCGCCGCGCTGCTGGCGCTGATGTCGGCGAGCTTGTCGCTGCTGTGGTTTAACCGGATTCTTTGAAGTCCGTCTCCGGATGCAGAGCCTGAATCCGGCATCACGCTCCGTCCCCGGCTCGCCAGGGACAGTAGTTTCAACTCCCCACTCCCACCCCTAGCCCCTCCCTCGCCCCGCTGGGCGATGGAGGGGGACTTCATTTGGCCGCGTGCGCTGCGCTCGCGTGCAAACATGACGGTCTGTTGGGAGTCCCGTCCTTGAAGCGCTGCGCGCTTCAAGGGCTCCGGATTTTGCCCCCGTATTGGTTTTCTCCCTCCCTTCTGTATGCGCCGAGGAGCGCAGGGCCAGACGGATCAGGGCGAGCGATTGTTTGAGCCGAAGGCGAGTTCGAGCTCGACCCCGGCTGGACCGAGCACCGCAGGTTGCCCTCCGCAGCGTCAGCGAAGGAGGGACGCAGACAGCAGGGTCGCCTTTTCTTTGCTTACTTTCTTTTGGCGAAGCAAAAGAAAGTGAGTTGCCGCCGGGCAACCCCCGGCTTGTTGGCAAGCTACAGAACTCGAGTTTGCAGCTGACAGCAGGGCTAACTCCCCACTCCCTCCCCTAGCCCCTCCCTCGCCCCGCTGGGCGATGGAGGGGGACTTCATTTGGCCGCGTGCGCTGCGCTCGCGTGCACACATGACCGTTCGTTGAGAATCCCGCAGAAGAGGCGCTGCGCGCTTCTTCTGCTCCGGACTTTGTCTCCGGTATTGGTTTCTGCCCACCCTTCTGTATGCGCCGAGGAGCGCAGGGCCAGACGGATCAGGGCGAGCGATTGTTTGAGCCGAAGGCGAGTTCGAGCTCGACCCCGGCTGGACCGAGCACCGCAGGTTGCCCTCCGCAGCGTCAGCGAAGGAGGGTCGCAGACAGCAGGGTCGCCTTTTCTTTGCTTACTTTCTTTTGGCGAAGCAAAAGAAAGTGAGTTGCCGCCGGGCAACCCCCGGCCAACAGGCGCTGGCACACCCCAGGGCACGAGGAAGCTAAAGATGGATCCCGGATCAAGTCCGGGATGACAGTTTTCGCTATCAATTCAATAGCCGCTCACGCTCACCAGCAAAGGGCTGGAGCCCGAAATGGCTTAAGGGAAAGCGTGGTTCGCCACGCAGGGCGCAACCCGCCTCAGCTCACATGGCATTCGCGCCGCAACAAGGCCAGCGCGTCGCTCAGCGAGTGCACCGCATCACTCTCCAGCGTGGCCTGCGCCTCGTCGACAAAGGCCTCCCACAGGCTGGCATACGCGTCCTGGTGCTGCGCCGGCGCGTGGTCTCCGATGTACTGCCGTACCAGCGCGGGGTGGAAACCGGACTTGCGGATCTTGCGCAGCAGCGCCGTGGCGCTTTTTTCGCTCAGCAATGTTTTGGGCGCGGCGCCTGCGGCCAGGCACAGGAACAGGGTCAGCAACGACCCGTCGTCCGTATTGCCGCCCGTGACTTTGTCCCAAGCGGCGGACGCGGAGCGCTCATGCTGGTCGACCTCGGCCAACGCGTCTTCTATCCAGAAATAGCGCCCCATGAAAGCCGGGCTGCGGTCGAACAGGGCGCGCGCCGGCAAGGCGGCGTCGAGGATTCTGGGCGCGTCGGCCAGCACCGACTGGCGCACCGCCTCGACTGCCGCCCGCAAATGGGCGGGCAGTTTTTTGGGAACGATGACCGGCAGCGCAGCCGGAGCCGCCCCATGCTTTTTCCGCAGGGCGGCAATCATCTTTTCAAAGGCGACCCAGTCCGGCATCTCGGTGCGGCCAGCCGCCAGAACCAGCAAGGCGCTGCGGATCACCGCTTCGGCGTCCTTGCCGGCCTCCTCGAGTTCGTCCGCGTCCATGCCGAGTTCACCGGCCAGCCACAGGGCCGCGTCCACCACCTGCGCGACCTGGCTGCGCCGGGCGAGTTCAGCCTGGTATTCGGCCAGGCTGCGCAGCGACCACTTGGCCAGCAGCGGAATGTGCTCGTCCTTGAAGCCGCCGCGTTCGTTCATGCCGAAGTGGCTGTTCTGCGGCATGGCGATCAGGGCCTTGAGCATGTCGGAGCCGCCCTTGGAGCGCGACAGCAGCGAAAAATCGCGCAGCGACTCGGCCGCCTGCTGGACGTCGCCGCCGCAACTGCTCTCCAGGTAGAGGCTGACCAGGTTGACCATGCGGTCGCGGGCTTTTTCCAGCTCGGGGCGCAGGAACTCGTTGCCGAAATACCGCGCAATCTGCACCAGACCCTTGGGTCCCTCGACCCGCATGGCCTCGATTTTTTCGGGGCCGATGATGCCGTGCTGGATCCCGTGCTGCAGCGCCTTTTCGAAAAAAGGGCGTGCGTCGTACAGCGAAACGGCAGAAGGCGAAGACATGGGCGTGCGCTGCTTCAGATCGCCGATTCCTCGTCGGACTCGCGCGCCGTCGGTGTGGCCTTGCCGCGGTCGGTGTCGCCGGTCTCGACCTTGCCGTCGTCCAGCGTGTCTTCATCGTCCTCGTCGTCGGGCGCGGCCTGGTGCGCACTGCCCTTGGCGCGCAGCACCATCAGCATCTCGATGAACAGGTCGGGCAGTTCGTAACGCAGGATCCAGGCGAGCTGCATCCAGTCCCGGTCGGCGATTTCATCCTGCTGGACACGCGGCCGCTCGTAGGCCGAGGCGAGCAGCGCGGACTGCGACAACATCTTGCCGTATTCGTCGGCCGGATCGAAACTGCCGCTGCGCGCAAAACCCTCGATGCGGCTCCACTGGTCGGAGAAGTAATCGGCCAGGGCCTCGGCGCCGCCGTCGAGGTCGCCGATGGCCGTGAGGAATTCCACCGGGTCCGCATCCTCGCGGAAGATGACCGCGTTGACCATGCCGCGCAAATGGGTGCGGGTCAGGTCCTTGTAGAGCTTTTCGATCACCACGGCGCGGGCGAACTGCGCGGGCGACACCAGCAGGCCGACCACCGACTCGCGCGAGTTGTCGTATTCGCGGATCACGGCCAGCACGTCCTTGGGCGGCAACTGCTCCAGCACCACCATCAGCGCGGCGTCCCCTTCGGCGTCGGCCAGCGCCACCAGCGCCGACTCGGCGCCGACGATGTCGCCGGCCGCAATCAGGCTTTGGGTTTTCTCAATCAGGGCGAGGTATTGGGTCATCAGGGGCTCACTTTCAGGCGCATGGGCTTGGTTCAGTCTTTCTGGTCGAAGCCCTGCTGCACCAGCCAGTCGGCACCCGCCTCCTGGCGCGCGCGGGCATCGCTGCCCTGGCCGCCTTCGCCATCGTCCTCAAAAATCACCAGGTCGTCGTCGCCGTCCGGGTCGCCGTCGTCGTCCTCATCTCCGTCGTCATCACTGACGATGAGGCCGGCGGCAACCGGCAGGCTGGCCATGTATTCCAGGCCGGCCGTGAGCGTCAGGAACTTGTCGCCGCCCGGCGCCTGCAGAACCATGTCGGCCAGTTCACGGGCCCAGGGCGCCAGCTCGAAACCATCCGCCACGCCGCTCCACGCCGGAACCGCATGCTCCTCATGCGTGAGCAGGTGCTCCATCACGGCCTTGTCGGTGAAGGCAAAACCCTGGTGAAAAACCACCGCCACCATCTCCGGGCTGATGTCCATCATCTGGACCAGAAAGGCGATTTGCTGGCGCTTGCCGCCCAGGCGCTGCTGCAACACGTCGCGGCCTTCGGAGTCGAAACGCAGGTCATCGAGTTCGGACTGGTAGGCCGAGCGCAGGTCGAGGAAATAGGGGGAGATGCTCAAGGAGTCTTTCGGTCAGCAGCGCTTGCCAGCGGGTTGAAATAATCGGCCCAGATGGCGCGCGCCGTGTCTATCGGGCTGTCGAGCAGGTTGCGCCGGCGGTTGTCGTCATAGGCCTCGCGCTTGTCCGCATCCGACAGCACCTCATAAGCCTGCTGCACCGCCCGGAAGCGTTCCGCCGCCTGGGGATGGCCGTTTTTGTCAGGGTGCCAGAAAGACGCTTGCTGGCGAAAGGCTTTTTTGACCTCGGCCAGCGTTGCTGCGCTGTTCAGGCCGAGGGCGGTGTAATGGTCGGTCATGCGAGAGGGGCTGGTCCTGGACCGCAGGCAGGAAGCTGCACGGCATGGTGAAAAACGGGGGCACCGGGGAAGGCCTGAGCGTCCCCAGAGGCTGAAGGATTATGCACTTGCGGCCGTTTTGGCGGTCGGCAGCCGCAAATTGACCTTGCGGCGCGCCGCCCCGGCTTATTCCCAGGCCGACAGGCGGCCCGACACCAGGCGGAAGCGCCGGCCGCAACGCGCCGCCAGGGTTTCGTCGTGCGTCACCATCACAAAAGCCGTGCCATGTTCGCGCGCCAGTTGCAGCATCAGCTCGAACACGCCATCGGCGGTGGAGCGGTCCAGGTTGCCGGTCGGCTCGTCGGCCAGCACGCAGGCCGGCCGCGTGACCAGCGCACGCGCAATCGCCACGCGCTGGCGCTCGCCGCCCGAGAGTTCGGCCGGACGGTGGTGGATACGGTCTTTCAGGCCGACGCTGGCCAGCATGGCGGTGGCGGTTTGCGCCGCTTTTTCGCGGTCCTCGCGCCGTATCCACAGCGGCATGGCGACATTGTCGAGCGCGCTGAACTCCGGCAGCAGGTGGTGGAACTGGTAAACAAAGCCCAGGTGCTGGTTGCGCAAGTCGCCCTGTTCGGCCGCCGACAGCGCAGACATCAGTTGCCCCTTGAGCTCGACACTGCCGCTGGTGGGTGCGTCCAGCCCGCCCATCAGGTGCAACAGGGTACTTTTGCCCGAACCCGAAGCACCGACAATCGCCAGCGTTTCACCGGCCATCACCTGCAGGTCCACGCCGTGCAGCACGGTCAGGTCGATCGGGCCCTCGTGGAAACGTTTGGTCAGGCCCTGGGCTTTCAGAACAACTTCACTCATACCTTAACGCCTCTGCGGGGTTGACGCGGCTGGCGCGCCAGCTCGGATAGATGGTGGCCAGGAAGGACAGCACCAGCGCGATCACGGCGATCGGCATGATGTCGGCGTACTGGGGGTCGCTGGGCATGCGGCTGATCAGATAAATGTCCTTGGGCAGGAAGCTGGCATTGAGCGCCCGCTCCAGCGCCGGCACCAGCACGTCGATGTTGAGCGCAATGCCCAGGCCCAGCAGCAGGCCCGACAGCGTGCCGATGACACCGACCATCGCGCCCTGCACCATGAACACGCCCATGATGCTTTTCGGGCTGGCGCCCAGGGTGCGCAGGATGGCGATGTCGGCGCGTTTGTCGGTCACCGTCATCACCAGCGTGCTGACCAAGTTGAAGGCCGCCACCGCCACGATCAGCGTCAGGATGATGAACATCATGCGTTTTTCGAGCTGCACCGCGGCAAACCAGGTGCGGTTCTGGCGCGTCCAGTCGCGGATCAGCAAATCCCCGCTGAGGCTGCGCGACAGCTCGGCGCCGACTTCGCGCGCCTTGTGCAGGTCCTTGAGCTTGATGCGTATGCCGGTCGGGCCCTCGAGGCGGAAAATTTTTGCCGCATCGTCCTGGTGCAGCATCACCAGCGCCGAGTCGTATTCGAAGTGACCGGAGTCGAAGGTGCCGACCACCGTCATCTGCTTGAGACGCGGTACCACCCCAGCCGGTGTCACCTGGCCGCTGGGTGCAATCAGGGTCACATTGTCGCCTTCACGCACACCGAGCGCGCGCGCCAGTTCGCCGCCGAGCACCACGCCGAATTGCCCGGGCACCAGCCGGGCCAGCGTGCTGACCGAGGCGGCGGCGAGATCGGTGACCTCGCCTTCCAGCGCCGGATCGATGCCGCGCACCAGCGTGCCTTTCATGTCTTCGCCGCGCGCCAGCAGGGCCTGCGCGGAAATAAAGGTTGCCGCGCCCACCACCTGGGGGTTGCCCTTGATTTCGGCCAGGGTGGTCGCCGTGTCGGCCAGCGCCGCGCCATTGGGCGCAAACACCTCGATGTGCGAGATCACGCCCAGCATGCGGTCGCGCACTTCCTTCTGGAAGCCGTTCATCACGCTGAGCACAATGATCAGGGCCGCCACGCCCAGCGCGATGCCCAGCATGGACACACCCGAGATGAAGGAAATAAAACCGTTGCGCCGGGTGGCGCGGCCGGCGCGGGTGTAACGCCAGCCCAGAATCAGTTCGTAGGGGATTTGCATGGCACCGATTGTGGCATCAGGCACACGCTGGCTTCGGCACCACCCCGGCAATCCCGGACAATAGGCCCATGCCGGACAAACTTCATCTGATCATTCCCGGGGCGGTGCTGTCCCGGGACGCCGGCGAGCCAGCCGCACCTTTACCGCCGCTGCCGCCTAAGCTGCGCGCCCTGCTGGCCGCCATGAGGCCGGCTGGTCGGATCGAATGCGGCGAGGACGACCCGTCCACACCTTGTGAATTGGCATTCGCCCAAGCCCTTGGCCTGCCGGGCGGCCCCAGCCAGATTCCCTGGGCCGCCTTCGACACCGGCACCCTGAGCCTGCCCTGCGCCTTCATCACGCTGTGCCACTGGCAGGTCGGCGCCGACCATGTGCGGCTGTCGCCGCCCGAAGATCTGGCGCTCGATGAAGACACCGCCCGCGCGCTGCTGGCCGCGATGGCGCCCTACTTCCTCGAAGATGGCATCACGCTGGCGCCCGGAGGCCGGCCCGGCAACTGGCTGGCCACCGGCGAGGTGTTTCGCGGCCTGCGCAGTGTCTCCATGGACACCCTGATGGGGCGGCACCTGACGCGTTCGCTGCTGGACGGCGCCGGCACCCCGGCCGCCACCCTGCGCCGCCTGCAGAACGAGATGCAGATGCTGCTGTACACCCACCCCGTCAACGAGCTGCGGCAGCAGCAGGGCCTGGCGCCGGTCAACTCCTTCTGGGTCAGCGGCGCCGGCGTGCTGGAGCAGTCTGTCCCCGCGGCGCCGCAGCTGCGGGTGGACGCACGCTTGCGGACACCGGCCCAACGCGGCGATGCGGCCGCCCATGCCGCAGCCTGGCAGGCGGTGGATAGCGACAGCTGCGCCGCCTTGCTGGCCGTTCTGCGCGCCGGCGGCGAGGCGCACCTGACGCTGTGTGGCGCCCGGGCGGCCCAAAGTTTTGAACCTGCCGACACCGGCGCCTGGTCACGATTCAAGCAGGTTTTAGGCCTCCAACACTTGTGGGACGGGCGCGAGCAGCTATGAAAATCATAGTGCGTGAAGCCCCACCGCGCAGCGTCTGGGCGCTGGAGCAGGCCGGTGTGCATCCCTTGCTGGCGCAGCTGTATGCCGCGCGCGGTGTGCGCAACGCCGACGAACTCGACGACGGGCTGGCCCGGCTGCTGCCGCCGGCCACCCTGAAAGGCTCGCAGGAGGCCGCGGTGCTGCTGGCCGATGCCATCACCGCGAACAAAAAAATCTGCGTGGTCGCCGATTACGACTGCGATGGCGCTACCGCCTGCGCCGTCGCGCTGCGCGGCCTGCGCCTGCTGGGCGCGGCGCAGGTCAGCTACATCGTGCCGGACCGCGTGGTCGACGGCTACGGCCTGACCGCGAGCATTGCCGAACGCGTCAAGGCCACCGGCGCCGACATCCTGGTGACGGTGGACAACGGCATCGCCAGCCTGGACGGCGTGGCGCGTGCGCGTCAACTCGGCATGGCGGTGCTGGTGACCGATCACCACCTGCCGGCGCTCAGGGACGGCGCCATCGTGCTGCCGGATGCCGATGTGATCGTCAATCCCAACCAGCCCGGCTGCACGTTCGAGAGCAAAGCCATGGCCGGTGTCGGCGTGATGTTTTATGTGCTGCTGGCGCTGCGCGCCGAGCTTCGGACCCGCGGCGTATTCGACGCCGCCACACAGCCGAAGCTTGATGCATTGCTTCCCCTCGTCGCACTCGGCACGGTCGCCGACGTGGTCAAGCTCGACGCCAACAACCGCCGACTGGTGGCGCAAGGCCTCAAGCGCATACGCAGCGGCGCCCTGCCGGCCGGCGTGGCGGCGCTTTTTATCGCGGCTGGCCGCATCGCTGCCAGCGCCACCAGCTTCGACTTCGGTTTTGCGCTCGGCCCGCGCATCAACGCCGCCGGCCGGCTCAGCGACATGACGCTGGGCATCGAGTGCCTGCTGACCGACGATGCGGGCCGCGCCGATGAACTCGCCAAGACGCTGGACGGCATCAACCGGGAACGGCGCGATATCGAGGCCGGCATGCGCGAGCAGGCGCAGTACGCGGCCGACGCGATGATCGACGAGGATGAAACACCGCCACCGGCGATTGCCATCTTCGACCCGGACTTCCACGAAGGGGTGGTCGGCATCGTGGCCTCGCGCATCAAGGACAAGCTGCACCGCCCGACCTTTGTGTTTGCCGCCAGCCAGGCGCCGGGCAAGGAGCATGAACTCAAGGGCTCGGGCCGCTCGATCGCCGGGTTTCACTTGCGCGACGCGCTGGACCTGGTGGCCAAGCGCCATCCCGGTGTGTTGCTGCGTTTCGGCGGCCACGCCATGGCCGCCGGCTGCACCATCAACGAGGAGCAGTTCGAGGTCTTCGAGCAGGCCTTGCAACAGGTTGCCCACGAGTGGCTGGACGCCGCGACATTGACCCGGCGGCTGGACACCGACGGCCCGCTTGCGCCGCAGTACCGCCGCGCCGACCTGGTCGACACCTTGCACCGCGAGGTCTGGGGCCAGGGTTTTGCCGCGCCGACCTTCAGCGAGGAACTCGAGGTGGTGTCGCAGCGTCTGGTCGGCGAGAAACACCTGGCGCTCAAGCTCAGACACCAGGGCCAGCCGGTCGACGGCATCTGGTTCGGCCATACCGAGTCGCTGCCGGCACGCGTCAAGCTGGCTTTCCGGCTGGATGCCGACGAGTGGCAGGGTGTGAAGCGGGTGCGTTTTCTGGTGGAGGCCGCGGAGCTTTAGCTTCCTCAAGCGCTTTTGTCCGACGGCCGCAGGCAGGCAGCACCTACAGCCGCGGACCGGGCTTCCCGCCATGATCTGGTGTCAGAAGGCAAGCCAGCCCGGCACGCCAACAAAAACTCCAGAGGACACCATGAACACCATCATCTACATCGTCGGCCTTGTCGTCATCATCGGCTTCATCCTGTCTTACTTCGGCTTCCGCTGAAATTTAATGCTCATGCCTTCAGCCCATAACTGGCGGGCATAAGCAGCTACAAATTTTGTAGCAACCCATACCCCAAATCCGGCTCAGGTGAGTATCGAATACTCGCCACCGCGCTCGATGGCGCGTTGGTAGGCCGGGCGCGCATGGATGCGCTTGAGAAAATCCATCAGCCGTGGCCGGCCCGCATCCAGCCCGCCGCGTGCTGCCGCCGCCTCCAGCGGAAAGCTCAGCTGGATGTCGGCGCCGCTGAATTCACCCCCTGCAAACCACTGGCTTTTGCCGAGTTCGGCCTCGAGATAATCGAGGTGCTGGCGTATCTGCGGCTCGATGAAGCTGCTTTTGGCCTTGCCGCTGATGGCTTTGGCGATCGGCTTCACAAAAAACGGCATGGGTGCCGTTTCTATCTTGTCGAACACCAGCTTGAGCAGCAGCGGCGACATCGCCGAGCCCTCGGCGTAGTGCAGCCAGTAGGTGTAACGCAGGCGCTCCGCCGTTCCCGCTGCCGGCGCCAGCCGTCCCGCGCCGTAGCGCTCAATCAGGTAGTCCACGATGGCGCCCGACTCGGCAATCGTCAGATCGCCATCGGTGATCACCGGCGACTTGCCCAGCGGATGCACCGCGCGCAGCGAGGCCGGCGCCAGCATGGTTTTGGGGTCGCGCTCATAACGCTGGATGTCGTAGTCCAGCCCCAGTTCCTCCAGCAGCCAGAGAATGCGTTGGGAGCGGGAATGGTTCAGGTGGTGCACGGTGATCATGAAGCGTCCAGTCGGGTTGTCGGGAAACGAGTTGACATGGTAGGCCATGGCGCGAGGGACGGTCCAGTTGGGTAGCCCCGGCCAGCAGACGCTGGCAAGCCCCAGCACCCGGCTATTGCAACAGACAGCAGGTCTGACTCCCCACTCCCTCCCCTAGCCCCTCCCTCGCCCCGCTGGGCGATGGAGGGGGACTTTATTTGGCCGCGTGTGCTGCTCTCGCGTGCAAACATGACCGTTCGTTGGGATTCCCGTCCTTGAAGCGCTTTGCGCTTCAAGGACTCCGGATTTGAGTTCCGTATTGGTATTTTGTCTTCTGCCTTTTTCTCCCCCACCCGTCGGGCTGGGCCGAGGAGCGCAGCAAAAAATGGATCAGGGCGAGCGATTGTCTGAGCCGAAGGCGAGTTCGAGCTCGACCCCATTTTTTGCGAGCACCGCAGGTTGCCCCTGAGCGACAGCGAAGGGGACCCAGACCATCGGGTCGCCTTTTCTTTGGTGACTTTCTTTTGGCGAAGCAAAAGAAAGTTACTTGCCGCCGGGCAACCCCCGGCCATCTGTCGCAGGCAAGCCAAGCACAGCGAAAAGAAAAAAGGCTTCGACAGGCTCAGCCCGAACGGGGGAGGGATCCGCCCTCATGGATCCCGGATCATGTCCGGGATAACAAGCAGCGAACAGGCATCCCGCCTAAAATCGGTCAGTGATCTCCAAAAACATCCTGAACGCCGACCTGCATTGCCACTCCGTGGTGTCCGACGGCACCATGACCCCTGAAGCGCTGGCCGAACGGGCCAAAACCAACGGCGTCGAACTCTGGGCCCTGACCGACCATGACGAAATCGGCGGCCAGCACCGCGCCGCCGCGGCCGCCAAGGCGCAGGGCCTGAACTACCTGACCGGCACCGAAATTTCGGTCACGTTCGCCAACGAAACCGTGCACATTGTCGGGCTGGGCTTCGATCCGGACGACGCGGCCATGAAGCAGGGCCTGCACCAGACCCGCGGCGGCCGCAGCGAACGGGCGATGGAGATGTCGGACGGCCTGGCCAAAGTCGGCATCAAGGGCGCTTACGAAGGCGCGCTGAAGTTTGTCGGCAACCCGGAGCTGATCTCGCGCACCCACTTTGCCCGCTTCCTGGTGGAGTCCGGCGTCTGCAAGGAAACCTCCGAAGTGTTCCGCAAGTACCTGACCGAAGGAAAACCCGGGTATGTGCCGCACCGCTGGGCCAGCCTGCGCGATGCCGTCCAGTGGATCACCAGCGCCCGGGGCGTGGCGGTGATTGCGCACCCGGGCCGCTACAAGTTCACGCCCAACGAGGAATACGCGCTGTTCACCGAGTTCGTGTCCCACGGCGGCCAGGCCGTCGAGGTCGTGACCGGCAGCCACACCACGCAGGAGTATCTGAAATACGCCGAAACCGCCAAGGAATTCGGCCTGGCGGCGTCGCGCGGCAGCGACTTCCACAGCCCCGATGAAAGCCACACCGACCTGGGCACCCTGCCTTTCCTTCCGGGCGACCTGACGCCGGTCTGGGCGCTGCTGGAAGACCGCATCCAGTGAGTCGCCCACCCATGCCGCTGGCAGGCATCGCGCTGGTCGTCGCGGCGGTCGCCTGTTTCGCGATACTGGACACCACCACCAAGTTTGTCAGTGCCAGCGTGCCGCTGCTGATGGCGCTGTGGTTCCGTTACTTCTTCCAGGCCATTGCCACCACGGCCGTGGTGCTGCCGCTGCGCGGGCTGCGTGTGCTGCGTACGGCGCACCCGAAGTTCCAGTGCCTGCGCGGCCTGCTGCTGCTGCTGAGCAGCCTGTTCGCCTTCCTGAGCCTCAAATACCTGCCGGTGGCCGAGTTCACCGCCATCGGCGCCATCGTGCCGCTGCTGATCACGCTGCTGGCGGCCACCGCGCTGGGAGAGCGGGTCTCCGCGCTGCGCTGGTCGCTGGTGCTGGGCGCTTTTGCGGGCACGATCATCATCATCCGTCCCGGCGGCGAAGACTTTAGCTGGACCCTGCTGCTGCCGCTGGGCATGGTCGCCACCAACACCGGTTTCCAGGTGCTCACCAGCAAGCTGGCGCGCACCGAGGACGCGCTCACCATGCACCTGTACACCGGCTGGGTCGGCACGCTGCTGGCGTCCCTGGCCCTGCCTTTTGTGTGGATCTCCCTGCCCTCCTGGTCACTGTGGGGATGGCTGGTGCTGATGGGCGTGGCCGCCACCATCGGGCACTTCATGCTGATCCTGGGCTACATGCGGGCGCCGGCCGCCACCCTGACGCCTTACCTCTATGCCCAGATCGCCTTTGCGATGGTCGGGGGCTGGATTGTGTTTTCGCATGTGCCGGACGGCTGGTCCATGCTGGGCATGCTGATGATTGCGGTCTGCGGCGCACTGGGCGCCTGGCTGACGGCGCGTGAAAGCCGCGCGCTCAAGGAGTTCCGCGTGCTGCCCGCCGAGTCCTGATCACCCCCCCCACGACCATGGCCCAGTTTTTCGACATCCATCCCGACAACCCGCAAGTGCGCCTGCTCAGGCAGGCCGCGGCGCTGCTCGAGCGCGGCGCGATCGTGGCCGTGCCCACCGACTCCAGCTATGCGCTGGTCTGCCACCTGGACGACAAGACCGCCGCGGACAAGCTGCGCAGCATCCGCGGCGTCGACGACAAGCACCACCTGACCCTGCTGTGCCGCGACCTCAGCGAGCTGGCCAACTACGCGCGTGTCGACAACCGGCAGTTCCGCCTGATCAAGGCTGCCACGCCCGGGCCCTACACCTTCATCCTCGAGGCCAGCAAGGAAGTGCCGCGGCGCCTGAGCCACCCCTCGCGCAAGACCATCGGCCTGCGTGTGCCCGACCACAAGACCCTGCAGTGCCTGCTGGAGATCCATGGCGCACCCCTGCTGGCAACCACGCTGATCCCGCGCGGGCAGACCGAACCGCTCAACGATGCGCAGGACATCCGCGCGCAGCTCGAGCACGAACTCGCCGCGGTGATCGACGCCGGCGCCTGCCCCCTGGCGCCGACCACAGTGATCGACCTGACCGGCATGGGCGACGGCGGTGAACCGGTGGTGGTGCGGCAGGGGCGCGGTGATCTGGCCACAGTGGGACTCTGAGCAGGTCTTGTCATCCCGGTCCCCGGATCAAGTCGGGGGCAGGCTCTGATCCGGGATCCATGCCACAAACACCACCGGCCCAGGGCCGCCTCACATGGATTGCGGGTCGAGCCCGCCATGACATACGAGGTGAATGAAGGTGGGGCTCACGTCTGAGACAATTGCCACCATGGACTTTGCCAAGCTGATTCAGACTGTCGCCATCTTTGCGCTTCCCGTGCTGTTCGCCATCACCGTGCACGAGGCGGCCCACGGCTACGTGGCCCGCTACTTCGGCGACAACACCGCCTGGGCACTGGGCCGCGTCACGCTCAACCCGGTCAAACACATCGATCCGCTGGGCACCATCCTGATGCCGCTGCTGCTGTACATCGCGACCTCGGGCGCCTTCCTGTTCGGCTACGCCAAGCCGGTGCCGGTGCAGTTCGGCAATCTGCGCAACCCCAAGCGCGACATGATCTGGGTGGCGCTGGCCGGGCCGGGTGCCAACCTGATCCAGGCGGTGGCCTGGGGCGTCGCCCTGTACCTGCTGCAGGGCGCGGCCGTGACGGAAACATTTTTCATCCAGATGTGCCAGGCCGGCATCCTGGTCAACATCGTCATGATGGTCTTCAACCTGTTTCCCCTGCCGCCGCTGGATGGCGGCCGCGTGCTGGTGGGCCTGCTGCCCTGGCGCCAGGCCGAGCTGGTGTCGCGCATCGAGCCCTGGGGCTTTTTTGTGGTGATGGCACTGGTAATTGCCGGTGTGCTGACCGACTGGTGGATGCAGCCCCTGATGACCCTGTCTTACGCCCTTCTTGAAATTGTGTTGATGCCGCTGGCCATGCTGGTTCGATGATGATGATCATGATAAACAAACAAAACCCCGCGCCGCAGCGCTTCCTCACCGGCATCACCACCACCGGCACGCCGCACCTCGGCAACTATGTCGGCTCCATCCGCCCCTCGGTCGCCGCCAGCACCGGCGCCAGCGCCGAAAGTTTTTACTTCCTGGCCGATTACCACGCCCTCATCAAATGTGATGAGCCGGCGCGCATCCAGCAGTCCACGCTGGAGATTGCAGCGAGCTGGCTGGCTGCCGGGCTGGACCCGGAACGCGTGACCTTTTACCGGCAGTCGGACATTCCCGAGATTCCCGAACTGACCTGGCTGCTGACCTGCGTGACCGCCAAAGGCGTGCTCAACCGTGCCCACGCCTACAAGGCCTCGGTCGACAAGAACACGGCGGCAGGCAATGACCCGGATGCCGACGTCAGCGCGGGCCTCTTCATGTACCCGGTGCTCATGGGCGCGGACATCCTGATGTTCAAGGCCCACCAGGTGCCGGTCGGGCGCGACCAGATCCAGCACATCGAGATGGCGCGCGACATGGGACAGCGCTTCAACCACCTCTACGGCGAACACTTCGTGCTGCCGCAGGCGCTGATCGAGGAGTCGGTGGCGCTGCTGCCCGGCCTGGACGGCCGCAAGATGAGCAAGAGTTACGACAACACCATCCCGCTGTTCACGCCGCGTGAGCAGCTCAGGAAGCTGATTGCCGGCATCGTGACCGACTCGCGTGCACCGGGCGAAGCCAAGGACACCGAGGGCTCGGCGCTGTTCCAGATCTACCAGGCATTTGCCAGCGCGCAGGAGACCGCCGCCTTGCGCCAGGCGTTCGCGGATGGCATCGCCTGGGGGGACGCCAAACAGACGCTGTTCGAACGCATCGACCGGGAGGTGGCGCCCATGCGCGCGCGCTACCAGGAGCTGATGCAGGACCCCGCGAAAATCGAGGCCATCCTGCTGGCCGGGGCCGACAAGGCACGCCGCCTGGCCACACCGTTCATGCGCGAGTTGCGCCAGGCGGTCGGGCTGCGCCAGCTTGCAGCCGCGACTGCACCTGCGACGAAATCGAAAACGGCCAAAACAGGCCTGCCGGTATTCAAGCAATACCGCGAAACCGATGGCAGATTCCACTTCAAGCTGCTCGATGCCCAGGGCGGGTTGTTGCTCCAAAGCGACGGCTTTGATTCACCCAGGGATGCGGGGAAGGCGATCGCCCTGTTGCAGGCCGAAGGGGCCGCGGCGCTGACTGCATTGCGTCCAAAGCTCCAGCCCGTGCCGGGTGTGAGCGATGAGGCGATCACCGCAGCATTACAGGGACTGGCCGACAACGCGAGCTGATTCGCCACGAGAGAACTCTTAAGTACTACAACGTTTTTTCATGTCGTTGGAATGTGGATTAATTCCGAACTTAATGTTTATAGTTCCTGCAACAACTTGACAACTAGCGGGTATGCTTACTTTTCCCGCCACAAATCACACTCATTAACACATCACGGCCGCACCCATGCGCATCTTTGTCATCGACGACCACCCCCTCATGCGCGAAGCCGTGGTCATGCTGATTCGCCGCCTGCACACCAAGGCCAGCATCATCGAGATCGACCGGCTGGCAGGCATCGGTCCGGCGGTTGAACAGCACGGCATGCCCGATGTGGTGTGCCTCGATCTGAAGCTGCCTGACACCCACGGCGTGTCAGGCGTGCGCGAGTTGCGCCACCAGTTCCCTGAGGTTCCCATTCTTGTGCTGTCGGCGGCACCAGCCCAGGACTACCAGGAACTCTCGCTGGAAGCCGGCGCCGACATCTACATTGAAAAATCAGCGGGCGCGACCGAAATCTCCAAGGTGCTCAAGACTTTTCTCGACGACGGCGCCGACCCCGAGGGCGGCACCGAGCCCGAGAAGCTGTCCAAACGCCAGAAGCAGTTGCTGGTCATGCTGGACAAGGGCATGAGCAACCGCGACATTGCGGCCGAACTGCAGATCAGTGAACACACGGTCAAGGTGCACCTGTGGCGCCTGTTTCGCCGGCTCAACGTCAAAAGCCGTTCGCAAGCCAGCCATCTGGCGCGCACGCAAGGTCTGCTCTAGACGGCCCCTGGTGCGATATCTGATGCCGGCTCCGGAAAACTCACCCCGGCGCTTCCGAGCGACTCCAGGTAGAGTCTGAACACCGTGCCCCGTCCGGGACGCGAATGCAGGGTCAGGCGGTGTTTGAGGGTTTCACACAGGCGCGAGACGATGGACAGCCCCAGGCCAAAGCCCTCTTCGGTCCCGTTGTGGGCCGCCACGCGGTAGAACTCCCGGAAAATCGCCTGCTGGTGCTCCGGCGCCACACCGACCCCGGTATCCCAGATTTCGATACGCGGGCCATCGGCGCCGTCGCGCACAGCCAGCAATACGCCCCCCCTCACCGTGTGGCGCACCGCATTGGACAGCAGGTTGCCCAGCAGCCGCTTGAGCAGCAGCGCATCCGACTGCACCGCCAGCTGTCGCACATGGGTGCGCAGCTCCAGGCCTTTCTCCCGGGCCAGCGGCGCATATTGCAGTTCCAGCTCGGTGACCAGGGCCGCCAGGTCCACCGTCTGCCAGTTCGGCTCGACCGCGCCGGCGTCCAGCTTGGCCAGATCAAACAGGGAGTTGAACAGCTCGTTGACCGCCTGCGTGGACTGCACAATCTTCGGGGTGATCTGCGCCACCAGTTCCGGCTCGGCCCGCAACCAGTCGGCATACAGCCCGAGCGCGTGCACCGGCTGGCGCAAATCGTGCGCGGCGCTTGCGATGAAACGGTCCTTGGTCTGCACCGCCTCCAGCGCCACGCGGGTTTTTTCGGTCAGCGAGGCAATCAGCATGGCGTTGGCATACTGGAGCTCCAGTGTCTTGCGTTGCCCGCGGTGAAACCGCTTGCCGGCCGACCGGACCGCGGTCCAGTAAATGAGCACCAGAAGCACCAGGCTGTAAGTCTGCAAGGTGCCCATGAAGGGACGCTCGAGGCCCACGCTGTAAATGACGGCAGCAATCGTGCTGTAAGCCAGCCCGTTGATGTAGCCCATAAAGCAGCGCTGCGATGCGGAAAAAGCGCCGACGGCAAAACCGGCCATGCCCGCGAGTATCACCAGGCCGATGAACTGGTCATAAATCGGCGCCTTGCGGAAGTGCAGGAACATCGAGGCGCCCCATATCACGGCGCTCAGCGTCCAGGTCCAGCTGTAACGCGACATGAATTCGCGCAAGCGCGCGGCGCTTGCGCCGGCGTAGTCACGGTAATAGATGGTGATCACCCGGTAACGCGCCAGCGTCATGACCACGGCCGCGATGGCCCAGCACAGCAAACCCAGGTGGTTGACGTCGTTGTAGAGAATGGCCACCAGCACCGGAATCACCATGCTGGCCGAATGCAGCGCCGGGCGGCCATTGCGCATGAAGCTGCGCATCAGCCTGACCTCAACCCAGTCGTCCCGCGCCACGATGTCCGGCTCGACATGCGGGCCGGCGCTGGAATGGGGGAGGACCGCAGGATTCATGGCCGCAGTTTACCGTTGCCACCCCCTGCGCCACCCCGCATCAACCCTGCGCACCACGCCGAACGGACAGAAGAAAGCCCCGGCTGGCGGGGCTTTCAGGGGCTTGACCATGCACGGTGAGGTGATGCAAAGCCTGTTTTGGCGGAGAGGGTGGGATTCGAACCCACGGTACCTTGCGGTACGCCTGATTTCGAGTCAGGTACATTCGGCCACTCTGCCACCTCTCCTAAATCGAGCCGCAATTCTATCAGGCTGGCCGACGCCTTATCTTGATGGTGCTTCCAGCACCGTCACGCCGCCCATATAGGGCTGCAGCACCGCCGGCACCGCCACGCTGCCGTCTTCGCGCTGGTAATTTTCCAGCACGGCGACCAGGGTGCGGCCGACGGCCAGGCCGGAGCCGTTGAGGGTATGCACAAATTCGTTTTTGCCCAGGGCGTTCTTGAAACGGGCCTGCATGCGGCGCGCCTGGAAGGCTTCGCAGTTGGAAACCGAGCTGATTTCCCGGTAGGCGTTCTGGCCGGGCAGCCAGACTTCGAGGTCGTAGGTCTTGGTGGCGCCAAAACCCATGTCACCGGTGCACAGCAGCATCACGCGGTAAGGCAGGCCCAGCTTCTGCAGGATCGCCTCGGCGTGGCCGGTCATGGCCTCGAGCGCCTCGTAGCTGTGGTCCGGGTGCACGATCTGCACCATCTCGACCTTGTCGAACTGGTGCTGGCGGATCATGCCGCGGGTATCGCGGCCGTAGCTGCCGGCCTCGGAGCGGAAACACGGCGTGTGGGCGGTGAACTTCAAAGGCAGTTTCGCCTCGGGCACGATCTCGTCGCGCATGAAGTTGGTCAGCGGCACTTCGGATGTCGGGATCAGGTACAGCGCGGCGTTTTCTGCCTCGCCTTCCTGCCCACCCTTGTTGGCGGCGAACAGGTCTTCCTCGAACTTGGGCAACTGGCCGGTGCCGCGCAGCGAATCGGCATTGACGATGTAAGGCACATAACACTCGGTGTAGCCGTGCTCCGCCGTCTGCACATCGAGCATGAAGGCAGCCAGCGCGCGGTGCAGGCGGGCCAGCGGCCCCTGCATCACGGTGAAACGCGAGCCGGTCAGTTTGGTGCCGAGTTCGAAGTCCAGCCCCAGCGGCTGGCCGATATCGACATGGTCCTTCACCTCGAACGCAAACGCCGGCGGCTCGCCGCCTGGGCCTTCGACCGGGCTCCACTTGCGCACCTCGACGTTGCCGTCTTCACCCGTGCCGGCCGGCACGCTCTCGTGCGGCAGGTTGGGCACGGCCAGCAGCAGGGACTGCATCTCGGCCTGGATCACCTCCAGACGCACCGCACAACTGTCCAGCTCGGCCTTGAAGGCGGTCACCTGCGCCATCACCGGCGCAGCATCCTCACCTTTGGCCTTGAGCTGGCCAATCTGTTTGGACAGGGTGTTGCGCTGGTTCTGCAGTTCCTCGGTGCGGATCTGCTGCGACTTGCGCTCGGCCTCCAGCGCCTGGAAGGTGTCCACATTCAGGAAGGCCTGCGGATTCTTGCGGGCTTGCAGGCGCGTGATGACCGATGGCAGGTCTTTTCGGAGCAGGTTGATGTCTAGCATGGCTTGATTGTATTTTGTGCGGCGGCGCTCCCGGCAAGTCCCGCCACGCGCCGGATTTCACGGCCCGAAATGGCCCGGATTCGTTTGCTGACAAGCGTCAGCAGCTATCAATTCAGGAGCAAATCGCAGCCGTCAGGAATCGGCATGCAGGTCGCTTTCCAGCGCATCGAGCGCGGAGCCGTCCATCCTGAGGCCCTTGGGCAAGGGGAATTTGATGGTTTCCTCGATGCCGCTCATCTTGCGCACCGACACGGCGCCCAGCGCCTTGATGCGGTCGATGACCTGCTTGACCAGGATTTCAGGGGCCGAGGCGCCGGCGGTCAGGCCGACGCGGCTTTTGCCCTCGAACCATTCGGGCTTGAGCTCGCTGGCATCGTCCACCATGTAGGACTCGGTGCCCAGCTTGACGGCCAGTTCGCGCAGGCGGTTGCTGTTGGAACTCGTCGGGCTGCCGACCACGATCAGGATATCGACCTGCGGGCTCATCACCTTGACGGCGTCCTGCCGGTTTTGCGTGGCGTAACAGATGTCCTGCTGCTTGGGCTCGCGCACATTCGGAAAACGCGACTTCACCGCAGCGCTGATCTCGGCGGCATCGTCCACGCTGAGCGTGGTCTGCGTCACCACCGCGAGTTTGTCGGTCTGTGCCGGCTGGATGCGCGCCACATCGGCCACGTCTTCGACCAGGTGGATGCCGCTGTCGAGCTGGCCCATGGTGCCTTCGACCTCGGGGTGGCCCTTGTGGCCGATCATGATGAACTCGTAACCTTCCTTGTTGAGCTTGGCCACTTCCACATGCACCTTGGTCACCAGCGGGCAGGTGGCGTCGAAGATGCGGAAGCCGCGCCGCTCGGCCTCGCGCTCGGTGGCCTTGCTGACGCCGTGGGCACTGAACACCAGCGTCGCGCCCGGCGGCACGTCGTCGAGGTCCTCGATAAAAATCGCGCCCTTTTCCTTCAGTTCGTTGACCACATAGGTGTTGTGCACGATCTCATGGCGCACGTAGATGGGCGCGCCGAACTTGCCGATCGCGCGTTCGACAATTTCAATCGCACGGTCCACGCCGGCACAAAAGCCTCGCGGCTCGGCGAGGATGATTTCCTGCGGTGAGGTCTTGTCGTTCACAGCACACCAATCACATGAACCTCAAACACCACCGGCTGGCCGGCCAGCGGGTGGTTGAAGTCGAACTGTACCGCGTCGCCGCCCTCCTTGACCTGCTGCACCGCGCCAGCGTACTGGCCCAAACCGTCCGGCGTCGGAAACTGCACCACGTCGCCCACGTTGTACTTCTCGTTCGGGTCGCCGAGCTCGTTGAGTAGCTTGCGCGCCACCCACTGCAGCAAGTCGGGATTGCGCTCGCCAAACGCCTCACCGGCCGGCAACTCGAAAGTCCTGCGGGTGCCTTCAGGCAAACCCAGCAGGCGCTGTTCGATCGCCGGCGACAGCTGGCCCGTGCCCAGGCTCAGGGTGGCGGGCTTGCCATCGAAGGTGTTGATGATGTCGGCGCCGCTAGGACCGGCCATGCGGTAATGCAGGGTCAAAAACGAGCCTGGCTGGACAAGGGCGGGAGCGGAGGTTTCCACGGTGGACATAAAACTTTCAGGCAACAGCTGATTTGTAAACTGCACCTATTGTAGAAAGTGCTGCCCGAACCAGGTCATCCGGCCCGGTTTAGCCCTGATACTGCGTGTGTCACCGTGTTTTTCCCAGCGCACCCGCTGACAGACCCGCCATGCTGCTCAAAGACCTGCCTGAAGACGCCCGCCCCCGTGAAAAGCTGCTGGCCCGCGGCCCCGGCGCGCTCAGCGACGCCGAACTGCTGGCCTTGCTGCTGCGCAGCGGCATTCCCGGCAAAAACGCGCTGCAGATGGGCCAGGAGCTGGTGGACACTTTCGGCGGTGTGGCCGGCCTGCTGCACGCCGGGCACGAGGCGCTGAACAGCATCAAGGGCCTCGGGCCGGCCAAACGCGCCGAACTGGTGGCCGTGCTGGAACTCGCGCGCCGCGCGCTGGCGCAGGAGCTGCAGGACAAGCCGCTGTTTGCCACGCCGCAGGCGGTGCGCGACTATCTGCAACTGCAGCTCGGCAGCCGCCCGCATGAAATATTCGCGGTACTGTTTCTCGACAGCCAGCACCGGCTGATAGCACTGGAGGAGCTGTTTCGCGGCACGCTGACACAGACCTCGGTCTACCCGCGCGAAGTGGTGGTGCGTGCGCTGGCACTGCACGCCGGCAGTGTGGTGCTGGCACACAACCACCCGAGCGGCGAGCCGCGGCCCTCGCGCGCCGACGAGGCGCTGACACAGACGCTCAAGGCTGCACTGGCGCTGGTCGATGTGCGTGTGCTCGACCATTTTGTGGTCACGGGCACGCAGGCCGTGTCCATGGCCGAACTCGGATTGCTCTGACACCCATGCCCGCCAAACCACCCGCCATCAAGGACCTGAAGGGCCTGAAAGCCGTCAAGCTCGAGATCGAAACCCGGGCACGGCAGGAAGCCGAACGCCAGGCGGCGCGCGCAGCCGCCGCTGCAAAAGCCAAAGCCGAAAAGGAGCTGTTTTCACGCGTGATCGGCCCCGTCAGGGCCCTGCCGGCCAAACACCTGCCCGGCCAGCGTGCCCAGTTGCCGCCGGTGCAGGCCGCGCCGATTCCCGTGCAGCAGCAGCGCGACGAGCTCGCCGTGATGCGCGAGGCGATTTCCGACGGCTTCGACGTGGAAAGCCTGCTGGACACCGACGAGGCGCTGAGTTTTCGCCGGCCCGGCATGGGGCCGGACGTGGTGCGCAAGCTGCGCCGCGGCGGCTGGAGCATTCAGAAGCAGCTCGACCTGCACGGCCTGCGCCGCGAGGATGCGCGGGATGCGCTGTCGGTGTTCATCCGCGAGGCGCACAAGGCCGGCCTGCGCTGCGTGCGGGTGGTGCACGGCAAGGGCCTGGGTTCACCGGGCAAGACGCCGGTGCTCAAGGGCCGGGTGCAGAGCTGGCTGATCCAGAAGGCCGAGGTCATCGCCTTTGTGCAGGCGCGGCCGGCCGAAGGCGGGGCCGGCGCGCTGGTGGTGCTGCTGGCCCAGAGCTAGGGAAGCGCTATCGATTCGGGAGCTGCCCGCGCATTCTGGGCAAGGGCTGGCGCCCGATTTCCTTACTCGACCTCGCGACACCCTTTTGCTGCGGGCGATTTTCGCGGTTTACAAGCAAAGAGTGGCTTCAGCCCTTATTCGGCGGGCGTAAGCAGCTCCTGATTTAATAGCAAAACGGGTCTACATCAAATCAGGCCGGCGTGTTGCGCATCCAGTCGGCGGTCTGGAAAAACGAGGTACGCAGCCGGGCCCGCAGTTCTTCGTCCACACCGGTTTCACCCATGGCCTGGTCCATGCACGCCAGCCACTGGTCGCGCTCCAGGATGCCGATGGCAAACGGCATGTGGCGCGCGCGCAGGCGCGGGTGGCCGAACTGCTCGGTGTAATGCTGCGGTCCGCCCATCCAGCCGCACAGAAACCAGAACAGGCGCTGGCGCGCATTGTCCAGCGTGCTGCCGTGCGCGGCGCGCAGGGCGGTGTAGGCGGGCTCGATGTCCATCAGGTCGTAAAACCTGTCGACCATGGCGCGGATGCGCTCCTCGCCACCTATCCAGTCGAATGGCGTGGCAAACGGCGGCGTGCCCGGCGGTTTTTCTTCAATATTCATGAGTTACTGCCCGGGGGCTTTCAGAAATTCGATTATCGGGATGCAGGGCAAGGCGCACGGAGCGCAGGACACCGGAACGTACTCAGGTACGTGAGGATTCCGAGCACCGCGCAACGCCGCCATGCGCCCGAGAATCGGATTTATGGAAGCCCCTCACTGCGCCTTGCGCAGTGTTTCGACCACCGGCGTGTTCAGCACCGAACGCAAACCCCACCAGCCCGCCGCCAGCGCCAGCGCGGCGCCGGCCAGGCTGCCGAGCAGCGGCACCGTCCAGGAGCCGGTCCAGCTGAAGTCGAATACAAACTTCGCCAGGCCCCAGCCGACGGCCAGCGCCACGATGGACGCCAGGAAGCCCGCCAGCAGGCCGACACCGGCCAGTTCGGCGCGCTGTACCTGGCGCAGCAGCGAGGCGCGCGCACCGACGGCGCGCATGATGGCGAACTCTTTGGCGCGTTCCTCGCGGGTGGCGGTGATCGCGGCAAACAACACCACCAGGCCGGCGGCCAGGGTGAAACCGAACAAAAACTCAACCGCGCGAATCACCTGGTCGAGCACACGCTGCACCTGGGCAATCGTGCTGCTCATGTCGACGTTGGTGATGTTGGGAAAGGCCTTGACCAGTTCGTTGTCGAAGCTGCGCGGCGCCGGCTGGCCGGCCACGGCCGCGACCCGCTCCGGCGCGCGGAAGGCGCTGATGAAGGACACCGGCACATCGCTGAGTTGCCCCACCGGGTACATCGCAAAGAAGTTGACACGCATCGAACCCCAGTCCACCTTGCGCAGGCTGGTGATTTTCGCGACTTTGACCTGCCCGCCGATGTCAAAACTCAGGGCATCACCGAGTTTCAGGCCCAGTGTGGTGGCGATACCGTCTTCCACGCTGATGGCGTCCTGTTCATCGACCGTCCAGCGCCCCTGCGTGACCTGGTTGTGCGCGGGCATCGCGCTGGCATGGGACAGGTTGAACTCGCGGTCCACCAGGCGCTTGGCGCGGTCGTCGGTGTAGTCGTCGGGCGTGACGGGCTGGCCGTTGACGGCCACCAGCCGGCCGCGGATCATCGGGTACCAGTCGAACTTGCTCACGCCGCCGTCGCGCAGGGCTTTCTGGAAAGCCTCGCCCTGCTCCGGCTGCACATTGATGACAAAGCGGTTGGGCGCATCGGGCGGCGTGGCATTGCGCCAGCTGCTGATCAGGTCGGTGCGCAACAGCACCAGCAGCATCAGCGCGAGCAGGCCGACGGCCAGTGCACTGACCTGCACCACCGCATAGGCTGGGCGCGCCGACAGCTGGCGCGTGGCCAGCACCAGCCAGCGCGGCGCGGTGGCCTCGTTGACGCTGGCGCGCAGCAGTTTGACGGCGACAAAGCTGGCCGCGGCAAACACCGCCACCGCGCCGGCAAACCCGCCGACGGCGATCAGGCCAAGCTTCAGGTCGCTGCTGGCCGCCACCAGCAGGGCGGCAAAACCGAGCACACCGACCAGCAGCACCGCCAGCGAGGCCGGTCGCAGGTTGCCGACATCACGGCGGATCACACGCAGCGGCGGCACCGACGCCAGTTGCAGCACCGGCGGCAGGCCAAAGGCCAGCAGCAGGGTCAGCCCCATGCCCATGCCGAAAGCCACCGGCCACAAGGTTGCGGCCGGCAGCACGGTTTCAACCAGGCCGGCCAGCAGCAGCACAAAACCGTAATGCACGCCGTAGCCAATCAGCACGCCGAGCGCACTGGCCAGCATGCCGGCCAGCACGAATTCGAAGGTGTAGGCCAGCGCAATCGTGCGCTGCGGCTGGCCCAGCACGCGCAGCATGGCGCAGTCGTCCAGGTGTTTGGCGGCGAAGCCGCGCGCAACGATGGCAACGGCCACGGCGCTCAGCAGCGCGGCCAGCAGGGCCACCAGGTTGAGGAATTTTTCGGCGCGGTCCAGCGTCTGGCGCATCTCCGGGCTGCCGCTTTCGAGCGACTCGAGGCGCACACCGCGCACCTCGGCTTTTTTGATCTCCTGCGTGGCCCACTGCACATAGCTTTTCACCGCCGCCTCGCTGCCGGCCACGGCGAAGCGGTAGTTGGTACGGCTGGCCGGCTGGATCAGTTGGGTCGCAGCAAGGTCGGCGCCGTTGACCATGACACGCGGCGAAAAGTTGATGAAGCCGGCGCCACGGTCCGGCTCCTGCACGATCACGCGCGTGATCTTGAAGCTGGCATCGCCCATCAGCAGGGTCTGGCCGACCCGCAAGCCGAGCGCGTCGAGCAGCGAGGCGTCAGCCCAGGCGGTGCCCGACGCGGGAATCTCGCGTGTGGGCGCGCCGGCGCCATCGACGCTGTCGGCCACGGTCAGGTTGCCGCGCAGCGGGTAGCCCTCGGGCACAGCCTTGAAGGCCACCAGCTTGCTGGCGCCGCCGTCGGCTTCCAGCGCGCGGCCCATGGTCGGGAAGGTCACGGTGGAGATCGCCTGCAGGCCGAGGCTGCGCGCCCGCGCGACAAACACCTCCGGCGTCACGCCGTCGCTGCGCAGCACGGCGTCGCCACCCAGCAACTGGCGCGCATCGCGCTGCAGGCCCCCCTTGAGACGGTCGGCAAAAAAGCCGACCGCGGTCAGGGCCGCCACGGCCAGCGTCACCGCGACGATCAGCAGGCGCAGCTCGCCGGCGCGCAGGTCGCGCAGCAGGGTGCGCCAGCCGAGTTTGAGGAAAAGTGGGTTCATCAGCCTGACCTTAACGCAAAGTCCACGCCCCCGGCCCGGGGACGGGTTTTTGGCGGTTTCCAGCCACTGCCCTCTTCAACCCGGCTCGGCGGCCGGCCGCAATTTCGGCCCGGCGAGCTCCGGCTGCAGGTGCAGCCGCTGCGGCGAGGAATAACAGACGAAGCGCTTGTGGGTCGCGCGGCCAATGGCACACAAGCCGACCGTCTGCGCCACCTGGTGCCCCATCTGCGTGATGCCGCTGCGCGAGACCACAACCGGCACCCCCATCTGCGCCGACTTGATGACCATCTCGCTGGTCAGGCGGCCGGTGGTGTAGAAAACCAGTCCCGTCAACCCGTTGTTGGCCGGTGAAGCGGCTGGCGTGGGGGCCATCGAACGCAGCGAAGGGCCGCCCCGAGCAAGTTCAGCCCCCTCGGGGGGCAGCGCAGTAGGCGAAGCGACAAGCGTGGGGGCCCTATTGATCCACATCCATCCGGCGATGGTGTCGATCGCATTGTGGCGGCCGACGTCCTCCACAAACAGCAGCATCTCGGGCGCATCGGCCGCCACCGCAAACAGGGCGCAGGCATGCACCGAGCCGGCCGACTTGTAGGTGGTCTCCTTGAGCCGGATGGTATTGACCAGGCCGTAGAGCTGGCCCTGCGTGATGTGGGCATGCTCGGGCAGGACGATCTGGTCGACCTCGTCCATCAGGCCGCCAAACACACTGCCCTGCCCGCAGCCTGTGGTGACCACCCGCCTGGCGGTTTTTTCCTCGATGTCGGCGATGCCGTGGCGTGTCTTGACGGCAGCGGCGCCGACATCCCAGTCCACCGTGATGGATTCGATGTCGCCTACTTCCCTGACCAGGCGCTGGTTGCGCAGGTAACCGAGCACCAGCAGCTCGGGATGGGCGCCCAGGGTCATCAAGGTCACGAGTTCGCGCTTGTCGACGTACACCGTCAGCGCGCGCTCTGCCGGGATGGCGATTTTCTGCGGCTCGCCGTATTCGTTGACGGCATCGATCTCGCAGGTCAGCGGCGCCTGCGCGCGCGTGAGGTGGGGCAAGGAAGACTGGGACATCAGGCAAGACTACAGCAAAAAGAAAAGGCCGACACCTTGCGGGTCGGCCCTGCTCAAGGACTGGAAGATTCAGGACTTCTTCGCTGGATTGACCACCGCATCCGGCTGTTTGGTGCTGGGCGGGCTGGTCGCCGTGCCCGACGGCGAATGAGCCCCTGCTGCCTCAATGGGTTTGGCTTCAGGCGGTGTGTAGGTAAACGGTCCGGGCTCGGCGCATGCAGGCGCGGCCGTCGGCGGCTTGGTTTCCTTGCCTGCTGCCTTGGCAGTCTTGAAATAACTGGCAGCCACCTTGTCCTGGGCCTTGCAGAGCTGGAAGGCATCGACCTTGCCGGCCCAGGCCGTCCTGGCCGCCGCTTCGGCGGCCTTGGCCTTGGCTTCGTCGCTGAGCACGGGCGCGGGCAGTTTGGCCAGCGCCAGAAGCGGCAAGCCGGCGAGGCAAACGGTGAACAGGATTTTTTTCATGCGGATTCTCGCTTTCAGGCTTGCACCGGCCGGCCGGGCGTTTCGGGGTCACTGCGCTGGGCCGGAATCTTGCCGGCCTTCACGTCGTCATACCAGTACTCGTGGTGTTCCCTGGCCCAGGTCTCGTCGACATAGCCCGTTTTCATGCCGTCGTAGGCACCCTGCATGCCGATGGTGCCAATGTAGATATGACCAATAAACATCGCCATCATCAGCACCGTTGCCACGGCATGCACCATGTGCGCCACCTGCATGGTGTCCCGAACATAGATCAGCCCGGGAATCAGCTTGTCGAGCACCAGCCCCGACGCCACCACAATGATGCCGAGGAAAAACACGCCGCCCCAGAACACCAGTTTTTCGCCCGCATTGAAGCGGTGTGAGGGGATTTCCTTGCCTGACAGCAGGCCGCCGCCCTTGAGCAGCCAGCCCATGTCGCCGCGCCGCGGCATGTTGTCGCGGACAAAGGTGAAAAACACAATCACCAGCGACACGGCAAACAGCGGTCCGGCAAAGTTGTGCATGTTCTTGAGCAGATAGCTCAACCAGCCAAACAGGGTGGCGCCCATGATGGGCAGCAGGAAAAACTTTCCGAATGCCATGACGATGCCGGAGACGGCAAGAATGCAGAAAGCAATGGCATTGGCCCAGTGTGCGGAACGCTCGAACGGTGTGAAACGCTCAATCTTCCGGCCGGTTTCGGCACCGTGCAAATCGATCCTGCCCTTGCCGAAGTAGAACAGCGCAATCGCGCCCACCACGATCAGCAGGATGGCGCCGCCGTAGGGGATGAGCCAGTTGTTGCGGACCTGGCGCCATGCCTCACCGGCATTGGTCAGGCGCGAGCCCGGGTACTGCACAAAGGGCTGGATCAGGTTGCCTGCCTCGGGCGCTTCGCTTTTCGGCAGGCTGCTGTAGCCCGTGACACCGGCGCCGACCTGGCGCCATATCGGGGCATTGTTGCCCGGCTGGACCTTGGCGCGTTCGGCGTTGGTCTGGGTCGCGTAATTCGGGTCTGCAGGGGCGTCCGGCTTGACCTCAAAAATATTCTGGCTCTGGATGCCGCCCGGGGCCGGGGCTGCCGCAGCGGCCGGCGCAGCAACCGTTGCCGGCGCGGCCGGTGCAGCCGCGGTCTGCGCCGACACGGCGGCAGACCAGCCGAGGGCCACGAAAACCAGGGCGGTCAGGACTCGTGAGGGGCCTTGCATGGGAACTCCCTTACTTCACACGGTTGTATTCGTTTTGGCCGTTCTGCAGCCGCGTCTTGAGCTGCTGCTCCCAGGCGTTCTTGTCGCCGGGCTTCCATCCCGGCACGTTGTAGGCGTTGCCGGGGCCGGTCACCCCCTGGAACGACGCGGTATCACTTTTGACACCAGCCGCGGTTTGTTCTTTGTCGCCGCACGCAGCAAGCACCAGCGCCGAGGCCAGCAGGAACACAAGGCGCATCATGATTTGCCTCCATTGGGCTGGCCGGCCTGTTTCGAACCGTAGGCTGTACCCCAGCCCCAGACCTCGGCACCCTTGCCGCGCTGGACCACGCGGTTGCGGAAGATGTCAGCGACCACGTCACCGTCGCCGGCGAGCAGGGCCTTGGTGGAACACTGCTCGGCGCAGGCCGGCAGCTTGCCTTCGGCGAGCCGGTTGCGCCCGTATTTCTCGAACTCGGCCTGGCTGCCGTGTGTCTCGGGGCCACCGGCGCAGAAGGTGCACTTGTCCATCTTGCCGCGCACACCAAACGTGCCCTGCGACGGGAACTGCGGCGCGCCGAAGGGGCAAGCGTAGGAGCAGTAGCCGCAGCCGATGCAGACGTCCTTGTCATGCAGCACCACACCTTCTTCCGTGCGGTAAAAACAGTTGACCGGGCACACCGCCATGCAGGGCGCGTCACTGCAATGCATGCAGGCGACCGAAATGGATTTTTCGCCGGGAACGCCGTCATTGAGCGTGACCACGCGGCGGCGGTTCACGCCCCACGGGACTTCGTTTTCATTCTTGCAGGCAGTGACACAGCCGTTGCACTCGATGCAGCGCTCGGCGTCACAGACAAATTTCATTCTTGCCATGATTTTTCCTTATGCCTTCTCGACGTTGCAGACCGTCGTTTTGGTTTCCTGCATCATCGTGACGCTGTCATAACCGTAGGTGGTGGCCGTGTTGATGGCCTCACCACGCACCACCGGCGCCGCGCCCTTCGGGTAATAGGCCAGCATGTCTGCGCCCTGCCAGCGTCCCGAAAAGTGGAAAGGCATGAACACGGTGTCGGGACCCACCCTCTCGGTAACCAGCGCCTGCACGTTCAGGCGCGCACCGGTGGGGGTGCTGACCCATGCACGCTCGCCGTTGCGTATGCCTTTTTCGGCAGCCACCTTGGGATTGATTTCGATGAACATCTCCTGCTGCAACTCGGCCAGCCAGGGGTTGGAGCGGGTTTCCTCGCCACCGCCTTCGTACTCCACCAGGCGCCCCGAAGTCATGATCAGCGGGAATTTTTCGTGCACCTTGTCGGCAATGTTCTTTTGCTGGACGGTTTTGTACAGCGTGGGCAGGCGCCAGAATGCTTTCTTGTCATCGTGCGTCGGATATTTGGCCATGAGGTCGGGCCGGTTTCCGTACAGCGGTTCGCGATGCTGCGGGATGGCGTCGGGGAAATTCCAGACCACTGCGCGCGCCTTTGCATTGCCGAAGGGATGGCAGCCATGTCCCTGCATGAACACCCGGATCATGCCGCCCGAGGGGTCGGTCTTCCAGTTTTTGCCTTCGGCCGCAGCTTTTTCGGCTTCGGTCAGTTCATCCCACCAGCCGAGCTTTTTGAGCAGCAGGTGATCGAGTTCGGGGTAGCCGGTCTGCAGATCTGCGCCCTTGGAGTGCGACCCATCCTCGGCCAGCAGGTTGACACCGTCTTTTTCAACGCCGAAGTTCGCCCGGAAATTGCCGCCGCCATCCATGACGTGTTTGGAGGTGTCATACAGATTGGGGGAGCCGGGATGCTTGAGCTCCGGGGTGCCCCAGCACGGCCACGGCAGACCAAAATAGTCGCCCGTGGTGTCATAGCCGGTTTCCTTGTCCTTGCCGCCCTTGGACCTGAGCGTCTTGACATCGAACATGTGCATGTTGCGCATGTGCGCCTTCAGGCGCTCGGGGCTCTGCCCGGTGTAACCGATGGTCCACACGCATTTGTTGATCTCGCGCAGGATGTCTTCCGGCACGGGTTCGTCCATGCCCTTGACCTTCTGCATCTTGTAGTTCTTCGACAGCTCCTTGGCAAAGCCGAATTTTTCGGCGAGCTGGTGCATGATCATGTGGTCGCTGCGGCTTTCCCACAGCGGCTCGATCACTTTTTCGCGCCACTGGATGGACCGGTTGGACGCCGTCACCGAACCGCTGGTCTCGAACTGGGTCGCCGCCGGCAGCAGGTACACCGCCCGGTTGGGGTTCAGGTCTTCCGCCTTGCCGGGCATCGCCGCCATGGCCGCAGTGGCCGACGGATAGGGATCGATCACCACCAGCAGGTCCAGCATGTCCATCGCGCGCTTCATTTCCAGGCCACGCGTCTGGGAGTTGGGCGCATGGCCCCAGAACACACAGGCGCGCAGGTTGGGGTCCTGGTCGATGAACTCGTTTTTCTCCAGCACGCCGTCGATCCAGCGTGACACCGTGATGCCGGGCTTGCCCATCATGGCGGGGGAAGCGTAACGGCCCTTGATCCAGTCGAAGTCCACGCCCCAGGTCTTGGCGAAATGTTTCCAGGAGCCCTCCGCCAGGCCGTAGTAGCCGGGCAGCGAATCGGGATTCGGGCCCACATCGGTCGCGCCCTGCACGTTGTCGTGACCGCGGAAGATGTTGGCGCCGCCGCCGGAGACACCCACGTTGCCCAGGGCGAGCTGAAGGATGCAGGAGGCGCGCACCATGGCGTTGCCGATGGTGTGCTGGGTCTGACCCATGCACCAGACAATGGTCGAGGGCCGGTTCTTGGCCATCATTTCCGCAGCCATGTAGACCTTGGCTTCCGGCACACCGCAAGCCTCTTCGACCTTGTCCGGCGTCCACTTGGCCATCACATCGGCCTTGACCTTGTCCATGCCGTAGACGCGGTCGTTGATGTACTTGGTATCTTCCCAGCCGTTCTTGAAGATGTGGTACAGCATGCCGAACAGGAAGGGGATATCCGAGCCTGAACGGATGCGGATATATTCGTCGGCCTTGGCAGCGGTGCGCGTGAAGCGCGGGTCGACCACCACCATCTTGCAGCCGGTTTCCTTGGAGTGCAGCATGTGCAGGAGACTGACGGGGTGCGCTTCCGCGGCGTTGGAGCCGATGTACAACGCGCACTTGCTGTTCTGCATGTCGTTGTACGAGTTGGTCATGGCGCCGTAGCCCCAGGTGTTGGCCACACCGGCCACCGTGGTGGAGTGGCAGATACGCGCCTGGTGGTCGCAGTTGTTGCTGCCCCAGAAGCTCACGAACTTGCGCATCAGGTAGGCCTGCTCGTTGTTGTGCTTCGAGGAGCCGACCCAGTAGACGGAATCCGGGCCACTGGCCTTGCGCAGCTCCAGCATGCGCGCGCTGATCTCGTTGAGCGCCGTGTCCCAGCTGATGCGTTCGTACTTGCCGTTGACCAGTTTCATCGGATAACGCAGGCGGTATTCGCCGTGGCCGTGCTCGCGCAGCGCCGCGCCCTTGGCGCAATGTGCACCGAGGTTGATCGGGGAATCAAACACCGGCTCCTGGCGCACCCAGACCCCGTTTTCGACCACCGCATCCACCGCGCAGCCCACCGAGCAATGTGTACAGACCGTGCGCTTGACCTCGATTTTTCCGGTGCCGTCACCCGCTCCGGGCGTGGCGGCTTTGGCTTTCTTGACCAGCGTCAGCTGGGTCGCCGCCAGGCCGACGCCGACGCCGAGACCGGACCGGCGCAGGAAGGCGCGCCTGTCCATGGTGGGCAGGGCATTCGACAGGCCGCGGGACAGGCTCTGGACAAAACGTGCGGATCCGGCGCGTTGCGCCAGATCGTCATGGACGCCGTGAGGCTTTTTCGTGAGCAGCATGGAGCTCTCCGTGTATGTGGACTGGAAACGGGGGAAACGGGAAAGGCCCAGGCCCTAGATGCGTGTGGTCTGGTAGTAACGCTTGACGTGTTCAGAGAGCTTGTAGCCACCGCCTTTTTCAGGGGCAGGCTGGGGCTCGGCGATGGCGGCCTCGGGGAGTCGCACGCCCGGCAGGGCAACGACCGCTGCGGCGGCTGCGCCGGTGGCGGCGGCGCCGAAGAAAAATCCCCTGCGTGAGGGTTTTGGCTGGCTGTCCTGCATGGCTGTCTCCAAGGAAGCTTGCTGATATATGCACCGGCGCGCTATGCACCGCAATGCCTAGCTGTACTTTACGTCAGACCGGCCGGGTGGGCAACGATTTGTATCGGATGACTGAGCGGAATTAGGGGAAAACGATAGGAGAAAATAAGAATGCTTAGTTTTTACGTTCAGCCACCGAATCGCTCGAAAGTGTCGCAATCTGAGAATCGGTCGGCCCGCTGCAGGAGGCGCCGCCGCCGGATGCCGCGCAGCCGGGCCACGGCTGGCACGTCGCGCGTCACGCCAGCATGTCGAAGCCCTGCGCTTCGACGCTGATGAAGACCTGCGTGAATGCCGACGCGCAGCGGTAGAAGTCGGCTTTGGGATGCCGCCCGACGGCGTCGCACAGGTCCGATGCCCAGGGCTGGAGATGGCGCGCAAAAAATTCGCGCTGGCGTGTGAGGTTGGCAACCGCCACGTCGTCGCCGGCAATCAGGTAACGCATGACCTCACACAGGTAGGCGAAATGATCCTCGGTCTCGGGCATGGCTTCGTCGCGTGCCAGACCGAGCCCGGCCAGGTCGGTGCGCAGCGCCGCCAGCGGCTTTTCATTGAGGAAACCACTGAGGTAGTGCGAGCCGAACAGGTAGACCTCGGGCTTGCCGACGCCGCCGAACAGCGCCTCGTATTCACGCGCGATGGCCTCGCTGGACAGGCGGCGAGCGGCGCCGACCAGTTCGCTCCACGAAGCCTCCAGCACCGCGCCCGCAGCCGGCGCCTCGGTCACGGCGACGCGGATGTTTTCCAGCAGTTCCGCCGGAGGCGCGGCGTAATACAGCGCGGCGAGCAGGCCATAAACCTCGGCGCGGGCGGTTTCTTCGTCCAGCGCGGACGGTACAAGTTGGGCTGGCTGGTTCATGGGATTTAGCGGATGTCGGTGATCTTGATTTCGTTGTCGGCCGAGTAAATGTCGATGACGCGGCAGTCGCTGCACATCTTCAGCCGTTCAGCGGCGGCGCCCTGGAACATCGCATGGCCGGCCAGCTTGCCGAGCATGGACTCGATGGCCTTGAGCGTGCCGAAGGGTTTGCTGCAGCGTATGCACTGGTAGGGCTGGCTCTCATTGAGCACGCGCGCCTCCTTGCGCTGCGGCGTGAGCAGCAGGCGCGGCTCCAGCGTGATGGCATCTTCCGGGCAGGTCGTGGCGCACAGGCCGCACTGAACGCAGTTTTTCTCGATGAAGCGCAGCTGGGGCCGCTCCGGGTTGTCCTGCAATGCGCTCGCCGGACAGGCACTGACACAGCTCAGACACAGGGTGCAGGCATCCTTGTTGACCCGCAGGCTGCCGAAGGGCGAGCCCCGGGCCGGCAGCTCGATCGCCTCCGGCAGCGCCGCCGGGGCCTGGGTCATCAGGTGGTCCAGCGCCATCTCCAGCGTGCTGCGCTTTTCCTGGGCCACCGCAAAACGTGCAGCGATGGCGGGCAGCCGTGGACGGTTGAGCGCCAGCTTTTGCAGTTCGGCATCCAGGGTCGAAGCCTGCGCCGCCCCGGCCTGTACCAAATGGAAATGCACGCCGGCGTAACCCATGCCGTTCATGACCGCCTGCGCCACCGTCATCTGTCCGGCCAGGCCCGCCAGGTAAGCCGGCGCCTCCTCGTCGGTCACCAGCACGGCCACTTGCGACGCACCAAACGCGATGGCGCTGAGCCAGACATCCAGGCCCAGGCTGGCGGTGTGCCACAGGGCCTGGGGGATCACGCTGGCCGGCACGCCGTGCACGGCCTTGTCGAGCTGCGCGGCGCGGCCCAGCGCCTCGACGGCCTGCTGGCCGCTGCCCTGGCTGTGAAACAGCAGCGTCGCCTGGCGGCCCCCCGCCTTCGCATAGGTCCCGAGCAGGGTCTTCAAGCGCACGCCCTGCTCGCTGGCGCGCGGGTAGGCATAGGTCAGCGCGCCCGTCGGGCAAACCGTCGTGCAGGCACCGCAGCCGATGCAAAGATTGGGATTGACGACGATCTGCTGGCGTTCCTTCTGGCTGCTGACCGCGCCGGCCGAGCAGATGTCGACACAGGCGTTGCAACCCACGGTTTCATTGCGGCTGTGGGCGCACAGTTTCTGTTTGTAGGCAAAAAATTTGGGCTTTTCGAACTCCCCCACCATGTCGCGCAGCTTGACCACCAGCGGCAGCAAGCCGGGTGATGCGATGCCGCCGGCGATGTCAAGGGTGAAATAGCCCTGTGGCGGGGCGTGCAGCCTGATCAGGGGTTCGCGGCCCAGGTCCAGCACCAGGTCAAAAGCTTCGGACACAGCCTGCGCTTCGCGGCCGAAATCGATCGCACCGGCGACCTTGCAGACCGCCACGCAATCGCGGTGCGACCTGCACTTGCTGCTGTCGACCTGGTAGCTCAGGTCGATCGCGCCTTCCGGACACACAGCCACGCAGGCATTGCAGCGCGTGCACAGGTCCAGATCGATGGCATTGCTCTTGTCCCAACTCGCCTCGAAAGCCCCCAGCCAGCCTTTGAGCTTCAGGCCGGTGCCGCTGATGACCGGATAGCGGCGCTCCTGGGCGGGAAAGCCCGCAGGCGCCTGGCCGGACACACCTTGCGCAAAAATCGTCACATCCAGCGTGTCGGCCAGCAGCGCCGCGACCTGCTCGGCCAGGTCCACGGCGCCGACGATGAGCAGGCGGCCCGCACTCTTGTAGGTGACGGTCGCCACAGGTTCGGCATCGGGCAGGTGGGCCGCAGCCAGCAGCGCGGCAGTTTTGGGCATCGCGCCCGAAGCATCCTTGCTCCAGCCACCGGTTTCGCGGATGTTGACGAACTTGATGACGGAGGTGACGCCCTGCGTCTGTTGCGCGACTTCGGCGAACAGGCGTTTTTCCTGGGTGCAGGCCACCACCACGTCATCGCCCGACTGGACAGCTTTCTGGAAGGCGCCGGCTTCGCGCCGGCACAGTGCCGAATGCAGCGTCAGGGATTCATTGAGTGCCGCGCCCAGCGCCTGGGGCTGGAGCGGCATGGTCTGGTTGCAGTCGCAAATCAGTGTCGGCATGGTCTTCTTGGCTGGCGCCGGAGCCGGGAGACGGCTCGGGTTGGCTCGAATGGTCGGGGGGAGTCAGGTCCGGACGGCTTGCGTCCGGGTCTTCACGGGACTGTGCCACGGTTTGGTCTGCGGCATCATGCGCACTTTCCCGCGGTGAGGCCGTCGCGGGGCTTTTGTCGGCTTCGGCGTTTTCTTCGTCTGCGAACAGCTTGAGAAACTTCGAGCCGTTCATCTGCCTGAGCATGGCCTCGGGAATCGGGTCGGGCTTCGAATAGTCGTCGATGTAGATGTCCAGCCCGTCCATGATGTTGAAGTGCGGATCGGCGAACAGCTTTTTCATCGCCGCGTTGCGCACTGCCGGCGCGACATTGCCGGCCATGAAGGGCTTGAAGTCGGAGTCTTTGGTCAACAGCTTCACGTCGTCGAGCGACATGATCTTTTCGGGCTCGGCCACGTCCGCTGCCGACGCAGCTTTCGGCTCCGCCTCGCCGGGCGGGACCGCCAGTGGCGCCGCAGCGGCCGGCACGGGCGCCGCTGGCACAGGTTCGGCCAGCGGCTTGCCCTGCAGCGCGTCGGCCTTGCGGCGCGACCAGCGCCCCAGGAAGCCGCGCGGCTCGTCCTCAGCCATGGCCGGGGCCCCCGCGCGTCTTGCCGGTGCTCACGCGTGCCGGGTTGCCGAAGCGGTCCTGCAAGGGCTGGAAGCTCTGCGGCCGCTGCCGCCGTTTGGCTTCGAGCACATGGTGGGCGTCCACAAAATCCCGCAGCCACTGCACCACGTCCGCCGGCGCGGGCACCTGCTCGACGGTTTCCTGGGCATCGAGCCAGCGCCCCGCGTCGTGGTAGCTCAAGGTCACGGTTTGCGGCACGGCGACCGGCTCGTCGGCCAGCGTGGCTTCTTCCTCCATGCGCCACATCACCCAGAAGCAGGGCTGCTGCGTGGTGGCGTTGAGGTAGTAACCCTCGGCATCGTCGGTAAACAGCTCGACGCGCAAGCCCGGGTGCAACCAGCGCTCTTCGCGCCCGTCCTTGAGCAGCAGGCGCGGCTGCGCGCCGAAGCCGGGCTCATGCGGCACGATGTCGGCCAGCGACCAGCGCCAGGGCTGCCAGGCATTGTCGATACGCTCGCGCCGCATCAGCACCGCGACATCGATGCAGGGCCGCGCCACCCCATCGGCGGAGGGCGACTGCAGCAGGAAGCCGGAGGTCGTCATGGGCAGGCCTGGACTCAGGTGTCTTTGGAGATCTTGATGCTCGGGAACTTGCTGGAAAAGTCCTTGGCCTTGGCGGCGATGGTGATCGCCACCTGGCGCGCGACAGCCTTGTAGATGCCCGCCACCTCGCCATCGGGGTCGGCCACCACGGTGGGGCGGCCGCTGTCGGCCTGCAGGCGGATCTGCATGTCCAGCGGCAGGGCGCCGAGGTAGTCCATGTGGTAGTCGGCCGCCATCTTCTTGCCGCCGCCCTCGCCGAAGATGTGTTCGGCATGGCCGCACTGGCTGCAGATGTGCACCGCCATGTTCTCGACAATGCCCAGGATAGGCACACCGACCTTCTCGAACATCTTGATGCCCTTCTTGGCGTCGAGCAGGGCGATGTCCTGCGGCGTGGTGACAATGACCGCGCCGGTCATGGGCACACGCTGGCTCAAGGTGAGCTGGATGTCGCCGGTGCCGGGCGGCATGTCGACGATCAGGTAGTCCAGGTCTTTCCAGTTGGTCTGGCGCAGCAACTGCTCCAGCGCCTGCGTGGCCATCGGGCCGCGCCAGATCATGGCCTCGTCCTGCGCCACCAGGAAACCGATGGACATCACCTGCAGGCCGTAGTTCTCCATCGGCTCCATGTTTTTGCCGTCCACACTTTCGGGCCGGCCCTCGATGCCCATCATCATGGGCTGGCTGGGGCCGTAGATGTCGGCGTCGAGCAGGCCGACGCTGGCGCCTTCGGCAGCCAGCGCCAGCGCCAGGTTGACGGCGGTGGTGCTTTTGCCGACGCCGCCCTTGCCGGAGGCCACGGCCACGATATTCTTCACGTTGGGCAGCAGTTGCACGCCGCGCTGCACGCTGTGGCTGGCAATTTTGAAACTCACGTTGACCGACACATTGCCCACACCGGCCACGCCTTTGGCGGCATTGATCAGCAGCTTGCGGATAACGGCGAGCTGGCTTTTCGCCGGGTAGCCGAGTTCGACGTCGAAAGCCACATCATCACCGCTGACCTGCAGGTTCCTGAGCGCTTTGCTGCTGACAAAATCCTTGCCGGTGTTGGGGTCCAGCACGCCTTGCAGGGCGCTCAGGATGGCCTGTTGTTCTACTGCCATGGGGGAAAGTCTCCGGGTAAATCTGACAAGGCCGGGCCGGCCTGCGTACTTGGCGACAAGTCTAACGCCGCGCACCAAACCCGGGGGCCATGGGGGATTGGCCCGGGATTTTGCGCCGCGCCGACTTAAAATCGCCGGTTAGCCCCCAAAGCCACAAAGCCCCCCTATGTCCCAGCGCCGCCTCTTTGTCACCACCGCCCTGCCCTACGCCAACGGCAATTTCCACATCGGCCACATCATGGAATACATCCAGGCCGACATCTGGGTACGCTTCCAGAGGATGCAGGGCCATGCGGTGAATTTTGTCGGCGCCGACGACGCGCACGGCGCGCCCATCATGATCGCTGCCGAAAAAGCCGGCAAGACGCCGCAGCAGTTCGTGGCCGACATCGCTGCCGGACGCAAGCCCTACCTCGACGGATTCCACATCAGCTTCGACAACTGGCATTCGACCGACGCCCCCGAAAACCACGAGCTCGCCCGGCAGATCTACCGCGACCTCAAGAAGGCCGGCCTGATTTCGACCAGGACCATCGAGCAGTTCTTCGACGCCGAAAAAAACATGTTCCTGCCGGACCGCTACATCAAGGGCACCTGTCCCAAGTGCGGAACCAAGGACCAGTACGGCGACAACTGCGAAAACTGCGGCGCGGTGTATGCGCCCACGGATCTGATCAACCCGTATTCAGCCTTGTCGGGCGCAACGCCGGTGCTCAAGAATTCGGAGCATTTTTTCTTCAATCTTTCCGACCAGCGCTGCGTGGACTTTCTTGAAAACTGGACGCAGGACGGCAAGCTGCAACCCGAAGTCGCCAACAAGGTCAAGGAGTGGTTCAGCGTCCGCACGAATCCCGACGGCAGCCAGAGCGAAGGCCTGGGCGACTGGGACATCTCGCGGGACGCACCCTATTTCGGCATTGAGATTCCCGACGCGCCGGGCAAGTATTTTTATGTGTGGCTGGACGCACCGGTCGGTTACCTCGCCTCGCTGAAAAACCTGCTCGAAAAACGGGGTGAGGATTACGACGCCTACATGGCCAGCCCCGGGCTGGAGCAGTACCACTTCATCGGCAAGGACATCGTCACCTTCCACACCCTGTTCTGGCCGGCCATGCTGCATTTCAGCGGCCGCAAGACACCCGACAACGTGTTCGTGCACGGCTTTCTCACCGTGAACAACGGCGAGAAGATGAGCAAGAGCCGCGGCACCGGCCTGGACCCGCTCAAGTACCTGAGCCTGGGCATGAACCCCGAGTGGCTGCGTTATTACCTGGCCGCCAAGCTCAATGCGCGTAACGAAGACATCGACTTCAATGCGGACGACTTCATGGCGCGGGTCAACAGCGACCTGGTCGGCAAGTACATCAATATTGCCAGCCGGGCCGCGGGCTTCATCGCCAAACGTTTTGCCGGCAAGCTGGGTGAAGTCTCGGCCGATGGCGACGCGCTGCTGTCGGTGCTCGCCGACCAGAAAGACAATGTCACGTCGCTGTATGAATTCCGGGAATTCGCCAAGGCATCGCGCGAGGTCATGCTGCTGGCCGACCGCGTCAACGCCTACGTGGACCAGAACAAGCCCTGGGAACTGGCCAAGAAGGAAGGCATGGATGCGCGCCTGCAGGATGTCTGCACCGTCTGCATCGAGGCTTTTCGCCTGCTCACGATTTACCTCAAGCCGGTGCTGCCGGGGCTGGCGGCGCAGGTCGAGGGCTTCCTGAAGATCGCCCCACTGGGTTTTGCCGATGCCGGCGCCCGGCTGGGCGGCGGCCACCTGATCGGCGACTACCAGCACCTGATGCAACGCGTCGACATCAAGCAACTCGATGCATTGTTCGAGCCTCCAGCCCAGGCGGAGCAAGCGCAGACAGCTATCGAATCCATAGCACCCAGAGGCGAGAAAAAATCGACCCCCACGGTCGGCGCTCACGCGTCCTCCCTGCCCCCCGGGGGGGCCGGCCTCGCCTTGGGGCGGCCCGGCGGCGAGGAGATGGCCCCCACCATCAGCATCGACGACTTCAGCAAGATCGATTTGCGCATCGCGCTGATCGTCAACTGCGAGGCCGTCGAAGGCTCGACCAAGCTGCTGCGCCTGACGCTGGATGTCGGCGAGGGCACCACCCGCAACGTCTTCAGCGGCATCGCATCCAGCTACAAGCCCGCAGACCTGATCGGCAAACACACGGTGATGGTGGCCAACCTGGCGCCGCGAAAGATGAAGTTCGGCGTCAGCGAAGGCATGGTGCTGGCCGCCAGCCATGCCGACGACAAGGCGCAGCCCGGCATTTACGTGCTGGAGCCGGTGCCCGGCGCCTTGCCCGGCATGCGGGTTCGCTAAGGCCGGCCCAGCCCGCGATCAGGCGACAAAGCGCAAGGCCTTGCCCGGGCGCGCGGCGAGTTCGTTGACCGCCGCCTCCAGGGTCTGCAGCAGCGGCGCCACCGCCTGGGCCTGGAAAGGTTTGGCCGCGACCGCCACCTTGAGTTGCAGCACCGCGCCGGGCGGCAGGATGTCGCTGGGCGCCAGTCCGCGTGCAATCAGCCGCTGGCCGATTTCCGCGACCTGGTCGCGCGTGAAGTGGCCCTCGAGAATCACCACAAAATCGCCATCGCGGTGGCGCGCCACGGTGTCGCCTTCGCGGATCACGTGGGTGATGCAGGCGCCGGCATGAACCAGCGCGGTCTGCGCCACCTGCAGGCCGTAGTCGGCACGGATCTCCTGGATGTTGGCGATGCGCACGCGCAGCACCACACCGGTCTCGGGGTCGCGCTGCTGGTGGTGCAGCAGGTGTTCGAGCCGGTCCAGCATGACGCGGTGGTTGACTGCGCCGGTGAGCGGGTCCACCCGCGACAGCGCGCCGACCCGCAGCTGGTTGTCGCGCCTTTCGCGGCTGCGCAGATAGAGCGCAATCAGCAGCAGCGGTATCTCGACCGCCGCGCCGATCTGCGCGCCGTACTGCGTCCAGAAGGACATCGGCACCAGTTGCATGTTGCGCAGCACCGGGAACAGGGCGCCGGCCAGCAAGGCGAGGATGCCGGCAAGTATCCACAGGCCGACTCGCGGGATGCGCCAGGCGTACCAGAGCGCCACGCCGAGATAGATCACAAAACTGCCAATGTAGTAGGGCCCGGTGATCGCAAAAAACGGGTCACGGCCGAAAAATATGAAGCCCAGCGCCAGCGCGGCACCGGCCGCAGCCATGGCCAGCATCAGGTGGGTGGCCCAGCGTTCGCCGCGTTCCACCACCAGTTCGCGCATGAACAGGTGGCCCAGCGCCGCGCCGGCAATCGGCAGCACATTGGAGGCCACATCGTTCCACCAGGGGTTGTTCGGCCAGAAATACTCGCCCGTCAGGCCGGTCAGCGACAACTGGCCGAGCGCGACCACCGCCACGTAGGCGGCGTACCAGGAATGGATGGAATCGCGCCAGGTCCAGGCATTGACCACACACAGCAGCATCACCAGCACCACCAACCCCAGGTAGGCGCCCAGCAGAAGATGCCAGTGTTTGCTGGACTCCTGGAATTCACGCGTATTCCAGAGCGTCCAGCGCACATTGATGGGATGGCTGTGCTGCACGCGCAGGTAGCTCGGGCGGGCCTCGCCGGGCTGCTGCACAAACTCGAAGGCCGGGTGCAGATAACGCAGCGGCCAGCGGGCGACGGCGATCGAGTCACCCGAATATTCGGCATGCCAGGCGCCGGCCTCGCCCGGCCGGTACAGCTCGACCCGGTTCATGCCGGGGTGTGGCACGGTCAGCACGCGCGAGGTGGCAACGGTGACCACCGGCAGGCTGAGCTGGTACCACATCGAGGCCGGCCCGCCCGTCGGCATGATGCGATCCGGCTGGGCCGCCGAGCCCTCGCCACGTTCGAAGCGTTGCCAGATGTGATCGATGGTCTGCTGGCCCGAAGCGTCGATCAGGACCATGCCATTGCCGTGCGGGCCCATCCATTGCCACGCCGCCGTCGCACCCGTCTGCGCCTGAAGCGGCCCGGCCAGCGCCAGCAGCAGCCACAGCGCCGCGCGCCGGCGGCCGGCCGTGCCGCCGCGCAGTTCAGGACAGGAAAAAACCAGGGTCAGCCGATGGAGAAAAAGGTGCATGAAAAGCAGGGCAGCGGCTTAAGATAGGCATCAGCAGTTTGAAATCCGGCCTGTGTCGTCAGGCCACCACGCACTTTACCAAGGGGCTTGCCGCCTGACCATCCCACAGTTGCAGGATGCAGGGCGCGGACAATCTGTATTTTCCGATGAATCTGCCCGCTTACCTGGCCCCTTTTCGCCCCCGCCTGCTGTCTGCCCTGAAAGGCTACACGCGTGAGCGCTTCGGCAAGGACTTCGGCGCGGGCCTGACCGTCGGCATCGTCGCGCTGCCGCTGGCCATGGCTTTTGCGATTGCCTCGGGCCTGTCGCCGCAGGCCGGCATCTGGACCGCCATCATCGCCGGCGGATTGATCTCGCTGCTGGGCGGCTCGGCCGTGCAGATCGGCGGGCCGGCCGGCGCCTTCATCGTGATCGTCTACGGCATTGTCGAGCGTTACGGCCTGCCCAACCTGCTGATCTCCACCGCCTGCGCCGGCGTGCTGCTGTTTGTGCTGGGCCTGTTCAAGATGGGCACGCTGGTGCGTTATGTGCCGGTCAGCATCGTGGTCGGCTTCACCAACGGCATCGCCGTGCTGATTGCGCTGTCGCAGCTCAAGGAATTGCTGGGCCTGGACATCGCGAAAATGCCGGCGGACTTTTTCTCGCAGATCAAGGCCATCAGCCTGAACCTGGGCTCCTTCAACGCTTACGCGCTGGGCCTGGGCCTGGTGTGTTTCCTGGGGCTGATCCTGTGGCCCAAGCTGTTTGCGCCACGCGATGCGGCCAGCACGGGCCTGGCGGCGCGGCTGGCCAGGGTGGTGCAGGCGGTCGAGGGGGTGCAACTGCTGCGCGCCACCCGCGCGGCATCGCGCGTGCCCGGGCCCATCGTGGCGCTGGTCACACTGACCGCGTTTGCGTTTTTCCTGAACCTGCCGGTCGAGACCATAGGCTCGCGTTTCGGCGGCATTTCGCGCGCCCTTCCGGCGTTTGCGCTGCCGGACTTTTCATGGGACACGGTGCGCCTGCTGTTCGCGCCGACGCTGACGATTGCCATGCTGGGAGCGGTCGAATCGCTGCTGTGTGCACGTGTCGCCGACCAGATGTCCGGCCTGCCCAAACATGACCCCAACCAGGAGTTGATGGCCCAGGGCGTGGCCAACTTCGTCGTGCCCTTTTTCGGCGGCATGCCGGCCACCGGCACGATCGCCCGCACCGTGACCAACCTGCGGGCGGGCGCCACCTCCCCGGTCGCCGGCCTGGTGCATGCACTGATGCTGGTGGGGGTGGTGCTGATCGCCGCGCCGCTGGCCGCGCATGTGCCGCTGGCCGTGCTGGCGGGCCTGTTGCTGCATGTGGCCTGGAACATGGGCGAGTGGCGCGAGTTTGCGCACCTGCACCAGTACAGCAACCACTACCGCCTGCTGATGCTGGGCACTTTCTTCCTGACGGTGGTGTTTGACCTCACGGTCGCGCTACAGGTCGGCATGCTGCTGGCCTGCGTGCTGTTTGTGCAACGCATGAGCAGTTTGTTCCAGGTCGTGGAAACCGGCCGCACCGACGACAGCATCCACTTCCAGCTCTACGGTTCACTGTTTTTTGGCGCGGTTGCCAAGATCGACCCGGTGCTGTCGGTGGTTGAAAGCGCGCCGCAGGGCCTGCTGGTGCGCCTCGATGCCCAGTCGCTGCAGTCGCTCGACGCCTCCGGGCTGGATGTGCTGGGCCAGTTGCACAAGGCCATCGTGCTGCGCGGCGGCCGGCTGGTGATCTCCGGCCTGAATGCCCAGCCGCGCGCGGTCATGGCGCGTGCGGGTTTTCTGGCGAAGGTGGAAGAACTATGAAAATGATAGCTGCCTGCTCTTAACCCATAAGGGCTACAGCCATTTTTGACATCTAACTTCAGCGACTGGGGCCGCTCGGGCCCGTTACCTCGGCATCAACCGAGGCGGTGCGCACAACGCGCAGATCCCGGTCAAACACCACGGTGAAAATTCTTGGCGTGACCGGGGGCGACAGGTAACGCCAGTCGTAATGGGTTTCCCGCTGCAGGGCATACGGCGTGACCCGCATCGGTTTGCCCAGCATCTTGCGCACCTGCTCCATGGGCATGCCGGGCAGGACCAGTGCGAAATTCTGCGGCGTCAGGACCTGGCGCAACGCACTCATCCGGCCGTCCGGGCCTATGGTGATCATGTAGTTGACCTGGCCTTCGGGCTGGCGGTTGTATTCGAAGGTGCGCGCGCCGGGCTGCGCGGCAACCCCGGGAAACGGGTTGCCGGCCAGGTCGGCGGCTTCCCAGATTTTTTCGGGCTCACCGAAGCGGGCGCGCACATCGGCTTCGGTGGCCACACCCTCCTCGAGTTCGGCGATGCGCTGCGGGTCGCACCCCACCATCCCCAGCAATACCGACAGCAGTCCCATGAGAGCCCATGTCCTTGTGTGCGCCCGGCCCGACGCTGTGCGGCCCGCCCGGAAAACGAAAAAAGGCAGCTGCATGGTGGTCCCCGGTAAAATCAGTCAATTCAACACTTCAGGCAGTTTAGCCCCATGTCCATCTTCGCCCGCCCCCACTACACCTCGGAAGCGACCCTTTTCATTGAGGAACTCAAGGCGAAAAAACCCACGCTGGAGGCCGAACAGCGCGCAGGACGCGCGATCTGGTGGGACAAAAAGCTGGACCGCTCCGAGCAGGCCGACTACCGGGAGGCACGGGTGCCGCAGCAGCCCTATGTGTATGGCACCAGCGGCCACCGGAACAGCGAACAGGCCTGAGACCAACAATCAAAAAGGCCTCCAGCCCTTTCTGGATGTGCGCCGGCAGCTATTGTTTTCATAGTTACTGACGCCACCGCCCCACCCTCATGTCCACCATCACCGAACTGCCGTCCTCGCCGTCCGAGCCGGGTTCACCCCCCGACGCGCTGGCGCTGGCCGGCATGCCAGCGGTGATCGACCAGGTCGCGCTGGCCCGCCTGTACGGCGAGCCGCTGTTCGCGATGCCGCAGGACCTGTACATCCCGCCCGATGCGCTGCAGGTCTTCCTGGAAGCCTTCGAGGGCCCGCTGGACCTGCTGCTGTACCTGATCCGCAAGCAGAACTTCAACATCCTCGACATCCCGATGGCGGCCGTCACGCGCCAGTACCTGGTATACGTTGACGAAATCCGCACCACCAACCTGGAACTGGCTGCCGAGTACCTGCTGATGGCCGCGATGCTGATCGAGATCAAGTCGCGCATGCTGCTGCCGCCAAAAAAGGTCGCCGACGGCCAGGAGCCGGAAGACCCGCGCGCCGAGCTGGTGCGCCGCCTGCTGGAGTACGAGCAGATCAAGCTGGCGGCCCACAAACTCAACGACATCCCGCAGTTCGGCCGCGACTTCCTGCGCGCCCAGGTTTATGTGGAGCAGGCGCTGCAGCCGCGTTTTCCCGATGTCAGCGTGGTCGAGCTGCAGGAGGCCTGGCGCGACATCGTCAAACGCGCCAGGCTGGTCCAGCACCACGTGATCTCCCGGGAGGAGCTCTCGGTGCGCGAACACATGAGCATCGTGCTGCGCAAGCTGCAAGGCCAGAAGTTTGTCGAGTTCGAGCACCTGTTTGAAACGGCCCGCGGCATGCCGGTGCTGGTGGTCACCTTCATTGCCCTGCTTGAACTCTCCAAGGAAGGCCTGATCGACGTGACCCAGGCCGAGGCCTACGCACCCATCTACGTGCGCCTGGCCTACACGCCGGCCTGAACTGATACCCCTCGCTTGGCACAACCGCTCGCCGCATGCAGCGGGGCCTGGGCTGCAGCCAAAATTCACTCTTTGACATGTCTCATTACAAAAAAAATTAATACTGTTGGTTACTTATTTCGGTATTAATTTTTATCAATTTAGTAATTTCTTACAATTTTTCGGCTTGTCCGCCTACATTTTTTAACAAAATCGATACGCATGATGGCTTGGTACTTCAAGGCCAAGCACCATGCACCAGACGCACCGCCCCGACCGGGCCATCGACACCCCTTTTTCCACCACTCCCCAGAGCCCCGGTTCCTGGCGTTTTCCTCTGAACAAGAGCCTGGTGCCGTTTGCGCTCCTGGTGCTCAGCCAAAGCCTGCTGGCCCAACAGCCTCCCACGGCGGGCAGCCAGATGCAGCAGATTCCTGCGGCCCCGGTGCCGCAAAAAGCGCCGCCCGAAATCCGCATTGAACGAGGCCCGGCGCCCGTTACCTCCACCGCGGATGAGGCAAAAATCCTGGTCCGCAACCTGCGCGTCACTGGCGCCAAAGCCTATACCGAAGCCGAGTTGATCGCGATCACGGGTTTCACCCCGGGAACCGAGCTGACACTCACCGATCTGCGCGCGATGGCGTCGAAGATCACGACGCACTATGCAAAAAACGGTTATTTCGTGGCCCGGGCCTACCTGCCCGCGCAGCAGATCACGGACAACAGCGTCACCATCGAGGTCAGCGAAGGTCAATACGGCAAGATCATCCTGCGCAACCAGAGCACGCTTTCCGACAACCAGGCCTACCGACTGCTTGACGGCCTGAACAGTGGCGACCCCATCACCAATGACCCCCTTGAGAGCCGCTTGTTGCTGCTCTCGGACACGCCGGGCGTGAATGTCACATCAACGCTGGTCCCGGGCGCCACGCCGGGCACTTCTGACCTCATTGTTGACCTCACGCCGGGCAAAAGCGTGAGCGGCAGCATCGACGCCGACAACGGCGGCAACCGTTATACCGGCGAATACCGCGCCGGGGCGACCGTCAACCTCAACAATCCGCTGGGGCTGGGCGACCAGGCCAGCGTGCGCGCCGTGACTTCCGGCTCGGGACTCAACTACGGCCGTGCGTCTTACCAGGTGCCCTTCGGCAAAACAACCGTAGGCGTCGCTTACAGCCGGCTGGAGTACGAACTGGGCAAGGAGTTCGCGCCCCTGCAGGCCAACGGCACGGCGGAGATCGCCAGCATCTACGCCATCCGTCCGCTGATCCGTTCGCGCAACAACAACCTGTACACCCAGCTCACGTATGAAGCCCGGACTTTCCAGGACAGGATCGACAGCACCATCCCCCCCTCGGTCACCGACAGGAAAGCGGACGTGTTGATGGCCAGTCTTTATGGCGACCACAGGGACAACCTGGGCGGCGGCGGCATCAGCGCCTATTCGCTGATCTGGTCGATCGGCAACCTCGACATACAAACGCCGGTGGCGCTGGCTGCGGATGCGGCGAGCGCCCGCACCAATGGTTCCTACAACAAGCTTGCCTTCACCGCCACGCGGCTGCAGCGCGTCACCAACCTCGTGTCGCTGTATGGGTCCATCAGTGGGCAGGTCGCCTCGAAAAACCTCGACTCCTCGGAGAAGATGTACCTGGGCGGCATGAACGGTGTGCGCGCCTATCCCCAAGTTGAAGCCTCCGGCGACCAGGGCTATCTGGTCAACCTCGAAGCCCGGCTGCTGCTGGGCAAGTTGTCGGAACGCGTACCGGGCCAGGTGCACCTGATCGGCTTCGTCGACGCCGGCAGCGTCACCATTCACAAAAACCCCTGGTTCACCGGGAACAACCGCAGAAACCTGGGCGCTTACGGCGTGGGCGCCAGCTGGGGCGAGCCCGGCAATTTCCTGGTGCGGACGTATTACGCCCGCAAGCTCGGCAACGAGCCGGCTCTCTCCGCCCCCGACAAGTCAGGCCGGTTCTGGATCCAGGCCATCAAGTATTTCTGACATTTGCCCGCATCCGCGCCAATCCGACAGCACACAAGGACTCCCCATGAACCGCATTCACCAATCCATCTGGAACGACAGCTCAGGCGCCTTCGTCGCCGTGTCTGAAAACGCCGGCGGCGCAGGCAAGAAAAAATCCTCGTCCACGACGGGCCGCCCAAGCGCCGCGAGCTTCGCCGTCACTGCCCTGTCAGCCTGCCTGATGCTCGGCCTGGGCGCCTCTGCCTATGCCTTGCCCACAGGTGGTGTGGTGGCAGCCGGCGGCGCTACCATCACCAGCGGCGCGTCCACCACGACCATCACGCAGTCCACCGCCAACGCGGCGATCAACTGGCAGAGCTTCGGCATTGCCGCTGGCCAGACGGTGCAGTTTGTGCAACCCGGCAGCACGTCGGTGGCACTGAACCGGGTCTTGGGCGCCGATCCGTCCAGCATCATGGGCAACCTCTCGGCCAACGGCAGGGTCTTTCTGCTCAACCCGAACGGCGTCCTGTTTGGCAGCGGCGCCCAGGTCAATGTCGGCGGGCTGGTCGCGTCCACCATGAGTCTTAGCGATGCCAGGTTCATGGCCGGCGACTATGCCTTCACCGACGCGGGCAACGGCTCGGTTGTCAACCAGGGCAACATCACCGCGGCCGGCGGCGGCTACGTGGCCCTGATGGGCAAAACGGTCAGTAACCAGGGCGTCATTTCCGCCAGACTGGGTTCGGTGGCGCTTGCCGCCGGCAATGCCGTGACCATGGACGTGGCTGGTGATGGCCTGCTGAATGTTTCAGTGTCCCAGGGCGCGGTCAACGCGCTGGTGGAGAACCGCGGAATGATACAGGCCGATGGCGGCCGCGTGTTGCTGACGGCCCAGGCGGCCGGCAACCTGCTGCAAACCGCGGTCAACAACACCGGCGTGATCCAGGCGCAGACCATTGGAACCCGCAACGGGACCATCCTGCTGCTGGGCGACATGCAGAGCGGCACCATGAACGTCGGCGGCACGCTGGATGCCAGCGCACCGAACGGAGGAAATGGCGGTTTTATTGAAACCTCGGCGGCCAACGTCAGAATCCGCGACGACGTGCGCGTCACCACCGCCGCGCCGCAGGGCCTGATGGGCACATGGCTGATCGACCCGCAGGACTTCATCATCGGTGCTGGCGGCAACATCTCCGGCGCCACGCTCTCGGCGCAGCTGGTGAACAGCAGCATCAACATCACGACGGCACCGGGTACCGGCAATGGTGATATTTTCGTCAACGACGCGATCACCTGGACAGCCGCGGGAGCCCCGACGACCCTCACCCTCACGGCCGACCGGGACACCAACATCAATGCGGCCGTGACGGCCACCAACGGAAACTTTTCAGTCTGCTGCGGACGCGATATCAACGTGAACGCCGCGCTGACCACCACCAACGGAAGCATCCTGCTGGCCGCCGGACGCAACGTCAACATGAACGCCGCCGTCACCACCACCGACGGCAACCTCATGATGTGCGCGGCCAACGATGTCAACATCAGCAGCAAGATCACGGTGACCAACGGCACGCTGGATACCACCCGCAGCCTGGGTCTGCCCCGTGGCCTGACCATCAGCGCGGACACCGACGGGACCGGCCCTGGCGTCGCGGGCGGCACGGTGATCTTCGCGCCACTCGCGCCCCTGGCTGCCGTCACCAATGCGCCTGTCGTCGTCACCTACAACCCGGTCTCCTACACCACGCCGACGGACTATTCGACCAAATTCACCTTGACGGCGGGTGCGACGCTGACGCAACGCATGCTGGTTTTCCCCGAAGTCACCAAGAACTTTGACGGCACTACCGCGGCGGTCCTCACTTCCCTGAAGGGCGCCCCTGCCGGCGTGAACCTGATTGCCGGTCCCGGCGCCACCGCCACCTTCGACAATGCGACCGCAGGAACGGGCAAGACCGTTACCTTTACCGGCTATACCCTCGGTGGTGCCAACGCCAGCCAATTCGCCCTCGCGTCCAATTGCTGTGGAACCATCGTCCAGAAAACAACCGGAACCATCCGACCGGCGATCGTCCCGGCGGTTATCCCGGGGGCCGTCAGGGCCGGTTCCATCTTGAACCCGGATGGCAGTATTACGGAACTCCCTTACACCGAGCTGGCCATGCCTGCGCTCTTCACTTTGGCGTCATATCGCTCCGGGTTCATGCCAACCTATCTGTCTGACGCTGGTGATGTGTTCTTCGCCACCAAGGAAGAAGAGGTGGCAGCACCGACCGTGATACCTTTCACCCCACCTACGCCCTATATCGCGCCGCGTTATGCACCGCGGCCGATGCGCAACTAAACGGGAGATACCATGGTGAGCCGCCCCGCCCACCCGCGCCCGCACGGCGCCCTGGCGCACTGCATGCGTTTTGCGCTGCTGGCGCTGGCGTTCAACGCCGCCACGGCCGGGGCAAGCGACAGCGCGTCCAAAGCCGCCACTGAAGTCATCCGGCCGGCACCGGCTGCACAGGCCTTGCCACCGGCAAGCCTGCCCGCGGGCCCGCCGCGCCGGGCTGAGCTCGGCCAGGAACGCCCGTCGCCCGAGACGGCCCGGTTTGCCGACTGGGTAGTCGACTCGCGCGACAACCAGGACATGCCCTTCATGATCATCGACAAGGTCGGCGCGCGGGTGCTCATGTTCGACGCCTCGGGGCGCCTGCAGGGCTCGGCAGCGGCGCTGTTGGGGCTGGCACGGGGCGACGACTCCACGCCCGGCATCGGCGAGCGTGAGATTTCAAATATCCTGCCTGCCGAACGAACCACCCCTGCGGGGCGTTTTGTGGCCTCGCTGGACCGCGACACACGCGGCCAGGAGTTGCTCTGGGTGGACTACAACACGGCGCTTGCGCTGCACCGGGTGGTCAAGGGCAAGCCCTCGGAACAGCGGGCCCAGCGGCTGGACAGCGCCACGCCTGCAGACAACCGGGTGTCCTACGGTTGCATCAATGTGCCCGCCGCCTTCTACGACAGCTTCGTGAGTCCCGCCTTCAAGACCACCAGCGGCGTGGTGTACATCCTGCCGGAAACCCGGACAGCGCAGCAGGTTTTCGGTTCGTACGAGGTCGGCCACCGACCGGCCCCGACGGCAAACGTCATGGATATCCGGCAGGCGGAGTCGGCTGCCAGCATCGGCAGGTAAGCCCGCCGCCTTCCTCTTCCGCCGCGGGGCTCAGGCTTGTGGCGTGTGCGACTCGATCTCGGCAATAAACCGCTCGGCGGCAGCCGCGCCCTTGACATCGCGGACGATCTCCCGGGCACGCTTGACGGCAGTGACAAAGTCGGCGAGGTTGCGGGCTGATTCGATCTTCATGGACAGCATCTCCGAAGTGGGGCCCAGCAGCTCGACCAGCAGCCGGGTGGCGCAGCGCTTGGCGTCCGGCAGCGACACCGCCACCAGGGGGGCTGGCGCCGTCGCGGCCGCCTGGGAGTCGGGCCAGGTGGAGGCCGGGCCTGCGGCCACCGGGGCGGCGCCGCCGACCGGCTCTATCATGCCGTCCTGCGCCAGCTGCTCCAGCAGCGCCTCGCACTCGCCGGTGAGTGAGGTCAGGTCCGAAAAACTGCGTTTGCCGTCGATCATGATGAGCAGCGATCTCAACCTGGGACCCAGTCCCGAATGCCGGTTGGCAATGGACTCCATGCCTTTAGGGGTCTTGTGATAAATCGCTTGCTTGTTGAACATGGGGCGAACTCCAAAGCAGTTTGTCAGAACAGTGTAAGCCTGAAACAAAATGTATTAGTACGGGAGTTAACCCGAAGCACCCCCAGACGCTGCGTGCGCGCAACACCTTCAGCCCCGGCGGTCCAGCACCCGTTTGGCCTTGCCCAGGCTGCGCTCCACCCCGCCTTCGGCGCGCAATTCGACGTCTGCGCTGGTGCCGATATAGGCCTTGATCTCATGCTGCAGCAGCCGTGCCGCCGCCTGGGCTTCGGCGCTGCCGGGCGCCAGCCCGGGACGGGTCTCCACCGCCACCTGCAGGCAGTCCATGACACCCTCGCGCGTGAGGATGCACTGGTAGTGCGGCGCGAGCTCCGCCCGCTTGAGGATCAGTTCCTCGATCTGCGTCGGAAACACATTGACGCCCCGGACAATCATCATGTCGTCGCTGCGGCCGGTGATTTTTTCCATGCGGCGCATGCTGCGCGCCGTGCCCGGCAGCAGCCGCGTCAGGTCGCGGGTGCGGTAGCGGATGATGGGCAGCGCTTCCTTGGTGAGGCTGGTGAACACCAGCTCGCCGATCCCGCCGTCGGCGACCAGTTCACCGGTGTCGGGATTGATGATCTCGGGATAAAAATGGTCTTCCCAGATGGTCGGGCCGTCCTTGGTTTCCACACATTCGCTGGCCACCCCGGGTCCGATGACTTCGCTCAGGCCGTAGATGTCCACGGCGTCGATGGCCATGCGTTTTTCGATCGCCTGGCGCATGTCGTTGGTCCAGGGCTCGGCGCCGAAGATGCCGGTGCGCAGGCTGCTGTCGGCGGCGTTCATGCCCTGCTTTTCAAACTCGTCGGCAATCGCCAGCATGTAGCTGGGCGTCACCATGATGATGTCGGGCTTGAAATCGGTGATCAGCTGCACCTGGCGCTCGGTCTGGCCGCCGCCGAAAGGCACCACCGTCAGGCCCAGTTTTTCCGCACCGTAATGTGCGCCCAGCCCGCCGGTGAACAGGCCGTAGCCATAACTGATGTGCACCAGGTCGCCGGGCCGCGCGCCCGCGGCGCGGATGCTGCGGGCCACGCAGCCGGCCCACATGTCGACGTCGTTCTGCGTGTAAGCCACCACGGTCGGCTTGCCGGTGGTGCCGCTGGAGGCGTGCAGGCGCACACATTGCTCGCGCGGCACGGCCAGCATGCCGAAGGGGTAGCTGTCGCGCAAATCGTGCTTGGTGGTGAAGGGAAATTTCGCCAGGTCGTCCAGCGAGCGGCAGTCGTCGGGATGCACGCCCGCCGCATCGAACTTGGCGCGGTACACCGGCGAGTTGGCGTAGGCATGCAGCAGCGTGGCGCGCAGGCGCTTGAGCTGCAGCGCGCGCAACTCGTCCAGCCCGGCTTTTTCGATGGGTTCAAGGGCAAAACTTTTCATGCAGCCTCCGCGTCAGGTTCGGGAAGGACGCTGCCCGGAAGCTGGGCGCTTTTGCCGCGGAACATGGCCACCACCTCGCCGCGCTGGTTGCTGACCTTCATGTCGTAAATGCCGTGCCGGCCCTGCAGGATTTGCTCCACACCCTCGCAGGTCAACACGTCGCCGGGCTGGCCCGGCTTGAGGAACTCGATGCTGCAACCGGCCGCCACGGTGACGCGATTGCGGCTGTTGCAGGCAAAGGCAAACGTGGAGTCTGCCAGCGTGAAGATGAAGCCGCCGTGGCAGATCTTGTGGCCATTGAGGTGCCGCTCGGCCACCGTCATGCGCATGAGCGCGCGGCCGGGTTCGCAACTGAGCAGTTCCATGCCCATGGTGTCTCTGGAAGCGGTGTCCGCCGCAAACATGGATTCGCCAACGCGGCGTGCCAGTGTCTGGTCGTCCATCATTCGCCGCCGGGCCGCCCCAAGGCGGATGACGCCCCCTCGGGGCTGGTGACTGGGGCTCCAAACCTGCGTGGGCAGGTTTGGGCAGGCACCAGAAGCAAAGCCTCTGGCGAGCGGCGGCCTGCAAGGTGCAGTGAGTACATGTAATGACGAACGTGGGGGCTCATAGTCATTCGCCCCGGAACGCCGGAGGGCGCTTTTCCAGAAACGCCGTGACACCCTCGATGTAGTCATGCGTGCGGCCCAGCGCCGACTGGGTGTCGCGCTCCAGGTCAAGCTGGGTGTCCAGCCCGTTGGCGGCGCCGGCATGCAGCAGGCGCCGGGTTTCGACCAGCGCGCGGGTTGGCATCCCTGCCAGACGCGCCGCCAGTTGCATGGCCTTGTCCAGGCAATCCTCGCCTTCGGCGGCCACATCCCAGATCATTCCCCACTCTTTTGCGTCCTTCGCGCTGAGCTTGTCGCCCAGCATGGCCGCGCCCAGCGCCCGCGCCAGTCCCAGGCGCTTGACCAGGAACCAGGTGCCGCCCGCGTCGGGCACCAGGCCGATCTTGCTGAAAGCCTGGATAAAACTCGCGCCCGGTGCGGCGATCGCGAGGTCGCAGGTCATGGCCAGCGAGGCGCCGGCGCCGGCCGCCACGCCGTTGACCGCCGCAAGCACCGGCATGCGCAGGGCCTGCAGGCGGCGCACCGTGGGGTTGAAGGCCTGGTCAATCACTGGTCCCGGATTGGCACGTTCCACCAGGTCCGGACCCGGTGCGAAGTCGAACTCGCCGAGGTCGGCACCGGCGCAGAAACCGCGCCCGGCGCCGGTGATGACCAAAGCACGGATCAGCGGATTGGCCTCGGCCCGGTCCAGCGCCGTCCACAAATCACGGTGCATCTGCCGGGTGAAGCTGTTGAGCGCCTGCGGTCGATTCAGCGTGAGCAGCGCCACCGCGCCGTGTTCGGCATACAAAACCGCGGGGTCGCCCGCCGTGTCGCTTGAGGCTTGTGTCATGACTATTTGTCTCCTGAACTGAATTTAGCATTAACCGACCGATGGGTCGGTTAATGTTTTCCCTTGGCTGGGCCCGCCCACAGCATGGCATGATTCAGCCCCAAAGGACCCGCCATGACTTACGACTTGATTCTGACCCGTACCGAAGGCCGCGTGGCCATCATCACCCTGAACCGCCCCAAGCAGCTCAATGCGCTCAACGACCAGCTGATGGACGAACTGGGCAGTGCGCTCAAGGCCTTTGATGCCGACGACAACATCGGCTGCATCATCCTGACCGGCAGTGAAAAAGCCTTTGCCGCCGGCGCCGACATCGGCGCGATGGCGACTTACGGTTTTGCCGACGTCTACAAAAACGACTACATCACGCGCAACTGGGAGCAGCTGCGCAGCGTGCGCAAGCCGGTGATTGCCGCCGTCAGCGGCTTCGCGCTGGGCGGTGGCTGCGAGCTGGCCATGATGTGCGACTTCATCATTGCCGCGGACAACGCCAAATTCGGCCAGCCCGAAATCAAGCTCGGCATCATTCCCGGCTCGGGCGGCACGCAGCGCCTGCCGCGCGCGGTCGGCAAGGCCAAGGCCATGGACCTGGTGCTGACCGGCCGCATGATGGATGCGGCAGAAGCCGAACGCAGCGGGCTGGCCAGCCGCGTCGTGCCGCTGGACAAACTGATGGACGAGGCCCTGGGTGCCGCCCTGCAGATCTGCGACTACGGCCAGATCGCCGTGATGGCCGCCAAGGAAGCGGTGAACCGCGCCTACGAAGGCACGCTGGCCGACGGCATCATGTTCGAGCGCCGCCTGTTCCACGCCACCTTCGCCACCAGCGACCAGAAGGAAGGCATGGATGCATTTGTCAATAAGCGCAAGCCGGCGTTTAAGCACCAGTGAGCCCTGCGGCAGCCCACCTCATGTAGCTTCCTTTCAAGTTTGGCTATAATTCCGGTCGCGCGGTGATATAGCTCAGTTGGTTAGAGCGCAGCATTCATAATGCTGATGTCGGTGGTTCAAGTCCACCTATCACCACCAGATTTCCCGGAGCCCCAGAGGTTGTTTCTTCTGGGGCTTTGTTACTTCACAGCCTCTGGATAGACACCATGAAACGCTGCCTGAACCACCTTGCCCTCACCCTCCCGCTGGCCTTGCTGCTGGCGCTGCCTGTGGCCGCACAGACGGCCGACAGCGACGGCAGCCTCAGCGTGCGGCAGTTCCCCAAGGCCGCGCTGCGCGGCGTGCTGGTGGTCAAGGCGCCGCCCGAGGTCAGCCTCAACGGCAAGCCCGACCGGCTCTCGCCGGGGGCGCGCATCCGCAACCTGAACAACAACTTCGTGGTGCCGGGCGCCCTGATCGATCAGGAACTGCTGGTCAACTACACCCGCGACAGCATGGGCCAGATCTACGAAGTCTGGATGCTGAGCGCCGAAGAGGCGAAGGAAAAGCGGGCCGGCCTGCCTTCCCGCTTCAGTTTTGGTTTTGGGTTCGGGTCCAGCGCTGCGCCGCAGGATGATGGCAAGACGCCCTACGACCAGTTGCCGCGCTACAACCAGTAAACCGCGGCTTTTCCAGGCCAAATCGGGCTCCAGCCCTTTTTCAGCTTGCGTAAGCAGCTAGCAATTTGATAGCAATTCCATGAGCAAAAAAGTCTTTATCAAAACCTTCGGCTGCCAGATGAACGAATACGACTCGGACAAGATGTCCGACGTGTTGCACGCGGCCGAGGGTTACGAGCCCACCAGCAATGTCGACGAGGCCGACCTGATCCTGTTCAACACCTGTTCGGTGCGTGAAAAGGCCCAGGAGAAGGTGTTCAGCGACCTGGGCCGCGTCAAGCACCTGAAGAAAAAAGGCGTGCTGATCGGCGTGGGCGGCTGTGTCGCCAGCCAGGAAGGCGAGGCCATCATCGCCCGCGCGCCCTATGTGGACGTGGTGTTCGGCCCGCAGACCCTGCATCGCCTGCCCGAGCTGCTGGACCGGCGCGCGCGCCTGGGCCAGTCCCAGGTCGACATCAGTTTTCCGGAAATCGAAAAATTCGACCACCTGCCGCCGGCACGGGTCGAGGGCGCCAGCGCCTTTGTGTCCATCATGGAGGGGTGCTCCAAGTACTGCAGCTACTGCGTCGTGCCCTACACCCGCGGCGAGGAAGTCTCGCGCCCCTTCGAGGACGTACTGGTGGAAGTCGCCGGGCTGGCCGACCAGGGCGTGCGCGAAGTCACGTTGCTGGGACAGAACGTCAATGCCTACCGGGGCCCCATGGGCGGAACCGCCGACATCGCCGATTTCGCCACCCTGCTCGAGTACGTCTCCGACATTCCCGGCATAGAACGCATCCGTTACGTGACCAGCCACCCGAACGAGTTCACGCAGCGCCTGATCGACGCCTACGGCAAGCTGCCCAAGCTGGTGAACCACCTGCACCTGCCGGTGCAACACGGCTCGGACCGCATCCTGATGGCCATGAAACGCGGCTATACCGCGATGGAATACAAGTCCACCATCCGCAAGCTGCGCGCCATCCGTCCCGACCTGGCCATGAGCAGCGACTTCATCGTCGGCTTCCCGGGCGAGACCGACGAGGACTTCGACAGGATGATGAAACTGATAGACGACGTCGGTTACGACACCTCCTTCAGCTTCATCTTCAGCCCGCGCCCGGGCACGCCGGCCGCCAACCTGGCTGATGACACGCCGCACGCGGTCAAGCTGGCACGCCTGCAGCGCCTGCAGGCCGCCATCGACGACAGCGTGCGCGCCATCAGCGCCAGCCGCCAGGGCACGGTGCAGCGCATCCTGGTCGAAGGCGCCTCGCGCAAGGATGCCTCCGAACTGATGGGGCGCACCGAATGCAACCGCGTCGTCAATTTCACCGGCTCGCCGCGCCTGATCGGGCAGATGATCGATGTCACCATCACGCAGGCGTCCCAGCGCTCACTGCGCGGCGAGGTGCTGCTGCACGAAGAAGCCGCCCTGCCGGCCTGAGGCCAGACGCCGTCACAGGCCGCCACCCAGGATGCTGAAGCACGTTTCCTTCCGGCAGTTGCTGGTGGTCGCCTTTTTGCTGATCGCCGCGCTGCTGGCCGCTGCCTCGCTGCGCGCCCTGTTCACGCTGGAGCAACTGACCCTGCAAAGCCGCGAAAGCGCCGACCGCGCGCTGGACCTGAGCGCCGCGGCGCAGTCGCTGACGGAGCGCAGCGTGGCCATGGAACGCACCGCGCGCCAGTCGCTGGTGCTGGGCGACCGACTGCTGCGCCGCCGCTTTGACGAAGCCGCCGCCGAGGCGCGCGAGGTGCTGACGCGGCTGGCGGTGCAGGGCGTGCCCGCCGCGCAGGTGGCCGACTGGCGCCAGCGCCTGGAGCGCATCACCGCCCTGCTCGACGGCGCACCCGACACCGCTTTTGACCGGGATCGCCAGGTCGCGCTGGAGTTTCGCGAGCTCGACGGGGTCAATGCCGCGATTGCGCAGCAGGTGCGCCAGGCGATTGCGGCGCAAAACCGCAGCCTGCTGGACACGCTGGAGACCCGGCGCCGCCAGTTGACGCAGCAGGTCGTCGGCGCCATCGGCCTGTCGGTGTTGCTCGCGCTGGCCTTCGGCATCTGGCTGACCCGGCCGCTCAGGCGGCTGGAAAAGGCCATCATCGGTCTCGGTGAAAACCGCCTCGATGAAGCCATCGCCATCAACGGGCCCGCCGACCTGCAACTGGTCGGGCAGCGCCTGGAGTGGCTGCGCCTGCGGCTTGTCGAGCTGGACGCGGACAAATCGCGTTTCCTGCGGCATGTGTCGCACGAATTGAAAACCCCGCTGGCCTCGCTGCGCGAAGGCGTCTCGCTGCTCGAGGATGGCGTGGCCGGCGAACTCAGCAGCAACCAGCGCGAAATTGCCAAGATCCTGCGACACAACACCGGCCTGCTGCAAGGCCAGATCGAGGACCTGCTGCGTTTCAACGCCGCCGCCTTCGAGGCGCGCCAGTTGCGGCGCGAGAAAACCGACCTGCTGCAATTGATCACCGAACAGGTCCAGGCCCAGCAACTGCAGTGGCGCGCGCGCGAGCTGCAGGTCGACATCGAGGGCAAGGCCGTGCAGGCCGAAGTCGACCGCGACAAGCTGGGAACCGTGATCGCCAATTTGTTGTCCAATGCCATTCGTTATTCCCCGCCGCAAGGCCGCATCCGTATCCGGCTCAGCCGTCTGGCCGAAGCCGTGCGCATCGATGTGATCGACGAAGGTGCGGGAATCGCCTTTGAGGACCGGACCCGTGTGTTTGAACCTTTTTACCGTGGCGCGCAGCAGCCAGCGCAGGCCGTGCGCGGCAGCGGCATCGGCCTGTCCATCGTGCAGGAATACATTGCGGCGCATGGAGGCCAGGCGCAACTGCTGCCGGACGGCCCCGGCGCCCATTTCAGGATTGAACTTCCCCATGCTTTCAAGCGTTGATCACCGCCCCGGCAAACGCCTGGTCTTCTGCGCGGCGCTGGCCGCCTGCCTGGCCGCCGCCGGCTGCACCCTGCCTCGGCAGGCGCCGGCGCAGACCGTCATCATCGAGCCAGCCCCGGCATCCGCTGCGCCCGCCACCGCCACGGCGCCGACCGCGGGCGACACGGTGGCGCAGTTGCTGCAGCACGCCGACCGCGTACGGGGCCTGCAGGGTGCGGAACTGGCCCAGGAAATCGCGCGCCTGAATGATCCCGGTGCGCCGGCCGACCAGTTGCGCCTGGCCATGGCCTTGAGCCAGACGCGCCAGTTGTATGACCTGGTGCGCGCGCAGGAGTTGTTGCAGCGTGTGCTGGCGAACCCGACCCAGGAAGCGCGCGAGTTGCATGTGCTGGCCCGGCTGCTGGGCGCACGGTACGCCGAACAGCGGCGGCTGGAAGACCAGCTGGAACGCCAGAACCAGCAGGTACGCGAGCTGCAGCGCCGTCTCGGGGATACCCAGGACAAGCTGGACGCGCTCAGGGAAATCGAACGCAGCCTGACCAGCCGGCCGCCGGCAGCACCCGCATCCGCCCCCAACAGCCGCGCGCGGCAGGCCGCCCCATGAGCGCCACCGCCTCCGGTGCACACCTGCTGGTCGTCGACGACGACGCCGACATGCTGCGCCTGCTGACCATGCGCCTGACGGCCGCCGGCTACCGCGTGAGCGCCGTGGGTTCGGCCGAGGCCGCGCTGGCACACCTCGACATCGAACGGCCCCAGCTGGTGCTCAGCGACGTGCGGCTGCCGGGCAAGGACGGGCTGGCGCTGTTCGAGGACATACGCGCGCGCCACCCGTCGCTGCCGGTGATCCTGCTGACTGCGCACGGCACGATTCCGGATGCGGTCGAAGCCACCGAACGCGGCGTCTTCACCTACCTGACCAAACCTTTCGACGGCAAGGCGCTGGAAGGCAAGATCGCGCAGGCACTGGCACTGAGCGCGCCGGCCCCGGCCGCCCAGGCCGGCCCCGAGGAGAGCTGGCAAAACGCCATCGTCAGCCGTTCCAGCCGCATGGCCGAAACCCTGGCCGAAGCCAGGATGGTCGCGCGCACGGATGCCAGCGTGATGCTGCGCGGCGAAAGCGGCACCGGCAAGGAACTGCTAGCCCAGGCCATCCACCAGGCCAGCCCGCGCGCGGCCCGTCCGTTTATTGCTGTCAACTGCGGCGCGATTCCGGAGGCGCTGCTGGAGTCCGAGCTGTTCGGCCACGTCAAGGGCGCGTTCACCGATGCCTCGGCCAACCACAAAGGCCTGTTCCAGGCGGCCGAGGGCGGAACGCTGCTGCTCGACGAGATCGGGGACATGCCACTGGCGCTGCAGGTCAAGCTGCTGCGTGTGCTGCAGGAGCGCGTGGTGCGCCCGCTCGGCTCCAGCCAGTCGATCCCGGTCAACGTGCGCATCCTGTCGGCCACCCACCGCGACCTGGACGCCGCCATGGCCGAGGGCCAGTTCCGCACCGACCTCTACTACCGCCTCAATGTGGTCACGCTGACGCTGCCGCCGCTGGCCGAGCGGCGCGAGGACATCGCCCTGCTGGCCAACCACTTCCTGGTCAAGCTGGCCGGCAAATACGGCAAGCGCCTGAGCGGTTTCGCACCGGAAGCGCTCAAGGCCCTGACCACCGCTGCCTGGCCCGGCAACGTGCGCCAGTTGTACAACGTGGTCGAGCAGGTCTGTGCCCTGGCCAGCACGCCGCTGATCCCGCTGGCGCTGATCCAGCGCGCCCTGCGCTCGCCCAGTGTGCAGGTGCTCACTCTGGCCGATGCGCGCCAGCGTTTCGAGCATGAGTACCTGGTCGGCCTGCTCAAGTTGACGGATGGCAACGTTGCCGATGCGGCACGCCTGGCCGACCGCAACCGCACCGAGTTCTACCGCCTGATGCAAAAGCATGGCCTGACGCCCAGCCACTTCAAAACTGAAGCGGGCCCCGCCCATGCAGACACTGTCGCCGATGAGCGACACGGCCAAGTACCTGATTTAAAACAGTAATTTCTTTCTGAGCTGCAGGGGTGTCGCTGAGCGGCGACAAAAATCAAGGGTTTTCCCTTGGTTTCTCCACCCGGGTCCCGGATTTTCAGCCGGACGGCTTTTAAGCTGTTGATTTCATTCAGTTTTTCATGCCTGGCACAGGGTTTGCCCTTGTCTGTGCATGTTGCTGCTTTTCCCCCCGATTTCAGTCCGCACCGGTATGGCGCGGGTGGCCCGCAGCGCAGCTTTGCTGGCAGCTCTGGTGCTGGCTGGTGCGGCCCAAGCCTGGACCCTGGACGACGTCGCCCAGCTGGCCCGGGAACGCGCCCAGACCCCCTACCAGCCGGTGCGCCAGGCCATCCCCGCCGAACTGGGAAATCTGGACTACGACGGCCTGCGCGACATCCGTTTTAACGATGACAAGGCCTTGTGGCGTGCCGACGGCCTGCCCTACGAAGCCAAATTTTTCCATGTGGGCCGCCAGAGCGATTCGGTGCGCATCCATGAGTTGTCTGCCACCGGCAACAAGGCGCTGTCCTACAACCCGGGCGATTTCAGTTTCGGCAAGAACAGCTTCCAGCCCGCGCGCTGGGGCGATCTCGGCTACGCCGGCTTCCGCATCCACACGCCGCTGAATTCCCCCGCCTACAAGGACGAACTGGTGGTGTTCCTCGGGGCGAGTTATTTCCGTGCCCTGGGTGCCGGCCAGCGTTACGGCCTGTCGGCACGCGGCCTGGCCGTGGACACCGCCGGCGCGGGCGGACGGCCGGAGGAATTTCCGCGCTTCACGGATTTCTGGCTGGAAAAGCCGGCGGCCGATGCCAAGCAGATCACCGTCTACGCCCTGCTCGATTCAGCGCGCATGACCGGCGCCTACCGCTTCGACATCCGCCCCGGCGAGCAGACTGTCACCGAGGTGCATGCGCGGGTCTTCATGCGCGCAGGCGCCGGGCCCCGCGTCGCCACGCTGGGCCTGGCACCGCTGACCAGCATGTTTTTCTTCGGCGAAAACCAGCCGCGCGCCGGCGACTTCCGCCCCGAAGTCCACGATTCGGACGGCCTGATGATGGCCAGCAGCGAGGGCGAGTGGTTGTGGCGGCCGCTGCAAAACCCCAAGACGCCGGTCGTCACCTCGTTCGCCATGAAAGGCCTCAAGGGTTTCGGCCTGATGCAGCGCGACCGCCTGTTTGCCAGTTATGAAGACACCGAGGCGCGTTACGAAGCGCGTCCCAGCGCCTGGGTCACGCCGATCGGCGACTGGGGCCCGGGCCGCGTCGAGTTGCTTCAGCTTCCAACACCCGACGAGACCCACGACAACGTGGCGGCGTACTGGGTGCCGGAGCGCCTGCCGCAGCCCGGCGAGTCGCTGGACTTTGCCTACCAGCTGGCCTGGCAGGGCGACCAGCAGCAGCGCCCGCCGAATGGCTGGGTCATCCAGTCACGCCGCGGCATCGGTTTCAACAAGCTCGACGCGCAGACGCTGGAGCAGACGATTTCTTATGTCATCGACTTTGCCGGCCCGGCGCTCGATGGCCTCAGGGACGACGCGCCGGTGCGCGCCGTCGTCTCCAGCGACAGCAACGGCCGCGTCGCCGAAAGCAATGCCTACCGCAATCCGGTCAATGGCCAGTGGCGCATGACCCTGCGCGTGCAACGTATCGACCCAGCCAGGCCGGTCGAGTTGCGCGCCTTTCTCCAACACGACAAACACACCGTAAGCGAAACATGGACCACCCTCGTCACCCCCTGATGCCCGCCACATCGCTGCCCGCGGTTTCAGCGCGCAGCCCCCTGCGCGAGCAGCGCCATCCCAACTCGGTGACCACACCGCCGATCAACCGCGGCTCCATGCCGGCGCGGCCCTGGCGCGGCTTCTGGAACAGCCTGGGCACGGCCGTGCTGCTGCGCCTGACCGGCGGCGCACGGCCCGCCCCTGCCGCAACCGCCATGGCGCCCTGGCAACACGCCGCCAAACGCCGGCGCGCCATGCTGGTGGCGCTGACGGTGCTGAGCACGGCGTTTGCCACCGCGCTGTTTGCCGACATGCAGCCCGACTACGACAGCGCCTGGCTGGAATACGGGCAGATCGCGCTGTTCGGCCTGCTGTCGGCCTGGGTCGTGACCGGCTTCATGACGGCCCTGATGGGTTTTTACGTGACCCTGCGCGGTGACAAATTCGCGCTGACGGCGCGCAGCGTGGCCGGGCACACGCTGGATGCCACGGCCCGCACGGCCATCATCATGCCGATCTGCAATGAGGACGTGCGCACCGTGTTCGCCGGCCTGCGCGCCACCTGTGAATCGGTCGCCGCCACCGGCCATGCGGCCGCCTTCGACGTGTTTGTGCTGTCCGACAGCAGTGACCCGGCGACCCGGCAGGCCGAACGCGCCGCCTGGGAAGAACTGCGCATGCAACTGGCCGCGCAGGCCGGCCAGCCGCTGATCGAGGTGTATTACCGGCTGCGCCAGCGCCGCACCCACCGCAAGGCCGGCAACGTCGCCGACTTCTGCCGCCGCTGGGGCAAGGACTACCGCTACATGATCGTGCTCGATGCCGACAGCGTGATGAGCGGCGACTGCCTGGTCAACATGGTCAAGCTGATGGAAGCCAACCCGACCGCCGGCATCATCCAGACCGCGACGCAGGCCATCGGCCACGTCACCCTGCATGCGCGTGCGCAGCAGTTCGCCTCGCGCATGACCGGCCGGCTGTTCACGCTGGGCATGCAGTTCTGGCAGCTCGGCGAATCGCACTACTGGGGCCACAACGCCATCCTGCGGGTCGAGCCCTTCATGCAGCACTGCGCGCTGGCGCCCATCCCCGGCAGCGGCGGCATGGCCGGCGGCATCCTGTCGCACGACTTTGTCGAAGCCGCGCTGATGCGCCGCGCCGGTTACCACGTGTGGCTGGCCTCGGACCTGGTCGGCAGCTACGAGCAACAGCCGCCCGACCTGCTGGCCGAGCTGCAGCGGGACCGCCGCTGGTGCCAGGGCAACCTGCAGAATTCGCGGCTGATCGCCGAACCCGGCATCCACCCGGTGCACCGCGCCATGTTCGGCACGGGCGCCATGTCCTACCTGTCGGCGCCGCTGTGGCTGTGTTTCCTGACGCTGGGCACAGCGCTCTGGCTGTCGGGCTCGCACATCATGACCGACTGGATGCTGGTGCCGGCCGAACTCGCCGCGCTCTGGGCATGGACGCTGTCCATGCTGTTCCTGCCGCGCGTGCTCGGCATGGCCGCCGTGCTGATCAAGGGCGAGGCCGGGGCCTTCGGCGGCCGCTTCAGCCTGCTGCGCAGTGCGCTGCTGGAAACCATGATTGCCCTGCTGCAGGCACCGATCCGCATGCTCGCCCATTCGCTGTTTGTGCTGGCCGCCATCACCGGCCTGAAACTGGACTGGAAATCGCCGCCGCGCGAAGCCGCCGCCGTGCCCTGGCGCGATGCGCTGCTGCGTTTTGCACCCATGAGCGGCGTCATCGCGCTGCTGGCGCTGGGCATCGCCGCCATCGATGCACGTGCGCTGGTCTGGCTGCTTCCCGTCGGCCTGCCACTGCTGCTGGCCATCCCGATGACGGTGCTGACCAGCCGCGTCGGCGTCGGCCGGAGCATGCGGGCCAGGCACTACCTGCTGATCCCGGAAGAGACCTTCTCGCCGGCGGTGCTGAACAGGGCGTGGCAACACGCAGGGTTGTTGCCGGCGCCGCGTTTGCAGGCGGCCTAGGTCCTGGATCAAGCGTCACGCCGCGGCTGTGGACAGCCTGCTTCGGTAGGGCTTAACTCCCCACTCCCACTCCCACCCCTAACCCCTCCCTCGCCCCGCTGGGCGATGGAGGGGGACTTCATTTGGCCGCGTGTGCTGCGCTCGCGTGCAAACATGACGGCCTGTTGGGAGTCCCGTCCTTGAAGCGCTTTGCGCTTCAAGGACTCCGGATCTTTGTCCCCGGTATTTCTTTTCTTTTTCACCCACCCGTCGGGCTGGGCCGAGGAGCGCAGCCGAAAACGGATCAGGACGGGCGATTGTCTGAGCGAAGCGAGTTCGAGCCCGGCCCCACTTTCGGCGAGCACCGCAGGTTGCCTGGAGCGAAGCGGAAGGACCCAGACCATCGGGTCGCCTTTTCTTTGGTGACTTTCTTTTGGCGAAGCAAAAGAAAGTTACTTGCCGCCGGGCAACCCCCGGCCAACAGGCCCTGGCAAGCCCCAGCCCCCGGTACTGCTACAGACAGCAGGACTGAACTCCCCACTCCCTCCCCTAGCCCCTCCCTCGCCCCGCTGGGCGATGGAGGGGGACCTCATTTTGCCGCGTGCGCTGCGCTCGCGTGCAAACATGACCGTTCGTTGGGAGTCCCGTGCAGGAAGCGCTTTGCGCTTCCTGCACTCCGAACGGGGTCCGCGGTATCCGGGTACTGGTTTTCCTCCCCCCCCCGTCGGGCTGGGCCGAGGAGCGCAGACGAAAATGGATCAGGACGGGCGATTGTCTGAGCCGAAGGCGAGTTCGAGCTCGGCCCCATTTTCGGCGAGCACCGCAGGTTGCCCGTAGCGAAGCGGAGGGACCCAGACCATCGGGTCGCCTTTTTCTTTGCTTACTTTCTTTTTGGCGACGCAAAAAGAAAGTGAGTTGCCGCCGGGCAACCCCCGGCCAACAGGCGTGCGCGAACCCAAAGGTTTGAAGGAGAAGACGGCGTCGACAAGCTCAGCCCGAACGGCGGTGGTCACTAAAGATGGATCCCGGATCAAGTCCGGGATAACAGCGGCACGGCGAATTCGCTATGAATTCGATAGCTTCTCACGCACGTCCGGCAAGCGTTACAGCCACTTTTGGCTTGCAAACCACCGAATCAGTGCCGGAAGTGCCTGACCCCGCTCAGCACCATCACCACCCCGCGCTCATCGGCGGCGGCGATGACTTCCTCATCGCGCATGCTGCCACCCGGCTGGATCACACAGGTCGCGCCGACGTCGACCACCACGTCGAGCCCGTCGCGGAAGGGGAAGAAGGCGTCACTGGCCACGGCTGAGCCCGCGAGGTCCAGGCCGGCGTTGGCGGCCTTGATGGAGGCGATGCGGGCCGAGTCGATGCGGCTCATCTGGCCAGCCCCGACGCCGAGCGTCATGCCGCCGCCGCAGAACACGATGGCGTTGGACTTGACGTATTTGGCGACCTTCCAGGCGAACAGCAGGTCCTGCAGCTGCGCCGGCGTCGGCTGCAGCTTGCTGACCACCTTGAGGTCGGCCAGCGCGAGCTCGTGGTTGTCGGCGGTCTGCATCAGCAGGCCGGAACCGACGCGTTTGACGTCCATCAGGTTGCGGCCCTGCTTCCACGCGGTGTCGCCACCGGGCGGCAGGGCGATCTGCAGGATGCGCACATTGACCTTGCTCTTGAACACCGCGAGTGCTTCGGGCGTGAAGGCCGGGGCCATCAGCACCTCGACAAACTGCTTCGATATCTGCTGCGCCGCCGCTTCGTCCAGCGTGCAGTTCAGCGCGATGATGCCGCCGAAGGCCGAGGTCGGGTCGGTCTTGAAGGCCTTGCTGTAGGCCTCGAGCGCATCGGCGCCGACGGCCACACCGCAGGGATTGGCGTGTTTGACGATGACGCACGCCGACTCGGTAAAACTCTTGACACATTCCCAGGCGGCATCGGCATCAGCGATGTTGTTGTAGCTGAGTTCCTTGCCCTGCAACTGCGTGGCCGTGACCAGCGAGCCGGGCGCCGGGTACAGGTCGCGATACAGCGCGGCCTGCTGGTGCGAGTTTTCCCCGTAACGCAAATCCTGCACCTTGATGAAGCGGCCGTTGGCCTGGCCCGGAAACAGGCTGTGGCTGCCATCGGCCTGGATGCCGGAGAGATAGTCGCTGATCGCGCCGTCGTACTGGCTGATGCGGTTGAAGGCGGCCACAGCCAGCGCGAATTTGGTCTTGTCGCCGAGCTTGCCATCGGCCTGCAGTTCTGCAAGCACGCCGGCGTACTGCGAAGCGTCGGTCAGCACACCCACGTCTTTCCAGTTCTTGGCGGCGGAACGCACCATGGCCGGGCCGCCGATGTCGATGTTTTCGATGGCGTCTTCGAGCGTGCAGCCGGGTTTGGCGACCGTGGCCTCGAACGGGTAGAGGTTGACCACCAGCAGGTCGATGGTGGCGATGTTGTGCGTCTTCAGCGCCGCCATGTGTTCGGGAAAGTCGCGACGCGCCAGCAGGCCGCCGTGGATGGTCGGGTGCAGGGTCTTGACGCGGCCGTCCAGCATTTCAGGAAAACCGGTGTGGTCGGCCACTTCGGTGACCGGAAGGCCGGCGTCGGCCAGAAGTTTGGCGGTGCCGCCGGTGGACAGCAGCTTGATGTCCAGCGCATGCAGTGCCTGCGCGAATTCCAGGATGCCGGTTTTGTCGGAGACGGAGATTAAGGCGTTCATGTTTTTTGGATGGTCCGGACGATGGGCTTGGTGCTTACTTGATCAGCTTGTGCTCAAGCAGCTTTTTGCGCAGGGTGTTGCGGTTCAGGCCCAGCCATTCGGCCGCGCGTGACTGGTTTTTGTCGGCGTGCTGCATCACCACCTCGAGCAGGGGCTTTTCCACCACGCGCACCAGCATCTCGTACATGCCGTCAGGTTCGGTGCCGCGCAAGTCCTTGAAGTAGCCTTCCAGGCTGTTTCGCACGCATTCCTCGATCTGTTTTTTGCTCATGCGAGCTCCCCCTCCGTCTTGTTATGTTGTTCATGGGCGTCAAACGCTGCGCCCGCCGGCATGCGGTCCATGCGCCCGCCCAGCGCATCGAAAAAGTCCGCCACCGCCCGCCATTGCGCCTGGCTGTCCTCCAGCAAATTCATGCGGCTGCGGAAAGCCTCACCGCCCGGCAGCGTTTTCACATACCAGGCTATGTGTTTGCGCGCGCTGCGCACGCCGCTGAACGCACCATAAAGTTCATAGTGGTCCAGCAGGTGATCGAGCAGCAAACGCCTGACCTCGGCCACCAGCGGCGGCGCAAGATGCGTGCCGGTTGCCAGGAAATGGCCGATCTCGCGGAAGATCCAGGGCCGGCCCTGGGCCGCCCGGCCCACCATGATGGCGTCAGCGCCGGTGCAGGCCAGCACATCACGGGCCTTTTCGGGCGTGTCGATGTCGCCGTTGGCGACCACCGGTATGCGTACTGCGCGCTTGACGGCGGCAATCGTGTCGTATTCGGCCTGCCCCTTGTAGCCCTGGGCCCGCGTGCGGCCGTGCACCGCCAGCATCTGCACCCCGGCGCCTTCGAAGGCGCGTGCCAGCGTGACGGCGTTTTTGTGCGATTCGGCCCAGCCGGTGCGCATTTTCAGCGTGACCGGCACGCCATGCGGCGCGCAGGCCGCCACCACTGCCTCGGCAATCGCCAGGGCCAGCGGCTCGTCCTGCATCAGGGCCGAGCCGGCCCATTTGTTGCAGACCTTCTTGGCCGGGCAGCCCATGTTGATGTCGATGATCTGGGCGCCGCGATCGATGTTGTAGGCGGCGGCCTCCGCCATCATCTGCGCGTCGGTGCCGGCGATCTGCACCGCAATCGGCGCGACCTCGCCGTCGTGGTTGGCGCGGCGCGAGGTTTTCAGCGTGTCCCACAGGTCCCGCCGCGAGGTCACCATCTCGCTGACCGCATAACCGGCGCCCAGGGTCTTGCACAGGCGGCGGAACGGCCGGTCCGTCACGCCGGCCATGGGCGCCGCAAACAGGTTGTTTGCCAAAACGTAGGGGCCGATGTTCATGGACTGGTGCGGGGGGTGATTGCGAAAGCGAGGGGTGATTGTAGCTGCCCAAAATTTCAGCAATCGAAATTTACACACGACCTGACAAGCGTCCGCCCTACAGTGCTGGACGGCAGCTGCTCCCTATACTCTCTGCAGATGGAACTCTGGCTACAACACCTGATAGAAGCGCTGGCGCTGCCTGAGTACGGATTGAGCACGGTGTTTGTGGTGTCCTTCATCTCGGCGACCCTGTTGCCGCTGGGCTCCGAGCCGGTGGTCTTCGGCCTGGTCAAGCTCAACCCGCACATGTTCTGGCCGGCCATCCTGGTCGCCACCGCCGGCAACACCCTGGGCGGCGCCCTCGACTGGTGGCTGGGTTATGGCGCGCACAAGGTGGTCGACAAGTATTCGCACTCCTCGCACCACGGCCGGGCCATACGCTGGCTGGAAAAGCTGGGGCCCAAGGCCTGCCTGCTGGCCTGGCTGCCGGCGGTTGGCGACCCGCTGTGCGCAGTGGCCGGCTGGCTCAAGTTTCCGTTCTGGCCTTGCGTCGCCTACATGGCCATCGGCAAGTTCGCGCGGTATTTCATGATGACGGGCGCGCTGATCTGGGCCTTTCCGGGCGGCTTCAAGTTTTTGGGCGGCTAGAACATGGCCCCCACGCTCACTCACTGCGTGTAGCTCGCTGCCCCCCGAGGGGGCCGCTGCGCCTGCGGCCCGGCAAAGCCGGTTCCGCGGCCCCGGCTTGAAAAAACCTAAAAGCGTTCGTGAGGTAGCAAATAACGCCACTGGCCCAGGGCCAGGCTGCTCATGGGCACGCGGCCGACGCGTAAACGTTTCATGGCCTGCACGTTCAACCCCACGGCTTCACACATGTAGGCGATCTGCCCGGGCTGCTCGCCCTTGAGGGCAAATCGCAGCCGGGTTTCGTTTTGCCAGCTGACCTTGGCCGGTGGCAGCAACACGCCCTTGTAGGTAAAGCCATGGTCGATACGGTTGAGCCGTTCCAGGCCGCCGGGCACCAGTTGGCCGGTCACGTCGACGATCACTTCATGCTCCATCACCGCGGCGTCTTCGCCGAGCTTGCGCGCCACGCGCCAGTCCTGGGTGAACACCACCAGCCCGCTGGCCGGCGTGGCCAATGGGGTGACCAGTGCCTGCGCGCTGAAATGTTTTTTGAGCGGGCGGATGCCGGAGCGGTCATCGGCCGAGCGATTCGCCGGCACCAGCAGCTGCAGGGCCGGCGGCGCGGGCTGGCGTGACGCGTTGCCCAGACCCGCCTCATGGCCGGCCGGCTTGTGCAGCAACCAGGTAACGGGCGTCAGCGCCAGCAGGCTGGCGTCGAGGTCGAGTTCGATCTTCTGGCTGCCCACGCGAAACTGCGGTTCTTCCACCACCACGCCGTCGACCCGCACCCAGCCGCCCTCGATGTACTGCTCGGCCTCACGGCGCGAGCAGTTGAGCATCTGGGCCAGGGCCTTGGCGAGGCGGACGGGTTCGGTCATACGAGCTGCACTGTCCGGTCGGGGGCCGCCGTCGAACCGGCTCCGCCGGGCGACAGGAGGCGTCCCCTGCAAGGGGAGGATGGGCTACACGCAGTGAGACCAGGCAGGGGTGTACCTATCTAGCTACTGAACAGGAAATTCATCACGTCGCCATCCTTGACGACGTACTCCTTGCCTTCGCTGCGCATCTTGCCCGCATCCTTGGCGCCCTGCTCGCCGTTGAAGGCGATGTAGTCGTCGAAGGCAATCGTCTGGGCGCGGATGTAGCCTTTTTCAAAATCGGTGTGGATCACGCCGGCGGCCTGCGGGCCGGTGTCACCGACATGGATGGTCCAGGCGCGCACTTCCTTGACGCCGGCGGTGAAGTAAGTCTGCAGGCCCAGCAGCTTGTAGGCCGCAACAATCAGGCGGTTCAGGCCCGGCTCGTCCTGGCCGATCTCGGCGAGGAACATCTTCTTGTCCTCTTCATCCATGTCGGCCATCTCGGCTTCCATCTTGGCGCAGATGGCGACCACCGGCGCCTTCTGCTCGGCAGCATAGGCCTTCAGGCGGTCCAGGAAGGGGTTGTTTTCAAAGCCGTCTTCGGCCACATTGGCCACAAACATCGCCGGCTTGGCGGTGATCAGGAAAAACTGCTTGAGCAAGGGCAACTCTTCCTTGCTGAAGGCTATCGTGCGCACCGGCTTGGTCTCGTTGAGCGCGGCCTGGCATTTTTCCAGGATGGCCACCAGCTTGATGGACTCCTTGTCGCCCGATCGCGCCAGCTTGGTCACGCGGTGCAGCGCCTTCTCGACGGCGGCCAGGTCGGCCAGGCACAGTTCGGTCTGGATCACCTCGATGTCGGAGATCGGGTCGACCTTGCCGGCCACGTGGATCACGTTGTCGTCCTCGAAGCAGCGCACCACATTGACGGTGGCGTCGGTCTCGCGGATATGGGCCAGGAACTTGTTGCCCAGGCCCTCACCGGTGCTGGCGCCGGCGACCAGGCCGGCAATGTCCACAAACTCGACAATGGCGGACTGGATCTTTTCCGGATTGACGATTGCCGCCAACTGGGCCAGTCTGGGGTCTGGTACCTCCACAATACCCACATTGGGCTCAATCGTGCAGAAAGGGTAGTTCTCAGCCGCAATCCCCGCTTTGGTCAACGCGTTGAACAGGGTGGATTTTCCGACGTTAGGCAAGCCTACGATGCCGCACTTCAAACTCATGACAAACCTTCAAAAACAGGCTGAGAAGTGTATGCGATATGCGATTCGACACATTGCAGGCCTGGTACTGGTGCTGCTGGCGGCACTTGTCGCCGCACCCGGCCAGGCCCAGCCGGTGCTGGTATTGCAGGACCCGAATGCCACCCTCGACGTGCAGGCCGAGGGCCTGGCATGGGTTGACGTCAAGGCCGAGGCCAGCGTCGCGCAGGTAGCGGCAGGTCAGTTCCAGGCCTTCATGAGCCCCCCGCGCAGCAACACCATCTACAAGCTGGGCACCCATGCCGTGCTGTGGCAGCACTACCGCTTTCAGCAACCCCTCGGGTCGCAGCACCAGTGGGTCCTGGAGTTTCCGGTTCCACTGCTCGACAAGGTCACGGTGTACCAGCAATCGGCAGACGGGCAATGGCTGGGGCAGACCGCAGGCGACACCGTGCCTGTGTCGAGCTGGCCCGAGCCGGGGCGGTATGCACAGTTTTCACTGAACCTGGAACCCGGTGCGGTGCGGGACGTGTATGTGCGCATCCAGCACCAGACCCAGATCAACATCCCGGTCAATGTCATCTCCCGGGTCAGTCAAGGCCAGCGGCGACAGGTGGATTACATGCTGATCGGCGTCGTTTTTGGTGCCCTGCTTCTGCTGGTGATTGCCAGCGCGGCCCAGAGCTGGGTGTACCGCGACCGGCTGTACGGCTGGTATGCGGGTTACGCGGCCATCATGATGGGCGTCATTGCCACCACCAGCGGCATGGCCGGCCATTTGTTGTGGGGCGACTCCGCCACCTGGAACAACGCTGCGCAGGGTTTTCTGGGGCTGGTCGGCGGCAGCATCGCACTGCTGATGGTCAGGTCGCTTTGCAGTTCGAACGCCCACTACGCGCTGCTCGACCAGGTCAGCTACTGGACCGCCCTCGCCGGCCCGGTCCTGGCCCTGTTTTTTGTGGTGATGGACCGGACCTGGGGGGTGCGCCTGATCGGTGTTTACCTGATACTGTGTGTGGTGCTGGGCCTGGTCACGGCATTTCTGGCGTCCCGGCGCAGGGATGTGGTGGGCCTGTGGGTGCTGGGCGCCTTCATCCCCTTGTCCGTGGCCACCCTGGCGGCGGTGGCGCGCATTTTTGGCTGGCTGCCCAGTTCCTGGCTGATCGAGCACTCGCTGATGATCGCGCTGGCCGTGGAGGCACCCTTGCTGCTGGTGGCACTGAACATCCGTTCCCGCGAGCGTCACATCATTGAAACCCGCGAACAGGCCATGTCCAGCCAGGATGCGCTGACCGGCCTGCTGACCCCCCATCTTTTCAGCGACCGCCTGTCTCAGGTGTTGTCCCGCGCCATGCGCCACAAGGAGCCGGCGGCCGTGGTGTATATCGAGCTGGTCAACTACAACTACATCAAGCGCACGCACGGCATTGCGGTGGCCGAACAAAGCCTGTTGCGCAGCGTCATCAAGCTGCGCCGCATCCTGCGCGATGTCGACACGGCAGGCCGCGTCGATGAAGCCTGCTTTGGCCTGATTCTGGAAGGTGTATCAACGCGCGAACCCGTGACCGAGCTGGCGGCACGCCTGATCGCAACCGGCCTGATGCCGCTCAAGGGTCTCAAGCCCGAGGTACTGCTGCAATTTCATGTGGCCGGCGTGCTGCTCAACGAGCGCCTGATGGAAGGCCCCGCACTTTCGCAGGCGCTGTCCGACCTGTTGGCCGGCATGGCGGAACGTACGCGTCGCCCCATCCGTTTTCTGGAGCCCGATGTGACCCGCCCGTCGCCGCTGGAGCGCAATTCCCGTCCAGGTGACAGCGACAGGCCGTCGATTGCAAATTCAGGCTGAAACCATTCAGTCGAAGCGGTAGCTGGCGCGCACGACCTGTCCGACACGCAGCAGGTGGTCCTCGCCGTCGAGCCGGATCAGGTTCATGCCGAAACTCAGGGCGCCGTCCAGGCGCGGGTCCTGGCGGTAGGTCTGCAGCATGTCGCTGACCTCGGGGCTGCTGATGGCCGTGGCCGGATCAATGTTGGGAATCGGGCAACGCGCGCAGGGCTTGACCGGCTTGAGCCGGGCCACACCCTGCTCGGTGCTGACCTGCAGCTCATCGAGCCGGTCCTCGTCGTGGGCGGCCAGGGCGTCGGCGGCCGGACCGGGGGCGGGGCCCAGCACGAGGTTGGGGCGGAAACGTTCCATGCCGACGGGCGCGCTGCCGGCCGCCTGCAGCCTCTCATTGAGCCCGGCCAGCGAGGCCTCGCTGAGCACCAGCAAGGGGTAGCCGTCACTGAACTGGTTGAGCGCTTCCACGCCACCGGTCCAGCGCGCGCTGGACAGCCGCTTGTGCGCGGGATCGAAACGCACCAGGCGGAGCTTCGCGCCCAGGAAATCGCTGAACCACTGGGCGGCCACGGCGCCCATGTCGTAGGCCTGCACCTCGTCGTTCCAGACCTTGACCCGCACCGGTTCCTGCACCTGGTCCAGCGCGATGTGCAAGGCCAGCATGCCGGGCGCGCGCAGCACCATGTCCTGGGTCTTGAGCTGCGGCCGGATCAGCGCCATGCGCGGCAATTCGCGTTGCGTCACGAATTCTCCGTGCTCATCGACGACCATCCAGGCGCGGTCGAACTCCAGCCCGGTCTCTGTCAGGATGGCCTCCCGGACCTGCACACCGGCGCAGGACTTGACCGGATACACCCACAGGGCGCTGATCAGCGCGTTGACATCGGTCGGCGCCGTGCCGGCTGTTTCGCTCATTGATTCACTCACTTGGACCTGTCCTCCAGAAAATTGACTTCCGTCCCCACAAGTGTGCGATTTTGCACCGCCTTCTAAAATGGGCCATGTCCAAACCCTTTGATGTCTGTATCCGCGGCGGCGGCGTGGTCGGCCGCACCCTGGCCCTGCTGCTGGCGCGCGAACGCCTGCGGGTGGCGCTGGTCGCCCGCCCTGCACCGGACAGCCCGGCCGCGCCGCCTGTGCAGGACGTGCGTGCCTACGCGCTGAACAGCGCCTCGCGGCAGCTGCTGGAATCGCTGCGGGCCTGGCCCGAGGCGCCCGCGGCCACGGCGGTCAAGGACATGCAGGTCTGGGGTGACGACGGCGGTCACCTCGAATTCAGCGCCGTCGGCGCCACGCCCCTGGCCTGGATCGTCGACGTGCCCGCGCTGGAGCAGCAACTGGCCGAAGCCGTGCGTTACCAGCCGCAGATAGAATCCGTGCCGGCGCCGGTGGCGGCCGCACTCAGCGTGGTGTGCGAAGGCAAGGCCAGCAGCAGCCGCAACGACTTCGGCGCCGCCTGGACCGTCAAGCCCTACCCCCAAAAAGCCCTTGCCGCGCGGCTGCAGAGCGACCAGCCGCACCACGGCCTGGCGCGGCAGTGGTTCAGCCAGGGCGAGGTGTTGGCGCTGTTGCCGATGGACGGCGATCACGGGAACTCTCTGGCGCTGGTGTGGTCTGTCCCTGTGGAACGTGCGGCCGCGCTGGAAAAAATGTCAGCTGAAGAATTTTCAGCGGCCCTGCAACTGGCCTGCGGCGCCGAAGCCGGCCGCCTGACGCTGGCCAGTGGCCGCTCGAGCTGGCCGTTGGCACTGGCCACGGCCGACCGCTGGGTCGGGCCGGGCTGGGCCCTGGCGGGTGATGCCGCCCACACGGTGCATCCACTGGCCGGCCAGGGCCTGAACCTGGGGCTGGGCGATGCCGCGGAGCTGGCTGCGGTGCTGCATGCGCGCGAGTACTGGCGAGGACTGGGTGACGAGAAATTACTGCGTCGCTACGAGCGGGCGCGCAAGGCCGACGTCGCGGCCATGGGCGCGGTGACAGACGGCCTGCACAGCCTGTTTGCGCAGACCGATGTGCGCTGGCAGGCCCTTCGCAACTGGGGCATGACGGGTTTTGCGAAAAGCGGGCCGTTCAAGCAATGGGTGACGCGGCAGGCGATGGGTCAGGGTTAACAAGATGCACCAAAGAAACGGAAAAACACGATGACATTGTTCAGAAACCTCGCCGCATGCGGCCTGCTCGCCCTGGGACTGGGCGCCGCTGTGGCGCAGGAGGCCGCGATCCGCAAGAACCTGGCCGAACGCCTGCCCAGCCTGCCGCCCATCGAGGAAGTCGGCAAGGCGCCCATGAACGGCCTCTACGAAATCCGCGTCAGCGGCAACGAGATCTTCTACACCGATGCCGAAGGCAATTTCCTGATCCAGGGCAACCTGATCGACACCAGGCAGCGGCGCAACCTGACCGAGGAACGCATCGACAAGCTCAATGCGGTGGCCTTCGACGCGCTGCCGCTGAAGGATGCCTTCACCATCGTGCGCGGCAATGGCAAGCGCAAGCTGGCCGTGTTTGAAGACCCGAACTGCGGCTACTGCAAGCGCTTTGAGCGCGACATGCAGAAGGTCAGCGACGTGACGGTCTACATGTTCCTCTACCCCATCCTCGGCGCGGACTCTGCGGACAAGTCCAGAAACATCTGGTGCGCCAGGGACCAGGGCAAGGCCTGGCAGGACCTGATGCTGCGCGACCGGGCCGTGACCCCGGCCAGTTGCGATAGCAGCGCGCTGGCGCGCAACATCGAGTTCGGCCGGAAACACCGCATCACCGGCACCCCCACGCTGATTTTTGCCGACGGCACGCGGGTCCCGGGCGCCATCAGCGCGCAACAGGTCGAAAAACACCTCAGCGAGGCCAAGGTCCAGTAATCCGGGCAAGCACCCCGGACCAGGCGTCAAAAGTGCTTCCAGCCCACGATTGGCGGGCGCAAGCCGCTCCTCTTCTGATAGCAACCCGGGGGCCGCCTGTTGTCGGCTATTCTTGATTCATGGCAAAACCACGCGCTCCTGCTTCCCCGCCGCCGGTGTCCGCGGCCCTCGGCTTGACCCACCACATTGAAATCGCCGATGTCCACGCCCACCTGTTTCGTGTCACGCTGACCATCCCGCGGCCCGACGCGCTGCAGCGGCTCAGCCTGCCGGTGTGGATCCCGGGCAGCTACCTGGTGCGCGAGTTCTCCAAAAACCTGCAGGGCCTGCGCGCCCGGCAGGCGGCACGGGCGCTGCCGGCAGCGCAGTTGCGGCAGCTGGACAAATGCAGCTGGGAAGTCCGCTGCAACCCGGACAAACCGCTGCAGCTGGTTTACGAGGTGTACGCCAACGACAACTCGGTGCGCACCGCCTGCCTCGACGCGCGGCGCGGGTTTTTCAACTGCAGCTCGCTGTGCCTGCGTGTCGACGGCCAGACCGAAGCGCCGCAACGGCTCGAGATTGTTGCCTCCGGCGCCACGGCCGGCTGGTCAGTGGCCACCGGCCTGGCGCCGGTCAAAATCAACAAGCAGGGTTTCGGCAGCTACCTGGCCGCGGACTATGACGAACTGGCGGACTGCCCGGTCGAAATGGGGCCCTTCTGGAGCGGCAGCTTCAGCGCCTGCGGCGTGCCGCACCGCTTTGTGGTGGCCGGCGCTGCTCCCGGCTTCGACGGTGCACGTTTGCTGGCGGACACCCGGAAAATCTGCGAGACCCAGATCCGTTTCTGGCACGGCAAGCGCAAACCGCCCTACAAAGGCTACCTGTTCATGCTTAACGCGGTGGACGACGGTTACGGCGGGCTGGAGCACCGCAATTCCACCGCATTGATCTGCAACCGCAAGGACCTGCCGCGGCTGGGCGAGAGCAAGCCGCCCGAGGGCTACACCACGCTGCGCGGACTGATCAGCCATGAGTATTTCCACACCTGGAACGTCAAGCGGCTGCGGCCGGCTGAATTCGCCAGCTACGACTACGGCACCGAAAATTACACGCAGCTGCTGTGGTTCTTCGAAGGTTTTACCAGCTACTACGATGACCTGATGCTGCGCCGCGCCGGCCTGCTCGACGACGCGGCTTACCTGCGCCTGCTCAACAAAACCATCAACCAGGTGATGCAGACGCCGGGGCGGCTGGTGCAGTCGGTGGCGCAGGCCAGCTTCGATGCCTGGGTCAAGTACTACCGGCAGGATGAAAACACGCCCAACGCCACCGTCAGCTACTACACCAAGGGCGCGCTGGTGGCCCTGTGTTTCGACCTGGGCCTGCGCAGCGAAAGCGGTGCCGGCGGGCCGGCGAACCTGGACGCGGTGATGCGCAGCTTGTGGCTGCGCTGCAAGGCTGGCCCCATGAGCGAAGCGGATTTTGCCGCCGCGCTGGAGGAAGTGAGCGGGCGCTCCTGGGCGGCAGAAATCGCCGCCTGGGTGCACGGCACCGGCGAGTTGCCGCTGGAAGATCTGCTCAAGCGCCACGGTGTGGGCGTGTTGCAGGAGCCCGCGCAACTGGCTCAGGCGCTGGGATTGCGGGTGCAGGAAAACGGCAACGTCCTGATCAAGACCGTGCTGCGCGGCGGCGCCGCCGAACGCGCCGGTTTTGCGGCCGGCGACGAATGGCTGGGCGTCGAAACCGTCGCCGGTGGCACAAAAAAAACCACGGTCAGCGGCTGGCGCCTGGGCAAGCTGGAGGATCTCACGCTGTACGCCGGCAAGCATAAAACCATGCAGGCGCTGGTGGCGCGCGACAAACAGCTGCTGCGCCTGCAGCTCTCGCTGCCACCGGAAGTCACCACCTGGCGGCTGGTACTGCGTGACGCGGCACTGGCCGGGCGCTGGTTGTCTGAGCCTGCCTGAGGAAGCGCCGGGGCTGGACCGCCGGCTGGCGGTGGACTAGAATGGCCTTGCTCCGGGGTGCAGCCCGACCATGGTGGTCGGGCAGCTGAGATGGCCAACCCAAACCCGTGAACTTGAATCGGTTCGTACCGACGTAAGAAGAGCTGACTGCCACCGGTTTCCGGCTGACCAGTCAACAACCAACACCACAGCGCTGGTGCTGGCCACACCTTCGGAGCATTTTGTGTGTCACCACACGACAAGGATGCTCCGATGAATGCGCCCGACAAATTCGCCCAGTTGCTGTCCCTGACCCGTGAGCCGTTTCCGGCCTCACGCAAGATTTACGTGCCCGGCCAGCTCCACCCTGGCCTGCGGGTGCCCATGCGCGAAGTCAGCCTGAGCAACGGTGAATCCGCCACGCTCTACGACACCTCGGGCCCCTACACCGATCCCACTACAGACATCGACGTGCGCCGCGGGCTCGAGGCCTTGCGCACCCCCTGGATTGAGGCGCGCGGCGACACAGAAATTTATACCGGCCGCGCCGCGCAGGCTGTCGACGACGGCACGCGTCGGGAGGATCGCACCGATCCCGCTGATCCTGAAGTTCAGCGCATCGCTGCCCTGCGTGCCCAGGCCGCCGGCCTGCAACGCACGCCGCGCCGCGCCAAGGCCGGGCTCAACGTCAGCCAGATGCACTATGCGCGCCGCGGCATCATCACGCCCGAGATGGAGTACGTCGCGCTGCGCGAAAACACGAAACGCGAATGGATGGCCGAATATCTGGGTGACGCCAAACGCGCCGCCCGCGTGCGCGGCAATCCCATGGGTGCGCAACTGCCGGAATGGGTCACGCCCGAATTTGTGCGTGACGAGGTGGCGCGCGGCCGCGCCATCATCCCGGCCAACATCAACCACCCTGAAGTCGAGCCCATGATCATCGGCCGCAATTTCCTGGTCAAGATCAACGCCAACATCGGCAACTCGGCCGTGACCTCGAGCATCGAGGAAGAGGTGGAAAAACTGGTCTGGGCCATCCGCTGGGGCGCCGACAACGTGATGGACCTGTCCACCGGCAAGAACATCCACACCACGCGCGACTGGATCATCCGCAACTCGCCGGTGCCCATAGGCACGGTGCCGATTTACCAGGCGCTCGAAAAGGTCGGCGGTGTGGCCGAAGACCTGAGCTGGGAGATCTACCGCGACACCCTGATCGAACAGGCCGAGCAGGGTGTGGACTACTTCACCATCCACGCCGGTGTGCGCCTGCCTTTCATCCCGATGACGGCGAATCGCCGCACCGGCATCGTCTCGCGCGGCGGTTCCATCCTGGCCAAGTGGTGCATGGCGCACCACCGTGAAAACTTTTTGTACAAGCACTTCGAGGAGATTTGCGAGATCATGAAGGCCTACGACGTGAGTTTTTCACTCGGTGACGGCCTGCGCCCGGGCTCGGGGGCCGACGCCAACGACGAGGCGCAATTCGCCGAACTGCGCACCCTGGGTGAACTGACAAAAATCGCCTGGAAGCACGACGTGCAGACCATGATCGAAGGCCCCGGCCATGTGCCCATGCACATGATCCAGGCCAACATGGACGAGCAGCTCAAGCACTGCCACGAGGCGCCTTTTTACACCCTGGGTCCGCTGACCATCGACATCGCGCCCGGCTACGACCACATCTCCAGCGCCATTGGCGCAGCCATGATCGGCTGGTTCGGTACCGCCATGTTGTGTTACGTCACGCCCAAGGAACACCTGGGCCTGCCCGACCGCAACGATGTGAAGCAGGGCATTCTTGCCTACAAGATCGCCGCACACGCGGCCGACGTGGCCAAGGGCCACCCGGCCTCCCGCGCGCGCGACGAAGCGCTGTCGAAAGCGCGCTTCGAGTTCCGCTGGCATGACCAGTTCAACCTGTCGCTGGACCCCGACACCGCTCGTGAATTCCACGACGAAACCCTGCCCAAGGAAGTCAGCAAGGTGGCGCACTTCTGCTCCATGTGTGGGCCGAAATTCTGCTCGATGAAAATCAGCCAGGAGGTGCGCGAGTTTGCGGCGCGGCAGGGCCTGGACGAGGCAGCGGCGCTGGCGCAGGGAATGCAGGCAAAATCGGCCGAGTTCCGCGACCGCGGCAGCGACCTCTACATCCCCATCCAGAAACTCTGAACCCACGCTGACAAGGGCGGACACATCCATGCACATCGGTATCGCAGGCGCAGGCCTGCTGGGGCGGCTGCTGGCTTTCGAGCTGGCCAGGACCGGCCATTCGGTCGAGGTTTTTGACCCGGCGCCGGGACCGCAGGCGCCTGGCGCCGGCGTGTATGCCGCCGGGTGGACGGCGGCCGGGATGCTCAGCCCCACGGCCGAGCTGGAGTCCGCCGATGAAAATGTCTTCACGCTCGGCCTGCGTTCGCTGGCCTTGTGGCCGGGCATCGTGGCTGCGCTGGGCCAGCCGGTCGAGCTGCACCAGCGCGGCAGCCTGCTGGTGGCGCACCGCGGCGACGAAGGCGCGGCACGCCGCGTGGTGGAGCTGTTGCAGCACAAGGCGCCCGCCGGGCACGCGCCGCAGGCCCTCGATGCGGCGGCACTGCGCGAGATCGAACCCGTCATCCACGGCGCGCTCCAGGCCTGGCTGCTGCCGCACGAAGGGCAGATCCACAGCGTGCAGGCCATGGCGGCGCTGGCCCATGCGGCAGCTGCGGCCGGCGCCCGCTTTCACTGGGGCCTCACGGTGCAGCGCCTGCAGGCCGGTGAAATCCACACGCCGCAGGAAACCAGGAAGTTCGACTGCGTGTTCGACGTGCGCGGGACCGGCGCGCGGCCCGCGCCGGCAGACCGCAGGCCGCATGACGGCTTCACACCGGAGGTGCGCGGCGTGCGCGGTGAAATTTTCTGGCTGCACGCCCCGGGCGTGCGACTGCAGCGGCCGGTGCGCCTGCTGCACCCGCGCCACCGCGTGTACATCGTGCCGCGCGAAGGTGATCACATCGTGGTCGGCGCCAGCGAGATCGAGAGCGAAGACCGCTCACCGGTCTCGCTGCGCAGCACGGTCGAGCTGCTGGCCGCCGCGCACAGCATCATTCCCGAACTGGCCGAGGCACGCGTGATTCATTCCGAAACCAATTTGCGCCCCGCCCTGCCCGATAATCTGCCACGCGTGGAGCAAGGCGCGGGCCTGGTTCGCATCAACGGCCTGTTCCGCCACGGCTGGCTGATCGCACCGGCGCTGGTTGAACAAGCGCTCAAGGACCTGGCATGAAACCCATCACCATCACCCTCAACGGCGAGGCCCGGCAGTTGCCGCCCGGCAGCACGCTGGCCGACGCACTGGCGGAAAGCGGCCAGCCGGCAGCCTCATTTGCCAGCGCCGTCAACGGCGAATTTGTGGCGCGCGACGCGCGCGCCAGCACCGTACTTTCGGACGGCGACGCCGTCTTCACCTTTCAAGCCATCACCGGAGGCTAGCCTGGATATGACTTTCTCCATCGCAGATACAGCACTCACAAGCCGCTTCTTCCTGGGCACTGCCAGCTACCCTTCGCCGCAGGTTTTGCAGGAGGCGATTGCCGCCTCCGGCGCCGAAGTGGTCACGGTCGGGCTCAAGCGCCAGATGGCGGCCGGCGGCGCCGGCACGCAAAACGACTTCTACCAGATGATCCGCGACAGCGGTGCGCGCCTGCTGCCCAACACCGCCGGCTGCCGCAGCGCGCGCGAGGCGGTCACGCTGTCGCAGATGGCGCGCGAGCTGTTCGGCACGAACTGGATCAAGCTCGAGGTGGTCGGTGACGAACACACGCTGCAACCCGACCCCTTCGAGTTGATCACGGCGGCCACCGAGCTGGTGCGCGAGGGTTTCGAGGTCTTTCCCTACTGCACCGACGACCTGGTCAGCTGCCAGCGCCTGCTCGATGCCGGCTGCCGCATCCTGATGCCCTGGGGCGCGCCGATCGGCTCGGGCCAGGGCCTGGTCAACCCCTTTGCGCTGCGCACCCTGCGCGCGCGCCTGCCCGGTGTGCCGCTGATCGTGGACGCAGGCATCGGCTCACCCGCCGACGCGGTGCAGGCCATGGAACTCGGTTACGACGCGGTGCTGCTCAACTCGGCCGTGGCGCACGCGCGCGACCCGGTACAGATGGCGCGCGCCTTCAAACTCGGCATCGAGTCCGGACGCCTGGCGTACGAAGCCGGCATCATGGCGCAGCAGGACATGGCAGTGGCCTCCACACCGGTGACCGGCCGGCCTTTTGTGTTGTGAGCGCCGCCATGAAACCCACGGTCTGGACCTTTGCTGCCAACGCAATGGACATACAGCGAAGCCTCGCACAAACCGGCACGTCGCCGGAGCCGGCCCTGCTCTGCCTGAACCGCAAGGAAGCCGCCACACTGCTGGATTTACCTGCACTCGACGAACCCGCGGCCGTGATGCAAGCCGCCGCGTCTTTGCGCAGCACCCTGGGTACAGCCGTGGTGATCCTCGGCGAGGACAGCAACTATGCCGACACGCCGCAGGCCAGCGGCTGGCTGACCCGCCCCGCGCCGCACCGTACGCGTCCCGGGACGGACGCGGTATTTGCCGAGGCTGCCGCGCAAGCACTGGCCAGGGGCTTTGTCGCCATGGAAGCCATCGTCATCGCCTGCATGGCCACCCAGGACGCATTGAGCCAGGACGCCGGAGCGACACCGCTACCAGCGCGTCCGGACTTTGCGCAGCGTATTGACAATTTGCCGCATTTCAGCCTGCCTCAGCCCGCCAGCGTCAGCGGTTTTGCAGCGCTCAGCACGCCCGACATGGGCCTGTACGCGGTGGTCGACAGCGCCGCCTGGGTGGCCCGCGTCGTGGCCGCAGGTGTGCGCACGGTGCAGCTCAGAATCAAGGATGCAGAAGGCGCTGAACACCGCGATTTTGTACGCGGGCAGATTCGCGAAAGCATACGTTCCGCCACAGCCGCAGGCGCCCAGTTGTTCATCAACGACCACTGGCAGCTCGCCATCGAGGAGGGTGCTTACGGTGTGCACCTGGGCCAGGAGGATTTGCACATCGCTGACCTGGCCGCGATCAAACAAGCCGGCCTGCGGCTGGGCATCAGCACCCACGCCTACTGGGAAGTCTGCCGCGCCTGGGCGCTGCAGCCGAGTTACATCGCCTGCGGGCCCATCCACCCGACACAAGCCAAGGCCATGCCCTGGATACCGCAGGGCAACGCCAACCTGGCCTACTGGTGCAAGCTTCTGCCGCTGCCGGTGGTCGGCATTGCCGGCATGGACGTGGCACGCACGCAGCAAGCCGCAGCCTGCGGCGCCGAGGGCGTGGCACTGATCAGCGCCATCACGGCAGCGCCCTCGCCGGAAGCGGCCATCCTTGATTTGCAGCAGGCCTTGCAGCGCGGCCGAAGCGGGCCTGCTGTCGACGCACCGCCGCTTCCCCGGCCGACCCTGGCCGCCGCCTGAAGGAGATCTCATGAGCGCCGCACCCGCCAGCCCTTACGGCACCCTGCCCGCCGCGCCGCCGGCCGCCACGCGCAAACCCGTGAGCCTGCCGCGCCTGCGCGAGATGCATGCGCAGGGCGAAAAAATCACCATGCTGACCGCCTACGACGCGACCTTTGCCGCGGTCGCCGACGCCGCCGGCATCGAATGCATCCTGGTCGGCGATTCGCTGGGCATGGTCTGCCAGGGCCTGGGCAGCACGGTGGGTGTGACGCTGGAAGCCATGCGCCACCACACCGACTGTGTCGCGCGCGGCCTGCGGCGCGCACAGGCCACCGCCTGGCTGATCGCCGACCTGCCCTTCGGCAGTTACCACGAGTCCCGCGAGCAGGCGCTGCGCAGCGCCACCGTGCTGATGCAGGCCGGCGCCCACATGGTCAAGCTCGAAGGCGGCGGCTGGACCACCGACACCGTGTTTTTCCTGGTCGAACGCGGCATCCCGGTCTGCGCCCACCTGGGCCTGACGCCGCAGACCGTGCATGCGCTTGGCGGCTACCGGGTTCAGGGCCGGGGCGAGGAAGCCGCCGCCACCCTGCGCAGCCAGGCGCACGCGCTGCAGGACGCCGGCGCGGCCATGCTGGTGCTGGAGATGGTGCCGGCGGCCCTCTCCGCAGCGCTGACGGCGGAACTCACGCACTGCGCGACCATAGGCATAGGCGCCGGCGCCGGCACCGCCGGCCAGGTGCTGGTCCTGCACGACATGCTGGGCATGAACCTGGGCAAGATGCCGAAGTTCGTCCACAACTTCATGGCCGAGGCGCACAGCGTGCAGGGCGCGATGCAGGCTTATGTGCGTGCTGTCAAAGACGGCAGCTTTCCGGTCGATGCACTGCATGCCTGGTAGAAATATGGCCCCCACATTCGCTCACTGCGTGTAGCTCTCTGCCCCCCGAGGGGGCGCATTTTTTCCTTGGGGCGGCCCGGCGGAAAAAACCTGGCCCCCACGCTTGTCGCTTGTATAGTCGCCCCTTTTGAACACCAGCTTTGCACCGCATGAAAATTGTCCACAGCATCACCGACCTGCGCGCCGCGCTGGCAGCTTTCCACTGCCCGGCCTTTGTGGCCACCATGGGCAACCTGCACGACGGCCATATCGCGCTGGTGGACAAGGCCAAACCGCTGGGCGACGTGACGGTGGCCAGCATCTTCGTGAATCGCCTGCAGTTCGCGCCGCACGAAGACTTTGACAGCTATCCGCGCACCTGGGAGGCCGACTGCGAGCGGCTGCGTGCTGCCGGCTGCGATGTGCTGTTTGCGCCGCGCGAGACCGACCTCTACCCGGAGCCACAGACCTACAAGGTGCACCCGCCGGCCGAACTCGCCGACATCCTCGAGGGCCAGTTCAGGCCCGGATTTTTTGTCGGCGTCAGCACCGTGGTGATGAAGCTGTTTTCCAGCGTTTTCGCCGGCAAGCCGGCCGGCTTCGCGATGTTCGGCAAGAAGGACTACCAGCAACTGATGATCGTGCGGCGCATGGTGCAGCAGTTCGCGCTGCCCATCGAGATCGTGCCCGGCGACACGCTGCGCGCAGCCGACGGGCTGGCGCTGTCTTCACGCAACGGCTACCTGAGCACGACCGAGCGCAGCGAAGCGGTCCAGCTCTCGCGCGCGCTGCAGGCGCTGGGCCAGGCGGTGAAGGCGCAAGGCCTGGCACAACGCGACGTGCTGGAGGAAGAAGCCATGCTGGCGCTGGCGGCACGCGGCTGGAAGCCCGACTACCTGAGCGTGCGCCGCCGTTCGGATCTGCTGCCCCCCGGTGTGGACGACACTTCCGCGCCGCTGGTGGTACTGGGCGCCGCCAAACTGGGTAACACCCGACTGATCGACAACCTCGAGATCTGACAGCCCGCCCCGGGTTTGGGCATCAAACAGGGCTGCAGCGCTTATTCCACGGGCGTACGCAGCTATCTATTCAGGAGCAGATAGGTCCGGCGGTGATTCGGCTGGTGCCTGCGCACGCTGCGCACCCAGCCACTGCCAGCCTTTCCAGGCCAGCCAGGCAGCGCCGGCCGCCAGCATGCCGTACCGGATGGCCGGCCGGCGTGCACCCGCCAGCGCCAGTGACAGCAGCGGACTGAGCAGGGGCGCGCGTTTAAGCAGAAGCAGGGCCAGCGGCAGGCCCTTGCCGATGGCCAGGCCCGGGGCCGCCTTGCCCAACAGCGTCGCCGACTGGCGCACCGCGCCGACAGTCTGGACCAGTTCGGCACGTTCGGTGGCCGAGCGCAACAACAGCGCCTGTTTTCTCAGCACCCGCTGGCCGGTGGCATCAGTCATGGCGGTCCTTCACGGTGACCGGGCTGGGGCCGGATGCGGCCTGCAGCGCCTCGCGGTCGCGCGCCATTTCAGCCAGGGTGGCCTGCAGGAAAGGCGGCCGGGTCGCCAGCATGCGCCGAACCCGCCACACCAACCATCCCGCCAGACCCAGGTACACGATGGCAAAACCAGCCATGACCACCACCCGCTGGCCGGCATCCACGGCCAGCACCACGGTGAAGGTCAGCACCAGCAGGCCCATCAAACCAAACACCAGCAGGCCCAGCAGGCTCAGCAGCAAGCCGACCAGGCGCTGCAGCTCTTCCTCGAGTTCGACGCCTGCCAGCGCCAGCCGCGTGTGCGCCATCGCCAGCGCGGTCAGTGCAAGCTGGCGCAGGGAGGCGAGCAGGCGCGGCGGCGCGCCGGTTTCTGGCGGGTTCATGCGGCAAGGCCCCGGGGGTCGGGAACTACTTGCGGTTGACCAGCAGGCCGATCAGGAAGCCCGCTGCCGCCGCGACGCCGACGGCCTTCCAGGGGTTGGCGTGCACATACTCGTCGGTGACCTTGGCGGCTTCCTTGCCCTTGAGCAGCGCCGCTTCCTGCAGGCCGGTGAGCTTTTCGGTGGCGAGCTTGAGTTTGCCCGCAGCCTTCTCGCGCAGGGCGACGGCGGTTTCGCCGGTGGCGGCGGTGGCGGCCTTGAGCAGGTCTTCCACGTCGGCGAGGACGACCTTCATGTCGGTGATCAGTTTTTCTTTGCTGGTGTTTTCCATGGCGGGCTCCCAAAGGCGGTTGAAAAAAAGGTCGGCGACGGGCACGGCAGCAAGGCGCAGTGTGTCCGGAAACAGTTTAGTCCAGCAGCAAAGCCGCAGCGCAGGGCAAGGCCGAATTTCTTCATGCGGCTTGATTCGCCGCAATAATGCGGGCTCCTCCCCTTCACGCCCTGACCGGCACCGCTGCCATGGATCCCAGCCTCCTGACCCCCCTGTTCACCCTGCTCGGCACCCTGGTCGGCGGCCTGGTGACTTTCGCCGTGAATCGCCAGCAATTCCGGCACCAGTTGCAGGCCCTGCAGCAGCAGTACAAAACCGAATTCATGGCCGAGGAAACCGCGCGGCATTTCCTCAGCCACAAAAGTTTCACCGACCGTTCCTTCGAGGTCCTCAAAAAACACCTCGGCGGTTTCGAGGACGACGAGCTGCGCAAGATCCTGGTGCGGGCCGGCGCGGTCAGGACTTACCGCGAGGATGACAGTGAGTGGTGGTATCTGCTCTCGCGCATGGGCGAGAGGATTGAGAAGATGCAGCAACGAGCTTGAGTCTTCCGTGCCTCACGCTGCACCTGCAGCTCGCCACAGGCAGTAGTTTCAACTCCCCACTCCCAACCCCCCGCCCTTCCCTCGCCCCGCTGGGCGAGAGAAGGGAGCCTCATGTGGCCGCGTGCGCTGCACTCGCGTGCACGCATGACCGTTCGTTGGGATTCCCGTCCATGAAGCGCTGCGCGCTTCATGCACTCAGGATTTGTCCCCGGTCTTGGTATTTGGATGTTTGTCTTCTTCCTCCACCCGTCGGGCTGGGCCGAGGAGCGCAGCCGAAAACGGATCAGGACGGGCGATTGTCTGAGCGAAGCGAGTTCGAGCCCGGCCCCGTTTTCGGCGAGCACCGCAGGTTGCCCCGGAGCGCAGCGCAGGGGACCCAGACCATCGGGTCGCCTTTTCTTTGCTTACTTTCTTTTGGCGAAGCAAAAGAAAGTGAGTTGCCGCCGGGCAACCCCCGGCTTGTTGGCAAGCCTCAAACAAACGAAGCAAAGAAGGCTGGACAGGCTCAGCCCGAACGGTGGCGGCGGTCATCAGACTTCGATCCCGGATCCAGTCCGGGATGACAAGCACAACACGTATTGCTATGAATTCAGTAGCTGCTCACGCCCGCAGGTAAAGGGCTGGAGCCCAAAATCGCCCTCAACCCATGCCCCAGCCGGGCACGAGGCCAGCTAGCGCAGCTCGGCCGCCGGATCGCGCCCCATCAGCAGCGCGACGGCTTCGGCCGGCTGGATCTGCCCGTCCAGCAGCGCCACGACGGCTTCCGATATCGGCATCTCCACCCCCAGGCCCTGCGCGCGCTGCACCACCGTGCGGGCGCAGTACACGCCTTCGGCGACATGGCCCAGCGATTGCACCGCCTGCGCCAGGGACTGGCCTTTCGCGAGCAGCAGCCCGACCTGGCGGTTGCGGCTCAGGTCGCCGGTGGCGGTCAGCACCAGGTCGCCCAGGCCCGACAGGCCGGTGAAGGTTTCGGCGCGCGCGCCCAGGGCCAGGCCCAGCCGCGTCATCTCGGCCAGGCCGCGCGTGATCAGCGCGGCGCGGGCGTTGAGCCCCAGGCTCAGGCCGTCGCACAGGCCGGTCGCGATCGCCAGCACATTCTTGACCGCGCCGCCGACCTCGACCCCGATGATGTCGTCGTTGGCGTAGACCCGCAGCGCCGGGCCGTGAAAGGCCGCCACCAGCGCATCGCGCACTTCGGGATGTTCGCTGGCCGCCACCAGCGCGGTCGGCTGGCCGCGCGCGACCTCCTGCGCAAAACTCGGGCCACTGAGCGCACCCGCTCTCAAATTGATAGCTGCCTGCGCGCGTATTTCGTGGGCCAGCAGCCCAAAAGGCGTGAAATCCGGAGAGGGCCCGGCGAGCGGCGCTTCAAACCCCTTGCAGAGCCAGGCGACCGGAACGCTGGCGTGCTGCAGGCGCTGCAACATGCCGCGCAGGCCGGCGATCGGGGTGGCGATGACGATCAGCTCCTGCCCGGCCAGCACGGCAGCCAGCGAGGCATCGCTACCGCCGGCCAGCAGCAGCGAGGGCGGCAGCGCCATGCCCGGCAGGTAGCGGGTGTTGACCCGCTGCGCCTGCAGGTCGGCCAGTTGCGCCGGATCACGCGCCCACAGGCTGACCTGGTGGCGTGGCGCGGCGGAAGAGGCTGACGCCGACCGCGCGGCACTGATCGCCAGGGCGGTGCCCCAGGCACCGGCGCCGAGAACGGCAATTTTCATGGCGGGCGGGAAGCGGCGGCGCCGGGATCAGACGATGATTTGCGGGGTTTCCTGCGCTGCCGAGGCGGCGGCGGCCTGCTGCTGCTCGAACATGGCCTGGAAATTGATCTCGGCCAGGTTCACAGGCGGGAAGCCGCCGCGCTGGATCACGTCGGCCACATTGCCGCGCAGGTAGGGATACACGATCTGCGGGCAGGCGATGCCCAGCACCGCGTTGAGCTGCTCCGGCGGCATGTTGCGGATTTCAAAAATGCCGGCCTGCTTGGCCTCGACCAGAAACACGGTCTTGTCCTCGATCTTGGTGTGCACGGTAGCGGTCACGCTGACTTCGTACAGGCCGTCGGTGATCGGCAGGGCGTCGACGCCGAGCTGGATGTCGACCGCTGGCTGCTCCTGGTTCAGCAGGATTTCCGGGGAATTGGGCTGCTCCAGCGAGATGTCCTTGAGGTAGACGCGCTGGATCTGGAACACGGGGTCAAGGTTGGCTTCGGCCATGGTGAATCTTTCGGAAGGCGTGAAAAAAATAAAACCTGCGGCGCGCGCCGCAGGCACGGCCCATTATCTCAGGAGCGCCCGGCGCACCGGCACCGTTGCAGGGCCGGCTCAGCTGTTGAGCAGCGGCAGCAGGCCACCCTGGCCGTCCAGCGCCACCAGGTCGTCGCAGCCGCCGACATGGGTGTCGCCGATGAAAATCTGCGGCACCGTGCGGCGTCCGGTGATCTCCATCATCTTCTGGCGCTCGGCCGGCTGCATGTCCACGCGGATTTCCTCGATCGCCTCGACCCCACGCTGCTTGAGCAATTGCTTGGCGTGAATGCAGTAAGGACAGCTGGCGGTCAGGTAGATCTTGACGTTTTGCATGGGTATCTTTCTCCGGTCGGGTTCAGGGTGGCAGCCCGCGAATCAGGCCTTCTCGAGAGGCAGCTTAGCCTCTTTCCAGGATTTCAGCCCGCCAGCCAGGCATTGGGCCTGCTCGTAGCCGAGTTTTTTGGCCATGGCCAGCGCCCGGTTGGCGCGGGCACCGCTGGGACACACCAGGATCAGCGGCAGGGCCTTGTTCTTGACGGTCGCGGGCAGTTTTTCCTCGAGCTGGCTCAGGGGAATGTTCTTCGCGCCGACCACGTGGCCGCCGGCAAACTCCTCCACTTCGCTGACATCGATCACCACGGCCTTGTCGCGGTTGATCAACTGCACGGCCCCGGTGGCGCTGAGCGATCCGGCCGCCATGCCGCTGGAAATCAGGGGCCACACCAGCATGCCGCCGGATGCCAGCGCAATGCCGATCAGCATCCAGTTATCGATGAGAAATTTCACTTTGAGTCCTTCAGGGTTTTGCGGTTAATTGCTGATTTTAGAATGCAGGGGTGAACACGGCTGCGCACACCCCGCCGCCCACCCGGTTTTACGCCCCCCCACCCACTCCCCATTCCACTCCCTCAACTGCGTCATCCCATGTACAAACTTGTGCTTATCCGCCACGGCGAATCCACCTGGAACCTTGAAAACCGCTTCACTGGCTGGGCCGATGTGGACCTCACGCCCACCGGCGTCGCACAGGCCGTCGCCGCCGGCCGGCTGCTCAAAGCCGAGGGTTACGATTTCGATGTGGCCTACACCAGCGTGCTCAAGCGCGCGACCCGCACGCTCTGGCACACCCTGGATGAAATGGACCGCACCTGGTTGCCGGTGGTGCACAGCTGGCGCCTCAATGAGCGGCACTACGGCGCCTTGCAGGGCCTGAACAAGGCCGAGACGGCCAAAAAATACGGTGACGCGCAGGTGCTGGCCTGGCGCCGCAGCTACGACACACCGCCGCCGCCGCTGACGCCCGACGACGAACGCTGGGAAGGCCGGGACCCGCGTTACGCCAGGCTCCAGCCCGGCGAGGCGCCCCTGACCGAGTGCCTGAAAGACACGGTGGCCCGCGTGCTGCCGTTCTGGAACGAGGCCATGGCGCCGGCCATCCGTGCCGGCAAACGCATCGTGGTGGCGGCCCACGGCAATTCCATCCGCGCGCTGGTCAAGTACCTCGACAACATATCCGACCAGGACATCGTGGGCCTGAACATTCCGAACGGCATTCCGCTGGTCTACGAACTCGATGCCGACCTCAAGCCCTTGCGCCACTACTACCTGGGCGACAGCGAGGCGATTGCCAAAGCCGCGGCGGCCGTCGCCGCCCAGGGCAAGGCCTGAATGTCAAGCACGTGTAAAGCAGGCCCGGTTTGAAACATTTCCCGCTCGTGCGACCTATGGCACGGGAACTGCACGCCGGGGCCTTTCTCCAAGGTGTATATTGGTTCAAAATCTGTGGCAACTGTCTTTAATCTAGGCAAACGAAGGTATTTATGGGTCAGAAACTCAAGATTGCAGGCTGGATCTCCATTGGCGCGGTGGCCGGAGCGCTGACCACGGTGCAATTGCAGGCTGTCGCACGCGGCGGGCTGACCCCGTTGCCGCTGGAAGAGCTGCAACAACTCGCTGCCGTGTTCGGCATGGTCAAGACCGACTATGTGGAGCCGGTGGACGAGAAAAAACTGATCTCCGACGCGATTTCCGGCATGGTGGCCAGCCTGGACCCGCACTCGGTGTATTTCGACAAGAAGTCCTTCAAGGAATTCCGCGAGGGCACCAGCGGCCGTTTTGTCGGTGTCGGCATCGAAATCGCGCAGGAAGACGGCCTGGTCAAGGTGGTTTCGCCGATCGAGGGCTCCCCGGCCGATCGCGCCGGCCTCAAACCCAATGACCTGATCACCAAAATCGACGACACCGCCGTCAAGGGCCTGTCGCTCAACGAAGCCGTCAAGAAAATGCGCGGCGAACCGCGGACCAAGGTCGTGCTGATGATTTTCCGCAAGGATGAGAACCGGACCTTTCCGGTGACCATCACGCGCGAGGAAATCCGTACCCAGTCGGTGCGCAGCAAGGTGGTCGAGCCGGGTTACGCCTGGATCCGCCTGAGCCAGTTCCAGGAACGTACGGTTGAGGACTTCGTCACCAAGCTCGAACAGATCTACAAGCAGGAGCCCAACCTGAAAGGGCTGGTGCTGGATCTGCGCAACGACCCGGGCGGCCTGCTGGACGCAGCCGTGGCGGTGTCGGCCGCCTTCCTGCCGGAAAACGTCACCGTGGTGTCCACCAACGGGCAGTTGCCCGAGAGCAAGTTCACCTACAAGGCGGCGCCCGAGTTCTACCAGCGCCGCAATGCTGCCGACCCGCTCAAGCGCCTGCCCGCCGCCATCAAGACCGTGCCGCTGGTGGTGCTGGTCAACGAAGGCTCGGCATCGGCCAGCGAGATCGTGGCCGGCGCCCTGCAGGATTACAAGCGCGCCACCATCATGGGCAACCAGACCTTCGGCAAGGGCTCGGTGCAGACGGTGCGCCCGCTCGGCCCGGATACCGGCCTGAAGCTCACCACGGCGCGTTATTACACGCCCAGCGGCAAGTCCATCCAGGCCAAGGGTATCGTGCCTGACGTGATGGTTGACGACACCGCCGAAGGCAGCCCGTTTGCCGCCTTGCGCACCCGCGAAGCCGACCTCGAGAAGCACCTGGGCAGCGGCCAGGGCGCGGAAGTCAAGGACCCGGGCCGTGAAAAAGCCCGCGAGGAAGCCCTCAAGCGCCTTGAGGAAGAGTCGAAAAAGAGCCCCGAACAGCGCCGGCCGCCCGAGTTCGGCAGCGACAAGGACTTCCAGCTGGCCCAGGCCCTGAACCAGCTCAAGGGCCGCCCTGTGCTGGTCAGCAAGACCATCGTCGAGCGCAAGGAAGAGAAGAAGGAAAACTGAGCTGCCGGACCGCACGCACGCGGGCGTCAAGCCGTCCGCGCGTCGTCCAGCACCTCCGGCGCACGCCCCGGGTCAGCCGCTCCATGAACGACAGCCAGCTGCTGCGCTATTCGCGCCACATCCTGCTCGACGAGATCGGGGTCGAGGGCCAAAACACCCTGCTGTCTGCGCATGTGCTGATCGTGGGTGCCGGGGGCCTCGGGTCGCCGGTGGCGCTGTATCTGGGGAGCGCCGGCGTCGGCCAGATCACCGTGGTGGACCACGACCGTGTCGACACCACCAACCTGCAGCGGCAGATCGCCCACACCCTGTCCCGTGTCGGCCAGTTCAAGGCCGAATCCGTGCGCCAGGCGATTGCCGACATCAATCCGGACGTCCAGGTCAACACCATCACTTTACGCGCCGACGACGCCCTGCTGGACGGCTTGCTGCCCCGGGTGGACCTGGTGCTGGACTGCTGCGACAACTTTGCCACGCGCCAGGCCATCAACCGCGCCTGCGTCAAACACCGCAAACCGCTGGTGTCGGGCGCTGCCATCCGTTTCGATGGCCAGGTGGCGGTCTATGACCCGCGCCAGGCCGATTCACCCTGTTATGCCTGCGTGTTCCCGCCCTCGGAGGCGGTCGAGGAGGCCTTGTGCGCCACCATGGGCGTGTTTGCACCGCTGGTTGGCATGGTAGGGACGGTCCAGGCCGCGGAAGCCCTCAAGCTGCTCTGCGGCATCGGCCGGCCCCTGACAGGCCGCCTGCTGATGGTCGATGGCCGAAGCATGGACTGGAGCGAAGTGCGCGTACCGCGCCATCCCTCCTGCCCGGTGTGCAGCCCCGCCGCAGACCGTTGGGCTACTTGACGGAGTTGGCCGGAATACGTGCCGCAGCGCGCGGCGCTGCCGCCTGCTGGATCACCTGCCTGCAATCGGCGTCCTGCCCGGGGCCTGTTTCTATGGTCGCAGCCAGCGCCAGCAACGGGTTGAGGACCGCCAGTGCCAGCCCAATGGCGGCGCGGCCGGCCAGCGCGCCCTTGTCGGGCCCTGCGGTCGGCGCCCCGAACGTTCCGCCAATGTTCAGCGGCGAACGCAGGCTCAGGATGCTGGCGTCCTTGGGCGAAGGTTCAAGCCGGATGGCCAGGGTCTCATCGGCCAGACTGATGGTACCGGCGCCGACGATCACCGTATCGACCGTGTCCAGCACAATCGCCTTGCTGGTCATCAGGCCCTTCTGCACATCAAACGCCGCGGCTGCACAGCGCAGCCGCACATTGCGGTCGCCACGCACCAGGAACTTGATGATCTCGCCGCCGTCCAGACCCATGTACTCCAGCAGGATGTTGCTCATCTGACCGGAGCCCATCAGGAAGGCCACATTGCCGGAGGAAGATGCCAGCACCTGGGCCGTCGAACTGCCGCTGCCTTTGAGGTCCAACTGGCCGCTGATCCTGCCCAGGCTGCTTTTGGTTTTTTCGATGGTCGGAAACAGGCGGTTGAGTTCAATGGCGCGCGCGTCCAGCCGGGTCTCGATCACCGTCGGCGACACCTTGCTGTTGATCGCCAGCCGTCCTGCCAGTTCGCCGCCGGCCACCCCAAGTTTCAGGGGATCGAGCTGCAGCACACCGTTGTCGAGCTTGATGTCGGCACTCAGGCGGTCCAGCGGCAAGGCCTTCACATGCACGATCTTCGCAGCGCTCCAGGACACATCGGCGTTCATCGCCTTCAGCCGGGCAAAATCCAGCTTCGCGTCGGGCAGCACCCGGCCGGCACGCGCCGGGCGTTGTTTCGGGGTCGTGGTTTTCGCCATCGCCGGCGGCGCATTGTCGGAGGACAGGCCGATGATGGGCCCAAGGTCTTCGAAGTCGAGCAGCCGCGACTGGACCTTGCCCGTCAGCATGGGAACGGGTTTGGTATTGTTGAAGGTGAGCGCACCCGTCAGGTCCGACTTGCCCAGCACCCCGTTGATCCGGCTCACCGCCCAGCTCCGGCCCTGCTTGTCCAGCTGACCGCGCAGCTTGTAGGGCGGCGTGCCCGGCAGCACCACACCGACCAGCTTGTACAAATCCTCCAGGCTGCGGCCTTCGAGTTCGAAGGTGGCGGCGATGCTGCCGACTTCGGAAAGATTGGTCACCGTCCCCTTGGCCTTCAGGCGCGTGGCCCCGGCTGCAGCCGTGATCTCCAGCGGAAATGTCCCCGCCGTATCGGCACTCAGCTGCAGCACGCCGCCTGCCCTGCCTTGCGCCGTGAAAGTCTCGCCTTTCCATTTGCCCTTGGCCTTGTAGGTCAGCGGCAAGCCGGAAGTGGCCTCCGCGGCGAGGGCCACATCGGCGGTGATATCGGCACCCTGGGCACTCGCCAGGTAATTCACGACGCCCTGGTCGATCAGCAGTTGACCGATAGCCGGCACCTTGCTTTCATCGGCGGTGTCCCTGGCCAGTGACCAGGTGCGTTTTCCGTCAGGCTCGATCTGCAAGCCGAGTTCCGGTTTTTTCAGGCTGACCAGCGGCAACTCGATGCGCCCGCTGAGCAGCGGCCATAACCTGATCTGGATTTCTGCGGCCTCCGCCCTGACCAGGTAGGGGTCGCGCGCCCAGGGCGGGTTGGCGAACTCGATGCCGTCGGCCAGCACGCGGGTGGTACGGCCCAGCTTGACGTCGAGCTTGCGCGTGATCTCGAACTTCCGTCCGGTTTGCTCGCTGACATAGCGGTTGACCGGTCCCCGCAATACATCCCAGGGGAAAAACACCACCAGCAGCACCAGCAACACCACGACCGCGAGGATCGCCGCCGCAATCCTGGCCCACAACACATCGCGAAGCTTGGGGTGGGCGGAAGGGGAATTGTTCATAAATGTGCTGCGCTCTTGTTGAGGAGGCTTCGGCGAAACCAGACCCACCTGGTGTGCAAGAGGGGCATTCAACGGGTCAACCATTGATGACCCAGTATCAGAGGCAGCCTGCAATCAGGCCATCGGCTGCTACCATGGCGCGATGTCAGCGCTGACCTACATCGTGGAGACTGTAGGCAACTTCCTACAGGTCGGAACCGGCCGGCCTGTCAGAATGATCTTGCAATAGATACATTAGTTAACAGATCTATTTATCAGCCCGAATTGAAGATCCGTGGGACTAAAAACTTACATCGTCGAAGACAACGCCACAATACGCGACAACCTGATAGCCACGCTTGAAGAACTTGTCGGTATTGATGCCGTGGGCACGGCGGAAACCGAAAACGAGGCCAGGGACTGGCTCAGGAAAGACGGTCAGGCCTGGGATCTGGCCATTGTTGACCTTTTCCTCAAGCAGGGCAGCGGGCTGGGTGTGCTGGAGGCCTGCCGCAACCGCAAGGCGCACCAGAAGGTGATTGTGTTGAGCAATTACGCCACCGCGGATATCCGCAAGCGTTGCGCGCAGCTTGGCGTGGACGCGGTTTTTGACAAATCCAATGAAATTGATGCACTGGTCGACTATTGCCTGGCGCAATAGCCGGCCAGCGCTTTCCGGCCGTCAGTCAATCAGCTTGTTTTTCAGGGCGTAGTAGGTCAGGTCGCTGTTGGACGCCAAGCTCATCTTCTCCATCACGCGCGTCCGGTAGGTACTCACGGTTTTAACGCTCAGGGACAGGGCTTTGGCGATGTCGCCGGCGGTTTCACCCTTGGCAAGCTTCAGGAACACCTGGAACTCACGCTCGGAGAGCTGCTCATGGGGCGTCGCGTCATTCTTGCGGTTGAGCTGCTGCGCCAGCAACTCCGCCACGGCCGGCGTGATGTAGCGCTTGCCCAGCGAGATCACGCGGATGGCGTTGACGATTTCCATCGGGTCGCATTCCTTGTTCAGGTAACCGCTGGCCCCCTGGCGGATCAGGTTGACCGCGTAGTGCTCCTCGGGGTAACCGCTGAGGATCAGGATGCCGACATCCGGCGCCTTGGCGCGGATCATCGCCAGCGCGTCAATGCCGCTTTGACCGGGCATGGACAGGTCCATGACGAGGATGTCGAGTTCCACATTGCGCACCAGGTCAATGGCCTCCCGGCCGCTCGCCGCTTCGCCCACCACGCGCAGGTCGACCTGGTCGGAAAAGAACTGTTTGAGCCCCGAACGCACGATGGCATGGTCATCAACAATTCCGATTTTGATCATTTCAATTCCTTTTCAAGGTCTTCGTTTCAACGCGGCACAATGCTTCGACGCGGCGCCACGTAATTACGCCGGGCTTTTTTGTCTCAAAAGCGATTATTCACGAATTATCGATTGAAATACGGACCGGAGATAAGGATGAGATGGTTTGCAATCCCCAAAATGGCGATCAGCCTGCCACTGGCTGTGTTTGCGGCCGCCATTTTGATCTTCATCAACGAGGCCGGCTTTCGCCTCTCCACCCAGGCCACCACCAGCATTGAAGCCGCACAGGAAACCCGTAGCGTGGTCAACCGGCTGCTGCAGCACATGCTCGATGCCGAAACCGGCCAGCGCGGCTACCTGCTGACCGGGGACCCCAAATACCTGGAGCCCTACGACGTCGCCACCGCAGAAATCAACCAGACGCTGGACGCCCTGCGCCGGCTTTACACGCCCTACCCCGCTGATCTGGCCGAGTTCGGCGTGCTGTCGCGCAACGTTTCGCGCAAGCTGGCAGAGATGGACCTGAGCGTGCGCATGCGCAAGCAGGGCAACGAGGAAGCCTGGAAGTTCGTGCTGACCACCGATGTCGGCATGGAGCAGATGAAAGCCATCCGCAGCCAGATCAGCAGGCTGGTGCAGTCCAGCAACGCCAAGATGGGCGGCGCACAGGCGCAGATTGCCAAATCGCTGCAGCTGGCGCGCATTGGCATTGCCGTGATGGCGCTCGCCGGGCTGCTGGCGTTCTACATGTATTTGCGGCAGAACCGGGCGCTGCTGGACGCCGGCAGGCGCGAGCAGGAAGCCCTGCAGCGCGAACGCGACCAGCTGGACAAGGAAGTGCGCGACCGAACCGCCACGCTGGCCGAGCTGGCCACCCACCTGCAGCAAGTGCGGGAAGATGAGCGCGGCCACCTGGCCCGCGAACTGCACGACGAGCTGGGCGCCCTGCTGACCGCAGCCAAACTGGATGTGGCGCGCATCAAGTCGCGGCTGGGCGTCATTTCACCCGAAGCCACCGAGCGCATCCAGCACCTGATCGAGACCCTCAACAGCGGCATTGCACTGAAGCGCCGCATCGTCGAGGACCTGCGCCCCTCGTCGCTGTCGCACCTGGGCCTGGTTGCCTCGCTGGAGATCCTGGCGCGGGAGTTCGAGGACCGGTCGGGTCTGAGCATCAGCACCGACCTGGAGATGGTCGAGCTGGGCGGCGCCGCACAGCTCACCGTCTACCGGCTGGTGCAGGAGTCGCTGACCAACATCGGCAAGTACGCCGAGGCGCGGCAGGCCGGGATCAGCCTGCACAACTTCGACAGCTACATCGCCGTGGAAGTGAAGGACGACGGCAAGGGATTCGACAGCCTGAAAATCAGCAGCGCCAGCCACGGCCTGGCCGGCATGCGGCACCGCGTCGAGGCGGCCGGCGGCAAGCTGACCGTGGCCTCCCGTCCCGGTGAGGGCACACGCATTTTTGCAGTGTTGCCCAAAGTAACGCTGGCATCCTGACCCTGACCGGCTTTCACAGCCGGCCCTGCCGCGACGGTGCCGGCGCCTCACGCTGACAACCCCATCCCCGCCGATCGCTCCCGGGTGCAGCGCGCATCGGCTGCGTCCTACAGCGCCTCATCGTGCAACCCCACAGGGCCATCCGGCACACACCGATGAACGATTCGTCCTTGGCCGCCTAAGCTTGCGGCAGGTGTTTCGATTGCGAGCGCCGCAACCCATGGGCACCGCCCTGCAAGGAGATCGACATGCTGCACTATTCCGTTGTCTTTCTGGTGATTGCACTGATTGCCGCCGTCTTTGGCTTCGGCGGTATCGCCGCCGGCGCTGTTGAAATCGCCAAGATCCTGTTCTTCATCTTCGCGATCTTCGCTGTGGTCAGCTTTGTGGTTGGCCTGATGAAAAGAAACTAAAAAAAGCGATCACCACGCTCTCTCCCGTCACCCGGCCCCACCGGGTGACGGCTTCCCGCCTCAACTACCAGGAACCCGACATGAAAACCACAAGCTCCAGCATTCCCTCGACCCACGACACCCTGGCCAGCGCCCGCCATCTGTCCGACCAGATGATCAATGGCGCAGAACATGCGGTTGAGACCAGCCGAAGCCTGGCCAACGAGACGCTGGACAAGGCCGAAAGCAAGGTCCGCCAATTGCGCGGCAGCATCGACCCGATGGTCGACAAACTCGCCACACAGGCCCAGAAGCTGGCGCGCCAGAGCATGGACATGGCCGCCGAGGCCAGTGAACGCGCGCAGCGTTCGATGCATCGCTATGCCGATGCCACCACGCGTTATGTCGCCAACGAGCCGGTCAAGGCCGTGCTGATTGCCGCGGCCGTCGGTGCCACGGTGGCACTGCTGGTGGCTGCTGCCCGCAACCGCGACTCCCGCTAACAGGCTGATCCAGGCCGCGACCGCTACTCACCATTGCCATGCTGCACCCATTTATCTCGACGCTGATCCGCCGACCCAACCTGCTGGTCGACCATCTGGGCGCTTATGCCGAGCTGATCCGCGAAGAAGCGTCGGAGGCCGGGGGGGACCTGCTCCAGCGCGTGGTCGTGTGGGCGCTGGTCGTGATCGGCGCCATGGTGTTCCTGATCCTTGCCGGGATGGCGTTCATGCTGGGCGCCACCGGCCCGTTTCACTGGGCCCTGGTCGCGGTGCCTGCGACAGCCCTGGCGCTGACGCTGGGCGCTTTTATCAAGGCGCGCAAGCCCATGCCTCCCAGCCATTTTTCGCAAGTGAAGGCGCAGTTCGATCGCGATGCACAAGCATTGCGTTCTGCCGCGTGAAGCATTTCCCGACCGTTTTATGACAACTGCCAAGCTCTCAGCCCTGGAACGGCTTGCCGCCAGCCGCCAGGCGATTGTTCGCGACATGAACGGCGAAGCGCCGGAATCGGACCGGACCGGCGATACCGACGCCAGCGAGGACATCCGCGAAAGCGGCATCGACGCCTCGTCCGGCTCCTGGGACCTGGTCAAGCAGGTCGCTGCTTCGTGGTGGCGGTCACACCCGGCCCATCTGGCGCTGGATGTGGCCAAACCCATGGTGCAAGACTTTGCCCGGGAACAACCCGTCAAGTTGCTGGGCATCGCAGCCGCTACCGGCGCCGCGCTGGTGCTGCTGCGGCCCTGGCGGCTGATCTCGCTCACCGGTGTGGCACTGGCCCTGTTCAAGTCCACCGAAGTGTCGGGCGTCGTGCAGTCGCTGATGCACGGCGGGCGGCCCGACCGATACCGATAGAACCCTTATGCAAACCGACCGGCGTGGTGCCGTCAGCCGGCAAGCTTTCCAACTCTCCGCACCAAACAGATCCATAACCTCAAGGAAAACACCATGAAATACGCTCGCGCAATTGCCTTCGCCGCCCTCGCCGGCATCACCATCATCAGCACCGGTTGCGCCGTGGGGCGTGGTCAGCAGACAGCCGGCGCCTACGTGGACGATGCCGCCATCACCACGGCTGTCAAAGCCAAGTTTGCTGCTGACAAAACCGTCTCGGCCACCTCGCTCAACGTGGAAACGCTGAACGGCACGGTGCAACTGTCGGGCTTTGCCAAATCGGCCACCGAAAAAGCCCAGGCTGAAGCCATTGCACGCGACACCAAAAATGTCCGCGCTGTGCGCAACGACATCGTCGTCCGTCCTTAATTACAAGGCAACCTGATCTGGCGTTCGCGCCAGGTCAAAAAAGGAAGGCCCGGCGCACAAGCGCCGGGCCTTCTTTTTTTCGGCTTTAGCGGGACGGCCGGCAGCCCGCTTCAACATGCCATGGCAAAAAAAAAGCCGCAGCGCTAAGGCTGCGGCCTGGCGTCCGGGACAAACTGAACCTAGCTCGCCGAAACCACCAGCTGGTTGTTGACGGAAGCCACGCCCTTGACCTGTTTGGCCAGTTCAGTGGCCTTGTCCTTGGCGGCGGCCGTCGGCGCCGGGCCATTGAGGGTGACAACGCCGTCCTTGGTGTCCACATTGATCTTGATGGCGCTCAAGTCAGGGTCCTTGGCCAGGCTGGCATTGACCGAGGTCGTGATGACCGCATCGTCAATTTTCTCGCCCATGCTGGCGCTGGCCTGGCTGCCGGACGCCTGCGCATCCTTGCCGGCCTCTTTCATCGCGTTGCCGGCATCCTTGGCAGCCTGTTCGGTTTTGGCAATGCCGGAGTCGATCGACTGGCCCACGGTTTTCCCATCATCGGCCTTGTTGCAGGCGGCCAGCGCGAGCAGCACCGCGACCGAGCACGCGGCAGCGGCCAGGGGGCGACGCACGGCGCCAGTGGGGGTGGAATGCTGAAACATGGTGAGTCTCCTTTCAAGAGTGTTGGCGGGTGAGCGCTTCAGAGCTTGTCGATGGCCTTCTTGGCAGCATCCTTGGCGCCTTCCTTGGCATCGCCATACCCGGACTGGGCCTTGCCCTTGACCTGATCCGCCATGCCCTCGGCTTCGAGACTTTCGTTGCCGACCACACGGCCCGCGACTTCCTTGGCCTTGCCCTTGGCTTCCTCGACGCGGCCTTCAACCTGGTGCTTGTTCATGGTGTTTCCTTTGAATGAAACCCGCCGGTATGGCAGGCGTGAATTCACTGTAGTTTTGTTGCCCAGAGCGGCTCGTCAGTGGGTGCGGAATTCCATGTAGGACGCCGACCCTCGCTGATTACGGCCTGCCGGCGGCCGGGTCACAGGGCCCATGACGCTTGCGGAACAGGCGGGGCGCCAGTGCGTTGCGGTCGGCGAACAGCCCGCGCGCGGCCGCCTGGGCCAGGGCCTGCTGCCTTGCGTAAGGGCCGCCATCGCGCCCAAAGCCATACGACCACGCATGTCCCTGGCTGACCAGCCAGCCGGCGACGTCTTCACCGTCCAGCGCCAGGGCGGCGATGGTGCGGCCATAGTCGTCCTGGCCGCGTGCGAGCACGCCGAGCCGCCGACCCAGCACGCGTGCAGCCAGGGCCTTGCGCGCCGCCCGGCCGTGGTCCTGACAGATTTCCGGTGCATCGATGCCGTCGATCCGGACTTTCAACGGCTTGCCACCGGCCGCGGGCCGCACCCACAAGGTGTCGCCGTCACTGACCCGGGTGACCGTGCCTTGCCACGGCTGCGCGGCACCGGCCTGCAGGGCACAGGCCAGCCACAGCACAGTCATGAGGACACGCAGTGGGCTCATGCGGGAATACGCCGGCTACGGCGGTGCCAGACGATGGCATACACCACCGCGTTGATCAGCAGCAACCCGCCCCCCAATACAAACTGCAGCTCGCGCGTCAGTTCGCCGGGATAAATCAGGGGCAGCAGGTAGCGTTCGATAAAACTTTCCGCATAGCCAGCGGCGCCGCCGGCCTGCCGCAAGGTGTTTTCCAGCGGGGTCAGCGGGCAGATCCAGCCGGTGAATTCCACCGTGGCGCCCCAGGCCAGCGCCGGCAGGTGTAGCCACGGCATCCAGCGCCAGCGCAGGGCCAGCAGACCGCCGCCAACGGCAAACACGATGAACCACAGGTGCATCAGCAGCACCGCGTCGGCCAGCCAGGAGGCCATCATTTGCTACCCTTTTGGTAGCTGCCTACGCAGGCAGGATAAGGGCTGAAGGCCAGTTTGTTCATGAATGTTGGCTGACGGGGACAGCAGCAGGTTCAGGCTGTGACGATCCAGCCTTCGAGCGGGTCGACCCCCGCCGGCAGGCCGTAGCAGGGTGCGCCCTGGGCGTGCTGCATCTGCGCCCAGGCGGCCTGCACCAGGCACAACACGGCATCCAGCCCGTCGCCGCTGGCGTCATCGACCAGCGTGTCGCGCTGGGCGTGCGTGAGCTTCAGGCGCAGGCCCAGCCGGCTCTGGCCCATTTCCAGCGCGGTGATCAGGTCCTTGCGCGCGATCAAGCGCTCTGGCGTCTGTTTCAGGCGCTCATCGCTTTTGTAGGACCGGTTGCCCAGCACTTCGCGCGCCAGCAGGCCGGGGTAGGCCTCCAGCGCCACGCGCGTGCGGTCGCCCTCATGCAGGCCCGGCAGGTGGACGCCGGCGGCCAGCAGGCGCGGTACACCGGCATGCAGCATGTAAGCCACAGGCGGGTTCACCCATTTCATGGACGGGCTGGAGCCGGCCGGCCGGTCGGTCGCCCGGTGCGCAAATTTGCCGCCGGCCGGCCGCGCCGCACAAAACGCGGCAAATGTCTGGCGGATGTCGGCGCGGCTCAGCGCCGCGTAGTGCGTCATCAGCGCGGGCCAGGCGAGCGGCCAGCCGAGTTGCTCGACGAGTTCGCGCGGCAAGCCGAAAGGCAGGTCAAAGGCGCCCAGCCAGGTACCGGGCTGTCGCAGCCAGTCATCAAACTCGTCGAGTGTGGCCAGGTGCAGCAGGCGGCTGAGTTGCACGCGCCCGCCGGCACTGGCGCCCAGTGCCAGCACAATGGGTTTGCGGCGTGTCGGTGCACTGGAGAAATCGCATCCGACCAGCAGGGGAGTGGCAGCGGTCATGCGCGTATTTTCGCGTCAACCAAGCGCCAGCGCCATCACGCCCAGGGCGATCAGGGCCGCGCCAAAGGCGCGCTGCAGCCGGTCGCCCTCGCCCAGCAAGTGGCCGCCGATCAGCGCGGCAAACAGCATGGACACCTCGCGCGCCGGTGCGACGTGCGACAGCGGCGCCACCTGCATCGCATACAACACCAGCACATAGGACACCGGGCTGATGGTGCCGACCAGCAAGGCGTACTTCCACTGCTGCTGCCACAGCAGGCGCGCGGCCGGACGGTCGCGCAGCACCGCGGGCGCCAGCAGCGCCAGCCGCACAAAATTACCGAGATAGTCGATCAGGATGGGCGACATCAGCAGGAACTTCACCGCATAACCGTCCACCACGGTGTAGCTGGCGATAAAGGCGCCGGTCAGCAGGCCGTAGACCATGCCCTTGTGCACCCGCTGGCGCTGCGCAGGGTCATGGGCAGCACGCAGCAGGCCGGGCCCACCGGCAATCAGGAACACGCCACCGACCACGCCCACGATGCCGGCCAGACCCAGAGCCGATATCTGTTCGCCCAGCAGCACGATGGCGACCATCGAGGACAGCAGCGGCCCGGAGCCCCGCGCCAGCGGATACACCACCGTCAGGTCAGCCTTGCGGTAGCCACGCAGCAGCACCACGTAATACAGCACATGCAGGACGCCGCTGAGCGCCACCAGCGACCATTCGATCCAGCCCCAGCCCGGCAACACCCCCCAGGCGGCCCACAGCCCGACCGGCGCCCAGACGAGCATCAGCACCACGCTGGTGAAAAAGGCAAACCGCGCGTCGCCACCGGCTTTTTTGGCAGCGATGTTCCAGCTGGCGTGAATCAGACCGGCAAGAACCACCAGCGCAAGGGCGGAAAGCGGCACCGCTCAAGCTGGCAGATAAAAGCCCAGCCGGGGCCGCGGTCCGGCTCTGCCGGCCGCAAGGCGCAGCGAACCACAAAACAAAACGTGGGGCCGAGTTTTCCCGCCGGGCCGCCCCAAGGGAAAATGCGCCTCCTCGGGGGGCAGCGCAGTACGCGCAGCGACAAGCGTGGGGGCGCTGTTCACGCCCTTCCGCAGATGGCCGCCGTGGCCATCAGGTCTTCCAGCAGCGCCAGCGACACCTTGCCCGACACCGAATACGGGTCGAGCTCGGCCTTCTCGGAGTACTTCAGCAGGATGGAGGTGTTGACATTGGCCACGTTGACCTGGCCCATGGTCCAGCCGCCGAAACGGCGCTCGCTGATTTCCTCGTAATGCAGCAGCACCACATCGGTATGGCGCGGGTCTTTCTGGATGTGGCCGTAGAGGTCGCTGACCTGGGCGCGGCCGCCCTCCAGCGCCTGCAGGAAGATGCCGCCGCCGTAACACAGGATGCCGGTGATGCCCATCGCCGGGTTGTGGCTGCGCGACTGGGCCAGGATGGATTCGGTGACTTCGCTGGAGCCGGGATCGGCCGAGCGGCTGGCGTAAAGAAGGCGTACCAACATATCGATATTTCCTTAGCTGCTCTTCTTTGGAATGAGGGACAAAAACTCGCGGCGCAGGTTCGGGTCCTTGAGAAAGACACCGCGCATCACCGAATTGATCATCTTGCTGTCCATGTCCTTGACGCCGCGCCAGCCCATGCAGAAGTGGCTGGCTTCCATCACGATGGCCAGGCCGTCGGGCCGGGTTTTCTGCTGGATCAGGTCGGCCAGTTGCACCACGGCTTCTTCCTGGATCTGCGGGCGGCCCATGATCCACTCGGCCAGGCGCGCATATTTGGACAGGCCGATCACGTTGGTGTGTTCGTTGGGCATCACGCCTATCCAGAGCTGGCCGATGACCGGGCAGAAGTGGTGCGAGCAGGCGCTGCGGACGGTGATCGGGCCGACGATGATCAGCTCGTTGAGGTGTTCGGCGTTGGGGAACTCGGTGATGCTGGGGCCGGGCACGTAGCGTCCCTTGAAAACCTCGTTGAGGTACATCTTGGCCACGCGGCGCGCGGTATTGCGGGTGTTGTGGTCGCCCACGGTGTCGATCACCAGGCTGTCGAGCACGCCCTGCATCTTGCCCTCGACCTCATCCAGCAGCTTTTCCAGTTCGCCCGGCTCGATGAATGCCGCGATGTTGTCGTTGGCGTTGAAGCGCTTTTTGGCCGCGGCCAGGCGTTCACGGATCTTGACGGAGACCGGTGTGCCCTCTTCGTCAGGGGCCGGCTGGCCTGCGGGTGCGTCGGATTTCATAAGCATGGCCAATGTTACCAGCCCGCCCGGAATCGGTCATTCCCCGGGTTCACAGAGGGTTTAGGCCCTCAAGCCAACACAGGCAAGGGTGAGCAGCTATAAGTTCAGGAGCACTTTGAGGTCATCCAGGGAATTGGCCTGGTGCAGGGGCTTGTCGTCGCGGATGCGCAGCATGCGCGGAAAACGCACGGCGATGCCGCTTTTGTGGCGCGGACTGGGGTTGATGCCCTCGAAACCCAGCTCGAACACCAGCGTCGGCCGCACACTGCGCACCGGGCCGAACTTTTCCAGCGAGGTCTTGCGGATCACGCTGTCGATGTATTTGAATTCTTCATCCGTGAGTCCGGAATAGGCTTTGGCAAAGGCAACGAGTTGCAATGGAGCCCCCACGCTTGCCACTTCGTGTGCTGCGCTGCCCCCCGAGGGGGCCGTCGCTTGCTCGGGGCGGCCCTTCGCTGCGCGTGCATCGGGCTGGGCCGACTGCCTTTTCGCGATCGCCTCGACCACGGCCGCAGCTTCGCCGGCGTCGCGCGGCGCCCGGTTCCAGACCGCAAAGGTGTAGTCGGTGTAGAGCGAAGCGCGGCGCCCGTGGCCGGCTTGCGCGTAGATCAGCACGCAGTCGATGGTCATGGGCTCTATCTTCCATTTCCACCACAGGCCGTCGGCCTTGGTACGGCCCGTGCCATAGGCCGCGTCCAGGCGCTTGAGCATGAAACCTTCGACGCCGCGCTGGCGCGACTCGCGGCGCAGGGCTGCAAAGGCTTCCCAGGACGGCAGCTGTTCGATCGGCGAGATTCTCAGCGGGGTGGCGGACAGCAGTTGTTCGAGCCGCTCCCGCCGGACACGCTGTGCTTGGGCACGCAGGTCCTGGCCGCCAAGCTCCAGCAGGTCGTAGGCCATGAAGGTCACCGGCACATCGGCCAGTATTTTTTTACCCAGGGTCTTGCGGCCTATGCGTTGCTGCAGCAGCGCAAAGCTGGCCGGGCGGCCGGCTCCGGCGTCCGTCGCATCAGCGCCTGCGGCCCACACCAGAATCTCGCCGTCGAGCACCGTGCCGTCGGGCAGCGCCTGCGCCAGCGCCACGATTTCGGGGAAACGCTCGGTGACCAGTTCCTCGCCGCGCGACCACAGCCAGACCTGGCCGGCGCGTTTGACGATCTGCCCGCGGATGCCGTCGTACTTCCACTCGACCTGCCAGTCATCGACCGGGCCCAGCGTGGCATCGAGTGCCTGGACCGGCGCGTCGAGCTGGTGCGCCAGGAAAAACGGGTAAGGCTGGCCGGCGTCCATCACATCGGTGCTGCCGGCCTCCCCCGCTGCAGCCAGCAGCGCCTCGTATTTGAGCGCCGACGGCATCACCTTGGCGTCCATGTAGCCCATCATGCGCTGCGCAATGCGTTTCGCGTCCACGCCGGCGTGCGCCGCCAGCGCGCGCTGCACCAGCAGCTTGCTGACACCGACCCGGAAGCCGCCGCCGACCAGCTTGACCAGCAGGAAGCGGCCCTGGGCATCGAGCTCCTGCCAGTAGCCGCGCACGCGGCGCGCCACCTCGTCCTCCGGCAGGCCACGCAGCGGCAGCAGGCGGTTTTCCACCCAGTCGGCCAGGCCCAGGTCCGACTCCGTCGCCTGCAGCGGCAGGACGTAGGCGATGGTCTCCGCCAGGTCGCCGACCGCCTGGTAACACTCCTCGAACAGCCAGTCTTCAATGCCGGCCGTCTCGCAGGCCAGAGCGCGCAGGGTCGCGGTCTTCACCACCTGGCGCGGCTTGCCGCCCGCCAGGAAATACACCGCCCAGGCCGCGTCGGGCGCCGGCGTGCCCGCGAAGTAGCGCTGCAGCGCCTCGACCTTGGCCTTGGTCGAGGTGGTGCCGTCCAGCTCGGCAAACAGCCGCGCGAAGTGTTTCATGGCGCCGGCCCTTGTGCCGCCGGATCGGGCGCTGCAGGCGGGACCGCCTCCTCGACCGGGTCGTCGCCGTATTCGGTATGAAAGGCCTCGGCCTGCAGGCCCTGCTCGCTCAGGTAACGCACCAGCACCGGCACGCTGCCATGGGTCACGATCACACGCTGGGCACCGGTCGCGCCTATCGCGCCCATCAGGCCGGGCCAGTCGGCGTGGTCGCTGAGCACAAAGCCCTTGTCGTAGCCACCACGCCGGCGCGCGCCGCGCAGCTGCATCCAGCCGCTGGCAAACGCATCGCTGAAATCACCAAAACGCCGAGCCCATGGCCCGCCAGCCGCACTCGGCGGGCACAAGACCAGCGCACGTTTGAAGTCGGCCGGGTCCTTGACCTCATCGACCGTCAGCGTGGCCGGCAAAGCCACCCCCGCTGCACGGTAGGCGGTATTGAGCGTCTGCACCGCCCCATGCACGATGATGGGTGCGATGGAGGGGTCCACCCCGCTGAGGATGCGCTGCGCCTTGCCGAAGCTGTAACACATGAGCACGCTGGCGCGGCCCAGCGCCACATTGCCGGCCCACCAGTTGTTGATCTCGGCGAACAATTCGGCATCGGGGCGCCAGCGGTAAATCGGCAGGCCGAAGGTGGACTCGGTGATGAACACATCGCAGCGCACCGGCTCGAACGGTGTGCAGGTGGCGTCGGGCGCCACCTTGTAGTCGCCGCTGGCGACCCAGGTCTGGCCGGCATGCCCCAGGCGCACTTGTGCCGAGCCCAGCACATGGCCGGCCGGGTGCAGTGACAAGCTGACACCGTGATGGACGATCTGCTCGCCGTAATCGAGGTTTTGCAGCGTGATGCCCTGGCCCAGGCGTGAGCGCAACACGCCTTCGGCCGGTGTGGCCGCCAGGTAGTGGCCGTGGCCCAAACGCGCATGGTCGGCATGGGCATGGGTGATGACGGCGCGGTCCACCGGCCGCCAGGGGTCGATGTAGAAGTCACCGGGCGGGCAGTACAGGCCTTCGGGCCGCTGGACGATCAGATCCTGCATGTCGGGCAGTCACTCATGGAAAGAATCAAAAGGCCAGAATAAGCCAGCCCCGGGGCCGGCGCCTGTAGGCGGCGGGAGCCAGCCGGCGTGCGCGGGTGGCTGGCGCCATCACGCCATGAACTGCGGCAGCATCAGGATGGCCTCGGCATTCGACGGCGAGTAACACCGGTCTGCCGCCTCGTGCCAGGGCAGCCACTGGAAAGCCGTGTGTTCGCGCGGGCTCAGGGCCACGGCCGTGCCCTGCGGCACGCACAGGCTGAACACGTGTTCGGTGTTGCGTGTCACGCCGGGCGCATAACGCGCGCGCCAGGCCGGGTAGATGTCGTACACATTGGCCAGACCCCAGTTGCAAAAATCCCCGGGGTTGCCTGCGATGCCGGTTTCTTCGAACACTTCGCGCGCCGCGGTGTGCGCCAGGTCTTCGCCAAGGCTGTCCCGGGAGCCGGTCACGCTTTGCCAGAAGCCGGGGTGGTCGGCACGTTCGAGCAGCAACACCTCGCGCTGCGGCGTGTGGATCACCACCAGTACCGACTCCGGGATCTTGTAAAGCGTCATAGCGGCCCTCGACCGTCAGCCAGCGAAACCTTCAAGCCAAATCAGCCCGCAGCGCTTGTCCGACAAGCGTCAAAAGCTATCAATACCATAGCGCCGGATGCCCCGCAGCCGGGACCGGCCTCAGACCGCCTGGGGGGTGCGCAGGCGGATGTGCAGCTCTTTCAACTGTTTTTCATCGACCGGGCTCGGCGCATGGGTCAGCAGGCACTGCGCACGCTGGGTCTTGGGGAAGGCAATCACGTCGCGGATGGACTCGGCGCCGGTCATCATGGTCACGATGCGGTCCAGGCCGAAGGCCAGGCCGCCGTGCGGCGGCGCGCCGTACTGCAGCGCGTCGAGCAGGAAGCCGAATTTTTCCTGGGCTTCTTCCGGCCCGATCTTCAGGGCCTTGAACACCTTGTTCTGCACATCGGCGCGGTGGATACGCACCGAGCCGCCGCCCAGCTCCCAGCCGTTGAGCACCATGTCGTAGGCCTTGGAGATGCATCGGCCCGGGTCGGTGTCCATCCAGTCTTCATGGCCATCCTTGGGCGCCGTGAAGGGGTGGTGCACCGCGCTCCAGCGCTGGGCGCCCTCGTCGTATTCGAACATCGGGAAGTCCACCACCCACAGCGGCTTCCAGCCGGCCGTGAAGACGCCGGCCTTCTTGCCGAAGGGCGAGAGGCCGATCTTCAGGCGCAGCGCGCCCATGCTGTCGTTGACGATCTTGGCCTTGTCGGCGCCGAAGAAAATGATGTCACCGTCCTGTGCGCCCGTGCGCTTGAGGATCTCCGCCACCGCCGCGTCATGGATGTTCTTGACGATGGGGCTTTGCAGGCCGTCGCGGCCCTTGCTCACGTCGTTGACCTTGATCCAGGCCAGGCCCTTGGCGCCATAGATCTTGACGAACTCGGTGTAGCCGTCGATCTCGCCACGGCTCATCTCGGAGCCGCCGGGCACGCGCAGCGCCACCACCCGGCCGCCCGGCGTGGTGGCCGGGGTGCTGAACACCTTGAAGTCCACATCGGCCATGACACCGGTCAGTTCGGTGAACTCGAGGTTCACGCGCAGGTCGGGCTTGTCGGAGCCGAAGCGGTGCATGGCGTCGGCATAGGTCATGACCGGGAACTCGCCGAGGTCGGTGGCCAGCACAGTCTTGAAGATGTTGCTGATCATGCCCTGGAACATGTCGCGGATGTCCTGCTCGCCCATGAAGGACGTCTCGATATCGATCTGCGTGAATTCGGGCTGACGGTCGGCGCGCAGGTCCTCGTCACGGAAGCATTTGGTGATCTGGTAATAACGGTCGAAACCGGCCACCATCAGCAGCTGCTTGAACAGCTGCGGGCTTTGCGGCAGCGCAAAGAACTGGCCTTCGTTGACGCGGCTGGGCACCAGGTAGTCGCGCGCGCCTTCGGGCGTGCTTTTGGTCAGCATCGGCGTTTCGATGTCGATGAAACCGTTGGCGTCGAGGAACTTGCGGGTTTCCATCGCCACGCGGTAACGCAGCATCAGGTTGTTCTGCATGTAGGGGCGGCGCAGGTCCAGCACGCGGTGTGTCAGGCGGGTGGTCTCGGACAGGTTGTCGTCGTCGAGCTGGAACGGCGGCGTCACGCTGGGGTTGAGCACGATCAGTTCGTGGCACAAGACCTCGATCTTGCCGCTTTTGAGCGCCTCGTTGACGGTGCCTTCGGGCCGCGCCCGCACCAGGCCCTTGATCTGCACGCAAAACTCGTTGCGCACGCCTTCGGCCGTGGCGAACATGTCGGCGCGGTCCGGGTCGCAGACCACCTGCACATACCCCTCACGGTCGCGCAGGTCGATGAAAATCACGCCGCCGTGATCGCGCCGGCGATTGACCCAGCCGCACAGGCTCACGGTTTGGCCCAGCAGGGCTTCGGTCACCAGACCGCAATAGTGGGAACGCATTTGGGAAGTCATAAATAAATCGCTTGTGCTTGTGGGCGCCGGGACGCCCTGGGAGAAAAGTCTATTTGGGTTTGTAGCTGGCGGCGCTGCCGGGCACCACCACGCCCATGGAAATCACATAGGTCAGGGCCTCGTCCACGCTCATCTTGAGTTCGATGCAATCGGACCGCTTGAGCATGACGAAGTAGCCGCCGGTGGGGTTGGGGGTGGTCGGCACATACACACTCATGTAGTCGCCGGTGAGGTGAGTGGCGACATCGCCGCCCGGCATGCCGGTCTGGAAAGCGATGGTCCACACACCCTCACGCGGCCACTGCACCAGCAGCGCCTTGCGGAAGGCATTGCCGTTCTCGGAAAACAGCGTGTCCGACACCTGCTTGACGCTGGAATAAATCGACCGGACGATGGGAATGCGGCTGAGCAGCGCATCCCACCAGCGCACCAGCTTGCGGCCCAGGAAATTGGAGGCGACAGCGCCTATGGACAGCACGATCGCCAGCGCCAGCAGAACGCCGAAACCGGGAATGTGAAAACCCAGCAGCCGGTCCGGTTGCCAGGCCAGCGGCAGGATCTGCAACGTCTGGTCCAGCGTGCCGATGACCCAGTTCAGCAGCCACACCGTGATCGCCAGCGGCACCAGCACCAGCAGCCCGGCAAGCAGCCATCGGCGCAAGGCGTTCATCAGCTCGCCTTGGAAGGGGTCGCGGAGCCGCCGGCCGGACTGGCCGGGGCAGCCGCGGCCGGAGCCGCCGCGGGGGTGGCCGCGGACTCGGCCGGCTTGCTGTCACCCGCAGCCGGCGCAGGCGCTTCGCTGCCACTGACCGGCGGAACAGCGGTGGCGCCACCGCCGCCGCGGAAATCGGTGACATACCAGCCTGAACCCTTGAGCTGGAAACCGGCCGCGGTCAGCTGCTTCTTGAAGGCGGGCGCACCGCACTGGGGACAGTCGCTCAGCGGCGCATCGGACATTTTTTGCAAAACGTCCTTTTGATGCCCGCAGGACTCGCATTTGTAGGCGTAGATTGGCATGGTTCTGGAAGGTTTTGTCGGGGCTGTCTGCGCCTGCACAGGACGCAGGATGCAAAACCTTCAATTATAGGCGCGGGGATGCGCCCCGGCCATCCCGGGTGTCATCCGGCCACGGCGGCGGCTCAGCCTTCGGTCGTCAGCCGGTGGTGGCTGCCGCGGCGGTTATCGATGGTTTGCGGTGTCAGCGAACCGACCAGCATGCCCAGCGTGGCGGCCAGCACGCCGGCCAGTTGCGCCGGGAACTGCTCGCCCAGGGTGCTGAAGGTGAACAGCAGCCAGACGCCGATGCCGCAGACCACGGAAAACACCGCGCCCTGGGTACTGGCCCGCTTCCAGTACAGGCCGGCCACCAGCGGAACAAAGGCGCCGACCAGCGGCACCTGGTAGGCGCCCGACACCATGTCGTAAATCGAGGTGCCCTGCATGGAAATGGCATAGGTCAGCACCAGGCCGCTGAACACCAGCACCGTGGTGCGCATCAGCTTGAGTTCGTGTTTGTCACTCATGCGCGGCTTGAACTGGCGCCAGATGTTCTCGACAAAGGTCACGCTGGGCGCCAGCAGCGTGGCCGAGGCAGTCGACTTGATGGCCGACAGCAGGGCCCCGAAAAACAGCACCTGCATGATGAAGGGCATTTTCTGCAGCACCAGAGTCGGCAGGATCTTCTGCGGGTCGTCCTTGAGCAGCGCGGCGGTCTCCGCGGGCATGATGATCAGCGCGCTGGCCACCAGGAACATGGGCACAAAGGCAAACAGGATGTAGAAAACGCCGCCGAGGATCGGACCCTTGGTGGCGGCACTGGCGCTGTTGGCCGACATCACGCGCTGGAACACGTCCTGTTGCGGGATCGAACCCAGCATCATGGTGATGGCCGCGGCAAAGAAAAACATCATGTCGTGGAAGTTGGGCTCCGGCCAGAAGCGGAACAGGTCCTGGCTGGTGGCCAGGGCGATCACCTTGTCGGCGCCGCCGGCCAGGTTGCCGGCAAACACGGCCAGCACCGCCAGGCCCACCACCAGCACAATCATCTGGATGAAGTCGGTCACCGCCACCGACCACATGCCGCCGAACAGGGTGTAAGCCAGCACCGAGGCCGTGCCGATGAACATGCCGGTGGTCGGCGTGATGGCGCCGCCCGAGAGAATGTTGAAGACCAGGCCCAGCGCGGTGACCTGCGCCGCGACCCAGCCGAGGTAGCTGATCATGATGATGATGGAGCAAGCCACCTCGACGGTACGGCCGTAACGCTCGCGGTAATAGTCGCTGATGGTCAGTAGCGACATCTTGTAGAGCTTGCCGGCAAAAAACAGGCCCACCAGGATCAGGCAGGTGCCGGCGCCGAACGGGTCTTCCACCACGCCATTGAGGCCGCTTTCGACAAACTTGGCGGGGATGCCGAGCACGGTTTCGGAGCCGAACCAGGTGGCAAAGGTCGTTGTCACGATCATGATCAGCGGCAGATTGCGCCCGGCGATGGCGTAGTCGGCAGTGTTTTTGACGCGCCTGGCGGCGTACAGGCCGATGATGATGGTGATCAGGAGATAGACGAAAACCAGGGTCAAGAGCACAGCAGCCTCCTCAAGAATGCGTGATTATCACCACATTTTCGGGCCCGCCAGCCCGTCCATGGATGCGGCCGGGGAAGCGGCCGGTGGCCCTAAAAAACGCGGATGCGCAGCATCAGCTGCATGGCGAGCAGACCCAATGCAAAACCCAGGCCACCGTAAATCAGGCCCTGCAACAGCCGGTTGGTGCGTTTTTGCTCCTGCAGCAGTTCCTGCAGTTCGCCATGCTTGCCGCCGGACTGGTTTTTCAGGTATTGCTGCAGCAATCGCGGCAGGCCGGGCAGCAACTTGGCATAGGTCGGCGCCTCGGCCTTGAGCTGCTCCAGCAGCTTCTCGGGGCCGACCTGCTCCAGCATCCAGGTCTCCAGGAAAGGCTTGGCCGTGCTCCACAGGTCCAGCTCCGGGTCGAGCTCGCGGCCCAGACCCTCGATGTTGAGCAGGGTTTTCTGCAGCAGCACCAGCTGCGGCTGGATCTCCACATGAAAGCGCCGCGAGGTCTGGAACAGCCGCATCAGCACCATGCCCAGCGAAATTTCCTTGAGCGGGCGGTCGAAATAGGGCTCGCAGCAGGCGCGTATGGCCGACTCCAGCTCATCGACGCGTGTCTGCGCGGGCACCCAGCCGGACTCGATGTGCAGCTCGGCCACACGTTTGTAGTCACGCCGGAAAAAGGCGCTGAAATTCTGCGCCAGGTATTCCTTGTCGACCTCGGTCAGCGTGCCGACGATGCCGAAGTCCAGCGAGATGTAGCGGCCGAAGGTGGCCGGTTCCAGGCTGACCTGGATGTTGCCGGGGTGCATGTCGGCATGGAAAAAACCGTCGCGGAACACCTGGGTGAAAAAGATGGTGACGCCGTCACGCGCCAGCTTTTTCATGTCCACACCGGCATCGCGCAGGCGCTGGGTCTGGCTGATGGGCACGCCGTTCATGCGCTGCATCACCATCACGTCGGGCATGCAGAAGTCCCAGACCATCTCCGGGATCAGCACCAGGTTCAGGTCCTGCATGTTGCGCCGCAGTTGCGCCGCATTGGCCGCCTCGCGCAGCAGGTCCAGCTCGTCATGCAGGTACTTGTCGAACTCGCCGACGACTTCGCGCGGCTTGAGCCGCTTGCCGTCGGCCGACAGGCCTTCGACCCAGCCGGCCATCATGTGCATCAGCGCCAGGTCTTTTTCGATGGCCGGCAGCATGTTGGGGCGCAGCACCTTGACCGCCACCTCGCGGCCGCCGGGCAGCGTGGCGAAATGCACCTGCGCAATCGAGGCGCTGGCCACCGGCTGGCGCTCGAAGGTCTCGAAAATGGCGGCGATCGGCCGGCCGAAGGCCCGCTCGATGATGGCAATCGCAATGTCCGGATCGAAGGGCGGCACCCGGTCCTGCAGCCGCGCCAGCTCATTGGCGATGTCCAGCGGCAGCAGGTCGCGGCGGGTCGACATGACCTGGCCGAACTTCACAAAAATCGGGCCCAGGCTTTCCAGCGCCTCGCGCAGGCGCGCCCCGCGCGGCGAGCGCAGGTCGCGGCCGACGGACACCACCCGCGTCAGCGTGCGTATCCAGGGCTTGCTGAAACTCGAGAGCACCAGCTCGTCCAGCCCGAAACGCAGCACGGTCCAGACGATGAAGACGCCCCGGAACAGCCGGCTCATGCGCTGGCTTTCGGCGGCTCGGGGACAGGTGGCACCGTGACGGCGGCGGAGGCGGGAGCCGCCGGCACCGGCGCCTGGGCCAGGAACTGCCGCAGGCCGGTCATGGCCTGGCGGGCGAAGCCGGCCAGCGTGTGGGCCGGCACGTCGCCGATGATGCGGGACAGGTCCTCTTCCACGTCCCAGCGCAGGTTGTCAGCCAGCCAGTTGAGCTCGGCGGCCAGTTGCACATCCCCCTCGATCTTGACCGGCGGCGCCTTGCCGGCCAGCACCGACTGCATCACCAGCGCCGGCGATTCGGCGGCCACGGCCAGCAGCAAATTGGGTTTGGTGCCCGGCGCGGCACGGTCCAGCAGGCCGGCCGGCGTGATCAGCAGGTCCAGCGCAAACACACCCCAGCGCACATGGACCACGCTGCCCTTTTTGCGCAGCAAGCGGTTTTGCGCCTCTTTTTCCTGCATCAGCACGTGGTTCAGGAACAGCACCAGCTTCTGCTGCCCTTCGTCCACCACCCAGGCGGGCGGCTGGAAACGGGTGGCCAGCGATTGCAGGAAAGAAAAAGGGGACGTGGTGTTGGTGCGCATACGCCCCCGATTTTGCAGCAGATTGAAAAAGCCCCCTCACCGCGCAAGCGATGAAGGGGCTTTCAAGACCCTCAGGGGCCGGGCGAGCAGGCTTATTGCAAGGCCTGGACGCCGGCAACCAGCCAGCCGCCACCGCTGCGCGGCTTGGTCATGTTCCAGACTTCGCGGAACGGGCTGGCGCCAGCCGATGCGTCTTCGCGGATCATCCCGGAGAACTCGACACTGGCCATGTAGACGTCGCTGAGTTCCTCGATGCCCAGCAGCTTGGCTTCGAGCATGACCACATCGGTCTTGTTGACGCTGCCGCCGGTGTGCGACTCGCGGTCGGCGAGCTGGGCCTTGATCTGCTCGAGCATCTCGTCGGTCATCATGGCACGCAGGCTGTTCACGTCGGAACGGTCCCAGGCATCCTGCAGGGTCACGAAGTTGGTCTTGCAGGCACGCAGGAAACCTTCGGCGTCAAAACCGTCGGGCACACCCCAAGCCTGCGATCCGGCCAATCCCGAACCGATCATGGAACCACCGGCCGCCTTGCTGGCATCGAAGGCCATGCTGTTTCGCTCCCAGGGACGGGCCGAAGCATCATTGCCGACGTTTTCAGGGCTGTAGTTGCGCGGCGTGGCGGCGTTGCCGGCGCCCTGCATGGCGTAAGGCGTGGCGCCCTGGCCGTTGCCGGCTTTCAGCCTGCGCATCACAAAACCGACCACCACCATCACCAGCAGCGCCAGCAGCGCGAACATGATGATCTGGCCAAAGGCGCCGCCCAGGCCCAGCGAAGAGGCCAGCCAGGCCAGGCCCAGACCGGCGGCCAGGCCGCCGAGCATCGCGCCCCACGGCTTTTTGGGCGCAGCAGCGGCCGCGGTGTTGGCGGGCGCGGCCGGCGGCGTGGCCTGGCGCTGCGTCACGTTGGACGACTGGCGCCCAACCGAGCCGCCGCCGCCCATGCGTTTGGCTTCCGCGGCCGGCGAATACGCCAGCAGCATGGTGACGGCCAGCACCGCCGAAAGAATTGCAGACCAGAATTTCATGACGTCTCCTCTATGTAATTGCTTCAACACTTGATTCCAACATGTAATGCCACCACGCCGCCGGTGAGGTTGTGATAGTCCACATGGCCAAAACCACCTTTATGCATCAGGGCCTTTAGCTCATCCTGTCCGGGATGCATGCGGATGGACTCCGCCAGGTAGCGGTAACTCGAGTCGTCGTTGGCCACCAGCTTGCCCAGTTTGGGCAGCACATTGAAGGAATACCAGTCGTAGACCTTTTCCAGCGGCTTGGCGATTTTTGAAAACTCCAGCACCAGCAGCTTGCCGCCGGGCTTGAGCACGCGGTTCATCTCGGCCAGCGCCAGGTCCTTGTGGGTCATGTTGCGCAGGCCGAAAGCCACGGTGACCAGGTCGAAGCTGGCGTCGGCGAACGGCAGCTTCTCGGCGTCGCACACCGTGGTCGGCAGCACCTTGCCGGCATCGAGCAGGCGGTTGCGGCCTTCGCGCAGCATGGCTTCGTTGATGTCGGTATGCACCACACAGCCGGTGCTGCCCACCTTGGGCGCAAAAGCCAGGGCCAGGTCGCCGGTGCCGCCGGCGATGTCCAGCACGCTCTGGCCCTCTTTCACATCGGCCACCATCACGGTATAAGCCTTCCAGACGCGGTGCAGGCCCATGGACATCAGGTCGTTCATGACGTCGTATTTGGGCGCCACCGAGTCGAACACGCCGCGCACGCGGCTGGCCTTGTCTTTTTCGTCGACAGACTGGAATCCGAAATGGGTGCTGCTCATAAACCAATGCTAGGGGTGAAAGCCGGCAATTCAAGCGACAACCCTGCCACCGCGTGGGGCATTGGCCGGCATTTATGTCGAAAAACAACACCGGCCGACGTCCCACGGGCGCGGCCAGCTATGGAATTGATAGCGACACAGGAAGCGCTGGCAGCGCGCATCAATGGCTGCTGCAGCCGTGGCCAGCGGCGGCCACCATGGGCGCGTCGCGCTGCATGCCGGCCGCTTCCAGGCGCTGCGTGTAGTCGGCCCACAGGCGGTCCTGTTCGGCGCCGAGGAAATACAGGTAGTCCCAGGAAAAGATGCCGCTGTCGTGGCCGTCCGAAAACACCGGCTTGACCGCATAGTTGCCGATCGGCTCGAGCTCGAGCACCGTGACCTCGCGCTTGCCGGTCTGCAGCACCTCCTGGCCCGGGCCGTGGCCCTGGACCTCGGCCGACGGCGAGTACACGCGCATCAGCTCGAACGGCAGCCTGAATTCGGCGCCGTCGGAAAACGCGATTTCGAGGATGCGTGACTGGCCGTGCACCGTCAGTGCGGTGGGCGTCGGGGTTCCGGGTTGCAGGCCTGCCATGTTCGTCTTTCAGTGAATCAGACCAGCACGCGTTCGATGCCGCCATTGTTGGCCGCGTCGACGTAGCCGGGCAGCCAGTCCTTGCCGAGGATCTGGTTGGCCATCTCGACCACGATGTAGTCGGCTTCGAGCAGGCCGTTGTTCAGGTCGTTGCCGTAGCGGGAGAGGCCCTGCAGGCAGCTCGGGCAACTCGTGAGGATCTTGACGTTGCCGGACGCGGCCACCGCACCGCTGGCGCGCAAGGTGGCCTCGTCCTTGCGCAGCTCTTCTTCCTTGCGGAAGCGGATCTGCGTGGAAATGTCGGGGCGCGTCACGCCCAGCGTGCCTGATTCCCCGCAGCAGCGGTCCGACTTGAGCACCTGGTCGCCGAGCAGCGCCTTGACGGTTTTCATCGGCTCCTGCAGCTTCATCGGCGTGTGGCAGGGGTCGTGGTACAGGTAGCCCTGCCCCGGTCCATCGGTGCGCAGCGTGATGCCTTTTTCGAGCAGGTACTCGTGGATGTCGATGATGCGGCAGCCCGGGAAAATTTTCTCGAACTCGTAACCCTGCAACTGGTCGTAGCAGGTGCCGCAGCTGACCACCACGGTCTTGATGTCCAGGTAGTTCAGGGTGTTGGCCACGCGGTGGAACAGCACCCGGTTGTCGGTGATGATTTTCTCGGCCTTGTCGAACTGGCCGCTGCCTTTTTGCGGGTAACCGCAGCACAAATAACCTGGCGGCAGCACGGTCTGCACGCCGGCGTGCCAGAGCATGGCCTGGGTCGCGAGACCCACCTGCGAGAACAGGCGTTCCGAGCCGCAACCGGGGAAATAAAACACCGCCTCGGTTTCCGCCGTCGTGCTTTTCGGGTCGCGGATGATGGGGACGTAGTCCTTGTCCTCGATGTCCAGCAGGGCGCGTGCGGTTTTTTTCGGCAGGCCGCCCGGCATCTTCTTGTTGATGAAGTGGATCACCTGCTGCTTGACCGGCGCGCTGCCGACCGTGGCCGGCGGCTGCGCTGTCTGCTTGCGCGCCACGCGGCGCAGCAGGTCGTTGGCCAGGCGCTGCGCCCTGAAGCCGACGTCCACCATCGCGCCGCGCATGAACTTGATGGTCTGCGGGTTGGTGGCGTTGAGGAAAAACATGGCGGCGGCATTGCCGGGACGGAAGGTCTTCTGGCCCATCTTGCGCAGCAGGTTGCGCATGTTCATGGACACCTCGCCGAAGTCGATGTCCACCGGGCACGGGGAGAGGCACTTGTGGCAGACCGTGCAGTGGTCGGCCACGTCTTCGAACTCTTCCCAGTGCTTGATGCTGATGCCGCGGCGGGTCTGCTCTTCATACAGGAAGGCCTCGACCAGCAACGAGGTCGCCAGGATCTTGTTGCGCGGGCTGTACAGCAGGTTGGCGCGCGGCACATGGGTGGCGCAGACCGGCTTGCACTTGCCGCAGCGCAGGCAGTCCTTGACGCTGTCGGCGATCGCGCCGATGTCGGACTGCTGCATGATCAGCGACTCATGGCCCATCAGGCCGAAGCTCGGCGTGTAGGCGTTGGTCAAATCCGCGAACAAGGCCTCGTCCACGCCCATTTTGTAAGCCTTTTTGGCCTCCAGCCCTTTTTCCACGGGCGTGGGCAGCTCCTGATTTCGTAGCAGCTTGCCCTTGTTGAAGCGGCCTTCGGGGTCGACCCGCAGCTTGTAGTCGGCAAAAGGCTGGAGCTCGGCGTCGGTCAAAAATTCCAGCTTGGTGATGCCGATGCCGTGTTCACCGGAGATCACGCCGTCCAGCGAGCGCGCCAGCACCATGATGCGGGCCACCGCCTCGTGCGCCGTCTGCAGCATCTCGTAGTCGTCGCTGTTGACCGGCAGGTTGGTGTGCACATTGCCGTCGCCGGCATGCATGTGCAGCGCGGCCCAGACCCGGCCCTTGAGTACCTGCTTGTGGATGGCGATACATTCGGCCAGGATGGGCGCGAAGGCGGCGCCGGAAAAGATCGATTGCAGCGGCGCGCGCAACTGGGTTTTCCAGCTGGCGCGCAGCGAATGGTCCTGCAGTTGCGGAAACAGGGTGTCCACATCGCGCAGCCAGCCCGACCACAACTCGCGCACGCCGGCAATCAGCGTCACGGCCTGGCCGACGCGGTCCTCCAGCAGTTCGGCCGAGGGAATCTCGCCAGCGTCGTCCGACTTGCCCAGCGGCAGCTTGCCCTTGAGGAAAAACGCTTCCAGCGCATCGCAGAGCTTGACCTTGTTGGCCAGGCTCAGCTCGATGTTGATGCGTTCGATGCCGTCGGTGTATTCGGCCATGCGCGGCAGCGGGATCACCACGTCCTCGTTGATCTTGAAGGCGTTGGTGTGGCGCGAAATCGCAGCGGTGCGCTTGCGGTCCAGCCAGAATTTCTTGCGCGCATCCGGGCTGATGGCGATGAAACCCTCGCCACGGCGCGAGTTGGCAATACGCACCACTTCCGAGGTGGCGCGTGCCACCACATCGGCGTCGTCGCCGGCGATGTCGCCGAACAGCACCATCTTGGGCAGCCCGCCGTGGGTCTTGGATTTGGTCGCATAACCGACCGCCTTGAGGTAACGGTCGTCCAGGTGCTCCAGACCCGCCAGGATGGCGCCGCCGCGTTTTTGCTCGGCGAACATGAAGTCCTTGATCTCGACGATGCTGGGCACCGCGTCCTTCGCATTGCCGAAAAACTCCAGGCAGACGGTGCGGGTGTGCGCCGGCATGCGGTGCACGATCCAGCGCGCGCTGGTGATCAGGCCGTCGCAGCCCTCCTTCTGGATGCCGGGCAGGCCGCTGAGGAACTTGTCGGTCACGTCCTTGCCCAGGCCCTCCTTGCGGAAGGTCTTGCCGGCGATGTCCAGGCGCTCGGTGCGCAGCGGCGTCTTGCCGTCGGCAGCGAAATATTTCAGCTCGAAACTGGCTTGCTCGGCGTCATGGATCTTGCCGAGGTTGTGGTCGAGGCGCGTGACCTCCAGCCACTCGGCCTGCGGCGTGACCATGCGCCAGGACGCCAGGTTGTCCAGCGCCGTGCCCCAGAGCACGGCCTTCTTGCCGCCGGCGTTCATCGCGATGTTGCCGCCTATGCAGGAAGCTTCGGCCGAAGTCGGGTCCACCGCAAACACATAACCGCCGCGTTCGGCGGCATCGGCCACACGCTGGGTCACCACGCCGGCCTCGGTCCAGACCGTGGCCACCGGCTGGGCTATGCCGGGCAGCGCCACCATCTCGACCTCGGTCATGGCCTCGAGTTTTTCGGTGTTGATGACCACCGACTTCCATGTCAGTGGAATGGCGCCGCCGGTGTAGCCGGTGCCGCCGCCGCGCGGGATGATGGTCAGGCCCAGCTCGATACAGCCCTTGACCAGGCCGGCCATCTCGGCCTCGGTATCGGGCGTGAGCACCACAAACGGGTATTCGACGCGCCAGTCGGTCGCATCAGTCACATGCGAGACACGCGACAGACCGTCGAACTTGATGTTGTCCTTCTGCGTCAGCTTGCCCAGCTTGCGCGCGGTCAGGCGCCGCAGGTCGTACATGTTCTCGAACGAGGTGGCGAAATCCGCCACCGCCCGGCGCGCCGCATCCAGCAGTTCGACCACGATGGTGTCTCGCTGGCTGTCCTGCTCGGGCGTGCGGCGTTTTTCGACCTCGGAGAGGCGGTGCTGCAGGGCCTCCACCAGCATGCGCCGGCGTTTCGGGTTGTCCAGCAGGTCGTCCTGAAGGTAAGGGTTGCGCTGCACCACCCAGATGTCGCCCAGCACCTCGTACAACATGCGGGCCGAGCGGCCGGTGCGGCGTTCGTCGCGCAGCAGGTTCAGCAGGTCCCAGGCGCGTGCGCCCAGCAGGCGGATCACCACCTCCCGGTCCGAAAACGAGGTGTAGTTGTAGGGGATCTCGCGAATGCGGCTTGCGCCGGGACCGGCCTCACCGGCCAGGGCGCTTAACTTTTGAAGGGTTTCAGGAGCGTTCATCGTGGGAGGCCGGGTGCGAAAGAGGCTTGCGGGGCCTGTGTCCGGCGCGTTGCCCCTATGTTACCGCAGCGCAACATTCACCAAAGCGCGCCCCAGGGCCTGCGTGGAAACCCGCTGGCGGGGAAACTGTCACACCGTTTAAATCGAACTGTCATAAATCGTTCGTAAACTCGGCGCTTTATTTGTTCGAACATCCGTTTTATCCAGGAGCAGTCATGAAAAAAAGCTTGTCAGCCATCGCCCTGGCGGCCTGCGCACTTGTTGCGCCCGTCGCCAGCCACGCCCAGACCGAAGTCCAGTGGTGGCATTCCATGGGCGGCGCCCTCGGCGAGTGGGTCAACGACCTGGCCAAGGACTTCAACGCCAGCCAGAAGGACTACAAGGTCACGCCCACCTTCAAGGGCAGCTACGCAGAATCGATGACGGCCGGTGTGGCTGCCTACCGCGCCGGCAACGCGCCACACATGATCCAGGTATTCGAGGTGGGCACCGCCACCATGATGGCGGCCAAGGGCGCCACCGTGCCGGTCGGCAAGGTGATGGCCGACGCCGGCCTGAAATTCGATCCCGCCGTGTATGTGCCGGCCGTCTCCGGGTACTACACGGCCCCCAACGGCCAGATGCTGAGCTACCCCTTCAACAGCTCGACGCCGGTGTTCCACTACAACAAGGACGCGTTCAAGGCGGCCGGCCTGGACCCGGAGAAACCACCGACCACCTGGCCTGAAGTCGCGCTGGCAGCGGCCAAGCTCAAGGCCTCCGGTCACAAGTGCCCGTTCACCACCAGCTGGATCAGCTGGACCCAACTGGAGAGCTTCTCGGCCTGGCACAACGTGCTGTACGCGACCAAGAACAATGGCTTCGGCGGCAACGACACGCGCCTGGCTTTCAACAGCCCGCTGCACGTGCGCCACATCGAAAACCTGGGCAACATGGCCAAGACCGGCCTGTTTGTGTACAAGGGCCGCGAGAACAAGGCGGACGCCACCTTTGTGTCGGGCGAGTGCGCGATGATCACCGGCTCCTCGGGTCTGTCCGGCAACGTCAAGCGCAACAGCAAGTTCGGCTACGGCATCGGTACGCTCCCCTATTACCCCGACGTGGAAGGCGCGCCGCAGAACACCGTGATCGGTGGCGGCAGCATCTGGGTGATGTCGGGCAAAAAGCCTGAGGAATACAAGGCCGTGGCCGCCTTCCTGAACCACCTGTCCAAGCCGGAAGTTGCTGCCGCCAGCCACCAGCGCACCGGTTACCTGCCGGTGACCAAAGCCTCGTTTGACCTGACCGAAAAATCCGGCTTTTACAAGCAAAATCCGGGTTTCGACGTGTCGGTCAACCAGATGATTCGCAAGACCACTGACAAGTCGCGTGGTGTGCGCCTGGGCAATTTCGTGCAGATTCGCACTATCATCGACGAGGAACTCGAAGGCGTGTGGCAGGGCAGCAAGCCGGCCAAGCAAGCGCTGGACAATGCGGTCAAGCGCGGCAACGAACAGCTCGAGCGCTTCCAGAAAGCCAACAAGAGCTGACGCGAGGCGGGTCTTTCTGACCCCTTTGACCGAATAGCCCGCAGCCCGCGCCAAACAAGCGCGGGCTGCTTTTATTTTTATAGCAAGGTATGGAAAAGAGAGTCCTCTTCAAGTCGGCGTGGTTGCCCTGGGTGCTGATCGCTCCGCAGATGGCGATCATCCTGGTCTTCTTTTTCTGGCCGGCCGGCCAGGCGCTGTACCAGAGCGTGTTGCAGGAGGACGCTTTTGGCTTCAGCAGCGAATTCGTCGGCCTGGACAACTTTCGCCGCCTGTTCGCCGACCCCGGCTATCTGGACTCGTTCCGCGTCACAGCGGTCTTTTCGGCGCTGGTGGCCGTCGGCGGCATGTCGCTGGCGCTGCTGCTGGCGGTCATGGCCAACCGGGTGGTGCGCGCCGCCGGCATCTACAAGACGCTGCTGATCTGGCCGTATGCCGTGGCCCCGGTCGTGGCCGGCGTGTTGTGGCTGATGATGTTCGCCTCGCCCTACGGCGTGATCCGTTATGCCCTGATCGAGATGGGCTTTGAGTGGAACCACGTCCTTAACGGCAACCACGCGATGGCGCTGATCGTCATGGCGTCGATCTGGAAATACATCTCCTACAACTTCCTGTTTTTCCTGGCCGGCCTGCAGTCCATTCCGCACTCGCTGATCGAGGCCGCCACCATTGACGGCGCTACCCCATGGAAGCGCTTCTGGAGCATCGTCTGGCCGCTGCTGTCGCCGACCACCTTCTTCCTGCTGGTCATCAACGTCGTGCACGCCTTCTTCGAAACCTTTGCCATCGTCGATGCTGCCACCAGCGGCGGCCCGGGCAAGGACACCTCCATCCTGGTTTACAAGGTGTATTACGACGGCTTCAAAGCCATGGACATCAACGGCTCGGCCGCGCAATCGGTGGTGCTGATGGTGATCGTCGTGGTGCTGACAGTGGTCCAGTTCAAGTTTGTCGAGAAAAAAGTGCACTACTGATGTTGCCCCCACGCTCCTTCATTGCATGCAGGTCGCTGCCCCCCGAGGGGGCTGGCCTTGCTCGGGGCGGCCCTTCGCTGCGGCCGCTGCCCCCACGCTCATTCACTTCGTGTAATTCACCGCCCCCCGGGGGGGCCAGGGCCTGCCTTGGGGCGGCCCTGCGGAGGCCCTCATGATCGAACGCCATCCCATCCTCGACTTCGTGTCGCACGCCATCCTCATCCTCGGGGTGGTCATCGTCTTCTTCCCGATTTACGTCACCTTCATCGGTTCGACGCAGACGGCGCAGCAGATCAATGCGAGCAACCCCATCTCGCTGCTGCCCGGCACCAACATCGTGGAAAGCTACCGCTTCGCCCTGTTCGGCGGCAAGACAGAGGCCGGTGCCACGGTCTCCCCGGCGCTGCCCATGATGGGCATCAGCCTGGCCAGCGCCCTGATCATCGCCATCGGCAAGATCGCGATCTCGCTACTGTCGGCCTTTGCCATCGTGTACTTCCGCTTCCCGTTCAAGAACCTCGTGTTCTGGATGATTTTTGTCACGCTGATGCTGCCGGTGGAGGTGCGTATCGGCCCGACCTATGAGGTGGTTTCCAACCTGGGCCTGCTCAACAGCATGTCAGGCCTGACGATTCCCCTGGTCGCGTCGGCCACCGCCACCTTTTTGTTCAGGCAGTTCTTCATGACGGTGCCCGACGAACTGGTCGAGGCGGCACGCGTCGATGGTGCCGGGCCGATGCGTTTCTTCAAGGACGTGCTGCTGCCGCTGTCCAAGACATCCATGGCCGCGCTGTTCGTGATCCAGTTCATCTACGGCTGGAACCAGTACCTGTGGCCGTTGCTGGTGACCACCGATGAGTCCATGTACCCCATCGTGATGGGCATCAAGCGCCTGATCTCCGGCGAGGCCTACGTCGAGTGGAACGTCGTGATGGCCACCGCCATCCTGGCGATGCTGCCGCCGGCCGTGGTCGTGATGCTGATGCAAAAATGGTTCGTCAAGGGCCTGGTAGACACCGAGAAATGACCCTCCCACTAAGCGCCTTCGGCGCCTCCCCCATTGGGCGCCGCCTGCGGCCCGGCAAAGCCGGTTCCGCGGCGTCCGCTTGAATTAAAACCAATGTAGGTTGTCTTAATGGCTGCAATCCAACTCAAAAACATCGTCAAGAAGTACGGCAAGGGCAAGGCTGAGCTGCAGGTGATCCACGGCGTCACTGCCGATATCGCGCATGGGGAATTCATCGTCATCGTCGGGCCCTCGGGCTGCGGCAAGTCCACGCTGCTGCGCATGGTGGCCGGCCTGGAAGAAATCTCAGGCGGCGAAATCTGGATCGGCGACCGCGTGGTCAACCAGCTGGAGCCGGCCGAACGCGACATCGCCATGGTGTTCCAGAACTACGCGCTGTACCCGCACATGAGCGTGTTCGACAACATGGCTTACGGCCTGAAGATCAAGAAAATGCCGATCGACGAGATCAAGCAGCGCGTCGACAAGGCCGCCGGCATCCTGGAGCTCGGCCACCTGCTGGACCGCAAGCCGCGCCAGCTCTCGGGCGGCCAGCGCCAGCGCGTGGCCATGGGCCGCGCCATCGTGCGCCAGCCCCAGGTCTTCCTGTTCGACGAACCGCTGTCCAACCTCGACGCCAAGCTGCGCGCCCAGACCCGGCTGGAAATCCAGAAGCTGCACCGCGAACTCGGCATCACCTCGCTGTTCGTGACCCACGACCAGGTCGAGGCGATGACGCTGGCGCAACGCATGATCGTCATGAACGCCGGCAGGATGGAGCAGTTCGGAACCCCCGAAGAGGTCTATCACTCGCCCGCCTCCACCTTTGTGGCCAGCTTCATCGGCTCGCCGCCCATGAACCTGCTGAAAAACGCACCCGGCGGCAAGCCCGGCACCATTCTGGGCATCCGGCCGGAGCACCTGGACGTGCGCAGCGAGGGCTGGGAAGTCAAGGTCGACACCGTCGAACTGCTGGGCGCAGAACGCCTGATCTACGGCCGCGTGAACGGCGAACAGCTGATCGTGCGCGTCGAGGAAGGCACGCATTCGCCCGCGCCGGACGCCATCATCCACGTGGCGCCCCGTCCCGACCGGCTGCACAGCTTTGACGCCGAAAGCGGAAAACGTCTGGCATGAGCCCCGACGAACGCAGCGAAGGGTCGCCGCGAGCAAGTTCAGCCCCTTCACCCGGTGAAAGGGGCGGCGTACCGCCGAAGGTTCGCGAAGCGACAAGCGTGGGGGCCCAATCGCCCTGGCCCTACCCGCGCTGGATCGCGCACCGCGGCGCCGGCAAGCAGGCGCCTGAAAACACCCTCGCGGCCTTTCGCCTGGGCGCGGCGCACGGCTACCGCATGTTCGAATGTGATGTGAAACTCAGCGCCGACGGCGTGCCCTTTTTGCTGCACGACGCCACGCTGGAGCGCACCACCAATGGCCGGGGCACCGCGGCAGACCATCCCTGGCACGCGCTGTCGCTGCTGGATGCCGGCAGCTGGCATTCGCGGGCTCATGCGGGCGAGCCGCTGGCCAGCCTGGACAACCTGGCGCGTTATTGCCGGCACAACGCTTACTTCCTGAACATCGAGATCAAGCCCACGCCGGGCGCTGAAGCGCTGACCGGCCAGGTGGTCGCCGACGCGGCGGCACGCCTGTGGGCCGGTGCCGTCGTGCCGCCGCTCCTGACCTCTTTCCGGCCCGAAGCGCTGCAGGCCGCGCAAACGGCGCAGCCGCAATTGCCGCGCGGGCTCTTGCTCGACAGCTGGTGGGAAGGCTGGCTGGGCATCGCCCAGGCACTCGATTGCACGGCGCTGGTCTGCAACCACGCCTTGTGGGACGCGACCAGCGTGCGGACGGCCAAACAGGCCGGCTTCCGGACCCTGAGCTACACCGTCAACGACGAATGGGCGGCGCAAAGGCTGCTGGACCTGGGCACCGACGGCATCATCACCGACCGCACCGACCTGTTTGCGCCGGACGCCTGAGGCCAGCTCAGGCCTTGCTGCCGCGCAGCAACAGCCACTGGCAGGTGGCGGCGCCGACGGCCAGCATGGCATAGGTGGCCACCTTGCCGTCACGCCCGAACAGCACCAGCCCGGCCAGCAACAGCAGCACACCCGCTATGAAAACAATAGCTGCTTGCGCACGCCAGCTATGGGTTGATGGCCTTTTTGACTGGAAAAATCCGGCAAACAAGCGGGTGAACAGGAGCAGCAGCAAGGCGACGCCGGCGGCTGGCGCCACAAAATTGAGCAGCTGGTTGATCAGGTTGAATGCGCTCATGGCCTGGTGGCAAATTGTCGGCTGATTTGCCGTGTATCAAGGGGATTGAAAGAATGTGAGCACCGGCTCACGCCTTCAATTTTATAATCGGAAGATGTCAGTCTGGGCCCTGGGGATCAACCATACCACTGCACCGCTCGATTTGCGGGGCCGGTTTGCGTTCGCCATCGACCAGGTCGAGCCCACCCTCAAGGGTTTGCGCAGCGCGCTGGCGCGGCAGCCGGAAGCCACGCTGCTGTCCACCTGCAACCGCACCGAGATCTACTGCGCCAGCGACCGGTCCGACATCGACCACACGCTGGACTGGTTGGCGCACCACGGCGGCGTGTCGCCGGCCCTGCTGCGCTCGCATGCCTACACGCTGGAAAACGACCAAGCCGCGCGCCACGCCTTCCGCGTCGCCAGCGGACTGGACTCCATGGTGCTGGGCGAGCCGCAAATCCTCGGCCAGATGAAACAAGCCGTGCGCGCGGCCGAAGATGCCGGCGCCATGGGCAGCACTCTGCACCAGTTGTTCCAGCGCTCCTTTTCGGTGGCCAAGGAAGTGCGCAGCAGCACCGAGATCGGCGCGCACAGCATCAGCCTGGCGGCCGCGTCGGTGCGGCTGGCCGGCCAGCTGTTCGAGGACCTCGGCGACATCCGCGTGTTGTTTGTCGGCGCCGGCGAAATGATCGACCTGGCCGCGACCCATTTCGCCGCCAAAAACCCCAAATCGATGACGGTGGCCAACCGCACGCTGGAACGCGGTGAAAAACTCGCCGGGCGTTTCGGTGCCGAGGTCATGCGCCTGGCCGACCTGCCCAGCCGCCTGCACGAGTTCGATGCGGTGATCAGCTGCACCGCCAGCACCCTGCCCATCATCGGCCTGGGCGCGGTGGAGCGCGCCGTCAAGCTGCGCAAGCACCGGCCGATGTTCATGGTGGACCTGGCCGTGCCGCGGGACATCGAGCCCGAGGTCAAGGAACTGCCGGACATCTACCTCTACACCGTGGACGACCTGGCCCATGTGGTGCAGACCGGCAAGGACAGCCGGCAGGCGGCGGTGGCACAGGCCGAGGTCATCATCGACGCCGGCGTGCAGAATTTCATGCACTGGCTGGACCAGCGCAGCACCGTGCCGCTGATCCAGCAGCTCAATGCGCAAACCGACGCCTGGCGCGCCGCCGAAATCGCCCGCGCCAAAAAACTGCTGGCCCGCGGCGAGCCGGTGGACGCCGTGCTCGACGCGCTGTCGCGCGGCCTGACACAAAAAATGCTGCACGGCACGCTGGCAGAGTTGCACGCGGGCGACGCCGGCAGCCGCGAAGCCACGGCGCAGACGGTGTCCCGCCTGTTCCTGCGCGGCAACCTGCCCGCCGAAGACAAAGAGCGTTAGCGGCGCCGCACCGCACCGCGGCCAGCACCCGCTGCCCGCCCCCCTGCCGGCCCCGCCGGATGCCTGTCCCGACTGTTGTTGCCCTCCGGCGCTTTTCGCTATGAAACCCTTTCTCCGCCAGACCCTGGACCGCCAGATCTTCCGCCTGCATGAACTCGACGCGCTGCTGTCGGCCAGCGACGTGGTCAGCAACATGGACCGCTTCCGCAGCCTGACGCGCGAACATGCCGAGCTCAGCATCGTGGTCGGCCAGTACCAGCGCATGACAGCGCGCGAGGCCGACCTGGCCGGCGCGCAGGCCATGCTGGCCGAGGCGAAAGACGATCCCGAGATGGCCGCCATGGCAGAAGAGGAAATCAGCGCCGCGCAGGCCGACATCGCCGGCCTGGACGCGGACCTGCAGCTGATGCTGATCCCGAAAGACCCGGACGATGCGCGCCCGGCCTTCATCGAAATCCGCGCCGGCACCGGCGGCGACGAGTCGGCGCTGTTCGCCGGCGACCTGCTGCGCATGTACTCGCGCTTTGCCGAGCGCAAGCGCTGGACCGTCGAAGTCATCAGCGAATCGCCGAGCGAGCTCGGCGGCTACAAGGAAGTGGTGGTCCGCATCGACGGCGCCACCGATCCGATGGGCGTGGGGGTGTACGGCAAGCTGCGTTTCGAATCCGGCGGCCACCGCGTGCAGCGGGTGCCGGCTACCGAAACCCAGGGCCGCATCCACACCAGCGCCTGCACCGTCGCGGTGCTGCCCGAACCGGACGAGGCGGTCGCCATCCAGATCAACCCGTCCGACCTGCGCATCGACACCTACCGCGCCAGCGGCGCCGGCGGCCAGCACATCAACAAGACCGACTCGGCGGTGCGCATCACGCATTTGCCGACCGGCATCGTCGCCGAGTGCCAAGACGGCCGCAGCCAGCACAGCAACAAGGCGCAGGCGCTCAAGGTGCTGACCGCCCGTATCCACGAAAAAGACCGCTCCGAGCGCGCCGCCAAGGATGCCGCCACCCGCAAGGGCCTGATCGGCAGTGGTGACCGCAGCGACCGCATCCGCACCTACAACTTCCCGCAGGGGCGCCTCACCGACCACCGCATCAACCTGACGCTGTACAAGCTGCTGGCCATCATGGAAGGCGACCTCGACGACGTGGTGACCGCGCTGCAGGTGGCGCGTGGCGCCGAACTGCTGGCCGAGCTGGAATCGGCTTCGACCAGCTGACATCATGAGCGAAATCCACCTCCAGCCCTTGCCTGGCAAACGCAAGCAGCTCCTGAATTGATAGCAATCATGAGTACCCCGCCCCTTCCGGCCACCCTGAGCCATGCGCTGGCAGCGGCGCAAACGCTGGGTCTGGATCGGCTGGACGCCCAGCTGCTGTTGCTGCACGTGCTGGGCCGGCCCGACAGCGACCGGGGCTGGATGCTGGCGCATGACGGCGACAGCCTGCCCGGCGAAGCCGCCGACCGGTTCCGGGCGCTGAGCCTGCGCCGCGCGGCTGGCGAACCACTGGCCTACCTCGTCGGCAGCAAGGAGTTCTACGGCCTGCAGCTTCAGATCGATGGCCGCGTGCTGGTGCCGCGCCCGGACACCGAGACCCTGGTGGACTGGGCACTGGAAACCCTGTCAGCGCCCGGCATGCCGGCGAGCGCGCGTATTCTGGACCTGGGCACCGGCAGTGGCGCGATTGCGCTGGCGCTCAAAAAAACCCGTCCCGCCCTGGCGCTCACTGCCGTGGATGCCAGCGCCGCTGCCCTGGCAGTGGCAAGCGGCAATGCCGGGCGCCTGGGCCTGGATGTTCAATTCATCGAAGGCAGCTGGCTAAGCAATGTAAGTGGACACTTTCACCTGATCGTCAGCAATCCGCCCTATGTCGCCAGCGATGATGAACATCTGGCCGCGCTGAAACATGAGCCCCAAAGCGCCTTGGCCGCCGGCCCGGACGGCCTTGACGACATCCGGACCATCGTTGCCCAGGCACCTGCGCACCTGCATGCGCAGGGCTGGCTGCTGCTGGAACACGGCTACGACCAGGCGGAGGCGGTGCGCGAATTGCTGGTCAGACAGGGCTTTGGCGAGGTCCAGAGCCGGGCTGATCTGGCAGGCATAGCCCGCTGTTCCGGCGGCTGCTGGCCGGGGTGAAGGCGGCCTGCAGCAAACGGCAGGATAATCAAGCATTGATTTTCCGCCGTTGAAATCCATTTGCCATGGATGGCCGCAAGATCAGCCTGATCCGCGCGGCAACGGCGCCATACCTTCCAAGGATCCACCATGAGTGATACCCAGCAACGCATAGACCAGATCGTGAAATCCAGCGAGGTGGTGCTTTTCATGAAAGGCACGGCCCAGTTCCCGATGTGTGGCTTCTCCGGCCGCGCGATCCAGGTGCTCAAGGCCTGCGGCGTGAGCAAACCCGCCACCGTCAACGTGCTGGAAGATCCCGAGATCCGCAATGGCATCAAGGAATACAGCAACTGGCCGACGATTCCCCAGCTCTACGTCAAGGGTGAATTCATAGGCGGCTCGGACATCATGATGGAGATGTACGAGAACGGCGAGTTGCAGCAGGTCCTGGGCACCCCGTCGGCCTGATTGCCGGGTGATGCCGGCTGTGCGCTGCGTCGACCTAGCCGGTGTAACCCGTGCAGGCGCCGGCATTGACCCGGCCCTTGCACTCCCGCTTGAGCCGCTCGCTGCGCTCCTTGCGGGTTTCCTGCGATCCCGGCAGGAACTTGGTGCTGCCCTGTTTCTTCACGGTTGAGGTTTTTTTGGCTTTTTCACCGGCTGCGAGACCCGGGCCGGCCGACAGCCCCAGGCACAAGGCTGTGGCCGAAGCCACCAGCAAGCCACGCCGGAAACACATTGAGAATCCAGTCATTTCACGCCCCCTGAGAGATGGCGGCTGATGCCGCCTGCCTGCACACAGGCCGTGTTTTACTGCAGTTTGGCGTCGCCGTACACCTGGTCATCGGGCGGTGCGTCGGCCGGCAAGCGAAAGCCCTCGCTGGCCCAGGCGCCCAGGTCGACGTTCTTGCAGCGCTCGCTGCAAAACGGCCGGAAGCGGTTGTCCGGCGCGTAGACGCTGGGCCCGCCACAGGTCGGGCAGACCACGATTTTGGGTTTTGCTGAATCGGAACTCATCGCTGGCTCGAGCCGGGGGACCTCTGCGCCGCTCAGGAGCAGAGTGTCAGTTCAAATGCCGCATCATCGGTCGATGCGTGCAGCCGGTCGTCGCTTTCATGGCGCATCAGGCGGACCGACACCATCAGGCGGTTGCCGCTGATTTCAGGGATCAGCCCCAGTCCGGGGTCGATGCGCAGGCGCAGCAACTGGAAGGTGCGGCCCTGCGGCAGGGTCTGCTGGTACTGCCCGCCGGTGGCCACCACCTTTTGCGGCAGGCCGGAGTCGCGCAGCAGCTTGAGCAGCATGCGCACCGACTCGGCCAGCGGCACCAGGGTGGCAATCCAGCGCTGCAAATCCTTCTGCCGCGTGGCCGCATCGAAATGTTGCCAGGCGAAATACGCCGGCAGGTCGAACTCGCAGGTGCCGCCGGGAATGCCGATGCGGCTGCGTATGCTCATCAGCCAGTCGTTTTCGGTCAGCGACTGGCCGGCTTTTCCAGGCAGGCCGGTCAGCGTGGCAAAACATTCGTCGAGCTGGGCCGTGACCTCATCGAGCACCGCTTCGGAAATCGCGGGATTGCCCCGGTAGCCGTTGAGCTGGTGTTTTTGCCGGTCCAGGTCCTTGAGCACATCGGTTTTCAGGTCGGCGCGGGCCGCCACATCCATCACCTCAAAAATCGTGGTGATCGCGTAGTGGTGGTCGGTCGGATGGTCCCGCGCTGCCAGTTCGCCAAGGCGGTGAAAGAGGTGCTCAAGCCGCAAATACGTGCGAATGCGTTCGTTGAAGGGATATTCGTAAAGAATCACTGCGATATATCTTTTTCAGCGGAAGGGTCGCCCATCATAGCCCGAAGCGTTGCGCTACCTGCCGGACCAGCCGCGCCAGCGCAGCCAGCGAGACCGCGCCGTCATTGGCCAGACAGACGTCCGCCGCAGCCAGGCGCTGGCTGCGGCTGGCCTGTCCGGCCATCACCTGCCTGACCTGCTCCCGGGGCCAGCCATTGCGGGCCATCACCCGGCTGATTTGCGCCTCTTCGCTGCAATCCACCACCAGCACCTGGTCCACCTGCTGGCGCCAGCGGCCGGACTCGACCAGCAGCGGGACATCAAAAACGATGCAGCGGTACCCCGCTTCCTCCGCCTGCGCCGCCTGGCGCACGGTCTCCGCACCGACCAGCGGATGGATGATGGCTTCCAGCCGGCGTTTGGCGTCGGGATCGCTGAAAACCAGTTCGCGCATGCGGTCGCGATCCAGCGCCCCCTGGTCCGTCACCAGTTCCGCGCCAAAGTGCCGGGAGATCAGGGGGATGGCAGCCCCGCCGGGGGCGGTGGTCCGGCGCGAGATCGCATCCGCGTCGATGATGGCGGCGCCGCATTCCGCGAGCATGGCCGCCACCGTGCTTTTGCCGCTGCCTATGCCCCCGGTGAGCCCCACACGCAAGGCCGGCATGCCTTACAACCCGATAAAGCGCAGGATGGCCTGGGGGCCAAACAGCATGGCGGTGAGCCCCGCGCCGGCAAGGAAAGGCCCGAAGGGCACCACGCCGCCTTCACGCAAGCCGCTGGAAAATTTCATGGTGATGCCGACCAGCGCGCCGATGACCGAGGCCATCAGGATAATGGGCACCAGCGCCGACCAGCCGAACCAGGCGCCCAGGGCCGCAAACAGCTTGAAGTCGCCGTAACCCATGCCCTCCTTGCCGGTGACCAGCTTGAACGCCCAGTACACCAGCCACAGCGACAGGTAACCCGCGACGGCGCCCCACAGCGCATGGCTCAGGCTGACCATGGGATTCCAGCCCAGCACCGCCACGATCAGGCCGGCCCAGAGCAGCGGCAGTGTGATGTCGTCCGGCAGCAGCGTGGTGTCCCAGTCGATCATTGCCAGCGCCACCAGCGCCGCCGAAAAACCGCTCCAGGCCAGTGCCGTCCAGCTCAGGCCCCAGCGCCAGGCGCAGAAGAAGAACAATGCGCCTGTCGTGATCTCCACCAGCGGATAACGCACACCGAACTTGGTGCCGCAGACCGAACATTGCCCCTTGAGAAACAGGTAACTCAGCACGGGAATGTTTTCATACCAGGCGATCACATGCCCGCAACTGGAGCAGCGCGACCGGGGCACCATCAGGTTGAAGCGTTCGGCGGGAGGCGGCGCCGTGCCCGACATGTCGGCGCATTCGAGCGCCCACTGCCGCTCCATGATTTTCGGCAGGCGGTAAATCACCACGTTCAGGAAGCTGCCGACCAGCAAGCCGAGAATACCGGCCAGCGTGGCGGCGAGTCCCGCGGGCAGACCGGACACCAGCTCCGGCATCAAACCACTTGGCCGAGCTTGAAGATCGGCAGGTACATGGAGACCACGATGCCACCGATCAGACCACCCAGAAACACGATGATGATGGGCTCCATCAGGCTGGACAGGCCGGCGACCATTTCATCGACTTCCGCCTCGTAAAAATCGGCAGCCTTGCCGAGCATGTGGTCCACCGAACCCGATTCCTCGCCGATGGCACACATCTGAAGCACCATGGTCGGAAACAGGTTGGCATTGCCCATCGCCGCCGTCAGGCTGGTGCCGGTCGACACCTCCTGCTGGATTTTTTCCGTGGCATCGGCGTACAGGGAATTGCCGGAGGCGCCGCCGACCGAGTCCAGCGCCTCGACCAGCGGCACACCCGCGGCGAACATGGTCGACAGCGTGCGCGTCCAGCGGGCGATGCAGGATTTCTCGATCAGCGCGCCAAACACCGGCACCTTGAGCAGAATGCGGTCCATCACGCGCTGCATCTTTTCATTGCGCTTCCAGGCCTGCATGAAGAAATAGATGCTGCCTCCGATCCCGCCAAAAATCAGCCACCAGTACGCCACAAAAAATTCGCTGATCGCGATCACGAACAGGGTGGGCGCCGGCAGGTCCGCGCCAAACGAGGAGAACACCTGCTTGAAGGCCGGGATCACGAAGATCATGATCACCGCCACCACGACGAATGCCACCACCACCACCGAAATCGGGTACATCAGCGCCGACTTGATCTTGGACTTGATGGCCTCGGTTTTTTCCATGTAGACCGCCAGGCGGTCCAGCAGCGCCTCCAGGATACCGGCGGCCTCACCGGCTTCCACCAGGTTGCAATACAGGGCGTTGAAGTACAAGGGGTACTTGCGGAAAGCCGCGCTCAGGGAGGTGCCGGTTTCCACGTCGGTCCGTACATCGTTGAGCAGTTTGGTGACACTGGCGTTGGCATTGCCGCGACCGACGATGTCAAACGACTGCAACAAGGGCACACCGGCCTTCATCATGGTGGCCAGCTGGCGGGTGAAGATGGCAATGTCCTTGGGCTTGATGGACTTGCCCGAGCGCATGCTGCGCTTCTTGATTTTTGTCGGGAACACGCCCTGCCGGCGCAGTGAGGCCTTGACCTGGTTTTCACCCACGGCCCGCGTTTCCCCGCGGACCTGCTTGCCATTGCGGTCCTTCCCTTCCCACTCGAAGACAAATTCCTTGACGTCCCTGGATGTTGCAGTTGCCATGTTGCCTTCTTGCTAGTGCGTGCAGGATGATGGAAGCCCGGTGCGTTTGCCGCGCTGGACGGGCCGGGATGGCGTGGCGGACCTAGACATTGGTACAGCCCAGAATTTCCTCGAGCGAGGTCAGCCCGGTCTTGACCTTGTGCAGGCCGGCTCCCCTGAGGCTCTTGACACCTTCCTTGGCGGCTTGCTCGGCGATTTCCAGCGCACTGCCATCGCGCAGGATGATGCGCTGGATCTCGTCGGTGATCGGCATCACCTGGTAGACACCGACCCGGCCCTTGTAGCCGCTGTTGCACATGGAGCAGCCCACCGGCCGGTAAGGCGTCCAGGTGCCGTCGACATCATCCTCTTCGAAGCCGGCATCGAGCAGGGTCTCGCGCGGAATGTCTGCAGGGGCCTTGCAGTTGGGACACAGGCGGCGCGCCAGGCGTTGCGCGGTGATCAGTATCACGCTGGACGCGATGTTGAAAGGTGCAATCCCCATGTTGCGCAGCCGGGTCAGGGTGGCAGGCGCATCATTGGTGTGCAGCGTGGACAGCACCAGGTGGCCGGTCTGCGCGGCCTTGATGGAGATTTCGGCGGTTTCGAGGTCGCGGATCTCGCCGACCATGATGATGTCCGGGTCCTGGCGCAAAAATGCTTTCAGGGCGACCGAGAAGGTCAGGCCGGCCTTGTCGTTCATGCTGACCTGGTTGACGCCCGGCAGGTTGATCTCGGCCGGGTCTTCGGCGGTCGATATGTTCACGCCGGGTTTGTTCAGGATGTTCAGGCAGGTGTACAGGGACACGGTTTTGCCGGAACCGGTGGGGCCCGTCACCAGCACCATGCCGTAGGGCCGCTGCACCGCGTTGAGCAAGCGCTCCTTTTCGATCGGCTCGTAGCCGAGCGCATCAATGCCCAGCTTGGCGCTGCTCGGGTCCAGGATACGGATCACGATTTTCTCGCCGAACATCGTCGGCAGCGTGCTGACCCGGAAATCGATCACCCGGTCCGGGCCGATCTTCAGCTTCATTTTCCCGTCTTGCGGCACCCGCTTCTCGGAGATGTCCATCTTGGAAATCACCTTGATGCGGGAGGCCAGCTTTTCCTTGATGGCCACCGGCGGCGAAGCGATTTCGCGCAACTCGCCGTCCACCCGGAAACGCACCCGGTAGGTGTGCTCGTAGGGCTCGAAATGCAGGTCCGAGGCGCGCATGCTGAACGCATCGAGCAGCATCTTGTGCAGGAACTTGACGACAGGGGCGTCTTCGACCTCGGACACACCGGAATCGTTGCTGTCGGCACTGGCCGCCTCGGCGGTCGACTCGTCGAACTCGAAGTCGTCGCCAATGATGCTGTCCATGGCCTCGGACGCGGTGGTGGCCGATGCTTCCACCATCTTGGACAGCTTGTCGTATTCGGCAATCACCCAGTCCACGCCCATCTGGGTCGAAAACTTGATTTTTTCCGCTGCCTCCTGATCCGACGGGTCGGCCGTGGCCACAATCAGGCGATTGCTGCGCTTGCTGAGCACAACGATGCGGTAAGCCTGGCAGATTTTGGTATCGAGCAGGCCTTTGGGCAGCCGCTGGGTGTCTATCGCTTCCAGGTCCAGCAGCGGAGCCGCGAACGCGGTGGACATGGTGTGCGCCAGGTCAAAAGCGGAAACCACCCCGGAGCCGGTCAGTTCGGCGATAAAGCTGGTCCGCCCGCTCTGGGCCTTGCGGAAAATGTCCTCTGCGGCCTTTTGTTCGAGCTTGCCCGCCATCACCAACGCCCGCCCCAGACCGGGCAAAGCGGGTGCGTGGATGACGGTATCGACGGCGGCCATGGTTGCGAATCTATCTCAAAGTGACAAAATTGACATCATCGTTGATAGCTCCGGCGATGTAAATCGAAATGGCGGCCGCCCCCACCCCGGTGTTGGAAGGACGACAATGAAACCGGAAGAGTGGGCGCGAACAGGCGATGAATGGTCGGGGTGAGAGGATTCGAACCTCCGGCCTCTACGTCCCGAACGTAGCGCTCTACCAGGCTAAGCTACACCCCGACAGGTGTCCAGTCCGGCGTCAGGAACGACGCTGCAGCAACTGGGACGCCAATTCTAGCAAGGCGTTGCTGTAGGCGTTGCGTCCCAGGGTCGCCTGGGCCGCAATGGCCCGTTGCGCCTCGGCAGCCGCAGCATCGCGGGTGGCCTGCAGGGCCCCGGTTTGCCTGACGATGGCGACGATGTCGGCCAGGCGTTCGGTTCCGCCCGTTTCGATGGCATGGCGTATCGTGGCCTGCTCGGCCGCCGTGCCGCGCTGCATGGCGATGATCAGGGGCAGGGTCGCCTTGCCCTCGCGCAGGTCGTCCCCCAGGTTTTTGCCCATCTCGGCCGCATCACCGTCATAGTCGAGCACATCGTCAATCACCTGGAAAGCCGTTCCCAGCGCCTGGCCGTAGTCGGCACACGCCTGCTCGATGGCAGGCGGCGCCCCGGCCAGCAAGGCGGCGAGCCGGGCACTGGCCTCGAACAGCTTGGCCGTCTTGGAGCGGATCACGCGCAGGTAGCCCTCTTCCGACAGGCTGGCGTCGTGCATGTTCATCAACTGCAGCACCTCACCCTCGGCAATGATGTTGGTGGCTTCGGCCAGGGTCTGCATGATGCGCATGTCGCCGGCGTCAACCATCATCTGGAAAGCCCGCGAATACAGGAAGTCGCCGACCAGCACACTGGCCGGGTTGCCAAACGAGGCATTGGCCGTCGCCCGGCCCCGGCGCAAGGTGGACTCATCCACCACGTCGTCATGCAGCAGGGTCGCCGTGTGTATGAATTCCACAACAGCCGCCAGGTTGAAGCGCTGGTCGCCGCGGTAATCCAGGGCCCCGCACATCAGCAGCAGCAGCGCCGGCCGCAGCCGCTTGCCGCCGGCGGCGATGATGTACTGAGACACCTGGCTGACCAGGGGGACATCGGAGCTGAGGCGGCGCGCGATCACCGCGTCCATGGCCTGCATGTCGCTGGCGATCAGGGCCAGCGCAGCGGCCGTGCGAGAGGAATTGGCAGTCAAGGCGGTCCAGACAAGAGGTTGGCCAGATTATAGGAAGCCTGCGGCGCCTCCCGGCCCGCCCGGCAGGCCGGACCGGCGGCATTACAGCATTTTCGCGTCCCGTGCTAGAATCTAAGGCTCTGTGGAAATCCGTCCGCAGAACTCACATAAGAGGTCTTACATGTACGCGGTCATAAAAACCGGTGGCAAACAATACAAAGTTGCTACTGGCGAAAAAATTAAAGTAGAACAGATTGCTGCGGACGTAGGCCAAGAGATCGTTATTGACCAGGTATTGGCTGTCGGAACCGGCAGCACAATCACGGTCGGTACGCCCTTGGTGTCCGGCGCTACTGTTACGGTTACTGTCCTTTCGCAAGGCAGGCACGACAAGGTTCGCATCTTCAAGATGCGCCGTCGCAAGCATTACCAAAAACGCCAGGGTCACCGGCAAAACTTCACTGAACTGCAAATCGGCGCCATCGTCGGTTAAGCAGCGAAGCACCAGGCTCACCAAGGAGTAGTAAAAAATGGCACAGAAAAAAGGCGGCGGCTCTACGCGAAACGGGCGCGATTCGCAGCCCAAGATGTTGGGTGTCAAGAAGTTTGGCGGCGAAGTGATCAATGCAGGCAGCATCATCGTGCGCCAGCGTGGCACCAAGTTCCATCCTGGCGTCAATGTCGGCATCGGCAAGGACCACACCCTGTTTGCACTGGTGGACGGTTCGGTCTCGTTTGCCGTCAAGGGCGCGCTGAACAAGCACACCGTCAATGTGACGCCAGCGTAAGCTGATCACTTCGATGGCATCGAAGCCCCGCTTGGCCGGGGCTTTGTTGTTTTGGCCTCTCCTTCCTGCGTATTTGTAAACTATCCTCGGGTACCGGTGCGGCGCCTGCCACCAGCCCCCTCCAAGAACCATGAAATTTGTTGACGAAGCCTATATTGACATCGCCGCCGGCGATGGCGGGAGCGGCTGCGTCTCGTTTCGTCACGAAAAATACAAGGAATTCGGGGGGCCCAATGGCGGTGACGGCGGGCGCGGCGGCCATGTTTACGCCGTGGCCGACATCAACCTGAACACCCTGGTGGACTTCCGCTTTTCACGCCGCCACGAAGCGCGCAACGGCGAACACGGCATGGGTTCGGACATGTTCGGCGCCAAAGGCGACGACATCATGCTCAAGATGCCGGTGGGCACCATCCTGAGCGACGCCGAGACCGGCGAGGTCCTCTACGAGCTGCTGGTGCCCGGTGAGGAAGTGCTGATCGCCAAGGGCGGCGACGGCGGCTTCGGCAACCTGCGCTTCAAGAGCTCGACCAACCGCGCGCCACGCAGCAAGACACCGGGATGGCCGGGCGAGCGCAAAAGCCTCAAGCTCGAACTCAAGGTGCTGGCCGATGTCGGCCTGCTGGGCATGCCCAACGCGGGCAAGTCCACCTTCATCACCGCCGTTTCCAACGCACGCCCCCGCATCGCCGACTATCCTTTCACCACGCTGCACCCCAATCTGGGCGTGGTGCGCGTGGGGCCCGAACAGAGCTTTGTGGTCGCCGACCTGCCCGGCCTGATCGAAGGCGCGTCCGAAGGCGCCGGCCTGGGCCACCTGTTCCTGCGCCACCTGCAGCGCACGCGTTTGCTGCTGCACATCGTCGACATGGCGCCATTTGACGACAGCGTGGACCCGGTGGCACAGGCCAAGGCCATCGTCGGCGAACTCAAGAAGTACGACCCGGCGCTTTACGACAAGCCGCGCTGGCTGGTGCTCAACAAGCTGGACATGGTCGACGCCGACAAACGCGCCGCGCTGGTCAAGGATTTCGTCAAGCGTTTCAAGTTCAAGGGTCCGGTGTTCGAGATTTCCGCACTGACGCGGGAAGGCTGCGAACAGCTGGTCAAGACGATTTACCAGCACGTCAAGAGCGTGCAGAAAAGCGAACAGGCGCCCGAGGAGATCGACCCGCGCTTTGCCGAGTTGCCGGGCGACCCGGACGCCCCCTGATCCGGCGCGGGAGCCAGCCCGCTACAATAATCATAGCTAGTCACGCTCGCCCTGTATGGGCTGGAGCACTAAAACCCTCTGAACATGCCGCAAGTCACAGCTTCCCAGGTTCTTCTGAACGCCAGACGCATCGTGGTCAAGGTGGGCTCCAGCCTGGTCACCAACGAGGGCCGCGGGCTGGATGCCGCCGCCATCGGCCTTTGGTGCCAGCAACTGGCGGTGCTGGTCAAAAGCGGCCGTGAGGTCATCATGGTCAGCAGCGGCGCGATTGCCGAAGGCATGAAGCGGCTGGGCTGGGCGGCCCGCCCCAAGGCCATCCACGAGCTGCAGGCTGCCGCCGCCGTCGGGCAAATGGGCCTGGTCCAGGTCTACGAGAGCCAGCTGCGCGACAACGGTGTCGGCAGCGCCCAGGTGCTGCTGACCCATGCCGACCTGACCGACCGCGAGCGTTACCTCAACGCCCGCTCCACCCTGCTGACCCTGCTGCAGCTGGGCGTGGTTCCGGTGATCAATGAAAACGACACGGTGGTGACCGACGAGATCAAGTTCGGCGACAACGACACGCTGGGTGCGCTGGTGGCCAACCTGGTGGATGCCGACGCACTGATCATCCTGACCGACCAGAAGGGCCTGTACAGCGCCGACCCGCGCAAGGACCCCGGCGCGCGCTTCATCGATGAGGCCGTCGCCGGCGACCCCGCGCTGGAGGCCATGGCCGGCGGCGCCGGCTCCAGCATCGGCAAGGGCGGCATGATCACCAAAATCCTGGCCGCCAAACGGGCCGCGGGTTCGGGCGCATCCACCGTGATCGCCTGGGGGCGCGAACCCAACGCATTGATCCGGCTGACCCAGGGCGAGGCCATCGGCACCCTGCTGGTGGCCCAGACGCCGAAAAACCAGGCGCGCAAACAGTGGATGGCCGACCACCTGCAGTTGCGCGGATCGGTGGCGGTGGATGCGGGCGCCGCCGTCAAGGTGCGCGACGAAGGCAAGAGCCTGCTGCCCATCGGCATGACCTCGGTACACGGCGAGTTTTCGCGTGGCGATGTGATTGCCGTGCATGACGCCGCAGGCAGCGAGATCGCGCGCGGACTGGCCAACTACTCGAGCGCCGAGGCCCGGCTGATCTGCCGCAAGCCTTCGGCGGAGTTTGAAAAACTGCTGGGCTACACCGGCGAAGCCGAGATGGTCCACCGGACCAATCTGGTGCTTACCAGTTGAAGCGGGCGAAGCGGTTGAATTTCAGCTTGCTGACAACTTCCTCGACCGACGAGGCCTGCGCCGCGTTGTCGCAGGCGCCGGCCCGGGCGAAAGCCAGCGCATGTTTGGACGGCATGTTGTCGAACATCGAGCGCCATTCAGGCTTTGCCACCGGGGTCCACGCCCCCGACGGACTGTAGCGCGCATAGGTCTTGACCTCGCCGGTCACGCAGCGTATGCCCTCATACATCACGTTGCGCGCCCCGCTGGCACTGGTGGCCACCATGACATAGCTGAGCACACCGTCTTTCGAGATGCGCAGCGTCGCCGGATCCACACCGTAGGCCAGCGACGATGCCTGCGAGACATCGAAGGTCAGCAGCTTGCCGGCATCGAAGGCCGGCGGCGGCGGTACCGCCTCTTCCTTCCAGTCGGCCAGTTCGGCATCCCGCTGCGCCCAGGCCGCGACAGACAGGCCCAGCAGGCAGGCCGTCGCCAGCGATTTAAAGATCATGTTTTTCATTTCGTGAAGCGGCCGCCAGGCTGGTTTGCGGATCAGGTTCAAAGGTGGCACCGGGAGGAAGCTCGAACGACGCGCCCGGTATGCCCGTGGCATGCATGCCGTGCTCGCCCGGCTCCGCCGGATCACGCTGGCGCATGCCGCCGCGCAGGTAACGGTTGCGGTGGTCCGGCCTGACATCAAAACGGTTGTCGGCGCGCGGCACAAAACGCGACAGCTCCGTCAGCGCCATTTCGTAGACCCCGCGCTTGAATTCCACGACCACATCGAGCGGCACCCAGTAGTCGTTCCAGCGCCAGGCATCGAACTCGGGGTGGTCGGTCGCACGCAGGTTCAGGTCCCAGTCGTGGCCGACCAGCTGCAGCAGGAACCAGATCTGTTTCTGGCCTTTGTAATGTCCGCGCGCATCGCGGCGGATAAACCGGTCGGGTACCTCATAGCGCAACCAGTCCCGGGTCCGGGCAAGCACCTGCACATGTTGCGGCAGCAGCCCCACTTCTTCATGCAATTCGCGGAACATGGCCTGCTCGGGATTTTCACCCCGGTCAATGCCACCCTGCGGAAACTGCCAGGAGTGGGTGCGTATGCGCTTGCCCCAAAATACCTGACTTCTCTGGTTGAGCAAGATGATGCCGACGTTGGGCCGAAAGCCGTCCCGGTCAAGCATAATCAAACCTCAAATTTTTTAAACTGAGTCCATTATGCACAGCAGAATGCTCAGAGCCAAGCGCACCCCGGGGCGGTCGTCCCAAAAACTTCACGAAGCCCAGAAAAACAAGCCATGAAAGCCTCCCAGTTCTTCATTTCCACGCTCAAGGAAGCGCCCGCGGACGCCGAGGTGGTCAGCCACCAGCTCATGATGCGCGCCGGCATGATCAAGAAGCTGGGCGCCGGCATCTACAACTACATGCCCATGGGGCTGCGCGTGATCCGCAAGGTCGAGGCCATCGTGCGCGACGAGATGAACCGCGCCGGCGCGGTCGAGATGACCATGCCGGTGATCCAGCCGGCCGAGCTCTGGCAGGAAACCGGCCGTTTCGAAAAAATGGGCCCGGAGCTTCTGCGCATCAAGGACCGCCACGGCCGCGATTTTGTGGTTCAGCCGACCAGTGAGGAAGTCATCACCGACGTGGTGCGGCAGGACATCAAGAGCTACAAGCAGCTGCCCAAAAACCTGTACCAGATCCAGACCAAGTTCCGCGATGAACGGCGTCCGCGCTTTGGCCTGATGCGCGGGCGCGAGTTCATCATGAAGGACGCCTACAGTTTCGATCGCGACCAGACCGCGGCCAAGGCCAGCTACCAGGTCATGGCTGCCGCCTACCGCCGCATCTTCGACCGCTTCGGCCTGCGCTACCGGGCCGTGGCGGCCGACAGCGGCGCCATCGGCGGCGACCTCAGTGAAGAGTTCCAGGTGATCGCAGCCACCGGCGAGGACGCCATCGTTTATTGCCCGGCGAGCAGCTACGCCGCCAACATGGAAAAAGCCGAGGCATTGGCGCCCCGGGGCGAGCGCAAGGCCGCCGCACAGGCCCTGACAAAAACCGCCACACCGGGCAAGGCGACCTGCGGCGACGTGGCCGAGTTGCTGGCCATCCCGCTCGCGGCCACGGTCAAGTCGCTGGTGCTGGCCACCGACGAGCTCGACGAGACCGGCAAGGTCAGAAAAACCCAGGTCTGGCTGCTGCTGCTGCGCGGCGACCACGACATGAACGAAGTCAAGGTCGGCAAGGTCGCCGGCCTGGCCGGTTTTCGGTTTGCCACCCTGCCGGAAATCGAGGACCACTTCGGCTGCAAGCCGGGCTACCTCGGCCCCTTGAACCTGAAAAAGCCGGTCAGGCTGGTCGCCGACCGCGAAGTCGCCGCCATGGCGGACTGGGTCTGCGGCGCCAACGAGCCCGACTTCCATCTGACCGGCGTCAACTGGGGCCGGGACCTGCCCGAGCCCGAGCTGGTCGCCGACCTGCGCAATGTCGTCGCCGGCGATGCCTCGCCCGATGGCCAGGGTGTGCTGGCGATCGAGCGCGGCATCGAGGTCGGCCATGTGTTTTACCTGGGGACCAAGTACAGCCAGGCGATGAATGCCACCTTTCTCGGTGAAAACGGCAAGCCGCAGTTTCTCGAGATGGGTTGTTACGGCATCGGCATCACGCGCCTGCCGGCCGCCGCCATCGAGCAGAACCATGACGAGCGCGGCATCATCTGGCCCGATGCGATCGCGCCCTTCACCGTGGTGCTGTGCCCGATCAGCCCGGACCGCTTCCCCGAGGTCAAGGCAGCGGCCGAGAAACTCCATGGCGAGCTGCTGGCTGCCGGTGTGGACGTGATCCTCGACGACCGCGGCGAGCGCCCCGGCGCGATGTTTGCCGACTGGGAGCTGATCGGCGTGCCGCACCGCGTCACCATTGGCGACCGCGGCCTCAAGGACGGCCAGGTCGAGTACCAGCACCGCCGCGACACGGCCTCCAGCAACGTGGCCAGCAGCGACATCCTTGCCTTCCTGAAGGGCAAACTGGCCGCATGAGGGCTCTGGCGCCTGCTCCCCTGAAAGTGACGAGGAGAAAGTGCCTCCAGGCCCTGTCCACTGGCGCTTCCTTGCTATTTTTTTCAGAGCAGATTTTAGCCGGTGCACAGATTGAGGAACCGCTGATCGACTCGGTGCGCACCGCGCTGAGTTCCGCCATCCTGAGCCAGGCGCCGCCGATTCCCGAATTCCGTGACACCGACAGCCGGCTGGCCTATCTGCGCTGGCTGGGCGCCATGAGCGACCGGCTCAGGAAGAAAAAGCCGGAGTGGCAAATCCGCAAGGAATTCCTGCAAACGGTCTGGTACGAAAGCAAACGCGCCGGCCTGGACGTGGCGCTGGTGCTGGGCCTGATCCAGGTCGAGAGCAACTTCCGCAAGTTCGCGGTCAGCCGCGTCGGCGCGCGCGGCTACATGCAGGTCATGCCCTTCTGGACCCGCGTGATCGGTGATGGCGACCCCGGCAAGCTGTTTCACATGCAGACCAACCTGCGTTTCGGCTGCGTGATCCTGCGCCACTACCTGGACCGGGAAAAAGGTGACCTGTTCATGGGCCTGGGCCGCTACAACGGTTCCCGCGGCAAGGCAGCCTACCCGGACGCGGTGCTGGGCGCACGAAAATTGTGGGAATTCACAGGCTGATCCGTCTGTCAGCGCCCCAGTGACATGAAAAAAGGGCCTCCAGCCCTTATTCAGCAAGCGTAAGACGCTATCAATAACGGAGCAGACACTTCAGCCTCAGAAGCACCGTCAAGCCGCTGCGCAGGTCGCGCCAGCAAACTGCCGCTCCTGGGCGAACCAGTCCAGTACCGGCAAGGTCCCCGGCAACACCGGCTGGACCGCCACCGGCAAATGCTGCCACGCAAACTGCTGGCCTTCGCGCATGTGCAGTTCGCCGCTCCAGTCGAACACCTTGCAGAAGTTCAGCCGCACCAGCGCGTGGGGATAATCCACCAGCTCCACCTTCCACGGGTGGACCGCAGCAATCGTGATGCCGATTTCCTCGTGCAGCTCGCGGCGCAGGGCCTGTTCCACGGTCTCGCCGGCCTCCAGCTTGCCGCCGGGAAACTCCCAGTAGCCCTCGTAGACCTTGCCGGGCGGCCGCGAAGTCAGCAGGAAGTCACCATCCGGCCGCAGCAGCACGCCGACCGCCACATCGACCACCTTGCGGTCCGCGCCACCTTCGCGCGGGCGCTCGCCGTCGGCGACCAGCACACTCATGTGGCGTGGTCGGCCGCCTGATCGCCGGGGTCGGCCGCCGCAGCCGCGGCGCCGGGCCGCTCATACGCGGCGATGGCGGGCGCCGCGACCGGCCGCTGGTCGCTGTCGCGTCCCGCGTAGTCGCGCGCGAACTGGTAGGCCACGCGGCCGCTGCGCGAGCCGCGCTCCAGTGCCCAGACCAGCGACGCCGGTTTGGCAGCGCTGATGGCCTCCGGCGCGACGCCGAAAGACGACAGCCACTGCGCGACGATGGTCAGGTACTCGTCCTGGCTGAAGGGATAGAAGCTGACCCACAGGCCAAAACGTTCGGACAGCGAGATTTTTTCCTCGACCACTTCGCCAGGATGCACCTCACCGTCCTCGCTTCGGGAGTAAGTCAGGTTTTCCGTCATGTACTCGGGCAACAGGTGGCGCCGGTTGCTGGTCGCGTAGATCAGCACATTGGGCGTGGCCGCCGCTACCGAGCCGTCGAGGATGGACTTGAGCGCCTTGTAGCCGGGCTCACCCTCCTCGAAACTCAGGTCGTCGCAGAACACGATGAATTTTTCGTTCAGGCCGGAGACCACGTCGACGATGTCGGGCAGGTCCACCAGGTCGGCCTTGTCGACCTCGATCAGGCGCAGGCCCCGCGCTGAATATTCATTGAGGCAGGCCTTGATCAGCGATGACTTGCCGGTGCCGCGCGCGCCCGTCAGCAGCACGTTGTTGGCGGGTTTGCCACTGACGAACTGCTCGGTGTTGCGCCGGATCTTTTCCTTCTGGTCCTCGATTTCCTTGAGGTCCGAGAGGCTCATGGGGCCGATGTGGCGCACCGGCTCCAGCGAACCGTGGCCGGAGCTGCGCTTGCGGTAGCGGTAGGCCACCGAGGCCGTCCAGTCCGGCGCCGACAGCGGCTGCGGCAGCACGGATTCGATGCGCGCCAGCAGGGACTCTGCACGCGCCATCAATCGCTCAAACTTCTCATTCACAGGCAACTCCTTGCGCGGGCCGCTGGTGGCGCCCCCTTGAGGGGGAGGCGCCGCAGGCGCTTCGGGGGTGTTTCATGATCTGTAGTCGGCGTTGATCTTGACGTAGTCGTAAGACAGGTCGCAGGTCCAGACGGTATCCGCCGCGTCGCCACGGCCCAGCAGCACACGCACGGTGATTTCGCTTTGTTTCATCACGCGCTGGCCATCAGCCTCGACGTAGCCGGGGTGCCGGCCGCCGTTTTGGGCCACCAGCACATCGTCGAGGTACAGATCGATTCGGGTCTGGTCGAGATCGGCGATGCCGGCATAACCGACCGCAGCCAGGATGCGCCCGAGGTTGGGATCGCTGGCAAAAAATGCCGTCTTGACCAGCGGCGAATGCGCAATCGCATAAGCCACCAGGCGGCATTCGGCAGCGGTTTTCCCACCCTCGACCTGCACCGTGATGAACTTGGTCGCGCCTTCGCCATCGCGCACGATGGCCTGGGCCAGCCGGCGGGCGATGTCCAGCATGGCCGCCTTCAGCGCCTGGCCGTCGGCGCTGTCCAGCGAGGTGATCTCGGCATGCTTCGCACGGTTGGTGGCCATCACCACGAAGGAATCGTTGGTCGAGGTGTCGCCATCCACCGTGACCCGGTTGAAGGAGCCCTCGGCCAGTTCGTTAGCCAGTTGCGCCATCAGGCCCTGAGCCACGCAGGCATCGGTGGCCAGGAAGCCCAGCATGGTCGCCATGTTGGGCCGGATCATGCCGGCGCCCTTGCTGATGCCGGTGATGGTGACTGTTGCGCCGCCCAGGCTGATGCGGCTGGAGAAGGCCTTGGCCACGGTATCGGTGGTCATGATGGCTTCGGCCGCCTTGCCCCAATGGGCTTCGTGGGCATCCGCCACCGCGGCCGGCAGGCCGGCGGCGATGCGGTCATGCGGCAGGGGCTCCATGATCACGCCGGTGGAAAACGGCAGGATCTGTTCAGGGGCCAGGTTCAGTTCACGCGCCAGCGCGATACAGCTGGACTGGGCGCGGTTCAGGCCATCGGCACCGGTGCCGGCATTGGCATTGCCGGTGTTGATCAACATGGCGCGTATGCCCAGGCTTTTGCCGCCGTTTTTGGCCAGGTGCTCGCGGCACAGCTGCACTGGTGCGGCGCAGAAGCGGTTCTGGGTGAACACCGCGCCGACCGACGCGCCTTCATCCAGCAGCAGCACCGAGAGGTCCTTGCGACCGGCCTTGCGTATGCCGGCTTCGGTGATGCCCCAGCGCACGCCGGGCACGGGATACAGGTCGGCAGCGGGGGTGGCGAGCAGGTTCACAGCCATGTTTTGGACTCCAGGTGTCGGCGCAGGCCGGGTTCAGCTCAGCTTGCCGTGGCAGAGTTTGTATTTTTTTCCTGAGCCGCAGGGGCAGGGATCGTTGCGCCCGACCCGCGGTACCGCGCCGGCAGGCAGGGCCTGCTTGTAACGCTGCGATTCCTCGTCCACCGTAGTCTCGACGCCGCCGGTTTCTGTCGGCGCCGTGTAGGTGACATTGGCGATCCGCTCCGCGCGGTCCTCCATTTCCTCGGCGGCCTGGTCGAGCTGCTCGCCAGACTGCACCTGCACCGTCATGAGGATACGGGTGACTTCATTCTTGACGCTGTCGAGCAGCTGGCCGAACAGCTCGAAGGCTTCGCGCTTGTATTCCTGCTTGGGCTGCTTCTGGGCATAACCGCGCAGGTGGATGCCCTGGCGCAGGTGGTCGAGTGCGCTCAGGTGCTCGCGCCAGTGCTTGTCGATGCTTTGCAGCAGCACCACACGTTCAAACTGGGTGAAGTTCTCCTCACCGACTTTCTCGACCTTGTCGGCAAACGCCGCATGGGCCGCGGCAATCACCTTCTCGACCAGGTCCTCGTCGGAGATGGCGCTGGCGGCTTCCACTTCCTGCTGCAGCGACAGTTCGATCTGCCACTCGTCGCGCAGGACTTTTTCCAGGCCGGGCAGGTCCCATTGCTCCTCGACACTTTCCGCCGGGATGTACTGGCGGGCCAGGTCGGTGAAACACCCTTCGCGCAGGGAAGAGATCTGCTCACCCAGGCTGGCGGCGTCCATGATGTCGTTGCGCTGCTGGTAAATCACCTTGCGCTGGTCGTTGGCAACGTCGTCGTACTCGAGCAACTGCTTGCGGATGTCGAAGTTGCGCGCCTCCACCTTGCGCTGGGCCGACTCGATGCTGCGTGTGACGATGCCGGCCTCGATGGCCTCGCCGTCAGGCATCTTCAGCCGCTCCATGATGGCGCGCACGCGGTCACCGGCGAAAATGCGCATCAGCGGATCGTCCAGGCTCAGGTAAAACCGCGACGACCCCGGGTCGCCCTGGCGGCCGGAGCGCCCGCGCAACTGGTTGTCGATGCGGCGCGACTCATGGCGCTCGGTGGCAATGATGCGCAGGCCGCCGAGGGCCTTGACCTTTTCATGCTCCACGGACCACTGTTCCCGCAAGCGCGCGATTTCGGCGTCCTTGGCCTCGCGGGGAGCCTCCATGACCTCCACCGCCTCGATGCGCTTTTCCACATTGCCGCCCAGCACGATGTCGGTGCCGCGGCCGGCCATGTTGGTCGCAATTGTGATCATGCCGGGACGGCCGGCCTGGGCCACGATTTCGGCCTCGCGCGCATGCTGCTTGGCATTGAGCACCTGGTGCGGCAGTTTTTCCTTTTCCAGCAGCTTGTCGATGATTTCCGAGTTTTCGATCGAGGTGGTGCCCACCAGCACCGGCTGGCCGCGCTCATGGCATTCGCGGATGTCCTTGATGGCTGCTTCGTACTTCTCGCGCGTGGTCTTGTAGACGCGGTCGAGCTGGTCGTCGCGCCGGCTCGGGCGGTTCGGCGGGATCACCGTGGTTTCGAGGCCGTAGATGGTCTGGAATTCATAGGCCTCGGTGTCGGCCGTCCCGGTCATGCCGGACAGTTTTCCGTACAGGCGGAAATAGTTCTGGAAAGTGATCGACGCCATGGTCTGGTTTTCAGGCTGGATCTGCACACCTTCCTTGGCTTCGACGGCCTGGTGCAGGCCCTCGCTCCAGCGCCGGCCCGACATCAGCCGGCCGGTGAACTCGTCAACAATGACGATTTCGCCTTCCTGCACGACGTAGTGCTGGTCGCGGTGGTAGAGGTGGTTGGCTCGCAGCGCCGCGTACAGGTGGTGCATCAGCGAAATATTCGCCGGGTCGTACAGGGTGGCACCCTCCGGGATCAGGCCCAAGCTGAACAGGATGCGTTCGGCATTTTCATGGCCCTGCTCGGTCAGGAACACCTGCTGCGTCTTTTCGTCCAGCGTGAAGTCGCCGGGTTTGGTGACGCCTTCACCGGTGCGCGGGTCGGCTTCGCCTTCCTGGCGGGTCAGCGAAGGCACGACCTTGTTCATCGCCAGGTACATCTCGGTGTGGTCTTCGGCCTGGCCGCTGATGATCAGCGGCGTGCGGGCTTCATCGATCAGGATGGAGTCGACCTCGTCGACGATGGCAAAGTTCAGGCCGCGCTGCACGCGGTCGGCCACCTCGTAGACCATGTTGTCACGCAGGTAGTCGAAGCCGAACTCATTGTTGGTGCCATAGGTGATGTCGCAGCGGTAGGCTTCCTGCTTTTCCTCGCGCGGCATGTTGGGCAGGTTGATGCCCACCGTCAGGCCCAGGAAGTTGTAGAGCCGGCCCATCCAGCGCGCATCGCGGCTGGCCAGGTAATCGTTGACCGTCACGACGTGCACGCCCTTGCCGGTCAGCGCATTCAGATAGACCGGCAGGGTGGCGGTCAGCGTCTTGCCTTCGCCCGTGCCCATCTCGGAGATTTTTCCGTTGTGAAGCGCCATGCCGCCCAGCATCTGGACGTCGAAATGGCGCATTTTCATCGCGCGTTTGCTGCCTTCACGGACCACCGCGAACGCCTCGGGCAGGATCGCATCCAGGGTTTCGCCCGCGGCCACGCGGTCTATGAATTCCCGGGTTTTGGCGCGCAACGCCACGTCATCGAGTTTCTCAAGCGGAGCTTCCAGCGCATTGATGCGCTCAATGGATTTGCGGTAGGTTTTGAGCAGCCTGTCGTTGCGGCTGCCGAAGAATTTGGTCAGGATATTGGAAGCCATAAATGCGAGGCCGCGCTGGCAGCCCCTTTGAGCTGGCAGTGCGGCCGAAATCCCTTATTGAGTATCGACGTAAGTGTGGGCGCCCGGCGTTTGTTCAACTGCGCGCCAAACGCAGATTTTACCTCTGCCGCGCCGCTTACTTCGGGCGAGGCAGGGGGGCAGACTGCACGGCCGGTGGCTGCGCGGCGGCAAGTGTCGGCGCCTGAGGCAATTTCTGGCCGGCTGTCAGGAATTTTTGCGGGTCCTGGTAGACGCCCTGGACCAGCACCTCGAAATGCAGATGCGGCCCGGTCGAGCGTCCGGTGGTGCCCACTTCGGCTATTTTCTGGCCACGCCGGACCAGGTCGCCCTTCTTGACCAGCACGCGTGAAGCATGCGCGTAACGCGTGACCAGGTCGTTGCCATGGTCCACCTCCACCATGTTCCCGTACGCGGAGTGGTACTCCTGGGTCACCACCACGCCGCCAGCGGCGGCCAGAATGGCGGTGCCGGGTTCGGCCGGAAAGTCCAGCCCGGTGTGCAGGGCCGAGCGGCCATTGAGCGGATCGATGCGCCAGCCAAAGGACGAGCCGAGGATGCCCGCCACCGGCTGCTGGGTGGGCACCATCATTTTCTTGATTTTCTGATCGAACAGGCGCGACTCCATCACCGTCATCAGGTCCACGCGCTGGTCGGTCAACCGGTCCAGGTCAGCGAGCGTGGTTTGCAGTTCCTCCATGGTGAGGGACCGTCCGGTGACCAGCACACCGCCACGCCCGGGCTGCGTCTTGATGTCGTTGGGGTTGACGCCCGCCAGCCCCGAGACCCGTTCGCCCAGCGCCTCCAGCTGCATCATCTTGGCCTGCATTTCGCCCAGCCGTTTGGCCATGACATCGAGGTTCTCGCGCAGGAATCGGTCGCGCTGCTCGAACTCGTCCCTGACCATCAGCTTGACCAGCGATCCGATCACCGGCCAGCCTTCCCGCGCACCCTTGAGAAACACCCAGTGGTACATCCCTGCGGCCACCAGCATCAGGGCCAGTGCCGCGACAAAACCCACCACCACCAGCCGGGTGCCACTTAAATATACCGCGCGGCTTTTGGCAAGCCACGCATCCGTGATAATCAGATGCACCTGTCCCACTCCTTGAATTGAGCCTACACGCCGTGGATTCCAGCCACCGCCCGTCTCGGGCCGTCACCTTCAGCCAGGCCGTCGAAAACTCGCCGCATCTGGCGCGGTTGGCCGGGCTGGTTCAGGACTCCAGCGACCGGCTCAAGGCCATCGAGTCCCTGATTCCGCAAGCCTTGCGTCCTTCGATCCAGGCCGGCCCGATTGATGAAGGCGTCTGGTGCCTGCTGGTCAGCAGCAATGCCGCTGCCGCCAAAGTCCGCCAGTTGTTGCCGCTGATCCAGTCCCGCCTGATCGACAAAGGTTGGAAGGTTACCTCAATTCGGCTGAAGATACTAATAGCCCGAAAGTAGTAGAACGCAAAGGCAGCGACCGGCCAGAGCCCATGCTGCCTGCACAGCCTGCTATCGAAGTGATAGTCGCGCGCTGCCGGCGCAGGGCCGGACCGGGACTCGGGGGGGGGAAATGGTGCCGCTTGTCGGATTCGAACTGACGACCTACCGCTTACAAGGCGGTTGCTCTACCAACTGAGCTAAAGCGGCACAAAACCTAGTTTACTTGACCCGTTTATTTCACCCGTTTCAGCGAAGGCCTTTTGCCCTGCTGCGGTTTGGGGGGTTCGGGAGGCTCCGGATCATCCTCGCGGCCCGAAGCAGTGTTGTTTGCAGGGACCAATTGTACGATCTTCCCATCTGTACCCGGGGCAAGCTCTGGCTCTGCCGGCAGCTCCGGCGGCGGGGCAGAAACCGCATCGGCCGCCTGCGGCTCGCCAGACACCGGTGACACCAGCGGAAACGCCATGCCCTGGCCGTTTTCACGCGCATAAATGGCGATCACACGGCCGATGGGCACCATGATTTCGCGCGCGCTGCCCGCAAATCGCGCCTTGAACTCGATGAAGTCATTGCCCAGTTTGAGCGAACTGGTCGCATCAAAGCTGATGTTGAGCACGATTTCGTTGTTCTTGACGTATTCACGCGGCACCTGGACGGTGTCGTCCACAGCCACCGCCACATAAGGCGTCAGCCCGTTGTCGGTGCACCAGTCGTACAGCGCCCGTATCAGGTAGGGACGCGTGGAGGTGGCATCCAGTGCGTTCATGAACTCAGCCACGCGAGATCCGGGTCAGGAAAATGCACGCCGTGCTTTGCGTGGTTGCCATGCAATTTTCCGCCGGGCCGCCCCAAGGAAAATTAGCCCCCCCGGGGGGCAGCGCAGTACGCGAAGCGACAAGCGTGGGGGCCATCGTGCACCGCGAAGGGCCGCCCCAAGCAAGTACAGCCCCCCCGGGGGGCCGCGAAGCACACGCAGTGGCGAGCGTGGGGGCCATTACTTGCGCATGACCTTCTCGGACGGCGTCAGCGCCTCGATGTAGGCCGGGCGCGAGAAGATGCGCTCGGCGTACTTGAGCAGCGGTGCAGCGTTTTTCGACAGGTCGATGTCGTAATAATCTAGGCGCCAGAGCAGCGGCGCAATCGCCACGTCGAGCATGGAAAAGTTGTCGCCCAGCATGAACTTGTTCTTCAGGAACACCGGGGCCAGTTGCGTCAGGCGGTCGCGGATGTGCGAACGGGCTTTTTCCAGCGCTTTTTCGTTGCCCTTGGAAGCGCGCGCTTCGAGGGTGTTGACGTGCACGAACAGCTCTTTTTCGAAGTTCAGCAGGAACAGGCGCACGCGTGCACGGTCCACCGGATCGCCGGGCATCAGCTGCGGATGAGGGAAACGCTCGTCGATGTATTCATTGATGATGTTCGACTCATACAGGATCAGGTCGCGCTCGACCAGGATGGGCACCTGGCCGTAGGGGTTCATCACGTTGATGTCTTCCGGCTTGTTGTACAAGTCCACGTCGCGGATCTCGAAGTCCATGCCCTTTTCAAACAGCACAAAACGGCAGCGGTGCGAGAACGGGCAGGTCGTGCCTGAATAAAGGACCATCATGATTGCGAACTCCTAAATGCAAAGGAGTGGATACGGTGAAGGCATCCACTCCAGAAGGTGCCGGGAAACGGGCCCCGGCGAAAACTGATTACTTGATGTCTTTCCAGAACGAAGCGTTCAGGCGCCAGGCGATGAAGGTGAACATCAGCAGGAACAGCAACACCCAGACGCCGACCCGGACACGGGTGTTCTGGGCCGGTTCGGCCATCCACTGCATGTAGCCCACCAGATCGGCCATGGCCTGGTCATATTGCAGCGGGGTCATGGTGCCGGGGGTGACCTGTTGCCAGCCCTTGAAGACCTGCACCTTGTGGCCGTGTTCTTCCTTCTCGTCGAACAGCGGCTTGCGCTCGCCGGACAGTTCCCAGAGCACATGCGGCATGGCCACGTTCGGGAAAGCCAGGTTGTTCCAGCCGGTGGCCTTGGTGTCGTCGCGGTAGTAGGTGCGCAGGTAGGTGTACAGGTAGTCGGCACCGGTACCGCCGGCGCCGGCGCGCGACCGGGCCATCAGCGTCAGGTCAGGCGGGTTGCCGCCAAACCATTCCTTGGCCTGCCTGGGATCGATGGCCGCCTTCATGGTCTCGCCGACCTTGTCGGTGGCAAACAGCAGGTTGTCCTTGATCTGCTGCTCGGTCAGGCCGATGTCTTTCAGGCGGTTGTAACGCATGAAAGCCGCCGAGTGGCAGTTCAGGCAGTAGTTGACGAACAGCTTGGCGCCGTTTTGCAGGGCGCCCAGGTCGTTGGTCTTGTTGGGCGCCTTGTCCCAGGCGATGCCTTCGCTCGCCGCAAACGCGCCGTTGCCGGCAGCCAGAGCCAGCACAGCCACTGCGCCGATGGCCAGTTTTTTCAATGTTTTCATCATGGTCAGGATCTCCGGCTCAGTGGGCGGCAAAGGTCACGCGGTCAGGGGGCGTCTTGAAGGTCCCGAGACGGCTCCACCACGGCATCAGCAGGAAGAAACCGAAGTAAAACAGGGTGCCGACCTGGGACACGCGCTCGTTGATCAGCGACGGCGGCTTGATGCCGAGATAACCGAGCACCACGAAGTTGATCACGAAAATGCCGTAAAGGTACTTGTGCCAGTCGGGACGGTAACGGATCGACTTGACCGGGCTGTGGTCCAGCCAGGGCAGGAAAAACAGGATGATCACCGCGCCGCCCATCACCACCACGCCCCAGAACTTGGCGTCGATGGTCAGCATGGCGGCAATCAGCACCACCGCGGCGCCGACGATGATGGCCTTGAACAGGCTGGCGATTTTCGCCTTGAGCACACCCAGTACGGCGCCCGCCAGCACGCAGACGATCAGCGCGTACATCATCTCGCTGGTGATGGCCCGCAACATGGAGTAATACGGGGTGAAGTACCAGACGGGTGCGATGTGCAGAGGCGTCTTGAGCGGATCGGCCGGGATGAAGTTGTTGTACTCCAGGAAGTACCCGCCGGCCTCCGGCGCGAAGAACACGATCGCCGAGAACACCATCAGGAACAGGCTGACCGCAAAGATGTCATGCACGGTGTAGTAAGGGTGGAAGGCGATGCCGTCCAGAGGCTTGCCGCTGGCATCCTTGTGTTTCTTGATCTCGACACCGTCGGGGTTGTTCGAGCCGACCTCGTGCAGGGCGATGATGTGCGCGACCACCAGACCCAGCAGCACCAGCGGCACGGCAATCACGTGGAAGGCAAAAAAGCGGTTCAGCGTGGCGTCGCCGACCACATAGTCACCGCGGATCAGCAGCGCGAGGTCAGGGCCGATGAAGGGAATCGCGGCAAAAAGGTTGACGATCACCTGGGCGCCCCAGTAGCTCATCTGGCCCCAGGGCAGCAGGTAACCCATGAACGCCTCGGCCATCAGGCACAGGAAAATCGCGCAGCCGAACACCCAGATCAGTTCGCGCGGCTTGCGGTAGCTGCCGTAGATCAGGCCGCGGAACATGTGCAGGTAAACCACCACAAAAAACGCCGAGGCGCCGGTCGAGTGCATGTAGCGCACCAGCCAGCCCCAGGGCACATCACGCATGATGTATTCCACCGATCCGAAGGCCAGCGCCGCATCCGGCTTGTAGTGCATGGTCAGGAAGATGCCGGTGACGATCTGGATCACCAGCACCAGCAGCGCCAGCGAGCCGAACACGTACCAGAAGTTGAAGTTTTTCGGTGCGTAGTACTCGCTCATGTGCTCTTTGTAGAGCTTGCTGGCGGGGAAGCGGTTGTCGACCCAGTTCATCAACTTGGCGGCAGCCGGCGCATCGGGGGATAGTTCTTTGAATTCAGCCATAAGGGATCCTATTTGCTAGTCGGTGGAGGACTCGGGGCGGGCGCTCGGGCGCCGGCCGGCTTGTCCAGCAAAGCTTCAGGCTTTTTTGTCCTCACCAATCAGCAGCTTGGCGTCTGACAGGTACATGTGGGGCGGCACTTCCAGGTTGTCCGGCGCCGGCTTGTTCTTGTAGACACGTCCGGCAATGTCAAAGGTCGATCCGTGGCAGGCGCACAGGAAGCCGCCGGCCCAATCGTCAGGCAGCGACGGCTGCGGGCCGCTGGCAAACTTGTCGCTGGGAGAGCAGCCCAGGTGGGTGCAGATGCCCACGGCCACGAAGTACTCGGGCTTGATCGAACGGTTTTCGTTGCGGGCGTATTCCGGCGTCAATTCGCCGGGCTTGCGCTCGGACTTGGGGTCGGCCAGCTGTGGATCGAGCTTGGTCAGGCCGGCGAGCTGCTCGGGCGTGCGCCGGACAATCCAGACCGGCTTGCCGCGCCATTCCACCGTGAGTTTTTCGCCGGGCTTCATGGCAGAAATATCGACTTCCACCGAAGCGCCTGCGGCCTTGGCGCGCTCGGAAGGCTGAAAGGTGCTGACAAAAGGCACCGCCACTGCCGCCGCACCGGCGCCGCCGGCGGCACAGGTCGCGATCATCCAGTTTCTTTTGTCTTTATCGATGGGCGCGCTGGGCGGCGCCTTGGAGCTTGCGTCGGTCATGGGTGTCCTACAAGAACAGTCTTGAAAAAAGGCGTGTTGGGGTCAACCCGGGATTGTAACGGAGCGCGATGCGCATTTTCAAGCTGCAGCGGCCCGTCCGACAGGGTCGCTGCGGCATCGCCCGGTCAGGGCTGGTGCAGGCACGGCAAGATCAACCATAATCGCGCTCGGCGCCCGCTTAGACGGCGGGACCTGATTTGGCACAAACACAGGAGCATCTCATGGGCATGATGAAGGAATTCAGGGAATTTGCCGTCAAGGGCAATGTGATCGATCTGGCCGTGGGCGTGATCATAGGCGCGGCCTTCGCGAAAATTGTCGACTCCGTGGTCAGCGACCTGGTGCTGCCGCTGGTCGGCGCCGTGATCGGCAAAATTGATTTTTCCAACCTGTTCATCGTTCTGGGCAGCGTGCCGCCGGGGACCGCGACCACCCTCGATGCGCTGAAAAAGGCCGGCGTCCCGGTGTTTGCCTATGGCAACTTCATCACCGTGGCCGTCAACTTCGCGATCCTGGCCTTCATCATTTTCCTGATGATCAAGCAGATCAACCGCCTGAAGAAGGAAGCGCCGGCCGAGGCGCCGCCGCCCGCCGCCACGCCGGAAGACGTGATGCTGCTGCGCGAGATTCGCGACAGCCTGAGGAAGTAGTTCACCCCGTCGGACGCTCACTGCGTGTAGCGCCTTCCCCCTTCCAGAGGCGGCGCCTGCGCAGACATCACCATCGCTATCTAATTGATAGCTGCTTACGCCCGACAAACAAGGGCTGCAAGCCTTTTTGGCACTGGATCGGGGCGATTCAGCCAGCCAGGCTGCGCGCCATGCGGATGGCGGCAATCAGGCTGGACGCGTCCGCCTTGCCGGTGCCGGCGATGTCGAAAGCCGTGCCGTGGTCCGGGCTGGTGCGCACCAGCGGCAGGCCGAGGGTGACGTTGACGCCTTGCTCCACACCGAGGTACTTGACCGGGATCAGGCCCTGGTCGTGGTACATCGCCACCACCACATCGAACTCGCCGGACTGCCCGGCCGGCGCGCGCGCGCGCATGAACACGGTGTCGGGCGCGAAGGGGCCGCTCACGTCCAGGCCCTGGGCCCGGGCCGCGGCGATGGCCGGGGCGATGATGTCGATTTCCTCGCGGCCGAAGAGGCCGCCCTCCCCCGCATGCGGGTTCAAACCGGCCACCGCGATGCGCGGCGCGCCGCCAGAAGCGCTGCGCACCGACCGGTGCGTGATCTGCAGGGTTTGCAGCACGCGGTCCAGCGTCACCGCGGCGATGGCGTCGCGCAGCGACAGGTGGATGCTGACCAGCACGGTCTTGAGCTCGTTGTTGGCCAGCATCATGCGCACCGGCATCTCGTCGATTGCCTTGCCCGCAAAGGCCGCGGCTTCGGCCTGCAGCAACTCGGTGTGCCCCGGGAAACGTGCAAATTCTGCACCCGCCAAGGCCAGCGCCTCCTTGTGGATGGGCGCCGTGACCATGGCCGCGGCCTGACCCGCCAGCGTGGCACGCGCAGCCCAGACGATGCAGTCTGCCGCCGCCTTGCCGGCTACCGCGCTGACCTGACCGTAAACCGCCAGTTCGGGCAAGTCACAGCGCTGCAGCACCGCGATGCTGCGCGGCGGCACCCCCGCCCAATCGGCGATGTCCGACAGTTGCACCACCGGCAGCGCCGATGCCGGCGCGCCCGCGACCAGGCGTGAAGCGCGGCGCAGGGTCGCCACATCACCCACCACCACGCAAGCGGCCAGGTCGTCAGGCGCGTCGCGACAGGCTTTGGCAATGATTTCCGGGCCGATACCGGCCGGATCGCCCATGGTGAGCAGCAGCGGCCGGCTCAGTGCCATGCACGCGCCCCGTCATGGACAGGTAATTCCTTGGTGTATCTCATGACTTCCCCCGGCCACCCGATCGGCCCATAATGGTTTGAAAGCCACCCTGCCCCCCGCCCGCATACCCGGGCAAAGGCAGGCGGCCGGCAGCCGGATGGAAGGAAGCAGCACGATGCATTCTGTCGGTATTTTCGCGCAAACCATGGCGACCTGGCCGGCGCAGCTGGGGGCGAACCCATGAACGCTGCCGAAACCGTCATCTGGAGCGCCGCTGCCGGCTCCATCGCGCTGGTGGTTTTGCTGGCGCTGGCGGACGCGGTATACAGCCGCAGCCGGGCCAGCGTGCAAAGCCTGATCTACCTCAGCGCCTGCTGGCTGTTTTTCTTCCTGCTCAGCGGCCTGCCTGAAGCCCTGCTTGACCAGGCCGACGCGCCCTGGGTGTTTACCGCCCAGGTGCTGATCGGCCCGCTGTGCGCCGGCCTGGGCGCCTACGGCGCGAGCCACTGGCTGTCCGCGCCCAAGCGGGACCGCGTGAGCGACATCAGTTTTCGCGGGACCACGCTGCTGTGCCTGGTCGGTGGCCCGCTGTGCCTGCTGCTGCCGGCCGGCCTGCAACTGGCGGCATCGGCCATGCTGACCGTGGTGACCCTGTCGGTGGCCCTGTGGCTGGCGGTGCGCGCCACCCAGCAGGGAGACCGGCTGGCCTGGGGCCTGGCCGCCGGTTGCCTGCTGACCTTGCCGCTGCAATGGGGCCTGTACTGGCTGGCGCTCAACACCACACGCCCGTCGCTGGCGATCCAGGCCGTGGTGGCCCTGCTGGGCCTGCTCAGCGTTGCGGCGATTGCGGTGACGCTGTGGCTGCGCAACCACCAGGACCTGCAAATCCGCCACCAGGCCCATTCGCGGCGCGACCCGGTCACCCAGCTCTACAACAGCACGGCGATGGTGCAAAAAATCATACGCGCCCAGCGCCGGCTGGTGCGTACCCGCCGCGACGGCGCGCTGATGGCGGTGCAGGTCTTCGATCCCGAACGCCTGCTGGCCCAGGTCGGCCACTACGGGCTCAATGAAATCTACAGCCAGCTGGCGCGCCGCATGCAGCGCCACACCGGCGTGGTGAATCCGGCCGGGCGTTACTACGACCGCTGTTTCGTGGTGCTGATCGAAACCCTGCATTCGCCGCGCTGGATACGCACCATGGGCCTGCGCGTGGCTTCCAGCCTGCGCAAGCCGCTGGAGGTGACCTCGCTCAACGGCGAACGCATCAAGCTCAGCGCCGACATCGGGGTCGGCATGGTGCACCTGTCGGGCGCGGCCAGGGACGTGGACGACTTGCTGCATGAGGTGCAGGACATGGCAGCGGCCGCGCGCGCGATGCGTTCGCGCGCCGCCCTGCTCGATGAAATCAGCCGCCAGGCCGTGCCTGTGGAAAATGCCGAACTCGGCGCCAGCTGGCACGCCATGCGCACCGCGCGCTCCCACCCGGCGCGGCTGCAGCCGGTCCGGTCGCGCCGCAGCGCCTGAGACGCGCCAGGCGCCTAGGCCGGGTTGTCGATGTCGATGAACTCGTGGGCCAGCCCGAACTGCGCCGCCACATGCGCCGCCACCGCGGGCGCGCCATAACGCTCCGACGCATGGTGGCCACAGGCGATGAAGGCCACGCCCATCTCGCGCGCGTAGTGCGCCTGCGGCTCGGAGATCTCGCCGGTGATGAAGGCGTCGGCCCCGGCGGCAATCGCGTCCTCGAAGTAGCCCTGCGCCCCGCCGGTGCACCATGCTATGTTTTTGATAGCTCCCTGCGCACGTCCGACTAGGGTTACAGGCCGATTTAATGCATTTTTGACATGTGCGGCGAGGCTCTCGGCAGAGTCGAAGCCGTCTTCGGCGCCGCTGCGCCCGCCGAGGAAACCCAGCTTGTTGTCGCCGAACCAGCGGTCCGCCTTCAGGCCGAGCTTGAGGCCCAGTTGCGCGTTGTTGCCAAGCGCCGGATGGGCGTCCAGCGGCAAATGGTAGGCGTAGAGGTTGATGTCGTGCGCCAGCAGCAGGCCCAGGCGCTGCTTCATCCAGCCGGTCACGCGACCGTCCTGGCCGCGCCAGAACAGGCCGTGGTGCACAAAAATCGCATCGGCATCAGCCGCGATGGCGGCCTCGATCAGCGCCAGGCTGGCGGTGACGCCCGAGACGATCTTGCGCACCTCGGCCTTGCCCTCGACCTGCAGCCCGTTGGGCCCGTAGTCCTTGAACAGCTCGGGCTGCAGCAGCTGGTCGAAAGCCGTCAGCAGCAGCGCGCGCGGCGCAATGGCGGCGTTCAAGGCAGGAAACCCTCCACCGACAGGTAACGCTCGCCGGTGTCGTAGTTGAAGCCCAGCACCGTGCTGCCGGCGGGAATCTCAGGCAGCTTCTGCGCTATCGCCGCCAGCGTCGCGCCGGAGGAGATGCCGACCAGCAGGCCCTCCTGCGCGGCGCAACGGCGCGCATAGTCCTTGGCGGCGTCGCCCTCGACCTGGATCACGCCGTCGAGCAGCGCGGTCTGCAGGTTGGCCGGGATGAAACCGGCGCCTATGCCCTGGATCGGGTGCGGCGACGGTTTGCCGCCGCTGATCACCGGCGAGGCCGCCGGCTCCACTGCAAACACCTTCGTCGCCGGAAACTGGGCTTTCAGCACCTGTGCCACGCCGCTCAGGTGGCCGCCGGTACCGACACCGGTGATCAGGACATCCACCCCCTGCGGAAAATCGGCCAGGATCTCCTGCGCCGTGCTGCGCACGTGAATGGCGATGTTGGCCGGGTTGTCGAACTGTTGCGGCATCCAGGCGCCGGGCGTCCTGGCGACCAGCTCCTTGGCGTGCGCGATCGCGCCGTTCATGCCTTTTTCGCGCGGGGTCAATTCGAAGCTGGCGCCGTAGGCCAGCATCAGGCGGCGGCGTTCGATGCTCATGCTGTCGGGCATCACCAGCACCAGCTGGTAGCCCTTGACGGCGGCCACCATGGCCAGGCCGACGCCGGTGTTGCCGGAGGTCGGCTCGATGATGGTGCCGCCGGGCTGCAGGGCGCCGGACTGCTCGGCGGCTTCGACCATGGCCAGCGCAATCCGGTCCTTGATTGAGCCGCCCGGGTTGCTGCGCTCGGACTTGATGTAAATCTGGTGGGTCTGGCCGGCCGGTCCGAACAGGCGGTTGATACGGATGTGCGGCGTGTTGCCGATGGTGGCGAGAACGCTGGAGGCTTTCATGGCGAATCCTTGGGTAGGCCGCAGGGCTGCGGTGGGTGCGGGCCGCGCGGGCCGGCGAGTGTCTGCAAATTATGGCCCTTCCGGCATGCCGCAGCCGGCGCAAGGTTTGCAAACTGGAGGAAAATTGCGTTTGTTGCAATCGCTGCGTGGCCGTGTTCCGGCCGGCGGCAGCACTTTCCCTGGACCCATCATGCGCAAAACCTGGCTTTTCTTTTCACAAACCGTCACGGTGCTGCTGGCCGCCTATTTTGTGGTGGCCACCCTGCAGCCGCAATGGGTGAACCGGCAGGCGCTGGGCAATGCAGTGGCCGTGATCGAAGCGCCCGCCGGTCCGGCCGGCAGCGCCGCACCGGCCGGCAGTTTTGCCGCGGCGGCCAAGGCCGCTTCAGCCGCGGTGGTCAGCATCAACACCAGCAAGGCGGCCGCGCGCAACCCGAACATGGACGACCCCTGGTTCCGGTTTTTCTTCGGCGACCAGGGTGGCCCGGCCGAACCGCAGGTCGGCCTGGGCAGCGGCGTGATCGTCAGCCCCAACGGCTACATCCTGACCAACAACCACGTGGTCGAAGGTGCGGACGACATCGAGGTCATCCTCAACGACACGCGCAAGGCCAGGGCCAAGGTCATAGGCACCGACCCCGAAACCGACCTGGCCATCCTGAAGATCGAACTCGACAAGCTGCCGGTCATCGTGCTGGGCAGCTCGGACACGGCGCAGGTCGGCGACCCGGTGCTGGCGATCGGCAATCCCTTCGGCGTCGGGCAGACCGTCACCAGCGGCATCGTCAGCGCATTGGGCCGCAACCAGCTCGGCATCAACACCTTCGAAAACTTCATCCAGACCGACGCGGCGATCAATCCCGGCAACTCGGGCGGCGCGCTGGTCGACACCCAGGGCCGGCTGCTGGGCATCAATACCGCGATTTATTCGCGCTCGGGCGGCTCCATGGGCATCGGTTTCGCCATTCCGGTGTCCACCGGCAAGCAGGTGCTGGAAAGCATCATCAAGGACGGCCAGGTCACGCGCGGCTGGATTGGCGTGGAGCCGCAGGACTTGAGCCCCGAGCTGGCCGAAACCTTCGGCATCAAGCCCGGCGCGCTCGGCGGCAGCGGCGTGGTGATCACCGGGGTGCTGCAGAACGGCCCGGCGGCGCAGGCCGGCATCGTGCCGGGCGACGTGATCCTGGAAGTGGGCGGCAAGGCCGTGGGCACGGTGTCCGAGCTGCTGACGGCGGTGGCTGCGCTCAAGCCGGGCGTGTCGGCGCCGATGACGGTGTGGCGCAAGGACAAAAAGACCGAGATTGCCGTGGTACCCGGCACCCGCCAGCGCCCGCAGGCGCGCCGCCAATAAACGTGATTGCTACAGAATGAGTAGCTGCTCACGCACATCTGGCGTGGGCTGGAAGCCTTTTTGGCTCAGGGTTTGGCAGCTTCGGCGTCGTCCGGCGCCTGGGTGTGTTTGATGAACAGTTGCGCCGCCCAGATGCCGACCTCGTACAGGATGCACATCGGGATCGCCAGCGCCAGCTGCGACACCACGTCCGGCGGCGTCACAATGGCCGCGATCACAAAAGCTAGCACGATGAAGTAACCGCGGAAGTTCTTCAGCTTCTCGATGCTGACAATATTCATGCGCGCCAGCACCACCACCGCGATCGGCACCTCGAAGGCCATGCCGAAGGCCAGGAACATGCTCAGCACAAAACCGAGGTAGGCCTCGATGTCAGGCGCCGCCACGATGGACTTGGGCGCAAAGCCCTGGATGAACTTGAACACCTGGCCGAAAACAAAGAAGTAGCAAAACGCCACACCGACAAAAAACAGCAGCGTGCTGGACACCACCAGCGGCATCACCAGCTTTTTCTCATGCGTGTAGAGGCCGGGCGCCACAAACGCCCAGACCTGGTAGAGCACCACCGGCAGGGCCAGCATGAAAGCGGCCATCAGCAATATTTTCAGCGGCACCAGGAAGGGCGAAATCACCGAGGTGGCGATCAGCGAGGCGCCCTTGGGCAGGGTGTCCACCAGCGGCGCGGCCAGCAGGTCGAACAGCACGGCCGGCCCGGGCCAGATCGCCAGGATGCCGGCGGCGATACCGATGGCAATCACCACGCGGATCATCCGGTCGCGCAGTTCCATCAGGTGCTGCACAAAAGGCTGCTCGGTGCCCGCGAGTTCGTCGGGCTTGTCGGTGTTGGGATCGCTCATGGGGACGGTGTGCGCTGGAGATTGGGCGCGAGGGCTGCGCGTGGGTGGCGGTTGGGAAAATCAGCCGTTTCGGCCGGAAGACGCGCTGGAACGGGGACGGTAACGGGCCACACGGGCCGCACCGGACAGCGCCTTGGTGCGCACGCCGGAGCGGGCCTTGTACCACTGCGGCGTGGCACCGGTTTTCAGGCGCCAGTTTTTCTTCGGGTGTTTGTATTCGGGGAAACTGATCATGCCGGGCAATTCCTCGCTGGACGCCGTGCCGGTGGTTTCCGCCCAGGATTTCTCGAAATCGCTGGCGTTGGTCTGGATGGAGTTCTCGACGTCGCGTGCCGCGCCCTCCATCGATTCCTTCATTTTCTTGAGCTCGTCGAGCTCCATGGAGCGGTTGACCTCCTGCTTGACGTCGGCCACATAACGCTGCGCCTTGCCCAGCAGCGTGCCGACGGTGCGCGCCAGGCGCGGCAGCTTCTCCGGCCCGATGACGATCAGCGCCACCGCGCCTATCAGCGCAATCTTTGAAAGGCCGATGTCAATCATGCGAAATCAGCAGGCAAAACCAGTGCCCGGCAAGCGTGGGGGCCATTCAGGACTTTTGCTTGGCTTCCACGTCGATCGTGGTTTTGTCGGCGGTCTGCGCGTGCGTGACCTGGCCGGTTTCAGCAGCTTTTTCTTCAGCGTTCTGGCCGCCTTCTTTCATGCCGTCCTTGAAGCCTTTCACGGCGCCGCCCAGGTCGCTGCCCATGTTCTTGAGCTTTTTGGTGCCGAACACCATCACGACGATCAGCAGCACGATCAGCCAGTGCCAAATGGAAAACGAGCCCATGTTTCTCTCCTAAGCTTTAATTGCAATGTTGCACAAGGTTATGGCCATTCTAAAGGCCTTGCGTCCTGCTTCGCCCGAATAGCCCTGCATAAACCGCATGGCTTCATCTGGTGTCGCAATGCCCGGGCTGCAAGTGAGGATTTACCCTGCGACGAAACGCAGTCCTCTTCCAGTTCAGCCAGGGCCGCGGGTCCGGCTTAGCCGGCCCGCAGGCGCGGCGCGCCCGCGGGGCTGGAGCCTGCGGCTCCAAAGCTGCTTGAGCAGCTTTGGACAGGCGACAGAAGCGAAGCCTCTGGCGAGCGGCGGAGCGTGGGGGCTAACCTCTAGCCCAGGGCCGCGGCCCACCCATCACGTGGATGTGCAGGTGATGCACTTCCTGGCCGCCCTCGGCGCCGGTGTTGGTCACGATGCGAAAACCGCCTTCCGGATAGGGCCGGCAGCCTTTGTCCAGGGCCAGTTTCGGGGCCAGCACCATCATGCGGCCCAGCAGGGCCGCGTGTTCCGGCCCGACCTGCGCCATCGAGGGGATGTGTGTCTTCGGGATCATCAGGAAATGAACCGGCGCCCAGGGGTTGATGTCGTCGAAGACGAAGATGTCCTCGTCCTCATACACCTTGCGGCTGGGGATTTTTCCGGCAGCGATCTTGCAGAAAATGCAGTTGTCGTCGTGCGCGTGGCTGGGCTGGCTCATGGTCGGCTGGGGGCTGGGGGGCTCAAAGTTCGGACAGGCGGGTGGCCGGGCGCTGGCTGTTGAAACGCATCCAGCCGCGGATGCAGCGGTACAGATACCAGAGCCAGACGATGCCGTAGGCGATCATGCCGGGCAGCACGAACAGCAGCCACAGCGGCGACAGCAGCACCAGCCACATCAGCGTCCACCAGAAGGTCTGGATCATGTAGTTGTGGTGGTCGATGTAGAGCACATCGGACTCCTCGCCGCGTCGCACATAGTTGACGATCAGCGCCACCACCGCAAAAATGCCGCCGCTGAACCAGGCCAGGGTGTGCAGGCCGTACAGCACATGCATGACAAGACGGTCGTTCGGGCTTTTGGTGTCGAATTCGGCCAGGTTGGTTTCGCTCATGGTCTTCTCCTCTGTTCGCAGCGTACAGCTGTTTTTATTTCTCGGCGGCTTCCCGGTCCTGCGCCTTGCGCAGGGCTTTTTCCTCGATGCCGCTGGTGCCCTCGCGACGCTCGAGTTCGGCAATCACGTCGGCCGGCGACAGGCCGTAATGCGCCAGCGCAATCAGGCTGTGAAACCACAGATCGGCCACTTCGCCGACCAGTTTGGCATTGAGCTCGGGTGTCGCGCCAGCGTGGTCGATGTCCTTGGCCGCCATGACGGTCTCGGTGGCTTCCTCGCCGATTTTTTTCAGGAAGGCGTCCGGGCCTTTGTGCAGCAGGCGCGCGACATAACTGGTGGCCGGGTCGCCGCCCTGCCCGGGCTTGCGGCTTTCGATGATGCGCGCCAGGCGCAACAGGGAATCACTGGATGTCATGGCTGTGTCTTTGTTGTTACTTGTAGATGCTGGCCGGGTCTTTCAAGACCGGCTCGGTCACCACCCACCGGCCGTCCCGGTACAGGCTGAAAAAGCAGCTGTGGCGGCCGGTGTGGCAGGCAATGCCCGGCTCATGGCCGAGCTGGGTGACTTTCAGCAGGATCACGTCGTTGTCGCAGTCCATGCGGATCTCGTGCACCGTCTGCAAATGGCCGGACTCCTCGCCCTTGTGCCAGAGCCGGCCGCGCGAACGGCTGTAATACACGGCCTGGCCGAGCTCGGCGGTTTTCTGCAGGGCCTCGCGGTTCATCCAGGCAAACATCAGCACATCGCCGCTGCCGGCTTCCTGCGCGATCACCGGGATCAGGCCCTTGTCGTCCCACTGGATGTCATCTAACCATTTCATGGCGATATTGTGCGTGATTGTGAACAGTCCGTCGTCACTATCAAATCGATAGCTGAAAATCCACGCTGGATATGGGGTTGGGGCCTGAAACCCCTGGATATCAACTAGAGGCGGACAGGTATGCCGCGGGCCGCCATGTGGGCCTTGGCCTGCTGCACCGTGTATTCGCCGTAATGGAAGATGCTGGCGGCCAGCACCGCATCGGCGCCGCCGGTCTGGATGCCGTCGGCCAGGTGGTCCAGGTTGCCGACACCGCCGGAAGCAATCACCGGCACGCTGACCGCGTCGCTGACCGCGCGCGTCAGCGCCAGGTCGAAGCCGGCCTTGGTGCCGTCGCGGTCCATGCTGGTCAGCAGAATTTCGCCGGCGCCGCGCCGTGCCATCTCGCTGGCCCAAGCCACCGCGTCCAGCCCGGTGTTCTTGCGCCCGCCGTGGCTGTACACGTCCCAGCCTGGTCCGCGCGTGAGGGCTTCCTCGTCGGAGCGGCGTTTGGCGTCGATGGCCACCACGATGCACTGCGCGCCGTATTTGGCCGACGCGTCTTCAATCACCTGCGGATTGGCCAGCGCGGCCGAGTTGAAACTGGTCTTGTCGGCGCCGGCATTGAGCAGGCGCCGCACGTCTTCCACGGTGCGCACACCGCCGCCGACCGTCAGCGGGATGAAAACCTGGGAAGCCACCGCCTCGATGATGTGCAGGATCAGGTCGCGCCCGTCGCTGGTGGCCGTGATGTCCAGAAAAGTCAGCTCGTCGGCGCCCTGCTCGTTGTAACGCGCCGCAATCTCGACCGGATCACCGGCGTCGCGCAACTCGACGAAGTTGACGCCCTTGACGACGCGGCCGCCGGTGACGTCAAGACACGGGATGATTCGTTTAGCGAGCAAGATGGGCAGGCCTGAGAAGCGGTTTCAGGCCAGGGTCACCGCGGAACCGGCTTTGCCGGGCCACCAGTGGAGCCCCCTGGGGGGAGGCGGCCAGAGGCCGCTTCGGGGGGTTAACCATTTAATTCATCAGCGCGTGCCTGTGCGGCAGCGAAATCGAGATCACCGCTGTAGATCGAGCGGCCACAGATCACGCCTTCGACGCCCTCGTCCTCCACCGCGCACAAGGCGTCGATGTCGGCCATGTTCGACAGACCGCCCGAGGCGATCACCGGAATCGTCAGTGCCTGGGCCAGCTTGACGGTGGCCTCGATGTTGATGCCGCTGAGCATGCCGTCGCGGCCGATGTCGGTGTAGATGATGCCTTCGACGCCGTAGTCCTGGAATTTCTTGCCGAGGTCGACCACCTCGTGGCCGGTCATCTTGCTCCAGCCGTCGGTGGCGACCTTGCCGTCCTTGGCATCGAGGCCGACGATGATGTGGCCGCCGAAAGCGGTGCAGGCATCCTGCAGGAAGCCGGGATTTTTCACCGCGGCCGTGCCGATGATGACGTAGCGCAGGCCGGAGTCGAGGTAACGCTCGATGGTGTCCAGGTCACGGATGCCGCCGCCCAGCTGCACGTCGATCTCGCTGCCGACCTCGGCCAGGATCTTGCGGATCGCGGCCTCGTTTTTCGGCTTGCCGGCAAAAGCCCCGTTCAGGTCCACCAGGTGCAGGCGGCGCGCGCCCTTGTCGACCCAGCTGCGCGCCATTGCGGCCGGGTCTTCACTGAAGATGGTGGACTGGTCCATGTCCCCCTGTTTGAGGCGCACACAATGGCCGTCTTTCAAGTCAATCGCGGGGATGAGTAGCATGGGCAGTGAAGCTGGCGGTGGATGGGAGGGAGAAGGCGTTGGGCAAAAAAAGGCGTGCAGCGGCAGGCGTCGAGACGTCAGGGGTTCCAGTGCAGGAAGTTGCGGTACAGGGCCAGGCCGTGGTCTGCGCTTTTTTCGGGGTGGAATTGGGTGGCAAAAATATTATCGCGTGCCAGCGCCGCCGTAAAGCGCGCGCCATAGTCGGCAAAACCCGCGGTGTGGCGCGTATCCGACGGCCTGGCGTAAAAGCTGTGAACGAAGTAGAAGTACGCGCCGTCGGGCACACCTTCCCACACGGGATGCCGCGCGCCGCCCTCACCTGCGGCCTGGTAGACCTGGTTCCAGCCCATTTGCGGCACCTTGAAACGGCTGCCGTCGGGCTGGGTGCGGCCGGCCAGGTCGAACTTGAGCACCTCGCCGGGGATCAGATCCAGGCCGCGGGTGCCGGCGCCGCCGTCGCCGGGCTGGCCCTCCTGGCTGTGTGTCAGCAGCATCTGCATGCCGACACAAACGCCGAACAGCGGCTTGTGGGCCGCGGCATGGAGCACCGCTTCCAGCATGCCGGAGCCCTTGAGCTCGCGCATGCAGTCGGCGATCGCGCCCTGCCCCGGCAGCACCACGCGCCCGGCGTTCATGACCTCGTCGGCGCGCGAGGTGACGATGACCTCGACGCCGCTGCCTTGCGCCACATGCTGGACCGCCTGCGACACGGAGCGCAGATTGCCCATGCCGTAATCGACCACGGCGACGGTGTTGGGTTGTGCCATTAAAAACCGGGGGTTGCTACGAAATTAATAGCTGCTCACGCAAGCGGACCGTGGGTCAGAGACCAAAAAAATGCTCAAGACCATGGTGTTGCCCTACAGCGAGCCCTTGGTCGAGGGAATCACGCCGGCAGAGCGTGGATCGATCTCCAGCGCCATGCGCAAGGCGCGCGCAAAGGCCTTGAACACGGTCTCGGCCTGGTGGTGGGCGTTGTCGCCGCGCAGGTTGTCGATGTGCAGGGTCACGAAGGCGTGGTTGGCAAAGCCCTGGAAAAACTCGTAGGCGAGCTGGCTGTCGAAGCTGCCGATCATGCCGCTCTTGAAGGGCACATGCATCTCGAGGCCGGGCCGGCCCGAAAAATCGATGACCACGCGCGACAGCGCCTCGTCCAGCGGCACATAGGCGTGGCCGTAGCGGCGCAGGCCCTTTTTGTCGCCGACGGCTTGCGCCACGGCCTGGCCCAGGGTGATGCCCACGTCTTCCACCGTGTGGTGGCCGTCGATGTGCAGGTCGCCCTTGGCCTGGATGTCCAGATCAATCAGGCCGTGCCTGGCGATCTGGTCCAGCATGTGGTCGAAAAACCCGATGCCGGTGGACAGGCTGGCCTTGCCGCTGCCGTCCAGGTTGAGCTTGACGGTGATCTGTGTCTCGGCCGTGTTGCGCGAGATCTCGGCGGTTCGGGGGGCCAGGGCAGGCGCGGCGGGGGGGGTGGTCATAGGGATTCTTTGAGGGCTGCCAGCATCTGGGCATTTTCACCGGCGGTGCCGACGGTCAGGCGCAAACAATTGGCAAGCAATGGATGCATTTTAGAAACGTTTTTGACCAGCACGCCACGGGACCGCATGCCTTCAAAGGTTTTTGCGGCGTCCGGGACCCGCACCAGCACCATGTTGGCGTCGCTTTTCCAGGTTTTGACACCCGGCAAGGCGCGCAGCGCATCCACCAGCACGGTCCGCTGGGCGCGGATGTCTTCGGCCTGGCCGGCAAACACCTCGGCGTGTTCCAGCGCAAACAGCGCGCACTCGTAATTGAGCACGCTGATGTTGTAGGGCGGGCGCACCTTGTCGATCTCGGCGATCAGCGCTTTCGGGCCCATCATGTAACCCAGCCGCACGCCGGCCAGGCCGAACTTGCTCATGGTGCGCATCAGCAGCACATGGCTGTGGCGGGCGATCCGGTGGATGTAGCTTTTGCTGGCGAAGGGCTGGTAGGCCTCGTCCATCACCACCAGCCCGGGCGCTGCGGCAATGACCTTGTCGATCACCGCGTCGTCCCACAGGTTGGCGGTCGGGTTGTTCGGGTAGGCGATGTAGATGATGGACGGCTGGTGTTCGGCGATCGCGGCCAGCATCGCGGCCTCGTCGAGCTCGAAGTCCGGCGTCAGGGGCACGCCGATGAACTTCAGGCCCTGCAACTGGGCGCTCATGGCGTACATCACGAAACCGGGAAGCGGCGCCAGGATGGAGGCACCCGGCACATCACAGGCCATGGCCAGCAGAGAAATCAGCTCGTCCGAGCCATTGCCCAGCATGATGTCGAAGCCCTCGGGCATGCCGGCGTGCTCGGCCAGCGCCTGGCGCAGTTCGTTGACACGCCCGTCCGGGTAGCGGTTCAGCGCGAGCGCGCCCAGGCGCTGGCCCAGGTGCGCCTGCAGCGCCGCCGGCAGCCGGTGCGGGTTTTCCATCGCGTCGAGCTTGACCAGCCCGCTTGATTCCTGGATGGCATAGGCGTGCATGGACTGCACATCCTGCCGGATCAGTTTTTTCAACTCAGGAGCAACGTCATTCACTTTTTCATCCTCATCTCGGCGGCGCGGGCGTGCGCCTGCAAACCCTCGCCATAGGCCAGCTCCGCGGCGATCTTGCCCAGGGTTTGCGCGCCGGCTTCGCTGACTTCGATGATGCTGGAGCGTTTCTGGAAGTCGTAGACGCCCAGCGGGCTGGAAAAACGCGCCGTGCCGCTGGTCGGCAAGACATGGTTGGGACCGGCGCAGTAGTCGCCCAGCGATTCGCTGGTGTACGCCCCGAGGAAAATCGCGCCGGCGTGTTTGAGCAGCGGTTCCCACTGGTGCGGATCGCGGCTGGAGACTTCGAGGTGTTCGGGTGCAATGCGGTTGCTGATGGCGCAGGCTTCTTCCATGCTGCGGGTGTGGATCAGCGCGCCGCGGCCGGTGAGGGATTTGGCGATGATTTCCGCACGCGGCATGCCGGGCAAGAGACGATCGATCGCGGCCTGCACCTCATCAAGATAAGCCGCATCCGGGCACAGCAAAATGCTTTGCGCCAGCTCGTCATGTTCGGCCTGGCTGAAGAGGTCCATCGCCACCCAGTCGGCCGGCGTTGTGCCGTCGGCCAGCACCAGGATTTCGCTGGGGCCGGCAATCATGTCGATACCCACCGTGCCGAACACACGCTTCTTGGCGCTGGCCACATAGGCGTTGCCCGGGCCGGTGATCTTGTCGACCTTGGGCACGGTCTGCGTGCCGTAGGCCAGGGCCGCCACCGCCTGCGCGCCGCCAATCGTGAAGGCGCGCGTGACGCCGGCCACATAAGCGGCCGCCAGCACCAGTTCGTTGCGCTCGCCCCGGCTCGACGCCGCCTGCTCGCCCGAGCCGCCGGTCGCCACACTGCCGCGCACTGGCGTGGGCACCACCATGATGATCTCCTGCACCCCGGCCACGTGGGCGGGAATGGCGTTCATCAGCAGGCTGGAGGGGTAGGCCGCCTTGCCGCCTGGCACATAAATGCCGACGCGGTCCAGCGGCGTGACTTTCTGGCCCAGCAAGGTGCCGTCCGCGTCGCGGTAGCTCCAGCTCTCGCCGGACGCCTTCTTCTGGGCCTCGTGGTAGCTGCGCACCCGGGCCGCGGCGGCCTGCAGGGCCTCGCGCTGGGCGGCGGGAATGGCATCGAAGGCGGCCTTGAAGTCCGCCTGTGTCAGTTCCAGGCCGGCCATGGACGCTGCCGACAGGCCATCAAAACGCGCGGTGTAGTCCAGCACCGCGGCATCACCGCGCTGCTGCACGTCCGCCAGGATGTCGGCCACGCGCTGTTCGATGGCCGCGTCGGTGTCCGCCGACCAGTGCAGCCTGGCCTGGAATTGAGCCTCAAACGTGCCGTCAGCCGTTGAAAGACGTGCGGGAGCAGCTATTAAAGTCATAGCAACCCTAGTTTGCCGGCCGGCCGATGGCCGAGCCGAAAGCGTCGATGATGGCGCGCAGCGGCGCCTGCTTGAGCTTGAGCGCCACCTGGTTGACCACCAGGTGCGAGCTGATGTCCATGATGCGTTCGACCTCGACCAGGTGATTGGCCTTGAGCGTGTTGCCGCTGCTGACCAGGTCCACGATTGCGTCGGCCAGGCCCGTCAGCGGCGCCAGCTCCATGCTGCCGTAGAGCTTGATCAGGTCCACGTGCACACCCTTGGTGGCAAAAAAGTCGCGTGCGATGCTGACAAACTTGGTCGCCACCTTCAGGCGCGAACCCTGCTTCACAGCGGCTTCGTAGTCGAAGCCCTCACGCACCGCAACACTCATGCGGCATTTGGCGATCTGCAGGTCCAGCGGCTGGTACAGGCCCTGGCCGCCATGTTCGATCAGCGTGTCCTTGCCGGTCACGCCGAGGTCGGCGCCGCCGTACTGCACATAGGTCGGGACATCGGTGGCACGCACCAGGACCACCCGCACATCGGGCCGGTTGGTGCCTATGATCAGCTTGCGCGATTTTTCCGGGTCTTCCAGCACCTCTATGCCGGCGGCCTTGAGCAGCGGCAGGGTCTCGTCGAAGATGCGGCCCTTGGACAGTGCGAGGGTGATCATGACTTGATTCTCTCGATGTCCGCGCCTATGCCGCGCAGCTTGGCTTCCATCTGGTCGTAGCCGCGGTCCAGGTGGTAAATGCGGTCGATCAGCGTCTCGCCTTCGGCCACCAGGCCGGCAATCACCAGGCTGGCCGACGCGCGCAGGTCGGTCGCCATCACGGTGGCGCCAGAAAGCTTTTCCACCCCTTCGATGATGGCGAACTTGCCGTCGATCTCGATCTTCGCGCCCAGGCGCACCATCTCGTTGACGTGCATGAAACGGTTTTCAAAAATCGTTTCGGTGACCTTGCTGGAGCCCTCGGCAATCGCGTTGAGCGCCATGAACTGGGCCTGCATGTCGGTCGGAAACCCGGGGTATTCGGTGGTGCGGAAGGACTGCGCCTGCATGCGGCCCGAGGCCTGCACCCGGATGAAACCGTCGCCGGGGGTGATCACGGCACCGGCGTCGCGCAGCTTGTCGATCACCGCTTCGAGATGGTCGGCGCGGCCGTGGCGCAACACCACATCGCCACCGGCCGCCGCGACGGCGCAGAGGAAGGTGCCGGTCTCGATGCGGTCCGCCACCACCTGGTGCGTGCAGCCGTGCAGGCGCTCCACGCCCTGGATGCGGATGCGGCTGGTGCCATGGCCCTCGATCTTCGCGCCCATCTTGATCAGCATCTCGGCCAGGTCGCCGATCTCCGGCTCCTGCGCGGCGTTTTCGAGGATGGTTTCACCCTCGGCCAGGCTGGCGGCCATCATGAAATTCTCGGTGCCGGTGACGGTGACCATGTCGGTCGTGATGCTGCAGCCTTTCAGGCGTTTTTGTCCCGCCGGCAGTTTGGCAATCATGTAGCCGTGTTCAACCACGATGTCGGCGCCCATGGCCTGCATGCCCTTGATGTGCTGGTCCACCGGCCGCGAGCCGATGGCACAGCCGCCGGGCAGCGACACCGTCGCCTCGCCGAAACGCGCCAGCAGCGGCCCCAGCGCCAGCACCGAGGCGCGCATGGTCTTGACCAGCTCATAGGGCGCCTCCGGCGAGCTCAGGCCGCCGGCGTTGATCAACACGGCGCCGGCGCTGCCTTCGACACGTTCGGCAGTCACGCCCATGTTGCGAATCAGCTTGAGCATGGTCGCCACGTCCTGCAGGCGCGGCACGTTTTCCAGCGTCACCGGATCGGCTGTCAGCAGCGCTGCGCACAGCTCGGGCAGGGCCGCGTTTTTTGCACCGGAAATATCGACGGTGCCGGCCAGCGCCCGGCCGCCCTTGATCAGTAGTTTGTCCATGGTCTTATTCTGCGGGGTGATTGGCCCATTCGGCGGGCGTGAAGGTTTTCATCGACAGCGCGTGCACCTCATCGGTCTTCAGGCGATTACCCAGCGTGGCATACACCCGCTGGTGCCGCTGAATCAGGCGCTTGCCTTCGAAGTCGGCGGAAACAATGGTCGCATACCAGTGCCGGCCGTCACCGCTGAGTTCAATGTGCTCACAGGCCAGGCCCGCGGCAATGATGGCTTGAAGTTCTTCGCTGGTCATGGTGTTCCGTGGGTCTGGTCAGTGCCTGATTTTGTAGCCGATGCGTAAAAGATTCACGGCGATGCCGCTGACCACCAGCCAGGCTGTGCCGACGATCGCCAGGCTCAGCCACGGCGAAACGTCGCTGACGCCGAAAAAGCCGTAGCGGAAACCGTCGATCATGTAGAAAAACGGGTTCAGGTGGCTGACGGTCTGCCAGAACGGCGGCAGCGAATGGATGGAGTAAAACACGCCGCTCAGAAAAGTCATGGGCATGATCACGAAGTTCTGGAACACCGCCATCTGGTCGAATTTTTCCGACCACAGGCCGGCGATCAGGCCCAACGCGCCCAACAGGCCTGCACCCAACAGCGCAAACACGATGATCCAGAGCGGCGCCACAAAACCCGGCCGGCCGAAATAAACCGTGACGGCAAACACCCCCAGCCCCACCGCCAGCCCGCGCACGATGGACGATCCCACATAGGCGCAAAACCAGGCCCAGTGCGACAGCGGCGTGAGCAGCACAAACACCAGGCTGCCCATGATCTTGCTCTGGATCAGCGAGGACGAACTGTTGGCAAAGGCGTTTTGCAACACACTCATCATCACCAGGCCAGGCACCAGGAAGGCGGTGTAGCTGACGGTGCCGTACACCACAACCCGGTCCTGCAGCACATGGCCGAAGATCAGCATGTACATCACAGCCGTGAGAATGGGCGCGCCAACGGTCTGGAATCCGACCTTCCAGAAACGCAGCACTTCCTTGTAGAACAGGGTTTGCCAGCCGGTCATCATGCTGCCACCCCGATCTTCCCGGCCATCACCTCGAGGAAGACGTCTTCGAGATCGGCCTTGCGGATCTCGACGTCCTCGGCCACCAGTCCGGCCTCGCGGATGGCGCTGAGGTAGTGCTCGATCTCATTGGCATTGTGCGCGGGCAGTTGCACGATGCGGCCGGTGATGCGCGCCTTGTCGGCAATCGCCTGCGGCAACTCGCTGTCGATCTTGAAGCGCAGCACATTCGAGGAAGCGGTCTTGAGCAGCTCGGACGTGGTGGCCAGCGCCACCACACGGCCCTGCTTGAGCATGGCAATGCGGCTGCACAAGGCCTCGGCTTCTTCCAGGTAGTGGGTGGTGAGCAGCACCGTGCTGCCCTGTTTGTTGAGTTTGGCGATGAATTGCCACAGGGTCTGGCGCAACTCCACGTCCACGCCGGCGGTGGGTTCGTCGAGCACGATGACCTGCGGCTTGTGCACCAGCGCCTGCGCCACCAGCATGCGCCGCTTCATGCCGCCCGAAAGCTGCCGCATGTTGGCGTTGGCCTTGTCCGCCAGGCCCAGGCTGGCCAGCAGCTCGTCGATCCAGGCGTCGTTGTTCTTCACACCGAAATAGCCGGACTGGATGCGCAGCGCCTCGCGCACGCTGAAGAAGGGGTCGAACACCAGTTCCTGCGGCACCACGCCGAGCTTGCGGCGCGCAGCGGCATAGTCACTCACCACATTGCTGCCATGCACCGTGACGGTGCCGCTGGTGGCGCGCGACAGGCCCGCCAGAATGCTGATCAGCGAGGTTTTGCCGGCGCCGTTGGGCCCCAGCAGGCCGAAAAACTCTCCCGGCTGGATGTCGAAGCTGACATCGTCCAGCGCCCTGACGCCAGGTGCGGAACGGCTGCGGGTGCTGGGGTAGGTTTTGGAGACAGACTGGAAGGAGATGGCGGGCATGAGCCAACTATTTTAGTCGTCCCTGAGAAACCCCCTAACTCCAGTATTGATGAGGGTTAGCGGGGTGGTAGAGCGGCATAGATATTGCAAGAATTGAGGCCATTAA